>CAFBPP010000001.1_pt1 | contig 113866 bp, 116 predicted proteins | sample 7269751 | NCBI WGS metagenome assembly CAFBPP01 (sample SAMEA6814148, study PRJEB35770) | freshwater metagenome | biome: Freshwater; feature: Freshwater reservoir; material: water | place: Czech Republic | collected 2017-06-27 | depth 30m m
CAGAGCGGACGACGGGACTCGAACCCGCGACATCCACCTTGGCAAGGTGGTGCGCTACCAACTGCGCTACGTCCGCACACAGATTTACCTTTGTGCTGGGGCGAAATCTATCGTAGGCAGGTCGGATGCGCCAAAGCACGCCTTAGAACAGTAATCGCTCTACGGTTACTGCGTGGAATCTGCGCAATTTAATGCCAACGAACCCTTCTTCTGGATGGGCGGTCGTTTGGCATATGGATTAGTCGAGATCAGTACTGATCCTGCAGATTTAGATAAGCCAGGTTTCTGGGCAGTGACATCGACATTTGAAGGTGAATGGACTTGCGCCAGGTTTTCGAACGTTATTGATTCTGCGTTTCCAGATTTTGAAAATACATGGAAAACACCTGCTGGTAAGTGGAGCACTTCACAATCCGAAACGAAATACATAGATGTTGTGCAGCAGATACAAAAAAGGATTTCTTTAGGTTGGGTCTACCAAGTCAATGCGTGCAGAGAGCTTGCGATCCCAATCGGACTTGGTACATCGCTGGCACCGTTGATGCTCAAGCTTTTAGCAAAAAATCCAGCGCCCTACGCCAGTTATTTGCAACTACCGGGAATCTCCATCGCGTCAGCTTCACCGGAGTTATTGCTGAAAAGAAATGGCACACACGTTCTCTCTGCGCCTATCAAGGGAACGATGGCGCCAACTGCAACACCGGTTGAATTTAGTGTTAAGGACCAAGCGGAAAACGTGATGATCGTTGATCTGATTCGAAACGATTTAGGTCGAGTGTGTGTTCCAGGAAGTGTGGATGTACCTAGGCTCCTTGCCACAGAAGAACATCCTGGAGTGACGCATTTGGTTTCTGATGTTTCTGGGCAATTGTTGCCTGGTATTTCTTGGCTTCAGATAAGCGATGCGTTAATGCCACCGGGATCAGTGAGCGGTGCTCCTAAATCCTCTGCTGTAGAAACAATAGCGGCGCTAGAGAAAACAGAGCGTGGACCTTATTGCGGGGCACTGGGTTGGTCGCAAGGTACTGATGCTCTCTTTTCTGTTGCGATCAGAATTTTTTGGAGTAAGAACGATGGCGTACTGAGATTCGGAACAGGGGCTGGGATTACATGGGGAAGTGATGCGCAGTCTGAATGGGAAGAAACTCAGCTGAAAGCATCAAGGCTCGTGGGCATTGCTGGTGGTGATTTTGAACGATGAGTAGTTTTCCTGATGGTGAGGGATTTTTCGAAACAATTCAAACTCACAACCAACGGCCAGTAGCACTCAGCGCTCACCTTGGAAGAGCTCGCTCATCTGCGCAACGACTGGGTGTCATTCTTCCACCTGATGCAGAAATCAATGTTTTGGTATTGAAAGCGCTCGATTCTGGGCTACCAACAGAGTTTGGCCGTTTGCGCATTGTTTTTTCAATGCAAGGCCAAGTTGAAGTCACTCATGAAAAATATGAAATGTGGGGCACGCCGGCAAAAGTTTGCTTTGTTACCGATCCTATTGAGCAAAATCCACACACCATCGGTATTAAATCTTTGCCGTACACCGCGCACCTTTCCTTACTCGCAACAGCTCGTGACCGGGGATGCGAAGAAGTAATTCGAATCGATAGTGAGGGCCGTGTGAGTGAGGGCGCTGTATCTAATGTTGTATTTCGGATTAACGGCCAATGGATGACACCGTCACTGACGAGTGGTTGTTTACCTGGAATTGTGCGCGAAGTCTGCATTGCAGAGCTGGGTGTTCTGGAGGCAGTGTTACTCAAAGAAGATATTGAGCGGGCGGATGCGGGATTTTTATTGTCTAGTTTAAAATTTGCCCAGCCGATTTCTCATATAGGGGATCGAAAACTTGAAATTGTTAGGGACTTCGCAGAGCAAGTGAGCAAATGTATGGCAGCGCTTTAGGTAGGCTGAGCCCATGTCGCAGATATCCGTAACCGTAAACGGTACGAAAACAGCCGTCGAGGCAGATGCGCGCCCCACCCATATTTTTGCCGAATCCAAAGAAATTGTCGTTTGTAAAATCAATGGCGAACTACGAGACCTTTGGAGTGATTTAGCAGATGGTGATGTTGTTGAAAGTATCGCTATCTCTTCACCTGAAGGACTTTCTGTTTTGCGCCATTCATGTGCTCACGTCTTAGCCCAAGCGGTGCAACAAGTTTTCCCTGGCACACGCTTAGGAATTGGTCCACCTATCACAGACGGTTTTTACTACGACTTTGATCCTGAGAAACCATTTACTCCCGACGATTTAACCAAACTTGAATCTTCTATGAAAAAGATTATTAAAGATGGTCAACGATTCAAGCGACGTGTTGTTACTCAAAGTGAAGCACTTGCAGAACTTTCCAAAGAACCATACAAGTGCGAACTCGTTGGCCTCAAAGGCGATGCGGGGGATGAAAGTAGCGTTGAAGTTGGCGGCGCAGAACTCACTATTTATGACAATTTAGGACGCGACGGTCAGAGCGTTTGGGGAGATTTGTGCCGTGGTCCCCATTTGCCATCAACGAAAATGATTCCTGCATTTAAATTAATGCGAACTGCTGGCGCATACTGGCGTGGTTCTGAAAAGAATCCGATGTTGCAACGCATTTACGGCACTGCTTGGCCAAGCGCGCAAGAGCTTGATGCTTACCTTGCCTACTTAGTAGAAGCTGAAAAACGCGATCATAGAAAACTAGGCGCAGAGTTAGATCTTTTCTCATTTCCTGAAGAGATTGGTTCTGGCCTAGCGGTATTTCATCCCAAGGGCGGAATCATCAGGCGCGCAATGGAAGATTATTCGCGTAAGCGTCATGAAGAAGAAGGATACGAATTCGTTTATTCACCGCACATTACAAAAGCTGCGCTTTTTGAAAAATCTGGGCACTTAGAGTGGTATGCCGAGGGTATGTATCCTCCAATGATTTTGGATGAAGAACTGCATGCAGATGGAACTGTGCGACGTGCTGGTCAGCAGTACTACATGAAGCCTATGAACTGCCCATTCCATAATCTTATTTACAGTTCTCGAGGTCGTTCATACCGAGAATTACCTTTGCGCCTATTTGAATTCGGAACTGTGTACCGTTATGAGAAATCAGGCGTTTTGCACGGCATCACTAGAGCTCGTGGATTTACTCAAGATGATGCTCACATCTATTGCACGCCAGATCAAATGCTTGGCGAGCTCGATAGCTTGCTTACTTTTGTTCTCAACCTTTTGCGAGATTACGGTCTGACAGATTTCTATCTCGAACTTTCAACACGAAACGAATCTAAATTTGTTGGTGGAGACGCTGAATGGGAAGCGGCAACCACAGCTCTTCGTCAAGCTGCTGAGAAACAAAATCTCGAATTAGTTCTTGACCCAGGTGGCGCCGCTTTTTATGGTCCAAAAGTTTCGGTCCAAGCAAAAGATGCCATTGGTCGCACATGGCAAATGTCTACGATTCAAGTGGATTTCCAGTTACCTGCACGCTTTGATCTTGAATACGTAGGCAATGATGGCACGCGTCAACGCCCGGTAATGATTCATCGTGCGCTATTTGGATCTATAGAAAGATTCTTTGGTGTATTGACCGAGCACTATGCAGGCGCATTTCCACCATGGCTTTCACCCGTTCAAGCAATTGCAATTCCTGTGGCAGAAGCATTTACGCCTTACCTTGAAGAAGTTGTTGCCGAACTTAAACGTGCTGGAATCAGAGCAGAAATTGACGCCTCTGATGATCGCATGCAGAAAAAGGTACGTAACGCGCAAATGCAGAAGATTCCTTACATGATCATTGCAGGAGAAGAAGATCAAGCGGCAAAAGCGGTTTCTTTCCGTTATCGTAACGGTGACCAAAAAAATCAGATCCCAATCGCAGATGCGATTGCAGAAATTAAAAAGTGCGTGCAAGAACGCAGACAAATCTAGTTATGGACGCAGAAATAGATGGTGCAGGTATGTCGGATGGTTGGCAACGGCTATGGGCTCCACATCGTTTGGAATATCTGCGCGGAGAAAATCGACCACTAGCGGAGAACGATATTCAATGTCCATTTTGCCGCATCCCATCCTTGAGTGATGAAAAAGGTTTGGTTGTTGCACGAGGAGAGCTCACTTACGTGGTGATGAATTTGTATCCATACAATCCTGGGCATCTACTTGTGTGCGCTTATCGTCATGTTGCCGACCTCACGGATTTAACTGAAGCTGAAAGAAATGAGATTTCTACTCAAACGGCTCATGCAATGAAAACGCTTCGAAAAGTTTCTCAACCCGCTGGTTTTAATCTCGGGATGAATCAAGGCGAAGTGTCGGGTGCAGGTATTGCAGAGCACATTCACCAACACATCGTTCCGCGATGGGCGGGGGATGCGAACTTCATGCCCATCATTGGAAAGACGAAGGTACTGCCACAGCTACTTGATCAGACGCGAAAAGATTTAATCGCCGCTTGGTAGTTGTACTGAAATTTGCGTAAGTAAATTCTTTACGATTTCTACACCAATATTTTTCTCGATTGAAACTGGGATTGCTGGAAAAACGAGTCCAGCGCTAAAGGCATCTTCGCCCATCATCTCTTTATTATTCAAAAATTCTTCGCGAAATTCACTGACCAAAGTTTCATGTTCGGGCTCGCAATGACGTTTCATAGGAGGGGTCGTTGTGTAGTCGGTTATTTCGAGAGTTTCCAGTTCGATGAGAGCACAAGCGGTTCCAGTGTCATCGTGAAGAACGAGATATGGAGCAGAAGTTTGATCGAAAACTCTGTTTGCCAACAATATGGCATCATCGAAATCACCTTCACCGGAATCAAAGTGAGTGACAACGATTATTCGTGGTGTCATAAAATCATTGAGTGATTCCCATTGCGCAATAGTCGATGCGTCGATTCCGCTATTGGGATTGATAACAAAGATGGCGACATCGCAATGTGTTTCGGATTTGGCTGGGCATTGACCGGAAAACACTTGAGCAATCTCTGAAGGGTTAGCGCTGTCGTGGCCGAAAACGTGGATAGTAAGGGCGTTTTTCTCGTCCTGAGCCGCGTTCAAACTAGGCGTAACCATTGGCTCAGCCTACGATGTGACTGATGATTAGTTCATTTCTAAAGCCTTCGATCACGCGCGTCATAACCCCAGCGGCTCAAGGGGCTCTCAAGGTTGGCATTACACCCGACGCTGTAACGGTTATTGGGGCAGTGGGAGTTATTTCTTCCGCTCTTTATTTCTATCCTTCGGGTCGGTATTTCCTAGGAACAATAATAATTTGTGTCTTTGCACTCAGTGATCTTTTTGACGGAACTATGGCTCGCTTATCTCAAAAGGGCGCAAGCAAATGGGGAAGTTTTCTCGATTCGACAATAGACCGAATGGCTGATGCGTCCATTTTTATCGGGTTAACTCTTAGCTTAGCCAGAGAAAATGATTCGCTTTTGCCCGTAGTTCTACTTGCATTAGTAACGGGAATTTTAATTCCGTATATTCGCGCTAAGGCTGAATCTCTTAACATTGCATGTTCTGGTGGCATCGCAGAGCGTACTGAGCGCGTTGTTATTGCCCTTACCGCCATTGGACTCGAAGGCCTAGGTGTTCCTTTTGCTCTGCCTGTAGGCATGTGGATTTTATCTATCTTGGGAGTAGTGACCGTCGTTCAACGAGTAGTGATCGTAAGGAATGCAACGAAACGATGAGCGCTATGTTCTTAGAAAAAGTAGGCGCTAAAGCTTATTTTATTGCTTGGGCAATTGTCAGGTGGCTACCAGAACGTTTTGCATACTCCTTCTTCTATTTTGGTGCTCGCATCCTTGCCAGGAGAAAACCCAAAAGTGTTCGTAGGTTGGGCTCTAATCTGGCGAGGGTTGTTGGATTCAAAACAGAATCTGAAATGGATATTCTCCTACTTAAAGCGCTCAATTCATATATGCGTTATTGGTGTGACACATTTAGATTTCCCGATTGGTCAAAAGAGCGCATTCGCAAAACGGTAACAGTGCGCAATGAACACTTATTGATGGATGCAATTAAGGCAGGAACCGGAGTGATCGTTTCATTACCTCATGCGGGTAATTGGGATCATGCAGGTGCTTATTTTTGCGGAAAAGGTGTGCCACTTGTCACCGTGGCAGAGCGCTTGAAACCAGAGGCACTTTTTCTAAAATTTCTCGAATATCGCCAATCTATTGGAATGGAAGTACTAGCACTTGATGGACGCTCGTTAGCCACCTTGGCTCAAAGATTACGATCTGGGGCTCTTGTTGCTCTTGTGGCAGATAGAGATTTATCTCGCAATGGAATTACTGTGGATTTTTTTGGTGCACCTGCTCGTATGCCTGCAGGGCCAGCATTGCTTGCAATCAATACTGGCGCACCACTTATTACCGCATTTGTTTCTTACACAGATTCAGGAATTCATATTGATTTCAATCCAATTGCGGTGCCATCCGTTGGTAGCAAGGATGAAAAAATTGCGGCAATGGTGCAAGAGTGCGCTAATAATTTTGCTCAAGGAATTACTCGCGCTCCGCAAGATTGGCACATGTTGCAACGCATCTGGGTAGACGCAGATTTTGTGGAGAGAGAAAATGCCTAACCTAAAGAAGCTTAAAATTGGCCTTGTGTGTCCCTATGGTTGGGATGCACCGGGTGGGGTTCAAAATCATGTTCGTGATCTCGCCGAATATTTGATCGAGCATGGTCATAGTGTTTCGGTTCTAGCACCGACTGCCAATGAAGAGATTTTGCCCGATTATGTTGTGAGCGCAGGAAAACCCATAGCTATCCCTTACAACGGGGCTGTTGCACGCGTCCTCTTTGGGCCCATTGCATTTTCCCGAGTACGCCAGTGGATCGCACAAGGTGAATTCGATGTTCTCCACTTGCACGAACCCGCTATCCCTTCAATTTCACTTCTTGCTTGTTGGGCAGCAGAGGGGCCAATGGTCGGAACTTTTCACGCGGCAGCTAAAAGACAGAAAGTAATTTTTGCCATTGGCCCAATTCTCGAGCCAGTAATTGAAAAACTCTCCGTGCGTATCGCGGTTAGTGAAGCATCTCGGTTAACACTCACTGAACATTTAGATACCGATGCCATTGTGATTCCCAACGGCGTTTATGCCGAGCGATTTAGAAATGGTAGCGCACAAGAACAATGGAGTGGGGAGACAATCGGATTTATTGGTCGTTTCGAAGAGCCTAGGAAAGGACTTTCAGTTCTGCTCGAAGCCCTGCCTATCGTTGCTCGTTTTGTTCCCAATGTTCGCGTATTGGTTGCAGGACCTGGCGACACAGAAGAAATCTATAAAGATATTCATCCGCAACTTCGTAGTCGTATTTCGTTCCTTGGCAGGTTAACTGAAGAAGATAAGGCTGATTTTCTCAGTTCCGTTTCAGTTTATGTTGCACCTAATACCGGGGGAGAATCATTTGGAATTATTTTGGCAGAAGCAATGGCTGCAGGTGCTCCAGTGATTGCAAGTGATATCCCTGCATTTGTTTCTTTATTGGGTGAAGGCAGATACGGTTCGTTATTTGCAACTGAAGATAGCTCAGATTTAGCAAAGAAGATTATCGATTTACTGCGGGATGATCCGGCACGCAAGCGTTTATCACTTGCTGCGCAAGAGAGATCAAAGTTTTTTGATTGGGATACAGTTGCAGAGCAGATTTTCTCAGTATATGAAATGGCAATGGTTGGCAGTGCCACAGTTCGGTTGGCATCTGATTCGCGTTCGTGGGGCCGACTACTGGGAAGAGAAGGAGAGAATTCATGAAATCAGGATTAGTTTTTGGACTCACTATTTTGTTCTCACTGTGGTATCTGACATTTTCTGCAACCAGACTCGATCGTTTACATCATCGCGTTGAAACCAGTTGGGCTAATCTTGATAGCCTCTTGCAACGTAGAGCAGCCATTGCTTTAGAGTTAGCTCGAAGCCAAGCCGCAGATCCTGCGTCTGCGCTTTTGCTCACTGCGGCCGCTTATCAAGCACGCGAAGCTCGAATCGAAGAACGCTCTCAGGCGGAAAGTGGCTTATCGGGTGCGCTTGGTCTTTTGCAAAACGATCTTTCATCGGGCGTAGATTCGGCTGAGCAGTCATTACTGAGAGAACTCGAAAATTTGACCGAGAAAGTTCGAATTGCAATTGCAATTCATGTTGATGCAGTCAATAGCACAAGAGAAGTTCGAAAAAAATGGATTTTCAAAGTGTTCAGACTTGCAGGAACTGCTCCACTACCGGTGACTTACGAATTTGAACATGATGTGCTATAAAAAAATAGGCACTGCAGTAGTACTTTTAGCATTCTTCGCCCTTACGGGATGTGCATCCGTTAGTTCTCTTATTTCAACTTCAAAAAATGCTCCGGTGGCTATCAATCCAATAAGCGGACATGAAGGCGTGAGCGGTCCAATCTTGGTGGTCAAAATAGATGACACTCCTGAGGCACATCCACAAATTGGCCTTGAAGATGCAGATTGTGTTTACATAGAACAAGTTGAGGGTGGGCTCACACGACTGGCTGCGGTGTTTTCGTCTCGAATACCAGAGGAAATTGGCCCGGTGCGTAGCGCTCGTATTAGTGACATCGACTTACTCGCTCAATACGGAAAAGTTGCGTTTGCATATAGTGGGGCACAAAAGAAATTGTTACCTGTCATTTCTGCCAGTGGCGTTTTGGATTTAGGCGCACAACACGAATCGTCTCTCATTTACACTCGAGATCCAAATCGCGTATCGCCCGTAGATATGGTGTTGAGGGGCAAAGATTTGATGAAGAAGTTGGATACACAAGGTGTAACAATTGCGACAGCGAAAAAAATGGGATGGTCGTTTTCGTCAGAATTGACGGGCGGCAAAATAATCAAAAGCGTGAAAATGAATTGGCCGGCTAATTCATATTCGGCAGAATGGTCAGATACCCAGTCACGTTGGTTGTTGAGCCATCATGGCGCTTCTGATGTGAGTGCATCCGGTGAAATTTTAGGGCCTACGACATTGGTTATTCAGATAGTTTCAATTATTGATTCTACGTATCACGACAAAGTTGGAGGGATCACGCCTCTTTCTATTACGGTGGGATCAGGGCAGGGATTTATTCTTCGTAACGGCAAATCATTCGCAGCTAGATGGATACGCCCTAATGCTCAAGAGCAAACAACATGGACGTTAGAAGATGGCAATCCGTTGCCCTTTGCACCTGGACAAATATGGGTCGCCTTGGTGGCATCTGCGCCTGATTTCATCTACCCGGCTGAGTCTGCAAGTCCCGCTCCGACAAAGTAGGATGTGCTCTAGTGCAAGTACCTATCCCGAGTGGTGAAAGTTTGAGGAGTTGTGATGTCTGAGTCAAAGGGCACCGCCAGAGTTAAACGCGGAATGGCAGAGATGCTTAAAGGTGGCGTCATCATGGATGTCGTTAATGCCGAACAAGCAAAGATTGCTGAAGACGCAGGCGCTGTTGCTGTTATGGCTCTAGAGCGAGTTCCTGCAGACATCCGCGCGCAAGGTGGCGTTGCACGTATGTCTGATCCTGACATGATTGAAAAAATTAAAGCGGCGGTGTCAATTCCCGTTATGGCTAAGGCTCGCATCGGGCATTTCGTAGAAGCTCAAATCTTGCAAAGTTTGGGTGTTGATTACATTGATGAATCTGAAGTTTTAACTCCCGCTGACTACAAGAATCACATCGATAAATGGAATTTCACTGTTCCATTTGTATGCGGTGCAACGAATTTGGGAGAAGCACTTCGTCGCATCAATGAAGGTGCAGCAATGATTCGCTCTAAGGGCGAAGCCGGCACAGGAGACGTTTCTAATGCCGTAACACATATGAGAGAAATTGGCGGCGAGATTCGTCGCTTAACTTCCATGCGCGAAGACGAGCTTTATGTCGCCGCAAAGGAAATGCAAGCACCTTATGAATTAGTTAAAGAAGTTGCTCAAAATGGAAAATTGCCGGTTGTACTTTTCACTGCTGGTGGAATAGCCACACCTGCGGATGCAGCGATGATGATGCACATGGGCGCGGATGGAGTATTCATTGGCTCAGGCATTTTCAAATCTGGGGATCCTGCACGTCGCGCTGCGGCGTGCGTGAAGGCAACAACATTTTTTGATGATCCAAAGGTTATTGCAGATGCATCTCGCGGACTAGGCGATGCGATGGTGGGAATAAATGTTGCTGATATTCCAGTGCCACACCGTCTAGCTGAGCGCGGTTGGTAACGTACTTTCACAATGAAGGTCGGAGTTCTTGCCTTACAAGGTGATGTTCGTGAACATATAAAAGCGCTTGAAGAATGTGGCGTCAGTCCATTTTCTGTTAGACGCCCATCTGAAATTGAAAATATTGATGCACTTATCCTTCCAGGTGGAGAATCAACAACTATTGCTCTGCTTGCAGAGGAATTTGGAGTTTTTGATGTGATTCAAAATCGCATACAAAAGGGAATGCCAGTTTATGGTTCTTGCGCTGGAATGATTTTATTGGCGGATCGAGTTCTAGATGCAACGAAAGATCAAAAAACTTTCGGTGGAATGGATATCACCGTTAGGCGCAATGCATTTGGTAGACAAGTGGATTCGTTTGAAAGCGATCTGCATGTAGATGGTATTACTACGCCATTGATGAAAGCTGTCTTTATTCGAGCACCATGGGTTGAATCCGTTGGGTCCGGGGTGGAAGTTTTAGCTAGCGTGAAATCTCCAGATGGACGCGAGCATCCGGTAGCCGTTCGTCAAGGCACTCTGTTGGCCACCTCTTTTCATCCTGAATTAACGGGGGATAATCGCATTCATCGATATTTCGTTGAACAAGTGTGCAAGGTTGAGAAATCCATCAAGTAAAGTAAAGCAATGCATTTTGAGGGTCCTAGTAGAAGTTCTACCAGAGACGAGCGTTGGAGTTTGGAAACAAACTTCATTGAGGTGGAGTAAAAAATGTCAGGCCATTCCAAGTGGGCAACAACAAAGCATAAGAAAGCGATTATTGATTCTCGCAGAGCAAAATCTTTTGCTAAGTACATCAAAGCCATTGAAGTAGCTTCTAGAAATGGTGGGCCAGATATGGCCGGTAACCCAACACTTTTTGATGCCGTTGCAAAGGCGAAAAAGAATTCCATGCCCGCAGACAATATTGAACGAGCTATTAAGAGAGGCGCGGGGCTTGAATCCGGAGGGGCAGATTGGCAAACGATTATGTATGAAGGTTATGGTCCAGATGGTGTTGCCATTCTTATTGAATGTTTATCTGATAACCGCAATCGAGCAGCAGGTGAAGTTCGTTTAGCTGTCACTCGTAACGGCGGCCGAATGGGTGATCCTGGTTCTGTTGCTTATCTGTTTAATCGAAAAGGTGTTGTTTTGGTTTCCAAAACTTCTACTGTGACTGAAGAGAAGATTTTGGAAGCAGTGCTAGAAGCCGGAGCGGAAGAAGTGAACGATTTGGGTGATTCATTTGAAGTTGTGTGCGAATCAAGTGATTTGGTAGCGGTACGTACTTCATTACAGACTGCTGGCATTGACTATGACTCTGCTGAATCCTCATTCTTGCCCTCTATGTCAGTACCTCTCGATGCCCAAGGTGCCCAGAAAGTAATTGCATTAATCGAAGCTATAGAAGAGTTGGATGATGTGCAGAATGTTTATGGAAATTTTGATATCTCAGATGAGATCATGGCGAGCCTGGGTTGATTCAAACGAATCCAAACTAGGCTGGCTGTATGAAGGGTTGGCTGTGTAACTCATGCGCGTTCTAGGAGTAGATCCAGGTTTAACTCGTTGTGGTGTGGGAGTTATTGAGGGAACAGTGGGATCTGCAATTTCCTTAGTAGGCGTTGGAGTTATTCTCACATCATCGGAAAGCCCATTAGAACAACGTCTATTGTCACTCGAATCTCAATTACAAGTATGGATTGATGATTACAACCCAGATGTAATTGCGGTTGAACGCGTTTTTTCACAACATAACGTGCGCACTGTTATGGGTACAGCTCAAGCTGCCGGGATTGCTCTTTTGATTGCGGCTAAGTCATCTATTCCAGTTGTTATGCACACTCCGAGCGAAGTGAAGGCAGCTGTTTCTGGGATGGGGCGGGCTAATAAAAAACAGGTGGCCGAAATGGTGAGAAGAATCCTCAATCTTGATGAAATCCCAAAACCTGTTGATAGTACCGATGCTCTTGCTCTTGCCATTTGTCACTTGTGGCGCGGAAAAAGTTCTGATCGACTCAGTACAGCTGTTGCAAAAGAAAAATTGCGACTCAAGGAATTGAGAGCAAGATGATTGCATCGCTTACTGGGCGAGTCCGAGCCCTTACAACTGACCGCGTTGTCATTGACGTCAACGGCGTTGGATATGCGGTAGTGGTAACTCCAATGACAAGCACATCTTTAAACATTGGCGCAGAAGCGAACTTGTTTACCACCATGGTTGTTCGCGAAGATTCTTTAACATTGTTTGGATTTCTCGATGAACAATCTCGTCTACTCTTTGAGCTAGTTCAAACAGTATCTGGCATAGGTCCAAAGGTTGCTATGTCTATACTTTCGGTCTTATCCCCGTCAGATCTTGCAACTGCTATTGCTCAAGAAAATGTTGCGGGCATAGAACGCGTCCCTGGAATAGGACGCAAAGGCGCTCAAAGATTAATTTTGGAGCTTAAAGGAAAACTCAACGATCTTTCTGCTTCAGGAGACAAGATTAAACATCAAGCTCCTTGGCGTGAAGATCTTGTATCAGCGTTAGTTGGTTTGGGTTATTCGTCTAAAGAAGCAGATGGTGCGATTTCGCGAGTTGTTTCTGACATCAGTGCTTCGGGTGCTGATCCTGCGGGAATCGAGTTAAGTGAACTTCTGCGTCGGGCTTTGCAAAGTGGAGGGCGCTGATGGCAACTGACAACGAGCGATTAGTAGCTCCATCGGGTCATAGCGACGAATCAGCTGCAGAATTGGCGCTTCGACCTAAGGCGCTTTCTGAATTTATCGGCCAACATCGCGTACGCGAACAGATCGATGTTTTGTTATCCGCTGCACGAGCAAGAAATTCTTCTGCAGACCACATGCTTCTTTCTGGCCCCCCAGGACTTGGTAAAACGACCCTTGCCCTTATTTTAGCCAGTGAAATGCAAGCACCGATTCGCATTTCAAGCGGTCCTGCAATTACACATGCAGGTGATTTGGCTGCGATTCTTTCATCGCTGGTCGAGGGCGAAATATTATTCCTTGACGAAATTCATCGCCTTCCACGACCTGCTGAAGAGCTGTTGTATTTAGCAATGGAAGATTTTCGCGTTGATGTTGTCGTGGGTAAAGGACCGGGTGCAACAGCAATTCCTTTGACGCTCCCACACTTCACGTTAGTGGGGGCAACAACTCGTGCAGGTTTGTTACCCGGACCGTTACGCGATCGTTTTGGTTTTACTGCACATTTAGATTTTTATGACGTTGATGAAATTGCGCAAGTATTGGAAAGAAGTGCGGCGTTACTCAAATTAGAGATAGAAGGGAAAGCGATTGCAGAAATTGCTGGACGCTCGCGCGGAACACCACGAATTGCCAACCGCCTTCTACGCCGCGTGAGAGATTACGCGCAGGTACGCGGGGGCTCGACGCTAACCCATGGCGATGCAATGGCAGCGTTAACAATGTATGAAGTAGATGAAAAGGGTCTTGATCGATTGGATCGAAGCGTCTTATTGGCACTGGTTGAGCGATTTAATGGGGGACCCGTTGGTCTTTCCACATTGGCTATTGCTGTCGGGGAAGAAGTGGAAACTGTAGAAGCGGTCGCAGAGCCATTCCTCGTAAGAAATGGATTTATGGTGCGCACACCCAGAGGCCGAATGGCCACGTCGCAAGGATTTCTCCACGTTGGTCACGCTGCTCCGGCCGGCGTAAATTCAACTCTTTTCGACACATCAGCCGAAGATGCCTAGACTCTCTACCCATGTCTACCTCTTCCTCGACTCGTTCACCTAAAAGCGCCTCAAAGTCCGGTCGCAATCTTGCGATTGTGGCTGTGGTGTTCCTAGCCCTTTTAGCTGCTGTATTTATTCAAGGTGCAACTGCGGTTCGATTAGGTCTCGACCTTCGCGGCGGTACGAGCGTGACGTTGCAACCACGAATCACACAAGGTGAAACTGGCAAAGTTACGAACGCTGCTATCGATCAAGCAGTTTCAATTATTCGCCAACGCGTTAACTCTTTGGGTGTTGCTGAAAGTGAAGTAACGGCACAAGGCAGCGGCGTTAATCGTCAAATTGTTATTTCAGTTCCGGGAGATACAGGACGTCGGGTTGTTGATCTCGTTGGTCAAACTGCAGAGCTTCGCTTCCGTCAAGTTTTAGTTTCAGGTGCTCCAACTCCGGTAAGCGCAACAGATACAGCAACTGCTGCCGCGATAACTGCTTCCGGATTATCACCTGCTGTTGGGAAGAAATTTGCTTCTTTAGATTGTACGCAACCTGTTAATCGCCAAGGCACTGGTTCCGATGTGGCAACCGAGCCTATTGTCGCTTGCGATCGTGGTGGTAATGGAAAATATATTCTTGCAGGTGCAGAAGTATTGGGACGACAAGTTTCCAAAGCCAGCGCTGCAATCAATCAATCATCTGGTAGCGGTTGGTATGTTCTTCTGAACTTCAACAACGACGGAACGAAAGCTTTTGCTGACCTTACAACTCGTGTCACAAAATTGACTCCTCCGCTTAACGAAGTAGCAATTGTCTTGGATGGTTTAGTTGTATCCGCACCGCGAATTAATGAACCAATTACTGCAGGAAATGCACAAATTACTGGAAGCTTTGGACAAGTTGAAGCGGAAGATTTGGCAAATGTTTTGAAATACGGCGCTCTACCTTTAGCCTTTGATCGCGGAGAAGTTCAGCAAATTTCTCCAACTCTTGGCGCTGATCAACTACGGGCAGGATTACTGGCTGGCTTCTTAGGTCTTGGTTTAGTACTTCTCTACTCTCTGCTCTACTACCGTGGTCTAGGCCTTGTTTCTGTTGGGTCCTTGATTGTTGCGGGATCTCTTACATATCTTTTAATTCTTTTGCTTGGCAAGTGGATTGGATTCACACTCACACTAGCTGGAATTGCAGGCGCAATCGTGGCAATTGGTATTACGGCCGACTCGTTCATTGTTTATTTTGAACGTGTACGCGATGAAGTGCGCGAAGGTAGATCCCTGCGTTCAGCTGTTGAAACCGGCTGGGTGCGCGCTCGTCGCACAATTATCGTTGCAGACTTTGTATCGATCATCGCTTCAGCTTTGTTGTATCTACTAGCTGTTGGTGGTGTCCGAGGATTTGCGTTCACACTTGGTCTCACCACGCTCATCGATCTTTTCGTGGTGTTCTTATTTACCAAACCAATTGTTGTTGTATTGGCAAAACTGAATTTCTATAGCTCGGGACATACGCTTTCGGGTGTTTCTTCTAAAAGCTTGGGTGTTATTACAACGCCGCTTACATCTGAGAAAGGGGCATAACCATGAGCAAACTTTCAGGTTTGGGTGGTCGCCTTTATCGCGGGGATACATCGATTGATTTCATCGGCAAGCGCCGTCGTTGGTATGCGCTTTCAGGTTTGCTGATTATCGCTTCAGCTTTTGCTTTATCACTGCAAGGTTTACATCTTGGACTCGAGTTCAAAGGTGGATCGTCTTATACCGTTACTAAAACCGGAATTTCTATTGAGGATGCGCGCAGTGCCGTTGCAACCACATCTATTCCTGGCGAGGTAATTATCCAGAAAGTTGGCACTGATAAAGTGCGTGTGCAAACGGGATCTTTATCCGTTTTGCAATCAAATGCGGTTCAAGATGCATTGGCCGCAAAATTTGGCATTACAACTGATGTAATCGATACTCAAATTGTCGGACCTTCGTGGGGCAAGGAAATTACTCGAAAAGCCCTTTATGGACTCTTCGCATTCTTAATAGTGGTGCTGTTGTACCTTGCTATGGCGTTTGAACCTAAGATGGCGGCGGCCGCGATTTTGGCAGTCATCCACGACGTATTCATCACTGTTGGAATTTACGCACTTGTAGGTTTCGATGTTACGCCGGCGACTGTGATTGGATTCTTAACGATCTTGGGATATTCGCTGTATGACACGGTCGTGGTTTTCGATAAAGTCCGAGAGAACACTCGCACCATCACGAGCACTTCGAAAATGACCTATTCTCAAGCCGCGAACTTGGCCGTCAATCAAACCCTCGTTCGATCTTTCAACACATCTCTCATAGCGCTGATGCCTGTTGGTTCGATTCTTTTTGTAGGTGCGGGGCTACTAGGTGCAGGAACGCTCAAAGATCTTTCACTCGCCCTCTTCATCGGACTTGCAACAGGTACATATTCTTCGATTTTTATTGCTACGCCGATACTTGCAGTCTTGCGTGAACGCGAACCCGCTATGAAAGCACTGGCTAAGCGTGTGAATTCGCGATCTGTAGGCGCATCTGTTACTTCAGGAGCGTCAACTGATACCCAAACTCAAGTAGTGGATGCTGGCAAGCGAGGCCCTCGCAATCAACCTAAGCGCAAGCGTCGTCGCTAAAAGGTTACTTTGCAACTGAAGTAGGCTTACTAGGGTGAACGCATTAATCGAACCCGTTGCGTCAGCGCTTCGAGAACACCATCCAAACGCAAATCTTGATTCACTCGAATTAGCTTTTGACGTAGCTAAAACAGCGCATGCGGGTCAAATGCGTAAATCCGGGGATGAATATATTACGCACCCTGTTGCAGTTGCCGAGATTCTGGCGAAGTTAGGACTCAATTCCGAAGCCCTTGTTGCCGCCCTTTTGCACGACACAGTTGAAGATACGAATTATTCACTTGCCAAGTTACGCAAGGATTTCGGAGATGAAGTAGCAAACCTTGTAGACGGTGTAACAAAATTAGACAAGCTCTCGTACGGACCCACTGCCGAAGCGGAAACTGTACGGAAAATGATTGTTGCCATGTCCAGAGATATCAGAGTATTGGTAATTAAATTAGCGGATCGTTTACATAATGCGCGTACATGGCAATTTGTTGAACCAGAGAGCGCAGAGCGTAAAGCGCGAGAAACCTTAGATATTTACGCGCCGCTAGCGCATCGCCTAGGAATGAATGCCTTGAAATGGGAGCTAGAAGATCTTTCTTTTGCCGTTCTAGAACCTAAGAAATTCGAAGAGATTGCACGTTTAGTAGCCGAACGATCTCCATCGAGAGAAGCGTTGAGTGAACAAGTAATTGCGGCCGTACAAACAGATTTAAAGATAGATGGCATTGAAGCAACCGTTACTGGGCGACAGAAACATTTTTATAGCGTGTATCAAAAGATGGTTGTCCGAGGTCGTGATTTCAATGATATTTACGATTTAGTTGGGATCCGAGTTCTCGTACAAGATGTCCGAGACTGTTATGCAGTGCTGGGTGCGATACATGCCAGATGGAGTCCCGTGCCCGGTCGATTTAAGGATTACATCGCGATGCCTAAGTTCAATCTTTATCAGTCGTTGCACACGACTGTTATTGGACCCACTGGGAAAGCAATCGAGATTCAAATCAGAACTTTTGAGATGCACTCGCGCGCTGAGTTTGGTATTGCTGCCCATTGGAAATACAAAGAAGGGAGTGAGAGCCAAAGCGCACCCGAAATGTTATGGCTGCGCCAATTGCATGAATGGCAGAAGGAAACTGAAGATCCTTCGGAATTCCTCGAAGCGCTTCGCTTTGACTTAGGCACACCAGAGGTATTTGTATTTACTCCTAAAGGGAACGTTATTGCCCTACCTGGTGGTTCCACGCCTGTTGATTTCGCTTACGCAGTGCACACAGAGGTGGGCAATAGATGCGTTGGTGCAAAAGTAAATGGACGATTGATTCCACTGGAGTCGGCGCTCAGCAATGGTGATGTTGTAGATGTAGTCACAAACAAATCGGATTCGGCTAGCCCAAGTAGGGATTGGCTTAATTTCGTTAAAAGCCCGCGTGCACGATCCAAAATTAAAGCATGGTTTACAAAAGAACGTCGGGAAGAAGCAATTGATGCAGGCCGTGAATCGATCGCTCGTCAGATGCGTAAAGCAGGACTTCCGCTTCAAAAGATTTTTGCTGGCCACACTTTGTTGGAATTAGCTCACGATTTACATTATCCAGATATATCGGCTTTATACGCAGCAGTGGGTGACGGTCATGTTTCAGCACCGTCTATTGTTGAAAAACTAGTTGCAACAATGAGCGCTGAGGATTCTCATCCTGAACCCACGATGGAAAGTTCATCCATTTCCACCAGCACAATTATTGGTCGGCGCTCCAGCAGTGCAATTGAAGTAGCTGGTATTGACGATGTTTTAGTAAAACTTGCCCGATGCTGTACACCCGTTCCAGGAGATGAAATCATTGGTTTCATTACGCGAGGTAGTGGTGTATCAGTGCATAGGGGAGATTGTGTAAATGCTTCTGATCTACAGATGCACCAAAGTGATCGCATTGTTGGGGTGTCATGGTTGAGTGGCGCATCGAGTGTATTTCTAGTGAACATTCAGGTAGAGGCGTTAGATCGTGCTCGCTTGTTATCCGATGTCACTCGCACGCTGTCGGATCAACAAGTAAATATTCTGAGTGCCTCAGTAAGCACAACGAAAGATCGCACCGCATTTTCCCGCTTCACTTTCGAAATGGCGGACGCAACGCATTTAGACGCTGTGCTATCGGCAGTAAGGCAGATTGAAGGCGTTTACGACGTGTATCGCACAACCAATAATTAGAAACCGTTAGCTAGTAAACTCTTCTAAACCTTTGACGGCATCCGCGAGCCATTGGCGCCGAGCTTCAACTGCTGCAAGTGCTTCTGCAGCTTTCTTAGCATTGCCGGAAGCTTGGGCTTTTTCGGCTTGTTTTTCATAATTTGCGACGGCTTCTTCCAATTGGCGAACAACGTCGTTGGCTCTAGATTTTGCAACGGGGTCTGTTTTTCTCCATTGAACCTCTTGGGCCGCTTTAATTTGAGTTTCAACAGCAGCAAATCGCGTATCGAGTGCTACTCGTTTTTCTCTCTGGGTCATACCGATTTTGTCCCATTGACGAGCGAATTCACGGAATGCTTTCGAAGCTGTTTCAGCGTTTGAGATGGGTAGCAGCGCTTCGATCTGTGTGATGAGGGCGTCGCGTTTTTCAAGATTGGCTTTCATTGACCCTTCTCGTTTTTCCAAATCTGCATTTTTGGAAGCGAAGAATTGATCTTGGGCTATCTTAAATCGCGCCCACAATTTGGCGTCTTCGTTCTTCTTTCCGCGGCCTGACGCCTTCCATAAATCCATTAGAGCCTTAAAACGACGGGCAGTAGCGACCCAATCTTTAGATGTTGCCAAGGATTCCGCTTCAGTAACAATTGCATTCTTAGCTTCGGCAACTTTGTTTTGAGCAGCGTCTAGCGTTGCGAAATGTGTGCGACGTCTTTTATCGAATTTGTTTCGTGATGAGGAGAATTTCTTCCACATCTCAGCATCTGTCTTCTTATCAAGACGAGGAGCCACTTTCCACTCATCGAGCAAAACTTTTAAACGATCGCCGGTGGTTTTCCAACTTTCTGAAAGCGCAAGAGATTGTGCTTCAGCGACAATCTTCTCTTTCACTGCTAACGCAGTTTCCCGTTGTGCAGCTTTTAAAGCTTTCTCCGCCAGCTTCTTTGCTTCGTAAGCCCCACGACCATCTTCAATGGCGGGAATAATTTGTTCTACGGCGGTTGCTAGCGCTTGTAGATCTCCAACGCCGTTGAGTTCTTTAACGTTAGTTCGCAAGCGATTGACAGCGATTGTTGCATCTTGCGGAACCATTGCTCCACTCCGAACGCGAGCTGCGAGTAACGCAACTTCTGATGCGAGCGCTTCAAATTTTCTAACGAAATACCCAAGTGCTTCTTCAGGACTTTTGCCGGGATATGAACCAACAGCTTTTTCTCCGTCGGGGGTTCTCACATAAACGGTGCCATCTTCTGCGACACGACCAAAATTAGCTGGATCACCTATAAGTGCGGCGGCGGCGGATTGATTAGGAGATATCTCGTTCATGGTTAGTCCTTTCAGCGCGTGAGGTCAAAAGACCCTCGCTATAGAAATGCGTTGACCGTTATGGGCGGTCGTGAAGGTTGGGGATGGTTATTAGTGCGGAGGTAAAAGGTACCCTGTCCACCTACGTCAGTGGAAATGGGGGGATTCGCATGCTTGTTTTATCCTTTCCGGCCCCCGCTTTTGGTACCAATTGCTGGATTATTGCGCCGGCAGCTGGTCAAGAATGTTTGATTTTCGATCCCGGCATGCCAGATGTCACTCACGATGTTTCATCATTGATTGATAGTTATGGACTCAAACCCGTTGCCGTCATAGCCACCCACGGCCATCTAGATCACACATTCTCGATTGCACCTGTAGCTGACGGATATCAGATACCTGCATATATTCACAGCGAAGACAGAGCGCTTTTGATTCACCCGGAGAAAGCGTTAAGTCCAGCATTCAGCGCGACATTAGGTGAAAGCGTCTTTATTGAGGCGAAAGATGTAAGAGAATTGCGCAATGGATCAACGATTGAGATTTTGGGTATGAGTGTTACGGCCCTTCACGCCCCTGGTCATACCCGTGGTTCGATGATTTTCACCATTGATGATGAGGTTTTAGTGAGCGGAGACGTTCTTTTTGCTGGGTCTATTGGGCGGACGGATTTGCCAACGGGTTCTGCTGCCGAAATGGAAATAACTTTAAGGAAAAAGATTTGGCCACTACCTGATTCATTGCGAGTACTACCTGGACATGGTGATGAAACCACAATGAAGCACGAACGCCGGACTAATCCTTATCTAAAAAATCTCGGCGGAGTGCGATGAAATACCAATCTCCTAAAGGCGTGAGCGAATACTTTCCTCCCCGTTCAAGCGGGTTTGAGTTCGTGCGAGATAAATTGCTCGCCCCCATTAAAAACGCTGGCTACCAACTTTTGGAGTTGCCTGTATTTGAAGATACTGAACTTTTTACACGAGGAGTGGGCGAATCGACCGATGTAGTTTCCAAAGAGATGTACACCTTTGAAGATCGAGGTGGTCGTTCGATCACTCTGCGGCCCGAGGGAACAGTGGGAGCACTGCGCTCTATTATCGAACATGGGTTAGACCGGTCTGCACTACCTGTGAAAGTTTTCTATTGCGGTCCATTTTTCAGAGCGGAAAGACCGCAGGCTGGTCGTTATAGACAGTTCTATTCCCTCGGAATCGAAGCCGTTGGCTCTGACGATCCTGCATTGGATGCAGAAGTTATCGCGCTTGCGTACGAAGGTTTTTATGGAATTGGTCTGAGAAAATTTCGCTTAGATATTACATCCCTTGGGGATGCGGACTCTCGTAAAGCACACAGAGTGGATTTACTTGCATACATAGAAAAATTGAATCTTGATGATCCCACTCGTGCACGTGCTGGAATCAATCCGCTTCGATTATTTGATGATAAGCGTCCTGAGGTTTCTTCACTAATGGCTAAAGCGCCACGGTTACTGGATTATTTATCAGAGGATTCCTCTGAACACTTTAAGAAGGTTCAAGGATATTTATCTGCCATGGGGATTCCGTTCAGCATCAACCCTTTGATGGTTCGAGGATTGGATTATTACACTGGCACTACCTTCGAATTCGTCCATGAGGATTTAGGTGCCCAATCAGGGATCGGGGGCGGAGGACGATATGACGGTCTTATGGAAAATATTGGTGGACAAAATATTTCAGGAATCGGATTCGGGCTAGGTATTGATAGAGCGTTGCTCGCTGCCGAAGCTGAAGGTATTTTAGAATCACATCACGTTTCCCCGTTGTTGTATCTCATTCCGCTGGGCGAAAAAGCCAAAAATGTGGCGCTGAAGTTGTCACACCAGATACGAAACGCTGGCCTTGCGGTAGAAGTTTCCATGGGAGATAAGGCCCTGAAGAACGCCATGAAATCGGCTGATAAGAGTGGGGCTATTTACACCTGCGTACTTGGTGATTCAGAACTTGAGAGCGGGAATGTGGAGTTGAAAGAAATGATCTCGGGCAATGCAACCTCGGTTACTCTTAGCGCCTTGCTCACAACACTTCAATTGAAAACTGTTAAGAAATAGGTGGCTCGACGATGCTAAGAACTCATGGCGCGGGTACTTTGCGTGCTTCCGATGTTGGCACCGTTGTTACTTTGGCGGGCTGGGTCTCTAGACGTCGCGATCACGGTGGTGTTGCCTTCATCGACTTACGCGATGCAACTGGTTCGGTGCAAGTTGTCATACGTGACGAAAAGTTAGCAGGTGCACTGAGAGCTGAGTGGTGTTTAAAGATTGTTGGAGAAGTTGCATTGCGACCTGATGGAAATTCGAACTCAGCAATTCCAACGGGTGATATTGAAATTATGGGTGACGAAATAGTCGTACTCAGCGAAGCCTCCGCTTTGCCGTTCCCCGTTGACAGTGGGGATGACGCACAAATTAACGAAGAAGTCCGTTTGCGATATCGCTATTTAGATTTGAGGCGCGAAAAGCCTGCAAAGAATTTGAGGATGCGTTCTAAAGTAACTTCTCTGATTAGACAAGTAATGGATGATCAAGAATTTTTGGATATCGAAACACCGTATTTAACTCGCTCGACACCAGAAGGGGCTAGAGATTTTCTGGTTCCAGTTCGTTTGCAACCTGGAAGTTGGTACGCGCTACCGCAATCGCCTCAGTTGTTTAAGCAATTACTTATGGTCGCCGGTATGGAAAAGTATTACCAAATAGCACGGTGCTTTCGTGATGAAGATTTCAGAGCTGATCGTCAACCTGAGTTCACTCAATTGGATATAGAAATGTCCTTCATTGACCAGGAGGACATCCTCGCTGTTGCTGAAAAAATAGTTCAAAAGGTATGGAAAGAGATTGTTGATTTTGATATCGCTTTACCAATTCCGAGAATGACTTACTCGGATGCAATGTCTCGATTCGGGAGTGATAAGCCCGATCTTCGTTTCGATTGCGAACTACGCGACCTCACAACTTTTTTTGCCCACACTGAATTCAGAGTTTTTCAAGCCCCATATGTGGGTAGTGTCGTAATGCCAGGCGGAGCAAGTTCGCCACGACGTGAATTGGATGCGTGGCAAGACTGGGCTAAGGCTCGAGGCGCGAAAGGCTTGGCATACGTTTTAGTGCAGGAAGATGGTTCGCTGGCTGGGCCTGTCGCTAAGAATTTGTCGGAAACAGAATTAGCTTCGGTGGCCAAAGTTGCTGGCGCTAGCGCTGGTGACGCTATTTTCTTTGCAGCTGGTGACAAGAGTTCAAGTCAAAATTTGCTAGGAGCAGTGCGTAATGAAATCGGAAGGAGATGCGATTTGATTGACATGAACTCATGGAAGTTTCTTTGGGTTGTCGATGCACCAATGTTCGAACGTACTGACAATGGGGGATGGACAGCGGTGCATCACCCATTCACAGGGCCTAAACCTGAGTTTGCCAAAACTTTTGCTAGTGATCCAGAAAACGCGTTGGCTTATGCATATGACATAGTTCTTAATGGCACAGAACTTGGTGGAGGTTCGATAAGAATCCATGATCGGGTAATGCAAAAACAAGTTTTTGACGTCATTGGATTAAGTGATGAAGAAGCAATGAGTAAATTCGGATTCTTACTTGAAGCGTTTAACTATGGACCACCGCCACATGGCGGAATCGCTCTTGGTCTCGATCGTGTATGTGCACTTTTGAGCGGTTCGGATTCCATTCGAGAAGTGATTGCATTCCCAAAAACTGCCAGTGGAGGAGACCCATTAACTGGCGCGCCGACTCCTATTACCGCTGCTCAACGAAAAGAAACAGGTATAGATACTCCAGCTCCCAAATTGGAGAAGTGATTGACATATCGTTTCGGAATACTTTCTTTAACCCTAAGTGTCGTGTTATTTGTGACTGGGTGCGGCGGAACATCTCAGAAGTATGCTGCCTCTAAATCTGAAGGGGTGTACTTCACAGTTCCACCAAGTTGGAGTGAAATCTCTACTGAGCGATTAACGACCCATGAAGCTCGATCAACAGAGCTCGGGGCTGCTGAAAAATTATCGCTTGTAAGGTGGCAGCTAGCTTTCGCTTCCGCTCCAGGTGTTTCTCCTAAAGATATTTTCAGCTTTGTTGCCACTGACGTACCTGTTGCTTACGCCAGAGTGAGATCACTGATTCCAGCAGAAGCTAATGCTGTTTCGTATAATTCTCTCAGGAATGTAATTGTTCCGCTCACTGAATGGGTATCAAACCCGACAAAGAGTACGCCCGTATTCAGCATCATCGATGATTATGAGGTGATAGGAAAAGGCGCTCGAGGAGTTCGTACAATTTACTCATTTACCGATGGTGGAAAATCTCAGACTGTAGATCAGACGTCGATGGTTTCAAACGATCGCCAAAAAATGTATATATTCGTGATTCGTTGTTCTACAGAGTGCTATAACAAAAATTATGTATTGATGACTAAGATTTCAGATTCATTCACCGTAAGGGGAGCACGATGACCGAAGAGCAGGTACCTGCGAGTCGCAAACGAGATTCCGACAGGAAAACTCGTGTACATCTGTCGATATACGATAGATCTAAATTCCTCATCCTCTTCACGGTAGTATTTTTTGTTTTAGTTTGGTCAGCGCTGGCCGACAATCCATTACTCAATTTTAGCGATGCTGTTATACAGGTAAAGAATACAAAATCTTGGTTGGTTTTACTCGCGATAGTAGAAATAGTTCGCCAAATACATTTTCTGATTGCAGAGTTAGCTGCGCCGTATCACGGTGTGTGGCAAAAATATTTTACTTTTGTAGATAACACGTTACATAAACTCAGTGATTGGACGCGTTACCGACTATCACGCGTGATCAAATGGATTTTGATGATTTTTCTGCTTTCGATCGTATTGGGTGCTGTATATAAAGAGACGCCGATCCGCGCGTTATTCCTCGCCCCCAAGGCGCTATGGAGCGCGCTACCCATGCTGGGTCAACTCTTATTTGCAGTTTTCTTCGTCATTATTCAATTCGGAGCGATGTTTTGGTTCCTTAGTCGGGGAGGTGTGGACACCTATTTCCCAGACGATATTCGGACGCGATTCACCGATGTGTGGGGACAAGATCATGTTCTGAATCGAATTCGTGAAAATCTTATGTTCTTAGAACGTCCCGAAGATATAGAAAAGCATGGCGGTTATGTTCCAGGCGGAATTTTGTTATGGGGACCTCCCGGCACTGGTAAAACCTTAATGGCCGAATCTATGGCTGGTGAAACTGGAAAACCCTTTGTGTTCGTTGATCCAGGTGCTTTTACCAACATGTTTTTCGGCGTCGGAGTCTTAAAAGTTAAATCGTTATTCAGAAAACTTCGTAAACTCGCTTTACGTTACGGAGGCGTAGTTGTCTTTTTCGATGAAGCTGATTCCCTAGGAAATCGCGGAATCATGCCCTCTGGGGGCGGCGCACAACGTTCATCTAAAACATCTGCAGCAGTATTTGGCGATACATGTCATGGTGGAAATTATTTATCGCCTGCGGGCGCTTCACTATTAGCGCGAGAAAGTTTCGTGGTTGGAGGAGCTGCCGGAGGTGGCGGTGGTGGCGGAATGGGAACTTTGCAAGCGCTACTTACTGAACTTTCTGGGTTGAAAAAACCTCGCGGGTTCATCAATAGAGTTGTGCGCAGAACGCTCGGCATGCGTCCTAAAAATCCTCCCAAATATCGAATTCTTGTGGTTATGGCAACGAATATGCCAGAAGCACTTGACGAAGCGCTTTTGCGACCTGGTCGTATCGATCGTATGTATCGCGTTGGTTACCCAAGTAAGGCTGGACGTGTTCGCACGTATGAAGGTTATTTAGCGAAGGTTTCACACTCGTTAAGTACCGAGGAAATCGATAAATTGGCCACGATAACTCCTTATGCAACTGGTGCAACAATCAAAGACACCATCAATGAAGCCTTAATTACCGCTATACGAAACGGACGAACGTCAATTACGTGGCCGGATGTCATTAAAGCAAAGCAATTGAAAGAGCTTGGGCCTTCGGAAGATGTCGAATACATTGAACGCGAACGCCATGCTGTTGCTATTCATGAAGCATGTCACGCAGTAATGGCGCATCGCGTTCGTCAACATATGGCTATTGATTTAGCCACAATCGAAAAAGGATCAGATTATCTCGGAATGGTTGCGAGTATTCCGCCGGATGACCAGTTCACCCGCTGGCGAACCGAGTATCAAGCGGACATATTGGTTTCGTTAGCCTCATTAGCGGGAGAGCGAATGTTTTTTGATGGAGATAATTCATCAGGTGTATCAGGAGATTTAGAGAGTGCGACAACAATTGCATCGTTAATGGAAGGTCACTGGGGAATGGGCTCCACAATTTCATCTCATGCGAGTAATCGTAGATTCGAAGTGGGATCACCCGGTGGAGGAAAAGGTAAGGACGATTCGGCAAAAGAGATGCAACGCGCACTTGGTGACAGAATTGAAGATAACCTTTCTGGACTTTTGCTCAAAGCCGAAGAATTGCTCAAGGTAAATCGCAATGAAGTTCTAGCTTTGGCGCATGCGCTTGAGATTCATAAAACTTTATCGGGCGAGGATGTGGCGGCAGTAATTGATTGCACCCTAGGTGGCGTAGTTGATGGGCGTCCTTATTCTGATCCCGCCCTATTAGCCAAGATTGAGGAATATCACTCTGCTGCTGTGGTGGCTCATCGCGAACACAAGAGTCCGAACGTTCTCATTCCGCAGATTGGTTAGCCTTGCGTCAGGTAGGCTTCACTCATAATCGAGCCTAGAAAGGCGCTGACATGGGACCTGGCGGAATCGCAACAATTATTGCAGCTTGTGCGTTACTCATAATTGCAGCTGCCATTAGCTATGCGGTTATTCGTTTTGGTCGCCTGATTGATGAAGCGAAGGTTTCTCTGAAAACAATGACCGATGAGGCCACTCCATTATTGGAAGAAGTGACAACAACGGTGACACTTGTAAATGGTCCGCTTCAATCTTTGAATAAGATAACTAAAAATGCGGAGGAAATTACTACCAAAGTTAATGACATCGCAACTTCATTCTTAGACAAAGGCGGACCTGCCCTCAAAGCGGTAGGCGTATTGATGAGCGCAGCTCAGATGAAAAAGTCACGTAGTCGTAAAAAGAAGTCAGAATAATTTAGCGCTGTGGAATCTGCTGAAGTTCGATCACGCTGGCTTAAATTTTTCGAATCTGGAAATAGCTTAGGTCTCAAACACACTGTTGTACCTTCTGCTTCTTTGATCGCGGATGACCCAAATCTTTTATTAGTGAATGCAGGAATGGTCCCATTCAAACCATTTTTTCTTGGCGAAGTGACGCCTCCTTATAAGAGGGCGACGTCAGTTCAAAAATGCGTCCGGACATTAGATATTGATGAAGTTGGCAAAACAACACGTCACGCTTCGTTCTTCCAAATGTGCGGGAATTTCTCATTCGGAGATTATTTCAAAGAAGATGCAATCGCTTTAGCTTGGGAACTTCTCACTCGTTCAATCTCGGAAGGTGGCTACGGCTTTCCTGAGGAAAAACTTTGGGTAACGGTTTATCTCGATGATGACGAGGCTGCAGATATTTGGCATAAAAAGATTGGTGTTCCAAAGGATCGTATCCAGCGTCGCGGGATGGCGGATAATTTTTGGTCAATGGGAGTTCCGGGGCCGTGCGGACCCTGTTCTGAAATTTATTATGATCGTGGCCCTGCTTATGGCAAAGAGGGGGGTCCAGTCGCTGATGAGGACCGATATTTGGAAGTATGGAATTTGGTTTTCATGCAAAACGAACGTGGCGAAGGTGGCGGAAAAGATGGGTTTCCTATTCTCGGAGAATTACCCGCTAAAAGCATTGACACAGGTTTAGGACTGGAACGTACTGCTGCACTTTTGCAGGGCGTGGAAAATATCTATGAGATCGATACTACGAGGCAAATTTTGGATAGAGCATGCGCTCTTAACGGTACGAAATATGGGAAAGATTCAAAATCAGATGTCTTACTGCGTGTAATAGCTGACCATGCCAGAACCTCAGCAATGCTTATTGGTGATGGCGTTACGCCAGGCAATGAGGGTCGCGGGTATGTGTTGCGCCGAATGATGCGACGCACCATTCGAAATATGCGCCTTCTAGGATCTCATGATCCCGTGATGGAAGAACTAGTTAAAGTTTCTATAGCGGCCATGGGACCGCAATATCCTGAATTGATCAGCGATAGCGCACGAATTCTTTCAGTGAGCGCATCTGAGGAAGAAACCTTCCTCACTACTTTGAAAAGTGGTACGCAGATTTTTGATACTGCAAGTGCGCAAATCAAAAAAGATAAAGGGACAACGCTTCCTGGGGCAGATATCTTCAAACTGCATGACACGTATGGTTTTCCATTTGATTTAACTTTAGAAATGGCGCAAGAACAAGGTCTCCGGGTAGATGAAGATGGTTTCCGTCGTCTCATGAAAGAACAGCGGGATCGTGCAAAGGCTGACTCGAAAGCAAAAAAGAGCGGCCACACTGATTTAACGCAATATCGCAAGATCGCGGATGAAAGTGGCGCAAATGAATTTGTTGGCTACACGCACCAAGTAGCGGAGTCGATCATTAACGGAATTTTGATTGATGGCGAAATATCTTCTAGCGCATCCACCGGGGACGATGTGGAGTTGGTACTTAACAGGACGCCGTTCTATGCAGAAGGCGGTGGGCAACTCGCAGATGGCGGTTTAATAACTTTTCCTGATGGGTCGATAGTAGAAATTGATGACGTACAAACGCCAGTTCCGGGTATTTTCGTTCATAGAGGACGAGTTACGAAAGGTGTAATCGCCCAGGGGTCAGCGGTCCTTGCTCAGATTGATCAAGAACGTAGAAGTGCTATTTCTCGAGCGCATACGGCTACGCATATGGTTCATAAAGCTTTCCGCGAGATCTTGGGTGAAACAGCTACGCAAGCTGGGTCAGAAAATTCGCCCGGTCGGTTTAGATTTGATTTTCCAGCAACAAGTGCTGTTCCTGCATCAACACTTAATGATGTCGAAGAACGAGTGAACTCACTTCTCCTAGAAGATTTAGAAGTGAGCGCTCAAAGTATGTCCCAAAACGAAGCGAAAAAAATTGGGGCCATGGCTCTTTTTGGCGAGAAATATGGTGATGTCGTCAGAGTTATCAGCGTTGGCGACTGGGCTCGGGAACTTTGTGGTGGTACACACGTCACGCGTTCCGGGCAATTGGGCATCGTTAAGCTGCTTGGAGAATCTTCGATAGGTGCGGGCGTGCGACGAGTTGAAGCTCTCGTTGGGGTAGATGCTTATCGTTTCCTAGCCAGAGAGCATGTTCTTCTCAATTCCCTGACCCAAATAATTAAGGGTGCGCGCACTGATGAGTTACCAGAACGAATTTCAGATTTGATTGAAAAAATGCGTGAGACTGAAAAAGAATTGACCGGCTTTCGCTCTTCTCAAGCCCTCGCGCAAGTTGGAGCGCTGTGGGCAAATGCGAAGATCGTCAACGGAATACATGTTGTCGCAGCAAAAGTTGCCGATGATGTAGCAGTCGAGGATTTGCGCGTTATGGCACTAGATCTGCGGAATAGGTCAAATGAAAGTGTCGTTGCTTTGGTGAGCATCGTTGCAGGTAAACCGCTACTAGTTGTCGCTGTAAGCGATAGCGCTCGGACGCGTGGGCTTAAAGCTGGAACGCTTGTTAAGTTGGGATCTCAAGTGTTAGGTGGCGGCGGGGGAGGCAAGGATGATTTCGCGCAAGGTGGAGGAACTGATAAGTCCAAAGTAGATGAGATGCTCCTTGCGCTTTCCGAAACAATTGCAGGTTAAAAAAATTGCTTAAAGGTCGTCGTTTAGCCTTTGACTTCGGAACTGTACGAATCGGAGTCGCCGTCAGTGACCTCGAGGCAATAATCGCAAGCCCTGTGGCAACGCTCAATGCACAAAGCCCTGAAATGTGGATTTTGATTGCAGGAATTATTGAAGAGTATTCACCTGTCACGATTTACATAGGTAATCCTCTGCATTTGTCAGGACAATCGAGCGCTTCCTCAACTAACTCAGAAATTTTTGCTCGTGAAATGGAAGAGCGGTTTAATATTCCAACAACTTTAATTGACGAGAGATTATCGACGGTAATGGCAGGGGCACAGTTAAAAGCATCAGGCAAAAATAGTAAACAAGCCCGCAAGGAAATTGATCAGATTGCTGCAGTGGGGATATTGGAACAAGGGTTAGCAATCGAACGACAAGCAGAAGGTCGGACGTGATTTGAGAAGAAATCGTTTCGTTTCGCTCATTCTCGCTTTTACATTGATCATCGGTACAACAGCAGTTATTCATGAGATCAGAGTTCGGTCAATCAAAGTTTTGGATTACGTGACTTCGCCATCTGGAACGGACACACTCATAGATATAAAGAAGGGAGATTCGGGCCTTCAGATTGCTCGCATTCTCTATCAACGAGGAGTAGTTGCTTCATCAGAAGCGTTCTTCCGCTTGGCGGTAAGTGATGTTCGTTCCGCGGGTATCGCACCAGGAATACATAGAGTGCAATTGAAAATATCAGCGCAAGATGCTTTAACTCAACTTCTCGACGCCTCTCGTATTCCTGGTCTTGTTGTTGTTAAGGAAGGTGCTTGGCGGAGTGAAATATTTGCTGAGCTGAATAAAGCGGGTTTCGATTCGAAATCTCTATTGAGCGCTGCTAACAATGTGAAACTTCCCCAGGGCTTTTCAGGAACTGAAGGGCTCTTCTTCCCGGCACAGTACAGCTTCGTTAAAGGAACATCAGCGTTACAAGCGCTGCAGGAGATGGTCGATAGGTTTAGTAGCGAAGTTGTTTCGAACGGTTTAGTACAAGGGAGAGATGGTTTCACCCCCATGCAACTTTTAACTATTGCTTCAATCATTCAAGCAGAAGGCGATGAAGGAGATTTTCCCAAAATCTCACAGGTTATTCGAAACCGGCTTAAAAAGGGCATGCCGTTGCAATTAGATACGACGGTGCATTTCATCAAGCATTCGCGGGGTCAAATATTTCTCGACTTGGCATCTACAAAATTATCCTCGCCTTACAACACCTATCTGCATTACGGTTTACCTCCTGGACCAATTGGCACCCCAGGTAAAGCGGCTATGGAGGCTTCGATGCAACCAATGAGTGGTGATTGGATTTTTTTCATCACCGTCAAGCCGGGAGACACCCGATTTACGGCCTCTATTAATGAATTCAATCAATGGAAATCCGAATATGAAAAGAATTATCGCGCTGGATTATTTGGAAAAAAGCCATGATTCGCTGCGCTGTTCTCGGATCACCGATCGCGCATTCTCTTTCGCCCACGCTTCACCAATGCGCCTATCGAGAATTGGGAATCGATGGAGACTATTCGGCTATTGAGGTGAGTGCTGGACAACTCAAGCAGTTCATCACTTCTCGAGACGAATCTTGGACTGGTTTTTCATTGACGATGCCACTTAAGGAAGAAGTCATAGCTCTTGCATCAACGGTGGATGCCCTTGCTAAACGTATTAATTCTGCAAACACGTTATCTAAAACCGCAGAGGGTTGGCATGCAATAAGCACCGACGTACCAGGATTTTTAGATGCCTTATCCTTCAATGGTTATTCTCATTTTGATTCAATTGTTGTTCTGGGTTCAGGAGCAACGGCACGGGCTGCTGTTGCAGCACTGGATGCACCCGGAAAATCCATCACAGTAATACATCGTTCAGCGCACAGAGAACCGGAAATGAGAGTTGCCGTTGTGCATGCGCATATGCAGTTTTTGCCATGGGGATCTGAATTGCCAAAATCTGATCTTTTTATAAATACCACACCCGCCGGAGTGGCTGATGAATACGCATCCCTTGTCGATCAAGTGACATCGGGTATTTTTTTTGAAGCGCTTTATAACCCCTGGCCAACCTACCTTTTAAAAACTTGGCGAAAGCGAGGTGGAGAATCTGTTGATGGTCTCGATCTTTTGGTTCATCAAGCGATGTATCAATTAGACACAATGACTGGTTCTTCTGTAGATCACGCGGCCTTATGGCCAATTCTTCGTAAAGCTGGTCTTTCTACGATTAAAAAGTAATCCACAGTTATAGATGTTTCCCTTGGTTGTCCATGGAAATACTTCATTGTTGATTCATGGTTCAAATGCGAATTCTCCAAATTCTGATACTTGCAGTAATTTCTTTCCCAATTTGCAAGTATGACATTCTTCATCACAGGATTTTGAATTCTCATCTACTGAAAAGTGCAGCAATCTTGATTCCGTTCACCGTGGTTGTAGAGCTCTTACAGCACGGATATCTCGATATTTTCCGAGCCATGTTATGTTCGGCTCTTTTTGGGATTGCCATTTTGATTGCGTCAATAATGAGTGGGATGAGCTTGGGGATGGGCGATATTAAATTGATAACGTTGCTTTCTGCAGTACTTGCATTAACGACTCTTGTGCAATACATGGATTGGTTAGTATGGGTCATCGCATGTTCTGCAATAAATCTGTTCTTCCACGTAGTGAGATGCCGCACGATAAGGGGGCGAATCGCCTTCGCTCCATCTTTGATGGCGGGGACTTTGGTGTATTTAGCAACGAGAATCTAGAGGCATCTGTCACAATAGGACCATGCGTTGGCTAACAGCTGGTGAATCTCATGGGCAAGCTCTGTCTGCAATTATTGAAGGCATTCCTGCTTCAGTTCAGATTACTACCGCTGATATAGACGAACATTTACGACGTCGCAGATTAGGCGTTGGTAGAGGCGCTCGTCAAAATTTCGAAGCTGACAAGATCACCATTCTTGGTGGAATTCGTTTTGGATTAACACAAGGTGGTCCGATTTCAATTCAAGTGGGAAATTCTGAATGGCCTAAATGGGAAACAGTGATGTCGGCTGATCCGGTTGATGCAAAAGAACTTGAGGGATTAGCACGCAATGCTCCACTCACGAGACCTCGTCCTGGACATGCAGATTTAGTAGGTATGCAGAAATATGACCTTGAAGATGCTCGAGCAATTTTGGAACGAGCAAGTGCGCGAGAAACCGCGGCACGTGTCGCCCTCGGAGCTGTCGCGCGTGCTTTTCTAGAGCAAAGTGTTGGAATTACTATTTTGAGTCACGTTTTATCTATTGGGAAAGTGCGTGTGCCGGAAGATACGCCTCTTCCCGTGAAGACAGATATGTCGCGCATTGACAGCGATCCTGTGAGATGTGCTGATCCTCAAACGAGCGCTGAAATGGTTGCGGAAATTGAAGCTGCCCACCTTGATGGTGACACTTTGGGCGGAGTGATTGAAGTTTTAGCTTTCGGTATGCCACCTGGTCTTGGTTCTCATGTGCATGCTGATCGCCGGTTAGACGCAAAATTGGCTGGTGCAATGATGAGTATTCAAGCGATTAAGGGCGTAGAACTTGGCGATGGATTTTTATCAGCTACACGTCGCGGCTCGGTTGCACATGACGAAATAGAGCACGGCAGTGATGGTCACATTCGCCGACGCACCGACAGGGCTGGGGGCACGGAAGGTGGAATGTCTAACGGGGAAATTCTTCGGGTAAGAGTTGCCATGAAACCTATTTCAACGATTCCTAAAGCGCTAGATACAATTGATGTAGCCACTGGTCTACCTGCGAAAGCTATCAATCAGCGCTCAGATGTATGCGCAGTTCCTGCCGCAGGCGTTGTAGCAGAAGCAATGGCAGCGTTGGTATTAGCAGAAGCAGTGCTTGAGAAATTCGGAGGGGACAGCATTACCGAAACCCATCGCAATTTCACTTCTTACATGCAGAACCTGCGTTTTTCTTAAAATGACAGCGGCAATCGTACTTATTGGTCCACCAGGTGCTGGGAAAACAAGTGTTGGACGAGCGTTAGCGAAAATTTCATCGCTACCTTTTGTAGATACAGATGTTTTGATTGAAAAAGATCAAGGAAAAAGTATTTCCGAAATATTTGTGGATGACGGAGAAGGATATTTCCGTGCGGTTGAGGAGCGTATCTGTCTGGAAATTCTCCATGAATCTAGCGGCATCATTTCATTAGGGGGAGGAGCGCCACTATCTGCGAACGTTCAGAACGCTTTAAAATCCTCCACGATGCAGATTGTTTTTCTCGATGTGTCGCTTTCGGTTGCTGCGCCACGAATTGGTTTCAACAGAGATCGGCCTTTGCTTTTAAATAATCCCAGACAACAATGGCAAATACTGATGGATAGGAGACGACCTATCTATGAGGAAGTTGCCACCCTCAAAATTGAGGTTGGCCAACTTTCAGTTGCCGCCATTTGCGATGAGATACTTCAGAAGATTGGCACGCCATGGTTGCGATAAAAGTGGTCTCGGAAAGAAATTACGAAGTTAAGGTCGACTGCGATTGGCTCGCAGAACTTCTTCCTGAATTGACTCAGCGTGCACATGTCGCCGTGGTTGTCAGCGAAAAAATGTCTCAAAGTGTGCGCAAACTCTTACCTGATCAACCCAATATAACGTTGATTGAAATTCTTGATGGTGAAGATGGAAAGAGTATTGAAAGCTTAAATTTCCTATGGTTTCAATTCGCTCACATCGGTATGACGAGAAATGATCTTGTTCTTGCGATTGGTGGAGGGGCTACCACCGATATAGCCGGGTTTGCGGCGAGTACCTGGATGCGCGGTATTGATTGGATTGCAGTTCCAACCACGTTAGCGGGAATGGTGGATGCATCGGTTGGCGGCAAGACTGGAATGAACTCCCCGGTTGGTAAGAACCTTATCGGGGCCTTCCACTCACCCATTGGCGTGCTGATTGATTTAAGTTGGCTTTCTACTTTGAGTGATCGTGATTTTAGCGCTGGGATGGCGGAGGTTATTAAATGTGGCTTTATCGCCAGCCCAAAGATTTTGGAGATTGTTTCGGGTAACTCGCTTCAAGAATTGCGTAAATCCCGTGACGTGACGAGTCGGTTGATTGCAGAATCGGTGCGCGTCAAAGCTGGCGTCGTATCTGCGGATTTCAAAGAAAGTTTTACTCGCGAGATCTTGAATTACGGTCACACGTTGGGTCATGCAGTAGAAAGGGATAGTAATTATCAGATCCGACACGGTGAAGCCGTATCGATTGGAATGGTTTTTGTTGCGGAATTGGCACGAGATCGTGGTTTGATTAACGATGAATTGGTATCAGAACATAAAAGGATTCTTGAATCATTTGGCTTACCAACCACGTACGAGAAATCTGCACTCCCGCGACTGGTCAAAATAATGTCCTTGGATAAGAAAAACCGTGGCGCCGGGATACGTTTCGTTGTTTTAACAGGCGTCGGGAACACAACTCGAATTGACGACGTTAATGACGACGAGATTTTCAAGGCATATGAGAGAATATCCGTATGAAGATCTTGGTAATCAATGGACCAAACCTAGCTCGTTTAGATATTCGTGATTCTAAGATTTATGGCGACATCGATTACCCACAGCTAGTTGAAATGATTTTGGCCGAAGGCGGAAATTTAGGTTTCGAAGTAGATGTCCGGCAAAGTAATGAAGAGGCTGAAATTATTGAGTGGTTACATGAAGCTGCCGATGCAAGCATGCCCGTAATTATTAACCCTGCGGCATTCACACACTATTCCTATGCCATTCGAGATGCCGCGGAATTACTGAAGGCGCCCTTAATAGAAGTTCATCTTTCGAATCCGATGGCTCGTGAAGAATTTCGTCATACTTCGGTCATCTCGGGAATCGCGCGGGGCACAATTGCAGGTTTTGGTCCGAATTCCTACCTTCTAGCCCTGCGCGCTATGCGGAATTTGTTGGGAAAATAGATCGACTATTGCGGGTATCCTTCCTTCAGGTAATACATCAATAAAAGTTCTACACACGGATTGGAATGATTGTGGCTACTACTAATGATCTGAAAAACGGCATGACATTAGATATCGAAAATCAGTTATGGAATGTTGTCGAATTTCAACACGTGAAGCCAGGAAAAGGGCCAGCTTTCGTACGTACGAAGTTGAAGTCCGTCATGACCGGAAAAGTCATTGATAGAACTTTCAATGCCGGAATCAAAATTGATATTGCGATCTTGGAAAAGCGGGAGATGCAATATTTATATCGCGAGGGCGATGATTTTGTTTTCATGGATCTAAAAAATTATGATCAGACTGCTATTTCCGCCCAAATCGTCGGCGATGCGGCTAAATATATGCTTGAAAACACTGATGCCATTGTCGCGGTACACGAAGGCAATCCGTTGTACATCGAATTGGCAGCTTCGGTTCCATTAACAATTACCTACACCGAGCCAGGCTTACAAGGTGATCGTTCGTCAGGTGGCACCAAGCCTGCAACTGTGGAAACAGGAATTGAAATTCAGGTACCTCTTTTCATTAAACAGGATGAGAAGGTATTGGTCGATACTCGAGATGGTTCGTATCTCGGTCGCGCAAACTAGTGTCTGCAAGAACTAAAGCCCGTAAAGCAGCTTTGGATATTCTTTTCGAAGCAGATATTCGAGGAACGTCTACGCTCGATCTTCTCAACCAACGTTTGGTTCAAGATGAGGGGCAAGACGCCCGCCCAGTTCGTGAATTCACGCAAGAACTAATCATTGGGATAGAAGCGCATCGACGTAAAATTGATGAACTTATTACAACCTACGCACAAGGTTGGGATATGGATCGACTTCCCAATGTGGATCGCAACGTATTGAGGCTGGCTATTTTTGAGATTCTATGGTCGCCTGAAGTTCCGGATGCGGTAGTGATTGATGAAGCTTTAACGTTAGTTAAGGAACTCTCGACGGATGATTCCGGCGGTTACGTTCATGGCGTTTTGGGTCGCGTGAGTGCGATTAAGGACGATCTCAGTTTGTAAGTATGAATCTTTGGTTGATGAGAATTTGTTTTACTTCTGTTTTTCCAGTTTTGTTAAGAATCGCGATGAGGTCAAGATCGGATTCTCGAATACTCAGAACTTCCCCGTTCCAGTCGGAACGTTGCTTAATAATCCATTTTGAGAAATCAATGTAAATCGCGAATTCCCTCCCAGCATTCTTAAGGGCTCGCAGATCGAGCACGATTTTTGCAGGGTATGAATCCTTGATAGGTAATTGTGTGTGATTATGAGAGTCAAAGAGTGATGAAAACGGAACATCAAAGAAAGTTGCGAGCTGAATAGCCCGCTGAACACTGAGCGCTCTATCGCACCTTTCATAGGATCCTAAAACGACTGCTTTGATTGATCCTCGTGAAAGGATTTCAACATCGTTAAGGCTCCAGCCTTTTTCCCGTCGTATTTCTCTCAATCGTTGCGCAATAGCTGCTTGGGTAGGTTGTTCGAAGAGTTTGGCGGGCGCTGGATTTGTCATATTCCTAGATTATGCGTAGCCAAGCTCTAGGGAATTTGTTCTCCACAACTGTTGCGTTTCGGGAAACGCTCTCTCTCCTGATATGCTCACCCAGATTTCCTTTAACGACCCGTACTGCGAGACGGGGAAGGAGGCTTGATGAGTATTGCTATGCCAGCGGTGGACATATCCCGCGCGATAACACGCATTGCACATGAAATTCTTGAACGTAATGGCGGTTCTGATTCAATCACTCTCTTAGGGATTCCCACACGTGGCGCACATCTTGCCCAGCGAATCGGGAATCAAATAGCCGCTATCGAAGGCAAGGAAGTATCACTGGGAACCCTCGACATCACTTTGCATCGCGATGATTTAAGAATGCGGCCTCCACGTGGCTTAGTTCCAACGTTGATTCCAAAAGAAGGTATCGAAGGGAGGGATGTCATCCTGGTGGATGATGTTTTTTTCTCCGGCCGCACAATTCGCGCAGCACTCGATGCTCTAGGAGAGATTGGTCGTCCACGCACAGTTCAGCTTGCCGTGTTAGTTGATCGAGGCCATCGCGAACTTCCGATAAGAGCTGATTTTGTGGGAAAAAATCTACCTACGTCTAAGCTCCAATCGGTAAAAGTACATTTAACCGAATTAGATGGATTAGATGAGGTTTTGCTGGAAGAGATCTCTGGTAGCGCGCTATGAAGCACTTACTGTCAATTACCGATTTAACCGTTGAGAATGCGCTATCAATTTTGGATACGGCACAAGAAATGTCGAGAGTCTCTGACAGCGCAGTGAAGAAACTTCCCACGCTTCGAGGACGAACAATTGTTAACCTTTTCTTGGAGGATTCCACTCGGACGCGGATTTCATTTGAAGCCGCCGCAAAACGCCTTTCTGCTGACGTGATCAATTTTGCCGCAAAAGGTTCCAGTGTCAGTAAAGGGGAATCTTTAAAAGATACCGCTCAGACGTTGCAAGCTATGGGCGCGGATGCAGTCATTATTCGCCACAGCGCTTCAGGTTCTGCACATTGGTTAGCCCATTCATCGTGGATGACTGGAAGCGTTATCAATGCGGGGGATGGGACTCACGAACATCCAACTCAAGCTCTTCTCGATGCATTCACTATACGGAAACATTTGTGCGCAGGCACCGGGGATTTGAAAGGGATGAGGGTCGGCATTGTTGGAGATGTTTTACATTCACGTGTTGCCCGCTCGAATGTGCTGTTGCTTTCAAAGCTGGGCGCTGACGTAACGTTAATTGCTCCACCAACGTTGCTGCCAGTTGGGGTAGAAAGTTGGCCAGTAACCATCTCCTACGACTTTGATCGGGAAATTCCTAAAGTTGATGCACTGATGATGCTGAGAGTGCAACAAGAGCGAATGAATGACTTCTTCTTCCCGACACCAAGAGAGTACGCGCAATATTTTGGTTTGAACCGAGACCGATTGAAATTACTAAAACAGAAATCGATCATCATGCATCCCGGACCAATGAATCGTGGTTTAGAGATTACTGCCGAATCTGCAGACAGTGCCCGTTCGGTGATTGTGGAACAAGTGAAAAATGGAGTCAGCGTGCGCATGGCAGTTCTCTATCTTCTGCTCGCAGGTAACGCAGAACCATCACAGAGTCTGCACATGGAGGCAATTCGATGAGCGCATATGTAATCAAGGGCGCATCGCTGCCGCAAGGTGAGCTAGGTGATGTGTTAATTGAAAATGAGAAAATTGTCGAAATTGGCTCGGCAATTTCTTCGCCTATCGCGCAAACTGCAAAAATTATCGATGGCAAAGGCTGCATTGTCCTTCCTGGTTTAGTGGATCTTCATACGCATTTACGCGAACCTGGACGCGAGGATTCAGAAACTGTCGCGTCAGGTTCGTTAGCAGGTGCGAAAGGTGGATTCACCGCTCTTTCCGCTATGGCAAATACTTTCCCTGTTGCTGATACCGCAGGTGTTGTTGAACAAGTATTCAGACTTGGACAATCAAGTGGCCTATGTGATGTGTTCCCTATTGGCGCAGTGACTCAAGGTTTGCAAGGTAAGCAACTTGCGGAATTGGGGGCAATGGCTAATTCTGCGGCCAAAGTCCGCGTGTTTAGCGATGATGGAAATTGTGTTTCCGATCCGATGGTGATGCGAAGGGCACTCGAATACGTCAAGCAATTCAAAGGTGTGATCGCTCAACATGCGCAAGATCCCGCATTAACATCTGATGCTCAAATGAATGAAGGAATAGTTTCTTCACAATTAGGGCTAAAAGGATGGCCCGCAGTTGCTGAGGAAGCGATTATTGCCCGTGATATTTTGCTCGCTGATCATGTGCAATCCAGGTTGCATATATGTCATCTCACAACTGCCGGTGGGGTCGAAATTGTTCGTTGGGCAAAAGCGCGCGGAATCAATGTCACCGCTGAGGTGACTCCTCATCATTTGCTACTAACAGATGACTACGCAAAAAGTTACGATCCAGTTTTCAAAGTGAATCCGCCTTTGAGGACTATGAAAGATGTTATGGCGTTGCGTGAAGGACTGGCTGATGGAACGATCGATATCGTTGCAACTGACCATGCACCGCATCCTACGGAAGCAAAGGAATGCGAATGGCAATCTGCAGCTTTTGGAATGATCGGCCTTGAAAGTGCGCTTTCCGTGGTGATGCAAACTATGGTGGAAACTTCGATGATTAAGTGGGTTGATATTGTCGATCGCATGTCTACTGCTCCTGCACGCATAGGCGGTTATGCGGAACAAGGCAGAGGTTTAGTTGTAGGCGCACCAGCCAATATTGCGTTATTCGACATCACGCGTAGCTGGCGCGTCGATAGAGATTTAGTTGCTTCGCGCAGTCGAAACACCCCGTTTCATGGCATGGAACTTCCCGGAGTCGCGCGCTTAACAATGCTCCGTGGGAAAATTTCCTTTGAATCTGGTTCTTCACAATGAATAAAGCATTCTTAGTTCTAGACGATGGGCGGATTTTCGAAGGTAAGTCGTGGGGAGCTGTTGGTATTACCTTTGGCGAAGCTGTCTTCTCCACGGGCATGTCAGGTTACCAAGAGACGCTCACTGATCCTTCGTACCATAAACAAGTAGTAGCAATGACGGCACCGCACATAGGAAACACTGGATGGAATACGCCCGATAATGAATCGAAGAAAATCTGGGTTTCAGGTTTTGTCGTACGGAACCCCTCTCCAACAACATCAAACTGGAGAAGTGAGGGCGATTTAGAAACTGTATTAATTAACCAAGGGATTGTTTCTATTCAAGGTGTAGATACGCGGGCATTAACGCGACATCTACGCCGTAGGGGAGCAATGCGCGTGGGTATTTTTTCTGGTCAAAGCATGAACCGCGAAGAGATGGTGATAGAAGTTCGTAAAAGCACACAAATGTCAGGAGCTTTCCTTGTTGCCGATGTTTCGACGAAAGCCCCTTACATAGTTAAGGCGAAAGGTGAGAAGAAATTTCTCGTGGCGGCGTTGGACTTGGGGATTAAGGCGGCAACTCCTGTCGCTCTTGCCGAGCGTGGAGTAGAGGTGCATGTACTTCCGTTTGACTCCACGGCGGAAGATATTTTAGCTTTGAATCCAGATGGTGTGTTTATTTCCAATGGTCCGGGCGATCCGGCAACGATGATTGACACCATTGAAACTGTGCGTGCGCTGCTTGAGGAGCGCATGCCAATTTTTGGAATTTGTTTTGGACACCAAATTTTAGGTCGTGCGTTGGGGTTTGCGACATATAAATTGCAATTCGGACACAGAGGAATCAATCAACCCGTAATGGATTTAATTACTAGAAAAGTTGAGATTACGGCTCATAATCATGGATTTGCTTTACAGGCTCCGACAGAAGGAACATTCACAACGGTGTACGGTGCTGGTGAAGTGACGCATGTATGTCTCAACGATGGGGTTGTCGAAGGACTTCAACTTTTAGACCGTCCTGCTTTCAGCGTGCAATACCACCCAGAGGCGGCTGCGGGACCACATGATGCGTCGTACCTATTCGATCGTTTTATTGCGTTAATGGATTCCGAGAGGGCGAAGAACTAATGCCCCGCGATATGACTATAAAAACAGTTTTGGTGATTGGTAGTGGACCAATCGTTATCGGTCAGGCGTGCGAGTTCGATTATTCTGGTACTCAAGCATGCAGAGTTCTGCGAGCAGAAGGTATCCGGGTCGTATTAGTTAACTCGAATCCGGCAACGATTATGACGGATCCAGAATTTGCTGATGCCACATATATCGAGCCCATCACGCAAGAGTTCTTAGAGAAGATTATTGCCCATGAAAGGCCTGATGCCGTTCTTGCAACGCTTGGTGGACAAACAGCACTCAATGCCGCGATTGGATTGCACAACCATGGGACGTTAGAGAAGTACAACGTCAAACTTATTGGTGCCGATGTTGATGCAATTAATCGTGGAGAAAATCGTGAACTTTTTCGTGGGATCGTAGACAAGGTTGGCGGTGAGTCTTCAAAATCTTTTATCTGTCATTCAATGGAAGATTGCTTTCAGAGTGTCCAAGTTCTTAATTATCCAGTCGTTGTAAGACCCTCTTTCACTATGGGCGGGCTAGGGTCGGGAATCGCTTTTGATGAAAAAGAACTACGACAAATAGCTGGTGCTGGTCTCCGTCATAGTCCAACTTCGGAAGTTCTTTTAGAGGAATCCATAATTGGCTGGAAAGAATTTGAACTGGAAGTAATGCGAGATCGAAACGACAACGTAGTCATTGTGTGCACGATTGAAAATCTCGATCCGATGGGTGTGCATACCGGAGATTCCATTACGGTTGCTCCGGCAATGACACTCACGGATGTGGAATTTCAGAAATTGCGCGACCTTTCTTTGAAGATTATTCGTGAAGTTGGGGTAGATACGGGTGGCTGCAATATTCAATTTGCGGTTAATCCAGAAACCGGCCGCATCATTGTCATCGAAATGAATCCACGAGTCTCTCGTTCCAGTGCATTGGCTTCCAAAGCCACCGGCTTCCCAATCGCAAAGATTGCAACGAAATTAGCCATTGGTTACACGCTGGATGAAATTGAGAATGATATTACTAAAGTAACTCCGGCTTCATTTGAACCGACTCTAGATTATGTTGTTGTGAAGATGCCTAGGTTTGCTTTTGAGAAATTTCCAGATGCAGATCCTCGACTCACTACGACAATGAAGAGCGTGGGGGAGGCAATGGCTATAGGACGTTCTTTCCCTGAGGCCTTGCAAAAAGCTTCGCGTTCACTAGAGCGCAAAGAAGCTCCTTTCACTTTTCCTGTCGAATCTGATTCGGAAAAGAAGGGGGCTCTACTCAAAACGATAAGGATTCCAACAGAATATCGCCTCAAAGATGTACAGCAAGCGCTGTGGCACGGGGCAACCATTGAGGAAGTTTTTGAAATAACAAAGATCGATCCTTGGTATCTGCATCAGATTTCGATGATTAACGACCAGGCGCGCTTGATACGTCAAGCACCTGAGTTGACCGATGCGCTGATGCGAGAAGCTAAGCAATTAGGATTTTCGGATTTGCAGATAGGCGCCATAAAAGGAATTTCGCAAGATGATGCGCGAAAGTTGAGACACCAACTGGGTATCCGACCTGTGTATAAAACTGTAGATACTTGCGCCGCTGAATTTGATGCTTTTACTCCATATCATTATTCAAGTTACGAAGAAGAAAGCGAAGTTAAACCACGCACAAAACCGGCAGTCATTATTTTAGGTAGTGGACCCAATCGTATTGGTCAGGGTATTGAGTTTGATTATTCGTGCGTGCATGCTTCATTTGAACTTCGTAAAGCGGGGTTTGAAACGGTTATGATCAATTGCAATCCAGAAACTGTCTCTACCGACTACGACACAAGCGATCGATTATATTTTGAACCATTAACGATTGAGGATGTTCTTGAAGTAGCCCATGCCGAGGAATTGGCGGGACCTGTGTTGGGAGTTATTACACAACTAGGGGGCCAGACGCCATTGTCTCTGGCTGAAGGACTGGCCGCCGCAGGAGTAACGATTCTCGGTACAAGCCCTGCCGCAATTAATCTTGCTGAAGAGCGCGGTGCTTTTGGAGCAATATTGGCAGAACAGAATTTAGTAGCACCTGAATTTGGCATGGCCTCTACTCGACAAGAAGCGATTGTCATTGCCGAACGCATTGGTTATCCCGTCCTCGTTCGTCCTTCGTTTGTTCTTGGGGGACGCGGAATGGAGATTGTCTATGATGACGCAGCGTTGGCTTCCTTTATTGAAAGAGCTACGGATATAACCCCAGATCACCCAGTACTCGTTGATAGGTTTCTAGATTCTGCGGTTGAAATTGATGTTGATGCACTCTTTGATGGCAAGGAACTTTTTCTTGGTGGAGTGATGGAACATATCGAAGAAGCGGGTATTCACTCTGGCGATAGTGCATGCGTCATTCCTTCTATGACAGTCTCTAAAAAACAACGAAGCGAAATTCGCACAGCTACTGAGAAAATTGCTAGAAGTGTTGGAGTTCGAGGGTTGATAAATATTCAATTCGCTATCGCTGAAAACGTCGTTTACGTTCTTGAAGCCAATCCGCGCGCCTCACGAACAGTTCCGTTTGTCAGCAAAGCAACGGGAGTTCCATTAGCGCGCGCCGCATCTCGTATAGCTGTTGGATCAACTATCGAAGAACTTCGAAAGGAAGGGTTACTTCCTTCAACTGGTGACGGTATCGCCCAAGGAATTTCAGTGAAAGAAGCCGTACTACCGTGGAATCGATTTAGAAGAAGTGATGGACGCGGCGTCGACGCGGTGTTGGGTCCTGAGATGAGATCCACCGGGGAAGTTATGGGCATTGCATCAACATTTGGTGAAAGTTATGCAAAAAGCCAAATAGCTGCATTCGGTTCACTCCCTAAATCAGGAAAAGTTTTCATTTCTTTAGCAAGTAAAGATAAAGTTGCTGGACTTCAACCTGCACGAGCACTGTTAACTATGGGGTTTTCCTTGGTTGCAACAGCAGGCACTGCGGAATTTTTCAGACAGAACGGAATTGCAACCACCATAGTGAGAAAGAATTCGGAGGGTACCGGCCCTTTCGGAGAACCAACAGCAGTTGACCTTATAAATTCTTCGGGAGTAGACCTGGTCATTAATACGCCGGTAGGTCGTGGGACTAGGGCGGATGGTTGGTTGATTAGAACGGCTGCTGTGCAGCGTTCAATTCCTTGCATCACGACGACAGCTGGATTCAGCGCGGCAGTTGAAGGAATCAAAGCGCTGCAATCGAGTACTCTTTCGATTCGTTCGCTCCAAGATTGGCTGTTGCAAAAATGAGTTCCATCAATAGGCATAGCCAGCAAGTTGTTGCCACCATATTGAGCAACAAACGTGTGGGTCAATATCATCAGTTGCTCATTAACGTGGGCGAAGTAGTACGTCATTGCAAACCTGGAAACTTTGTGGCCATAAGTGTTGGCGGAGAAAATTCAAGCTTGATTTTGCGCAGAGCTTTTGCGATTTCAAGAGTTTCTGATCGTGGCGAATACGGTGGCACGATGGAACTGATTGTGGCACCGCATGGTTCAGGGAGTCGTTGGCTATGCGCTCAGGAAGTTGGTAATTCGTTGGACATCATCGCGCCGCTGGGAACACCATTCGGAATTCCCACCGCTCCAGTTCAGGCACTTCTTGTTGGTGGCGGTTATGGTTCAGCACCGCTTTTTGGTTTGGCAGAAGTTCTAAAATCGCGCGGTTGTCGAGTAGATATGATTTTAGGTGCTAGTACGGTGGCCAAGATTTACGCACCGATCGAAGGCAAAAGATCTGTTAACTCTTTGAAGATATTTACTGAAGACGGAAGTACTGGACAAATGGGAAAAGTTACAGACCTTATCCCTGGACTGATTGCAGATGGACAAGTAGATGTCATCTACTCCTGCGGACCTATGGGAATGCTTTCTGCAATATCTCGAATAACCCAAGGAACTGATGTTGTCCATCAATGTGCAGTCGAAGAAGCTATGGCATGTGGCGTTGGCATTTGTATGACCTGTGTACTTCCCGTTCGCAAAGAGGATGGAACTATTTCAATGCTTCGTTCGTGTATCGACGGTCCAGTGATGGATGGAGCCTTAGTTGCTTGGGAACTCGTCGGCAAGAATGGCATGACACCGTGAGAGAAAGTACATTCGATTTTTCAACCACGTTGGGCAGCGCATGGTTTCCCGCTCCTGTGTTCACAGCAAGTGGTTGCGCAAGTTCAGGTCGTGAGCTTTCACAGTTTTTCCCTCTCGATTCAATCGGTGCCGTAGTAACGAAATCCGTGATGCTCAAGGAGAGATTAGGTAGGCCTACTCCACGAATGGCTGAAACGCCGAGTGGAATGCTCAATTCGATCGGATTGCAAGGTCCTGGTATAGATGCTTTCTTGGCAAAGGATGTTCCGTGGTTGGTGGAAAACAATGCGCGAGTAATTGTTTCAATTGCTGGGGAAACCGTTGATGAGTATGGAGTTCTAGCTCGACGATTGCGTTCGGTTCCAGGAATTTCCGCAGTAGAAGTAAATATTAGTTGCCCCAATGTAGATAACAGAGGTTTAGTCTTTGCTTGCGATCCAGAATCTGCAAAGGCAGTTGTTGATTCAGTACGGCGAACTCTGGCGGGGGATTTACCTATCATCGTGAAACTTTCTCCAGACGTCACCAATATCGCCGCCATAGCAAAGATTGTTGTTGATGCAGGCGCAGATGCTTTAGCGTTGATTAACACGCTTCTGGGCATGGTGATAAATACTGAAACTATGTTCCCTCATCTGGGTGGCAAAACTGGCGGCTTGTCAGGTCCCGCAATAAGACCTGTGGCAGTAAGAGCGATTTATCAGGTGCACGAAGCTTTGCCTACTGTTCCGATTTTAGGAATGGGTGGTGTTCGAACCGGCAGAGATGCGTTCGAAATGATCCTGGCCGGTGCTAGTGGCGTTTCTGTTGGAACTGCTTCATTCGGCAATCCGAGCGCGGTGATTCAAGTCCAAAATGAATTAGAAACTTTACTCATGTCCAAAGGTTTTAATTCCGTGCGAGAGGCTATTGGGTTTGCCCATCGACCTGCACCTGGCCCATCGAGCACATGAAATCTCCCATCATTCTGGCTTTAGATACTCCGCAATTGGATGTAGCAAAGCGTTGGGTTGATTGCACTCAAGAGTCTATTGGTGCTTATAAATTGGGTTTGGAATTCTTTCTCACTCACGGCTCAGAAGGAGTGAAGCAGATTCAAGCAGTTTCCGATGTAGATATATTTCTCGATCTTAAACTTCACGATATTCCGAATACTGTAGGTAAGGCTGCGCTGCAAGTTGCCTCGTTGTCTCCGAAATTCCTGACAGTTCATGCCGCCGGGGGACAAGCAATGATTAAGAGCGCGGTGATTTCATGCCCTGATGTAGCAATCACTGCAGTAACTGTTCTCACATCCTTAAGCGAAAATGATGTACAAGAAATTGGTTTCAAAGGCAATTCACTAGAAAGTGCTGTCGATCTTGCCCGTCTTGCCGTTCAAGCTGGAGCAAAAGCGATTGTTTGTTCACCTTTAGAAATTTCTGCGATATCTGAGGTGATTCCACAGCATGTTCGTATCATTACGCCTGGGGTTCGACCCAGCGATGAAACTCTTAATGATGATCAGAATCGCGTGATGACTCCCAAACAAGCAATTGATAGAGGCGCTCACTATGTGGTTATTGGTCGGCCTATAACACGTTTCTGGGAAACGGGCGCGGATGCAATGCGCGACCGAGCGCGCACCTTAGTTGAGGAGCTTTCGTAATTCTTCTTTTGAAGGATATCTTTGGCTCATGAAGAAACCTCCGGAGTTGACGGTTCTCCAACGTCAGCAGGCTCTGGCGAAAGCTGCTCAATCGCGGAAAATACGCGCTGGGATCAAAATGAAACTGAAAAACAAAGATTTGAGTGTTCGGGATGTCCTCGAACTGGGCAACACGGATCACATTGTCGGAAAAATGAGAGTACGCGAACTGCTTGAATCAGTACCAGGTGTCGGGAAAATTAGAGCCGCTTCGCTCATGGAAAAATTGGGAATTTCGCTCACTCGTAGAATTCAAGGATTAGGAACACATCAAATGGTTTCCTTGATGAGAGAATTCCCTATGCCTTCAACCTCAATGCGCAGAGGAAAATTGATAGTTCTTTCTGGGCCGGGCGGCGTTGGAAAAAGTACGATTGCTGAAAAATTGAGATCGCGAAATAACTTTTATGTCAGTGTTTCTGCTACAACTCGAGACCCTCGACCCAATGAACGAGAAGGAATTGATTATTTCTTTCTTTCACAGGAGGAGTTCTCGAAAAGAATTTCCAATGATGAGTTTCTCGAATGGGCCGAATTTGCGGGCGCTCTCTACGGAACACCTCGAGCTGGTGTTGAAAAATCATTATCTGAGGGACACGACGTTCTCTTGGAAATTGAAATAGCGGGGGCTAAACAGGTTAAGGCACACAGTTCTGAAGCGATATTGGTTTTTCTCCAACCTCCCAGTTGGGAACATCTTGTATCCCGTCTCGAAGCCCGTGGTACCGATACCCCCGAACGCAGGGCGCAAAGACTGGCTTTAGCTCAAGAAGAGATTGCCGCATCGGGAGATTTTGACCTTGTTCTGGTCAATGACGAGGTCGATAACGTAGTGTCTCAACTGGTATCCTTGACGGCTTAGCAGGTTAATTTTTTCGATTTAAGGGGCAACATGGACGGCATTACAAATCCACCAATTGATGAACTTCTTGATAAGAGCGGTTCAAAGTACAGCTTAGTTTTATATGCCGCGAAACGCGCGCGCCAGATTAATGCTTACTACTCACAATTGGGTGAAGGTTTGTTGGAATATGTTGGACCACTAGTAGAGACCCATGTTCATGAAAAGCCATTGTCAATCGCATTGCGAGAGATCAATGAAGGCCTACTAACGATTGAAAATCTCGAACCAAAAGCCTAAATACGTACGGAGTTTTGAGTATGTCGCGCACGGGTCGTGAAATTCTCCTTGGAGTCGGTGGCGGAATAGCGGCATACAAATCAGCCGACTTAATCCGTCGGCTACAAGATCACGGTTATTTAGTTACGGTAGTGCCAACGCCTTCTTCACTCAATTTTGTTGGTACTGCAACGTGGGAAGCTTTAACCGGACGTCCTGTGCATTCGCAGGTCTGGGAAAAAGTTCATGAAGTACCTCATATTTCACTCGCAGAAGTGAGCGATTGCATTCTCATCGCGCCGGCGACAGCAGATTTGATTGCTCGAATCGCACAGGGCCGCGCTGATGACTTACTTACTAATATTGTGTTGGCGAGCACCGCTCCCAAAATGATTGTTCCTGCGATGCACCCTGCCATGTGGAACGATGCAGGGACAGTTGCAAATGTTTCGATATTGCGCGAACGAGGATTCTTGGTGATGGATCCAGACGTGGGTCGTTTAACTGGTGGAGATGTCGGTGCAGGAAGATTCCCTGAAAGTTTGGCCATTATCGAAACTATGAACGGTTTTTTGAGCCACATAAGCGATCTCATCGGGAAAGAAATTCTGATTACCGCTGGAGGTACTCGTGAACCAATTGATCCCGTGAGATTTATTGGAAATCGTTCTTCAGGAAAACAAGGCTACGCGGTGGCCCAAGCCGCACTGTCACGAGGGGCAAAAGTACGATTGATTTCTGCAAATTGTGATTTGCCTGTTCCTCAAGGTGCGGAAATTGTGCGCGTTGAAACAGCAGACGAGATGAATTCGTCGCTCAATGAATATTTTGCCTATTCCGATGTTCTGGTTATGTGTGCGGCTGTCGCAGATGCAAAACCGACAACATTAAGCAATGAGAAGATCAAGAAATCTGAGTTAACAACACTGAGTTTCGTTGCCAATCCAGATCTTCTCGCATCCATTTCGCAGAAGCGAAGATCTGGACAAATAGTGGTGGGTTTTGCTGCCGAAACTTCGAATATGGAAGTACATGCACGGGAGAAGCTCAAGAGCAAGGGACTGGATATTATTTTTGTCAATGATGTCTCTGGTGGAGCGATTTTTGGTAGTGACGAAACCCGAGGGACGATGCTTTTCGCCAACGCGCCAGATTTGGATATTCCCTCAACCAGCAAAGACACGCTGGCTCATGAATTACTCAATCAGGTCGTTAATCGGTTAAGTTAGGCCAATGTCACAACGTCTATTTACCTCAGAGTCAGTTACTGAAGGCCACCCAGATAAGATCGCGGATCAAATTTCTGATGCAGTCCTAGATTCGTTGATCGCTCAAGATTCTGCTAGTCGTGTTGCGGTGGAAACACTTATAACAACTGGTCAAGTTCATGTTGCCGGGGAAGTTACGACTAATGGTTATGCAGATGTTATGGGAATTGTTCGCGATACTGTATTGAACATCGGTTATGACTCTTCAGATAAAGGGTTTGATGGCAACACGTGTGGTGTTTCCATTTCGATAGGACAACAATCGCAAGACATCGCTCAAGGCGTTGATGATGCTTATGAGAAAAGAATATCCGCTTCTGGAGATCCGCTTGATCTCCAAGGTGCTGGCGATCAAGGACTTATGTTCGGATACGCGTGCGACGATACAAAAGAATTGATGCCACTACCTATTTGGCTGGCACATAAATTGGCTGCTCGACTTTCGGAAGTACGAAAAAATGGAACTCTTCCTTACTTACGCCCTGACGGAAAAACACAGGTCACCATCGCTTATGAGGGAAACAAAGCGGTTGCACTAGATACGGTGGTTATATCAAGCCAACATTCGGCTGATGTTGATGTCGCTAAAACACTTACCCCTGACGTTATCAAGCATGTCATTGAGCCGATTTTAGCTGAAATAGATTTGCCTCGAAAGAATCTTAAAACATTGATAAATCCAACAGGGCGATTCGTTATTGGTGGTCCTATGGGAGATGCTGGGCTTACTGGCAGAAAAATCATTGTGGATACATATGGGGGAATGGCTCGGCATGGCGGAGGCGCATTCAGTGGTAAAGATCCTTCTAAAGTAGATCGTTCCGCTGCTTATGCGATGCGTTGGGTTGCAAAAAATGTCGTGGCGGCCGGATTAGCAAGACGTTGCGAAGTTCAGGTGGCTTACGCTATTGGTAAAGCACAACCCGTGGGTTTATTTGTTGAAACATTTGGGACGGAAAGTATTTCGATTGAAAAAATTCAAGAAGCCGTACTGGCAACCTTCGATTTAAGACCTGCCGCAATTATTCGCGATTTGGCGCTGCTGCGTCCGATCTATGCCCTAACGAGCGCATATGGCCATTTCGGCAGAGAGTTGCCTCAATTCACGTGGGAAGCAACGAATCGCGTAGATGCGTTGCTCTCAGCCACGAAATAGCTCAGCACGCATGTGGCAACTTCTAGGCCGTTAAAACTTCGCTCACCCGATAGTCCACGAGAAAAGCAGATTCCTGCAAGTGATCTACCGATTGCACACGTTTGGGTAGATAACAGCGTTTATCATTTGAATGACACGTACGAATATTTTATCCCTGCCTCCCTTTCCCACGACGTACAAGTGGGAATGCGCGTGGTTGTCCCCTTTGGCCATGCACAATGTGAAGGTTTAGTTGTAGCAAGGACAGCGCTACCGGAGGGCAATCAGGAACTTAAATATATTGAAAAAATTCTTTCCCTTTATCCCGTGGCAACTGAGGAGACAATCGCCTTATTTCGACAAGTGTCAGAACGTTGGGTAGGAACACCGTGGGATGTAATCCGTGCAGCAATTCCACCGCGGATGGCTCGCGTCGAAAAGGAAGAATTGTTTGTTGGAATAAATTCCGCAAGTAGCAGCACTACAGAAAATATTGCGAATGATTTCTTAGCTGATAGCGCACGATTGTTCTGGGCGTTGCCAGCTGACCCAGATCCGTTTGAACAACTTGCGAAGATCATCCTCGCAAGAAGTGATAAAAATCAGGTTCTCGTGATTTTGAGCGATGTGAACGAACTCGAGGGCATAGCAAGCAAGATTGATGCACTTAAGGGAGGCGGTCAATATTCGCGCATCGATTCAGGCAATGATAGAAGTGCCCGTTATCGGGAATATCTTGAATTTATCACGGGTAAGAAATCTATTGCTTTGGGACTCCGAGGAGCAATTTTTACTCCGCTTCTAAACGGAAGCACGATTATTATCTCGCATGAAAGTTCGCCACATTTATATGAACCTCGTTCGCCGCGTTGGAATGCTCGCGATGTTGCACTTCTTCGAGCGACGAATCCTGAAACTAGCGTAATTTTGACCGGATTTTCTCCCTCTTTAGAAGTTGCGCGATTGATAGATCTCGGTTGGTTGAAGAGTGTTCAATCCCATTCGCAGAATGTTGTTGTTGCCTCTGAACCTAAATCGGGTGAATTGATTCCGAGCAAAGGTTTCTCCGTTATCCGATCTGCCTTACAAAAAGGCCCCGTTCTTTTCTTGGTTCCAAGCAAGGGTTATGGGAATGCAATCTTGTGTTCTCGTTGTCGCAACGTAGCGTTGTGCGAATGTGGGGCACGCTTACTTCGGAAATCTTCACAAGCACAGCCTGAATGTTCATTGTGTAAATTAGTGATTCCTAACTGGCATTGCACTGACTGTGGAAGTGCAGATATATATTTGGCTTCACGCGGCATCGATAGATTTGCAGAAGAGATAGGGCGTTCATTTCCTAATTATCCAATTATCAACTCTTCTGGCGATCACATTATTCGCGAAATCGAGAGGAAATCGCAATTAGTGTTAACCACCCCGGGTGCGGAACCAAAAGTTCCGGGTGGTTATGCAGCAGTTCTTCTTCTGGAAAGTAATCGATTTTTTGGCCACGCCAGTTTAAGAGGCGACGAACGAGCTCGTGAACAGTTTTTCGCCGCTGCATCACTTGCAACGCCGGGCGCGACTATCTACATAGCAACTACGCCCGGACATCCCATTGTCCCTGCGTTGACGAGATGGAATGCAGCAGGAATAGTCGCGCGTGAATTACAGCAAAGATCTGAGTTGGGACTGCCACCGTATCGAAGATTCATTCGCTTAGAAATGCTCGGGTCGGAAGCGATGCAGATATTTGATGGAATTACACTCGCCAAAACAGATCTGCGTTTGCCGCAAACGCTGGAAATTCGGCCTCCAATAGTGACGGAGCGAAATATCGCATCAATTCACCTGTCAGTCCCGTATCAAGATGCAATCGACGTGACTCGTTTTCTATCTGAATATCAAAATCGGCGCAGCATCGCAAAAAAGGAGTTACTGACAATCCATGTGGATCCTTACGAACTGAGTTGATTGGTAAGATTTTCCCATGTCCATCCAGCAAATCCGACTATTCGGTGATCCCGTCCTTGTGACGCCAACGAGCCCTGTTATTGATTTTGATAAAGAACTGCGCACCCTTGTTGCTGATCTCACCCAAACAATGCTGGATGCGCCGGGAGCAGGTTTAGCAGCGCCGCAAATAGGTGTACCGCTCCGAGTATTTGTTTGGGATGTTGATCAAGAATTGGGTCATCTTATTAATCCGACTTTAAATCTAAGTCCGGAAATACAAGAGGGTGAAGAAGGATGTTTATCTTTCCCGGAGTTACGTTACGAAACACCAAGAGCGATGAGGGTCGTGGCAAAAGGATTCAATATGTATGGCGAACCGATAGTGGTTGAAGGCTCCGAATTGTTGGCGAGGGCTATTCAACATGAGACAGATCACTTAGATGGTATTTTATTTATCGATCGATTGTCTCCAGAAGATCGCAAATTAGCGATGAAGGAGATTCGGGAATCCGAATGGTTCGGCACGTCGCTTGATCTTGGAGTTATTCCTCGAGTAAAGATTTCCCCGCATAATCCTTTTGATAAAGGGCTTTAGTGCGTATAGGTGTAGCTGCAACGCCAGCAGTGGCGATTCCTACTTTAGAGTGGTTGTTGAAAAGCGATCACGATTTATGGCAGATAATTTCGACGCCCGATCAACCGGCAGGGCGCGGAAAGATACTCACACCTTCAGCAGTGAGTGAATGGGCAGACAAGCATGACATTCCGCTGGTTAAGACGCGTGATACTGAAATTTTACATAAAGTATTCTCCGATGTGGATTTAGTTGTTGTAATTGGATTCGGTGTGATTTTTCCTCCACATGTGCTGTCTGCGCCGAAGTACGGATGTATTAACTTACATTTTTCTCTGCTTCCTCAATGGCGAGGTGCTGCACCGTTACAGAGGGCGTTAATCAACGGCGAATCACATCTGGGCGTTTCTGTTTTTCAATTGGATGAAGGGGTAGATACAGGCCCGGTGTTTTCCACGAAGGCCATTGATGTTGATGAAGATGCCACATTCGGAGAAGTTTTGGAATTGATGGCTCGATTAGGTGTTGATCCAATTTCAGAAGCTATTGCAATGATTGCGGAGGGAAGATCTCCTATAGAGCAATCGAAAAGCGGTATGAGCATTGCGCCGAAAATATTGCGCGACGAAACACGCATAGATTGGTCGAAGAGCGCTGAGAAGAACCATCACTTAGTGAGAGGACTAAGCCCCGAACCTAGTGTGTGGACGACATGGCGTAACGAGAACATCCAAATTCGTAGAACTTCCAAGACATCTGAAACCACAGGTTTGAAACCTGGCGATGTCGCGATAATTGATGGCGCGCTATTTGCTGGGTGTGGCGGGGATTCGGCATTAGAAATTCGTTCTGTTGTTCCTGCAGGCAAAAGAGAAATGTCTGGAAAAGAGTGGGCAAACGGTGCGAGAATTGCTTCAGGGGATAAATTTGTCTGACGCCTCTGCGCATTCCGCGAAATCAGGGGCGAAGTCTTTCAGATCTCCCCGTCCTGACGCATCCCGCATGCTCGCCTACAACGTGGTGAGCGAAGTTAATCAACGTGGTGGATTCGCTAACTTGCTTTTGCCTCGTCAATTGGCGGATAGCGATCTGGAGTTACGAGATAAGGGTTTTGTAACCGAATTGGTGTACGGAACGCTGCGAATGCAAGGTATGCATGATTGGATCATCGAACAAGTTGTTGATCGGGATTTCAGCGATATCGATTCAGGAATAGTTGATGTTTTGCGTATCGGTATCCATCAAATGTTTCATATGAGAGTGCCAAAACATGCAGCAGTTTCTGCAACAGTTGAACTTGCTCGCAAAGTAGTGGGGGAGTCCAAGGCAACTTACGTGAATGCAACGCTGCGAGCCATAAGCCGTTCTGAGCTCGCTGACTGGTTAACTCCGTTAGAAACGATGGATGACCTGGTTGCCCGCTATGCGATTTTATATTCGCATCCCGAATGGATAGTTTCTGCATATTTCGACCTTTTGAAGAGCGACGAGGAAGTAGCGAAAGCGCTATTTGCAAATAACGTGCCTGCACAACCAACTCTCGTATCGTGGCCTGGACGATCGACACAGGAGGAATTACTGACCTACGGTGGCATAGCAACTCGTTATTCGCCCTATGGAGCTACAACAACGTTTATCCCATCCGAAATAGATCATGTTCGCAAAAGGCTGGCAGGTATTCAAGATGAAGGATCGCAAATAGTTGCATCTATATTTGCAACAGCATCAGAGAATCACATGAAGTGGTTGGATCTGTGTGCAGGTCCTGGAGGAAAGGCTGCACTTTTATCTGGAATTGCGGGTTCAAAAAATAATACTTTCACTGCGAATGAGGTGTCAGAAGCACGTGCGAAACTAGTAGATCAAGTGATAGTTAACGCTCGCGTGTGGGTTGGCGATGGTCGCGAAATTGCAACACATGGTGAATCTTTTGGCGCTGTACTTGCTGACGTCCCTTGCACAGGAATAGGGGCTTTAAGAAGACGCCCCGAAGTCAGATGGCGAAGAACACCCGCTGATTTGGCGAACCTTATTCTCTTGCAGAAACAATTATTGGACGCTGCCGTCGCGGTCACTGAACCGGGGGGATTAATTGCTTATGTGACGTGCTCTCCCCACTTGGCTGAAACAAAACTTCAAGTGCGTGATGCTTTAGTAAGGCATCGAAATATCTCGCAATTATCGATCGCGCCGTTTCTTCCCGCAGGTCTTGAGTACGCAACTGTTGGAGATAATTTGCAGTTATGGACCCACAGGCACGACACGGATGCCATGTTCATGGCCCTGTTTCAACGGGTATAGCAAGTACGTATGGGTAGAGTGCTTCTATGAGTCGGGAAATAAGAATGACACCCAGCATTCTCAATGCGGATTTTTCTAATTTGCAATATGAAATTGAACGGATTGCTCAAGTTTCTGATTTTGTGCACCTTGACGTTATGGACAATATTTTCGTGCCCAACTTTACTTTTGATTTCGAATCAGCTCATAAGATCATCAATTCCAGTGCCTTACCTGTAGACGCCCATCTCATGGTTGCAAATTGTGACGTAATGGGCCCCGCGTACGCGGAAATTGGCTGTGCGAGCGTGACAGTTCATGCTGAAGCCACAGAAAAGATTTCTCAAACCCTTAAAGCGATTCGAAGCACAGGGGCTAGATCTGGACTTGCTATCAAACCGAATACCTCAATCGAGCAGTACATAGATTTTAGCGATGACGTCGATATGTTTTTGATCATGACAGTAGAGCCAGGTTTTGGTGGTCAATCATTTATGGAAGCCATGCTTCCGAAAATTCGTAGAACTCGAGAAATAATCGGAAGCCGTTCCATTTGGTTGCAAGTGGATGGTGGAATTTCTATTGACACAATAGAACGTGCTGCCGAGGCTGGAGCCGATACTTTTGTAGCAGGTAGCGCTGTTTTTAAGGCCAACGATCCTGCCGTGATGGTTACTTCATTGCGCAATTTGGCAGAGAACATGGCAGACTGACCCTCGAAGTTCCGGGGGTCGGTGTAAATCCGAACCGGCGGTCACAGTCCGCGACCCAATCATTGCCAGTGATTGGTTGACTTGGTGAAAATCCAAGACCGACAGTTAAAGTCTGGATAAAGGGACATCAGTTGCGTTGTGTTTTTCGCACGCATTGATTTTGCAACCCCCTCTATTTATTGGAGGAGTTATGTCTTTATTACGTTGGTTATTTGAAGCTGAAGTACATTTCGGTTCAAAGAGCATCTTGTGGCGCGAAATTATTGGAAACGCGTTTGGTTTAGCAGGTGCCATTTACGGAATGCGAAGAAAAGTTTGGACATGGCCCGTGGGCATGGCAGGAAATATTCTCTTGTTCACTGTTTTTCTGGGGGCAGTTTTCCATACACCGCAAGATAAGAATCTTTATGGCCAAGCGGGTAGGCAAGTATTTCTCATCATATTAAGTGTCTACGGCTGGATTATTTGGCATCGCAATAGGGGATCAAATCAAGGTACCTCTGTGGTTCCACGGTGGACTACAGCAAAAGAAAAAATCTCGATATTTCCTGTAATTGTGGTTTTCTATGCGATCTCATATTTTGCCTTGAAAGCTTTGGGATCGTGGGCACCATTGCCTGATGCATGGATTTTCACAGGCACTGTTCTCGCTACTTACGGAATGAGTAAAGGATATGTTGAATTCTGGCTCGTATGGATTGCTGTTGATGCAGTAGGTGTTCCACTCTTGATAAAGGGTGGTTATTACCCATCGGCTATTCTCTACGCGATATACGGAGCTTTCGTTATTTGGGGATTTGTGTCCTGGTTATCAATTGCGTCCCGCGAGAGAGCCAGCTCGGGTAAACTGAGAGCGTGAAGACATTTGAGGAGCTTTGGCAGGAATTGCAGAATATTGCAAAGACTCGTCCTGCCGACTCTTCAACTGTCGCTGCTTTAGACGCTGGGATCCATCAAATAGGTAAAAAGATTATCGAAGAAGCTGGCGAAGTATGGCTTGCAGCCGAACACGAAAGTGATGAAGCTTTGGCCGAAGAAATAAGTCAACTGCTGTACCACGTGCAAACAATGATGCTTGCACGTGGTATTTCGCCATCCGATGTGTACCGCTACTTGTAACGGAAAATAGGTAACGAATGTTAAGAATTGCGGTTCCGAATAAAGGTTCTCTTTCAGAAAGTTCTGCCGATATATTGCGCGAAGCCGGTTACCGTCAACGAACGGATACTCGTGACTTAGTCTTGCTCGATAAGGATAATGGCGTTGAGTTTTATTATCTCCGACCAAGGGATATCGCCGTTTATGTTGGTTCTGGTGAACTAGAAGCGGGTATTACCGGCAGAGACCTCATGATTGATTCATGCGCCGATGCTCGGGAAGTTTTATCACTCAATTTTGGCGCCTCAACATTTCGTTTTGCCGGCCCCGTGGACAAGAAACTTACATTGAAAGGTATCTCGGGGTTGCGTGTGGCTACCGCTTACCCAGGTTTAGTTGAACAACATCTAGCAACTCATGGTGTTAAAGCGACTGTAGTCCGTCTGGATGGGGCTGTGGAGAGCAGCATTCGTTTGGGAGTCGCCGATGTTATTGCTGATGTTGTGAGCACTGGCAACACGCTGCGACAAGCAGGACTTGAAATTTTTGCAGATCCCATATTGACAAGCGAAGCTGTTTTAATTTCCCGCAATAAGGATTCGCTTCCAGCAGGATTGGATATTCTTATTCGGAGGTTGCAGGGAGTTGTTACCGCTCGTCAGTATGTTCTTTTGGATTATGACGTTCCCTTGAAAGAAGTAGAAAAGGCGTGTGCAATCACGCCAGGTTTGGAATCTCCAACGATCTCACCGTTGCAAAAACCAGATTGGGTTGCTGTCCGCGCCATGGTTTTACGTTCTGAAACTAATCGTTTGATGGATGAACTATGGGCGCTAGGGGCGCGTGGAATTTTGGTAACCGACATACATGCTTGTCGTCTCTAGTTATCGGCCTCTTCAACATCTTCGCGAGTGATACCCATTAAATAGAGAACTGAATCTAAATACGGTTGAGATACGGCGCTATCCGCAGCAGCACGCACGGCCGGCTTAGCGTTGAAAGCGATACCCAAACCAGCAGCAGTGATCATGTCCAAATCATTGGCCCCGTCACCAATCGCAATAGTTTGTTCAAGGCCAACTCCTTCTTTCGATGCAAAATCCACGAGTGCTTGTGCTTTAGCAGGACGATCGATGATGGGTCCCATCAACCCGCCCGTAAGTACGCCGTTGTGAATTTCCAAACTATTTGCCCGGTACAGAGTGATGCCTAATTCGATAAGAATTGGTTCGATAACTTCAATGAAACCCCCGGAAACAACTGCGACCGTGTGTCCTAATCTTTTCAACGTACGAATTAATGTTCGTGCGCCCGGGGTAAGAGATATTTCTGCACGCACTTCTTCTATAACAGACTGAGGCAGACCTTTAAGTAGAGCTACTCGCTCTCTCAAGGACTTTTCGAAATCAATTTCTCCTCGCATTGCGCTTTCTGTGATCTCTTTAACGCGGTCGCCGGCGCCCGCTTTGGCTGCTAATAAGTCAATGACTTCTTGCGCGATAAGAGTTGAGTCGACATCCATCAGGACAAGTTTCTTCGCCCATCTCATCAAACCACCAGGTTGAACTGCAATGTCAATATTTTCTAATACGGAGACTTGAGCTAAAGCGGTACGAACACTCTGTTGAGTTGCGCCAGAGACAACAAATTCAACTGCAGTAACGGGATAAGAAGCAGTGCGATAAATACGTTCAATATTGGCGCCCTGCATAGCTAAAGTTTTAGCAATCATTGCAATCGCTGAAGGTCGCAAAGGATTGCCAAGCACTACGACATGCAATAAGCCTGATTTTGCTGCTATGGAATCGGCAGAAGATTGCGAGAAAGCCACTGCTATGTCTACTTTTAGAGTGGCTGCACATATAGCTAAATCTTCTTCTATAGCTTTGGAATGACTTTTATCTAGAGCAATCAGGGCTGTAAGGATTACTCGATCTCGGATGACAACTTGTTCGATATCTACGATTGTGACAGCGAAGGGGGCGAGTGTTTCAAAAAGTGCTTGCGTAATGCCGGGGGTGTCGATTCCAGACAAGAGAATGAGGCCCGTGAACGCCTCGTTTTGCACCGAACCCTGCGTTGACATTGGCTCAGATTATCGTGAAATACGTTACCACGGTGCGTAATTTCGCCATTTGCGTATCCGAAAGCGATATCTTTCGTCACCTATGGGAAATCAAGTGGTTCTGTCATTAGAGAATGTGACGGTTCGAAAAGGGGATAAAACAGTTCTCGGCCCTTTATCGTTGCGAATCACTGAGGGGGAGCGTTGGGTTGTTCTAGGCCCCAATGGCGCCGGTAAATCAACTCTTCTCTCACTTTTATCTGCTCTCAATTTTCCAACTACTGGCACTGTTGAAATTCTTGGCGAGAAAATGGGTAACGTCGACGTATTCGAATTGAGAACTCGAATTGGATTATGTAGCGCGATTTTGGCGGAAAATATCCCATCTGATGAAACAGTCCGAGATGTTGTTCTAACAGCTGCTTACGCGATTGTCGGTCGGTGGAACGAAGATTACGACCTTTGGGACGAATCTCGAGCGATTGCCCTTCTCACAACTTTTGGTGTTCGAGAATTTGGTGATCGATTGTTTGGAACATTGAGTGAAGGCGAGCGGAAACGTGTTCAGATTTGCAGAGCGCTTATGGCTGATCCTGAACTGGTTTTACTCGATGAGCCGGCAGCGGGCTTAGATCTAGGTGGTCGCGAAGATTTACTTCAAAGGTTTTCAGCTTTTTCCCAGGATGAACGGGCACCCGTTTCCATACTTGTCACCCATCACATAGAGGAAATTCCGCAAGGAACAACGCACGCGTTATTGCTGAAAGACGGACTGAATGCAGTTTCCGGCCCCGTAGCTGAAGTGATTACGAGTGAACATGTGAGTGCAGTTTTTGGGCTTCCAATAGTTGTCACAAGAGAGGGATCGCGTTTTTTCGGCAGGGCTCAATGACTTTTTTCACGGATATGCATCCAAAGTGGCAAGTATTGCTCAAGGAGTTCGAATCTGATTTAGTGACCATTGAGAATTTTCACACCGGGAAAGAATTTTATCCGGACCGAACTCTAGTCATGAGGGCTCTGTTTACGGACCCGGAAGAGGTTTCGGTTGTGCTTTTTGGGCAAGATCCTTACCCCAATCCTTCCCACGCAATTGGATTGTCGTTCGCAGTACCACGGGAGATTCGTCCCTTGCCGGCATCCTTAAGAAACATTTATAAGGAGATGGAGAGTGATCTAGATATAGACCCAGCCTCACATGGTGATTTAACTACTTGGGTATCTCAAGGCGTGTGTTTAGTTAATCGGTCATTAACGCATCTTCCTGGAACGCCCACGAACACTATCTGGATGAATTTCACTAATGAAATAGCTCGGATCCTGGGCAATCTGGGCTGCGTAGCAATACTGTGGGGTAAAGAGGCGCAAAGTTTATCCGAATATTTTCCACCAAGTTCGATAATTTCAAGTGCGCATCCGAGTCCATTATCTGCCTATCGAGGATTCTTCGGTTCGCGCCCTTTCAGTAAAGCTAACGAAATTCTTCTCGCTCAGAACAAAACCCCTATTGATTGGAAAATAAAATAAGCGTGGGTCCGATTCGCATCGAAACCCACGCTTATTTTATTATTAAGGGTTAACTCGACCACGCATTGATTGGCGAGGAGAGGAAGTACACGATAAACAACGCAGAAACAACGAGCAGTAGAGGGTGGAGCTCTTTTCTGCGTCCTTGAATCAAGCGAATGACTACGTGTGATACAAATCCAGCGCCGATGCCTACTGAAATGCTGTAGGTAAATGGCATCAGGATTATCGTTAGGAATGCTGGGATAGCTATTCCGAGATCTTCCCAATCAATAGATTTGATTTGTGTCATCATCAAGAAACCAACAATCACTAATGCTGGAGTTGCGGCTTCGTAAGGAATGACTGCTACAAGGGGAGCCAAAAAGGTTGTCAGCAAGAAGCAGATTCCTGTAACAACTGACGCCAGGCCTGTACGAGCACCCTCTCCAACACCTGAGGCAGATTCGATATAGGAAGTGTTGGAAGAAATTCCAGCTGCGCCACCTGCTGCTGCTGCAATGGAGTCAACAAAAAGAATCTTGTTGGCGTTAGGTACGTTACCTTCGCGATCTACAAGACCTGCTTCGTGACCAATTGCTGTCATGGTACCCATGGTGTCGAAGAAATCTGCCAGCAATAAAGTGAAGACTAAAAGAATTGCTGAAACAGCGGTAACTCTGCTGAACGATCCAAAGAGATTGAAATGTCCAAGAAGACCGAAATCAGGTGTTGCAACTATTTTCGAAGGAATAGTTGGGACGTTAAGTCCCCAACCTTTTGGATTTACTTGGTCTGGCGCAATGAAATTGGGACCAATTTTGAAAGCAGATTCGATGGCAATTGCTGCAACCGTTGCTAAACCGATACCAATAAGAAGCGCGCCTTTAACCTTTTTGACCATAAGGCCGATCATCAGGAATAGACCGAAAGCGAAAACAATAATCGGCCAACCGACGAGCGTGCCACCGTCTCCAAGAGTTACTGGTACTGGACCTGAACCTGTGCGACGCACGAATCCGGCGTCAACCAAACCGATGAGTGCAATAAAGAGACCAATGCCAACAGATATCGCTATTTTTAATTGCGTTGGTACGGCGCGGAATACAGCAGTACGGAATCCGGTAAGCACCAGAACCGTGATGATGATTCCTTCGATCACAATCAATCCCATGGCGTCAGCCCACGTCATTTTCGACGCAATTCCAACCGCTACGAATGTATTGAGACCGAGCCCTGTTGCTATTGCCAATGGGAAATTAGCAACAACTCCCATGAGAATTGTGAGAACTCCTGCAATAAGTGCAGTTGCTGCGGCTATCAGCGCGAGATTTGGAGCATCTCCTCCGCCAAGAAATTTTCCATCAGCATCTTTACTTAGTCCGATGATGAGTGGATTGAGCGCCACAATGTAAGCCATAGTGAAAAACGTGACTATTCCGCCACGAACTTCTCGACCAACTGTGGAGCCACGTTCGGATATTTTGAAATACGTATCGAGCATGGTTATCCCCTTACTGTTTTGGTATCGGGGGTGTTTGCGACCCCGTGTGGATTCACGGCCCACAAGCCGGAGGAAGATGTTGTAAGGCTATAACCCGAAATTTGTTACCGATCGGTAATTCGCGATAACACACCACATGAAATGGCTACAGATTGACCTATAAGAAGGGCAAATAAGAGGGTTCCAAGGCCAGCATGACCTCCCAAAGCGACGCCTACGGCAACGACCAGAACTTCTAGTCCGAGACGAACTCGACCCACTCGAACACCGGTTCGATGATGGATAGCGGTCATAAGTCCATCGCGAGGCCCAGATCCTAATCCGCAACTTATGTAGAAAGCGGTTGCGATGCCTACGGAAAGTATTCCCAGTAAAGCAATAATGATTCCAGACGGAAGTGAAGACTGAATAGGGAAATGATCCACAGTGAGTTGCAGAGCGAGCGGAATAACCAAGGCATTTGCCAAAGTTCCAAAACCAAATTTTTCGCGCAATGGAATCCACAGAAGAAGGACAACGCAGCTGGTGATCAAAGTTGCCCAACCTAAAGATATCCCCGTGCGCAGAGAAACCCCTTGCGCAAATACAGACCAAGGAGAATTACCAATTTTTGATTGAATGAGTAGCGCTTCTCCAAAACCAAAAAGCGCTAATCCAAAAAAGAGTATGGCTAATCGCAAGGGCGCAAGATCCCAATGTTTTTCTGCCCGCCATGGAGTTTGAGGAATCGTTTTATGAGGTTTCAACCAATGGACGAGTAATCGCAATGTCTTTGAAAAAGCGAACATTTGCGAAGATTAGCCTATTTCACTGCGCTAAATGGGGTTGAACGGAGGATAAACTCATCAACATGGATTTTAGTTATGCTCAAGCCGTTTTAATTGGGGCGATACAGGGGATAACAGAACTTTTCCCCATTTCGAGTTTGGGCCATGCAGTGTTAGTTCCGGCTTGGGTCGGTGGTCAATGGAGTAATTTTACAACCGATCCTAACTCTCCATACCTTGTGGCAACTATCGCCTTACATACGGCAAGTGCTTTAGCGTTATTTATTGTATTTCGAAAACGGTGGGCTGGATTAATAAAATCAGCTGCCGGTTCGCTGACTGGGCGACATAACGCAGAAAGTTCTGTTTTTTGGCGTTTGGTGGTGGCAACAATTCCAGTTGCAATTCTCGGTTTCGTCTTTGAAAAAAATCTACGCGTTTTGTTTTCGAAACCATTGGCTTCGGCTATTTTTCTGACTTTGAATGGATGTATTTTGTTTACAGTTGAAAAAATTTCACATTCAAAATCGGTATCTGAAAAAGTTGCTGAAGAAGACAAGCACATTACACAATCGATATCTGTTAAGAGCGCGATTGCGATTGGGTTTGGACAATCATTAGCGCTCTTCGCAGGTATATCGCGTTTTGGCATATCTATGAGCGCAGGGTTGCTTCGAGGACTTTCCCATTCAACCGCTTCGGATTTTGCCTTTCTTTTAGCGCTGCCCGTGATTGCAGGAGCATCGCTTTATAAATTACCAGATCTGTTTCTCCCGGAAAACACGCATTTGCTGGGCCCCATTTTGGTTGGTTCCATCGTTTCATTTATTTGCACGTACGCGTCTATCAGCTTCTTAGTGCGATGGTTTAAAACACGGACGCTCTACCCTTTTGCAATCTATTGTTTAGTTGTCGGCTTATTTTCAATCTTACGTTTCGCGGGTTAAATTCATGTTTCCCGGCATCGGCACCGTAATCAATGTTGCAACCATCGTAATTGGTGCAGGAGTTGGTGTACTGGCAGGTTCAAGAATTCCCGAGAAAACTCGGTTGCTGCTGATGGATGTTTTGGGACTTACTACTCTGCTCGGTGCGGCATCTGCGCTTTCTTCTCTTTGGTCGCATCGATATACGAGTGCACTCCCGACAGGTTGGGCGCTATTGACTGTCCTAGGCTCACTCTTGATTGGTGGTTTTATTGGCTCTCTAGCTCGTATCGAAGACAGACTCGAATCCTTTGGTGAAAAACTTCGAGTGAAATTTCGATCTTCGCAAGAAAGCACATTCGTAGAAGGTTTTGTTTCGGCTTCATTGTTATTTGCTATCGGGCCTTTGGCGATACTTGGAAGTATTAGCGATGGCATGTCCACTGGTATTGATCAACTGCTGTTGAAAAGTTCATTGGACTTCTTCGCGGCGATGGCTTTTGCTGCCACTTTAGGGTGGGGCGTCGCGGCTTCAGCTATTCCAGTGGGTATTTATCAAACGATGTGGACAGTTATTGGTCTTGGATTGGGAAGCGTGCTTGCGGGCTACCAAGTGGACGCCATGACAGTCACCGGGGGATTGATGTTGGTATGTATTGCGCTACGACTACTGCGCGTTAAAGAGATAGCAGTCGGCAACCTGCTACCAGCATTGGCCTTTGCTCCTGGCATAGCTTGGGCCTTGCATCAGTTCATTTAATTACAAAGTTTTGGCATCGATCACAAAGCGGTAACGAACGTCACTTGCAACTGTTCGTTCATATGCAGCGTTTACATAATTCGCATCGATAACTTCTACTTCACTTACGATTCCGTGTACGCCTGCGAAATCCAGCATTTCTTGGGTTTCCTTGATTCCACCAATCATGGAGCCACCAAGTGATCGGCGTGCCGATAAAAGTGAACCGACATTAACGGCATAAGGTTTTCCTGGAAGTCCGATACACACGAGGGTTCCATTCAACGACAGTAATTCTAGGTACTGATTGATATCTATTTCCGCAGAAACGGTATTCAGGATGAGGTCAAAACGTTTGCGGGATTTCAGAAAAGAAGTTGGATCTGAGGTGACGATAAAATCATCGGCTCCCATTGCTCGTGCATCTTTTTCCTTAGATGCCGAATGGGACAAAACTGTTACTTCTGCTCCCATCGCTTTTGCAAATTTCAAACCTAAATGGCCTAAGCCGCCTAAACCCATCACCGCGATCTTCGTCTTTTTGCCTGCATTCCAATGCCTCAAAGGTGAATAAAGAGTGATACCAGCGCACAGGAGTGGCGCGACACCTGCGAAATCCAATTCAGAAGGAACATGAACCGCGTACTTGTGATCGATAACAAATCGGTTCGAATATCCTCCGAACGAAATCGTTTTACCGTCACGTTCCATACCGTTGTATGTAGGTGTCATTCCTTCATCGCAATATTGCTCAAGCCCACTTAAACATTGAGGGCAGGTACGACATGAATCGACGAATACGCCGACACCAATTTTATCGCCAGGGGAGAAACTCGAAACATCGCTGCCAACGCGATCAACAATGCCAACAATTTCATGACCAGGAACCATGGGAAAAAGAGATGGGCCCCACTCTTCACGGACTTGATGAATGTCTGAATGACATATTCCAGCATAGGAAACCGTGAAATCAATATCTGTATTTTTCATTGCTCTTCGATCGAAAGCGAAAGGAGTGAGCGCTTCACCAGGTTTCATGGCAGCAAGGGCGCGAGTATTCATTTATTGCTCCTTTTTATGTAGCGTCGGTTCAAGCAACTGAGAGGCACGAGCGGTGACGTTTCGCATGTGGTGGCGACGGCACAGCACTTCATAAGCAATTTCATCTTTGGCAGAAACATCTCCCACCACAACTTGTTCACCTTCTGTAATCATAACGCCAGCAGAGGTTCTCGCATTATGAGTTGCACGGGAACCGCACCAACAGAGAGCTTCAACTTGAAGAGTGTTCACTCGATCAGCCAGTTCCACTAATCTTGCAGATCCCGGAAATAAACTCGTGCGAAAATCTGTCAAAATCCCGAATGCGAATACGTCAATCCCTAGTCCATCAACAATCTTGGCGAGTTCTTCAATTTGTTTTGGTTCATAAAATTGCGCTTCATCACAAATTACGAAATCAATACGGTCTCCGCTTGATAGCGAATCTGCAACAAAACGATGTAGATCCAATGATGGTTCAACTTCGATCGCTTCACGTTGCAAGCCCAATCTTGAAGAAATAATTCCGGATCCGGCCCGATCCTTACTTGTGAAAATTAAACCAGTGCGTCCCCGGCTTTGATGATTGTGTGCGGTTTGTAGGGCCAATGTTGATTTTCCGCTGTCCATCGTTCCGCAGTAATACACTAATTCAGCCATAGTTCACATCCTGCCACATATTGAAAATAATGTGGTCAATTTATAGCATCCCGAACTTTTGTAAATCAATCTTCATCCTCTGTGCTAGGGATAGCGCTAAATCTACAGAGATATGTGAACCATCGCGATACGCGATTACATTATTCACGATGGCGTCACATTTTTGATTGCACAGCCACTGCGTTGGATCGATTGCTAACAGGGATGTGGGCACATTTGCAAAAGAGGGTTGTGAGGAATTGCATGCTGCAGTTTTCCCTGCGGCAAGACAAGCAGGAATGTCTCGCAGGACATGGGGCGTATCCGAAATATAAATAATTTTCTGGGTGGAACCCGTGAGTTTTTCAAGAACTTTGAGTTGACCTTTACTCCACCATTCTTGGCGACTTCCGGTTCCCGCTTCGGGTGCGTACCACTGAAAACTTGAAATAATTACACTGTCGGGCTTGATAGAGGCGATTCTTTTTAAGGAGTTCGATCTCCACGTATCACATTCTTTGGCGTTGAATGGACCGCGAGAACGTCGTGCTACTTCGATGGACGGACATGCGGATTTCGTTAAAGATATCAATTTAAAATGTTCTTGTTTTGCCAGAGCTTCGAAGGTAGGAAACCACTGGGCGGCATGAGAATCGCCGTAAAGAACGATAGTTTTTTTGGCTTGTAAATCTCCGAATTCACACGACGGTGATACTGATTTTCCGTAATTAACATGGCATCCGTTTGAGTACACATCAGGCTTGCGAGTGACGTGTGCGAGAGAGAAACTCTCCTTTTGGCCATTAACCTTTATTGTTGACGTCCCTGTGAGATGTATAGCAACACCTAATGCAGTGGAAAGAAGTGTTGCCAGAAGCGCTCCGCTAATGACGGTGAGAGGTTTCAACTTCGCTAGGCGTAGGGGGTCTTCTATGAACCTATTGGTTAAATCTGCCGCTGTTACAGTTGCAAAGATACACAGCAAGCGTTCAAAAACATGGAGTGGTCGACCTAGATACGCAGCGGGAAGAACAAGCAACGGCCAATGCCATAAATACAATGGGTAAGAGATCTTCCCTAACCATTGAGAGATTGGCCAATGAGCAGCGTCACGCAGAATTGGTGGCCAATGTCCTACACCAGCGATCAAAAGCATTGTCGCAAGAACCGGTACTAGGGCTGCAACACCTGGAAATGCGGTGGATGAATTGAAACACAATGTGGCAAATAAGAGCCCTAGAACTGCAATCCACATGAGCATCGGTTTTTTGATATGTATTTTGGGCGTTAGCGCTATTAAAGCTCCAGCTCCAAGTTCCCAAGCGCGAGTAGGTAACGAATAGAAAGCCCAGATAGGTGCGCTTTGAGTGAGAAAAACTGAGTAAATAAACGAAGCTATTGTTGAAATCCAAACACCGAATAGCAGACTCTGTTTATTTCTGAGTCGAGAGAGGAGAAAGAAGAGCGCTGGCCAGAGCAAGTAGAACTGTTCTTCAACAGCTAAAGACCAATAATGAATGAGAGGAGAGGGGATCGCTCCTAAATTTTGATAGTCGTTCTCCCAGAACGCGAAAAGATAGTTACAAATGTAGGTGCTCACAGCAATAACATCACGACCTATAGAAGCTCGCGTAGTGGGTGAAAGAAGAACCCACGAGGCAACTGCAGTAACTATCAGCACAAAACTTGATGTCGGCAGTAACCGTTTCAACCTTCGTAAATAGAAGCGTCCAAAACGCAGGCCATCTGTTTCCGATATTTCCTTAAACAGCAGTCCGGAGATCAAAAACCCAGATATGACGTAAAAGATATCGACCCCGATGAAACCCCCGCCGACAAATTTGGCATGGAAGATGATTACTAAAATCGTTGCTAAAGCTCTAAGACCCTGAATTTCAGAAATTCTTTTGTTCATACGGTGAGCAGTGATTCAATGGTTACGTGAGGGTGTTCTGCCTTCAAGCGTTGTCGACCGTGCAGTTCAGCGATCTCGATAAGCACCACAACTTTGTTTACTGTACCTCCTGCTTTTTTAATCAAATTGATTGCCGCAGATATCGTTCCGCCTGTTGCGAGAACATCATCTACAACTAATGCATGAGAGCCTTGATCAAAGGCATCCTGATGTATTTCTAAACAGTCATCACCATATTCCAAAGAATATTGCTCTTGAAAAATTAAACGTGGAAGTTTTCCTCTTTTTCTTACTGGCACAAAACCCACGCCACGATGTAATGCTAGAGCTGCACCGATGATGAAACCACGGGCTTCAATCGCCACAATGCAACCCGAATCGCTATCGAGATTACTTAACGCATCAACCAACGCAGAGAAAGCTTCTGGATGAGAAAGTAACGGAGTGATATCTTGAAAGAGAATTCCTGCATGGGGGAAATTTGGTACTGGCTTTATCAGTGCGAGAGCTTCATCTATTTTCACTCTAACCCCTTATTTACCTATTGTGCGGTGTCCGAACGGGGACTTGAACCCCGAAGCCCTTGCGGGCACTAGCACCTCAAGCTAGCGCGTCTGCCAATTCCGCCACCCGGACGAGTGAGGCGTAACGATAGCAATCTTGGTGAATGCTGACAAAGCGCAGGCTATGAAGATGCTTTGTTGATGACAATAGGAGAGAATAACTACATGAGCAAAGATCTTGAGTCTGATGTTGTCACTTTATGTCAAGAAATGATTCGCATCCCCAGTGTAAATTTTGGGGAAGGCAAAGGCGATGAACGGGCTATGGCGGAATATGTTGTTGCCAAGTTGGCAGAAGTTGGAATCTCCTCAAAAATCTATGAATCTGCTCCGGGTCGGTGCAATGTCATTGCGAACATTGAAGGAAGCGATACATCTCGCCCAGGTTTAGTTCTGCATGGACATCTAGATGTAGTACCGGCAGACGCGGATGATTGGACCGTTGACCCCTTTAGCGGCGAAATTCGAGATGGAATGATTTGGGGCAGGGGCGCTCTAGATATGAAAAATATGAATGCAATGATTCTTGCCGTCGTAAGAAAATGGGCGACCGCAGGGATTAAACCACCTAGGAATTTGGTTTTAGCTTTCTTTGCCGATGAAGAAGCGGGAAGCGTTTTCGGTTCCCGATGGATGAGCACGGAACATCCTGAGGTGTTTGCACAGTGCTCGGAAGCAGTTTCGGAAGTGGGTGGTTTCTCCGTAACTGTGGGGAATGGCAAGCGGTTGTATCTTATTCAAACTGCTGAAAAAGGCATCCAGTGGATGAAGTTAACCGCAAGTGGTCGCGCCGGCCATGGTTCGATGATCAACGGAGAGAATTCAGTGACTGCGATTGCAGATGCTGTTACTAAGATTGGTAAACACGATTGGCCGCAAAGGTATACAAAAACGGCTAAAATTCTCTTCAAAAAGGTTGCCGAAGCAACTGGGAAAACGTACGACGAAAAAGATTTACGCCCTTTACTCGTAGAGCTAGGGGGAGTTGCCAGAATGATTGGTGCAACTCTTCAGAACACTTCCAACCCCACAATGTTGAGTTCTGGTTATAAAGCAAATGTCATTCCGCAGACTTCGACAGCAGTCATTGATGGCCGTTTTCTGCCAGGTTTTGAAAGCGAATTCGACGAAACGATACGAAAGATTATTGGGCCAGATATAACCATCGAATCAGTTGCTCAAGATATAGCTTTGGAAGTTGAATTTAGCGGTCCTCTTGTTGACGCAATGTGCAAAGCAATCCAAGACCAAGATCCTGAGGGTATTCCGGTTCCATATCTCATGAGTGGCGGTACCGACAACAAGGCTTTATCTAAAATCGGAATTACGGGTTACGGATTTTCACCATTGCGATTACCTGCCGATTTGGATTTTATGTCACTCTTTCACGGAGTAGATGAGCGAGTACCGGTTGATGGTCTGATTTTCGGAGTACACGCTTTGGAAAATTTCCTCAGCAATAGCTAGCACTTTATTATGGCTGTGACACGTCATCCAAAGCGCTACGCACAATTGCAGGCAAGGAAATTTCTTCACTAGCCAAGATTCCCCGAAGTTGTGCGCCTGTTCTAGCTCCTACTATTGCACTCGTTACTCCTGGCGCATCTCTCACCCAAGCTAGAGCTACTTCTAGGGGTGAATATCCCAGTCCTTCTGCAGCGACGCAAACTGCTTCGACGATGCCGGCGCTGCGATCGTCAAGATAAGGTTGAACAAAATTTGTGAGATGTGCACTGGCTGCTCTTGAATCACTGGGTATTCCGTGGCGATATTTAGCGGTTAAGACTCCACGGCCAAGCGGAGACCAAGCAAGCAGACCAACATCCAATTCTTTCATGCAGGGTAAGACTTCTCGTTCAATATTTCTATTCACTAACGAATATTCATTTTGCGACGTTGCGATGGGAGCCCTGCTTGCGACGCTTTGCTGGACGGTTATTGCTCTAGCACTCTGCCATCCGGAGAAATTAGAAATACCAACGTATCGAGCTTTGCCACTCGTATAAGCAAAATCTAAAGCTGACAAAGTGTCATCTAATGGATTATGAGGATCCCACGTATGAATTTGCCAAAGATCAACATAATCTGTACCCAGACGTTGTAAAGATTTTTCGAGATCATTAATCAGGGCGCCTCGAGAATTATTTATAGTTTTAATTCCATCGGGGAAAGTCACTCCACCTTTTGTAGCGATCACCACATCTTCTCGACGAAAGAGTGCTCCGATGAGACCTCCAATGACGCGCTCACTATCTCCATCGGCATACATTGCAGCTGTGTCAAGAAAATTCCCTCCAGCGTCCAAAAATGCACGACATTGGTCGGCTGCTTCATGTTCATCTGTATCCCGGCCCCACGTCATAGTTCCGAGACCTAAGCGCGAGACGGTGAGCCCACTTGAGCCTGCTCGTCTCATCTCCATAGCGTCGACTTTAGCAAGACGCTGGTCTGAAAACCTCGATAAACTCGCGCTTAGTTAATCGAGTTTAGAATGGAGCAACATGTCGATAGTTCTTCTCATACGGCATGCTCATTCTCAAGCAAACGAAAAGGGAATCCTTTCAGGGCAACTCCCAGGTGTTTTTCTTAGTTCACGGGGCGAATCGCAAGCCGAAAATTTAAGTAAGCGATTAGCGGGCATACGCGTCAAATCTATCCACATCAGCCCTATGGAAAGATGTCAACAAACGATCGCGCCATGGCTACGCGACTATGCGGTTACTACGCCAGTAAAGATTGTGAATGATTTTATCGAGGTCGATTACGGTACTTGGAGCGGCAGGAAACTCAGCACACTCTCACGACAACGACTTTGGAAAACCGTGCAAAGCGTTCCATCGCAAGTGCAATTCCCTTCTGGAGAATCCATGACGAACATGAGTGAACGAACTTCTCGAGCGCTTGCGTCGCTGGTGAAAACAACGGGTAATGGCCTTTCCATAGTTGTATCCCACGGTGATGTTATTAAATCTCTTATCACTCACGCTCTCGGTCTTCATTTAGACGAGCTTCAAAGGTTCGTGGTAGATCCAGCATCCATAACAATCCTGGATTTCGGCGATGCAAAACCTCGTTTACTAGCGATGAACGACAGCACATCAAATTTGGCTGAAATCGGAAATTTTAAACACTCTAAACGCCTTCTCGTCGGTGGAGGCGCTGGCATGAAAGTTAAATCGTAGTTATGTCACGAATTATTCATTTATTTGAAAACCCTGAAAGATTCATCGTAGGTACGGTGGGAGAGCCAGGCGACCGGACATTCTTTGTGCAAGCAAAGGCAGGTCGAAGATTAATCTCGGTGGCCGTTGAAAAATCCCAAGTACTAGCTCTGGCAGAACGCATCAATTTTCTGATCCGTGAAATCAATAAAACTAACCCCGAACTTTTACGGAATAAACAGCCCGTTGATGACAAGCCCATGGAAGCGCCCATCATGGAAGAGTTCGTCGTAGGCATCATTGGACTTATCTGGCTGGCCGATCGAGAGCTTATTTCTATGGATTTTCAAGCATTCGATCAATCCCTTATTTCCGACGATGGGTTAGAAGTTGAATTGTTAGGTGAAGAAGATGAAGGTCCTGATTTATTGCGGTTAGTTATTACTCCAAGCAGTGCAGAAATTTTCGCTGATAGGGCACTCAAAGTTGTTAATGCTGGCCGTCCACCTTGCATTTTTTGTGGACTTCCTTTAGATGCAAGAGGGCATGTTTGTCCGAGGGCTAATGGTTACCGCCGCTGAGCTGAACGTTCTTCATAGCGTTTTGCGTCATGGGGAAATCCGCGTCACGGGACGTTTGGTGGACGCATCCAACGCAACACTTTATGCGTGTGCGTTTAAGAACGAAGTAGAAATCGCCTGCATTTATAAACCAGTTGCTGGAGAGCGTCCGTTATGGGATTTCGCAAGTGGCACTCTTGCAGATCGAGAATACGCTGCATATCTCATCAGTGAAGCTTCAGGTCTTGGCGTGGTTCCTTTAACTATCTTGCGCGAAGGCCCCTTTGGCAAGGGAATGGTGCAATTATGGATTGACATCGATGAAAGCGTTGATCTCGTAGAACTTTTTCAAAAGGATTTGCCGCAACTTCGTAAAATCGCATTGTTTGATGCGATTGTAAATAACACGGATCGAAAAATCGGTCATCTATTACCTACGACTGATGACGAAATCTACGGATGTGATCACGGGGTAACTTTTCACGAAAGCGATAAATTGCGAACCGTCTTATGGCAGTGGGCTGGTGCTGCACTATTTATTGAAGAAATTGCCCTACTTCAACGCCTACTCGACAATCTCGAGCAGAAACTAGGGAAACAATTGTTGGATCATGTAACCGAGCTAGAACTAATAGCCCTTAAATCTCGAGTGAACCGCCTTCTTAATGATGAGGTTTTCCCATTGCCTTCTAAGGATTGGCCAGCAGTTCCTTGGCCCGCCTATTAAAGAGGGCGTATTTTTCTTTCAACCTCTAAGATAAAGAAATGAATTCCTGGGCAGAGTTAGCTATCCCACCATTTGATGCCCGATATATTTTTCCTTCATTGCAATTGAAATCAACTGCTACCGACGAGCTCGTTTCATTGCCTCAAAATCGTGATATCCGTATGTACGTATGCGGAATAACACCGTACGACGCGACTCATTTGGGCCATGCAGCAACGTACATTGCTTTTGATCTAGTAAATCGCTACATACGAAGTGCCGGTCAAATCATGCATTTCATTGAAAACGTGACCGATATCGATGACCCACTGTTGGAGCGCGCTCGTAGGGATAACGTTTCATGGGAATCACTGGCTACTTCACAAATCGAACTTTTTAGAAGCGATATGACGGATTTACACGTTATTCCGCCCGAACATCTTGTTGGTGCGGTGGAATCTATACCGTTAGTAATTGACGCCATAGGGGAGTTACAGAAGAACGGTGCTACGTATTCGGTTTCTGAGGATATTTATTTTCGTGTGCGCATTGACCCTGGGTTTGGGACTCGTGCGCATTTATCTGATGAAGAAATGGTCAGGATTTCTAAAGAACGTGGCGGCGATCCAGACCGACCTGGCAAAGAAGATCCATTGGATGCAATGTTATGGATGCAAAAGCGAGAAAATGAACCAGGATGGCCATCGCCATTAGGTATCGGACGTCCCGGTTGGCACATTGAATGTTGCGCTATCGCGCTCAATTATATTCACAGTTCAATGACTGATGACTATTCAATAGATATCCAAGGTGGGGGCAGTGATTTGCAATTTCCCCATCATGAGATCGGAGCATCTCAAGCACGCGCTCTGAACGGAAAAGATTTTGCCAGGGTGTATATGCACGCCGGAATGATTGGTTATGACGGCGAGAAAATGAGTAAAAGCAAAGGAAATTTGGTTCTTGTTTCTACACTTGTGGCGCAAGGAACAGATCCTATGGCTATTCGTTGTGCTCTCATGAGTAGCCATTATTCACAGGACCGAATGTGGAGTTCAGCTGTATTGCAAGAGGCAGAGAATTTACTCGAACGGTTACGTAGAAATCTATCTCGCGAAGAGGTTGCCCCTACTTCCGGAGTGGTTCAACTTTTAATTGCAGCCATTTCACATGACCTCGATACGCCATCAGCGCTTAAAGCGTTGGAATTGTGGTGCGAAGAAACTGAATCCGGATTAACCGGGGGAAAACCTGGCGAACTTTCTAGAGCGATTGATTCGTTATTAGGAATAGCATTCTAAAAATTATTCTGAACTTTTTCGTCTCAAATAACGCTCAAATTCGCGGGCAATTTCATCGCCCGTAGCTTCAGGTAGTTCTTGTGCATCTTTGGAATCCTCAAGTTGTTTGACGTACTCAGCGATATCGCTATCTTGTTCAGCTAATTCATCAACATCGGATTCCCATATTTGCGCACTCGAATGTAAATCTCCGAGTGGGATCGAAATTTCAAGGAAGTCTTCTAAAGAATTGATAAGAGCTAAGGTTGCTTTAGGCGAAGGTGAAGCAGAAGCATAATGAGGCAGAGCACTCCAAAAACTTATGCAATCGATGGCTCGACGATAAGCACCCTCTTGTATCACTCCTAAAATTCCAGTGGGACCTTGATAATGGCTGATTTCCATACCTAGTCGCTTAGCTACTTCTGGATGTGCGGCACTTCCTGTTACTTGTATCGAACGGCTATGAGGGACATCTGCCAGTAAAGCTCCCAATGTCACAATAAGTTGCACATCTAAATCATCTGCTAAATCCAACAGATCGGAAACAAAACTCTTCCATTTAAGCGATGGTTCTGGGCCTTGAACAAGGACAAAATCACAATGCAGGTGCGGGGTTTGAACCGCAAAAATTGATGTTGTTGGCCATGAAATCGTTCTCATTTTTGATTCAGTGAGCGACACTTGAGGACGATTGACTTGAAAATCGTAAAATTCTTCACTCTCCATCTCAGCGATTTTCGTTCCTTTCCAATGATTGAGAAGGTGTTCAACTGCGCCTGATGCAGCCTCGCCCGCATCATTCCAGCCAGTGAAAGCAATAATCATTCGCGGGTTTCGCAACGCAGGGATATTGAGAATCTCCATAACCTCACCTTACGGTAACCTCGCCCACGTGACGACTCCAGCCGCTACTCAACGCCAAACCTTGCGTGAGGCCTTGGCATCGCGATGCGTAATTGCGGATGGAGCTATGGGCACGATGCTCCAAGCTTCCAACCCCACGTTAGAGGATTATCAAGGACACGAAGGTTGCAATGAAATTCTCAACATCACGAAGCCCGAAGTTGTACAAGCTATCCACGAAGAGTATTTACATGTTGGCGTGGATGCGATCGAAACAAATACATTCGGAGCTAATTGGGCGAATCTGGCGGAATATGGAATAGAAGATCGCATCTATGAATTAGCGTTTGCAGGGGGTGTTATCGCCAGACGAAGCGCGGATGCTTTTTCCACTGATGACAAACCCCGGTATGTTCTTGGCTCCTTGGGACCCGGAACTAAACTCCCAAGTCTCGGACACACAACATATAAGAAACTCAAAGATGCCTACTTCTTAGCCGCCAAGGGGCTAGTTGATTCAGGCAGTGATGCATTACTGATTGAAACCGCGCAAGATCTACTTCAAGCAAAAGCTGCCATTAACGCATCTCGGGATGCCGTACTTCAATCTGGACGCGATGTTCTTATTATCGCTCAAGTTACTGTCGAAACAACTGGAACGATGTTGCTTGGTTCCGAAATAGGAGCAGCTCTCAATGCTCTGGAACCTTTACATATCGATTTAATAGGTCTCAATTGTGCAACCGGTCCAACCGAAATGTCAGAGCATCTGCGATTCTTAAGTAAAAATGCGCAGATCGGCATATCGGTAATGCCTAATGCAGGTTTACCTATTTTGGGCAAACACGGGGCTGAGTATCCATTAACTCCCTCGGAATTGGCTATCGCGCTTGAAACTTTTGTCAATGATTACGGTGTCAATTTAATTGGTGGATGCTGTGGAACTACACCTGAACATCTTAAAGCTGTTGTAGAAAAGGTTTCGGGACGAGTGGTTAAGAAGCGCTCAAGTGAGCTAGATCCTGGCGCTTCGTCGCTCTATCAATATGTTCCTTTTCGACAAGATCAAACGTATATGGCTATTGGTGAGCGTACGAACGCAAATGGTTCCCGTGCGTTCAGGGATGCGCTTTTATCAAGTGATTGGCAGACATGTAGTGAAATTGCTCGCGATCAAATTCGCGATGGTGCTCATATGCTCGATCTTTCAGTGGATTATGTGGGGAGAGATGGCGCAGATGATATGAGCGAATTGGCAAGTAGATTCGCAACATCCTCGACATTACCGATTGTCCTCGATTCAACCGAACCGCATGTGATTAAAGCGGGCCTAGAAAGATTAGGTGGCCGAAGTGTTATCAACTCTGTGAATTTTGAAGATGGCGACGGTCCTAGTTCACGCTATGCGCGCGTTATGCCTCTCGTGAATGAACACGGAGCAAGTGTTATTGCCCTAACAATAGATGAACAGGGACAAGCTCGAGATGCGGAATGGAAACTCCGCGTCGCTCGACGACTCATCTTAGATTTAACACAGAACTGGCAAATGAAAACCGGGGACATACTTATTGATTGCCTAACTTTCCCTATCGCCACGGGGCAAGAAGAAACGCGTAAAGATGGCATCGAAACGTTAAACGCAATAAAGGCGCTGAAAGAAGAATTCCCGGAGGTTCAAACAACATTAGGGGTAAGTAATGTTTCTTTTGGCTTAAATCCAGCTGCACGTGTTGTTCTGAATTCAGTTTTTCTACATGAAGCGGTAGCAGCTGGTTTGGATTCGGCAATCGTCCATCCTTCAAAAATCACGCCAATGGCTCGTATCGACGCCAAACAAAAGGAAGTTGCGTTGGATCTCATCTACGATCGAAGAGTTTTTGACGGAGAAGATTGTGTTTATGATCCGCTCACGACATTCCTCCAGCTATTTGAAGGAGTGGAACTTACTAATTCTCGTTTAACGCGAGCAGCCGAATTAGCTGCGCTGCCGCTTGAAGAACGACTGGCTCGACGAATCATAGATGGTGAAAAAGTGGGGCTAGAAGGAGACCTTCAATCGGCTCTTTCCGCGGGAATGCCGGCGTTATCGATAATTAATGAGCATCTCCTTGAAGGAATGAAGATTGTTGGTGAATTGTTTGGCAAAGGGGAGATGCAACTTCCTTTTGTATTGCAAAGTGCTGAGGTGATGAAAGGTGCTGTCGCGTTCTTAGAACCTTTTATGGAAAAATCTGATGCAGATGGCCGTGGAACTATGGTTTTAGCGACTGTAAGAGGAGACGTTCACGATATTGGAAAAAATCTTGTAGACATTATTCTTTCAAACAATGGGTACAAAGTGGTAAATATCGGGATCAAGCAAACTATTAATCAGATTATTGACGCTGCAACCGAATCGAATGCTGATGCAATTGGTATGAGCGGATTGCTTGTGAAATCTACAGTGATTATGAAGGAAAACCTCGAGGAGCTGACTTCGCGTGGTTTAGATCAAAAATGGCCGATTGTTCTTGGTGGCGCGGCCCTTACTCGTGCTTATGTTGAGCAGGATTTGGCTTCGCTATTTCCAGGAGAAGTTCGTTATGCGAGAGATGCTTTCGAAGGTCTCAAACTGATGGATATTCTCATGGCAATAAAGCGTGGAGAGCCAGATGTTCAATTACCGCCATTGCGTGAACGCCGAGTGAAAGCAGTAACCCGTGAAGAAATATCACACGAGGTTGACACACGAAGAAGTGATGTCGCAATTGATATTGATATTCCAACACCACCATTTTGGGGGAGTCGTATTGTGAAAGGAATTCCACTTGCCGAATATTCAGGAATGTTGGATGAACGCGCCTTGTTTGTAGGTCAATGGGGGCTTAAATCCAATCGTGGCGAATATGAAGCGATGGTTGAATCTGAAGGCCGCCCACGCCTGCGATCCTTACTGAATGAAAGTTTGTCCAAAGGTTGGTTGAACGCCGCTGTTGTCTACGGATATTTTCCTTGCGTGAGTGAAGGCAATGATTTGATCATTCTCGAACATGAAGGGCCCAAAAAAGGAACCGAAAGAGTGAGATTTACCTTCCCGCGACAATCGAGAGATCGCAGACTTTGCATTAGTGATTATTTCGCCTCGAAAGATTCTGGGAAAACAGATGTTGTGGCGTTCCACGTTGTCACTATGGGCAATGAAGTGAGTGGTGCGACGGCAAAACTATTCGATGCCAACGCATATCGTGAATATCTGGAATTGCACGGATTATCAGTTCAACTTACTGAGGCCTTGGCTGAACATTGGCATGCGCGTATCCGTGAAGAATTATCAGTCAGAAATGATGATTCTTCGGATTTACAAGGGATTTTGGATCAAGGCTATAGGGGGTCTCGTTATTCTTTTGGTTACCCAGCTTGCCCCGATCTTGAACAACAAGTCCAATTATGCGAACTTCTCCAACCCTCCAGAATTGGGGTAGAACTTTCTGAAGAATTCCAGTTACATCCAGAACAATCTACGTCGGCCATCATTGTTCATCACCCTGAAGCTAAATATTTCAACGCGGGTTGATAGTTCAGTGAATTGAATAAGCTACCGTTTTTTGATGCAGTTTTATTCGATATGGATGGAACTTTGGTCGATTCTGAACCCATTTGGTTGGAATCTGAGATAGAACTCATGGATAGGTTCGGTTATCTCTGGACCTCGAAAGATCAGGCGTTTTGTTTAGGTGGTCCATTAAACAGAGTGGGCGATTATATGAATCAGCTTGCTGGCAATACGAAAGATGCAGATTATTTTGTTACTGAACTTGTAAACCTTATGGTGGCTAAAATGGAGGCAGGAGCTGGATTGATGAACGGAGCTCTCGAAATTCTTTCATTTGTTAGAGATCAAGGAGCTAAAACGGCTTTGGTTTCTGCGAGCCCGAGGAAACTAATGGATGCAGTTTTGAAATCTATAACACCCGTGAGTTTTGAATTAACAATATCAAGCGATGATGTGCAATATCCAAAACCTTCTCCGGAAAGTTATATAAAGGCTGCCCATTATTTGGGCGTCCATCCGAAAAATTGTCTAGTTCTCGAAGACTCGCTGACAGGCGTACAGTCGGCAGTAGAGAGTGGCGCGTACGTCATTGCCCTTCCACATTTAGTTGCCATCAAGGAATCAGAGCGTGTAAAAGTTTTTGATTCGTTGAGCGACCTAACTCCTGAAGTTCTACTATCGTTGCGAACACATTGGTAGAACTACGCTGTGTGCGCCGGGCAAATTGGCTTAAATGAACACCAATCGCATAGTCGCGAAGGTTTAGTCGGCCAATAATTTTTATCCATAGCGTCACTGATCTCTTGACCGATTTGCAGCAATTTCTTTTCAGTGGATATGAGCGCATTCTCGTTCGGCACGTTTTTAATGACGTTGCCATTCCCAAGATAAATCAACTGTAAAAGCTTTGGTATCACACCGTGACTTCGCCAATAAATGAGTGCATAAATACGTAATTGGAAAAATGCTTTATCTTCCCACCCAGGTTTAGGAGATTTCCCTGTTTTATAGTCAACAATTCTTACCTCGCCAGTAGGTGCTATATCCAAACGGTCTATATATCCGTGTAAGTAGAACTCTTGTGTTAAATCCATTTCCACATGAATTTCGCGAAAAGTTGGTTCAAATTCAGCGGGTTTTTCGAGAGTGAAATATGTGCTCAAGAGAGCGCTCACGCGATCTTTCCACTCTTTTTCGTTGACTACGAGCGCACCAAGTTCAGGCTTTGATTCCATTTGTGCTTGCCAACGAGAATCTATGAGCGATTGGGCTTTGAGCAAATTCCGCTCTGAAGCAACGGATTCGAAAAGGTCATGCAGAATGCTGTGGACCAACGTGCCACGTTCGGCATCCAAACTTATCGATTCTGGAAGTTGATCAATCACACGGTACTTGTACAACATCGGGCAATTGGTGAAATCACCAACTCGACTGGGGGAAAGCCGTATTTGGTCCATAGGCGCAGGCTACTCCGCATTTTTCCATCCAACTCGCCTAAGATGCTCTCGTGTCGACTCCAGGATATTTCAGCGAAGGTGACCGCATTCAATTGACGGATCCCAAAGGGAAGTTATACAGCTTCACCATCACTGCAGGTAAAGAATGGCACACACATAAAGGCTGGGTTGTTCATAATGATTTGATTGGATTACCTGAAGGAAGTGTGATCGCAACAAGCGCCGGTTTGCAATTTACTGCCTTTAAGCCCTTGCTAGCAGATTACGTTTTATCGATGCCACGTGGTGCAACGATTGTTTACCCAAAGGATGCAGCGTTAATTATTGGTTTTGCTGATATTTATCCCGGAGCAAGAGTTTTAGAAGCGGGCGTGGGCAGCGGCGCGCTTACATTGTCGCTACTACGAGCCGTCGGCTCACAAGGATTCGTTCATTCAGTTGAGCGCAGAGAAGAGTTCGCATCTAACGCTACAGGCAACGTACATAGTTATTTCAATGGTGTTCCCGAGAACTGGAAGCTGACTTTAGGTTCACTGCAAGATCAAGAAGTCGATGCAGATTACGATCGCGTAATCTTAGACATGCTTGCTCCATGGGAGTGTGTTGCGCTCAGCAGTAGAGCGCTTCGACCAGGGGGAGTACTTCTCGCTTATGTTGCAACTACCACACAATTATCAGCGATGGCTGATGCAATAAAAGCTGATTGCAATTTCACAGAACCTGAAAGTTCAGAATCTCTCGTACGCGGCTGGCATCATGATGGTTTAGCTGTGCGTCCACAACATCGAATGATCGCCCACACAGGGTTCCTCATTCAAACACGCAGAATGGCTCCCGGTGTAGAAGTATTGCAACGCCGCCGGAGACCTTCGAAAGGCGCGTACGGTGTCCTCCCGGAAGAGTGAGAGGCTCATAAATCTCACCATCGCTTTATTGGCTACAAAACGTTTTCTCACTAAGGATGAAATTTTTCGCACCATTGAAGGATATGAAGGTAACGCCGAAGCCAAAGAACGAATGTTCGAACGGGACAAAGAAGATTTACGTTCTCTCGGTATTTCCATTAAAGTTGGTGAATTAGATCCGCTGTTCAATGACGAATCTGGTTACCGAATCACCCCAGAATCTTATGTTCTCAATTTAGGCGAACTCAACGGATCTGATATTGCTCTTCTTTCTCTTGCAACCGATGCGTGGCGTGATGTTGCTTTTAGTGAATGGGGACTATCAGCGCGGCTAAAACTCGCTTCCTTGGGAATAGATTCAGATTATCAAGACATCCCTGCAATAGCACCTCATATTCCCATTAATAATCCCAATTTTTCCTTACTAGTCAAAGCCATTGCAGAATCTAGAGAAGCCTCTTTTGAATATTTGTCACTTGAAATGTCTGTAGAAAACAGAAAAATCAATCCTTACGGAATAAGCAATCGATATGGAGCGTGGTACGTAGTTGGTTTAGATATCGAGAAAAATTCCTTAAGAACATTCAGACTCGATCGTATCGTCGGTGAAGCAAGGGTCGCGAAAGTCGAGTCAACTTACGAGATACCTCAAGATTTCAACGTTGCAACCTTTCTTGACGAAAATCTTTTTTCCGGATCGGAAACTGCCACGCTACTCATACGAAAAGGTAAAGGCAGCCAACTGAGATCACGTTCGAATTCAACAATAGACCAAGGCGAATTTGACGAATGCAGTATTTCATTTTCCAACCAGGATTCGTTCGCCGACCTGATCTTGTGGCACGGAGATGACGTTGTCGTGAATAAACCGTTAGATCTCCGAAAAACTGTTATTTCCAGATTAGAACAGTTAGTCGCCAGCCATGACTAAACCTAATGCGGGACTACTTCGCACCTCTCGTTTATTGAATTTGGTGCCGTACCTAGTTTCTCACCAAGGAATTGACCTCGAAACACTTTCGAAGAGATTTGCAATCACTGAAGAAGAATTGCTTGAAGATCTCAACACCCTCTGGATGTGTGGTCTTCCCGGTTACACGCCGTTAGAGCTTATGGATCTCGCGTTTGATTCAGGTTTCGTCACTATCCGAAATGCGGATGAACTACAAAACCCCAGAGCGCTAAATAATGAAGAGGTAGTAGTGCTTCTCATGGGGTTGGACTATTTACGTGGGCAGCTAGTTGAGGGAAATAGCGATATAACGGCGGCAATAGATGAATTGGTTACCAAGCTAGCCGCTACCTTGAAAGGATTTGTAAAGAACAATCTTTCGGCACAAGTTTCCGTATCTGCAAAAATCAGAGATACGATTTTGAGCGCCATTCATTCACAATCAACTGTAGTTATTGAATATCATTCGCCCGCACAAGATGAGATTTCACAAAGGGTGGTGCATCCAGTTGATATTTTTTCTTCCGACGATAATGAATACATCGAGGCTTTTTGCGAGCAGTCTCAGGATTATCGAACATTCCGACTTGATAGAATCACTACAGCTCACATGTCTGAGTCCGTCCTATCCAAAATAGCCCCGAAGATAAATCTTGTGCAAGAAAAACTGACATTTGAAATATTGTTATTGGCACGCGAGCGAGATATCTGTGAAAGATTGCACATCACTTCCTTTAACCACGATGAAAATCTTTCCCGTGCAGTCATGGTTGAGGGCTACAGCCAAAATTGGCTTATTCGAGAAATTATGAGCCTGGGCGGTTCCTGCGTTCTAACCCATCCGCTCGACGTCCGCGAACGCATAAAATCACGGGCCGAGAATGCCTTAAGGACTTATCAAAGGCCCTAAGGCAAGCCCAACAGAAATCTTCAATGATTCTAAGGTAGCGTTAGGCTCGAAGCTACGTGGAGTTCTTTACGCAAATGGAGGCTGATTGACATGTTTTTGAAAGAGCCAAGCCACATCATTCTATTGCTCGTCGCCATCGTGTTACTTTTTGGTGCAAAACGTCTTCCAGATTCTGCACGATCTATAGCACGATCACTCAAAATTTTTAAAAGTGAACTTAAGGATTCAAGCGACCCCGAACGTAAACCCTCGGATGAAAGCGGCACGGAGAAGTAATTTCTGATGTCGACCCCAATCGGCGGTCGAATGCCGCTCTTAGAACACCTTCGTGAATTTAGAAGAAGGTTAATTTTCGCGTGCGTCGCGATTTTAGCCGTATCGTTTGTAGGCTGGTTTTATTACAACCCCATTATCAGCGCCCTAGCAAAACCAGTCTGTGATCTTTCGTTAGCGCAACAACAAGGAACCAGTCACTGTGGGGCTCTCTATATAAATGGAATCTTAGGGCCGCTCAATTTACAAATTAAGGTCGCGCTCTTGGTTGGAGTCATTATCTCCGCGCCCTTTTGGCTCTTTCAGATGTGGGCTTTCATTGCGCCTGGTTTACATCGTAAAGAAAAACGCAATTCCATATTTTTTCTACTCTCAGCGACGCCTTTTTTCGCTGCCGGAGCGTATTTAGGGTATTTAATTTTGCCAGTCGCTGTGAAAGTTCTTATCGGTTTCACACCTAGTTCTTTATCTAATTTAGTTCGGTTCGATGATTATCTTGATTTCGTATTAAGGGTCATACTTCTTTTTGGATTAGCCTTCGAACTTCCTGTTTTCCTTGTTGCTCTTAACTTGGTCGGGTTTATTTCCGGACGAGCGATATTGAAACCGTGGCGAATGTGGATTTTTGGAATCGTATTGTTCACCGCTGCATTCACTCCCACAGGCGATCCTTTAACTATGTGCCTACTGGCACTCCCTCTCTGCTCCTTTTATCTCATGGCTGGCTGCATTGCTTTATTGGTGGACCGTAAAAGGTTAAAGAAAACACTTACGGCATGAGTTTCTAATGTGGGGCATCGTGATTAACCCTGTCGCAGGACGAGGGCAGGGAGCAATATCCGGAGCAAAAGTTTGCTCTCTCTTAAAAAATGAAGAAATTCCCTACGAGATAATTTCCGGAACAACTGCAATAAGCACTTCAGAACGTCTCCGACTTTTTTTGGAACGTTCCGCAGGTATTGAAGGAATTATTGTCGTTGGGGGAGATGGCTTAGTACATCTCGTTTTACAACAGATTGCCAGCAAATCTATCCCTTTTTTGGTTATCCCCGCCGGAACTGGAAATGATTTCGCTCGAACTCTGGGTTGGTTGCCCAATGAATCGAATTTCGAGAGAAACCTTTTAACAACAGCTCTGAAAGAGCAGCCGACATACATTGATCTAGGTTTAGTAGATAGTGAATGGTTTGGAGCAATTCTCTCGACTGGATTTGATTCGATCGTCAATGAAAAAGCGAACGCGATGAAATGGCCAAAGGGACCTATGAAATACAATGTTGCGATGCTTCAAGAAATTATTAAATTCCGTCCACGACGTTATTCAATAACTCTCAAGGATCAACACATAGACACCGAAGCTATGTTGATAGCTATAGGTAATGGTCGTTCTTATGGGGGAGGAATGAAAGTATGTCCGGACGCGTCTTTGAAAGATGGTCTTTTTGACATCATGATTCTCAAACCAATAAGCACTGTAGAGTTTCTTAAGGTTTTCCCCAAGGTTTACAGCGGATCTCATACTGATCATTATGCCGTTGAGTTTTATCGTAGTTCGAGAATCCAGATAGAAGCCGAAGCGGTTGCATATGCTGACGGCGAAAAAATTGGAAGCCTACCAATCGTTGCAGAGTGCGTTCCAGAAGCCGGACTCACATGGATGCGATAAAAAGTCCGGCGGAACGTTTTAGTGATTCTAAGAGGAGGGCCATATTTCCTCAAACAAGGATCTTCTCGGAGTCGTTCCCTTTTGCCTTTGATGATTTCCAAATAAAGGCTTGTCAAAGCGTTGAATCTGGGAAAGGAGTGCTTGTTGCTGCCCCGACTGGCGCAGGAAAGACTGTTGTGGGGGAATTCGCAGCGTTTCTAGCTCTTGATCAAGGACGTAAATGTTTTTATACAACGCCGATAAAGGCGCTTTCCAATCAAAAATATTTCGAATTCGTGAAGAAATTTGGAGAGGATAAAGTCGGATTACTCACTGGTGATACAAGTATTAACTCTGAAGCTGATATTTTGATCATGACAACCGAAGTTCTTCGAAATATGCTGTATGCAAACTCTCATACTCTTACCAAATTGGGTTTTGTTGTTATGGATGAAGTTCATTACCTTGCAGACAAGTTCCGTGGCGCTGTATGGGAAGAAGTCCTCATTCATCTGATGGAAAGTGTGCAGGTCATTTCGTTATCAGCAACCGTTTCCAATGCCGAGGAGTTCGGAGATTGGCTACAAACCATTCGTGGCGACACAGATGTCATTGTGACTGAAGTCCGCCCCATACCCCTTTATCAGCACGTTTTAATAGACAACGCCATGATCGATCTTTTCGTCGATAACGGCAGCGTGAATCCAGAGATCCTACGCAGGGAACGCGAAGCGCTGAAACGTACGCGAACTCCGAGGCACCAACGCAGCAGTTGGGGTCACGAATCACAACGCCTAGATAGACCCGAAATTGTTGAGTTGTTGCAAAGAGAATCATTATTGCCGGCCATAACGTTCATTTTTTCGCGCGTCGGCTGCGACTCCGCAGTGAGCCAATGCCTTAGAGCCGGAGTACGCCTCACAACATCGGATGAACGTAAAGAAATACGTGCCACCGCTTTGGCGTATACGAAAGAGTTAGCGGAAGAAGATTTAGAGGTGCTGGGGTTTGATAATTGGCTAGAAGCGCTAGAGCGAGGTGTAGCTGCTCACCATGCTGGTCTACTGCCAACTTTTAAGGCAGTTATAGAAGATCTCTTCCAGCGAGGATTAGTTAAGGCCGTATTCGCTACAGAAACATTGGCCCTTGGCATAAACATGCCCGCCAAAACTGTCGTATTAGAAAAGCTCGTGAAATGGAATGGTGAAGCGCATGTTCCCGTAACACCAGGTGAATACACACAACTTACCGGTAGAGCGGGTAGACGCGGAATAGATATTGAAGGTAATGCAGTGGTCCAATGGTCACCAACAGTTGATTCAGCAACGGCCGCAGGATTGGCAAGCACTCGAACCTATCCTTTAAAGTCTTCTTTCACGCCAACGTATAACATGTCAATTAATCTTATCAATCGTTTCGGCAGGGAACGAGCCCGAGGTTCCTTGGAATCATCCTTTGCACAATTTCAAGCGGACAGAGCAGTTGTCGGCCTCAATCGACAGATCAAAAAGAACGCCCTAGTAATCTCGGAATTCGAAAGCAATATTAAATGCCATCTAGGTGATTTTTTAGCGTATTCCAAAATTCGCAGAGAAATTAAGGAAACGGAAGTTTTACTCTCGAAGCGACAGGCGAAAAAGGGTTTTGATTCGAAACAGAGGGCACATTTAGAAAATGAACTCAACGATTTACGAAAGGGTTTACGATCTCACCCATGTCATGGCTGTAATGATCGAGAAACTCACGCGCGTGTAGCTGAGAAAGCTAACAGACTTCATCGGGAGAACGATGGTTTGCAGGCGAGAGTGGATAATCGAACACACGTTATTGCTCGCACATTCGATCGCGTTTGTGATGTTCTCAACGAATTGGAATATATTGAAGGAGAAAAAACACTCCCACAAGGCGAAATCCTTGCAAAAATTTATGCCGAGTCAGACCTTTTACTCACGGAAGCGATTAGATTGGGTATTTTGAATTCGCTGTCACCAAGTGAACTCCTCAGCGTTGTTTCAAGCGTGACTTTCCAGTCGCGATCTTCGGAAACATTAGCGCCTCGAATCCCGAGCGGTAATGTGCAAGAGGCACTTTCACAGATTGCTAAGTTATGGGTCAAGCTCGATGCGATTGAATCTCGCTACGAAGTATCAACCCAAAAAGAACCTGATTTTGGTTTTTGCTGGATTGCATTCAGATGGGCCAACGGACATAGCCTCAATAACGTTTTGCGAGGAAGTGATCTTTCCGTGGGAGATTTCGTTCGATCTACCAAACAACTCATTGATCTTCTCAATCAAATAGCATCAGCAAGTGATCTTTTGCGTGAGAAATGTAAAGTTGGTATGAAATCCTTGGATAGGGGAGTAGTTGCATTTATGAGTGGCGCGCTATGACATTAATGCTGCTCGACAGCGCTTCACTTTGGTATCGCGCTTACTACGGAATGCCGGACACGCTAGTTGCTCCCGATGGAACGCCAGTCAATGCAGTACGTGGATTTTTAGACATGACCGCGAAATTGATCGGGCAATATAAACCTCAGCGTTTAGTTGCTTGTATCGAAGGAGATTGGAGACCTACTTGGCGAGTTGCTCTGTATCCAGATTACAAAGCAAACCGTATAGATGAAGATGGCGACGAAGAGGAACCTGACACTTTAGCGCCGCAAATTCCCATTTTATTGGATGTTATTGATGCATTTGGAATCACTGTAATCGGCATAGATGACTACGAAGCAGATGATGTAATGGCCTCCTTTGCGGTGCAAGAAAAAGGTCCAGTCCGGATTGTCACGGGCGACCGCGATCTTTTTCAAATGGTCGATGATTCTCGAGATGTAAAAGTGGTGTATCTGGCAAAGGGACTAGCTCAGCATGATTTAGTGAATAAGAAATGGATTGCTGACAAGTATCAAATCCCTGGGGATCGATACGATATTTTCGCGATGTTTAGGGGAGACCCTTCTGATGGCCTACCCGGAGTGAGAGGTATCGGCGAAAAAGGTGCCGCACTTATCGCGAACCATTTTGATACTCCGCAGAGCGCTCTTGAAGGTGCAATCAATGCACACCCAGCGTTGTCACCAAATCTATGTAAAAAAATTATTGAAGGTAGGGAGTATTTATCTATCGCCCCCACACTTGTCCATTGCGTAACGGATCTTTCGCTGCCTCAGGTTAATCTCAATGTTCCGACAAAACCGGCTACTCTGGATCACCTCTATCAACTCAAAGATCAACATGGACTTGGAGCTAGCATCGACCGTTTGATTGCTGCTCTACAATGGTAATTGCATACATAGTTGCAGGTGCTCTTCTCTATTCTGGTGGATACGCTCCAATCTCGATGTGGTTCTTACCAGCAATTGGAATCGCCTTCTTTGTAGCAGTGCTGCAGAAAGAATCTTTACTTCGACGCTTGTTATATATTTTTCTATTCGGAATCATTGCAAACGGAGTTATTTTACATTGGACATCCACATATGTGGGTGCTGTACCTTGGCTATTACTTACTACTTTGGAAACCACTTTTCTACTGCCGTTGGCACTGATTTTTCCACTTCAAAAATGGCGCTATTTTGCTTTTCCCTCGGTCTGGGTGCTGATGGAGTTTTTCGAATCACGTTTTCCTTTCGGGGGATTTGGTTGGACAAGGATCGGATTTTCGCAGGCAGATTCGCCTTACAAATCAATTGCAAGTGTTGCAGGCGTCGCAGGGTTATCTTTCGTAACAGTTCTTCTCGCTCTTGTTTTCCATTTTCTTACCCGAAGGAAGTATCGAACTAGCTTGACTATCTTTGGATTCACTTCACTAACAGTTCTCATCTCAATGGCGCTCTTGCCGATGCAAGGACCACGAACCATTAACGTCTTAGCAATTCAAGGGGGAGTACCTAAACTCGGCTTGGAATTCAACGCCCGGGCCGCACAGGTATTCCATAACCACTTAAACGAAACATACCTTGCCTTAAAAAACGGCAAGGTTAAACCAGACCTCATTGTGTGGCCTGAAAATGCTGTTGATGTGGATCCCTTCACGAATGCAGATGTACGTAATGCCATCGACGTTCTAGTATCGAACGAGAATATCCCGATAATTTTGGGCGCAGTAAAAACATTCGGTTCTCATTATCAGAATGTTTCTATTTTATGGGATCCTCATACCGGGCCTTCGAGTATCTACATCAAGAATCATCTCACTCCATTTGGGGAGTACATACCTTTGCGGAGCTGGGCTAAGAATTTTTCACCCCTCGTGAATGATGTGACGGATTTTTCACCAGGTCGCGAAATACAGATACATCGCATTGCAGGTGTGCATGTAGGACCGGTTATTTGTTTCGATTTGATCGATGATCAACTTTTGCGTAAAACCGCAATAAGGTCTGATATCTTGGCAGTTCAGACTAACAACGCTACATTCGGAACTAGTCCGCAAAGCAAGCAGCAACTAGCGATTGCTCGTGTCCGAGCGATAGAGCATCAAAAAAGCATTGTTAGTATCTCCACCTCCGGCGTTAGCGCATTTATAGATAACCTGGGCAATATCGAACAGGAAACAGATCTCAATACATCAGCAGCTATCGGTGCCAAAATTTCACTTCAGAACGGTACTTCGATAAGCGACAGGCTTGGAAACAGGGTAGAAGCCGTTTTGATCTTCATCCCAACGCTACTGTGGTTTATAGTTAGACGCATGAGGGCAAAATAATATGAACCCACTCGTCATTATTCCTACCTACAATGAATCTCAATCTATTACAGAAGTGATAGATGGTTTATTATCTTTACGTGAGAACGTAGAAATTTTGGTGGTGGATGACAATTCGCCAGATGGAACTGCACAATTGGTGGCAGCAAGAGGTATACCAAGAATTCATCTTCTCTCGCGTGAAAGTAAAACTGGTTTAGGCGGCGCTTATCGCGCCGGCTTCCTTTGGGCCTTGAGCAAGAAACGATTCAGCCATGTCGTCACCATGGACGGTGACGGTTCTCATCGTGCAATTGATTTGTCTCTCATGTTATCCAAGGCAGAAACAGTTAATTCTGTTGTTTTCGGTACTCGATGGATGCCCGGTGGTGCGATCATCAATTGGCCTAAAAGTCGCCAATTTCTTTCCAAAGCTGGCACTCGATATGCGAAATTCGCTCTCAAAATTGATTTACGAGACCTTACAGGCGGATTTCGCGTTTATCCCATTTCTCTTTTAGAAGATCTAAACATTTCATTGATTCAATCTGAAGGTTATTGTTTTCAAATCGAAATGGCTCGCGCTTGCGTAGCCCACGGAAATATTCTTATCGAATCACCGATTACTTTTGTCGAAAGAGTCTCGGGAGTATCGAAGATGAGCAGATCTATTGTTGTGGAAGCGCTGTGGCGGGTAAGCGTCTGGGGTTTCATGCGTAGGTTCGGTAATAACGCCGATAAGTTACATTATGTAAAGTAGTTACCCCTGAAATGCGCTCACTACTACCCTAAAACCTATTCGTAATCAGAAATTGGCAGACAAGCGCAGACTAAATTCCGATCGCCGAATGCACCATCGATGCGACCAACCGGAGGCCAATACTTCATTCGCGAACCAATAGATTCACCCGCAACTAAACCATCTAAAGCAACAGGATATCCGCCTTTTTCACGGCTGTACTCACGATGCCATTGATTAGAAACCACAGAAAGTGCTGTATGAGGTGCATGGCGCAGTGCGCTGGCTTCGATGGCAACTTTGCCATCTATGACCTCTTGAATCTCGTCACGAATCGAAATCATCGCGTCAATAAACCGGTGGACTTCCCTGATGTCTTCAGATTCAGTTGGTTCAATCATCAACGTTCCCGCTACCGGGAAAGACATTGTTGGTGCGTGGAAACCGTAATCCATCAATCTCTTTGCAATGTCATCGACTGTTACACCCGAATCTTTAGTTAATCCACGAATATCGAGAATGCACTCGTGTGCAACTCGACCATTAGCTCCTGTATAAAGAATTGGGTAAGCACCTTGCAATCGTGCTGCAATGTAGTTGGCAGACAAAATTGCTGTTTGGGTTGAATGGGTTAATCCATGTCCCCCAAGTAAACGAATGTACGCCCACGAAATAGGCAAGATGCTCGCCGATCCAAATGGAGCTCCAGAAATTGGGCCAGGTCCAGTTGTAGGTCCCGCTAAAACGTTCATCGGATGATTGGGTAAAAATGGCGCAAGATGCGCGCGTGCAATGACAGGGCCGACTCCAGGGCCTCCTCCACCATGCGGAATAGCAAAAGTTTTATGCAAGTTTAAGTGCGAAACATCAGCCCCAAATTTTCCAGGCTGTGCAACACCAACCAAAGCATTCAAATTAGCGCCATCTACGTACACCTGACCGCCTGCCTCATGAATGAGAGCGCATATTTCTGAAACTGCCGTCTCGAATACTCCGTGCGTTGATGGATACGTGATCATTAACGCAGCAAGTGCGTTTCCATGCTCTGCAATCTTTTGTTTGATGTCATCTATAGAAACATTCCCATTCTCGTCACACTCAATCACTACCACTTTCATACCAGCCATCACAGCTGAAGCGGCATTAGTTCCGTGTGCACTTGATGGAATCAAGCAAATCTTGCGGTTCTGATCACCGCGGGAATCATGGTAATTGCGAATTGCAAGCAGTCCAGCAAACTCCCCCTGGCTACCAGCATTTGGTTGCAGCGATACTGCGTCATAACCCGTGATTGCTACTAACCAGTCCGATAGTTGTTGAATTAACTTACGTGTTCCAATGTTTTGTTCTGCGGGTGCAAAAGGGTGTAACGATGAAAACTCTGGCCACGTGACCGCTTCCATCTCTGTCACAGAGTTTAATTTCATTGTGCAGGAACCGAGCGGAATCATTGTGCGATCCAGCGCCAAATCCTTATCCGCCAAATTTCGCAGATAGCGCATCATTCCCGTTTCGCTGTGATTGGTATTGAACACTGGATGCGTGAGGTATTTACTGTCACGTAAGAATTTCGCTGGAATCTTCTCCCCTGAAGCGTCCTTAACGCCCAAAATTGCTAAGACATCAGCGAAGAGTTCCTCGGTGGTCTGCTCATCGAAAGAAATTCTCAGTTCTGTATCGCTCACCTTTGCGAAATTTATTCCCTTGGCTTCGGCTTTTCTATGAATCGCTTGAGCATCATCAACAACAATATGCACGGTGTCAAAAACCACATCTATTCTATTATTCGTAGCTGCATTCAAACGAGCTGCGAAATTATTAACTCGTTCTGCGATATCTTTCAATCCAACGGGACCATGCCACATTGCATAGAAAGCACTCATGTTCGCTAACAACACTTGAGCGGTACAAATATTTGAAGTTGCCTTATCTCGGCGAATATGTTGTTCACGAGTTTGCAACGCTAAACGAAATGCCGGCTTACCTGTTGCATCAATACTTTGCCCTACAAGTCGTCCCGGGATCGAACGTTCAAGACCAGTTCGGACCGCTAGGAATCCGGCATGTGGTCCACCAAATCCCATAGGCACACCAAAACGTTGGGCAGTCCCAACTGCGATGTCAGCGCCCCACTCCCCCGGAGCTTTCAAGATGGTTAATGCTAAAAGATCAGTTGCCGCGATGACGAGAGCTTCACGAGAGTGCGCGTAATCAGCAAAACTGGAGTAATCGATAACAGTTCCCGTTGTATCCGGGTACTGGAGAAGTGCCCCAAAAAATTCACCCGCATATCCGTCTCGTACAACATGACCTGAATCCACCTCCACCACCGTGATTCCGAGTGGCTTTGCGCGTGTAAGGACTACCGCCTTGGTTTGTGGGTGCACATGTTCTTCAATCAAAAATACCGCGTCATCGCTCAATGTGGATGCACGGCGAGCAAGTGTCATCGCCTCGGCAGCAGCTGTACTTTCATCCAACATTGAAGCATTTGAGATATTAAGAGCGGTTAACTCGCACACCATAGTTTGAAAAGCAAAAAGGGCTTCTAGTCGACCTTGTGAAATTTCAGGTTGATACGGTGTGTAAGCGGTATACCACGATGGATTTTCCAAAACATTTCTTTTGATAACCGGCGGCACGATGGTTCCGTAATAACCAGTACCGATTAATGACGAGAAAACTCTATTTTCAGCAGCGATTGATCGCAATTCCGCGATTACTTCGACTTCGCTCTTTCCACTTTCAATCGCACCTTCAATAACACCTGTAATCGCAATATTTGCGGGCACTACATCTTTAATGAATAACTCTAGATTTGGATATCCCAACGCTTGAAGCATTGTGGCTTCATCTACAGAGGTTGGTCCTATATGACGATCTTCGAACGAACGACTCATAGCGATTCCTCATCCTGTCAAAAGCCTCTCGCCTAGAAGTGCGAGTGCAGGAGAAGAATAATGTGAATTAAGCGCCTTTGCGCTTTCTACGTTCTGCGAGTTCATCACTGTCGAGGCTCGCATCACTGACAACAGCTTTGCCGTTGATCTCGCCTTGTAACGTTGCCAGTGAGCCTTCAACTTCGCTCCAGACTTTACCTACTGCGATACCAAAGACTCCTTGGCCACCAGCGAGCAAGTCAATTATTTGGTCAGGACTTATGCATTCATAAATTGAAGCGCCATCACTCATAAGTGTGATCGCTTCTAGTTCGCGAACTCCCCGTTCACGCAAATGGTTAACAGCTGTGCGAATGTTTTGAAGCGATACACCCGCATCGAGAAGGCGCTTAACAATTTTTAACACCAGAATGTCCCGAAAACCATAAAGTCTCGACGAACCAGATCCCATAGCTATGCGAACGCTAGGTTCCACCAAACCAGTTCTTGCCCAGTAATCTAATTGACGATAAGAAATACCGGCTGCAGCACAAGCTGTTGCGCCGCGATATCCGATCTCTGCGTTCTGTTCGTCCATGGGGGGAACTCTTTTCTACCGGGGAATGGGATAAGAGTAGAAGGAGACATCGTCCCAATCAATGACCGACACGTCTTTCAACCTCAAGTAGAGGTTAACGGTTTCTACGCCTGCCACGGAGGGCAAAGAGGTAGCTAGCCATAAAGAATGCGATCACGGCGCAGAGGGCACATTTGGAAACGGTCCAGTCTGATGGGCTGATCACCGCAAGAACGAGGCCGAGCAAAGAAGAAAATGCCATAGCGGAAGCAGTTTGCCGTAAGCCCCGCTCGCCTCCAAAAGAAGCAATCAATGGTGCCAACACGGCAATAACAAGCATCGATAAACCTAGGGCGCGTAACGCCCACAGAAATCCGGGAGTGATATCGGCTGCCCTAAAACCGACAAAGGAAGCCACTGCTGAAGGTTTTGCCAGTAATGCAAGAGCTGCGACAAATGCCAACGTTGCACCTGCACGAAGGGTGAGCGCTACGCGATGTACCAACATTGGATGAAGGTAACTCCACAATGTGCCTTGCGTCTATAGCCCCAGGAAAAGAATTAGGAAAGAAAATCCTCGGGATTGATCTGATCCAAAAATTCTTTGAATTTTTCTACTTCCTCATTTGCGGCAGTTGCGCCCTGCTCGGGAATCTCAATCCCCGCTTCATCGAGGAGAAGTGATGTTGTCCAGATAGCCGTGTCCGTGCGCAGAGCCAGAGCTATGGCATCTGAGGGACGTGCTGAAATTTCTACCTTCTCCCCTTGCACATCGTGCATAATCAAATTCGCGTAAAAAATACCATCTTCAACTTTGATCACGTGAACAGCGCTGAGAACCCCATTCAATCCATCAAGAATATTTTTCATCAAGTCGTGCGTCAGCGGCCGCGGTGGGTCAACTCCTTGTTGGGCGAATGCAATAGCCGTTGCCTCTACAGCTCCCACCCAAATCGGAAGAAACCGTGAACCGTCTATTTCTTTTAACAAAACGATGGGTTGATTGGAAGGCATCTCCACCCGCACCCCAACTACTTCAAGGGCAATCATCGTTTTAGCGGAGTCGATGCAATCCCCCGCGAACGAGAGATGCATGTAAACGAATCGAGAGAGATGCAATTTCGCGCTGAACTTCCTCAGCACGCGCTTTGGCTTCTGTACTCTTTTGACGAACTAACGGAGTGATGACTTGCTCAATTAAACCGATTTCTCGATCTGCAGCAGATTTAAATGAACGTAAATGTCTAGGTTCAATTCCAAATCCAGCCATTTCAGCAACTGCTCTTGCAATCGCCAAAGCATCCCCGTCGTAATGTCTCCCTCTTGGAGCTATCAATCCGTAAGATTCAAGTTCGACCAATTGCTCATCTGTAACCCCAGATGACGTGAGAAGCTCTTCGCGAGACAGTCTCATATCGCTGCTTTGTCCAAAACTTGCAGGCGCTAATTCGCCATCAACAGTTGCAAGGCGTGGAGTTGGAGCCCCGCCTGCGTTTTGCGCAGGTTGTAAACCGCGGTCAAGCGCATCCAGATTTTCCTTAATTACTCGCAAAGGCAAATATTGATCCCTCTGTGCAAGTAATACGTAACGCAATCTCTCTAAATCAGTGTTCGTGAATTTACGGTAGCCAGACGGAGTGCGCTGTGGCTCGATGAGACCTTCAGATTCGAGGAATCGAATTTTTGAAATTGTTATGTCCGGGAAATCAGAACGTAACTTGCTCAGCACTTCTCCGATACTTAAATATGCGCGTGCTGGTACGGCCATTATTTTCCCCCAAAATAGAGCATATGGAATTTACCAATTTGAATTTCATCGCCTGTCGCTAACGAAGATTCCTTCACGGATGCATTGTTCACGTATGTACCGTTAAGACTTCCAGCATCTTGGACAATAAACTTTGAATCCTTGAGCGATATGTGTGCATGGTGGCGCGAAACTGTGACGTCATCTAGAAATACTTCGCTCTCGATAGATCTACCAATAGTCACACCGTCAGCGCCAACAAGGAATCGTGAACCCTTGCTAGGCCCACGATGCACTATGAGCATTGCAGTCCTTGGTCCGAGTAAGGCAAGAGTTTTACGATCGTCATCTGATAGCAATTCCAAGTTTTTCGAAAGATCGGGGGAAGCTTCTACAACTTGGCGAAGTCCTAAATGAAGGGTCGAGGTGAGATCTCTTTCCGGCTGTGATGCGACCATAAAGCGTTCCTCCTCAACATCAGGTTAAGGGTGACACTAGAGATTTAACGGTGCGCGGTCAAGCGGTAATTTCGCCATATTCCTGCGCAGAAAGTAAGCCTTCTGGCGCCGATGACACGGAAATCTCTGCCAGCCATCCCTGCCCATATGGCGCTGAATTAACCAATTCAGGGGCGGAGGTCAAAGCTGTATTGATGGCCGTAATCACTCCCGTAACAGGTGAGTAGATTTCGGAAACACTTTTAGTTGATTCCACTTCCCCACATACTCGTCCCGCCGTAACATTCTCCCCAATTTTTGGTAATTGAACGTAGACGATGTCCCCTAACGCGCTCTGTGCAAAATCAGTGATCCCAATACGTACGGTGTCTTGTGCAGGAAGGGACTCAACCCATTCGTGTTCCTTGGTGTACCGCAAACCAGCAGGAATATCTGACACAGTTCGAACTCCATTTCTGACAGAACCTCAACTAGGAGAAACCTATAGTTTCGAACTCCAAATTCCAAGAAGCGTTACGTCTAGGTTTAAAAGTCCTTTACCCGAGGGTGCGCGCGCGTTTTAATCCAGTACGGGCGTAGGTCCAACCTGTAGCCAGATATAGGGCAATCCCCCATAAGGCAAAACTCCAACCGATGATGAAACAGATAGTCCCGAAAAGCGATCTCTGTAAAGCAAGAAGTAAGAAAGGAAATGCATAGAGAAGATTAAAAGTAGCTGCCTTTCCCGCAAATGTTACGGTTAATAGAGTTTGCTTTCGTCTCTTCAAATCGATCGTAACAAGAGCTAAGAATAAATCCCGTCCAACAATCACCACAACAAGCCACAATGGAATCGCATCACGAATATAGAGAGCTATCAGAACCGCAAGTATGTACAGCCGATCGATCGTTGGGTCTGCAATTTCGCCGAATCGAGAAGTTTGATTCCAAGCCCTTGCAATTTTCCCATCAAAATAATCAGTCGCGCCACCGATACTTAACACCAGTACCGCCCAGATATCAGCATGAGGACCTAGTGCTAAATAGAGAAAAACAGGTATTCCGAGTGCTCTCATAAAAGTGAGCCCATTAGGAACCGTGAGCATCTTGGACATTCTTACTCTCGCTCGCGAACCCGTACAGCAACCTGCACTGGTGTGCCCGGGAAACCAAATTCCTCACGGAGGCGTCTTTCAATAAATCTACGATACGAAGCTTCAAGGAAGCCAGTGGTGAAAATGACGAATCTAGGTGGTGCAATTCCAGCTTGGGTGGCGTACATGATTTTAGGTTGTTTGCCACCGCGGACAGGTGGCGGGGTGGCGGCGATTAAAGTGCCCAAGAACGAATTCAAGCGACTTGTCGGAACTCTTCTCTCCCAACTACTTAGGGCAGTTCGCAAAGCCGGTGCTAGACGATCGCGGTGCCATCCCGTTTTCGCCGCCAAGTTCACACGTTGCGCCCATTCCACTTGATCCAAATGTCGTTCCACTTCTCGGTCTAAATAGTTAGCCCGATCCTCATCCATCAAATCCCATTTGTTCATCACAATAACCATGGCTTTCCCAGCTTCCTCAACCATGGTGATAATTCGCAAATCCTGTTCTGAAATAGGGACAGAAGAATCCAAAACCACCACTGCTACTTCACAACGTTCTAACGCGATCTGCGTTCGCAACGTGGCGTAGTAATCGGTACCGCTTTGTTGATTAGCTCTTCGTCTAATTCCTGCGGTATCGACAAATCTCCAGATCGACCCGCCTATCTCAATTAACTCATCGACGGGATCACGAGTCGTACCAGGTGCATCATCAACAAGGGACCTGTTCTGGCCAGCAAGAATATTTAACAAACTCGATTTACCAACATTCGGACGTCCAATCAGGGCCACACGTCGATATCCGTCCAGAACCTGCGCACCACCGACTTCAGGCAAAACCTCGGTTATACGATCTAACAAGTCGCCACTTCCCCGCCCGTGCAGAGCAGAAACAAAATGTGGTTCGCCCAAACCTAAATTCCATAGTGCGTGAGCTTCGGTTTCATCCGTTGGGCCATCAACTTTGTTCGCAATCAAAATAATTGGTTTCTTCATTTTGCGCAGCTCTTGAACCAGAACATCATCTTCGTCTAACGCGCCAACTTGCGAATCTACAACGAATAGCAGAACGTCGGCTTCCTGCATCGCAAGTTCAGCACTCAAGCTCACACCAATCGATATTCCATCTGGTTTTGATTCCCAACCGCCGGTATCCATCACCATGAAATCTCGACCGTTCCATGTACATTCATATGTGACACGGTCACGGGTTACTCCAGGAGTATCTTCAACAATTGCTTCTCTTCTGCCTAGAAATCTATTAATCAAAGTTGATTTTCCAACATTGGGGCGACCGAGTACGGCAACTATGGGCAATCCCAATAAACGACGTTCACGCAGTAGTTCCCAAACGCGTTCTGCTGTCTCTTCTAAATTAAGAGAAGTTGAATCAATTTCAATAGCGTCAGAAGCAATCGCTAGTGGCGAAGTAGGTCGTGTTGAATCAACATGATCACGTTGGGCTAGAGATCGGCTCACTTCATCTATTTGCGATTGATCTTGGCCTTCAGCGAGTTCAGCATCTCTACGAACAGCGCGAGCGTGTAAATCTGCTGTCAGAAAAATCTTTAACGGTGCATCTGGTGCAACAACTGTTCCAATATCCCGCCCTTCAACAACAATTCCTCTTTGTGCCCCAGCGATAATTTTGCGCTGAATAAGTAGAAGCGCTTCACGAATTTCGGGGAATGCACTCACTTCACTCACCCTATTAGTCACTTCAACTGAACGAATGTGCGTGGTTATATCTACATCACCGGCAAAAAGTTTGGCATTAGTTGGATCGCCAACAAATTTCAAAGGCGAGTCGGAGAGCGCTTCAAGAATTTGCTCCGCTTTTGTTAATTTCTTTTTGATTGCCAACCACGCAACGCCACGATACAGCGCACCGGTATCTAAATAATTCCAGTTAGCGCGCAAAGCAATCGACTTCGACGTACTTGATTTGCCTGCGCCACTGGGTCCGTCTATTGCTACAACGATACCCATAGTGGAGAGTCTACCTGCCTACTTGATGTTTACTTACGCGATTCATGGACGCTCCAACCACGAGAACCCAAATGTTGCGCCAAAATCGTTGCATCACCTTCGGATAGAGCAAGCGTAATCAACCCAGTGAATTGTCCAGGCGAATGTTCGATGGATAAATCTTCGATATTTACCTTTGCTTCTGCACATTCATGGAATAAAGCTGCAAGCTGACCTGGCTTGTCTTCAATGACGATTGGTAAGAAACTGTAATTGCGCAGAACTCCCCCATGTTTTCCAGGTATTCCTTTTCTGCCTTTTTTACCGTCTTCAATAAATTTTTCCACGACATCAGGATTATCTGCGCCAACAATCAATTCATTGATCCTGCTACTGAGGTCACGTAACAATGGCAAAATGTATTCACGATTGTCACTAATAATTTCACTCCACATGGCAGAGTCCGAACTTGCGATTCGAGTTGTGTCACGCAAGCCCTGGCCAGATAAAGCTAAGAATTCCGGTTTTGCGTTTCTGAGCAAACCTGCCACCAAAGAGGAACCAATCTGAGGAAGATGGGAAACTAAAGCAACCGCTTCATCATGTTCTTCTACGGTCAAGGAGAAAGGTTGAGCTCCCAATTTTCCAATCAACCAGAGAACATCTACAAGGACGTCGTCGGCTGTTAAAGAACTTGGAGAGTAAATCCACGGCCGTCCTTGGAAGAGATCTGCTCGGGCAGACTCGGGTCCCGCGATTTCCCGACCTGCCATCGGATGCGTTGCGCAAAAACGTTCTGAAAATGCCGGAAAACTATCCGCTATCTCTTGCGATTTAGTCTTTGTACTGGCAATATCTATAAACGTCGACTTTGGGTTTAGTTGATACTGAGCTGCAATGACCTCAGAAAGCGCCGACGTTGGAACTGCCAAAATAATGAGCGATGGATCTCCCGTTGGCAGTGATCCGACAAGGCTTTGGGCCAGGGCGGACCGAGAGAAATCTTTATCCAGCATCTCAATAGCGCAATCGCTCCCGCTGAGAGCCAAGCCAATGGAAGTTCCGATTAACCCTGATCCAATAATCCGTACGTTCTTCACTGAGCTAAATCTTTACGTAAAGCCATAGCTCCCTTGAGATACACATGCGTAATCTCCGAGGCGGCTGCCGAGGTTTCGCAGTGCAACATCACGCGTATAACTCTGGGCAAAGCGCCAGGAACCGCTATTTCCGATGCACACAGCAATGGGACCCCTCCGAACCCGATATCCCGAGCCGCTGCTGCCGGAAAATCAGCCACCAGGTCTGGAGTCGCAGTCAAAATCACCGAAATCACATCAGAGATTGCAACATTGTTGGCAGACAAGATCGCAGGCAACAGCTCTTTAACCCCAGCAGCGATTTCGGCCGCCGTGTTGGCTTCTACTTGTATTGCCCCTCGAATAGCTCTCGTCGACATGAGACAAGGGTACTCCTTTGGCCAGCACTGCCGTGTTGACGCGCGTATTGAAAGAGATATATCGATAGAAGGTTTAAATGGTTTAACGTTTAAGCGAAGTACATACTTTCACTCGGATCCACACATCCAGAGGGCAGATTTCTCAATATCGATAAATCTATACTAGAATACTTTTCTACGCATCTTTCCAGCAATTTTTATCGATAAATCTATCTTTCAATTGGCCCAGTAAAATAGGTTTATCGATAAACCGTTAATACAGAGATGCCGTTTAAACCGACAAAGATCTAAAGCGTCAAAACCTTACGTAGATTAATAAGTTCTACCTCATTGAGATCTCGCCATCTACCTTCGAGGATGTCCCCCAGCACGATCGGTCCAAAACGAGTCCTCACCAAGCGAACCACCTGAACACCCACAGCTTCCATGAGTCGCCTGATGATGTGATAGCGGCCTTCATGGATCGTCACTTCAATCCAGGTTGGAGACAAAGATTTGAAATCCAGAACTCGGCCAAGACCATCTTCCAATTCAACACCTTTCAGAAGGGTGGATTCCACCCCCTTGGGGAGGGCGCCGATAAATTCAATAAGGTAGGTTTTTTCCAATCCATAAGAAGGATGGGTTGCACGAAAAGTCATTTCTCCGTCGTTGGTCAGTAAAATCAGCCCTTCGCTCTCCTTATCCAAACGACCAACATGGAAGAGGCGTTCTTTCCTAAGGGAAATGAAGTCAGATAATGAAGGCCTACCTTCTGGGTCATACATGGTTGACACAACGCCTCTTGGTTTATGAAGTGCAAGATAAGTCTTAGTCAAACTTGCTGTAATTGTCTCACCATCAACCATTACTTGATGGATAGCGGGATCAACTTTGAACCCCATCTCACGAACAACCTTTTGGTCGACGCTCACTCGCCCGTCGTTAATCAATTCATCAGCCCCGCGCCGACTGGTAATGCCTGCATCGGCAATGAATTTGTTGAGCCTAATAAGCGTCATTTGATCTTCCATTCCAACCGAAGGTAAAGGGTACGAATGGCTAGAGTCTAACGCGCCTACTATCGAGAGGGTTAATCGGTGAGAGAGTCAAGAACCTCATCAAGGCGGTCCAAATCAGGCAGATAGGGCGCTAAAGCTGGTAAATCGCCCAAGGTGTTGAGCGCGAGGCGCTCGAGAAAATAGCTTGTCGTCGCATACAAAATCGCGCCCGTTTCATGTTCAAGCCCTGATTCTTCTACTAAACCACGCGTCACTAAGGTTTTCATCACCGCTTCTACGTTTACTCCTCGAATAGCTGAGACTCGAGCCCTGGATACCGGCTGCCGATATGCAATGACTGCCAAAGTTTCGAGGGCCGCTTGAGTGAGGCGAGATTGCTGTCCGTCCAAAACAAAACCTTCCACAGCCTGTGAATACTCGGGCCTGCTGTAAAAACGCCAACCTCCTGTAATTGCTTTAAGCTCAAACCCTCGATCTCCGTAACTAGCGGTTAATTCCACAAGGGCTTCTGTGATTTCCTCGACTGGTTTGCCGAGAACGTGAGCTAACGTCAACTCCGTTACAGGCTCATCAACCACCATGAGGATCGCTTCTATCGAACGTTGAAGTTCAGGGTTAGACATTTGTAGGCTCCTCTGTTTCGTCCTGGTTCAAGTACACCGGTATATCAAATTCATCACCAGCAGATATCTCCCCTGTCACCGAACCGGTCCAGCGAATCTGCAATTCGCCCAAAGCTACTACCTGGTCAAAACGCAGCGCCCCTTGCCGGTAGAGATCCAATAGCGCAAGGAATCGAGCCACAACCACCAAGGTGCTTTGTGCATCGGCAACAAGAGTCCGGAAATTCATCGATGTATTACGCCTCAAAGTCTCAACCACCCATCGAGACTCTTCAGCCACGCTCACCAACGGCAAGTGGAGGTGTTCAACAGAGACTGTAGGAGGCGTCTTTGGCGTCAGGACTCGCTCAGCGATAGCCGCGAAGCGTTGAGCCCCAACACCAATGAGAACTTCGGGCAAGAGTGCCGCTAAGGATGGATCTAACGCCACCACTCTGGCAAAGGAGCGATCGGCAATGGCGATCCGATCTTGGAAAGTCGACGCAATCTCCTTAAATGCCCTGTACTGAAGCAATCTGGCGAAGAGAAGATCGCGCGCTTCTAGAAGGGCAAGATCGCTCTCATCTTCAATTTCACCGCTTGGTAAAAGTCGAGCCGCTTTAAGGTCCAACAAGGTAGCTGCGACAACTAAAAATTCTGTCGCTTGATCCAATTTCCAGCCTTCGCCGGATTCCTCAAGAGCGCGTATAAAAGCGATAAATTCATCTGTCACCGTGCTGAGGGCAACCTCAGTGATATCCATTTTATGACGTGAAATCAGCTGCAATAAGAGGTCGAACGGCCCATCAAAATTGTCTAAATGCACAGCAAAAGCGTTGCTATTGCTTGCATTCACATCGTGCGCACTGGTTTCCACCTGCGAACCGTACTTCACATTTGCCGCCTTCTGCGCACTTGCCCTTCTGTGGTGTCGGTGCGTAGAGTCCGCCCATAAGGCGGCAGAGAGGTTTCTCGTTAGATGGCTAAATCGACAATTGAGGAAGATGTTGCAACTACAGCAACTCTTCTTAAGCGGTCCCCGAAAGTTTGGCCCACTCCGACGCCTCTCACTGAACACGGTCCAGCTCGCATCATTCCCATTGTTAATCAAAAAGGTGGCGTCGGCAAAACCACGACAACGATCAACTTAGGTGCATCTTTAGCTGAGCTCGGTCGTCGAGTACTCCTCGTTGATTTTGATCCTCAAGGAGCACTTTCGGTGGGGCTAGGCGTTGATGCACACGAGCTTCGTTTAGAAGAAACCGTGTACCAAGTTCTGATGGATCCTGAATCAGATATCGAGAAAGTTATTTTGAAAACTTCCGTGCCGGGAATGGATCTGCTGCCTGCAAATAAAGAACTCGCTACAGCTGAAGTAACTTTGGTTAATGAAATGGGACGCGAAAACTTCCTTAAGCGTACTTTGACAACTGTTCGAGATTACTACGATGTCATTTTAATTGATTGCCAACCCACACTCGGTCTTCTCACACTCAACGCTCTCACTGCAGCTGACGGAGTGATTGTGCCTTTGCAGTGTGAATTCTTCGCCCTTCGTGGTTTTGCTCAACTTCAAGAGAACTTAGAAAAAGTACGTGCCAACTTGAATCCATCGCTGAAGCTCATTGGGATTCTTGCCACCATGTACGATAAAAAAACTTTGCACAGTCGTGAAGTCCTCGAACGTATTCTCGAAGCATTTCCCGACAGCGTATTTGAAACGGTCATTGCACAAACGGTACGATTTCCAGAAACAACAGTTGCAGGTGAACCAATAACAACATATGCGGGAAGTTCGGGCGGAGCAGCTTCATATCGCCGACTGGCTCGTGAACTAATAGCAATCGGAGGATCATTATGAGTCGCAGAGCCAGTTTGCCAGGAGCAGATGAGTTGTTTAGATCAACCACTCCAGCACTAAGTGCTGTACGGGATGCATTACCTGACACTTCGGCAGTGGCGCCACAATCAACACAGAGCGCAACCTCACCAGTTGTTCGCACCCAAAAAAAGGGTGTTCGCACAACGTCACGACGTCGCGTGGCGAACGTAGATAGGTCACCTTCTGGTCGCGAACGCCATGAAGAAAAAATAACGGTGTACCTATCACCCGAAGAACTATTTGATTTAGATCAAGCCAGACTTTTACTTCGTGGCGATTTAGGACTTGCAGCTGATCGCGGACGCATTGTCCGTGAATCGATTGCGGTTATCATTGCAGACCTTGAAGCTAAAGGTGATCAGAGCATATTGGCTAGGCGACTTCGCGGACTTTAACAATCAGCTTCGCGCCCGTGGATGTGCTGAGGAATATGTTTCACGAATTTTATCTATCGTAACAAGAGTGTAAATCTGAGTTGTAGTGACCGATGCGTGTCCTAATAATTCTTGCACGACTCTTATATCTGCTCCCCCGTCAAGTAAATGCGTCGCATATGAATGCCTAAAAACATGTGGAGAAACTTCCTTCGCTAGTCCGATTGATTCTGCAATATCGGCAATAAATTGCCACGCGGATTGACGGCTCAAACGAGTACCTCTCTGGTTAAGGAATAGCGCAGTTGTGGATTTTTTGGAATGAGCACTTAACGCAGGACGTAATCGCAATAAATAATCCGAAAGTGCCTTTGATGCAAACGAGCCAAGTGGCACATAGCGTTCTTTAGAGCCTTTACCAATAAGTTTTACTGTTTCAACGGTGACGCCATCAGCGTTAAATTGCGATACATCGGAGACATCTAAATTAACTAACTCGCTCACCCTCGCTCCAGTGCCATACAACAGTTCGATCAAAGCCCTGTGTCTTAAAGCTAGTACATCAGAATCTGATTGAGTTGCAGTGATTAAGGAAGTAATCTGTTCAATTGTTAACGCCTTGGGTAATTTACGTGGAATTTTGGAGGTAGTTAATTCAAGTGTGGGATCCTCGCAAATTTTCTCACGAGCCAAGTACCTGAAAAATGACCGTATTGTGGATAAAAATCGTTGAATCGAGGCTTCCGACAGTCCGCGATTTCTTAAAAACTGCTGATAGGAAACAATAGATTCGGGGTTGATAGTCAACAAATCAATCTGCTTGTCCAAGCAATACGAAGAAAAAAGATGAAGATCTCGTTCATATGCTTTCGACGTATTCGTCGAAAGTCCTCGTTCTACACGTAGGTGATCCAGGAAATCTCTTATTGCCAAACCTAAATCCATGTAAATAACTCCACTTCCTTAGGAAGCCAAAACCGCACATTCATAGTTGTGGCTCTGTGCAACTGCGCGGTAAAAAACCTGACCTTCGTGAATGTTTAAACCCAATGCCAAACCTTGATCATTTGCTAGGGCAACTCGCCAACCATCACGCGCGATCGCTAACGCATATGGAAGGGTGGCATTCGTTAAAGCATAAGTTGATGTAACCGGTACCGCTCCTGGCATATTTGCTACACAATAAAAAATACTTTCATGAATTTTAAATGTCGGCTCAGCATGCGTAGTAGCTTTAGAATCGGCAAAACAGCCTCCTTGATCAATCGCAATATCAACAAGTACTGAACCAGGCTTCATTGTCTTAATCTGATCATTGCTTACAAGTTTCGGGGCTTTTGCGCCATGAACTAAAACGGCTCCTACAACTAAATCTGCGCGTTTAATCTCTTGATCAATCGCGTGATGTGAGGCGGCTAAAGTTTTTATGCTGCCTCTGTATAACGAGTCGATATATTGCAATCGAGAAATATTTCTATCAATCACAGTTACATCTGCACCAAGACCTAAAGCCATCACGGCAGCATTCAAACCCGCGACGCCTCCACCTAAAACTAGAACTTTGCCGGGGGCAACGCCGGGAACTCCGCCGAGCAGAACGCCTCTGCCCCCATGTGGTTTCTGGAGGGCTGCTGCACCCACTTGTGTTGCCATTCGCCCAGCAACTTCACTCATGGGAGCCAACAGGGGTAATTGACCGTTTACTTCAACCGTTTCATATGCAATCGCTGTTACACCGCTCGCTATCAGCGCGTCGGTACATTCCTTAGACGCCGCTAAATGGAGGTAGGTAAAAAGTATTTGTCCTTTTCTCATTCGAGAATATTCAGCCGAAATTGGTTCTTTCACTTTCAAAATCAAGTCAGATTTCATCCACACATCTTGGGGCGTATCGAGAATTTGTGCTCCTTGCGCGAGGTAATCAGCGTCGAGAATTCCTGAGCCCAATCCCGCGCCCTTTTCAATGAGAACAACATGATTTTGTCGAACAAATTCGCTTACGCCTTCTGGGGTAATTGCGACACGAGACTCTTGGCTCTTAATTTCTTTCGGTACGCCTACGATCATTTTTTACTCCCATAGAACTCGTCGTTGAGTTAGTTCAGAGTACTCGAGATCCTTGTGGCTAACTACTTCTTACCCTTGAGGGCTGCCGCTATTAAACCCGCGAATAAAGGATGTGGGCGTGTAGGTCGTGATCGGAATTCAGGATGCGCTTGTGTTCCTACGTAAAACGGATGTTGAGAGGAATCGATTTCGACGAATTCCACAAGATCTCTTTTCTTAAAAATTCCGGAGAAAACCAAACCGGCTTGAGAAAGTTGATCTCTATACACATTATTTACTTCATAACGATGACGATGTCTTTCCGATATTTCTAATGCTCCGTAAAGTTTAGCCACGATTGAACCTTCTAATAGTGAAGCAGGGAACGAACCAAGCCTCATAGTTCCGCCCATATCCGCACTTCCTGCCACAATGTCAACCTGATCAGTCATTGTTGCAATCACTGGAGCTTTTGATTCAGGTGCAAATTCGGCAGAATTGGCGCCTTCTATACCGGCCAAGTTTCGGGCTGCCTCGATCACCATACATTGCAATCCAAGACACAAACCTAATGCGGGGAGTTTTGTTTCGCGCGCAAATCGAAGTGCACCAATTTTTCCTTCAATCCCACGGACTCCAAATCCGCCTGGCACACAAATTGCATCGACATCGCTTAATTGTTTTTTCGCACCCTCGGATGTGTCACACTCATCACTTGCAATCCACTTAATGTGAACCTTTGTATTATTAGCAAACCCTCCGGCGCGAAGTGCTTCTGTTACCGATAAATAGGCATCTGGCAAATCTACATATTTACCCACTAAGCCGATTGTCACTTCGGCGCTAGGTTTATGAACTTTTGTTAACAGTGAATCCCATTCAGTCCAGTCAACATCTTTGAAAGGCATACCCAAGCGTCGAACAACATATGAATCTAATCCCTCTGAGAATAGAACTTTAGGGATGTCATAAATAGAAGGCGCATCTACTGCAGCCACCACAGCTTCTAAATCTACGTCGCACATCAAGGAGATCTTCTTTTTGACTGAAACAGGAATCTCGCGATCTGAGCGAATAACAATTGCGTCGGGAGCAATACCGATACTACGTAACGCTTGAACACTGTGCTGCGTGGGCTTAGTTTTCAATTCACCAGATGGACCGATATAGGGAACAAGAGAGACATGTAAGTAAAAAACATTTTCTCTACCAACTTCTTGACGAATTTGGCGTGCTGCTTCTAGAAATGGTTGAGACTCTATATCGCCAACCGTTCCGCCGATTTCAGTAATAACAATGTCAATTTCCGATGATGCCATGGCCCTAATGCGCTCTTTAATTTCATTCGTAATGTGAGGGATAACTTGTACCGTTTCGCCAAGATATTCGCCCCTGCGTTCTCGTGCAATGACGCGTGAATACACTTGGCCTGTCGTTACGTTGGCTGAACCGTGCAAATTTGTATCTAAAAATCTTTCATAATGTCCGATATCTAAATCTGTTTCCGCGCCGTCTTCTGTAACAAAAACTTCACCGTGTTGAAACGGGTTCATAGTCCCGGGATCGACGTTGAGATATGGATCTAGCTTCTGCATCGTCACGCGAAGGCCTCGAGAGGTCAACAAACGACCTAAACTCGAAGCGGTGAGACCTTTACCCAGACTTGAGGCGACGCCTCCTGTAACGAACAAATGCTTAGTCACATGTGGCTGGCCCATGGAAGACCAGCCTATCATCAAATGAAGAGCACTACCTCATCCACGCATTGCGAGAAGTTCAGTGGCGTGTTCTTGAGCGCTTCTCGAATCTTCATGACCCGCCAGCATTCTTGCAATTTCTTCCACCCGATCCGCGCTACGCACTTCAACTACATCGCTTTGCGTCACAGAACCATCATTGGATTTCTTAACAACAAAATGCGCATCAGCCCAAGCAGCAACTTGAGGCAAATGGGTAATGGCAATAACTTGCGCATGCTTTGAGAGATTAAATAATCGTCTTCCCACTTCAATCGCCGCTTTTCCGCCCACCCCTGCATCCACTTCGTCGAAAATATACGTTCCAACAGGTTGCGACTGGGCAAGTACAACCTCCAATGCGAGCATAATCCTCGACAGCTCACCACCACTTGCTCCTTTCGCTACAGAGACAAGTGGTCCCCCGCTATGCGCCTGAAGAAGCATCGACACTTCATCGCCTCCGTGCGCAGCGAAAGATCCTAGATTGAGTTCTTTCGAATAATCCGGAGATACAACTTCACATTCAAATGTCGTGTGTGGCATTGATAAAGAATGGATTTCTGAAGTTACCAAGTTCGAAAGCCGTAATGCAACATCTTTACGTTCTTGACTCAACTTTGATGCAGCACTCAAAAGCGTTTTCTCTAGCGCTCCAAGCTCTTTCTCCATTGCAGTGACGCGATCTTCACCGCCAGCTAAATCTGCGATAGTTTCTTTGACCACTTCTGCGCGTTTAACAAGTTCAGTCAGGATCTCGTCACTCACAGCTTCTTTGGCAAACTTTTTCGCTAACGCAGAAAGGTCTGCTTTTCGAGCTTGGAGAAAATCCAAACGATTCGGGTCTGCTTCTAATGACGTTAAATAAGAAGCTGCTTCCTGAGAAAATTCAGCCAACAAATAGGAACTTTCTGAAACTTTTTCAGCCATAGTTCCGAGCAGTGAATCTCTGCCTTGTGCTTCTTCTAAATATTTTCTCGCTTTATGAACCTGAGAAAGCACACTATCCTCTTCCGAATTAATGCACTCTAAAGCGCTCGACACCGCGATTCGTAAATCTTCAACGGATTCTAAACGCTCAATCTCAGATTTAATCAAGCTCCATTCGTTTTCCTTCGGCTGGATTTTCTTCATATGTTCGGAAAAATCCACAAGTTCAGCGATTTCCTTTTCCCTGTTATTCATGTTTTTACGCAATACAGCGATACGGGACTTCATTTCCACATGAGCTTCAAAAGCACTCGCATAAGTGGATATCTGTTGTAAAAGCTTAACTCCCCCAAAACGATCTAAAATATCGCGTTGCGAGGTTTGTTTAGTAATACTCATGCTTGCTGACTGGGCGTGAATCTCAATAAGTTTTTCGCTGACATCAGACAAAACACTCAACGGAACGCTTACTCCGCCAGCTGTTGCTTTGCTTTTACTTTGTGAAGAAACGGAACGAGTTAAAATCAATTGATCATCTTCGACAATAACGCCTTTCTCCTCCACGAAATTCGCAATGGAAGAAGGGACGCTGAAAGTGGCACTTGCTACTAATCGTTCGCACCCTTGACGAACCAAACTACTTTCGCTTTTCCCACCAAGCACTAGAGACAGTGCGGTCAGCACCATGGTTTTTCCGGCTCCGGTTTCTCCAGTTAAAACTGTGAATCCGCGCGATAGCTCTAAAGTTGCTTCTTCAATAACACCCAACCCTCGAATAGATATTTCTTCGAGATACGAACGATCACTCACCGCGCCAACCTTCAACGGGAAGCTTGAATTTCGCAACTAACCGATCCGAAAATGAGGTGGGATTTACATGTGCCAACTTTATATTCCTAGAATCTTTTGTTATGGCTACTCGGTCACCTTCTAGAAGTGAAAATTTGCGCAAGGAATCTCCAAGAAGTACGGCTTCATGAGATTCAATATCAATAATTATTTTCGAGTCTGGTGACACAACCATGGGCCGGGAAAAAAGAGCATGAGCGGATATCGGAAGTAGAACGAAAGCTTCAACTTCTGGCCACACTACCGGGCCGCCCGCAGAAAAAGCATATGCAGTTGAACCGGTAGGCGTTGCGCAAATGACTCCATCGCAGCCCCACCGTGATACTGGTCTGGAATCAATTTGAAGGAATAACTGCACCATTGCGGGAGTATTTCGTTCGATGATCACTTCATTAAGTGCCCAACCTGTAACAACTTCTTTGCCGTTCCGTTCTACAGAATAAGAAAGTAACATGCGATTTTCGCTGGTATAGCTCTTGTTGATAATGGCGTGCGCTATTTCGGAAATCGTAAGTTTATCTACTTCAGCAAGGAATCCAACGTGACCCAGATTAATTCCCAGGAGTGGAATGTTGGCCTCGCGCACTAATTCTGCGCCACGCAACATCGTGCCGTCGCCACCCAAAACCAGAGCCACCTCAGCGCTGGCACTGGATTGTGAAGAAATATCTTGCGCTCCGATCAAACCAGATTCATTCGAAGCAAAAAAAGTAAATCCTGCTGGTTCTAGAATGGCGCATAGTTCTTCTGCCACTTTACGAGCATCTGGACGATTGGGATTGATTACAAAAAGAATCGAACGTGCTTTCATTCTATTCTCCATTATTGTGGCCCAATCGCTATCGCATGATCGAGAGATTGTTCGTCAATCTCTGGAGCGCCCCGACGCAACCATAAAAAATATTCAACATTTCCAGCAGGACCTGGCAGCGGACTAGCTGCTATTCCAAGTGTCCCAAGACCTACGTCATAAGCAGATTGAGCAACTTCCAATACCGCTGCCCTGCGCAGCCCTGCATCACGAACCACTCCCCCTGCTCCCAATTTTTCTCGACCAACTTCAAATTGTGGTTTAACCATCAGAACGAAATCGCCATCTGATTTGGACACAGCTGCCAGCGCGGGTAAAACTAAAGTGAGCGATATAAAGGAAAGATCCGCGACCACGAGATCGATGGGCTCCCCGACCATATCTCCAGTTAAATGACGAATATTTGTTCGATCGAGAATCGTCACAGAAGGATTTTGTCGCAATTCCCACGCTAATTGACCATAACCCACATCTACCGCCACAACTGCGGCAGCTCCTCTGCGAAGCAAAACATCTGTGAAACCACCCGTGGACGCACCCGCATCAAGACACCGCTTACCTTCGACAACAATTTCTGGAAAAGCGTCAAGGGCTCCTGCAAGTTTATGACCGCCACGTGAAACGAAATCATCACGATCGCCTTGCAAAACTATTGATGTTTCTGCATCCACTTGTGTTGCTGATTTTGAAGCTGGGATACCTGTTACTAATACCGACCGCGATTCAATGAGATCCGCTGCGTGCTCTCGAGATCTCGCAAGACCCCTGCGGACCAACTCTGAATCCAAACGAGTCTTCATGCGAATTACCTATAAACCATCAATGGTAGAAAGAGTTTCTTCTAATGTAGCGTGCAATTTATCGAAAGCAACAGCTCTCTCGTTGATCGATAAATTATCAATGTCATTGAGTTCGGATTTGATGCCTTCGACAAATGCGTCTTTGCCTTGATCATCCATCATCATCTTTTCACCGCTTTCTTCACGGAACTTTTCTTTTTAGATCCTTGCGCTGCTGAAGCTGTTTTGGTCGGCTTTTTACTTGGCGCCTTCTTCGAGGTGGAAACTTTTGCTGACCTCTTTCCTGTAGAAGTTTTAGCAGCACCTGCAGCTTGCGTAGCACTTTTCAGGGCATCAACTTGAGCCTGCAAGCGATCAAATTCCTCTTTTTTGACGAAACCCATCTTAGAAACTGAACTTTCAACTTCTTCCTCGATTTTAGATTTAATACTCTCTCCGCTTTCACGTACCCAAGTATTAAGTGCAGCAGCGATCTCAGCGGGTGTTCGTTCGCCATCTGTTACTTTCGACAAATACACCTTAAGTGCGCTCAATAAATCGTTAGCCATCGTCCCCAGCTCTTTTCACATACGTAGAACGCTACGGTACCTAAAATCGACTAATTGTGCTCGCTTCAACTTGCCATCTACTTGCCACGCCGGTCGGACCCTGCCAGAAACGGCGATGCACCGAACCGGTGATTTCTATCCACTCCTGTTCCTTGAGAGATAGAGCCGTGCGACGAGAACGAGCGTTCCAGGCCCCAACATCGAGAGTATCGACTCCCGACCTGTCCGCTCTTGCAATAATTATTCTGAATTCAACAACTTTATCTCCGCTGGGAAGAACTTTTTCAATGGAAGTTCCCGACACTCGGCCGCGCATATTCACTTCATTCTGAGAATAATCTTCAACTTCTTTTTTTGTACTCACAATAACCCCTTAGAAAGTAATAACTCTTTGGGTAATCTTGATGAATTGGACTGACAATTTTGACCACCCTGAAGAGGGTTGTGGGAAAACAAATTTATTGAGTCGATCGCTCCAACGCATCGGTTGATTCATCGGGGTCGACTTGAGCACATTTTGCAAACCACTCACGTGCTTCATCGCGACGACCTGCAGCATCTAGCGCATCAGCGTAGGCATAACGTAGACGCACTGACCACACATCAGTCTCACTCTTTAATTCGCGACATGTCAATGTGATAACAGCAGCATCGGCCTGGCCCATATCTCTTCGCGCGCCAGCGGCAACAATTCTCATTTCAATCTCTTGTTCTTTGGCAAGTTTTGAAACTTCTGCAGAGCCTGCCATTTCAAGAGCTTTTTGTGGCCTTCCTAGTCCTCGTTCGCAATCGGCCATCACTGGCCAAATTGAAACATCTCCGGAAATTCGATGAGCAGCTCGCAATTCACGTAAAGCAATTTCATATTTTCCGGCCCTATAAGCAGCGTATCCAGCTGTTTCGCGAGCTACCGCTAACCGACCCGCATGATGCGCTGCGGCCATTCCGTGTAAATGCGCACGTTCTGGATCTGAATCAATAAATAAATCAACGCATACTAAATGTCGTGCAACAACTTTCGCATTATCTGCCGAGAGAGACAGTAACTCTGCTCGTGCGCTTTTCTCTAACTCTTCCCCGGTTACTTCTTCGGGAATAAGTGGTTCATAAATTCGTGGACGAAAACGCGTTGGATCAGATGAACGCCCCATCGGGGTGCGCGGAGTAACTCCACGTCCTGAGCGATCATCTCTTTCAGTTCTTGGACGAGATGATCCTGTGCGCGAAGACGAAGACGAATCTGGACGCGATGATGGACGACCTGATGAAGATTGTGGACGCGATGATGGGCGACCTGATGAAGATTGTGGACGCGATGATGGACGACCTGATGAAGATTGTGGACGCGAGTTTCTATCTGAACGTTCCATAACGTCATCCTTTCATTGAAAGTACTTCGATCCTTGTATTAAAAAAAGA
>CAFBPP010000003.1_pt1 | contig 41146 bp, 41 predicted proteins | sample 7269751 | NCBI WGS metagenome assembly CAFBPP01 (sample SAMEA6814148, study PRJEB35770) | freshwater metagenome | biome: Freshwater; feature: Freshwater reservoir; material: water | place: Czech Republic | collected 2017-06-27 | depth 30m m
CGTAGTTCTTGGCATCTTGTCGTTTTTCCCAACCAGCTGCATAGAGAGCAAGTCTGCCACCTGTTCGAGGGTGCTTTGCACAGATTTCCTTGTTGAGAGTCAATCCCAAGCCCGGAGCAGTAGGCAGATCGAAGGCACCGTCCTTAGGGTTCACGTAAGGAGCCCCTTCGACAATCTCGTGAACCCAAGGATCGGCAAAGTCATTGAAATGTTCCAGCACCTTGGTATTCGAAGCCGCAATAGCAACATGCAAGGCAGCTGCAGTACCAATAGGGCCGCAAACGTTGTGAGGAGCTAGGCGAACGTTGTATGCATCGGACCAGCCGACAAGTCGCTGTAAACCTGTGATTCCGCCATGGTGAGTTGTATCTACTTGCAAAATATCTACAAGCCCTTCTTCTAGAAAAGGAATCAACGCTTGTGGTTCGTGTATCCGCTCACCTAAAGCGATGGGTAAATGCGTGTGATTTCTAACGGAGCGAAGTCCAGTCACATCCATTGGTAAAACTGGTTCTTCAATCCAACCTGGAGCAATGTGCTCGACCGATTTAGCAACTTGCCTTGCTGTATGCGAAGTGAATCGTCCATGCATCTCTACATAAATTTGTACATCTGGACCAACTGCGCCACGTACCGCTTCTAGAATTCCAACAGAACGTCGCAAATCTTCATTTGTCATTTCGGCGGCAGCATGGCCGAATGGATCAATTTTTAATCCTCGGTATCCGCGATCAACTACTTTGCGAGCATACTCGGCAATAATTTTTGGATCGCGATCACCTTGATACCAACCGTTTGCATACGCTTCAACTCGTTCTGTAAAAACTCCACCAAGTAATTTGTAGACAGGAACTCCGAGAGACTTTCCTAAAATATCCCAACAAGCAATATCAAACGCTGCTAGCGCGCTCTGCCCTACTTCTCCTGGTACTCCATACTCTGCGACTTGAATGTTCCATGCTAACTTCGATAAATCAGCAGGATCACTACCAACAACGTAACGATCACCCAATTCCTGAATAGCTGCAATGAGTGTGTCAGTCTTATTGACCATCCGAACTTCGCCGACTCCAGTTATGCCTTCATCTGTCTGAACTTCCACGATCGTTAATTCACGCCACGGTGCTCCAACTACAATGATTTCAAAACCGGTAATCTTCATGAAAAGTTCCTCACATTCGTAGACACTGAGTTGATTTTCATAAGTGTAATCAACTCTTGCGAAAATGCGAACAACATTTGATTCTTCACATAAGTTCTTCATTTTGGTGAAACTATTAGGGGGAATTGAACCTGTAGGAGGTGTAACCCCTTGATTTTTCCGCCTGCTTTCAGCGAGAATAGCGTTACAGATAATTGATAAACCAAACAGAACAGAATTGAGTTGTCATGATTAAAGCCCAAGTTTGGGATTCACGCCGGTGCTGGGTAGGAGAAGGTCCTGCAACTAGCGGTTCAGACAATAACAACGTCACTTGGGTCGACATTCTCAACGGAAAAATTTTAGCTAAAAATCTTTCAACCGGTGAATCTTCCGAGCACGCAGTTGGTGAAGATGTCGGTTTTGCAATCCCTCGAAAAAATGGGGGCCACGTCGTCGGAATTAATTCAGGTCCATCGCTACTTGATGCAGATGGAACTTTGCACCCGCTCCCCAATCGTTTAGTTGCGGATGGAAAACCTGATCCAGTTCCAACGCGTTGGAACGATGCGAAAATTTCACCTACTGGCGATCTTTGGCTAGGAACTCTGGCATATGACAACGAAGTTGGAGTTTCGGCGCTATATAAATTAGACCGTAAAGGAAAAGTCCTCACCAGAGTTATTGACGGAGTAACCTGCAGTAACGGTATTGAATGGACCGATGATGGAAAAACTATGTACTACGTAGATACAACAACGGGAAATATCGATGCATTTGATTACAACGGTAACGACATCTCAAACCGACGAACAATGGTCCACATTCCAGAAGCGAATGGATATCCCGATGGTATTTGCATGGATGCAGAAGGCGGTTTGTGGGTTGCTTTTTGGGGAAGCGGTGAGGTTCGTCGCTTTGATGAAAACTTTAAGGTTTCAGAAATTATTGCTATGCCATCCACGTATGTGACTTCGTGCGTATTCGCTGGCCCAAAGCTGGACCAATTGATAATTACGTCGGCCCATAACGGAGATCCGGATGGAAAGAACGAGGCAGGTATGACCTGTATCGCAACTCCTGGTGTTCGCGGCAGGGTTACGACCCCCTATCCTTTGTAATTATTCACTCATCACTAGGAGTTCATATGTCAGAAAAGAGTTGGCCATCTACTCGTGATGCTCATGGGCCAATGGCTCAATCAATTTCACTTCTTTCTCATCAAGGTATTCAATCTCAAGACGCAGATGGCCTTCCGGAATCACACAAGAGATTCGCGGATGGCTCTCGCTGGAAAATTGAAATTCCTTCTGTAGAAGGTCCTTCTGCATTTAAAGCAATTCTTGATGAGGCAAAGAAGCGCTCACTTAAATTCCACCGCATTTCACAAGGCTCAGGCATCATGATGCAAACTGATGATGAAATAAAAGAAATGGTTGCACTTGGTAGCGCCAATGATTTGGAAGTCTGCTTATTCGTAGGGCCCCGCGCAGCGTGGGATATTGGAAAGCAGCCGCTTTCATCCGCAGGTGGAGTTGCTTCACCAACTTTGCGTGGCACAGATCAACTTCGTTACGCTGTTGAAGATGTACTGCACGGTGCAGCACTTGGCGTTCGTTCAGTTTTAGTGGGCGATGTTGGCCTACTCAGCGTTTTAGGAGAAGCTAAACGTCTTGGTGATTTGCCCGCTGATTTCATTCTCAAAACATCAGTTGCAATGCCGTGCACCAATGCAGCAACCGCACAAGCCCTTGTACAACTTGGAGCTTCTACACTCAATTTGGCTACTGATCTCTCGCTGCAACAAATCGCTGCGATTAGGGCTCAAGTTGATGTTCCGGTTGATGTTTATGTAGAAGGACCTGATGATTTTGGTGGCGTTGTACGCCACTATGAAGTCCCTGATTTAGTTCGGGTCGCTTCACCAATTTATCTTAAATTCACTGTGCGAAACTCCCCCGGACTCTATCCAGCAGGTGGGCACATTCAGGGAGTTATAGAAGCAACCGGACGCGAACGCGTTCGTCGCGCATCAATTGGGCATGCGATGTTAACCAGATATGGATTCGAAAAATGAGCACAGCTAGCAAGAGACTCCTTCTATTCGGAGCAAACGGCGCACTCGGTACCCCAACTGCTGATGCATTCCGCTCACATGGGTGGAAAGTATTTACCGTAGTACGCACAGCCACCAATGCACCAGATGAGCTTGTCTTGCCACTAGTTGATTCAAAAAAGTTTGCAGAAATTAGTGCAGAAGGCGGATTTGAATCGGTAGTTTTCGCGCAAGGTATCAATATGAACGGCACTGTCATGACAACGACTGCCGCAGATATGGACAGACTTTTCCAAGCCAATGTTGGATTTATCATTGAAAATATTCAACTTCTTATGGGAAGAAACCTCATTCCAAAAAAGGGAAAAATCGTCATCATGTCCTCGCTCGCCGAAGTTTTCACACGCAAAGAAAAGTTGGCTTACTCTGTAACAAAAGCTGCTGTCGGCGGACTTGTACGTTCACTTTCAGTAGATCTTGGTCGCTCGCATCAGATTCTGGTTAATGGCATTTTGCCCGGCGTTGTTGACACCCCCATGGCACGCACGGGATTAACACCTGATCAAATGGCTAACGTTCTAGAAGCTACTCCAATAGGGTCTCTCGTTTCGCCAACGGATATCGGAAATTCTGTTTACTTACTTGGTAGCGATCTCAACACGGGGATTTCTGGCCAGAGTTTGCTGGTCGACAATGCGTTCTCTGTAACTTTCCTTCCTTAAGAATTGCGCTATGGCTGTCGATCTTCTTGATGAGTCAACAGTTGCCCAGTACTTAAAAACACGAAAAGTTTTTTCACCATCTGCGGAGATCGAAGTAGAGACTCTTGCAGGAGGTGTTTCCAATGTCGTGTTAGCTGTTAAGGCCGAAGGTAGAGAGTTTGTTTTAAAACAAGCGCTCCCTGAATTAAAAGTTGCCACAAAATGGGTTGTTGAACAAAGACGGGCGCTGGTAGAGGCGCGGGCACTAGAAGTTTTACATGCCCTCACTCCCCCTAGCGTCCCCAAACTCATTGATGTTGATGCCGAAAGGTTTGTCTTACTCATAGAACGAGCTCCACGAGAAACTACTAACTGGAAAGAAGACTTACTCGAAGGATCTATCCAAAGCGAAGTGGCGGAGGATCTTGGGCGAATTCTTGGTCATTGGCATAAAGAAACTTCACTCAATCCGGAAATATTGAGTGAGTTCGAGGAGGACTCCCTCTTTGAGCAACTTCGAATAAACCCCTTCTATCGATCTCTCATCTCACAACATTTAGATATCGCTCCACGCATTAATTCGCTCATAGAAGAGCTTGAAAGTGACAAAAGCGCTCTCGTTCATGGAGATTTTTCTCCTAAAAATATTTTGGTGGTGAAAAATAGCAAGGCAATCATTCTAGATTTTGAAGTAGCCCATACAGGGAATCCTGTTTTTGACTTAGCTTTTCTCCTTGCGCATGTGATGTGCAAGCAAGAGTTCTTTTCAGATCAGAAGCAGAAAGATGCGCTTGCGCAATGTGCTGAAAAATTTATAGCCCACTACGAAATTGCGCTCGGAACCACAGCGCACCCTTCGTTGCTATGGCATGCGGCAACCATTGCGCTAGCGCGTGTAGATGGAGTTTCACGTGTCCATTACTTGGATCCACAAAGTCAACAATCTCTTCGCACGCGTGCAGTTGACCTCCTGTCGCGCACGAATGTCCCCACACTTTCTGAAGTATTCTTTCGACCATGATCACTCGAATCACCAAACTGCAAGGGCTCCAGATTTTGGATTCCAGGGGACGCCCCACAGTTTGTGCATTGATGGAACTCAGTGATGGATCAATACACAAAGCAAGCGTTCCATCAGGTGCGTCAACTGGCGCTCACGAAGCTGCAGAACTCAGAGACCACGGTTCAAAGTTTTCCGAAAAATATTACTCGGGAACAAGTGTCTATCAAGCAATTAGCCACATCAATAATGAGATTGCACCGCGCTTAATCGGCACTGAACCCTCAACGCTTGCAACCGATAATCTGATTGTTGAACTAGATTCGTCGCTTCGTCATGAACGCATTGGTGCCAATGCAACTCTTGCCGTTTCCCTAGCAACAGCCAAAGCATGTGCTCATCTTGCACGGCTTTCCCTTGCTCAGTTTTATCAAGGGGCTGGGCCACTTCTGATTCCGATGCCGATGGTAAATATTCTTTCGGGTGGAGCGCATGCAAATGGAGCCCTCGACATTCAAGATGTATTGGTTCTGCCGCACGGTGCAAAGAGTTTTTCCCAAGCTCTTTCTTGGGTTGTTGCAATTCGTGAGATGGCCGCAAAGGCAGGTGCAAAAAAGGGATTTGTCACAAATTTGGTTGCTGACGAAGGTGGATTAGGAATCGGCTTTGAATCATCTGATCAGGCGTGTGCATTTGTCAGCGAATGTATCGAATCCGTAGGGCTCAACCCAGGAGTAGATGTATCTATTGCATTAGATATTGCATCTACGCAGTTTTATTCTGATGGGTCTTATCTTTCGAGAAATTCAGGCAAGAAATACTCCCCCAGCCAGTGGAGCGACCAACTAGTGGAATTAGTAAAAGCACATCCAATTATCTCTATTGAAGACCCCTTTGCCGAAGATGACTGGAGTTCGTGGAATTCGTTTATGAACGAAGTGCCGCCCACCTTGCAAGTAGTGGGCGATGATCTCTTTACAACGAATTTAGAAAGACTCAAAAAGGGAATTGCTGAAAAAAGTGCGAATTCAATTTTGATTAAGGCCAATCAAAACGGTCTCATCACACACACTCACGAAGTCATCAAGCATGCCCAAAACAATGGGTTCAAAACAATTGTTTCAGCTCGCTCAGGAGAAACCGAAGATAGCTGGCTTTCAGATATCGCAACTGGATGGAGTGCAGGCCAAATAAAAGTTGGCTCTACCCATGGTTCCGATCGAACAGCAAAGTGGAATCGACTCCTTGAATTAGAAGCAACTCAAGAATGCGTTTTTAGTCAACCCTTTTAAGGTTTTTTATACGCAAGGACATTGGACTTAATTGTTCCAATGCCTTCGATTCCGGTCTCTACAACTTCGCCGCCGTGAATATATTTCTCAGGCTTAAATCCCATACCTACACCTTGTGGCGTTCCGGTATTAATGATGTCTCCTGCTTTGAGTTCCATGAACTGAGTGATGTACCAAATGCAATGTTCGATACCAAAAATCATGTCACTCGTTCGAGAATCCTGTCGCTTTTCACCATCAATGGTGCACCACAGGCGAACATCGGTTGGGTCAAAAGAATCTGCCGTAACGATCCATGGCCCGATGGGATTAAATGAAGGGAAAGATTTGCCCTTCATCCACTGACCTAATCGCTCTACTTGCCAATGGCGCTCAGACACATCTTGAGAGATTGTGTAACCGAGAATGTGTTCACGTGCTTGGGCTGGTGAATCTAGGTACAAAGCGTTCTTTCCAATAACAACACAAATTTCAACTTCATAATCTGTCTTTTTGGATCCCGGTGGCACGATGATGTCATCAAATCCGCCAACAACAGTATCTGGAGCTTTCATGAAAACAATTGGTTCAGTTGGAATCGTGGCTCCAGTTTCGATTGCATGTTGCGTGTAGTTAAGTCCTACACAAATCGCTTTTGTTGGACGTGCAACTGGTGATCCCAGACGATAATCTGCAAATTTCACTCGCGGACGAGATGAAAGATCTAGCGCTTTAACCTTTTCAACTGCGCCATTTTCTAGTGCAACGCGATTCCAATCCCCAATAACATCATCAACAAATACAGCTTCCGTGTCGCTAATAATGACTGCGGCTCTCTCTTTTTCAAATTCTCCAAGTCGGGCTATACGCATATCTTTATTTTCCTCTCACGGTATCGGCGGTAACTGCTGTGTATGACTCATCGGGTAGACCTTGGAATGCTACAGGGCGTAAGAAGCGGGTAATTGCACTTGTTCCAACGGAGGTATGCAAAGAAGAGGTCGATGCTGGATACGGTCCACCATGATTTTGGCCAGCCGTAACTGCCACTCCAGTAGGCCAGGCATTGAATGCAACGCGTCCGGCCTTCAAAGCTAGCGCGTTGAGTATTTGTTCTTCTAGGTCGGAGATTTTTAGTGAAAATAAACATCCGACAAGTGCGCCTTCAAGTTTCGAAAGGATTGTTAGAAGTTGGGCAGGATTTGCATACGTCACAACTAATCCAGTTGGACCAAAACATTCAGTGGCTAAAAGTTCGGGTTGAGTGAGAACGCTCTGAGCGGTTACAACTAAAACAGCCGGTGAGGAGAAAAACCCTTGGGTAGGAGCGCTCTTACCTTGCAACACTTGAGCATGAGTTTTTGCAATAACTTCGGCGCGATTGTTGTCATGGAGAGTCTTGGTCGCTTCACTCAAGAATGGCGCTGGGTCTCTTTGGCTCAGTTGCTCTTGAACAGCTGCAATAAATTCTGCACTTTCTGGAACAAAGAGAACGCTTGGATTAGTACAAAATTGACCGTTACCCATGAGAAGCGAATCTAAATATGCACCAGCAAATGCGCTCACGTCGCTCATGGCCGATTCTGTTACGACAACTGGATTAACGCTTCCCAATTCACCATAAAAAGGAATCGGAGTTTGGCGATCTTGTGCCATATCAAAAAGTGCACGCCCACCCGCTTTTGATCCAGTAAATGCACCCGCAGAAATTCGAGAATCATTAATTACACTTTTTCCGAAATCAAAACCATGCCCAAGTGAAATAAGTCCTTCGGGAGCGCCAGCATCAGCCAATGCTTTCTTCGCAATCTCGAAACTCAATTGCGAAGTTTGTGGATGAGCTGGGTGCGCTTTGATCACAACGGAACAACCAGCAGCAAGAGCTGATGCCGTGTCACCGCCTAATACGCTAAATGCAAATGGAAAATTGCTGGCACCAAATACTGCTACCGGTCCAATTGCTCGAAAAGTTTTAAGAAACTTTGGATGCCCTTGTGGAACCGGGGCATCCAGTGCGGCATCCAGAATAGGTGCGACAAAGTCACCGCTATTTAACGCCTCTGCAAAAGATCTGAATTGAAAAGTTGTTCGACCAACCTCGCCAGTAAGTCTTGGGACGCCAAGACCAGTTTCCGCATCGGCAATTTCTACTAATTTCCCAACGTTTGCATCAAGAGCATCTGCTAATGAAATTAGAACCTTTGCCCGCTTTGACGCAGAGAATTGAGACCACGTGGCGAAAGCGCTTACAGCGCCAGCAATCATCGAATCAATATCTGAAGGTTTGGAAGCAGCAATCTCTGGGCCGAAAACTTCCCCTGTACGCGGATTAACAGATTGAATCGACATTTCTACCTTTTCACAAAGCAACGAGGAGTTATGGGAGGGAGTCTAATCTAAGAAGAAGTCCAGTAAAAAATCGGTCGTTCCGGGTACGACTGCATATTTATCGAGATCAGTGATTCCCTCTGATGCTAAAACCTCATCATCAATAAAGAAATTCCCAGTGCATTCACCTGATGGGCGATTAAGAATGATGTAGGCAGAATCGGCGAGAATATCGGGTTTGCGACAGGCATTGATATCCACCCCAGGGATCATCGCGAGAGCTGCAGTGTCGATTGCTGTTCGAGGCCAGAGCGCATTCACGGCAACACCATCTCGTTTGAATTCTGTGGCCATTCCGAGAACGCACATACTCATCCCATATTTTGCCATCGTGTATGCCACATGATTCTTGAACCAGTGAGGTTTCATCGACAAGGGAGGCGAAAGATTAAGGATGTGTGGATTTCTACCAGCCGCTGCTGATGCAATTAAATGCGGTAAAACTGCTTGCGAAGTTAAAAACGTTCCTCGAACATTTACATCAAACATCAGGTCGAATCGCTTTGCTGGCGTCTCTAAAGTTTTTGTTAAATTGATGGCGCTGGCGTTATTGATCAAAATGTCGATTCCATTAAATGCTTCGGCAGCTTTCTCAACTGCTGAAAGTATTTGAGTTTCATCACGTAAGTCACATTGGATTGGAAGTGCGACTCCCCCAGCTGCTCGAATCTCATCTGCCGCTGTAAAAATAGTGCCTGACAATTTGGGATTTGTCTCAGTTGTTTTCGCTGCTATTGCAACATTCGCCCCGTCGCGCGCGGCTCTCAATGCAATGGCTAACCCAATTCCCCTTGATCCACCAGTGATAAATATATTTTTACCCGAAAGACTCATTTGCTCTCCCTCTTGCTCGCAAATTTTGCAAAAGCGTCCATGGCTTCCTCGGATTGCAAAGCTAAACGGAAAAGCTCGCCTTCAACTTTCATGACCGCTGAAACTGCATCGTGGGATCTACTCTTTAAAAGTGCCTTGGTGTTAATCACTGAAGTTGGAGGTTGAGTGGCAATTTTCTTAGCCATCTCTAGTGCAATGTCATGTGCTTGCTCACTGATCTCAACCACTAAGCCCATCTCTTCTGCTTCCTTGGCATTGAAACTTTCCCCAGAAAGAAATATTTTGGCCGCCCTTTGGTATCCAACTAATTGGGGAAATAGATAACTTGACCCAGCTTCTGGAACTAAACCCAAAGTAACGAAGGGCATTGAAAATTTGGCAGTAGAGGTTGCATAAACTACATCACAGTGAAGGAGCATGGTCGTACCAATGCCAACAGCATTGCCTTGCACGACTGCAACTATAGGTTTAGGAAAGTTTTGGAGTTCATTGAGAAATTGAAATACTTCCAAATCAGCGTCGCTGGGTGGATCGCTCATGAAATCAAAGATGTCGTTACCGGCACAAAAGTTCTCCCCTGCTCCGCAAATAACCAGGGTTCGAATGGAGAAATCTTCAGAAGCGCTCTTTAGCGCCTCCGCTAATTCTGCATACATGGCCCTAGTGAGCGCGTTCATTTTCTCAGGACGGTTAATCTCCAAGGTGAGAACTTCAGCATCTTGCTTGCGAGAGATAGCACTCATGTAGCAATCCTAACGCTGGTCAAGGTAACAACAAAGAGGCACACTTGGAGGTCAGGCAATGGAGAGGCCTTTAAAGAGTCATGGTGAGAGATATAACAATCGCTACACGAGAGCTAACCCCTTTTGAACGTTTGGTTATGGATTTGCTCTGCGAAGGTAAATCAAATGGCTCCATAGCACGAGAAACTGCGCATACCGAAAAAGTAATTGAAAATACTGTCAGTCGCACCGCAAAAGCATTTGGTATCAAGTCAGATAGCGAAACTAATTTACGAGTCCTACTAGCTTTGGCCTACCGCACACATTTTGGAGATAAAGCATTCGATTCCTTAGACGTTGCTTGCTCTCACTTCGAACTTGGGCCAGATGGACAACCTATATGCGCACGACATACCTAGTAAGTTTTCTCTTCCTCGCGTTTAATTGCTAAAACTTTTAACCTAAATCACACTTCATCGAGTGGTACCACCCTGCAAAAACGTTTCTTCATACTTTGAAATCACTTACCCTTGAACTGTTCTTAATTCGAGAACAGCAAAGGAGAAAATCACCATGAAACGCCGAACATTTGATGGAATCGTCACACTAGTGGGTTTCGGATTCAGTATTTTCCTTTTCATCGCAGCCGGTCTCCTAAACTGGGGTTACGGATTTGCTAATGAGGCAGTATCAAGCCAACTTTCTTCTCAAGAAATTACACTTCCCGCTGAAACAGGAAATGCAAAAGAAGACGCACTGGTCACTGCATTCTTTAAAGACAATGGTGCCAAGCCAATGACTACAGGCAAGCAGGCCCAGATGTATGCCGATCACTATCTCGGATTCCATTTATCAGCCATGCCTCCATACGCTCTTGCATCAACTGCAAGTCGTGCAGCAGCAGGAGCGCTAGCGGCTAGTCCTGATGATCCTGCACTACAAGCAGCGGCAGCTAAGGCAAATGGTCTTGTAGATACAGTCTTCAAAGGAACAATGCTCCGCGGAACATTGCTTACAGCCTACGCATTTTGGGAGCTAGGACAGATAGCAAGAATTTCAGCGGGAGTTGTACTTCTTGCCGCTTTGTGCTTGCTCTTGCTCTCGTTTGCAGGATGGTTACATCTTCGTCGCACTCCAGAAGAGGCGACGATCTAGCCCTCTACTCTCCGTGAGGGTGAAGAAAAAACTCCCCCCGAGTTTACTCGGGGGGAGTTTTTTTGCCGCAATCTTTTTCCTTATATTCGAGCCTATTAACTAACGCTTATCGCTCGATTGTGCCAGCAATAAATTTTTCTGTGCGTACATGCGCTTCTTCGTCACTGTATTGCTCTGGCGGAGTCTTCATAAAATAACTAGAAGGTGAAAGCAACGGTCCTGCAATTTTGCGATCAAGAGCAATTTTCGCGCAACGGAGTGCATCGATGATTACTCCAGCAGAGTTGGGCGAATCCCATACTTCAAGTTTGTATTCAAGATTGAGGGGAACATCGCCAAATGCCCGACCTTCTAGGCGGACGTAAGCCCACTTACGATCATCAAGCCATGGAATGTAATCCGATGGTCCAATATGAACGTTCCGCGCACCTAAATCGTGGTCTAGCTGCGAGGTTACAGAATTAGTTTTTGAAATCTTTTTTGACTCTAGACGATCACGCTCGAGCATGTTCTTAAAGTCCATATTTCCACCGACATTGAGTTGGTAGGTGCGATCTAAGTGCACACCGCGATCTTGGAACAACTTGGCCATGATGCGGTGGGTGATTGTTGCGCCCACTTGGCTCTTGATGTCATCGCCAACAATAGGAAGTCCAGCTTTTGTGAACTTATCTGCCCACACAGGGTCAGAGGCGATAAAGACAGGAAGAGCATTAACAAATGCGCATCCTGCATCGAGTGCACACTGGGCATAAAACTTCGCTGCAGTTTCTGATCCGACTGGCAAGTAGCAGATCAAAACTTCTACGGCTTCTTCTTTCAAAACTTTTACTACATCGACGGCTTGCGCAGTTGATTCGGTGATTGTTTCTCGGTAGTACTTTCCAAGTCCGTCATGAGTGACGCCGCGTAGTACTTCAACGCCGGTCTTTGCGACGTTGGCAAACTTGATTGTGTTGTTTTCGCTAGCCCAGATTGCATCAGCTAGATCGAGGCCAACTTTCTTTGCATCGACATCAAAGGCTGCAACAAATTTCACACTGCTTACGTGATAGCCGCCAACCACTGCATGCATCAGACCAGGTATCTCTTGGTCAGTTGCTGCATCTTGGTAGTAGGTAATGCCTTGAACTAGAGAGTTGGCGCAGTTGCCTACCCCTACGATTGCGACACGGATGTCACCTTTGCCAGTTGCGATCTTCACGTTATTTCCTTTCGGTTTTGATCATGTCTTCCAACCAAGTGATTTCTCGCTCGGCGGATTCCAAAGAATGACGTCGCCACTCTTCAAGGTATTTGTCGATGCCAACGGGAGACTTTTCAAGTTCTCCACGAAGGATTTCTGCTTTCTCTTTAAGTCGACGATGGCGACCTTCAAGAATTCTGACGCGATTGGGACGCGATGTTGGTCCAAAAAATGCGAAGCGCACTTCGAAGCCTTCGTCTTCCCAGGTATCTGGGCTAACAGTTTCGGTGAGCGTTGCAAAACGTGCTGTTCCTTTTGCAGAAAGGCAATACACAATTCGCGAGCGCCGAGAAAGTCCACCTTCGTCGCTTAACGTTTCTTCAATCAGTCCGGCATCGAGCATTTTGCGAAGTTGCGGATAGAGAACAGAAAATGAGAGAGCTCGGAAAGGTCCGTAAATAGCAATTAAGCGTTTCCGTAGTTCATAGCCGTGGAGTGGACTTTGCGAGAGCAGGCCAAGGAGGGCAAACTCCAAGGACTCACTGCGTGAACGCATCGGATCTCACCTTTACAGTTGTAGCTATCGGGCAGGCGGGGATATTCCTGCATGTATATCGATTCGATATATCGAATGCTCATCTAATCGGATATGGTCATAGAGGTCAACTCACCCGCGTAATTACCCGGCGTGGCGTACTTCCCGGTACTCAGAGGCCGGTTATCCCCTCGCTCTACCCTGAATACGCACAGTCATCAGCTGCTCTCACTCGAGAGGGCAGCGATTCGGAAAGGGATGATCAATGTCACTACTCACGTGGAAACTTCATGGCACCGGTAAGACCATTGGTGCAGGGGAAGTTGTTTCAACAGATGAGCGCTTAAGTTGGCCCCGCACCATCGGAGTCGGCGTGCAACATATCGCGGCAATGTTCGGTGCAACTTTCCTGGTTCCCATTATCACTGGGCTACCTCCAACAACCACACTCTTTTTCTCAGGAATTGGAACACTCCTCTTTCTGATCATCACTAAAAATCGAGTTCCAAGTTATTTGGGCTCATCATTTGCCTTTTTAGCCCCTATTGCCGCCGCCAAAGCCGGAGGCGGAATGTCTAACGCACTCGGTGGGGTAGTAGCTACCGGAGTTATTTTGGCAATCATTGGTTTGATTGTTAAATCTGCTGGCATCGGCTGGATCAATTGGCTCCTTCCCCCACTTGTTACCGGCACGATTGTTATGGTCATTGGATTAAACCTTGCAGGGGCTGCAAAGAATAATTTTGTACAAGGTCCACTTGTAGGAATTATTACTCTCGCATCGATTGGTTTGATATCAGCATTCTCGCGAGGCTTCATGGGTCGCATCAGCATTTTCCTTGGTCTCGTTGTCGGATATGTTGTGGCACTCCTTATGGGCGATGTTAAAACTGAAGGAATCACATCTGCGAAGTTGTTTGCGATGCCATCTTTTACAAGCCCAACATTTGATATCAGCGCCATCCTGCTCTTCCTGCCAGTAGTTCTTGTACTCATCGCTGAAAACGTTGGACACGTTAAAGCCGTATCAGCAATGACTGGTAAAAATCTTGATGATCAAATGGGAATGGCCCTATTTGCTGATGGCGTCGCTACAACACTTGCTGGTGTAGGCGGCGGTTCTGGTACTACTACGTACGCAGAAAACATTGGCGTAATGGCTGCAACTCGCGTCTACTCAACTGCGGCATATTGGATAGCAGGAGCAGGTGCAATCTTGCTTTCCCTTTCTCCAAAATTTGGCGCAGTATTGAGTTCTACTCCTGTTGGTGCGCTCGGCGGAGTTGGCGTTGCCCTCTTTGGAATGATTGGCGTACTTGGTGCGCGAATCTGGATTGAAGGCAAAGTTGATTTCTCTAAGTCAACGAACTTGATCATTGCCGCTTCTGCCCTGATTATCGGTATCGCCGATATGTCATGGACAAGTGGTGACTACTCATTCGGTGGAATCATCAACGCAACACTTGTATCTGTTATTGGTTATCAAGTGCTGACTTCAATCGCTAAATCACGTGGTAACTCATAAGTTATTGCATCTAAAACTACATTAGCCTAATAATGAAGTGGGCGATGGTCGCTAAACGGCCATCGCCCACTTCTATTTATGTCACTTCCCTTCAGATAACATAAGCTCATGTTTCCCAGTCGCCTCGGTGAATATTTAGCAACATCAATCGTAATAATTTTGGCACCAGGTCCTAGCGTTCTCTTTATTATCGCAAGAGCCGTTTCGTGGGGAAGAAAAACTGCCCTCTACACAGTTACCGGGAATGCAATTGGCTCATTTATTCTCTCGGCGCTTGTTGCCGTTGGTCTCGGTCCAATTTTGCAACGTTCAGATCTAGCTTTCGCAATCGTGCAATGGGGCGGTGGTTCTTATCTTATTTATCTCGGTATAGATGCTCTTAGACACCGCCATGCACATGCTGCGAATATGAGAGCAAAGGGCACAGATCAACCTTCAGGTTTTCAATCTATGCGGGAAGGTTTCTGGGTTGCTGTTCTCAATCCGAAAACACTTGTCTTCTACGCCGCAGTCCTTCCTCAATTTATTGACCGTGACGGAACAAATGCCACCTCACAATTACTAGTCCTTGGAGCAATTTTTGTTTTACTGTGCTGGTTTTCAGATGGCACTTGGGGGTTGCTTGCTGGCACCGTGCGTCAATGGTTAGCAACTGATGCTTCTCGCTTGGTGATTCTCCGGGGAATTGGAGGAAGCGTGATGATCGCACTCGGCGCGTTCATCCTTGTGGGAGCACTGCGTCAGGCCCTTGGGTAATACTTGCACTATGAAAAAACCTGCATCTCCAGCACGTGAAAATATTTCACCCTCTGATTTAACTTTTGGACTCTCTACATGCAGGAGATGCCTGTGGATTAAGTACTGGTACAAAGTCATCATGCCTGGCCAATTTCCGCTTGTTAAACCACTTTCGCAATCACAAGAAGAACATTTTAGAAGAGCCTCCATGCCAGACATTGACTCTTCGTTGCGCCCAGGCGTTGTAAAACAATGGGGTCAATGGGTAAAAAGCCAGCCGATCGAAATTAATGGAGCTCCAACGCGATGGAGAATCAATGGAATTTATGACCTCCTTGCTCACAATGACGATGGCACTGTTGGTTTAATTGATTGCAAAGTTTCTGATTCCGAGCGCGATAGCGGTGAATTTTACGCCCCTCAATTAGAGGCATATGCCTACGCTATTGAAAACCCGGCGACCGGGAAAGAATTCACTGTTGCTTCAATGGGTTTGCTCATTTGGAAACTCGATGGCATTGCCGAAACTGCCAGTGGGGCTCATGGCTTCGGTGTGGCTCAAAGTTATGTTCCTGTTGCTAGAAATGGTGCGAAGTTTCAAGAAGTCATTGCTGATTTCATTTCATGTCTTGAAGGACCATTACCTGAAGCTGGGAGTGAATGTTCCACCTGCAACTACTTAAACCAAAGATTAGCTTTAGAAAATTAAGGCGCTTACTCGTCCTCTGACTCGTCCTTTAATTCACTTTTGCGTCGCGATGCGTACATGTCCACATACTCTTGTCCTGAAAGTTTTTGGAGTGTAGACATCAATTCATCTGTAGCTAATCGGAGAACTGCTAAATCTGTTGAATCCCCCGTCAGATAAATTGGCTCACCAAATACCATTTTTACCCGCATGACCTTTGGAATTACTTTGCCAGTAGGTTGAATTTTCTCAGTATTAAACATTGCTACGGGAACGATCGGTGCGCCAGATTCAATAGCCAACCGCGCTATTCCGGTACGCCCCTTGTACAAACGCCCATCTGGTGAACGAGTACCTTCTGGGTAAATTCCCAGACAATTTCCTTCGGCTAAAACTTTCAGACCAGTGATAAGTGCAGCTTCACTTCTTCGCCCGCCCGAACGATCAACGGGAACTTGCCCTAGCGCAATGAAAGTGAGTTTCTTCAATAAACCTTTTGGTCCGGGTGCCGTGAAATATTCGCTCTTTGCCAAAAAGGTAACTTTGCGAGGAAGCACAAGTGGCATAAAAATCGAATCGCTGAAAGATAGATGATTCGACGCAATTATTACTGGTCCGTTGATTGGAACATTACGCAAACCTTTGACCTTGGGACGAAAGAGAATCATTAAAAACGGCGTGAGGAAAGCGCGCAGAAATGCATAGGGAACATTCATCGGCTTACCTCCACTTCGTGTCTAGGGGACCAATTTAGTCGCTATACGCTGGATATGACACTATGGGAAAGTGACGCATATCCCAAATATCGGACGATATGAGTTTTCAGGGGACGATATCGGCGTTGTCATTCTCGGAAACTCCGAAAGTTTTCCGAAATTGACGCAATCCCTCGTCGGCGAAGGATTGAAAGTTCTCAATCAAAACACCACCGATAAAAATTCCTACGAATTTGCAGAGCGACAATATTTAGACCTCAAATCTCGATGCACAAAAATCTACATCGCAAGCTTCTTTGATGCAGCCCACCATGCACTTGCATTAGCGCAAAATTACTCAAATGAAATTTCAGGTTTGATACTCATCGAACCAAAACTCCTGACAAATAGATTTCTGAAATCTTCAAAAGAGGTCCAGAACAATTTATACCTGGTCGATCAACCCACACTACTTCTTTACCCAAATCCAGAAAACGGTGCTTCTGCAGCAGCTACTGCGTCGCTTTATATTGCCGATGAAATCTCCGCCCCATTTATCAAGGAAGTGCTACTGGAGATATCTTTCAGTGCCTCGGACCAGGACCTTCCATTACTTATCGATGAAGCGTTATTTTTTGTGAACGAGACGAAAGACAACTCGTGGATCGCAGATGGCGCATCTGATGACGTAGAACTAATAGATGCTGAATTTCAATCTATCGTGGCAGGGCTATCGCTCGATGAATCCACGCCAAATACTTATCTTGACCAACTTGATTCGCAAGAGGACGAACATTTCCAAATCCCTAATCCCGAACTTTTACCCATTAGGAATCGTTCGAAAAGAAATGCGATATTTTTTATGGTTGTCGGCCCCGTTTATGCTCTAGCAACAACAATTTCAGGATTTAACCCCTTTGGTATCGAACCATGGCCAGGAGTTTTGGCTTTTATCGGTGGTTTGGCATATTTTCTTCATTCAACCCGAGATGATTTCACTGACGATGATGGTGCCGTCGTCTAAGAATTAAGATTCAGCGAATTTTTTCAATTCTTTCAGTGCTAGATCAATGACCATCTGCGCTTGCTTCTTTCTCATCATGGCGGGCACCGGCATAGACAGGGCGACGGTAAGTTCGTACGTCACCTTGGTGCTCTCTTCATCCTCTTCTGAAATCACATAAGCACCATCCATCGCGGTGAGGAGATCAGCATCAGAAAGGGAAAATTCCAAGCGCCCAGGCGCATTACTCCAGTCGTAATCCAACGTGACTCTATCTTTCATAACCCCAGCCTCAATAGAGAGCTTCACCGAAGTCACTCTGCCTTCTCCATCAGAACTCTGGATTTCGGCAGACTTTATAGAAGTGGACCATTGTGGATAAGAGGCTAAATCAAAAAGGATTTCTTGAACCCGGGCAACGGGTGCCTCAATAGAAATCGTTCCAGTCGATGTATCGCTCATGTCGCGTAGATTACCTCTTTCCGTTCGATGCTATCTCACGCTAGCGTAGGTGCCATGAATGAAATTTCGGTGCCAGCCCTCGTTCCCGCTGCAACCTCTGGAAACCTCACGCACTTTGTATCCGATCGTGCCGCGAACGAGCCGGATCGAATTATTCTCTCAAGGCCATTGGGTGACGGATGGCAAAGTGTCACCGCAATTGAATTTGAAAAAGAAATTAGAGCCGCTGCCAAAGGTTTAGTTGCATCCGGAGTATCTATTGGCGATCGAGTAGCAATCATGGCCCGAACTCGTTATGAATGGACGGTTTTGGATTTTGCAATCTGGTATGCCGGCGGATGCGTTGTTCCAATTTATGACACTTCCTCTGCAGAACAGATTCAATGGATTCTTACCGATTCGGAAGCGACTGCATTAATCGTTGAAACTCCCCTCTTAAAAGAATTGGCAGCACCTGTGCTGCCTGCTCATACCAAAACAATTTGGACAATGACAGATGATGTCTTACATGTTTTGGCTCAAGCGGGCTCTAACGTTTCTGATGAAGAAATTGATCGTAGAAGAAATTCGTTAAAGCCTGAAAGTTTGGCAACTTTGATTTACACCTCCGGCACAACAGGCAAACCAAAAGGCGTGCAAATAACACATAGGAATTTTCTCGCAGAATGTGAAAATGTTATCCAGGGCGCCAAAGATTTATTTCTTAAGCCTGGTGGGTCAACACTTCTCTTCTTGCCAGTTGCGCATGTCTTCGGTCGAATGATTCAACTTGGCGCAATTGGCGCTGGATTACACATGGCACATTGCAGTGATCCAGCAACTCGATTGCCGCAAGATCTCGGAACATTTAAACCCACTTTCGTTTTAGCAGTTCCACGAATTTTCGAAAAAATCTATAACGGAGCAGAAGCACGCGCGGAAGCAGCTGGAAAGGGAAAAATCTTCCATAAAGCAGCTGACGTGGCGGTTTCTTATAGCGAAGCAATGGATAGAGGGCGAATTCCCTTTCTTCTTTCCATCAAGCATGCACTCTTCGACAAGCTGGTCTACTCGAAAATTCGGGCAGGAATGGGTGGCAGAGTTGAGGCTGCGATTTCAGGTGGCGCACCATTAGGTGTCAGGCTGGGTCATTTCTATCGTGGTGCTGGAGTGCGCGTGCTCGAAGGTTACGGTTTAACTGAAACGACGGCCGGAGCAACTCTTAATTTAACAAGCGATTACAGGGTGGGTTCCGTTGGGCGCCCTATCCCTGGTACTTCTATTCGCATTGCCGACGATGGTGAAGTACTGATTAAAGGCGACATCGTTATGAATGGGTATTGGAAAAATAATCACGCAAATGCAGAAATTTTCACTTCGGATAAATGGTTCCGTTCTGGGGATTTGGGTCGCCTTGATGATGATGGTTTTCTTTATATCGTTGGCAGAAAGAAAGAACTCATAGTCACATCTGGTGGTAAAAATGTTGCACCAGCAGTTCTCGAAGATCGGCTGAGAGCACACCCACTTGTTAGCCAATGTCTAGTTGTAGGAGATAACAAGCCATTTATTGCAGCACTCGTCACCATTGATGCTGATGCACTTAAAAATTGGGTTGCGGTAAATAAGAAGGACGGTAAGTCAATCGCTGACCTTGTGCGCGACCCTGACTTGATTTCAGTAATCCAAACCGGAGTAGATGAAGCAAATAAAGCGGTGAGCAAAGCAGAATCAATTCGAAAATTCACAATACTTCCGACCGACTGGTCCATAGCTGGTGGGCAACTCACTGCGAAACTTTCGATAAAGCGACACGTGGTCGCGCAACAGTGTGCATCTGAAATAGAGGCGCTCTACCAATAGAGCCTGATAGATGACAAGCCTTGAGCGCATCCATCTAGCACAAGAACTTCACGATGGAATCGCTCAAGATCTCGTTGCAATCGGATATTCACTGGATGCCCTTTTAGCAAAGCCTGATGCCTCAACTGCCTCAAAGCGCGAAATAAGACGGCTGAGATTTCTCATCAGCACAATCATCGAAAAAGTCCGCGATGAAATGTTCGATCTTCGGAACACGCCTGCAAGCACATTCGCTCATGACATTGAACTACAGGCACAATCGTTATTGATTCCCTTCACTCTGGAACAGAGTCAATACACATCTATGTGGGTTGATACTGACCTGCGGAGAATCCAAATTCATAAAATTGTCCGCGAAATTTTTAGGAATATTGCGGAGCACTCCAAGGCCTCAAATGTCAGCGTTATTCTGAAAAGCACTTCTCAGAACTTCACTTTGATTGTTAGCGATGACGGTATCGGCGGAGTTTCCGAAGCAAATTTTGGAATGGGCTTACTGGGTGCATTTGAAAGAGCAGTGGAAACCGGAATCACAATTGGCTACACATCAGATGTCAGTGGAACAACATTTACAGTAGAAAGTTCCCATGATCAATAACTCTGATATTTCAATCGTGCTCATCGATGATCATCAAGTGGTCCGAGAGGGTTTAAAAAGTGCCTTAACTTCTCACGGATTCTCTGTGGTTGGCGAAGCGGCCAGCAAGAAAGAGGCGCTCGCGCAGATTGCGCATGTAAACCCAAAAGTTATCGTTGTTGATCTACATCTTCCTGATGGAAGCGGATTAGATCTCATAGCATGGGCCAGGGGAATCTCTTCCACATTAGGAATAGTTGTGTTGACTATGAGTGAAGATGACACATCCCTACTGGCAAGTTTGCAATCAGGGGCAAATGCTTTTCTTTCAAAAAGTGCGCCAATCTCTCATGTGATTTCTGCGATCACACAAGCTTTTATATCTCCACAAAGTTTCACTGGGACCGGTCTCACTGATGCCATCAAACGCAAGCGAGATGGATTTCATATCACTGCTAGAGAACTTACCGTTCTTGAATTCCTACCTAAAGGGCTTACTTCCGCCTCAATTGCCAAAAATCTTTATCTCTCAGAGGCGACGGTGAAATCACATCTAGCGTCGATCTATCGAAAACTAGATGTAGCAAATAGAGCACAAGCGGTCGTTGTTGCAATGAAAAATGGAATCATCTCGTAATTTTTAAAATTTCCCAGAATCTCTTGGCCCAGCGATCCCAGCTCCACTCTTCGATAATCCATTTTCTTCCAGCAATTCCCATCTGATGAGCTTTTTCAGGATTTGATAAAAGATCAACAACAGCCTTCGAAATCGCCGCTAAATTTTCACCATCAACTACCACTCCACTAATGCCATCAAGAACTGCATCAGGTGCGCCTCCAGAATTTCCAGCGATTACCGGCAATCCACATGCGCTAGCTTCGAGATAAACAATTCCAAGCCCTTCAACTTCAAGTCCCGCAAAACGAGATCGGCATGGCATAGCAAATATGTCACCTACACAAATGTATCGGGGCAAATCTGAATATTGCACTCTCCCGATAAATGTCACTGCATCGCTGACTCCGCTCTTGTGCGCAAGTGCTTCAAGCTTTTTACGGTAAGGACCTTCGCCGACAAGTAATAGATGTGCGTTCGGAATTTTCTGACGAATTGTAGGGAGCGCCTGAATGAGTCGATCTTGTCCTTTCCGATGCACAAGGCGTCCAACGCTCACAATAACTTTTGCACTACTGAGTCCTAATTCGTTACGTAGTAAAGACGATGAAGGGATTGGTGCAAAATGTGAAGTGTCTATACCTGGAGCCAATTTCTGCATCGAATGAGCACTCTCCGAATTTAATGATTGTGAAATCTCATTTTTAGTGAAATTTCCCAAATGGGTAAGTACATCTACTGATCGCACAATCTTGGACAGGGCAAGTGAGAATGGAAACACTTTCGCCCACCACACTTCATGCCCATGTGTAAGTGCCACGATATGTTTTACTCCCGATGCCCTAAGGGATGGGGCAAGTAATCCCAGCGGAGCTGCTGCACCAAAAACTCCAATTTCAATTCCAGAATTTTTACTCACTTGCCGAATCGCTCGTGCAACTCTGGGGGTTGGAAGTAAAACCCGCGCACGGTCCCGAATCACCGATACTCCATACTCATCAAGCCATGAACGGTCATAGGCCCGCGTATCGTTTTGAGCCGAGGTATAGACGGTGACAGTGTTTTTCGGCAAGCGTTCGATTAATCCGATAATAAAAGTTTCTATCCCCCCAGCACGGGGCCCAAAATCATTTGTGACGAAAAGTATTTTCTCCACGTTAGAAACGGCGCGCAGCCACTAACCGTTTACTGCCAATTGCCATTCCAAATTCAGCAACCTTCACCCGAGATCCGGGCCTTGGGGCATGCACCATGCGATGAGATCCCATATAAATACCAACGTGTGAAATAGGACTTCCAAAGAAAACTAAATCCCCAGCTTTGAGTGCATTCAAGGGAACATACTTTCCAAAGTGTGTCTGAGCTGCCGCAGAGTGCGGAAGAGAAACCCCAGCAACTTGCAAAGCGCGCATTGTTAAACCAGAGCAATCCCAATAGGTCATTCCTGCAGCGCCGAATACATAACGATCGCCGATCTGCTTAAGTGCAAATTTCAAAGCAACTCCAGCTCTTCCTGAAATTCCATTTGCCTTTTTTGCTAGAGCTAGCGAGGATGCTTGATCGGCATTCTCACGAGCGAGCGCTAAGGCAGCTAAACGTTCTCGATCTGCTTTCTTGAGTTTTGCCAAAATTGCTTCTGCTTCTTTGAGTTTAGATTGGGCTTGCGCAGCTTGTTTAGTCAAGCGAGTTTGCGTGGCTGCAACAAGTGTGAGCTTGTCATTAACGGTCATTGTCGTAGCACTTAATCGTTGTTGCGCTGCAGCGAACTTATTGAGCTCATGTGCTTTTCTGCGAGTAAGTGATTCGAGCGATCCTGCAGCAGATAAATACAGTGTGGGGTTACTAGAAAAGAGAAGCTCAAGACTTTGGCTAATTCCTCCAGATTTATATTGCTCTATTGCAATTGACCCTAAAACTTTTCGTAGCTGGTCCACCGTTTGACCTTGGACTGCCGCTTCTTGCTTTATTCCCGACAACGTTTTGTTCAGTTGGGCCAGTTGAACTTTGGCTGCTTGGGCACCTTCTGCAGCCGCTGCTGCTTCCTCCTGCAAGATGGTGACCCGTCCTTGAATCTCTTCAAGAGTGGGTGCTGCGGTGGCAGGAAAAGTGAGAAGAGTGAGTGGAAGGACCATGCTCATCAGCGCTAGCGCGCGCAAAATTTGATGGGGGCCACTTCTCATTTGGTCAGGCTAATGCCACTCGGCATAGGTATTCAAACTTCAAGCACGGTATGAGCCTGAGAATTAGCCCGAAATACGCCTCGTGAAGTGCAGTGGAAGGAGAATCTCGCGCGAAGCGAGCAGCTCTATTGCCTCGCGAGTTCTTTCGCTGACCTCTTGCGTGGTGGAGGGCGTTAGGAATGTGGAGACAACGCAATCATGGCAAGCAACTTCTTTCATGGTGCACGTACCGCAGTCGATGATCATGAAATCAGGTTACAGACCGCCACTGACAAAGAAATGGGCGCGACATGGCTGGGGTTGTTACGTTTGCCTCGTGACTACGGTGGCTTCCATTCTCTTAGGCGCAGATGGCTCGACCGCTAAAGGCGGCAACTCCCTAGCGCTGCGAACCCCCGCGGACGAAAGCAGATTTCTCTCGCAGCGGCGAAGTGGTGATGTGATTGTTATTGGAGGTGCCACCGCCCGGGCTGAAAGTTATGCCAGAACTCCTACCGCTCTCGTGATCGTTTCTCACACCGAACCTGAAACCCTTCACCTAAATCCTCAATCGGTTTGGTGGGAGATGTCCCCTGGTGACGCTGTACGAAAAGCCCAACGTGAATATGGGGAGAAAGTCTTTATCGAAGGAGGAATCTCATTTCTAAAGTCTCTACTTGAAGAAGAACTCGTTGATGAACTCAGGATTAGTGTGAGCCCTGCAACCAACGGCACACATAAAGTTTCCCTGCAGGAATTACTTGAAAAATATTCTGATGTCGTAAAAGATCAAGTAGAAGAAACTACTTTCTACATATGTTCACAATTCATCAAGCAGAAGAAATAAGCGCAACACCTGCTACTGCCAAAATAATTCCAATATATTGAATTTTCTGCAATCGCTCGTGCAAAATCTTAAAAGCGAGAATCGCTGTCATAATTGGGAAAAGTGATCCGATGACCATAACGACAGAAACTAATCCGCGGGTGCATGCGATTCCGATAAGGAGATTTGCCGTAAAATCGGCAATTCCGATGAGCCCTACGGAAGGAATATCTTTAAGGGTGAATCCGCCAATACTTCGAATTTTCAGCGCCAATATAAATGAAATCACTAACGTTGCAACTCTCATCATGACCATTGTCATCAATGCACTCGTGACAGATCCTTGCGCCATGAAAGTTAAACTAATTCCAAAACCTAGCGCTGCACCTACTGCCAACGCCAAAGGCTTTAATGAAAGACCTTGCGATACCTCGGGTCCACTTGCGCAGAAGGCACCCAGTAAAGCAATCGTGATTCCGATGCCTTGAGTAAGTGAAAGTATTTCGCCTTGAATGAGCGCGTAAGTCGCAGGGATTATTGCTGACAACGAACTTATCGGCGATACAACTCCCATTCGCCCTGTTGCGAGTCCCGCATATAGACAACTCAAACCCAAATATCCAGCAATGCCTGCAAAAATTCCAGAAACAAAATATCCACCGAGATCAAGATTCGGTGCAACCCAGCCATTCGAAATCAAGAGAACGATTAATCCAAAAAGTAGACCTATTGCTTGGGAGATACCGGTGACAGCAAATGCTGGATGCTTTTTGGCCAGCCTCCCGCCCTGAAAATCGGCACTGCCCCAGAGCACACTGGAGATAAGCGCTAATGCGATAGCCACGTGGGGTAGGTTACCGCCCCGCCTCCCACATTTACCCCCGTACTTCTTTACATTTGGGGTATGAACGCTCAAGAGTTTGCTCGTGTTGGTGAGCTTTTTCGTGCATTCACTCCAAGAAATGAAATTCTCTTAGAGGAAGTCCCAGCTCCCCAAAAATTGGCAGCTTTCGCACTCGCATTTTCAGCCGATGTGAGCAATGGCCTTGAAGGCGATGATGAGGACGAACTTGCATCTGGTCGTTTTGTTATCTTGCACGAGCCAGGTGGCCAAGATACGTGGGAGGGTGAATTTCGCTGCGTAACATTTGTCAGAGCTGATGTTGATCCTACGATGCAAGAAGATCCACTACTTCCAGATCACGGATGGAAATGGTTATTGGCATCTTTAGAAAGTGCTGGTTGTAAATACAACGCCGCTAGCGGAACTGTAACTCGAGTTGTTAGCGCATCTTTTGGAAAACTTTCAGGAAAAGATGGTGAAGCAGAGATGGAAATCCGTGCTTCATGGTCGCCAGTCATAAAATCCGCAGAAGACTTAGTTACTCACTTGCAAGCGTGGTGTAATTTACTCACCGAAGTTGCACTCATTACTCCAATTCCTGAAGGCGTTTCTGCACTTCCTCGTATTCGCAAATAACTTATGCATGTTGATGGCGACCAAGAACTCCCTGTAGAGCCAGTCACAACACCTCTTCTCGTTCCCCTCGCTGGAACTCCCCCGCTTATTACTACGGACTCTGAATTAACTCGTGCTATCGATTCTCTATCTGCGGGTGAGGGTCCATTTGCGATAGATGCCGAGCGAGCGAGCGGATACAAATACAGCCAACGTGCGTATCTCATTCAAATAAAACGCACGAATGGCGGGCTGCATTTAATTGATCCCATTGCATTTAATCACCCTCACCCTCTCTTTGAACGCCTTAACCAACTTGTACAGACCGATGAAGTAATTCTGCATGCCAGCACGCAAGATTTGCCTTGTCTTCGCGAAGTTGGGTTGCGCCCACAACGGCTCTTTGACACAGAACTTGGTGGGCGATTAGCAGGACTTCCACGCGTTGGTCTTGGGGCGCTCATTGAAACTCAAATGGGTTTTTCACTCGCAAAAGAACATAGCGCTGTTGACTGGTCCACGCGACCATTGCCTCAGGATTGGCTGACGTATGCAGCGTTAGATGTTGAATTATTGGTAGAACTGCGAGAGAACATTGCGCAACTTCTTTCTGCGTCGAAAAAACTGGCATGGGCTGAGCAAGAGTTTGCGGCAATTCTTGAAGCTCCACCGGCGCCTCCTCGCAAAGATCCATGGCGCAGAACATCGGGGATGCATAAGATCAAAAAACAAGAGCAACTAGCAATCATTGAAGAGCTGTGGTCTGCTCGTGATGAGATTGCACGTAATGCAGATATTGCTCCCGGCAAACTCCTCACTGATAACGCAATCTGCGAACTTGCGATGAGCGCTCCTGTTGATCGCAAAAGCTTTGAAAAAGCGCTACGCCCACTCGGAATGCGAGCGCGTTGGTTGGAAAATGTGGATGTGTGGTTGTCAGCCATTACCCACGCCCTTTCAAAGTCCGAAAGTCTCTGGCCGCAATTACGGCCAGCATCTGACGCGCTTCCACCAATAAAAATGTGGCGCGATAAGTTCCCAATTAAATTTGCCCATCTTTCACATGCTCGTGCTGGAGTGGATGCGCTTGCAGAACTCCACGGCATGCCGCCAGAAAATCTCATCACCCCAGAATTTGTTCGCCGTATCTGTTGGCACGAACCTCAAGACGTGCCTGCCGCGCTCTTAGAACTGGGCGCTAGGCAATGGCAGATAGAGATTGTCACGGAGACATTGAAGGCAGCTCTTCGCGAGCGCGAGCCACTACCCACGCTCATTGAGGAAGAACCTGCAGTGTGACCAATTACGCAACAATCAAGTTGCGTAATTAATCGCTTACCTTTAGATTGATGACGTGCTCAGTACCTTTGTCATCGCCCTTCGTGAGGGGCTAGAAGCTGCCCTCATCGTGGGAATCTTGATTGCTTACATCGTCAAGACTCAAAGAAGGCAACTGCTTCTTCCCCTATGGACGGGTGTGGCGTTAGCAATTGTCGCCAGTTTTGGATTGGGCGGGTTCTTATCGTTCACCTCAGCAGAACTCACCCCCAAGGGAGGCGCGTTTTTCGCCGGAACCACTTCTTTCCTTGCTGTGGGTTTCGTAACGTGGATGGTTTTCTGGATGCGTTCTGCCTCCCGAGGTCTGCGAGATGAACTCAACAGCAAGATGGAAAAAGCTCTTATTGCAGGGCCCATTGCTCTAGCTACAACTGCCTTTTTCGCTGTTGCCCGAGAAGGATTAGAAACTGCGCTCTTTGTTTACGCAAATTTTAAAACCGTGGCAGCTACATCAACTGCGTCGATTGGCTTAGTCCTGGGTTTCGCCGTAGCAATAATCTTGGGTGCATTGGTTTATAACCGATCAGTCAAACTCAATCTCGCACGCTTTTTTACCTATACATCAATTGCACTGATCGTTGTTGCTGCAGGAGTTCTCTCCTATGGCGTACATGAATTTCAAGAATTGGGTTGGCTACCTGGAGCAGATTCGTTCGCTTGGGATGTCACTTCCTGGATGGCGCACGACTCTCTCCTCGCAACAATCTTGGGTGGAACCGTGGGCTTTGATACAACTACATCCTGGCTACAGCTTCTCATTTGGAGCGGCTACCTCTTATTCACGCTTATGACATATCTCCGCCCCGCCAGAGTTTCGCTTTCGACTACTCGCTAGTAACCTTTTAACTAGACCTATAGCGGGGCACACTCGCTGTCTCAGTAGAGGAGTTCACATGACTCGTTCAGTCGTTCTCGTCGATGCGGTAAGAACACCATTTGGTAAAGCCGGATCGCTCTTTGCAGAAACCAGAGCAGATGACCTGATGGTTCGCGCGCTTCGCGGACTCCTTGAACGAAATTCTAAAGTCTCCCCCGTAGATATCGATGATGTCGCGATTGCGGCTGCAACTCAAACAGGTGACCAAGGTATGAATATTGGTCGGAGTGTTTCACTACTTGCAGGACTTCCAGTGAGTGTTCCTGGTTATTCAGTTGATCGTTGGTGCGCAGGTGCACTCACCGCTGTCACAACTATTTCTGGATCCATCGCCATGGGCGCATATGACATTGCTATTGCAGGTGGAGTAGAACATATGGGGCATCATCCAATCGGCGATGGAATGGATCCCAACCCTCGTTATATTGCAGAGAAGATTGTTGATACAGATGCGCTCTCTATGGGAGCAACTGCTGAACGGTTGCATGACAGATTTCCTCATTTAACTCGCGAGCGTTCCGATGCTTACGCATTTAATTCTCAAATGAAAACTGCAAAAGCTTATGCAGATGGAAAGATTCAAAGAGATTTAATTCCTGTTGCAGCGCGCAGCGTGGAACTTGGCTGGGGCATTGCAACAGTGGATGAGCCACCGCGCCCAAGCACAACTCTTGAAGCACTTGCAGGACTTAAAACTCCGTTTCGTCCAGCAGGACGAGTCACAGCCGGAAATGCAGCTGGTCTCAATGATGGCGCAACTGCTGCTCTGCTTGCTAGCGAAGAGCGAGCTCATGAACTAGGACTCACAGTGAAAGCGCGTCTAGTTACATTCGCATTCGCGGGCGTAGAGCCAGAAGTAATGGGTTATGGACCAGTTCCATCCACTATTAAAGCACTCGCAAAAGCAGGACTCACCATTGAAGACATTGGTTTATTTGAAGTCAACGAAGCTTTCGCAATTCAGGTTTTATCGTTTCTTGATTACTTTGGAATCGCTGATGACGACGCTCGCGTCAATCCCTTCGGCGGAGCAATCGCAGTGGGCCACCCATTGGCTTCTTCCGGTGTGCGTCTGATGCTTAATCTAGCCAGAAGTTTTGAAGAACACCCAGAAGTTCGATATGGCATCACCACGATGTGTATCGGTTTAGGAATGGGCGGGACAGTAATTTGGGAGAACCCACATTTCAAAGGTGGGAAATAATATGAGCGCTGCTGATCTACAAGTACCTGCAGGGGCACCAGATGAGGTTGTTACGAAAGCAGTAGTACGCACAGTTGATTTACAAGCATTTGGTTTTAAAGGCTCCCTCGCTCTTATCACGTTAGATAACGGTGAAGACCACAATCGTCCAAATACTTTTGGTCCTGCATCTCTTGCCAGCTTAGATGCTGCAATCACGGAAGCGATAGCGCAGAAGCCATCTGCAATTGCTGTAACGGGTAAGCCATTCATTTTTGCCGCGGGTGCAGATCTTTCTGCCCTAAGTTTTTTAACTTCTAGAGAACAAGCGCTCCAAATTGGAAAACTCGGTCACGATGTATTTCGTCGCCTAGGAGAATCAGATATTCCAACATTTGCATTTATTAATGGTCTAGCTCTGGGCGGCGGATTAGAAGTTGGTCTTCACTGCACCTACCGAACACTTGCAAGTACAGCACTTACTGGTTTACCTGAAGTGTTTTTGGGGTTAGTTCCTGGATGGGGCGGAGCAACGCTGCTTCCCCAACTCATTGGACCCGAACGAGCAGTCCAAGTCATTATGTTGAATGCTCTCAACAACAATACGATGCTGAAAGCAAAAGATGCCCTGACACTTGGCGTAGTAGATGACGTTTATGAACCAGCAGATTTTCTTGAAAAATCAGTGATCTTTGTTGCTGACATTTTATCTGGTACCAAAAAAATTGAGCGCAAAAATTACACAGATGCTGCTGGCTGGGATGTTGCTCTAGCTACAGGTAAAGCTGCCTACATGAAAAAATATGGTGGAGCGGAAATTGAAGCGCCTCGACGTGCACTTGAATTGATTGCAGAGTCACGCACTGCAACCCGTACGAGTGGCTTCAATGCAGAAGACCAAGCGTTAGCAGACCTCACCATGAATGATCCCCTTCGTGCATCCTTGTACGCATTCAACCTCATTCAAAAGAAGCGTAAAAAAGTTGAAGGCGCTCCAAAACCTGCACTCGCTAGAAAAATCACCAAAGTTGGCGTTGTAGGAGCAGGTCTCATGGCTTCACAACTCGCTTTACTCTTAGTACGGAATTTGAAATGTCCTGTTGTCATGACAGATCTAGATCAAGAACGTGTAAACAAGGGCGTTGCGTGGGTTCATGACGAAATTGCTAAGTTAGTTGAAAAGGGACGACTCAATAAGGAAAGTGCACAACGACTTTCTCTATTGGTGACGGGATCAGTAGATCAGAGCGTATTCTCGAATGCAGATTTTATTATTGAAGCGATTTTTGAGGAACTGGCTTTGAAACAAGAGTTATTCAAAAATCTAGAAAAAATAGTAGGACCCGAATGTATTCTCGCGACGAATACTTCATCGCTGAGCGTGGAAGCAATGACTCAGGGTTTAGCACATCCAGAGAGAGTGATTGGTGTCCACTTCTTCAATCCTGTCGCAGTGATGCCACTTCTGGAGATTGCAAGAACTCCAACCACCGACGACGCAACCACTGCAACTGCGGTCAACATTGGCAAGGAACTTAAGAAGACAATGGTGATTACAAAGGATGCCCCAGGCTTTGTGGTAAACCGACTCCTGATTCGCTTCATGGGTGAAATCACTGATGCAATTGATGAAGGTACCCCGCCCGAAATTGCTGACAATGCAATGCGTAGCGTTGGGCTGCCAATGACGCCATTTGAGCTTCTAGGTTTAGTTGGTCCAGGTGTGGCGCTGCATGTTTCGGAAATTCTCAACAAAAATTTGGGGGCCCGTTATCGCATCTCTCCTACGATGAAGCGCTTCGTAGAAAATGGGGTGCGCACTTTCTACATCAAAGGAGACGATGGGAAGCAGGTTCCCAATCCGCAAGCAGTTGTGCTCATCGAAAAAGGAAATTCGCCATCAACTTCTGAACAAGTGCGACTACGAGCGCTGAGAGCATTAGCGGAGGAAGCACGGATGATGTTGGATGAAAAAGTTGTTGCTACTCCAAGTGAGATTGATATCTGCATGCTTTTAGGAGCAGGTTGGCCAATGGTGCTTGGAGGAATTTTGCCTTACCTAGATCGAGAAGGAATTAGCGAAGAAGTGTCCGCTTCTCGCTTCCATCCTCGGGGTGTTGCTTCTTTGCCGTAAGGCCATAAAACCACGTAGATACTGTCCGCGAAATATTACTTGGCGTCATTCCTATATCTTCCATAATTTGTGATCGTTTTGAGTGCTCGATAAATGTTAATGGGACTCCCACAGAGTGAATAGGAGTTGAAATCCCAGCATCTCTAAACATTTCGGAAATACTGCTGGCAATGCCCGCATGCCTAATGCCATCTTCAATGACAACAACTGCTTGAAAGCTTTTTACCATGGTGAGCAAATACGGAGGTAACGGTTTTACCCAACGTAAGTCAACGACCGTTATTCCGATCTCCCCAATAGATTGCGCAACTTGAACAGCAATATCGGCTACAGCTCCAACGCTAATCAACAAAATATCTTTCTTTGATCCAGCGAACAGAGTATCGATGCCATCAACTCTTTCTATAGCTGGAATATCTTCAGGCACTGCACCCTTTGGAAAACGCACAAGCGATGGGGAATCAGAAATTCTTAGCGCTTCCTGCAGTGTTTCTCTCAATCGAGCCCCATCGCGTGGTGCTGCGATGTGCATTTTAGGAACGATTCCACTGAGCGCCATATCCCAAATTCCATGATGTGATGGACCATCATCACCAGTGATGCCAGATCGATCTAATACAAAGGTCACGCCAGCTCCATGAAGTCCAACATCTAAAAGCATCTGATCAAATGCTCTATTCAAAAAAGTTGAATAAAGTGCGACAACAGGATGTAAGCCTGCAAATGCCATGCCAGCAGCGCTCGTAACCGCATGTTGCTCGGCTATACCAACATCAATAGTTCGATCTGGAAATTGGCTTGCAAATTTATCTAACCCTGTTGGTCCAAGCATCGCTGCAGTAATTGCCACGATATCTTTTCGCTTCTTGCCGATCTCCACTAATTCTTGGCTAAAGACTGAAGTCCATGATGGTGCAGAACTTTTTAGAGGGATTCCAGTTTCCGGATCAACAACTCCGACTGCATGGAATTTTTCGGCTTCGTCAGCAATCGCAGGCTGATAGCCACGACCCTTTTCTGTTATTGCATGAACTAGTACTGGGCCACCAAAGCTTTTAGCTTTCTTGAGGGCAATCTCCATGGCGCCAATATCGTGTCCATCAATTGGTCCCATATATTTCAGACCCAAATCTTCAAACATGCCTTGTGGCGCTAGAAAATCTTTAGCACCCTTCTTAATTCCATGTACAACGTCATAAATAACTCCACCGACCCCAGGAATACTCAGTAGAGCTTTCTTTCCCCACTTGAGAATCCACTCATATTCTTTAGTAACTCGAAGTGTCGCCAAATATGTTGCCAGTCCGCCGATTGTTGGCGAATAGGACCGTTCATTGTCATTAACAATAATCACTAAGTTTCTGTTCTTATCAGCAGAAATATTGTTGAGTGCTTCCCATGACATTCCACCTGTCAGCGCGCCATCGCCCACTACAACCACGACGCATCGATTTTCTTGATCCGTCAGTGAAAAACCTCGCGAAATTCCATCGCCCCATGAAAGTGCGGTTGAGGCATGAGAATTTTCAATAACATCATGGACGCTCTCTGCGCGATTTGGATAACCCGCTAGTCCGCCTCTTTGACGCAGAAGATCGAAGCCATCTGCACGTCCCGTCAAAATTTTATGGACATACGTTTGATGACCGGTATCGAAAACTATGACGTCTTTGGGAGATTTAAATGCTCGATGAATGGCAATAGTGAGCTCGACAACTCCCAAATTGGGACCCAAGTGACCACCAGTTTTGGATACTTTTTCAATAAGGAATTGGCGAATCTCGCCCGCAAGTGTCGTCAATTCTTCAGGCGTGAATTTAGCCAGATCCGCCGGAGAGTTGATCGAGTTAATCATGTCCTTACTCTACTTCTCGGCAGAAAATTGCGCATTACCTGCGCGCACCATTACAAAAGTGAGCGGAGCACGTACTGCATGATGCCACCGTGGCGGTAATAATCAGCCTCGCCTGGAGTGTCAATCCTAACTTTCGCAGTAAAACTCTTCCCATCGGCAGTCACGGTAACTTCCTTTGGCACTCCCCCAGAATTCATCGCAGTAATGCCTGAAACAGTAAAAGTTTCACTACCGGTTAGACCGAGTGAACTTGCACTTTCTCCCTCTTTGAATTGCAAGGGTAGAACGCCCATTCCAATTAAGTTAGAGCGGTGGATTCTTTCGTAAGATTGCGCGATAACAACACGCACGCCAAGCAGCGCAGTTCCTTTTGCTGCCCAGTCTCTTGATGAACCTGATCCATATTCTTTGCCGGCCAAAATAACAAGTGGAATATTTGCACTTTGATAAGCCACTGACGCATCGTAAATGCTGCTCTGGTTACCGGAGTCCAAGAAGTTTCTCGTGAACCCACCTTCAACTCCATCAAGCAATAAATTCTTGAGTCGAATATTTGCAAATGTTCCGCGAATCATTACTTCGTGGTTACCACGGCGTGAGCCATAAGAGTTGAAGTCTTTGCGGTCAACTCCATGATCGGTTAAATACTTTCCAGCTGGAGAATCGGCTTTTATATTGCCAGCAGGTGAAATGTGGTCAGTAGTTACTGAGTCCCCCAAAATTGCCAAGACGCGAGCGTTAGCAATATCTGTTAACGGGAGTGGGGTTCGAGGCATCTCATCAAAATAAGGAGGCTTACGAACATAAGTAGATTGAAGATCCCACTCAAAGGTTTTCCCAGTTGGAGTATCTAGTGATTTCCAGCGATGATCGCCATCAAAAACACTCGCATAATCTTTAGTAAACATTTCTGAAGAGATTGCTGATGAGATTACTGAATCAATTTCTTGAGCACTTGGCCAAATATCGCGAAGGTAAACAGGATTACCTTGTAAGTCATTTCCCAGAGAATCCTTCTCGAAATCATGATCCATAGTGCCGGCAATTGCATAAGCAACTACGAGTGGTGGTGAAGCTAGGTAATTCATCTTTACATCCGGGCTAATTCGCCCTTCAAAATTGCGATTACCTGACAGAACCGCAGTGACCGCAAGATCGTGTTCGTTTACAGCCTTGCTTATTTCAACTGGCAGTGGGCCAGAATTTCCGATGCAGGTGACACACCCATAACCAACTAAATTGAACCCTAATTTTTCCATATATTGCGTGAGGTTTGCTCGATCGTAATAGTCAGTCACAACTTTAGAACCAGGAGCAAGCGTTGTTTTGACCCAAGGCGCTGAAGTGAGTCCTTTTTCAACAGCTTTCTTAGCAAGCAGTGCTGCGCCGATCATTACTGAAGGGTTGGAAGTATTGGTGCACGAAGTAATGGATGCGATGACTACGTCACCATTTTTAACCGTTGTGGCCTTTTGATTGACTTTGATATCAATAGGCGAACGATTAGTTTTTTCTGAAAAATAAGTTGGAAGAGAAGTTGCAAGTGCAGATTTAGAATTAGTGAGTGAGATTCGATCCTGCGGGCGTTTAGGCCCAGCGATCGACGGAACAACTGTCGAGAGGTCGAGTTCGATATGTTCCGAAAAGCGTGGTGAATGAGATGGGTCATGCCACAAGCCCTGTTTCTTTGCATATTCTTTTACTAGTTCAACTTGTTCTGCAGTGCGTCCAGTTAATTCGAGGTAACGAAGCGTTTCTTGATCAATAGGGAAAATCGCGCAGGTCGAACCGTATTCAGGGCTCATATTTCCGATTGTGGCGCGATTGGCCATAGGTACTTCTACAACGCCTGGTCCATAGAACTCTACGAATTTTCCAACAACACCGTGCTTACGCAATGACTCTGTAATTGTTAAGGCTAAATCAGTCGCAGTCGTACCCACTGGCATCTGTCCACTGAGTTTGAACCCAACAACTCGAGGAATCAACATTGAAACTGGCTGGCCAAGGAGTGCTGCTTCGGCTTCGATGCCACCTACTCCCCATCCGAGCACGCCGAGTCCATTGACCATGGTTGTATGCGAATCAGTTCCAACAACAGTATCTGGATATGCTCGCAAAACTCCATTAACTTTACGCGTCATAATTACTCTTGCTAAAAACTCTATATTTACTTGATGGACGATTCCGGTCCCTGGAGGAACAACTTTAAATTCGTCAAATGCACCCTGTCCCCAGCGCAAGAAACGATAACGCTCACGGTTACGTTCGTATTCGATATCCGTATTTTGAACAAACGAATCCTTAGTACCAAAAACATCTGCAATAACAGAATGATCAATAACCAATTCTGCTGGTGCAAGTGGATTTACTTTCGAAGGGTCTCCACCGAGGTCTACAATTGCCTCACGCATGGTTGCCAAATCTACGATGCAAGGAACGCCAGTGAAATCTTGCATGATTACGCGTGCAGGAGTGAATTGAATTTCAGTATCTGGCTCAACCGATGGGTCCCACTCTGCCAACGCTTTAATATGCTCGGCGGTGATATTTGCGCCATCTTCGGTGCGTAACAAGTTCTCTAATAAAATCTTCAAGCTAAAGGGCAGATCGTGAGCACCTTCAATGCCAGAAATATCAAAAATTTCATAGCTCTCACCGGAAAGCGTCAGCGTGCTTTTTGACTTGAAGGAATCTTTACTCATCTTCTCCCCAGATATCGCGTTGGGCTATCTATCTTGACGTCAAGATACCTTATTTTTCTTCTTTTGTGAAGGTTCAAAACGAGCAACGCACTCGACATGGTGCGTCATAGGGAAAAGGTCAAAAGCCCGTAGCTCTTTCATTTCGAATCCCAATTCTGATAAGTAACTCACATCTCGCGCCAAACTTGCTGGGTCGCACGCTACATAAATGATTTCGCGAGGGCGCTTTCTAGCAATTTTTTCCACAATATCTTTTCCGGCGCCCTCACGCGGCGGATCAAGAATCACGACATCAACCTCGGCAAGTGAATTGAGAACTTTTGCAACATCACCAGGATGAACACGAATGTTAGGAATAGTTGAAAAATTTCGACGTGCATCAGCAATTGAAGTACTACCTGACTCCACTAAGTCAACGCTTCCCAGCGGGCCTATTTGATTGATTATGGCTGCAGTAAAGAGGCCAACGCCCCCGTAAAGATCGAATACGCGATCGCCTTCCTTAACGCGAACAAGAAGAACATCTATCAATGTGTCAGGGGCGCTTCGATGGCTTTGCCAAAAAGATTGTTGACTTACCTCGAGTGGGTAACCATCAATAGTTTCTTGCGTAACTGCAGGACCTTGCGTCATGCGCGGCTTAGATCCACGTTCTGATCCAGCAATAGCAATGGAGGTTTCGCCAGATGTCGGCGATGTTATTTCTACTCGTGAATGAGCAGGCCATTTACGCGCCGACAGCTCATTAAATTTCATCTCACTTACTGCAATGAGGCAGTCATCGACCTCAACTACGTTATGAGTCCGGGATGCGTAAAATCCGAGTTTTCCTTGGGCTGAAGTAGCACTAGAAACACGCGTTCTCCAATGGAGGCTGTCGCCAACTTCTTCAACAACAATATCAATCTCCATTTTCGCAAGACGCTTAAATTGCTCTCGTATAACATCTGCTTTCAAAATGCGTTGACGACCGATAGTGATGTGTTGAAAATCGCAACCTCCGCAGCCGCCTGGTTTGGCATATGCACACGGTGGAGTAATTCGATCAGGAGAGGCTTCAATTACTTTTATTACATCTGCTCTACTAAAGCTTGACCCTGGCGCAGTCACCTCAACTTCAACGGTTTCCCCGGGAATTGCATGGCGAACAAAAAAGACTTGATCCTCATGCCTGGCAATAAAGTGACCTCCGTGGGCCACCTTTTCAATTGATGCAACAAAACGTTGACCAGTACTCATGGGTTTTCCGCGTTGCGTCGTCATAGTAGGTAAGCCTATTGGTGAAGGTGGGTGTAGGTTTTACCTGTGCATGTTGTGATTATGGGATGCGGACGAGTTGGCTCTTCATTAGCCAATGAATTAGAGGCTTCCGGGCATTCGGTAGCGATTATCGACCAATCGAAAGATGCTTTTCGGCGATTAGGTCCAAACTTTAAAGGAATCACCGTTACTGGAGTCGGCTTCGATGGAGACATTCTTCGTGAAGCTGGAATCGAGCGCGCGGAAGCTTTTGCCGCGGTAAGCAATGGAGACAACTCAAACATTTTGGCTGCAAGAGTCGCCCGTGAAACATATGGTGTGAAAAATGTAGTGGCACGCATTTACGATCCAGGCCGTGCTGAAATTTACCAACGACTTGGCATCCCAACTGTTGCAACGGTTCTCTGGACTTCAGAGCAAATTATGAGACGCATATTGCCTGAAGGTTCACGCTCTGAATGGCGCGACGCAAGTGGAACTATTGCCCTGTGTGAGATGCACATAGATTCTTCATGGTTTGGACAACCGGCCACTCTTATTGAAAATGTGACTCCGGCAAGAGTCGCTTTTATTACTCGTCTTGGAGAAGGTCTTCTTCCAGATTCTCATACTGTTTTACAAGATGGGGATCTCGTGCATGTCATGGTTTTAGAGAAAGATGTTGCGGCCGTTGAAGCCTCACTCGGTCGCTCACCAGAGGTTGCCAAATGAGAGTAGCGATTGCTGGTGCTGGCAACGTTGGTCGCGCGATTGCACGCGAACTTCTTGATAATAAACATCAAGTCTTATTGATTGAAAAAGATCCTAAAGCTCTAAAAATCGACAGTGTTCCAGATGCTGAATGGTTAATGGCTGATGCATGTGAAATTTCGGCACTTGATGGCGCAAGACTTGGTGAATGCCAAGTACTAGTTGCTGCAACAGGTGATGACAAAGTGAATCTTGTCGCATCGTTCTTGGCCAAAACTGAATATGGAGTTCCTCGAGTAGTCGCGCGAGTGAATCACCCTAAAAATGAATGGCTCTTTGATGCTTCATGGGGTGTAGATGTAGCAGTGTCAACGCCACGTATTATTTCCGCACTCGTTGAAGAAGCAGTAACAGTCGGGGATGTAGTCCGCTTATTCTCATTTAGACAGGGAGAAGCTAACCTCGTAGAACTGACTCTTCCAGATGATTCTGAATGTATTGGTAAAACTGTCGAAGAGATTGCACTTCCAGATAATGCTTCTTTAGCCGCAATTCTTCGTGACGGTCGAGTTATTTCAGCAAGCCCACACGATGTCTTTACTGCGGGAGATGAACTTTTGTTTGTTGCCTCAGCAAGTGCAGAAAAACAATTAAAGAAGTGCTTTATTTCTTTGTAAGCTCCGCTTTATTTTTCTGTTGGTGGCGCGATTGAAGGCGTTTGTTTGATAATCATCCAGGTGCCCCAAGCGGTTAAAATGAAAAGTGGATATCCCATTGCTAAGTTAACAGTTCCAAGTAAATTAACATTTCCACTGCGATAAATTGGATACTGGACTGCAATCCGTCCGAAAAAAAGCGCAACCCATAACCAACCTGCACGCATATAAGCACGTTTACGGATTGGGTGTTTTCTCCATAAAAAGTTCTCGCCCAGGATTGGTCCCAAAAGTAAACCCATAATTGGCCATCCGACAATGTTGGCGATTAAGTACGCACTTCCATAGGCTAAATTAGTAAATAGTTTAGGTAGATAGAAATCTTGAGCATGACCAGTGCGATTGGCCAAAAACGCACAAAATGCAACTCCGACGAAACCTGAGAGCACATGCTGCAAAGTGTCTTTTCGAACTAGGCGCGCAATTGCCAATACTGCGGCAATTACTACGGATGCAACCACTCCACTTTTGAGTTCGTGAGTGATGTTGTAGGCAACGAGGAAAACAAGTGATGGCAAGCCAGAATCAAGTAGACCACGAGTTCCACCAAATGCACCCATTACTTTTGCTTTATCGTCGTTGTGACTCATTTACGCTCTCCCCGTAGAACCGAATCCGCCGGTTCCTCGTCCAGAACCGGGCAGTTGTGAAACTTCAATAAATTCCGCTTTTTCAATTTTTTGAATAATGAGTTGAGCAACTCGGTCGCCTCGTTTAAATGTAATTGCTTCATGTAGATCATGATTGATTAAGATAATTTGAAGCTCACCGCGGAAACCAGCATCAACAGTGCCAGGGGTGTTCACCATCGAAACTCCATGCTTAATTGCGAGCCCAGAACGTGGATGCACAAATGCTGCGTATCCATCAGGGAGCGCGATTGCGATTCCTGTTGGGGCCAATGCTCGTTCCCCTGGTGCAAGAGTGAGATCAATTCGTGTGACTAAATCTGCGCCAGCATCTCCACCCTTGGCATAGTTGGGAAGTGGAACGCCTGGATCAAGACGTTGAATTAATACCGAAACCATTAGGGATTTATTTCAAAGTCTGGGTCAACGAAAGCCAATAATTCTGGACGATTTGTCGCGTAATCCAAATATTCTTTCGGTGCGTTTTCTAAAAAATGGGTCATGGGCACAATGACGAATAGAGCTGCTGCCTTGACAGCAATGGCTCCATCTGGTGAATTAAGACGACCTTCTGCCGATGTATAAACTTTACGATTCACTTTCCCGGTTATGCGCGCGCTGATATAGAGCTTGGATCCAATGGGAACTGGTTTGAGAAAATCTGTCTCTAGTCGCGCAGTTACTGCTGGAGATCGAATCAGCCACATTAACTTTCCTAGCGCCTCATCAAAAGCCAAGGAAAGTAAGCCTCCGTGTGCAAGCCCTGGAGCACCTTGATGATTTTCAGTCACAGTGAATTCGGCAGTGAGTTCAGTACCTTGACCAGCATGTGCAACTAAATGCAAACCTGTTGGATGTAAATCACCGCAACCGAAACAGTGGCCGAAGTGAGATGGAATTCGGGTGCCTTCTCCCGGAGCTTTCTCATGACGTCCTGGAATTTCTGCGCCTTCTGGCGGGATAGTGCTTGCCACACGGGTCATAGGTAAAGGTTACTTCATTACATCCGCTACCGTCTTCCTATGTCTGAAAGTTCCCTGCCTAATCCCATTTTTCGCGAATCTCTCGCGCCACCGGTCTGGTTACTGGGCTTTATCTACTTTCTTTTAGCTTCGCTAGCGCTATCGATTTGGGCAGCTTTAGGTGATAGCGCTGGGGTGATTTCAATTCTTTTCTTCACAGTACTTCTCTTGGTCATCAGAAGTAAGTCGACGTTGCATATTGAAGTTACTCACAATGAATTAACAATAAATCGTGCCCACATAGAGAAAAAATTCTTAGGAGAAGTCAAGCAACTTGACTCTGCACAAATGCGGACAACGCGAGGACGTAATGCTGATCCAGCAAGTTTCTTAGCGATTAGATTTTGGGTAAGTCAGGGCGTAAAAATTGAAGTGAAAGATTCAAAAGATTCGACCCCTTATTGGTTGATCAGTACAAAAAAGGGAAATCAACTTGCAAAAGCCCTAAAAGATTAGGCGCACTCTTTACATACTGCTTTAGCGCCTTCGCCCTTAGCTAATTGCGAAATATGGTGAACGAGAAAACAGCGCGAGCATGCAAATTCGTCTGTTTGTCTTGGGACAACGCGCACTGAAAGCTCTTCACCAGATAAATCTGCTCCAGGTAGCTCAATGCTTTCTGCAGCTTCGGCTTCATCAACATCAACTTGGCCGGACTGAGCATCTACACGTCGAGCTTTTAGTTCTTCAAGGGATTCTTCATGTAACTCTTCATCAGTTTTTCTGGGGGTGTCGTAGTCAGTTGCCACTACATTCACCTCGCCTTCATCTTCATCATGTTTCAGGACACTGGGTATATTTACCTACGCGGGCGCATAATCGCGTATATCTGCTGCCTTAGTACCTACAACGCCCGGCGTGTCGAAGTTATTCCTTGCGAGTTTGCTCTCCTTTTGCGCGAACTGGAGCGCGCTCGACCGCTACAGGCGGGATAACTTCTCAGCAAGCGATGGATTCACACGTGCATGTATAGCAGTTCCCTCAGCAACGTATTCCTCACTCAGAATTTCACCATGCTCATGAATGGCATGAATGAGGTCTCCCCGATCATAGGGAACGACAGTTTTGATCTCCACGCTTGGGCGAGGAAGTGAATTTTCAATAGCGTGAAGTAAGCCTTCCATTCCAAATCCAGAACGAACCGAGAACGCATAACTA
>CAFBPP010000004.1_pt1 | contig 39420 bp, 37 predicted proteins | sample 7269751 | NCBI WGS metagenome assembly CAFBPP01 (sample SAMEA6814148, study PRJEB35770) | freshwater metagenome | biome: Freshwater; feature: Freshwater reservoir; material: water | place: Czech Republic | collected 2017-06-27 | depth 30m m
ACTTTGAGCAACGGGCAAAGTGATTGGGATAAGCGCCTTAAAATTTGTTTTTTTAGGCGAAGCGGCGCTAGCGGCGCTTTGAAAGGAAGTGACGATTAAGGTAGAGGCTGCAATCAAAGCAATGTATTTACGCATGTGGGAAGATAACGCTGCGTGTCAATTACTGTCAGAGACTCGCCCAAGTCCACTAACAATTGATTAACGAATAAGCGTGCAGCAGTTGCTAGAAAGCTCTGAGACGTGCAAAATCCTCATAACTTCGTAAAACTTTGAATTCTTGCCGTTCAGTCATAAATCTGTCGCAACCTTATCCAAATGTACGTATAGGGCGAATGTACATATCTCTACCGTTCACTTCAGAACTGGTAACTCCGGTCCCTAGATCCATCGCCCAGGACTTTACTAATGAATCTTGCGATGAAGACCAGTACTGCGCTCCGCTTGAGGTCTTACCAATAATGGTTCTCTTATCGTATAAAAGCGCTAATTCATCTTTTGAAGGTAAGTACCAATCAGATTTTCCACCACCGCGGTAATTTGATGCCACTTTTGCAGCCACAAAAGAATCAGCGCTCGTGGTTACGCACTGTGTAATTATCGCTGAAGTATTAGTCAAACCTTTTCCAGTGAGAACTGATGTCAACAAGCTAGTGAAAGTTGGCGGACAAAAAGGCACTACGGGCTCGTTTTCACCGTTCCAGGTTGATGGTGCAACTTCTAGATATTTCCAAGAACCGAAAGTCGTACCAGGTTGCACATAGAAAACAACTCCACCTCCTGGGCCAGTGTCGCCAACTACACAACTTCCACCAGCACTTGCACATCCAAGCGATGAACTTGAAACTGTTGGGGAAGGAGTTGGTGTTACAGACGGTGCCGGAGCAGAGGTAGGTGATGGAGTTGAACTAGCTGTTGGAGCTGGAGACTGGGAAGGCGTGGCCGATGCCGTTGTAGAAGGTGACGCACTGGGCGAGGCAGAAGGTTTTGGAGTGGCTATTGGAGTAGCTGTTGGAGTGGCTGTTGGAGTGGCTGTTGGAGAGGTTGTTGGAGTGGCGGTAACTTTGACAACGGGCTTCTTAACAACCACGCCTTTATTCCAGACAAGTTTGCCTTTAACTTTAATGCATGTGTATTTCTTTCCGTCTACAGTAGAAGTTTTGCCAACTTTGCTACACGTGGCGCCGGTCTTAACTGCTCCCTGAGCCATTGATGTTGACGAAATAAACAAGGCTACTGATATGGCTATGACAAGTACCCGTCGCAACATGGTCATATTTCCTCTAGAGCGTTGCTAGTTCAAATGTAGAAGAAGTCAGTCTCTTCATTATGCAATCGCGATTGCATCAACAACGAAAACTAAAGTTTCGTTAGGACCGATTGATCCGCCACCGGCAGCGCCATAGCCAAGATCTGGTGGGATAACTAATAGTCGTCGGCCTCCAACTTTCATTCCAGGAATACCTTGTTGCCAACCAGCAATCACACGAGCAAGTGGGAAAGTTGCGGGTTCTCCACTAGCCCAAGAAGATTCAACAACTTTTCCTGTAGACCACGCCATGAGTGTGTAATGAACTGTCATTGTTGATTCTGCAACTGCTGGGCTACCAGTTCCCTCAAAAATATCTTTAGTTATGAGCGTTGTTGGTGGAGTACCAGAAGGAGCAGAGATAGTTGGCTCCATTCCTTGATCTCCAGTTACGGTTGGAAGATTTGTTGATGATTCAGCCACTTTAGAACCCCCACAAGCAGTAAGTGATGCAACGGATACGAGCACAGCCAAAGCTAGAGCTAGTTTCTTACCACGCATTTATTCGTTCCCTATCTCTTTAATAAGTGTGAAATCGCCCCCGCCAAGTTGGCCTTGGGAATTATAGAGCTCAAGTTTTGCACGAGTGTCGGCAATATCTAAATTGCGCATTGTTAATTGTCCAATGCGATCAACAGGCCCAAAGGCTGCGTTTTCTGTGCGCTCCATAGAAAGTTTTTCAGGGTGATAACTCAGTGCGGGCCCGGTTGTGTTGATAATGGAAAAATCATCACCGCGGCGCAGTCTGATTGTTACCTCACCTGTTACAGCCGACGCCACCCAACGTTGTAAGGATTCACGATGCATTAGAGCTTGTGGATCTAACCACCGTCCTTCATAGAGCAAACGTCCAAGACGACGACCTTCTGAATGGTAATTTGCAATGGTGTCTTCATTATGAATTGCACTGACTAAACGCTCATAGGCAATAAAGAACAGCGCCATTCCCGGTGCTTCATAAATCCCACGACTTTTTGCCTCAATGATTCTGTTCTCAATTTGATCTGCCATACCAAGACCGTGGCGGCCACCAATTGCATTGGCCTCTTTCATGAGTGCGACAACATCAGTGAAATCTTTACCGTTAATTGCAACAGGGCGGCCTTGGGCAAAAGAAATCTTCACATCTTCTGTTGCAATCTTTACCGACTCATCCCAGAAGCGCACTCCCATGATTGGTTGAACAATTTCTAAGGAGGTATCGAGGTTTTCCAAACTCTTTGCTTCATGCGTTGCACCAAGAATATTGGCATCTGTTGAATACGCCTTTTCGGTACTATCTCTGTAGGGCAACTTGTGGGCAACTAGCCACTCAGACATCTCTTTGCGTCCGCCTAGTTCTTTAACAAAGTCTGCATCAAGCCAAGGCTTATAAATTTTTAAGTTGGGGTTTGCTAAAAGTCCATAACGATAAAAACGCTCAATGTCGTTGCCCTTATAGGTAGAACCATCGCCCCAAATTTCCACTTTATCGTGCATCATTGCACGCACTAATAGCGTGCCAGTTACTGCTCTGCCCAGAGGAGTTGTATTGAAATATTGCTTACCCCCAGAGCGAATATGGAATGCTCCACAAGCAATCGCTGCTAAACCTTCTTCAACGAGTGAGGTCTTGCAATCAACTAACCGTGAAATCTCTGCGCCGTATTCTTTGGCGCGACTAGGAACGGTTTCAATATTTGGCTCATCGTATTGACCAAGATCTGCGGTGTATGTGCAAGGAATTGCTCCCTTTGCTCTCATCCATGCAACGGCAACAGATGTATCAAGCCCACCAGAGAAAGCAATGCCCACTTTTTGCCCAACCGGCAAGGATGCTAGAACTTTTGACATGGTGACAGCCTAATGCAGCCTTACACGTAGATGCGGACCATTTACTAGTGGTTGCTTATGAATTGCAAATTTATGAAGGTGAAATAACGGCAGTGCCTTTTTCGTGTGGCAAAAACCTCAATGTATGACCGGGCATGGCCTTTGCAAAAGATTCCGCCATTGCGTGCTCACCTTCGCGATTGGCATCATCAATGATTACTACAGCCTTCGGTGATAATTTCGATGCCAATTCGAGCAACGCACCAGTGCGAGCTTTAGGATCTTTCGAACCTGGAGGTCCGTCAATGACGAGCAAATCTATCTGCGATATGTCGGTAAAAGCTTTGCGTGAATACCAGGTTCTTTCTGCATCGTATTGCTCAAGCGGTGCAACGCGGATTTCAACACCTGTTATGGAATGTTGTTCCAATACATTTCTTGTTACTTGAGCGAATTCGGCCGAATGATCAAAGCTTATAATTTTAGTGGCAGAGTCAGCTGATAAGGATTTACCCATCATAAGAGTGGATAATCCCGAGCCAAGTTCAACGATTAACTTCGGCTTTCGTGCCTTTACTTCAGCAACGAGAGTCATCAATAAATCTGGTGATGCTGCCCAACTTCGCGTTGGTGGAATAGCTTTCGTGAAACTGAGTTCATTCAAAAGTTGTGCATAAATCTCACTCTGTCTATACGCAACCCACTGCTTCTCTTCTAAATTTTTGAGTGCGGTCTGGAATTCATTATTCAATTTCGCCATCTCTTTACGAGTTTGCCCAAGCTTTCGAGCAATCTTGCGAAGTTTCCAGACTAGAAATAGAAGTCCCAAAGCAAGCCCGATTACTGCGATGGTGAGTAGTAGCGAGATCATGCTCGTAGCGTATCAATTGATATTGCCTACGTTGATAGTTAAGAGTGAAGCGAAACTCCAATTTCACTCTCGAGTAACTCAGACAAAACTGGCTTTACATTCCACACCGCAAGCATCTCTTGGTAACTTTGAACATCAGATGGCTCTGGCTTGACCCCAGTCTTAACTGCTCTGATCATGGTATTTCGGGGGGTGTGCTCACCTCCGACAAATTCGATTACATCGGTCCTATATCCAATGATTTTTAGAATCTGTGCACGAAGGGCGTCAGTAAGGAGATCTGCTAATCGCTCTTTCATTAAGCCGTGTTTAGTGAGAAGTCCCCAAGGTTCTGGAGATTGCTTAATTTGAGATTGCAGATCGTGATGGCAACATGGCGCAACAAGTAAAACTTTTGCTCCGTTTTGCGCTGCCCAAGCTATTGCATCATCAGTTGCCGTATCGCAAGCATGTAGCGCTATTGCAACATCTACATAGTCAATTGCAGAACTCTTGATCTCTTCTGCGCGGAACTCTATGGTGCTAGATATTCCTAACTCTTTTGCAATCGCTGAATTTCGATTGCGCGACTCCTGTCGAACGTCGACACCAACTACTTTCACAAAGAAACCTTGGCTGAGTAAGTATTGGTGAGTTGCAAAAGTTAAGTAAGCATGCCCGCACCCAAGATCCACAATAGAAAGAGGTTTTTCTTTTGTAGGTGTTTTGATATGGCCAGCTTCAATTGCACTGGTAATAGTAGGAGCAAGAAGTCGTAAGAATTCTTCCACTTGCTTATATTTATCCTGGCGGGAGGGCTTGATGTTGCCTGCAGAGTCGCTAATCCCTACAGAGCGCAAAAATGGGTCTGAGGGATCTAGCAGGCGAGCTTTTGCACGATCGTGCTCTAAATTTTGTTGCAAAACAGATTTCTCAAGATGGACAAGTGCCTCTTGCTTTTTCGTTATGCGGATTGTCATTGACCCTTGAGTGTGTTCAACCAATATATTCGCAAAGCCACTTTGCAAAAGTGAAGAAACGTCCAAATCCTTTGGCACGTAGTTCTTCGTTGTGGTTTGGCGCACATCATTGCTCATTAACTGCAACTGAATCTGCCCCTTAATCAAAACTGGGCGTATGTCTATTCTGGTTTGCTCTGGTTGAAAATTCCTACGTCTTCCAGACAATACAACTCTTACTAAATTATCGGTATGCGATATTAAATCAATAGCTTGATTTAAGGCCTCGTCGAGTTCAATGGTTGTTTCGATTCACTCTACATACTCATTACTTTTCCGGGGTTGAGAATCCAATTAGGGTCCATAGATAATTTGATTCCGCGCATGACATCCACTGCCTCTTGTCCTGTTTCCTCAACGAGAGCAGTAATTTTTCCAGAACCAATGCCATGTTCACCAGTGCATGTTCCACCCATTGCAATAATTTCCAAAGTAATGTCATGGGTGATGTGGCGAACTTCTAGAAGTTCTTCTGGTTTCAGCGGATCAGACATGATCGCGCAATGGAAGTTTCCGTCTGCTACGTGGCCCAAAACTGAATACTCATAAGGATGCTGATCAAGAATTCGAATAGCAATATCTACCGCCTCGGCAAGGCGAGAAATAGGCACAGCCATATCGGTACTTAACCCACGTTTTCCAGGATTTGCAGCAAAATTTGCCCAGTGCGCATTGTGGCGCGCGTGCCAGAGTTTGCGTCGTTCACCTTCATCGGTTGTCCATGTGAATTCTGAACCGTTAAATTCTTCAATGATTTCTTTTACTGCTTGAGCGTCTTCTTCCACCCCAGTTGGGCTCCCGTGGAATTCAAAGAAGAGCGTTGGAAGTTCAGACAAAGTCATGTGATCGTAAGCATTGATATTGCGAATAGATTTCGCATCTAAAAATTCACATCTTGCGATTGCAATACCCGTGCGCACAATTGTCGTTGCAGCAAGAACTCCGTCAGCCAAAGAAGGGAAACAGACGACTGCGGCAGCCATTTTTTCGGGAATTCCAAATACTCGAAGTGTCACTTCGGTGATAACGGCCAATGTGCCCTCAGATCCAACAAGCAGTCTAGTTAAGTCATATCCTGCAGATTGTTTACGAGTTTCGCGACCAGTTTTGATGATTGTTCCATCGGCCAAGACTGCAGTTAGCGCCATAACATTTTCGCGCATGGTTCCGTAGCGAACAGTGGTTGTTCCGGCAGCGCATGTTGCCGCCATTCCACCAAGAGTTGCATCGGCGCCTGGATCTACTGAGAAGAAGAGTCCTTGATTTGCTAATTTATCGTTAAGCGCATTGCGCTGAACTCCGGCTTCAACCCGTACTAAAAGGTCATCTGCGCGAATTTCAATTATTTTATTCATATTTGAAAGATCTAAACTGATTCCGCCATAAAGTGGAACCACGTGGCCCTCAAGAGAAGTTCCAGCACCGAATGCAACAACAGGAATTGATTCCTTGTTGCAATACGCAAGTACTTTGGAAACTTCTTCGGTGTTATTGACCATAACGACAGCGGACGGGCGACCGGGAACGGATGCTGATTCGTCGTGACCGTGTTGCTCTAAAACTGATTCGCTTGTGCTCAATCGGCCATCAACTAGTGCTTTAAGTTCAGCAAGCTGACGGTCATTTAAGTCAACGCGGGTTGTAATCATGGGCTAAGAGTAGAGGGTTTCGGGTGTGTTATCCACGTGAGACTTCTTCAAGAACTTCAAGTAGGTGAATATATGTCTCACCGGTTGCTTGTGACATTCCAATTTCACATGGCCGATTCGAAGATGCGTGTGCGCTAAATTCCTGTGATGTGATTTCTTGAGCTTCGGCCTGGGTTGCGGATTGCGTTAACTCTGGATGTAGCAATCCCCTATCACCTGCATATCCGCAACAAGCCCAATTCTCCGGAATATAAACGCTATGTGCAACTGCCTGTCCGATGAGCTCCATTTTTTTGTTTAATCCTAGTTGCACCCCAGAACAGGTTGGGTGCAGTGCAATTGATTCTATTTTTCGCGCTATTTGTAACTTCGGTAAGATTTTATCTGCAACAAATGCAAGAACGTCTTCGACTTGAATGTGGGACAACTTGGGATCATGAGAAACCAATTCAGTAAGGCCATCCGTACAAGAAGTTGCATCGCACACAACAGGAACTCCAGTCTTGGCTGCACTTTCGAGAAGCGCCGCACTTGTCTTACCAATCATCGTTTCATAGCCTTGAGAGAGTCCCTTAGATTTCCATGGAGTTCCACAACATAGATTCGAAATAGATTCTGGGACAGCAACTTCAATACCTGCCCTATGGCACAGTGCCAAGAAGGCGTTCTCAACTCCGACATGGCCATCACTTGCACCAAACATAGAGTTGACGCACGATGGGAAATAAATTACTTCAGCGTTGGAATTAACCACTCCCTTACGCACGGTTCCACCTCTAGGAAGATTTTTATTCCAGAGTGGGACATTGTCATTGCCTGCAATCTTTCGAACTAAGGAGTTTGCTCCAACAACGAGCGCTGACGGCATTACCGAAGTTAGATTCATGACACGCCCCAAAATTGATGTGGCAGGGCCCCATTTATTTACTGAAAGAACTCCCAGGGCTTGTGCAGTTGCACTTTGCTCTTCTGCGCGCAATCTTTTCACTAGTGCGCCAGTATCAATATCTACTGGACAAGCCACTGAACACATACTGTCGACCGCGCACGTTTGAATTCCGTCATACTCATACCTTTTGGTTAAATCTTTAAGTGTTTTCGTATCTCCGGCAACTCGGGCATCTTCCATCGCCCTTCGAATGACAATGCGTTGGCGAGGCGTGATTGTTAAGTCTTTACTTGGGCAAACTGGCTCGCAATAGCCACACTCAACGCAACGATCTACTTCAGAATCAATCGTTGGGTTAATTTTCAAATCCTCAATATGGACAAGTTCGTTCTCATTAATCATGACGCCTGGGTTAAGCAGGTTGGTTGGATCGCATAACTTCTTGATTAAGACCATAACTTCATAAAGTTCATCACCACATTGACGTCTGACATACGGGGCCATAATTCGACCCGTGCCGTGCTCGGCTTTAAGTGAACCACGTTGACCAAGAACGAGTGAAACCATGTCTTCTGTAAAATCTTGATAGCGCTGGATGCATTCTGGTTTATCAAATTCTTCATTGAGTAAGAAATGTATGTTGCCATCTTTAGCATGACCAAAGATCACACTGTCACGATAGCGATGCTTTTCAAGTAGCTGTGCTAGTTGCATTGTTGTTTCATGAAGTCCAGACATTGGTACAGCAATATCTTCCAAAATTGCAGTTGTGCCAGAAGGTCGGTTGCCAGCCACAGCTGCGTAAAGCCCCTTGCGCGCATACCAAAGTTCATTTCTAATAGCGCTATCAGTAGATAAAGTCGTTGCAGGGATAGGAAGGCCTTTCAATACGTTCATGGCTTGTGCAACTTGCGCACTTAAACCCTCACTGCTCGAATCTTGATACTCAAGTAGCAAAGCTGCATGCCTATCAAAGATAATTCCGCCTAAGACCGAATCTGCCATGTGCTCACGTTGGGCAACTCGTAATGAAGATGTATCGAGTAACTCGATTACAGCAGCATTAGATGATTTCAAGACAGGAAGTGCAGACGTCGCATCGCCTAAGTTATTAAAGATGAGCAAGCCCGTAGCAGATTTTTGCAAAAGTGGGATAGTTCTAAAGGTAACTTCTGCAATGAAGGCAAGAGTTCCTTCGCTGCCGACAATCAAGTGGGCCAATATGTCGATAGGTTTTTGATAATCAGTCAGTGAGTTGAGTGCATACCCCATAGTGTTTTTGATGGCATAGAGCTCCGTAATTTTTGCGACCGACGATGGGTTATTCACTACGCGTTCTCGGAGTTTTGCTAAACCTTCATATAGCTGTGGTTCTTTGCTTTTTAATTGAGCATCGGCATCACTGTGAGAAGTGTTGATAACAGTCCCACTAGGCAAAATTAAAGTAAGCGAATCTAAGGTCGCATATGAATTAAACTCAGTCCCGCAAGCCATTCCACTCGAGTTATTTGCAACTACTCCCCCAATGGTGCAAGCAATTTCACTGGCAGGATCTGGGCCCAATTTTCTGCCGAATTTAGCTAGCGCAATATTTACTTGTTTTACGGTTGCTCCAGGTTGAACACGGACTTTTGCGCCACCATCTAGTACTTCAATCTCGCGAAAATTCCTACGTGTATCTACCAACAAGCCTGAACTCACACCTTGTCCACTTAAACTCGTTCCACCAGAGCGAAAAGTTAATCCGACTCCATGTTCGTGGCTAATACGAAATAGATCGCCCATTTGATTGGCACTTGTAGGGCGCACGATGACTGATGGTGTGAGTAAATAATGCGAAGCATCACTTGCCATAGCTCTGCGATCGAAAAATTCATTTGAAATTCCATCAGGAACTGCAGATTCCAGTGCAGTAAGGAGTGCCTTCGTTGTCATTGGCTCTCCTTACTCAATATGCACACCGGTTAAGAATTCACGTGAAGTCTACCAATGCCCATTGATTTAGGCAGTGTTGGGTAATGCCGAATTAAAAACGTGCTGAAAGTCCACCGTCGACAGTAATAACTTGCCCTGTCAGGAAAAACCTCGTTACTCGCCTTTCGTAGATCCTGCGGTGAGGCCCGCAATGAAAAATTTCTGGCCAAATAGATAAGCAATAATCAAAGGAAGTGTTGCAATGCTCATACCTGCCATCACGGTTGGTATATCCAAACTGTATCTACTCTGGAAACCAGTTATACCAACCATCAACGTTTTCTTATCATTTGTCTGTAAAAATACAAGAGCAAGGAGAAGTTCATTCCAAGCCCATAACAAGTTAACAACCGCAAGGGTTGCTAGAGCCGGCCCAGAAAGTGGCAAAACTATGCTTCGGAAAGTTCGGAAAGAAGATGCGCCATCAACATTTGCAGATTCGATGATGCTCTCAGGAATAGATTTAAAGAAGTTTGTCAGCATATAAACAGAGAAAGGCAACATCAAGCCAACGTAAATCAGAATGACAAGTCGTAGCGTGGAAATCAGAGAAAGGCTCACTCCCACCTGGAACAGTGGAATCAATAAAACCACTGGCGGAACAACCATCAATGAAACAAATATTCCCAACAGTGTTTCTCTGCCTCTAAAAGCAAAGCGTGCAAAACCCCAAGCCGCAAGAGCTGCCACAACTTCGGTGAGGAGCACCGAAAATGTTGTAATGGCGAATGAATTCGTGAGCCACTGCGGGAACTGATCTGTCCATGCAGCTTTGAATCCTGCAAGCGAAGGATGTAAAGGTAGAGAGAACGGGGATTTCAAGAACTGTGCTTGAGTTTTGAATGCACCAGTAAACATGATGTAAGTCGGAACGATTGCCATGAGGGTCATGCCAATAAGTAGCAATTGGCGAACGGTGGCGCCGAAGGTGAATTTTTTCATTTGGCAAACGTTCCGGAAATTGATTTACGTTGGATTCTAAAAAATGCGACTACGAGCAGGAGCGTTGCTAAGAATAATAAAACGGCAGCTGTTGCAGCCAACTCTGGCGCTCGATTCTGGAAAGCCGCACGATATATATAGAGCTCGCTGACCATTGTGGAACTACCTGGCCCACCCAGGCCATTAGACATAACGAAGACATAATTAAAAACCCACGAAACCATTGTGATTGCTTCTATCACTGTATAAAAAATAATTGTGTTCATTATCTGGGGACGAGTCACAGACCAATGCATCCGAAAAAAGCCAGCTCCATCAATGCGTGCTGCCTCAAAGACTTCTTGGGGTAAAGAAATGATGTGTGCCAATAGCAAGATGACGCCAAAGCCCACTTCTTTCCAGATTATGACCGTAGACATAGTGCCTAAAGCAATTTTGGGATCCCCGAGCCAATCTTGTGCAAGAGGGTTTAAACCAACCGATTCGAGAAAAACATTGAGTGCGCCATGCAACTGATAAATCTGCCCGAACACAACCGCAATGACTGGGATTGGCAGAACGTATGGCAAGAACACGGAGGCGCGATAGAAGCGCATTCCCCGTCTGGTTTCGAAAAGAAGAACTGCTAATAAAAAAGCGCAAGCAACAAGTATCGGGACAACGAGCAAAAGTAAAGTGTTATGCGCAATCGCTGTATGAAAGAGCGAATCTGTTAATACGATAGAAAAGTTTTCAAAACCAATCCATTTTCCGTCGTATCGAAATGCTTGAGTGAAGAGCGAAATAATCGAATATCCAAAAACAAATAGAACTACCAAGCCAGCAGGAAGAATCCAAAATAGCGCTTCTCTGGCATCACGACGAGAACGCTGGCGCCCTTTGGGGGCGCCAGCGTTCGTCGGACTCTTACGAGTGTCTTGCTTTAATTTCACTTAGACCATGCAGTGAAATTATCAACAACCTTTCGGTCGCTCTTTCTGATTTTCTCCATCGTCGCTTCAGTATCTGCTGCGGCTTGTTCTGGAGTAATTGTTCCCTTGAGAATCAACTGCACGTTCTTGAAAATTGCATCGGTATCAAGTTGTGCTGGGATGAAGTTCTCTAGGTATGGAGCGCCATCAAGGGCTGCTGCAAAGAGTGCTGCAGTTGATGCACTTGTCACCTGTGTTAGATCAAAACGATCATCTGCTGGAAGTGAGCCAGTATCAGCAAACCATGCATTCAAACGTTCGGTTGTGTGACCGAATGCAATGAAGTCAGCAGCAACTTGTGGGTACTTAGACCACGAAGTTACGCCAAGAGTTTGTGAGCTTGTTCCCATCTTTCCGGCAAATGGACCATCTGACCAAGCTGGAATTGCAACGATTTCTGCAACATCATCTCCGCCTGCCTTCTTGACGAAGTTAGGGGCATCTGGACCAGCAGTTATTGTCATCGCAGCTTTTCCTTCAACGAAGCGTTGTTGTGCCTGATACAACTCAAGAGAGTTGATGTCGTCGTTCCAGCACTTGTGCTTCTTTGAATCGGCAAGAGCTGTCCACCAGCCAGCCATATTTGGATCAGTAAACTTTGTATCTCCAACTACTGCAGAAATAACTTCTTTTTGGGATGAAATGGACTGAGCACCGAGCATCGAATAAATCCATGCACCGAACCAGCCATCTTTGACTCCACCTGCAATTGTTGTGATCTTCTTAGCTGAAAGAACATCGCAGACTTTGAGCAACTCGTCCCATGTTTTTGGTGTGGTCAGTTTGTTTGCAGCAAGTATGTCTTTGCGCACGAGAAGTGGGAATGAAGGATTTACATACCAAGGAGCAGTCCAGATTTTGCCTTGGAAGCCTTCTTCAACTTGAGCGTTTGTGTAATGTGAAAGTTCTTCAGCTGATAGGTAGTCAGAGATTGGAACAATGTTTCCGTCCCATCCTGGTTGCTGAGCATAAATTCCACCCCAGAAATATTGAATATCTGGTCCAGCTTTTGCTGCAGCGGCTGCTGCGAATGCTGGCATCAAACCTTCAGTAGTTTGTAGAACTTCAGTGAAAGTAATGTTTGGATGTGCTTTTGTATAAAGAGCCATCGTGTCGTTGAGCCATTTCTTGGCTCCTGGAGCTTCTTGATCGCCCCACCATGAGATGTTCATTGCTACATCTTCAGTTGGGAAGTCTTTTACAGTTGAGCTAGCGGAGTCAGATTTAGATGACGCACAGCCAGCAAGGAGAAGTGCCAATACAACAGCACCAACTCCAAATAATTTCTTCGACTTCATAGTAAATCCCTTTCGCATTTTGCCTCTGAGATCTCTCGATCATGGGTGGGGGTTGCCTGAGTTTCACAGACTATCTATAATCCGTCAATAACCTTCCACGCGCGATTGAGGAACCTTTAATGAAAATCGAATCAGTAGACCTTTTCTATGTTCGCATGCCTGAAGTTCTCGATATCGGTGATGGCAGCCAGGACGGACTCATTGCACGCGTTAGGGCAGGCTCATTTGAAGGCTGGGGCGAGGCAGTTGCATCCCCTGTTACATCCATTGCCAGCTGGATTGCTCCCATGTCACATAGTGGATGTCACCCAGTCATTGATTCAGTTATGGGCGAAACTATCGACTCTCCTGCTGATATTGCTCGCATTACTCGCAAAGTCAGAGCAAGTTCGTTCTATGGAATTATCCAAAGTGATTTAACTTTTTCTGGAATTGAAATCGCCCTTTGGGATTTACTCGGCCATGCCAAAGAAGAACCAATTTATAAGTTACTTGGCTACAAAAAAGCTGAACGCAAATTGCCTTACGCATCCGTTCTCTTCGGTGACACTCCGGAGGAAACAAAGCAAAAGGCAGTGACTATGCGAGGTCGCGGATTCTCTGCAATCAAATTTGGATGGGGACCGTATGGTCGTACAACTGTTGAAGTTGATGCATCCCACGTGCATGCCGCCAGAGAAGGTATCGGTGCAGATGGTCATTTAATGATCGACGCAGGTACCGTTTTTGGAGAAGATGTGGATGCTGCTGCGCTTCGAATTCCAGCGCTGGCTGAAGCCAATGTGAAGTGGTACGAAGAACCTGTTGAAGCTGCTGCATTTTCACTCTACAAAAAACTTTCATTAGTCAATCCAAAAGTTCTTATTGCCGGTGGAGAAGGTGCACATAACTTCCTTCAGGCACAGAACCTCATCGATCATGGTGGAGTTGGCTTTATTCAAATTGATACAGGTTATGTGGGTGGAATCGGCTCTGCGTATCGCGTAGCGCAATATGCCCAAAGTCGCGGAATCCAATACATCAACCACACTTTCACCTCACAATCGGCGCTAGCTGCATCCCTGCACCCATTTGCTGGGCTGAAGGATTCATGGATGGCCGAATATCCAATGGAGCCAAAAACTCTCTGTCAGGAACTCACTGTCAACAACATCCCTATTGATAGCGACGGAATGATTAGCGTTAATGAATCTCCTGGTCTTGGAATTCAGTTCAATACTGCGACTGTAAAGAAATATCTTGTTGACGTCGAAATTAAGGTAGAGAATAAAGTTCTTTACAAAACTCCGGCTGTTTAATCAAGAATTAAAGAGAAGAGCCACAATCCGATGAAAGATTTTGTTGGCTTATCAGCAATTGTTACTGGTGGTTCTAGCGGGATTGGCCATGCCACTGTAAAAGCACTGCACGAACGTGGTGCAAAAGTGTGCGTTCTGGATTTACAGAGTCCGCTTTCAGCAGTTGATGGAGTTACATATTTAACATGTGATATTCAAAGTCGTACTGCAGTTACTGCCTCCATTAATGAAGCTGCAGCCAAAATGGGTGGAATCGATGTCGTCATCAATAATGCCGGAATCGGATCTACCGGAAGTGTTGCAGATGGTGACGATGCAGAATGGCATCGAGTGCTAGACATAAATGTCGTCGGAACTGCACGCGTTTCATCTGCATCATTGCCGTACTTAAGAAAATCAGAACATGCCTCAATTGTTAACGTGAGCTCACTTGTTGCGATGGTTGGCCTCCCACAACGTGCAATTTATTCTGCGAGCAAGGGTGCAATTTATTCACTCACTCTTGCGATGGCTTCGGATCATGTTCGCGAAGGAATCAGAGTGAACTGTGTTCTACCAGGAACTGCAGATACTCCTTGGGTTGGTCGGTTGCTTGCAAACTCTGCTGACCCTGCTGCAACAGAAAAAGCACTCAAGGCTCGTCAACCTATGGGGCGACTTGTTTCAGCTGACGAAGTTGCATTCGCCATCTGTTACTTAGCAAGCCCATTGGCATCTTCCACAACGGGCACCGCACTTGGTGTTGACGGTGGAAGCGTAGGACTTCGAGTTCCTCAAGCCTAAACAATCAATTGCGTCGAGCGAACCTCACTGAAATCCGAGGGGTGTTGCTCGGTTAAATGCACTCTAAAGAGTTATCGTTTTACTATGAGCGCAATAAGTACTTTCAATAAGAAATTAGCAAGCGCTGTCACAGGCATAGTGAGCACTATGTGGTGTGCTTACATTTTTGCGGCGATTGCCCTAATTTCACTTCCCAGCGCCATCAAATCTGGCGACATCATCGTCATTGTTGCCTGGGTTGCCCAAACTTTCTTGCAACTCGTTTTGCTCTCAATCATCATGGTTGGCCAGAACGTCCAAAGCCAAGAAGTTGCGCAGAAGATTGATGAAACTCACTTCGCAAGCTTGAGCGAGTTTGAACTGGCAAAAGAAGCTAGATCACTTGCAAAGCAGGAGTTGTTAGAACTCAAAGCTATTTCTCTTGAGGTTCATCAATTGGTCCGCGATCTTGAAGGTAAAATCCAAAAATCCTAAATCTGAAACTCTCACAAGAATATGGCAGACTGCGCACATGGTTTCGTTAACTACATGGTTTATCACAATTGGGGTCTTGGTATTGGTCATTGCCTTTGACCTTGCCTTAGCTGTAGCACGACGGAATAAAGAGACATCTCTTTTTGAAGCTGCTTTTTGGACTACTTTTTACATCGGAGCAGCAATAGTTTTTGGGTTTCTGCTACCTCGCTGGTCCGAGCCACTTGCGCAAAAGGAATTCTTCGCAGGTTGGCTCACTGAATATGCGCTCTCAGTAGATAATATTTTCGTTTTCATCATTATTCTGGGGCACTTGCACGTGAAGAAAGAGAAGCAACAACTTGTTCTCTTGCTTGGAATTATGCTCACAATTGCCATGCGCGGAGCGCTCATCCCCATCGGAGCGGCTCTCATTGCCCGCTTTTCGAGCATCTTCTTTCTTTTCGGAGCATTCCTTATCTATACCGCTTACACATTGGCTAAAGAAAGTGGCGATGAGAGCGAATGGAAAGAGGGGCGAATTGTTGCCGCAATGAAGAAACGTGGAATCAGCACATTTGCAATTGCACTTGTAGCTCTTGGTTTAACAAATTTGGTTTTTTCACTTGATTCAATTCCTGCAATATTTGGCTTAACTAAAAATGCTTACATTGTCACAACAGCAAATATTTTTGCCCTTATGGGGTTGCGTCAGTTGTATTTCCTGCTTGAAGGTCTGCTCAAGCGATTAATTTTCCTCTCGAAAGGTTTATCAATCATCCTTGCCTTCATAGGTATCAAGATGATCTTCGAGGCGCTCCACGGTGTCGGCGTGCATGAGATTGCGGGAGTCCACGTTCCGGAAGTATCACTCGAAGTGAGTTTAGGATCAATTGTTGCAGCTTTGATCATTACAACTGTTGCGAGCTTAACTGCAACGCGTGGTATTGCCGGCGCTGAGTAAAACTTAAGTATTACTTATCGCTTCCTTACGGAAGTTCGATCAAAATCTTTGCTCTTTTCATGAATTTTCCGGAGCTGCAGTTCAAAGTTCGCAATTCCATTATCAAATGCAGCGACATCATTAAATCCCGTGGCCTCAGCTCTCACGAGTGGCCCGGCACCGCGCGCGGTCAGAATAACTCTGTGAGAATTTTTACCTTGACTTGGGTTTGCTTCGTGAATGATTTCTACTTCGACTCTTTCCATGAGGACATGAAATCGATCCATTGACTTGAGTTTTTCTACAACGATGGATTTAAAATCTTCTGCAAGTTGAGCTTGACGGGCGTGAATTATTATTTCCATTTTCTATAGCCTTTCGTCAGTGCAACAGTCTCACACAATGCTCAACTGCGATAGTCATAAACGATTTCTTTTGCTGTGAAATCCCCAACTCGCTGTACAAAAAACCTATCGGAAACCTAGCGCTAGAGGGGTAGTGCTACAACGACCAGCGTTATTGCTAATGCTAGAAATAAGCTCTGTCCTAAAATTTTGAGGGCAGTTTTGCGGTCTGCTAATTTGCTTGCCGAATCACTGACTCGGGAAATTTGGCCCAGTTTTCCAAAATTGAATGTGCCCATGAATCCGTAAGCCAAGCAAAATTTCTTACGAGACTGCACCCAACCAATTGAAGCAATAGCCAAGGGGGCGATAATTCCAAAACGTGCACTTCTTGGGGCACTTGAAGTGATCATGCCAATTAACGTTACTAACGATAGGACTGCTCCGATTAATGCAACTATCTGTCTGCGACGGATTTCTCCCGTGCCAATGTTGCACGTTCCTGGAATGTAATCAGGCATCTTCAAATTCATCATCATCTACCCAAACATTCTGGGGGCCATCTTCTTGTTTCTCTACCCAAGAAAGAAAAGAGGCGACAGCACGGAATGACAAAATGGCTAGTCCAACCACTGTCACTATGCGCCGGATGAGTTTAAACATGCCCCTAAAATACTCTATTTTTTACAAATTTGCAGAACTTTAAAGTCGCGTTGATTCTTACCCTGCGTTTTTGAAGGCTCGTTCAATGTCGGACCAAAGATCGTCAATGTTTTCACAGCCAACGGAAACCCGTATCAAGCTCTCTGGCACGCTCGCGCTTTCACCCGACCATCGTCTTCGCCGTTCCCACAACGTTTCGACTCCGCCCAAACTCGTGGCATTGGCAATAAGAAGAGAAGATGAACAGAGGGTGTCGGCTTGTTGTGCGCCACCATGTAACTCGAAAGATAAGACCGCTCCAAACCCTTTCATAAAGGATTTAGCTAAATTGTGGTGTGGGTCGGTGGGTAAACCTGGGTAATGAACCCGAGAAACTCCAGGATGCGCAGAAAGACGCTTAGCTAATTCGAGCGCATTACTTTGACCTCGTTCGAGTCGCACGCCAAGTGTTCTGAGTCCGCGTAATGCCAGCCACGATTCGAAAGGTCCAGGGATGGCGCCGTTAAATTTACGCGCTTCTTCAAGCCGGCTAAAAAGTGCCTCATCATTTGTCGAAAGAGATCCCATTAAAATGTCACTATGTCCTGAAATAAATTTCGTTACTGAATGCATAACGATGTCAGCGCCCATAGAAAGCGGATTTTGATTCAATGGAGTTGCAAAAGTATTGTCAACGCCAACACCAATACCAGCCTTTTTCGCAGAGCTAATAAGTTTCGGCAAATCTGCAACATCAAGCATGGGATTTGTAGGAGATTCAAGCCATAAAAGAGAAGTTCCGGGGAGCGCTTCCAACACTTCTTGCGTATTGGTTACATTGACAAATCGAACGTCAATCCGACCCATTGCATCTAGATTTTTCAGCAGAGTCATAACTCCGCTGTATCCGTGATGGGAAGCAGAAATGACGCTCCCTGTTGGTAGAAGCGAAAATACTGCACTTATCGCTGCCATACCTGATGAGAAAACTAAAGTTTTTCCACCTTCAAGTGAAGAAATAGCGGTTTCGAGCGCACTCCAATTTTCATTGCCATAGCGTCCGTAACCAACAGGACCACCTGCATGACGAGTGGCGTTCAATGAAATTGAAACATTAACACCTGCATCATCTGCAATTGGTGGGCGCCCTGCACTTACTACTAACGTTTCAGGGGTGAGTTCGCTACCGGTCATACGATAAGCCTATTAGGAAATTACAGCGCTTGCACCATTCGATCGACTGCTTGAGTGAGAACGTTTTGACTAGTCGCAAAATTGAGGCGAGTGAACTGCCCTGTATGTGGGCCAAAAGTATGCCCTGGATTAAAGGAAACTTTGCCCTTCTCTAAAAGAACTTTCGTTGGGTTCTCCCCAAGGTTGAGTGACGCCAAATCTATCCATGCCAAATAACTGCACTCTGGAATTTCGTAGCGCACCGTTGGCAATTTCTCATTCAATATCTTCTTGAGAAAGCGACGGTTGCTGTCGAGTTTTTCTAAAACAGCATCGAGCCAAGGTTCGCAATCTGCGAATGCGGTAGCTGTTGCGAATGCACCGAGTAATGAAGCACGGTAATGAGTTGCGGGTGGAAGTGCCGAAATTCTCTTGCTCATGGCATCGTTTTGCGTGACAACAATTGCACACTTAAGTCCAGCAATATTCCACGCCTTACTTGCCGCAGTAATTGTGACACCAACTCCTTGCGCAACGGGACCAAGAGATAAAAATGGAATGAACGTAGATTCTGCAAAAGTTAGAGGTGCATGGATTTCATCACTGATTACTACAACACCATGCTCATGTGCCAACTGTGCTATCTGTAAGAGCTCGTCTTTAAGGTAAACACGACCTATTGGATTATGCGGACTGCATAGTATGTGAACCTTAATTCCAGACTTATAAGCTTGCTTAATCCCGTCAAAATCGATTTCCCAGCCATTTTTGTTTTGCAAAAATGGAACATCTACTTTTTCAACTCCGGTTTCATTTACCCAGGTGTAAAAATTATGATAGACCGGTGAACTTATCAGGACCTTATCCCCTGGCTTTGTAAATAACCGCAATACTTCAACAACTCCGACGCCGACATCAGTAACAGTATGGATTTGTTCTGGATCTAAAGTCCATTGCCACCTATTTTTTGCAAACTTCGCAAATGAAATTCCTAACTCAGGAATAGGTCCCAAGTAACCCAAATCAGAACGCTGCACCATTTCTATCAATAGATTCCGAATCGGCTCGGCAATTTCGAAATCCATTTCAGCTACCGGCAATGGAAGTACGTCGGCGGGAGCATCTCGCCATTTTTCGCTTCTGTGATGGCGCATCTCTGCTGGCGTGAATTCGCGTACTTCAACTTTGGCCATGTGCAAAGTATTCCATAGTTATCAATGGCTTAATCGTCGACTTGAGCACAGCAATTCAGAGGCTAAAAGTGTAATCTGCCTCGCATGGCCATCTCGTCTGCGAAAATGAAGAAGATTGCAGAAGCCATTATTGAAGCTGACCCTAAGTTCACTTCCATAATTGAACAGAGCCCACTGTGCACCATTGGTAGGAAAAATAGCGATGAGTCGCATTTCGAATCACTCGTGAGTTCTGTAATCTCACAACAACTAGCGGGTAAAGCGGCCGAAACTATTCATGGGCGCGTGCATGCGCTCGTTTCTGGGAAAATTACTCCAGCAAGAATTGTTGAGTTAAAAGAAATTGATTTACGTGCAGTTGGTGTTTCAGGAGCGAAAGCAAAGACGATTCTGGGGTTGGGCAATGCGGCACTCAATGGTGAAGTCAAGATTAACGACCTTCACCTTATTGATGATGATCAATTGATTTACAAACAATTAACCTCTCTTTGGGGTATCGGCCCATGGACTGTAGACATGTTTCTTATGTTTCAACTTGGGCGATTAAATGTTTGGCCCACTGGGGATTTAGGTGTGAGGCGTGGCTGGGAGAAGATTCATAAACTTAAAGAAGAGATAAAACCAAAGAAATTAGAAATCAGAGGAGAAAAATTTCACCCTCATCGAAGTGTTGTCGCTTGGTATTGCTGGAGAGCTGCTGATAGCAAGTAATAATTACTTGGTTTCTAAAATGAGTGATACAGAGTTGATGCACCATCGTTGGTCTGTTGGAACGTCATAACCTTCACCCTCGAAAACGTGGCCAAGATGAGAGTCGCATGCGGCACAACGAACTTCTGTTCTGACGCGCGGCGCTAGTGAGCGGTCTTCAATCAGTAAAACTGCATCATCTTTAGTAGGAGCATAAAAAGAAGGCCAGCCACATCCCGAATGAAACTTTGTTTCACTTCTAAAGAGTTCTGCCGAACACGCTTTACATTTATAAATTCCAACAGTTTCTGTATCAACATACTCGCCTGTAAATGGCCGTTCGGTCGCACCGCGGCGCAGTACGTCAAAGGAGAGCGGATCTAGACGTGACTTTAATTCATCTTCGTTAATCATTGGCTGAGTACAACGCTCTTAGGAAATGCAATCCCAGTTGAGGAGTGGCAATCGTATCCATTTGGATTTTTCGCGAGATATTTTTGGTGGTACTCCTCAGCAGGCCAATAAGTGACTCCTGCTGCCGGAAGAATTTCAGTGACAATCGGATCAAATCCCGATTGAGTGATTTCCTTTTGGTAAATAGCCTTGGACTTTAGCGCTTGCTCCATTTGCTCAGAGGTGGTGGTGAAAATAGCGCTTCTGTATTGAGTTCCGATATCGTTTCCTTGCGAATTGAGCGTTGTTGGATCATGCATCGTCCAAAACTCTTCAAGCAAGCGCTGATATGAAATAATTTTAGGATCGAAAGTGAGTGAAACTATTTCTGCATGGCCAGTGACACCCGTACACACTTGCTCATATGAAGGTTGCGGACGTGTGCCACCCATATAACCAACACTTGTTTCTGTTACGCCATCCAATTGCCAAAATCGCCGCTCGGCTCCCCAAAAACAACCCGTAGCAAAATATGCGCTCTCCGTCATGTATCTATTCTGATACCTCAAGCCTAAACTCGCCACTCGCTGATAGATTAACGAAGTGCGCCCCCGTAGCTCAGGGGATAGAGCACCGCCCTCCGGAGGCGGGTGCGCAGGTTCGATTCCTGCCGGGGGCACAAGCGGGTTAGCGCTAGTTAGTTGCATGAATTCGGTAAGTAAGGGTCTCAAAGTTTAAAAATGAAAGAACAAATGAGTGGTGAGCGAGGTAAATCACTTAAGTAATCGCAAACTACCGGCAATTGTCCTTGTTTAAGCAATCAATAGCAGGGAGAATAATGCCCTTGGAACGCTCACATAATCATTACGAGTGACCATACATACGTGAGCACGCAATGTCATGTACATGAAGAGTTTCGCGAGAAAGGGTGGGTACCTCATGGATTGGCGACATCAATCTGCCTGCAGAGATGAAGATCCTGAACTCTTTTTCCCTGTTGGAAATACCGGACCTGCCATTACACAAATTGAAGAGGCAAAAAAAGTTTGTCAGCGTTGCATCGTTAAAGATCCTTGCTTAGCATGGGCGTTAGAAAGTGGACAAGACGCTGGCGTGTGGGGCGGGCTTTCAGAAGATGAGCGACGCGCACTCAAACGACGTGCTGCGAGAAATCGTGCTCGTCTGATGGAACAAAATCAAAACAATTTTTAAATAGGAAAACTTACCGAAGCGCTCGTCCCTGCAACTTTTGACACAATCTGTAACTCACCTTGCAACTCATTTTGCGTGAGGGTTCTAACGATTTGAAGTCCAAGATTTGACGAGGTATTTAACTCAAATCCAGTAGGCAATCCAACTCCATTATCTTCAACAAATAATGTACAGGTCTGCGCATCCCTCTTCGCAATTATTCGCATCTGACTCCCCTGAGTGGCGAGCCCATGTTCGAGGGCATTATGAATCAACTCCGTGACGATAAGTGCCAAAGGAGTAGCAAGGCGAGGTTCTAACGTGCCGATCAAACCTTCCCTTTCAATTCCAATTTCACTCATTCTCGGACTGAGTTCTAATGCATTTGCGAGCAAGCGGTCAAGGACATCATCAAATTCAACCGACTCTTCTGAGCTGTTAGATAACGTTTCATGAACGATGGCAATGGAAGCGATTCTGCGAACTGCTTCATCGAGTGCATCGCGTGCAGAACTGTCATCTATCCTGCGAGATTGAAGTCGAAGTAGAGCAGAGACTGTCTGGAGATTGTTTTTTACTCTATGGTGAATCTCTCTAATGGTTGCATTCTTCGTTACCAATTCTCGTTCTCTTCGACGAAGCTCTGTGACGTTGTGCAGCAAAACTATTGCGCCAATTCGGTCAACACCATGAACAATAGGCATCACTAATAAATCTATGGTTCCGCCAGCATTTTCACATTCGACTCGTTGCAATGTCTTACCGCTGAGTGAACTGCGAAGTCCTTCTTCATGTGGATCTTGCCTCGTTTTTGCTAGCGACTCAGCAACTTCACCGAGAGAACTGCTCTCTAATTCACTCCCCCAGCCGAGTCTGCTAAATGCAGACCGCGCGTTAGGACTTGCATACGAGATGACGCCATTGTTATCTAATCGAATCAAACCATCTCCAACTCTTGGGAGCGGATCGAAAAGTGGAATTGCATCAGGGAAAGGAAAAGTTCCTTCGGCAACCATCCGATACAAACTATGTGCAATTTCTCGATAATTTAACTCAAGACGACTTGGTGATCGCATCAAATCCGCATTGCGATGACGAGATATCACAGCAATTGTTTGACCTTGGAAAGTTACAGGAATAGTTTCTTCCTTAATAAGAAGATCTCCAATTTGCTCTGGTTCAGAATCTCTAACAATTTCACCATCAGAAAGCGCGCTATCAATTCGAGCTTGCTCACCCCAAGCAATTTCCTGACCAATTACGTCGTGAGCAAAAACAGTTGCAGTAGTAGTGGGACGAATATGTGCGACCGCAATATGTCCAGTTGGCCAGCTCTTGGCATCTGTACGAATGGGAACCCAGAGGATCAAATCAGCAAAGGAGAGATCAGAAAGAAGTTGCCAATCGGCAATTACCTCATGAAGTCTATGACTCTGTTCAACTGTAAGTGGATTCTTCTTTGCGAGTAGTTTTTCAAGAGTAGGCATGACTTAGATATCCTTCAAAATAAGGGATTTCATTTACTTCACCCATTGGGGTAATACGTCAGCAATTTCTTGAGTGGCATACCAAGTTAATTCTGGCTCTAGCGTTTCAGCAACCAACAACGCCTCCACTTGTGTCCAAGAAATCGGGGCTAATAAAAGAACTTGGCTTCCGTCCTCTGCACCTGTTTGTGCCGACTTTAAGTCAACTGCAATGGTTAAACCCACTCGCGCCTGTGTTCCCTGTAAAGCCCTTGATTCATCGGCTGCAAGACAAGAGAGATCAAATTCTCGTTCTTCTTCATCAACTTCTGAATTACTTTCAAAAAAAGCTTGCGTTGTTATAAAAGCGCGTTCAAATCTTGACTCACCATCTACCAAAAAAGTAGCCAACTCCTTGGGGGTAAGTGCAATATAACCGCGCATGGGATAAGCGTATAAGAGATTACCCGGCCATCTCGACCGCAATTTTGGATATAGCTTTACGCAAGATCCCACGCTCATCAATGTCTATCAGAGTCGAACTCTCGTTTTGAGCCCTTTCCACAGAACGGGAATCCCGTGGCAGGGTAAATATTCTGGAAGGTTTGAATGGCGCAAGTGCTGAAAGAAATGAGCTCTCTTGCTCTGCTGATTTTCTATTCTTAGATTTGAAGTTGAGTAATACATTGATTTTGGCAGGAATAGTTAAAAGTGAAAAAGTCTTAGCCACATTCATCATTCGATGAATTCCTAAGTTGTCAGCGCTTCCCGCAAAGATTAGATCATCGGCATTGTCACACGACCAATGAATAGCGCTAGATGTCCATCGCCTATCGGTGAGAGAGTCCGATATCTTCTCTATGGACCCAAGGTCGGTAATTACGAAATCAAAGCTAGAAACAGCAGAGTCCATATATGAATCAAAATGAGCAATATGTTCGCGTGTTATTTCGCCTACACTCAAATCTTTAGCAATAGTTAACCACTTGTCCTCACTTTGCAGATTGCGTAGTGCAAGGAGGAATGCGATGGCGGGCCTCTTCACATCGGCATCGAGAAGAAGAACTTGCTTTCCTAGAACGCTCAGTTCCATCGCTAAATTGATTGCAAAAGTTGTCGCTCCGACAGCGGACGACGTGGAACCGATCCCAATAACTTTGGCACGTCTATGAGTTTTGGGGAGTCCAAACATGGGGCGAACCATCGGTGCCCTTACAAATCCTCGCACTATCGAAACAAGTTCATTTGCGTTTTCGGGTAGCTTGAGCAATTCACTAAAGCCATCTTGATTCTTAGATTCTGCGCTGAACCCAATCATTTGCCTAAGCGAACCAGATAGTTGTTCAATCGATTCTGTATTCAATCCCGGTAAATCTGGTGTGTAGATGAGTAAAGCGTTTTGTGCAATGGCAGGATTATTAGAGACAAACGCCTCTATCGAATCAAGATCGAGCCCACGATAAATAATGCTCCACCCTTGACTATAAAGTGTGCCCGCAACGAATCCTTCAAACTCTGAATTTGCAATTGCAGTAATTATGGAAGGTAAAGATATTTCTACGTTGTTTTTCATTGCTAACTATGCGCCCGGACAATAACTATGCGTCCTGTTGATGTTGCATCTAGTATCGAGGTGGTTTGTTCTGATTGAAGTGAAATGGTTACCGAAAGATCGCCACCAAGATTCTGACCCTTGGAATTGATTCCAACTATGAATGCGCCTCGAATGAGAAGTTCTGCAGGTGCGACGTCACTTGAAACTTTTGGATCCCCAACATGATAGAGACTGACTTTCTCTCCGACGGCAATGTCTGCTGGGACATCATATGAATGAACGCTGATCGGCACGGTGCTATTTAATTGAGTTGACTCGGCAAAGGAAATTGCGGAAGTAGGAATCAACTCTCCCGCATTTACTTGCTTAAGGACAACACTTCCAACTATGTTGCGATTATTTAGAAAGTAACGATTTTGTCCTGTACCCAACGCGACATCTACCGCTAATACGTCAGAGGAAAGTACGGTGTGACCAGGAATCAGAGTGACTCTGGCACTTAAGGCTGGTGAGCTGCGATTTGCCATGAAACTTAAAATGAACGCAGAACAGAATGAGGCGACAATCAAACTCACTGCGGTGATCAATCTTGCCCGACTTCTTTTTTGATAGTTACTCATGCGGGTCACTTAAGGACATCACCCGACATATTGTTCGCTTGCATCCACAGTCATACTTTGGGATGACTTGGCTTTCAGCCTTTAAGTGGGAGTAATTTCTTTTTGATCACGAGATTGTCTCCTCATGTCAATCCTTCAAGTTCAAGCGCCACATCACTCTCCTCAAAAGCCATTTCTCTACTCAACGCCATCACATTTCGGCGAAGAGTTTGATCCCGATTTTGCCCCAACTCCGACATCGGCAAGCGAGCTACCTAATTTAGATATCTGGACCCTTAAATTTGGAATAAGTGTTTTAGAAATATTGGCCTCGCGTCGTTCTCCCGCTCAACTTTCTCGTTGGTGCCATCAATCTATTTATGCGGAACTAGTAAAAAAAGTTGGAAGTGTCAGCGAAGTGGGAAGAGTTCGTAAGGTTTATAGGTGTGAACCTTTAGATGGAATTAGCGAATCAACCATTACCGTTAAATTTGAAAAACGCGTAAGGGCGCTCGTTATGCGATTCGAAGGTGTCGATAAGAGATGGCTTTGTACTTCGTTAACCCTGCTTTAAGAAATTAGCTTTCTCCGTGGCATCTCTTGTACTTTTTACCTGAACCACAAGGGCAAGGTGCGTTTCTTGATATTCCTGACGATTGCACAACTCCAGATTCGTCAGCAGCAGAATAGAGAAGTTGGGTCGGAGCTTGGGGAGTATTCAAGCCCTTTGCGCTCAACTCTTGACCCGAATCTTCAACACTAACTTCTACATTGAAAAGATAACCGGCAATTTCTTCCTTAATTGCATCCATCATTGCCGAGAATAAGTCATAACCTTCTTTTTGATATTCAACAAGTGGATCGCGTTGTGCCATGGCACGCAAGCCAATGCCCTCTTGCAAATAATCCATTTCATAAAGATGCTCACGCCATTTGCGATCGAAAACACTCAGTAAAACTTTTCGCTCTAGCTCACGCATAACTTCTGAACCTAAAGATTCTTCTCGCTGTGCATACGCGGCAATCGCGTCATCGATTACTCGTTGCGATAAATAATCAGAATCTAATCCAGCGCGCCCGCCAAGCTCTTTTTCGAGATCCTCAATTGTGAAGGAAACTGGATAAATAGCTTTAAGCGCAGTCCAAAGAACTTCTAAATCCCAATCTTCGGCATAACCTTCAGCTGTTGCAGCCATAACGTAAGCATCAAGTGTGTCGTGCATGAAGTCAGCAACTTGTTCTTGAATATCTTCACCCTCTAAGACAAGGCGACGTTCGCCGTAAACAACCTGCCGTTGACGGTTAAGGACGTCGTCATATTTCAAAACATTTTTGCGAATCTCAAAGTTCTGGGATTCCACCTGAGTTTGTGCTGAGCGGATAGCGTTACTCACCATTTTGGATTCGATTGGAGTGTCTTCCGGAATCCCCGCAGCAGATAGGAAGCGTTCAACTAGTCCAGAATTAAATCGACGCATCAAATCATCTTGTAGAGAGAGATAAAAACGTGACTCTCCTGGATCGCCTTGGCGTCCGGAACGACCACGCAACTGATTGTCGATACGACGTGACTCGTGGCGTTCGGTACCTAAAACGTAAAGGCCACCGAGTGCTACAACTTCGTCGTGTTCTTTAGAAATTGTTTCTTTTTGTTTTGCAATCTCGATTGGCCAAGCACTTTCATATTCTTCAGGTGTATCAACTGGTGATAGTCCACGGCGTTGAAGTTCAAAATCTGCCATAAATTCTGGGTTGCCGCCAAGCATGATGTCGGTTCCACGGCCAGCCATGTTGGTAGCAACTGTAACTGCACCTAAAGTTCCGGCACGCGCCACGATAAGAGCTTCGCGCTCGTGATGCTTAGCATTGAGGACTTCGTGAGGAATTCCATTTTTCTTGAGTACAGCAGAAAGTTCTTCAGATTTTTCAACGCTCACGGTACCAACAAGAACAGGTTGACCTTTGCGGTGCCTTTCAACAATATCTTGAGCGACAGCAGTAAATTTTCCGGCTTCTGATTTATAGACTAAATCTGGTAGATCCTTGCGAACCATTTCGCGATTAGTCGGAATTGGTACAACACCTAACTTATAAATTTGATGAAATTCAGATGCTTCAGTCATTGCAGTACCAGTCATGCCTGAAATTTTTCCGTATAAGCGGAAATAATTCTGAAGAGTAATTGTTGCCAAGGTTTGGTTCTCGTCTTTAATCTCAATGCGTTCTTTTGCTTCTAGAGCTTGGTGCATACCTTCGCTGTATCTCCTGCCAGCAAGAACACGACCCGTGTGCTCATCAACGATCAGGAGTTCGCCATTCATGACTACATAATCTTTGTCTCGCTTAAATAATTCTTTAGCGCGTACGGCGTTGTTCAAGTAGCCAATAAGTGGGGTGTTTACTGCCTCATAGAGGTTATCAATTCCAAGTAGCTCTTCTACCTTGGTAACTCCCTCTTCAAGAATGCTACTTATTTTCTTCTTTTCATCTACTTCATAGTGAACATCTCGTTGTAATTTTCCAGCAATAGTATTGAACTCGACATACCACTTCGTTGCTTTATCAGCTGGCCCACTAATGATTAACGGTGTCCGCGCTTCATCAATCAAAATCGAGTCAACTTCGTCGACTACCGCGAAGAAATGCTTCCTCTGAACGCAATCTTCAAGAGTCCAAGCCATATTGTCTCGAAGGTAATCAAAACCAAATTCATTATTTGTGCCATATGTAATATCCGCGTTATACGCTTCGCGCCGCTCTGCCGGAGTCATCGATGCCAAAATTACGCCAACGCGCATGCCGAGGAATCTATGAATTCGACCCATCCATTCGCTATCGCGCTCTGCCAAATAATCGTTCGTTGTTACAACGTGCACGCCTTTACCTGCAAGTGCATTGAGATATGAAGGCAGTGTTGCAACTAAAGTCTTTCCTTCACCCGTTCGCATTTCTGCAATATTGCCCCGATGAAGCGCTGCTCCACCCATGAGTTGTACATCGTAATGACGTTGCCCCAAAGTTCTTTTTGCGGCTTCTCGAACGACAGCAAATGCTTCAGGCAAAAGATCATCTAAAGTTTCGCCCTTTTCAATTCTCTCTTTAAAGATAGCTGTCATATTGCGAAGTTCGTCGTCGCTCAGAGCGGAAATAGAAATTTCATGAGAATTTACCGCAGTGACCACTTTGCTCAAGTCACGAAGAACGCGTCCTTCGCCCGCACGCAAAATTCGATCAAGAAATGCTGGCATTCACATACCCTTCACGTAAGTTCTTCGTCTGGTTCGAGCACGTATGTCCTCTTCCAGTCCCTGTGCTTATCGTAGAGGAAGAGCCACGCAAGCAGTAACCGCACAAATGACCTTAAATCCCGCACCTTCCAGGGTTTTTACAGCCTCTCCTAAGGTAGCCCCTGTGGTGACAAGGTCATCGACAAGAATCACCAGTTCGCCTCGGCCAAGTGTTCTTGTTGTGGAAAGTGCGCCTGCAAGATTTTCAAATCGCTCACGAGCAGGCAATCGAGATTGATCAAGTACAGATCTTCGATGTATCAAGATATTGGCCGTTTCTTTTCGATTCTCCTTTCCGAGAGTTGCCACAATATCTGCCAGAAAATTGTGGCCACGTTTGCGAATGGCACTTTTCTGTGAAGGAATTGGAACTATAAGAGCTCTAACAGTTTCAATTCTTGGAATGTGAGAGATGGCATCATTAATTGCAGAGCAGATATAACTCTTCGCCTTTTCTATTCCGTGTTCCTTTGCCGCTAAAAGAATGTGCTGTGCGGTATTGGAATAGTGCCTTGAAGAATATACAATTGTCTCTGGGAGCGCTGTGATCAAATTTTTTTGCGACCACTCAGATTCACATGCGATGCATAATTTTGAACTTAATACTCCACAACCCAGGCACCGAGGCGGGAAAAGTATGTGACCTAATTTCCCTGCAATTTCCATATAGTGATTGTGGTACAAAGAAAAGTCGTGCCACTTCTCAGAATTAGGACTCTGTGGAGTAATAATCCAATGGTTCTAAACGAATCAATCTACTTTCAATTTGTTGACCCGCTTCTTTAGGAAGTGTGAGAACAAAGTGGGCCCCTTTGCCTGGTCGACCCCACGCCTCTAACTCTCCATTATGTAAACGCGCATCTTCAAGGGCAATGGAAAGTCCTAAACCTGTTCCACCACGAACTCGCGCTCTAGAAGGATCTGCTCTCCAAAACCTGTCGAACACTCGAAATGCTGCTTCTGCTTCTAGACCAATTCCATGGTCTCGAACTCCAACTGCAATCGTTCCTTGTGACTCAACAATTTTCACTTGGACTGGCTTGGAATCTGAGTATTCAATTGCGTTATTGATGAGATTTCTCAAAATTCTCTCTACACGACGAGAATCCGCCTCAATCATGACTGCGTAACCAGTGGAACTAAAATCAATTTCAGCTCCACGCTCTTTTGCGACAAGTGAAAGATCTGCGATACAGCGCTCAATGAGCTCAGATATATCAAATTTCACACACTCTAACACTGCTACCTCTGCATCGAATCTACTTACTTCGAGAAGGTCTTCTAGCAACCTATCAAATCTATCAATCTGAGCAGCAAGTAATTCTGCACTTCGAGCAACGCTTGGATCAAAATTGTTTCGCGCAGAATGAACAACATCGGAAGCCATTCGCAAAGTCGTTAATGGAGTCCTCAATTCATGGGATACATCAGAAACAAATCGTTGTTGGACCAAGGAAAGATTTTCAAGCCGAAGGATCTGAGTTTGTAGCGAGCTAGCCATGTCGTTGAATGAGGTTCCGAGGCTAGCGATCTCATCATTGCTCTTTATGGGCATTCGCTGACCAAAATCACCTGTAGTAAATTTCTCTGCAATCCGTGCAGCATCTTGAACTGGTTTCACAACTTGTCTTACCACGAGCCAAGTGATGAGTCCGATAAGGAAAAGTAAGAAAATACCTGCAATCAGCAAATAGGTGCGGACAAGGTCCAACGTGGCATTTTGATTGACTAAACTAAAAATCAAATACATCTCATAACGACCCACTGTTGGAATGGTGATTGCCTGCCCAACTGCAAGCCCAGGAAGTCGATTTCCACTTGCGTAGGTAATTGTCGTTAGCGCCCATTCTGTCCCAAGATTCTTCCTTACACGCTTTCGTAATTCTTCAGGAATCACACTTGGGTTAACTAAATTTGAAGTAGATTGATAATCAACTTCTCCTGAAGTTAAAGCGTCACTTCTCAATAATGCAATTTCTCGTCCGTTTACTGTTGCACTAATTGTTGCTGAATTTGCAACTATATCTTTGACGATGCTTCCAATTACTGCTTGTTTTGAATTGCCCACGAAAGAAAATCGGTACTGTGCGTTAAAGACTGCTGAGCGAGTTTCTGCAATAGAAGAATCCAATTTCACATTGAGAATTCCATCCGAAAACTTGTTGTATAGCGCTGACCCTACTATTCCAAAAAGCACGAGTGAGAGTACGACTGTTGAAAAGATAACCTTTACTGCTAAAGAATTACGAAGTCGGGTTCTCCGTGTAGAACTCACGATGCACCCGTCGCTCCAGCTTTATAACCCACTCCTCGAACTGTTACAACGATCAATGGATTCTCAGGGTCTTTTTCGATTTTTGAGCGCAATCTCTGAACGTGAACATTCACTAACCGTGTGTCAGTTGAGTGTTGATAGCCCCACACTTCACTTAATAGTTCGTCACGAGAAAAAACTCGACCTGGTTCTTTAGCAAGTGCCACCAACAAATCAAATTCAAGGCGAGTAAGTTGAATCGCCTTGCCTTGCCTTGTGATTTGGTGTGCGACAAGGTCAATTGCCAAATCTGCAAGATTGAGTTTTCCAATCGAGCCAACGTTTGTACGACGCAATCGGGTTTTTATTCGAGCAATTAATTCTGATGTGTGTCTAAAGGGTTTCACCATGTAGTCATCTGCGCCGGCTTCAAGGCCTAAAACGACGTCTTGTGTATCGCCTTTTGCACTCAGCATCACGATTGGGACCATGGACTCAAGTCTGATCAATCGACAAACTTCTATTCCATCAATTCCAGGAAGCATGACGTCGAGCAGAACTAAATCTGGTGGATTATTTCGAAAAACTTCTATAACTTCGTCGCCACGTGCAACTAAGTCAACATCGAATCCTTCACCTGTAAGAACAATTCCCAACTGCTCGAGTAGGTCCTGGTCGTCATCGACGACCATAACCAAGGTCATTAGCTACCGTGTTCCCACGAATTGAGATACATATCCTGTGCAGGTGTAAGGGTGTCAATTTCCCCGCCCATGCTCTTCAACTTAAGTTTTGCAACTTCTTTGTCAATATGAACTGGGACATTGTGTAAGCCAGGCTTCAAATTCTTCGATTCTGCAACTAACCATTCTGCTGTTAGAGCTTGATCAGAAAATGACATATCCATAACTGCTGCAGGATGTCCTTCTGCGGCACCGAGATTTACTAAGCGACCTTCTGCAAGAAGAAGCAATCTACGTCCATCTGACATGACATATTCATCAGTCTGATGGCGAATTTTTGAATTCTTCTTTGATGCTTTTTGCTCTAGCCAAGCCACATCAATTTCAATATCGAAGTGGCCGGAGTTAGCCATAATCGCTCCATCTTTCATGACCTTGAAATGTTCTTCACGCAATACGTCGCGATTTCCTGTAACGGTAATGAAAACATCTCCAACTGCAGCTGCATCAACCATCGGCATCACACGGAAACCTTGCATCATTGCATCGAGAGCTTTTGTTGGGTCGATTTCTGTGACAATGACATCTGCTCCCATACCTTTTGCTCTTTCCGCGACACCTTTTCCGCAGTAACCAAATCCCGCTACAACGACAATGCTTCCGGCAAGTAAAAAGTTTGTGGAACGAAACACTGCGTCTAAAGTAGATTGACCTGTTCCGTAACGGTTATCAAACATATGTTTCGTGTCTGTATCGTTTACGGCAACCATTGGAAACTTAAGAGCTCCGTCTTTAGCCATTTGGCTCAATCGAATGACGCCTGTTGTGGTTTCTTCACACCCGCCTGTAATTCCAGCCAACATCTCTGTGCGTGTTGTGTGAAGAGTGTTCACTAAGTCGCAACCATCGTCGAATACTTGGTGTGGGGCAATATCAAGCGCTGCGTTGATATGTGAGTAGTAACCATCTCTATCAACAGCATTGCGAGCAAAAACGCTGATTCCATATTCGTGCACGAGTGCTGCAGCAACATCATCTTGTGTCGAAAGTGGATTAGAAGCACAGAGTGCAATCTCTGCTCCGCCAATTTTAAGCGTGCGCATGAGATTTGCCGTCTCTGTTGTTACGTGCATACATGCTGCAATTCGAACGCCCTTAAATGGCTGGCTCGCTTGAAAACGATCGCGGATCTGTGCCAACACGGGCATGTTGCGCTCTGCCCACTCAATTCTTTTGCGACCTTCTTGTGCAAGTGACGCATCGGCAATGTCGTGCGCAAGTGTCGTGGTAACAGGTGAGTTCACAGATATCTCCTTCTAAGGGCTATTTCTTCAGTACGTAAGATGCATAGGTTACCGCTTAGCGCTCATTTAGGCATATTCAGGGGCGCGAATTACGGCTAAAAGTTCATCCGAGAGTCGGTCAAGTCTGGCTTGAGTTTTGGCTTCGACATTGAGTCGCAGTAACGGTTCTGTGTTGGAAGGTCGAACATTAAACCACCAACCGTCAGCTATCACTGTCAATCCGTCTAGATGATCCACTTCACCCAATGTGGAGTACTTCTGTTCTAAGGCAAGTAATACTTCTTCTGATTTACCAACAGTTGAATTTATTTCACCACTTGAGACATATCTAATAAAAGGTTTAAGCAATTTAGAAAGCGTTGACTTTTGCTCACCTAGCGCTGCAATCGCATGGAGTGCAGCGAGAGCGCCTGAGTCTGCATACCAAAAGTTTTTGAAGTAGAAATGCCCAGAATGTTCTCCCCCAAAAATAGCTCCAGTCTCTGCCATGAGCTTTTTGATATAGGAATGTCCTACACGACTTCGAATTGCCTTACCGTTATTTTCTTCAATAACTTCAGGAACAGCGCGAGATGAGATTAAATTGTAAATAATAGAAGAGTGAGGTTTTTTAATTAATTCTCTTTGCGCAATTAACGCAGTAAGTGATGATGGGTCAACAATGCCACCTTTTTCATCTACCAAGAAACATCGATCTGCATCGCCGTCAAATGCCAACCCAATGTCGGCTTTGTGCTTAATAACTGCCTTTTGCAAATCTTTGAGGTTAGCGGGCTCGATTGGATTGGCTTCGTGGTTGGGGAAGGTTCCATCTAACTCAAAAAATAATGGAATGACTTCAACATTCATTCGCTGAAATAGCGCCGGGGCTGTATATCCCGCCATGCCGTTTCCGGCATCAATAACAATTTTTAAAGGTCGAATGTCAGTTACATCTACGAGCGAGAGTAAATGTTCTACATATTCACTCAGCAGGTTTCTTTCTGTTTCACGTCCGATAGATCTCATCACAATTGGATTTCCATCAAGTACAAATCTTTCAATGGTCTTAAGCCCCGTGTCGGCCCCAATGGGTTTGGCTCCACTTTTACAGAGTTTGATGCCGTTATATTCAGCGGGATTATGGCTTGCCGTAAACATCGCTCCGGGTAAATTGAGTTTGCCTGAAGCGAAATACATCATGTCGGTGGAAGCCAAGCCGATACGAATAACGTCCATTCCATTCGATACAGCACCTGCAGAAAAAGCATCTGCTAACAATGGAGAAGATGGGCGCATATCTTCGGCGACAATTAGCGTGCCGGGCTCGCGCTCCGTTTCAAGAAATCGAGCAAATGCTAAACCAGTTTGGAAAGCGAAATCTGGGGTTAATTGATCTTTTACTAAGCCTCTAATGTCATAGGCCTTGAAAACTTTTGAAGTTTCTACGTGGGTCACAATCTAAGAAGGTACAGCGCGAAGGTGCCCACGTCTACCTGTTTGCGGATTCTGAGAGCTAGTTGAATCTGAATTACTGGCGCTCTGAGTTGCGCTATTTCCTACCTCGCGAACTGCATCTGCGATTGCCATCAAATCATCCTGCGTAGGTCCGGATTCATCTTCATCACGTTCTTGGCGAATAACATTCCAGCCGTTGGGAACAGTTAAGCGGTCGCCATGTAATTCACACAAATCATAAGAATGCGGTTCTGCAAAAGTAGCTAGTGGGCCTACAACTGCAACTGAATCTGCATATACATACGTCAACGTCATGACCGCTTTTCTGCGGCAACCACCTCGGGAACAACCCCGTCCAAGTCGTGACATTGAAGACATGTCATAAGGCTAGTGGGGGAAGTGAGAAAAATTGCGGAGCCACAGCCTTACTTGCGCGTCACCGATTTATGACAGAGATGTTGGAGCTGGGGATTGCGACTCGGCTAAGGAGACTTCCCGGAGTCAAGGGGAAAGTCCCGATTCCATTTGCTGAAGTAACAAGACCCGATCCATATACACCCGGTGAACTAGAAATAATTTTGATTGACCGCGTTCCGCTTTTCACTTTCCACGACACGATGTCAGTCCCTTTGATCATTTTTACACTCACCCGCCCATTATCCATATGGCTCTCAACACCCACACGTATCTGGTTGCCAGTGAAAGTCAATGTGGGCTCTAAACCGGAAACTCCAAGGGACATAGGAGCAATCTGGGTTGAAGCGATATTCCATAAGAAATCTTTACGTCCTGAAACCACGATTTGTGAGTACACCGAGGCAAGGATTGGCTGATCTGACTTCACATGAAGTGAAAATACATTGGATTGAATATTTGGAGAAAAAGTTACCTCAGTAACCAACCCGCGCGCCACGTCGAAGGAATCTAAACCTACGGGATTGAAGGTGCCGTCACTCGAAATCAATTCAACGCTCACTGTTGCTTTGGCATTTCCTGGTGAAAGTATTCTCAAAATATGACCAACTGACCGTGATTTAACAATTTGGTTTGGAATTCCTGTAATCATGAAATCGGTCTTAGGGGTTGCGACTGAATTCACAAAATCCCCCCCTAAACTACGTAAACCCTTTGAACGTTCATCAATCATGAATGTACTTACTCGACCAGATCTTGGTGTTACTCGCACAACGAGTTGGTTCTGAGCTACTGCTAATGCATCCAGTCGCACTTGAGAAAAAGAATTAGGTTTAACTGTAAAAACTTTAGCTGCAAGTGGGCCATTCTCGCTCCACAGCGCAACATCGACAATTGCTTTGCTTAGCCCGCTATTAACAAGTAGTAGACGTCCTTTGCTGGTTACATCTCCAGTTCCTCCGACAAACCATTCATTATTTGCCGGAGATTTACACAAAGTGGCTCCAGCCCACTTTGAGGACAAACTTTGCCATGTAAGTGAAGTCATTGAAGAGCCCTCTAAAAGTACTGGGTATGCCCCAACCGGAAAGCGCGCACTTTTAACGGGAACTAGAACAGTAGAGTTTCGAATAACTTTGCGCGAAAGAGTATTACGGGAACCAGTTGAAACTTGACCGTTGAGCCCCGCTCCGGTTGGAGGGCAAACTGATGCAGGGAAAGTCTGGGAAAATTTATTTAAGCTTGCTTTTTTTTCAAGTAAATTTGCGGAAACTAAAGTCGCCGCACTGAGTAGAAATATGAGAGCCATTAAACGAAATCTCATGTTAACTCCTCCACGGAAATTTCACGTTTACGACGTCCTGCAGGCAAAATCATGACTAAAGTGCTGAGTAGAACAATAATTTGCAAGGAGAGCCAACCCCGTCGGACCGTTCCATCGTGAATAAGGAAAAATTCACCTGGTGTTGGAGCTAAGAATTGTGGGAGTCCGTATTCATTTTTTGTTCTAACAAGCTTGGCTCCGTTTTGAATAATCTGCCAGGAAGAGTCATAGTTTTCTGCCAAAGTAAGAGTGCCGGAAGACCGGGTAAGAATGCGTCCATTAATAGACCCGACAGAAAGTGGCGTACTTACTCCCTTTTGATCTGTAAAGACCAAGCGCCCTCCTGGACCAATTATTTTCCAAACGATGCCCGCATCGGTGGAAGAATTTCTGACAAATCCGCCGATTCCATCTACTGACCTGACTAACTGTTGATCTACCGGATTTTTCATGAATAAATATTTTATTCCGTGCGCAGAAAGTATCTTGCTACTTGTTAAACCACTTCCATCAATGAGGTCTCTAATCGCTTGATCGACTGCAGGAGTTGATGTTGGTGCCACATCAGGATCCCCAAGGAGGGCGTCTTTTTCGCGCGCCAAGAAGAATGATAATTCTGCGCTTGGCCCAGAATTCGAATTTCTGATGACAAGCGTTTTCGTAGTCGGTGAAATTCCTAAAAACGGAGGTAAGACAGAGATGTTATTGACTTGTAGGGGCGAATTTGCTCCGGATGTCACAATCCAGATAGTCGCAGTAACGGAATAAACCAAGACAGATGCAACTCCCAGGCCAGCAAGTATGTGGCGATAGTGAATATTGGAATTTGCCAATCTCTCACGAAGACCATCCAAAATAATCACTCCAGAAATTACGGCGCACATCGTAGAAATTGTGAGCCATGTGCCGGCCCACACTCGAGTACTCACTGCGCCTCCATGAGAGGAAATTGAAATAGTGCTTATCAAAGTGGCAAAAATAATAAATCCAAAACCCCACTGCGCATACACACGAGCACGTGTTGAAGAAAAAAGTGAAATAAGAATAATAAATGTGGCTGGGCCAACACACCACGAAGGTAATGACCCAACACCGCCGGGGTTTCCAAGAAAGACCGCATTTGCTAATCCCCCAGGAAGTGAAAGCCCTGGTTCGCAGAGAAAGCGGGAAGGGTGCGTCAGTGCTTCAAGTGACCATGGTAAACAGAGTGCGAAAGGTGTTGCGAGTAATAGTAGCCATCGTGAAATACGTTCCTGAAATGGGAAGTCTTCTCGATGTGAACGGTAGTGAAAATAATCCTTAACGCCGGCACTGAGAAAAATCGAAGCAATTGCCAGGTAGAACGGAAGAGAAAAGGCAGTTACAGCGCCAAGAAGCAAACTCAATCCAAAGATAAATTTCCAGCTTTGCGATTGAATTGCATTCAACCTAGGAAGGGCTTTTACGATAATTGGCCCGCAGATCAATGTGATCAGAGTTCCTAATCTTCCCTGATTAATCGCAGCTATCGCTACAGGTGAAAGCGCGTAACACACGCTCGCTCCGACTGCTAGCCACCTTCTCGATGTGAATGTTCGCGCGAGTACATACATCGACCACATCAGAAAAATTGGAGAAATCCAAAAAAGTATTCCCATTAAAAGTGGGACATTCCCAAATGTCAGTGTTGAGGCAAGCGCCAAAATAGCGATCCAGGTAGGAGTTGCGAATGAACTTCCCATTCCAACCCCATGCCAAGAATCTGCATAACTACGCCACAGATCCATTGCACCACTTGGCGTAGTGGAAAGCGCGCCTCCCGAAATTGAGCCGTACCTGTGTCGAGACCAGAGGGCGGTGAGTACAAACAAGAAAACAATTCCTAGGATTTCTGGCCGGATAACGAGCAATTTCCAATTCCGAGATGGTGCTGGCACAAGTAAATCTTCATCATCTGAAAGTGGATCCAAAATACTCTCTTGAGGTGCGGGAGTTGGAAAAAACCTCTCTCTCAATGTTTCTACCGTGCGATTGATACTTAAGCGAAATTGCATCCACCGAGGCGGAATAAAATTTGCAACAACGCGAGAAGAGAGCATTCGCTGACTACGTCGAACTTTGCGTGCGTTAAGAAGTAAACCTGGATGAATGAGTAGTAAGCCCACTGCAAGAATCTCATCTGCTGCGTAACCAGGAAGTTTCGCAATGAGGTAACCAATAGATCTCGTTGCTGCACTGATAAGAAGTCTCAAGGAAAGCCAAGGAAGAATCCAAAATGAGGAATTTACCAAGAGTACGTAGGAAGCATTTCTTCGATCAAGTAGCAGTGGACGATGCAGGAACGCGTGGCTGACATCAACATCTCTTCGCTCAGATGCAGAAGCTTCTGCGTGATAAGCAACTGAATCTGTTGCAACTATTACCGAATGTCCAGCAACGCGTGCCCGCCATCCCAGATCAACATCATCTCTAAAAAGAGATAGGTTCGAATCAAATCCGCCAAGTTCTTCAAATACTTCACGTCGAACAAGCATTCCTGCAGTACTCACACTTAATACATCTCGGATGCCATCACGTTGACCTTGGTCATATTCGCGAAGTTCTAACCCAGTCCACCTTGCGCCATTTCCAGCAATGCTGACACCGGCTTCAAGTAAATGCGTTCGGTCATACCAGCCTCGTAATTTCGGTCCGACAATTGCCACGTGAGGACGATCCTCGATTGCTCGTAAAAGTTCGGCGAGCGCAGTATTAGCCGGTGCACAGTCATCGTGAATGAACCACAACCATTCATCTTCGCCTTCCAAATCTGGAAGATTTTCTAGCGCAGAATTAACCGCGTCTCCAAATCCTGATTCGCGGGATATCGATACAAATGGAAAGCGTGAATTACGTAAAAGTTTTGTTGAAGAATCTACAGAGCCCGTGTCGATTGCAATTGTGGAATCAACTGCACGGGTTTGTGAAGCTAACGATGCAACTACTTCGGGAAGCCACGTTGCACCGTCATGGACAACAAGAATTGCTGTTACATGGTGAGCGTCATTGCGCTTGGCTGATTCAGCCATAGCTGCACTCAGTGTTACGCGGGACGGCGCTTAAGGCGACGACGTTCGCGTTCGGAAAGTCCGCCCCAAATTCCAAATCGCTCATCATGAGCGAGGGCATATTCCAAACATTCACCGCGAACATCACAGGACATGCATACCCGCTTTGCTTCGCGAGTAGAACCACCTTTTTCAGGGAAGAATGCTTCAGGATCGGTCTGGGCGCAGAGTGCACGCTCTTGCCATGAGAGCTCAACT
>CAFBPP010000007.1_pt1 | contig 34298 bp, 34 predicted proteins | sample 7269751 | NCBI WGS metagenome assembly CAFBPP01 (sample SAMEA6814148, study PRJEB35770) | freshwater metagenome | biome: Freshwater; feature: Freshwater reservoir; material: water | place: Czech Republic | collected 2017-06-27 | depth 30m m
ATGCGGCCTCAACAAATCTTGTCAGTCATTGGCTTAGCACCTGCTGGACTTTGGCTTGCTCCATTTAATGCACGCTATCCAGGAACTGCCGTAGCCCGCATGCTTTCAGCAAGTGTCTGGATAGTTTCACCGATGTTGCTCCATTTCGAATGGGCACGCAAAGCAGGTTTTGCGAATGTGAGCCCACGCTGGAGAGAGTTCTCTTATGAAACATGCCTTGATGCAACAAATGCGATGGCAACTGCTTCTGGTTACTACCCTGCTTGGGATGCGCTCCTGAAAAAAAGATTTGAGAACCAAATTTCCCCAACAATTCCTATCACAATTATTTTTGGTGACTCTGACAAAACGCTCCCAGCGTCAACGAGTCAAGAGCGATCGCTGGTGCCGTCACACGCAAGATGGCTAACATTTGCGCAGTGCGGTCATGCACCAATGTGGGATCACCCGCAGTTAGTTGTCAATGAAATCTTGGCAACTGCAGGCATTGCGCAATGATTACTGTCATTTATTTATGGAAAATTCCCACAAGATTAATCCCTCGGGCTTTTTATTTTATGGCAACACAGAAAATCACATTACGAAAATTTAAAGGTGTAAGTTTTGTGAAAGTTCTAGGAACGGGCAAAGGCGAAACTTTCACTCCGTCAGATGCCGATTTACATAGATGGGGATTTCTTGTCACGATCGATGAAAAGTTTTTATCTGAATTTGATCATTCTAAAAATCTTGGCAAATGGCGCAAAGGTTCAGCCAGTGAATTTAGAGTAATTCTGGATCCCATTTCATCCCATGGAAAATGGTCGAAACAAGAACCATTTACGCCAACGAATCTCCATAAACGTGATGGGCAAGTCGCAGCAATTACTCGTGCCCGCATCAAATGGAGCCAAAACTTTCGTTTTTGGAAAGCAGTACCACCCGTGACATTAAGTCTTTCAGGTGCACAAGGACTTATCTGCGCCATTGGTATTGGAGAAGCCCCAATTGGATTGCAAGGAACATTTTCCATCTGGGATTCTGCTGCTGCAATCAAGGAATTCGCATATAAAGGCGATGCACACCAGAGCGCCATTCAAGCAACGGCTCACTACAACTGGTACTCGGAAGAGTTATTTGCGCGCTTTTCTGTACGTGAGGTTCGAGGCTCACTCTGAAATAGGGCAGACTTACCCCATGTCGATACGTCATTACAACTCCCGCCGCAACCGCAGATCGGGAATTTCGCATCGCGCACAAGTTTTATTGCAGACAATTTTGGGAATTACAATCCTTCTGCAAATAAGTTATCCCCTCATTAGTGGTGAAGCTCTCCGAGTAGTCACTATCGCCACTGTGTATTTCAGCGCTCTAACAATGGTACTTCATGCCTTTTACTCATTTGGACCAAAATACGTTTCCATTTATTTGCCAATCACTTTCCTTTTCGGATTTGGTATCGAGCAACTAGGTATGAGAACTACCTGGCCATTTGGCAGTTATACATACGACTCGAGTCTTGGTTTTCAAATTTTAGGACTTCCACTGGTGGTCCCATTCGCATGGGTGATGATGTGTCACCCTGTTCTTGTGGTGGCTCGACGAATAAGTAAAAACTGGGTTTTCTTGTTTGGCGGGATTGCAATGATGGGATGGGATTTATTTTTAGATCCACAAATGGTTGCAGACCATCGGTGGGTTTGGAGTTTTACGGGAGCACATGTTCCTTTTGCAAAAAATATTCCGTTATCAAATGCATTTGGGTGGCTTTTTGCAGGCATTGCTATCACCGCACTTCTACACGTCATACTCCCCCGAGATCGCCGCAAATCGAGTGCAGGTTTTGCGGTAGTAGATATTTTTATGTTGTGGACCTTGTTCGCAGGGGTAGTTGGAAATTTGTTCTTCTTTAGCCGCCCAGGTGTTGGATTTCTTGGCGGACTTGTTCTTGGTGCGATCATGGTGCCCTATGCATTTTCTCGCTGGCTAGGCCGGCCTTAAAAGTCCTAACTGTGAATATCGCACTCGTTCTGCTTCCTACGCTTCTTCTGCTTAATACATGTCTCAATGTTCTTTTCCTGAAGCGCCCGGCAAAAGATGTTCCAATCTCTCTAGTCAAAGTTGCAGTATTAGTACCTATGAGAAATGAAGCTCATAATGTGGTCGCTCTCATCGACTCTTTAAAGAAGCAAGTCGGGGTACCAAACCTTGAATTCGTTTTAATAGATGACAACTCCACTGATAATACGTTGCAACTGGCCACTTTAAACATCCAAGAAGATCATCGTTTCCGCATTGTGCGCGGAAAAGAACTGGAAAAAGGTTGGCTAGGTAAACCCTTTGCACTCGAGCAAGGTCGCTTGCTATCAGATTCAGATGTCATCGTGACAATCGATGCCGATGTTCGATTAAAACCTCATGCAATTGCCGCCTCGCTTTCTTTAATGTCCGAAAATAATTTCGATTTTCTCTCACCATACCCACTTCAAATTGCGAAATCATGGTCAGAGCGACTCATTCAACCTTTACTCCAATGGTCTTGGATGTCTACCGTCCCTCTTGGCGTCGCACAAAAATCATCAAATCCTGCTTTTGCTGTCGCCAACGGTCAATTCTTTTTTGTTTCACGTTCTAGCCTTAATGACATCGGAGGATTTGAATCAATTAAAAGCTACGTCCTTGAAGATATCTATCTCGTGAGATCGCTCTTGCGAGGCGGTTTTCATGGAACTGTGGCAAACGGTTCGGCTATCGCACAATGCCAGATGTATTCATCATGGGCACAACTTCGTGATGGATATGGAAAATCTCTTCGTGTTGCATTCGGTGGGATATTAGGAAATATTGTTGCTATAACTTTCTTAGCGCTCACAGGAATCATTCCCTTCGCACTTGCACTGAATGGCTCAACAGCTGGATTAATTGGCTACTTCTTAGTGGTCTTCTCCCGTTTGATTTCTGCGTTCACTAACAAATCTAGTCTTAGCGATTGCGTCTTCCATCCACTTTCAACTGTTGTATTGCTCTACCTACTTGCTCGGTCATGGTGGCGCAGGGGCACAATTGAGTGGAAGGGCAGAATGGTATGAGTCGAATTGTTGTCATTGGAGCAGGCATCGGTGGCATGTGCACGGCAGCCAGGCTTGCTAAAGCTGGGCACATCGTTGACGTGTACGAAAGATCTGATCAAGTTGGCGGCAAATGTCGCACTGAATGGATCGGTAAATATGCATTTGATACTGGGCCTTCCCTCTTAACTTTGCCGGCAGTTTATCGAGATTTCTTTCTGAAAACCGGTGAGCCCATTGAGAAAGTTTTAGACCTACAACCAGTTAATCCATCTTTTGATTATCGCTTTGCAGACGGCACTCGGGTTGAGTTTGCCAACCTCTCGCGATATGAAACTTTGGCAACCATCAGTAAAAGTTTTGGTAAAAATGTCAGTGACGAATGGAACTCTCTCATGGAGAGAGCCGAGAAGATTTGGGACGTTTCACGAGAGCCTTTTATCGAATCAGAATTAACGTCGATATTTTCATTCATAAAGCGGCGCACCTTTTTATGGGACCTCTTCACCATTGCGCCATGGAAGTCACTCCGAACACTCGTTAAAAGTTTCACGAATGACCCGCACCTCTCCTTCATCATCGATCGCTACGCAACCTATAGCGGATCAGACCCACGAAGAGCTCCTGCAGCACTGATGTCTATTGCTTTTGTAGAAGAAGCATTTGGTGCTTGGCATATCAAAGGTGGAATCGGTCAGTTATCGCAAGCAGTCGAAGAGAGAGCCAAATCTCTTGGAGTTAAATTTCATCTCAACTCCCCTGTTGTTTCTATTGACCACACGAAGAAGCATGTAACAGGTATCACGTTATCAAGCGGGGAAATAATCAAAGCGGACGTGGTCGTATCAAATGCGGATGCATCGACTGTCTACACGCACTTGATCTCCAAAAATGTGAGAGCTCTGCGTAAAGAAAAGAAATCGCTAGCAAAATCTGAACCTTCTTTGGCCGGCTTTTCTTTGCTCTTAGGCCTCAAGCCCGATGACCAAGCACCTCACATGAACCATCACACTGTGCTCTTTCCTGAAAATTATGATGCAGAATTTGATTCAATCTTTACGCAACAAAAGCCCGTTGAAGATCCAACAATCTATATTTGCGCGCCAAATGATGTATCCATGTCACGCACTCCGGGTTATGAAAGTTGGTTCATTTTGGTAAATGCGCCCCGCCATTCAACAACTGGCGATGGTTGGAATTGGAACGACGATAACTACTCTCGCGCGTATGCAGCAAAAGTAATTTCTCTCATCGAAGCGAGAGGAATTCCCCTTCGCAATCGAATCGAACTGATGGAAATTAGGACACCAGCAGATCTGGAAAAGAGCGTAGGTGCGCCTGGTGGTTCTATTTATGGTTCCTCGAGTAACGGTGCACGTTCTGCATTTATGAGAGCAAAGAATCGCTCACCGCTTAAAGGGTTGTTTTGCGTTGGGGGTTCTGCTCACCCCGGTGGCGGATTGCCACTTGTGGGAATAAGTGCAGAAATTGTTGCCGATGCAATTGGACGTGCTTAAACTTTTTTCAAGGATGTAAAAGCGAACCGTAAAACAAGGACAAAACTTACAAGTTGCACCACAGTCAATATGATCGCAATGGGTGTTGGCCATTCTTTTGCAAAATTTATTTGGCTTGAAACAATTGCTACCGCTAGGAAACTTGCACGAATTGGCCGCTCCCCCGGAGTGACGATTCCCACTTCAGATACTCCAAGGGATGCTAAGCGAGCTCGTGCATATTCTTGAAATGCAGCTAACGATGCTAAGGCCAGTACCCAACCCAAAGGAACGCCGAGTCGGTAAAAAGCTAGAGCCCACAGAGCTTCAGAAATGCGATCCGCAAGGCCGTCCCACACTGCGCCGCTTGCACTTGTGCGCCCAGAATAAATGGCGACGCTTCCATCTATTCCATCCGCAATCAATGAAATAGCGAGAAAAATTAAACACCACCCATTCGGTGAAACCCATGCAGTAACTCCGGCGCTCAGTACACCAATCGTTGTTAAAACATTGGGGGTTATACGTAGCGTCACACAAACACGCGCAAGGCGATAAGAAATCAGGAGCCATGCGCGGACAATTCCTGTTACTGGCGTATCACCGTGGAGCGTGCTCCACTGCTCAGTAAATTGAGAATAGCTGGGCTTCATCGCTTCAGCGCTAAGTTCTTGTAAATTTGGGAAGTAGCAGTAGATGTATTCATTGTGTAAAAATGCAAACCGGGTGCACCAGCTGCGAGCAACTTTTGACACAGCTCCGTTGCAATTTCAACTCCAAGTTCCCTTACGGCATCTGCATCGGATTCGATTGCCTCAAAACGTTTGCGCATTGCATCCGGGATTGGGGTTCCACTGAGCTCGGACATTCTGACCAATTGTTTTACATTTGTTACAGGCAAAATCCCGGGTATGACCGGAAGAGATGAGCCTCGCTCTTCTAGTCTTGCTACGAGTGAGCTCCATTTTGTGGCATCAAAAAAGAATTGAGTTGTTGCAAAACTCGCGCCTAAATCTTCTTTACGGATTAAGACATCAATATCTTTATCTAAGTTTCCAGCAGAAGCTGGATGTCCATCAGGAAAAGCTGCAACTCCAACGGTGAAATCTCCAAATTCAGAAGCGAGCGCGACAAGTTCATCGGCATGATTGAGACCACCAGGAATAGAAACCCACGGTGCACGTGGTCCACCTTCTGGATCTCCTCGTAGCGCCAAAATAGATTTAATTCCTACATCTCGATAACGAGTAAGTATGTGAAGAATTTCTTCTTGAGTTGAACCCACACATGTGAGATGAGCAATCGTTGGGATGTGCGTTCGATGAGTGATTTCCGAAGTGATTGCGATGGTGCGATCCCGAGTAGAACCACCAGCACCATAAGTAACCGAGACATAATCAGGTGCGATTGGTCCGAGCGCTTCTATAGCGCGCCAAAGCCGCTCTTCCCCTGGGACATCTTTGGGAGGGAAGAATTCAAAGGAAATCGTTGGGGCAGACACTTCTCTCCTTTCGCCGACTATGGACAGTGAGGGTACCGTTACCACGTGATGATTGAGCCACAGCGCGCTTTAGCCCAGGTACGCACGAGTGTACAAAGTGAGTTGACCGTTTTTCTCTCAATGCAAACCCAATTTCTTGGTGAAATTGGAAGCGAGTTAGCTCCTGTCGCGCAAGCAATGAGCGCATATTTACTGGATAGCGGAAAACGCTTACGTCCACTCTTTGCCTACGCAGGTTATTTAGGGGCGGGTGCAACAGAAGACAAGGCGGTCATCAAAGCAGTTGCAAGCCTTGAATTGTTACAGGCATGTGCACTTATTCATGATGACTTAATGGATGGATCCGATACGCGACGTGGCAAACCTGCAATGCATCGACAATTTGAAAATATACATAAGGAAGAAGGACTCTCAGGTTCTGCATCTGCTTATGGGGCTTCTGCTGCAATTTTATTGGGAGATTTGGCTTTAGTTTGGTCTGATCAAATGTTTCACAGCGCAGGTTTGAAACAAGATGCTCTCGTCCGATCTTTGAAAGTTCACGATGAAATGCGCGTCGAACTTATGGCGGGTCAATTTCTTGATATTCACGAGCAAGCTCTTGCAACATCGAGTGTGGCACGATCATTGAAAATCGCTCGCTACAAATCAGGAAAGTACACAATCGAACGTCCGCTGCATTTTGGCGCATCACTCGCAATAGAGGATCGAATCACACGCGAAGCACTCACATCTATCTACTCGGAATTTGGGTTACCACTTGGCGAAGCTTTCCAACTTCGCGACGATGTACTCGGCGTTTTCGGAGATCCATCTACCACTGGCAAACCAGCCGGTGATGATTTGCGTGAAGGAAAGCGCACCGTATTGATGGCAATGACACGTGAGCGAGCAAATAGCACGCAAGAGAAAATTATTGCTCAATATTTTGGAGCACAGAATTTAGATTCCGTTGGCATAGAAGCGCTTCAAGCAATCATCACTGAAACAGGCGCTCGCCAACATGTTGAAGACCTCATTGAGAAATTGACACTCACCGCGCAGGATGCGCTTAATCGTGATGAAATTGACTCCTCAGCGCATGCTCTTCTCGATGAGCTTACATCGATTGCAGTACGCAGGAGTGCATAAATGCCAGCACGTGTAAAGGGTCCAACAGATCATGTTGTCATTGTCGGAGCAGGACTTGCCGGGTTGAGCGCTGGACTGCGACTTGCAGGTGCTGGTCGAAAAGTCACCATCGTTGAACGTGAAAGCGTTCCCGGTGGACGCAACGGTCTATTGAAAAAAGATGGGTACGCATTTGATACCGGTCCATCAGTATTAACAATGCCTTCTCTGATTAACGATGCCTTCAATAGCGTGGGAGAAGAACTTTCAGATTGGCTAGAGCTCACTCCAGTTTCACCGCTTTATCGCGCCTTCTACGCAGATGGTTCGCAACTAGATATTCATGCAAACACTGATCAAATGGAAGCAGAAATAGCGAAGAACGTCAGCGCCTCGGATGCGATGGGCTACAGGCGATATGTTGATTTCGTAACCAAGTTATACAAATATGAAATGAATGACTTCATCGATCGTAATATTGATTCGCCGTTAAATTTGTTAACTCCAAATCTTGCGCGTTTGATTGCACTCGGTGGTTTTCGTCGATTGGCCCCAAAAGTTAATCAATACCTCAAGGATCCACGCTTGCAAAAGGTGTATTCCTTTCAAGCGATGTATGCCGGTGTTAGCCCCCAACAAGCTTTAGCAATTTACGCAGTAATTGCATATATGGATTCCGTGAACGGCGTATTTTTCCCTAAAGGTGGAATGCATGCCCTTCCAAGAGCGCTAGCAAGTGCGGGCGAAAAACATGGCATCACTTTTAAATATAACTCCGAAGTCACAAAAGTAGATTTCAAAAATGGACGCGCTCAGGCAGTCATCACATCATCAGGAGAGCGAATTCCTTGTGATGTGCTCGTCCTCAACCCTGACCTTCCGGTGGCATGGCGTGATTTACTGGGGCGAACACCTGCATCAATCAAGCGATTAAAATATTCCCCTTCCTGTGTAACGATGCTCGTTGGCTCTAAAAAGGAATATTCGCATCTCGCACATCACAATATTCACTTCGGAGAATCGTGGGATGGCGTATTTGATGAATTGATTCATAAAAAAGTTCTGATGACCGACCCAAGTGTTCTTGTAACAATTCCAAGTAAGGATGATCCATCTTTAGCGCCTCCCGGCAAACATTCCTACTATGTTCTATTTCCAACTCCCAACCTTGACGCTGATATCAACTGGGAAAGGATGCGTGGTCCGTATCGCGACCAAATGATTAAAACATTGGAGGCTCGCGGTTATACGGACTTTGGTGACTCGATTGAAGTTGAATCACTCACCACTCCTCTCGATTGGGAAAAACAAGGAATGGAACGTGGCGCACCTTTCGCCAGCGCACATACATTTTTTCAAACGGGTCCGTTTAGACCTCGCAATATGGCAAAGGGATTCGAAAACGTTGTATTTGCAGGGTCTGGTACTCAGCCTGGCGTGGGTGTTCCGATGGTATTAATTTCCGGAAGGTTAGCTGCAGAGCGAATAGTCGGTACAGTGAAATAGATGGACGAACTCACCAGCGCTGGGATTTTAGATCCACAACTCCGCGCATCGTATGCAGAATGCAAAAGACTCAATGCCTTGCACGGAAAAACGTATTACCTTGCAACTTTGCTACTTCCCAAAGCTAAGCGGCCATTTGTACATGCCCTGTATGGCTTTGCTCGTTATGCCGATGAAATCGTCGACGATTTAGCATCCCATCTCACTCCTGCACAAAAAGAGAGTGAGCTGCGACGATGGTCTGATTCAATCCTCAATAGTTTAGAAACTGGAAAGAGCGATGACCACATAGGTAAAGCGCTCATTGACACCGTTTCTCGATTTAAAATACCTCACGAACATTTCACTGCATTTCTTCATTCCATGGCAATGGATCTCACTGTCACTGAATATGAGAGCTATGAAAATCTTATGGAGTACGTCTACGGTTCAGCTTGCGTCATTGGACTTGAAATGGTTCCCGTTCTTGGTGCCCTTTCGGATAAGGCTTACGAGCCCGCCGAAAAGTTGGGAACTGCATTTCAACTTGCTAATTTTATCCGCGATGTTGGAGAAGATTTAGATCGCGGCCGCGTGTACTTGCCCCTTAATGAATTAAGGACGCACGGAGTCGATAGAGCAATGCTTGAACGCCGAATACTGACCCCAGAAATAGTCTCAGCACTCAAAGAGCAAATAGCTCGGGTGCGCACCTTGCAAGCCGAATCTGACGCAGGGATTCAATTTCTAGACCCAACCAGCAGACCTTGTATTCAAGCGGCTAGCAATCTTTATTGTGGAATTGTTGATGAGGTTGAGAAAAACGGATACGACATTTTTAATCATCGTGCCAAAACTTCCATCGGAAAACGATTGAAAGTTGCAGGCGGTGCATATCTCCGAGCAGTTCTTGCTCGTGCACTGTAACCGCAGAATTCTTTGCTAGAGTAATCGCACGGGAGCCATTGTGCTGAGAGGATCTGAAATTCAGATCGACCGTTAGACCAGTCCGGTAATGCGGATATGGAAGGAAAACATGCGCACACTTATCACTATTTGGGGTTACGACTTATCATTCTTGGAATTCTTTGCGGCAGTTGCCTCATTTATTGGGGTTGGAATTGCAATCACAGGAAAGCGTTCTACGTGGCCATGGTGGATTATTAGTAGCTTTCTTTACGGAATCTTTTTTTACAAAGTAGATCTGATTGCAAGTTCTGCACTTCAACTAGTCTTTATTGCCGCAGGAATTTGGGGTTGGTTTGGATGGGCACCCACTGGTGCTGTACCCGGAAAACTTTCGCGACGAGCAAAAATCATCTGGTTAATAGCGTTACTGATTTCTTGGGTTGCACTGGCCCCATTTCTGCACAGCATCGGTGCTGCAGCAACGTGGTCTGACTCCTTTCTTTTCCTTGGAAGCTTTATTGCTCAGATTCTTATGGTCTATGAAAAGTACGAGAACTGGCCACTGTGGTTTATTGTCGATGCAGTTGGAACGATTGAATATTTCGTATTGGGTTATAAATTCACTGCACTTCTCTATTTAGCTTTCACTGTGATGGCAGTCCTGGGTTGGCGCGGCTGGCTCCGGAAAACTTTACAAAAATGAATCTCATCCCCGAAATTGAAATTACTTTAACCTCTCCCCCTCGGTGTGGAACTACGCATGTAATAGCTGTGGATGGCAGAGCGGGTGCAGGAAAAACAACTTTGGCACACGAACTTTTCCTAGGTTTTAGCGGGCCACGGGAAGTAACTGTTCTTGCATTAGACGATGTATACGCAGGATGGCAATCAGCTCTTGGACCCTCGCTAACGCAAACTTTGACGCAATTGCTTGAATCGCTTGCAGAAAATAAGCCTTTCCACATGCCTTTATACAATTGGCAAAATTCTGCATTTGATTCATTTAGCGTAATTTCTCCCTGCGATCTACTCGTCATTGAAGGAGTTGGAAGTTCCCAGAAAATTGTCAGAGAGTACAGTTCGGCAACTATCTGGTTAGACATCGAGCCCGCTATCGGATTGCAAAGAGTTTTAGAAAGAGATGGCCAGGAAATAAGCGCTGAGATGGTGCTGTGGCAGATAGAAGAAGAGAAACTTTTTGCAAAAGACGAAACCCGAAAAAACGCTGATTTCGTGCTCTCTGCGATTGGCTAAACAGCGCGCCATCCCGCAGTAATTCTCGCCTCTTAACTAGGATTTCTACGTGTCAGACTTATCAGGTGAGCTCATTGACGGCCGATATGAGCTCATTCGCCAAATTGCTAACGGCGGAATGGCCACAATTTACGAAGCGTTAGATACACGTTTAGATCGAAAAGTCGCAGTAAAGATCATGCACGAGCACTTGGCAAATGATGAAGAGTTCGTGGGTAGATTTATTCGGGAAGCAAAAGCGGCGGCTGCGCTTTCTCATCCGAATATTGTTGCGGTGCAAGATCAAGGGTGGAATCAAAGTGGAATACCCGCTGTTTTTTTAGTTATGGAATTGGTTGAGGGAAGCACGCTTCGAGATTATTTATTTGAAAAGGGCAAACTTACAACGCAAGAGCTCCTACATTTCATGTCACCTGTTTTAAGCGCACTCGCTGCCGCACACAAAATCGGAATAATTCATCGTGACATCAAACCTGAAAATATTCTCATCTCCCAGGCAGGCAGAGTTAAATTGGCAGATTTTGGTTTGGCGCGAGGAGACCTCATAGGAAACACGATGACTGCCGAATCGAGTGTTATTTTAGGTAGCGTTTCTTACCTCTCTCCCGAACAAGTCCAACGAGGAGTAGCTGATTCTCGCAGCGATGTATATTCCTTGGGAATTGTTGCATTTGAAGCTCTCACCGGCAGAAAACCATTCGAAGGTGAATCACCTATACATATTGCATATCAACATGTTAACGAGACAGTTCCGGCCCCATCGACTCTGAATCCCGATGTGCCACCTGCGCTCGATGACCTCATCGTCAGGGCAACCAGTACTAATCCCGACAACCGTCCAAAAGATGGAGAAGAATTTCTTCAGGAATTGAGACAAGTAGAAGCGCTTCTCGATCCCAAACGGAGGCAACTCAGCTTTGAATTAGATCTTGGTGTTACGCCTATTCGTGATAAATCAAGGACTCCCACCAGAGTTTCACAAGAGAATAAAGTTCAAACTTCTGAAAGAGTAGAACCTATGGTTGCTAAAAAGAGTCCTCGCGAGAGCACTGCTGAAACTGCCCGCGAACGCAAGCGTCGCACAAGCGCACGTATTCGCCGTAATCGTTGGATTGCCCTTTTTGTAACTTTGGCAGTTGCTGTAGTGGGTTGGTATGTAATTGTTGGCCCCGGCAACCGTGTTGTAGTTCCTTCCGTTGCTGGAATGAGCGTGAAAGAAGCCAAAGCAACACTGTCTCCACTTGGGTTAACCTACAAAATAGCTGATGAAGTTTTTAGCGAAGATATTCCTAAAGGTAAAATTATCTCATCTCGCCCTGGTGGAGGTGGCCGAATAAGTGAGGCCGGAACCGTTTTACTTTTCCTTTCTAAAGGCGCAGAGAGATATACGATTCCGAATTTACAAGGGCTCACCGTTGAAAGTGCAACAAGTGTTTTGCAATCAGAACCCTTGGTTATTGGAACAACAACGGAATCCTTTGATCCGAAAATTCCAGAGGGTTCAATCATTTCGACTTCACCGGTTGCTGGTACAAAAGCAACTCGAGGTAGCTCAATAAATATCGTCATCAGCAAGGGAATTCAACAACTCGCATTAACGTCATATGTTGGAAAAACTGGAGATCAAGCCCTGAATGAATTGGAGGGCGAAGGGTTCGTCGTCACAGTGTCATACGAATTTAGTGACACATCAGTGCTTGGTACTGTGATCTCACAAGTGCCTAATGGTGATTCCCCTGCACCAAAAGGTTCTGAAATTCAGATAGTTGTATCTAAGGGTTCAGAATCTGTATTCGTCCCTTCCGGAATTCGAGGGCTGGAAAAATCTGCTGCAATTGCAATGTTGGAGAATTCCGGCTTAGTCGTCAAAACCATCCTTACTGGTAAAAATAAGAAGAAATTTGTCACCCACATTTCGCCGGCCGAGAAAACAAAAGTTAAACGTGGCAGTCAGGTCACCATCACAGTAGGGTAGGCAAATGTCTTCACACCGCCCGCGTATCGGAGCTCACGTACCAACAACGGGCGGAATGGCTAAACGTTCTATCGAATATGCCAAAACGATTTCAGCAGAAGCAATTCAGGTCTTTGCATCTAATCCGCGCGGATGGGCAATGCCCGAAGCAAATGTAGAAGCTGATGAAGCTTTCAAAATTAAGGCTCATGAATTAGATATAGCAACGTACGTTCACGCTCCCTTTCTCATCAATCTTGGATCTCCCACTGTTGGAACGTACGAGAACTCTTTAGCTTCCACTGCTTACTCGCTCAAGCGAGGTAGAGAGATTGGTTCACTGGGAGTTGTTATTCATACGGGTTCAGCTGTAGATGTAAATCATGTAAAGCAAGCGTGGAAACAAATTCATGAGGGAATGATGCCGATTCTTCATGCACTCCCTGATGACTCTCCCACTTTGTTACTTGAACCCACTGCGGGCCAAGGGCATTCTCTCGTTAAGAAATTAGATGACTTGGTGCACTATCTCGAAGCACTTGAATATCATCCTAAAGTTGGCATTTGTTTAGATACCTGCCATGTCTTTGCAGCTGGTCACGACATTTCGAAGAAAGGCGGCATGACGGAAACTCTTGACCTTCTCGTGTCGATAGCCGGTGCTGAACGAATTCAACTTATTCACGCAAATGACTCAAAAGATGTTTGTGGGGCGCTCAAAGATCGTCATGAAAATTTAGGAAAAGGAGAAATTGGTCTCGATCCCTTTAAAGAACTGATGGCTCATCCCGCAGTTGCAAAAGCTCCCCTTATTTTAGAAACACCGGGAGACGAAAAAGACCACGGTCCAGAGGTTGCGCTACTCAAGAAATTTCGCACATGAGTAAACGTTTACGGCTTGCCCCATTTGCTTTGCTTGCGGTGTCCATGATGTGGGGGTCGACATTTGTTTTGATGAAAAGCGCTATCAAACGGCAAGACGTTAATAGTTTTCTTTTTTCACGGTTTGCACTCGCTGTTCTGGCAATGATTCTGTTGAGGCCACGGGTTCTAAAACTACTGACAAAAGATATGTTGAGTAAAGGATTCTTCGCAGGGTGCTTCCTTGCTTCGGGTTACATTTTGCAAACACTCGGGCTTGCTCGCACCACTGCAGCAGTGACGGGATTTGTCACGGGCCTTTACGTTGTAGCTACCCCCCTCATTGGCGCAATCATTCTCAAACAAAAGATCTCTCGTAAAACGTGGGTGTACGTTGGCATGGCAACAATTGGATTAGCGTTGCTTTCACTTCATGGTTGGTCAATTGGAACCGGTGAACTGTTAGTACTGGCGAGTGCTATTGCATTTGCGGGCCACATCATCGCTCTCGAACAATGGAGTAGCGGAAGAGATACCTACGCCCTAACAATCGTGCAGTTAGCAACGTGTGCTCTACTGACTGGAATCGCATCCCTCAAGGACGGGTATCAACCGCCTCCTGATACTGGCGTTTGGGCAGTAGTCATTTTCACAGCTATTTTTGCAACAGCGATTGCCTTCATTGTGCAAACATGGTCTCAAGCTCACATGGCCTCTACCAAAGTTGCAGTAATACTGACCATGGAAGTCGTCTTTGCTGCGATTTTTGCAATCTTGTTTGGTGGAGAAAGCCTCACCCTTCAAATTTCTTTAGGCGGAATTCTCGTAGTCAGCGCTATGTATTTCATAGTCATGGACCAGGCGTGAGATACTGAAATATGCGCGTCAATCTTCGTTCCGATACGGTCACATTGCCGTCTGATGCAATGCGCGCGGCTATGGCAAGCGCTCCGGTAGGAGATGATGTTTACGGTGAAGATCCAACGGTCAATTCCCTTGAAGAACGCGTTGCAGAATTATTCGGAAAAGAAGCGGGCGTATTTACCCCAACAGGATCTCTCGCAAATCAACTAGCTATCCGCACCTTAGTAGCACCCGGAGAAGAATTACTGGCTGAATCCAATTCGCATATCGTTCGTGCAGAGCTCGGCGCCGCAGCAGTCTTTAGCGGAATTACTACTCGCACCTGGACTGCAGAACGTGGCCTTTTACATGCGCAGGATGCCCTATCCATGGCTAAGCCAAACTCCGGTGCATATTTAGTTTCAACTACTGCTATTGCCGTCGAGAACACTCATAATTTCGGCGGAGGAACCGTTCAGTCGATTGAGGAAATTCGTAAACTTCATGAAGGTGCGCAAGAGCAAGGTCTATCACTGCACTTGGATGGAGCAAGAATCTTTAACGCACACGTAGCCAGTGGAATTTCCCTCAAGGATTATGGAAAGTATTTCGACACCATCAGCGTTTGTTTATCTAAAGGTTTAGGCGCACCTGTCGGTTCCATTGCACTCTCAACAAGCGAGCGAATCACAAAAGCACGAATTTGGAGAAAGCGTTATGGAGCAGGTATGCGACAAGTTGGAATTCTTGCCGCTGCAGGTCACTTTGCGCTGGATAACAACATTGCTCGCTTAGCCGATGACCATCGTCGTGCACAATTTATTGCAACAAAACTTCATTCTGTGCTTGCCTCCGTGGTTGACCCGCAACATGTGCATACAAATATCGTCAGTCTCAATCTTATTGATGTCCCGATTTCAGCGAGCGAGTTTGCAGTCCTTGCTAAAGAAGAAGGGGTGCTCATCAGCGCCCTAGGGCCAAAGTTTGCAAGGATTGTTACTCATTTAGATATTGATGATGCGAGCATGGAATATTCTGCGCAAACTCTTGCAAATGTTTTACAGCGCGCCCTCGTGTCGAAGTAGCCATTCTTTAACTTCCAAACCGTAAGCATAATTTCCTAGCGCGCCTCCAGTTTTCACTACTCGATGACACGGCACGACAATAGCAATAGCATTCTTAGCGCATGCAGTTCCAGCAGCTCTCACGGCATCGGCTGATCCAGCCCGTTTAGCCAATTCGGCATAAGAGAGAACTTTTCCCGCCTTTATTTTGCGCATTGCTTTCCAAGCTGATTGGGAAAAAGGTGCGCCGTCCTGCCGTACATTAATTGCACTTATGGCTTCAATATCACCATCAAAATAATCTGCAATCAAATCTGAAATGACAGGAATCACCTTTACTTTTTTGGCTTCAACAGGCATGTGGTCAATTTGTTCAAAAGAGGTGCGTAGGAGAACATGCTCGTCGGCTAATAGATGCAGAGTGCCGACAGGAGTTTTCATCGACGTTTGGAGCAAGGACACAAAGCGAGATTAACGGTCGCGAAGCATTTCCGCCACTAGAAATGCAAGCTCCAAAGATTGCGAATGATTAAGTCGTGGGTCGCATGCGCTCTCGTATCGAGTAGATAAATCTTCGTGGGAAATTTGTTCTCCACCACCCACGCACTCAGTCACGTCATCGCCCGTCAGTTCGATGTGGATTCCCCCAGGGTGTGTGCCTAAAGATTTGTGAACTTCAAAAAAACCCTTCACTTCATCCATGACATCATCAAAACGACGGGTCTTGTATCCGGTAGGTGCTTCATATGTGTTTCCGTGCATGGGATCGCATACCCAAAGAACTTGGGCTCCAGATTTAGTCACGCCGTCAACAAGTGCAGGCAACGCTTCGCGAATTTTTCCTGCGCCCATTCGTGTGATGAAAGTAAGGCGACCTGGTTCACGATTCGGATCCAACTTCTCAATCAAAGCCAGCGCATCTGAAACAGTAGATTTTGGTCCAAGTTTCACGCCAATGGGGTTTCGAACTTTCGATGCAAAATCAACATGAGCGCCATCAAGTTGGCGGGTCCGTTCGCCGATCCAAATAAAGTGGGCAGATACGTCGTATGGAAGTTGGGTACGAGAATCGATACGAGTGAGCGCCTTCTCGTATTCCATGATGAGTGCTTCATGACTTGAAAAGAACTCAACTCTTTTGAATGCTTCAGGATCAACACCGGCAGAACTCATAAATTCAAGTGCTCGACCAATTTCCTTAGCCATTTCCTCATAGCGAACACCCACGGAAGAATCACGAATGAATCCTTTGTTCCATTCGTGGACTTGCCTCAAATCAGCAAAGCCACCCTGAGTAAACGCGCGAACAAGATTAAGTGTTGACGCAGAAGTGTTGTACACCTTTACAAGGCGATGAGGATCTGGGGTTCTAGAACTCTCTGTAAATTCGAGACCATTGACAGCGTCTCCGCGATAAGCGGGCAAGGTGACATCTCCGCGAGTTTCAAAATCATTGGAGCGTGGCTTAGCAAATTGACCTGCCATGCGACCGACTTTGACTACTGGCAAGCTCGAGTAGTACTGCAAAACAGCAGCCATTTGCAAAATAGTTTTAATTCGATTGCGAATCGAGTCTGCAGTAGCAGCATCAAAAGTTTCAGCGCAATCTCCACCTTGTAGCCAAAAACCTCTGCCCGATGCAGCTTGTGCAATACGTGCTTTCAAATTATCGCATTCACCAGCAAAAACTAACGGAGGTTGTTTTTTTAACTCCGCAACTGCGCTTTTAATCGGCGCACCGTTTGGACCGCCTGGCCATTGCGGTTGTTGCGCCGCGGCAAGCGATGAATCAAAAAGCGTGTCCAAGGTTGTCATAGTGTCCTAGCCTAGAGAATCAGATGGTAACTGCGGAGGTTAATATATAAGTACCTCAGCCAAAGAAGATCTCCGCCTCCTTATAGAGCGCAGGATCAACGGTTTTTATCTTGGAGATGGCCGATTTCAGTGGCACTGTGAGGATTTGCGTTGAATGCAGTGCAACCATCGTCCCCCATGTGCCCTCATGGACGGCTGTAATTGCATGTAGCCCAAATCGGGTCGCCAACACACGATCGAATGCGGTTGGAGTTCCACCTCTTTGAATATGGCCAAGAACGGAAGTTCTTGCCTCTTTTCCTGTTCTCTTTTCAATCTCTTGTGCTAACCATTCACCAATTCCAGATAACTTCACGTGTCCAAAAGAATCTACAGTCGAATCTTTAGTTCTCAGTTCACCATCAATAGGCGTTGCACCTTCGGCAACAACAATGATGGGTGCGTAATTGGTTGTAAATCGCGACTCAACCCATTCGCAAACTTTCTCAATCGAAAACTTCTGTTCTGGAATCAATATGCAGGAAGCACCCCCTGCGATTCCAGAGTGCAATGCAATCCAGCCAGCATGCCTACCCATAACTTCAACTATGAGCGCCCGATGATGTGACTCTGCCGTTGTGTGCAGTCGGTCAATTGCTTCAACGGCAATGTTCACCGCAGTATCAAATCCAAAGGTGTAGTCGGTATTACTTAAATCGTTATCAATAGTCTTTGGAACTCCGACGATATGCAGACCCTCATCAGCTAACCGAGAGGCAACTCCTAATGTATCTTCGCCCCCGATTGCAATGAGCGCATCAACGCCCAGTGCTTTCAGGTTTGCAATTACTTTTTGTGATCCACCTTCAATTGCGTAAGGGTTTGTTCGAGAAGAACCAAGAATTGTTCCACCCCTAGGCAAAATTCCACGGGTTGCGTGAATATCTAAATCCAGCGTTAAGTTTTCGAGGGGACCTTTCCAGCCATCCCGAAATCCAATAAATTCATACCCATATTCTTTTACACCTTTGCGCACAATCGCTCGAATCACAGCATTGAGACCTGGGCAATCTCCCCCACCTGTCAATACCCCAATACGCACTTTGATGTACTCCAATGTAAGGAACTAAAACTCTTATGCGTGAACTCTACTCAGCATGAGATTTAACCACTAATGGAATTGCTTATTACCTCTATTAACTGCTAAAAACACCTATGGAATTAGCTCCCGAACTTCGAAAATTTCTTGATGCAGGTGCCGCGCTTGGACTTCCAGAAGCATGGGAAGCTCCTTTAGATGTCATTCGAGCGAACCGCTATCGCTTCTTACAGATCTCGGGCCCTGCACGCAATATTTATTCCATTACTAATCGCTTTATTCCAGGGCCAACTGGAGATCTTCCCATTCGAATCTACCGTCCAAGCGATGAGAAGAACTTACCGGCGTTGGTTTATTTTCACGGTGGCGGATGGGTTTTAAATTTCGTGGATATCTACGACTCCACATTGAGTGCCTTCGCTGAAGAAATAGGTTGTGTCGTTATTGCGGTCAATTATCAAAAGGCTCCAGAACATCCATTCCCGACTCCGATGGATGATTGTTACGCGACTTTAGAGTGGGTTCACGCTAATGCCGCCGACTTAGGAATTGATGCCACGAAGATTGGCATCGGAGGCGACAGTGCCGGTGCAAATTTATCTTCTGGTGTGGCGCTCAGAGCGCGGGATGAAAAGGGTCCTTCAATTGCCTACCAACTTCTTATCTATCCATGCAACGGATTGGATTTTGAAACATCCTCCTACAAAGAATTTGCGACCGGCTACGGCTTGTCACGACAAGGAATGCAATGGTTCTGGGGCAAGTATCTGTCACAAGAAATCGATAGATCTAATCCTTATGCGGTACCGATGGTTGCCAAGGATTTCACTGGATTACCGCCAGCCATAGTAATTACTGCAGGATTTGACCCGCTTAAAGATGATGGAATTCGTTATGAAGCCCTTCTGAAAAATGCAGGGGTTCAAACCATCTACAAAGACTACCCAGCAATGATTCATGGATTCTTTAACTTAGGCACTGTAACTAAGACCACTGCCCAGGCAATTACAGATTGCACTCAATTTATTCGTGGAATCCTAAAGATTTAGTTTGTGTATTAATGTCACGTAAGAACTGGATTCTTTTCTCAATAGTGGGAATCCTATGGGGAACACCATATCTCCTCATAAGAATTGCGGTTCGTGACTTTAGTCCTGCAACTGTGGTGTGCATTCGAGTAACCATGGGCGCATTAATTCTGATTCCTATCGCTATCAAACAAAAAACAATTTCGGCAGCATTCCGTGGTATCAAATACATCATTCCTTACGCAATAGCGGAAATGTTGATCCCTCTCATGCTCATCGCAAAAGCTGAAACAAGTATTTCCTCTGGCTTAACCGGAATTTTGATTGCGACAGTACCTATTTGGGCTTCAATTTTTGCCTCACTTCACGGGGATAAAACAGTTTGGCATCACACTCGATTAATCGGACTTGTAGTCGGGTTCGTAGGAATATTCTTATTGGTCGGAATCGAAAGCTTGACGGGCCATAGTGCACTGTGGGCAATTGCATTCGTCATATTTGCCTCAGCTAGTTACGCCTTTGCCGTAAATATGATCACTCGCAAACTCCCTGACGTATCTGGCATCGCGTTTAACGGAATCGCCATGGCAATCACTGCTCTCATAACAGCGCCCTTTGCAATCTCTCAATGGCCAAAACAGGCCGTTCCTACTGCTGCAATTTTTTCGGTAATTTCTCTAGGGCTTTTCTGTACAGCGCTGGCGTTCATTCTTTTCTTTATTGTTATCAAAGAAATTGGCCCTGCAAGAGCTTCGCTGACTACCTATCTCAATACTGCAGTTGCAGTTTTACTCGGAGTATTGATTCTGCGCGAACCATTTACTCTTGGAATTGCTATTGGATTACCCCTTGTGCTTTACGGCTCCTACTTAGCAGGTCGGAAAACTTCTCAACTCTAGTTTTCTCCAAAGCCCAATCGTTCTAGAAGTTTTGGATCACGTTGCCATTCTTTTGAAACTTTTATGTGTAAACCTAAAAACACGCGAGCCCCAAGAATTCTTTCAATATCCGCACGTGCGCGAGTCCCAATATCCTTCAGACGCTCCCCTTGATGTCCAAGCAAAATTCCACGTTGAGAATCACGCTCGATATGGATCGTGGCATGAATGTCAAAAAATGATTGATCTTCGACTGCATCACGTTGAGACATTTCATCAATGGTTACGGTGATGGAGTGAGGTAATTCTTGACGAGCGTCACGCAGAGCAGCTTCACGAATTAACTCACATATCCATTTCTCTTGTCCTTGATCACTCACCATATCTTTGGGATAGAACTCGGGCCCCGGCGTGAGCAGTGCACCAATCAAACTGGTCAGTAGTTCGACCTGGTCGTGTATGACAGCTGAGACCGGAACAATTTCATCCCAAGTGAAATCTTTTGCTAACGCTGAAATACTCATGAGCTTCTCTGCTAACTCGGCTTTATTTACCAAGTCAGTCTTTGTCACAACTGCAATTTTCTTACTTCGAGGATGTTTAGCAATCTGAGCAATAATAAAATCATCACCTGTTCCAAAACTTTCATCTGCAGGCATACACATTAAAATGACATCTACAGAATCCATGCTCTCGCCAACCACAGCGTTAAGTCGATGCCCTAAGAGTGTTTTGGGTTTATGAATACCGGGAGTGTCCACCAAAATTGCTTGGTAATTAGGCCCGTTAACAATTCCACGAATCGCATGGCGAGTGGTGTTTGGGTGCGGAGATGTAATTGCGATTTTGCTTCCAACGAGAGCATTCACGAGCGTGGACTTACCTGTATTAGGTCGTCCAACAATGGCAACAAAGCCAGATAGAAATTCACTCACAAGGCAAGTCTCTCATCTAAAAGCAGAGACAAACTCCATTGCATCAGCAACGGAAGTAACAACTTCTGCCGAACGCTCTCCGATGAGTCGATGACAGCCTTCACTTGTGGGTGAAGTTATCGGACCAGGAATAGCCATGACCGGCCTCATCAACTCGGCTGCATCCCGGGCAGTTCGCAAGGAACCACTTCTGAACGCAGCTTCAACAACCACAGTTGCACGAGAAATGGCAGCGATGAGTCGATTGCGCGTAAGAAATCTGGCAGGTATCGCATGTACTCCCGGCATCACTTCGCTGACAAGTGCACCAATCTCTGTGATTTCTGCAAAGAGTCTGGCATTCCCTGCGGGGTAATGAATATCGACACCTGTTGCAAGAACAGCAATGGTAATTCCTTCTGCAATCAGCGCGCCTTTATGTGCTGCTGAATCAATTCCGTATGCCCCGCCACTTATTACTGCCCACTCGCGATCTGCAAACCCCGATGCGAATTCACCGGCAATACGAACACCATAGTTTGTGGGATTACGGGTACCAACTATCGCAATCGAAGATGACGAGAGAGCACTGGCATTGCCCTTAATAACTAACCCGATTGGTGGAGTTGATAAGTCACTTACTGATATTGGCCAATCAGCAGATTCTGGAGTGATAAATAGTGCATCAACTGCTCGAATCGAATCCAAAATACTTTCCGGGTTGGCATTTTTAATAACGGATAGCGTTCTTTCATGTTTGCCATCACTGTAACCGTTACCCCTTATTTTCTGGACAACTTCCATGACGCCTAAAGCCTCAATTTCGCGGCTCCAAAAAACGCTTCCCGGTTCGACGGCAGAAAATAAAAGCGCTCTCGCTTCGATTGCATTCATGCGCCAACTCCTTCCCGCAATGTAAATGCTCGCTCGGTATCTTCCAACGTTGGACGCTCGTGTGAAGCGAGATCAGCAATGCTCCAAGCAGTTCGCATAATTTTGTGAAGCCCGCGTGCTGAAATATTTTCCTGATCCAGCTCTGAATGTAAAAAAGTCATAGCTTTGCGCTCTGGCTGGTATTGAGTTCGAAGAGCTCGACTAGGAATCTGTGAATTGAGTTTCCATGGGTCGAGAGAAAATCTTTGTCTGGCAATATCACGTGCCCGAACAACCCTTTTTCTTATATCTGCACTCGAATTGTTTAGTTCACTTTCCATGAGTTGAACTCTGCCCAATGGTTCAACTTCTACTCGCAAATCGATTCGATCCATGAGAGGACCGGAAAGTTTGCTTAAGTAACGCCTGACTTGTTGTGATGAGCAGGTGCAATTGCGACCCCGGCCAGAAAACATTCCACATGGACAAGGGTTGGCTGCCAAAATCAAAAGAAATTGAGCCGGATATGCAACGCTTCCTACACTTCGTGCAATGGTGATGGACCCAGATTCAAGGGGTTGCCGAAGAGAATCGAGTACACCAACTCCACACTCTGGGGCTTCATCAATAAATAACACGCCGCGATGCGCCAGCGAACACGCACCGGGGCGAATTTGATGTGAACCTCCACCCACCATTGCAACTCGAGTTGCAGTGTGATGCGGCGATATAAACGGTGCTGTTGTTGAAAGTGGTGAACGAGAACTCAGCGATCCCGCAATGGAATGTAGTGCAGTGACTTCAAGTGACTCCTCGCGCGTCAGTGGAGGAAGAATTCCAGGAAGTCTTTGAGCAATCATTGTTTTGCCTGTACCAGGAGGTCCAATGAGCAAGAGATGATGCCCGCCTACTGCAGAAACTTCTGCTGCAAATCGTGCTGCGTCCTGCCCTGCGACATCGCAAAAATCTAACGAATCATCTGGCGAACTGTCTTCGAGTGGCAACTCTTGAACGTGCGAACGTTCTCCCGTACGCAACCAATGCAATAGTGAGGCGATGTTATCCATACCGATTACAGTCATTTCTGACATCAAAGTAGCCTCTGCCAAATTTGCATCAGGTACCACCGCAATCCGAATTCCGTTTTTATGTGCGGCGATGAGTGAGGGAAGTACTCCTCGAATCCCCCGAATTCGTCCGTCGAGTGCAAGTTCTCCCAAATACATGGTGTGTGCACTTCTCGACTCTGGAATCTTTCCTGAAGCAGCTAATAGTGCAATTGCAATAGGAAGATCGAATCCTGAACCACTCTTATGCATCCAGGCAGGCGAGAGAGAAACCGTAACTTTTTTATTTGGCCAGACTTCGCCACTGTTTACAAGTGCAGAACGAACGCGGTCGCGGGATTCCATAAGAGCAGCATCTGGTAAACCAAGTAACGAATAACCCGGAAGTCCATCTGCAATGTCTACTTCTACGCTGATGACATGTCCAGTAAGTCCCACAAGTGCGATAGATAAACTCTGGCCAAGGCTCATAAAACGTTTGCCCGATATTCAATGATGTAGGAGCCATCGTGTTGCATTAAGACCCCAACGCAATCAATTTGAAAGCTCCCCCAGCGTCGTGCGTGACATGCTCGCCAGGCCAAACTCAGCCGTTGAAGTCGTGCAGCTTTAGCTGGAGTAATTGCTTCTAGAGGTTCCCCAAACGCTAACGAAGACCGCGTTTTTACTTCAACAAATGCAAGAGTGCCATTTGGATACAGCGCGACGATATCAATCTCGCCCTCCTTTATTCGCCAATTGCGTTCAAGTATGCGAACTCCACGAAGTTCAAGAAACTTTACGACCATATCTTCGCCAAATTGTCCGAGAATGAGTTTTTTACTGTCTGGAATTTTTATATCTGCCATAGTTTCGGCAGGTTACTTTCACCCTGTATGCCTTGAGATTGTGATGGAGTTAGTTTGTGGACAGTTTTCCTATGTTCGCAAGTTCAGCAATATTAGAAAAAGAGCGACGGTGCTCATCACACGGACCTAATTCGCGTAGTGCTCGTGTATGAGCAGCAGTGATATATCCCTTGTGTCGAGAGAAGCCATAACCTGGGTAGCGACCATCAAGGTTGCGCATAATCCGATCTCGACTCACTTTGGCAATAATCGATGCTGCGCTAATGGAAAGTACTACTTGATCTCCTTTCCATACAGCTAATGCGGGCACGCCAAGTCCAGGAATTTCATATCCATCGGTAAGAACATATCGTGGAGAAATTTCTAGCGCTTGTACTGCCCGACGCATTCCATCGAGATTTGCTGCATGCACTCCTCGCGCATCTACTTCTTCGGAAGGTATTTCAATAACGGAGATTGCAAGTGCATGCTCCTGTATGAGATCAAATAATTCCTCACGTTTAGACTCACTTAACTCTTTGGAATCTCGAATAGGAGTGAGCTCTAGCGCAAAGGGATCTTTCAGCATCACACTTGCAACAAGTAAGGGCCCTGCACATGCTCCACGTCCGGCTTCATCTACTCCGGCAATTGGTGATATGCCAGCTTCAAATAGCGCGCGCTCGATAACTTTCATGGCGCATTAAGAATTAGTGGTTCTTAACTACATCGATGCGATGAATAATCGTTGCATTTTTTGCTGGCCAAATAACTGCAACAACGCGACCAACTATTGTCTTGACTGGCACGAATCCTCTATTGATGTCATCCGAGTGATATCTAGAATCTGCGCTTGCTGAGCGATGATCACCCATCACCCAAACCTTGCCCGCAGGTACTGTGACATCAAATTCGGTATCACTTGGGTCATCGCCTTTAATAATGTACGGCTCGGTGACAGATACTCCATTAATAATTAAGTGCTTTGTTTTGTCACAGCAGACGATGTGATCGCCAGCTATTCCGATTACCCGTTTGACTAAATGTTGCTTTGCTGGGTTGGGCAAAATGCCAACTGCGATGAGACCTTCGCGAGCTTTAGCAATCAAGAAAGGTTCAACGCTTTGAGGCGCCTCTCCAAGCCAATTGGAGGGATCATGAAAAACGATGACATCTCCGCGCTTGATACTTTTGGAAATAAATGGAACTTTGTTAACCGCCACGCGATCTTGAATTTGGAGAGTCGTTTCCATGGATCCAGAAGGAATGAAGAAAAATTGAACAAAGAAGGTTTTAATCAGAAGTGAGACGAGAAGTGCAACAAGAACGAGTATGGGAAACTCGCGAAGGACTGATCCTTTGCGTGGCATTTCCTGAAGTTACGCCTGCTCGGCGGAAACTTCTGCAGTCTGCTCAGTAACTTCCTCAACGATAGGTTCAGCAACAGCTTCTTGTACATATTCTGGAGTTGAAAGAATCTCGTCGCCGGCCCCACGCTTTTCGCGAATCTTGGCAGCTTTTCCACGTAGGTCGCGGAGGTAGTACAACTTCGCACGACGGACATCGCCTTTACGAACAACTTCAATTTTTTCAATAACAGGTGTGTGTACTGGGAATGTGCGCTCTACGCCAACACCGTAGGAAACTTTACGAATCGTGAATGTCTCGCGAACGCCATCTCCTTGGCGACGGATAACAATTCCTTGGAAAACCTGAATACGGCTCTTGCTACCTTCAATAACGCGAACGTGAACCTTGAGTTCATCACCTGCACGGAATGTCGGAATATCCTTGCGAAGGGAGAGAGCATCTACAGCATCAAGCACGTTCATTTCTTGTCCTCATCATCGATCATGGCGATCTATATCGCGAACGCCAAGTTAGGTGTAACTGGCGTAGGGCGCTTATCTTGCCACAGCACCCCTCATACCGCTAAATCGTGATTAACCTGTGAGCGCCTCAACGAGGGCTGGATGTAGGGCGGGTCCTGCACAAATGGTGATTCCAGCCTCATTAGTGGTGACTAGCGCTCCCGCCTCTGTGGCGACAAGTCCCCCAGCCGCACTATCCCATTCCTTAAGTCCTGATTCATAAAATCCATCGAACGCCCCCATTGCGACATAACATAAATCAACCGCCGCAGAACCCATGCGACGTAAGTCGCGAATCAGTGGAAGTAAATGCGCAACAACTCTTCCTTGCTCGATGCGTTTATCAACGTCATATTCAAATCCAGTTCCGATAAGAGCGCGATCAAGAGTTACGGGATCGTTGCACGCTATTGCAACTCCATTAAAAAATGCGCCACCACCGCGAATTGCAGTCCACGTTGAATTAAGTGTTGGCGCATGCACAACGCCAACAAGTGGACCTTGACCATCACGTGCACCAATGCTGATATTCCAACCTGGTAGCGCGTAAAGATAATTCACTGTTCCATCAATGGGATCAATCACCCAAGTTATTCCTGAAGTCGAAGGTCTCGATGCTCCTTCTTCACCAACGATTCCATCGGTAGGTCTGGCTTGCAACAGTGATTCGACAATCAAAGTTTCGCTGTCTGTATCCATTTGCGTCGCAAAATCTAAAGCAGAAGTCTTTGTAGATATATCAAAAGCTAACGGTCGCTTCATCAACAGCTCGCCCGCTTCGCGCGCGACTTGCAAGGCCAGTGCCAACAAATCTTCACCGTGGTTTTTTCCGTGCGAATGTGGCATATGGGCACTCTAACAAGTTATAGGCTTCGGAACATGTTTACGCCTTACCGCGAACTTTTTCGTACACCTGGCGGGCTGCGCTTTTCTTTAGCCGGGTTTATTGGACGTATGCCTATTTCCATGGACTCGCTGGCGCTGATTTTCATCGTTGTTCATGCAAGTGGTTCATACACGCTAGCCGGCGCACTCGCTGCCGTTGGCTCTGTTGTTGTTGCTATTGCAATGCCGTTATGGTCTCGAACTGCAGATCGAGTTGGCCAAAAACGAACTCTCTTGTTTGCAATCCCCATTCGAATCGGATTCTTAACGCTATTTATAGCCTTAGTGAATTTCAATGCTCCTATATGGAGCTGGTTTGTCTCCATCATTGCCGCTGAAGCTACGGTGATCAACGCAGGCGGAATGGTACGGCGACGCTGGCTTTGGGCCCTGGGAGAAAATCGAACCCTCATCAATACGGCCTACTCCTATGAAAGTTTGATGGATGAATTTGTTTTCATTCTCGGACCTGTGATTGCAACTTTTTGCGCCACATCCATTGCGCCTTCCGCCGCGTTGATAGTCGGATTAGTTTTTATGTTAATTGGTACCACCTCCTTTGCACTTCAAACCAAGACAGAACCCCCTCCCCATCCACGAGATAACTTTGCACCACATCCAGCAGTAATGAGGAACCCAGCAGTTCAGGCAGTTGTCGTGCCCGCAATTTTCATTGGTGGTTTTTTCAGTGCAATCGCAATTGTGGTTGTTGCCTTTGCGCAAGAGCGAGGATCTCCGTCAAGTACTGGATTACTTTTAGCAATTTGGGCCGCAGGTAGTGGTGTATCTGCAATTTTTCATGGAGTTATAAAATGGAAAATTAATCACGCCACACGATTCATAATTTTCATGGCGGCTCTGACGGCGTTATCTTTCCCACTCATTTTTGCCACCAACTTTACTTTCTTATCCATTGCACTCTTCTGTAACGGCTTTGCAATATCTCCACTTATCGTTTCTGCATACGGGGTCGCAGAAACTGCTGTTCCTCCTGGGCAAATTACGGAAACTCTGGCCTGGGTTATTGCTGGGATGCCACTGGGTGGAGCCGTTGCCAGCGCAATTACAGGATGGGTCATTGATCAACATGGTGCGCATGACGCATTTTGGGTTCCGTTTGGGTGCATGGTCATAGGAATGCTCCTAGTTCTTGCCTACTTTCGGACCTGGAATAGATTACGCTCAGCCGCGTGACTGAACTCCGACTTACTGGAAAATCCGCTGACGGTACTCATCTGACGTTAGTCGATACCACTGATAACGAATTTACTGTGCGCATTAGCGATACCTTGCGAGCAACAGTGAATCAACCTCGGTTGGCAGCGGTAGTTGAAAACGACTCTGAAACTATTTCAGTTCGCGAAATCCAAGCACGCCTGCGATCTGGCGAACCTATGGAAACTATCGCGCGAGATGCCCGTTGCGAAATTGAAAAAATTGAACGCTTCTCAGGACCAATATTGCAAGAGCGCACGTACATCATTGATCTTGCTCAAGCAGTAGTGATGCGAAAAGAAAGCGGACGCGAACCTGTCACTTTCTCTGATGTCATTATTTCTCGGCTCGCTCCCCGACAAGTGGATATGAACGCAGTCGAATGGTCTACATGGCGACTAGAAGATGGAACCTGGATTCTTAGAATTAGTTATCCCAACCGTGATGGAATCGGAACTGCAGACTGGAGTTTTGATGTCGCGCGTAAAGCACTTGTCGCGCTAGATGATGATGCTAAATGGATGCTTGGCGAAGAAGTTGCTCCAGTGCGAAATACTGACCATGGTTTAGTTTATGGAAATCACCCAACACAAACTCGCACTCCTGAACCAACAATCGGCAGAGAAGGCCCTCGTTTAGTTGCAATTCGCGAAACACCTGATTCTGAAGCAGCAAAGGATGGCGTTACAGGTAGAGCAAAAGTTCCATCCTGGGATGAGATTATGTTTGGATCATCCAAAAAGAACGAAGAGGAAACGGATCTTTAATTTACTTCGCAGGAAAAAAGCGGAATAAGTTTTTCAGTATCACTTAATCCGCCATGATGGCCCACCATATTTGACTCTTGTTCTTTTCTTTCTGCTTCGATTAAAACCGTATTACCCCTTGCGATAGCCAGTACATCTCCTATGCGATCTCGCGAATCTTCAGTCACGACTTCGCCAAAATAACCAGCATCAATCACTTCTTGCCGAGTGTAAATATCAGCTCGCTCACCAAGGAAATCTCTCCAGGATCGTGCAACCTCATCTGCACGATCTGCTTGATCTGCGGGTAAATACAGATGCCTAGCCCTTGGCTCCCCTGCAACAGTCTCCACTGAGTCAAGAAGTGGATTATTTTCACCGATAACGATTTTTTCTTCTGCATTAATCATTCCGTGATCAGCGGTAATCCAAAAACGTGTTCCTCTTGGAAGTCTTGCTATGAGTGATTCTGCGACTGAGTCAACGAAAGTGAGGGCAGCTAGCCATTTCTCGGAACCAACTCCGTCGCTATGCCCAGCCACATCAACATCATTGACATAGACATACGCAAAGGAGGGAGAACTGGTGAGCGCTTTTTTCGCCTCATTCACAAGGTCAGAGAGAATATTTGCGCCTTTGTACTCCGCGCCGCGAAAAGCTGCACGAGTAAAGCCAGAATTTTCATAACGTTTTGCAGCGATGTGCGAAACGGTGACGCCGCTGCTTTGAGCTATTTCAAATAAAGTGGGAACGGGTTGCCACATTAAGGGATCAACTCTTTCGTCCCACTTAAGAGCGTTAAGAATTCGCCCACCACTTCTAGGTACGCGCACCGTGTATCCCAACATCCCATGCGCACCGGGTAATTGACCAGTTGTTAAGGTAGTTAAGGCAGTTGCAGTTGTACTAGGAAATGAAGTCTGAAGTGAACCATACGAAAGCATCGCGGAAATATTGGGAAGTAAATCCCCATAATCTTTTATTGCGGATGCGCCTAGGCCATCAATCAAAAAGAGGCACTCGCGGCCGGTAGGGCTCGGAGCAATATCCATTCGATTTTGCGAATCAGGTACACCCAATGTAGAAAAAATAGAGGGTGCTATGTCGGCTAAATGCACAGTGTCATCCTCTCATTAAATCCAGTATCGTAAGCCCGTGAGTGAAAAATTTCCTGCGTGTAAATTCTCAACAGAAGTGCTTGAAGCACGACGAGCAGGGACTCCTATAGTTGCCCTGGAGTCCACAATCATCAGCCATGGCTTACCACGTCCTATCAATCTTGATGTTGCGCAAGAAGTTGAAGAAATTGTGCGAATGCACGGTGCTGCACCCGCAACAATTGCAGTTTTGGACGGTGTCGTGCATATTGGATTATCTAGCGTACAACTCCGAGATATCGCAAATAGAGAAGACATCGTCAAGGCTTCAAGTCGAGATCTTGCAATCACGGTAGCAAAGAAAAATAGCGCTGCAACAACGGTCGCAGCTACTGCTCATCTCGCTGTTCTTTCGGGAATCCATACTTTTGCAACAGGTGGACTTGGTGGGGTTCACCGAGGTGCTAACCAATCCTTCGATGAATCCGCAGATCTCACAGCGCTCTCTACATTGGATATAACGGTTGTATGTGCCGGTGTTAAATCTATCCTCGATGTCGGAGCAACACTTGAGCGAATGGAGACCCTTGCAATCGGTTTAGTTGGGTATAGAACTCAATCTTTTCCTGGGTTCTATTTGACGGATTCTGGTTTCTCGCTAGAACACCAAGTAAATGATGCTAAGGAAATAGCCTCAATCCTTTCTGCACGTCGCGTCTTAGGCACGAATCGTTCGGCGCTGATTGTGGCAAATCCAGTTCTTCAGCAAATGGACCGCACTTTGCATGACAAAGTTTTGGCCTCCGGGCTGGCTTTGGCCTCAGAACAACACATTATCGGTAAAGAAGTGACTCCATTCTTGCTCGAACATTTTCACTCACATAGTGATGGCGAATCGCTTCGGGTCAATATTGAGATTATTAAATCAAATGCAGCTCTCGCTGCAGACATCGCAGTAGCCAGCGCGCATTAATTTCGCATGCCAAAATTATTGTGCGTAGGCGATGTCATGTTAGATGTCGTTGCGATAATTCCGTCAGAAATTAATTACGGTAGTGACACGCCTTCTAAGATCTCAACTCATGGCGGTGGTGCTGCCGGAAATGTTGCATCATGGGCTCAAGTCTCTGGTGCTCAAACCCACATCATTGCCCGCGTCGGTAATGACTCTGCCGGTACCGCCGTTTTATCTGAATTTGATCAACTTGGTATTACATATTCTGACCCCATTGTCCCTGGCGCTAGAACGGGAGTAGTGGTCATCCTTGTTGATCGCAGCGGCGAACGTACGATGTTCCCTGAAACGGGAGCTAATTCAGGAATTACATTAAGTGACCTCCCAAAAATAGATAATTTTGATGCTGTCTACATTTCGGGGTACGCACTCCACAATGCGAAGTCGAGACCTGGTGTTCTTGAAATTATCCACGCCATTCGCAAAAAGAACATTCCTATTTTTTTCGATCCTGCGACAGTAGGTGGCATGAGCGGGGTCGATATTGAAGAAATTCGATCATGGTTACCACTAATGTCCGCAATCATTCTCAATGAAGAGGAAGCCGCTTTCATCACGAAAGAATCGCAAATTAGCGCTTCACTTGATGCGCTATTGCGGTTTACTCCAATGGTTGTTATCAAACGAGGATCCAATGGGTCGATTGGCAAAAAAAATGATGGTGAAATTCTTACCGTTGAAGCGATTACAACTTCGATGATAGATACAACCGGTGCCGGAGATTCTTATGCAGGTGGATTTATTGCTTCTTGGCTAGGTAATCCTGATCTTTTTCAATCTATGAAGGCAGGTTCTCTGGTTGCCAGTAAGTGTGTGGCAATAGTTGGGGCTCGTCCGCAGGTCACTACCGAGATTTAACCCCTCTAGTTGGCATAATCACCGCCATGGCAACTACTAAGACTCCAGCAACTAAAGGCAAGAAACCCATCGGACCAAAGCCAGGTGAATACCCCGGCAAAATTGTAGATATCGATGTCTCATCCGAAATGTCTGAGTCCTTCCTTGAGTATGCCTATTCTGTTATTTATTCACGCGCACTTCCTGATGCACGTGATGGATTAAAACCTGTACATCGTCGCATCTTGCACCAGATGGCAGATATGGGTCTGCGTCCTGAACGCGGTCACGTAAAGAGCGCTCGAGTTGTTGGTGAAGTAATGGGTAAATTGCACCCACACGGTGATGGTGCAATTTATGATGCACTCGTTCGTATGGCGCAATCTTTTTCTATGCGTTTGCCACTGATTGACGGACACGGAAACTTTGGTTCACTCGATGCAGGCCCTGCAGCAATGCGTTATACAGAAGCTCGCCTTGCCCTTGCTGCAATGGCAATGGTTGCAGAAGCAGATGAAGACACAGTTGATTTTGGTTCCAACTATGACGGTCAAATACTTGAACCACTTGTGCTTCCTGCTGCCTATCCAAATTTATTAGTCAATGGTGGATCTGGTATTGCTGTAGGTATGGCAACAAATATGGCACCTCATAATCTTGGTGAAGTTATTGCAGCAACTAAGCATCTCATTGAAAACCCATCTGCAACTCTGAAAGCACTCATGAAATTTGTTCCCGGTCCAGATTTCCCAACTGGTGGAGAACTTGTAGGGAGTGAAGGCGTGCGCGAGGCCTATGCCACAGGTAAAGGCAGTTTCAAAGTACGTGCCACTGTCGAAGTCAGCAAGATTTCTTCACGAAAAATGGCTCTTGTCATCAAGGAATTGCCTTTCACAATTGGACCAGAAAAGGTTGTTGAGCGAATAGCTGACCTTGCTAAAGCTAAAAAGATTTCTGGTATTTCAGACATCATTGATCTCACGGACGGTCAAACAGGCACCAACGTCGTTATCGAGCTGAAAAACGGTTTTGAGCCAGACCAAGTGCTAGAACAGCTTTTTAAGCTCACTCCCCTAGAGGATGCATTTGCAATCAATGCCGTCGCCCTCGTCAAAGGAAAGCCACAAACTCTTGGACTCAAAGAACTTCTTCAGGTGTTCATAAGTCACCGCATTGAAGTTGTACGACGTAGAAGTGAGTTTAGAAAAGCAAAAGCAACTGCGCGATTGACGCTAGTCGATGGTTTATTAAAAGCCATTATCGATATTGATAAAGTCATTAAGATTATTCGCGGAAGTGATGATGCAACTGAAGCCAAAGCTGCCCTCATCAAGGGTTTTAAACTCAATGACGAGCAAGCCACATACATTCTGGATATGCCACTTCGTCGCCTCACCAAAATGTCCAAGCTTGAACTTGAATCCGAGCAAAAAGAGCTCAAAAATGTGATTGCCGCCCTCGCTACGCTCCTCAAGAGTGAAGAGAACATCAAGAAACAAGTTTCAGATGAGCTGACCGAAGTCAGTAAATCATTTGCCACCCCTCGCAAAACCAAGATTCTTGCCGAGTAGTCTTACGCCATGAGAAGTGCAAGTTGGTACGGCGGAGAAGATCGTGATTCTTATATTCATCGCGCATGGATGAGACGTGGCAATCCCGACTCCGCATTCGATGGTCGCCCACAGATAGCGCTCGTTAATACTGCCTCCGATTTAGCGCCATGTAATTCGCACTTAACTGAAGTTGCTCAAAGTGTGAAAAATGGTGTTTGGGAAGCGGGTGGAGTTCCATTACATCTGCCCATGATTTCGATAGGCGAAACACTTGTCCGCCCCACGTCGATGCTCTGGCGCAATATGGTTGCAATGGCAACTGAAGAATTGATACGAGCAAATCCAATTGACGGAGTGGTTCTCTTGGGAGGTTGCGACAAAACAATTCCCGCTTTGTTGATGGGCGCTGCATCAGTTGATTTACCTGCAGTAGTTATTTCAGGTGGACCGATGCTGACCGGAACATTTGAAGGTTCTCCTTTGGGCTGCGGAACAGATGTGTGGAAAAGAAGTGAAGAAATGCGTGCAGGCCTGCTCAGCAAAGCTAAATTCTTGTCATCAGAAAGCGCCATGATTCGAAGTAAGGGTCATTGCAACACTATGGGAACAGCATCCACGATGAGCTTTATGGCAGAAGCTCTTGGTATGACTGCGCCAGGTATTACTGGCATACCAGCGCCAGATTCCAGATTATTAGCGGCCTCGCATGACACGGGCCGACTCATTGTTGACATGGTTAAGGCAGATCGCAAACCAAGTGATGTGATGACGAAAGCATCCTTTATTAATGCAATCATCACTTTGGCTGGCATCGGTGGTTCTACCAACGCAGTTGTGCACCTTCTCGCAATTGCAGGTCGATTAGGTGTTGACCTGACTTTGGACGATTTCGATAAGTACGGTGCGCACATTCCTCTCCTTGTAAATTTGCAGCCTGCGGGGACCTATTTGATGGAAGACCTTCACCGTGCTGGCGGACTCCATGCAGTGCTGCGAGAATTAAAAAACCATCTAGAACCCAGTGCAATCACTGTGACAGGTAAGCCTTTCATTCAACCTCTTGATGAAGCAGAAA
>CAFBPP010000008.1_pt1 | contig 31287 bp, 30 predicted proteins | sample 7269751 | NCBI WGS metagenome assembly CAFBPP01 (sample SAMEA6814148, study PRJEB35770) | freshwater metagenome | biome: Freshwater; feature: Freshwater reservoir; material: water | place: Czech Republic | collected 2017-06-27 | depth 30m m
CTTTGTATTTATGGGAATTATTGCCGCAGAGCGGGCAAGAAGGTCTACTCGCTAATCTTCGTTTCGTTGTTGCGTGTAATCCTGCGGAGTATTGTTTTGAGGCATATCTACAAAGCGAGCAAAGTGAAGCTGTGCTGACACTGTAATTGTGCGCGTTGGTCCGTTTCTGTGTTTTGCAATAATTAAATCTGCCTCACCAGTTCGGTTTTGATTGTCGTACATATCATCGCGATGAAGAAGGATTACAACGTCTGCATCCTGCTCAATCGAACCGGATTCACGTAAGTCTGAAAGCATTGGCTTCTTATCTGTACGTTGTTCTGGAGAACGGTTGAGCTGTGAAATAGCAATAACAGGCACATCTAACTCTTTAGCTAGGAGCTTTAATTGCCGAGAAAACTCAGATACTTCTTGCTGGCGACTCTCTACGCGTTTTCCGCTCGTCATCAACTGCAAATAGTCGATCACAATCAATTTAAGGTTGTGGCGTTGCTTAAGGCGACGCGCTTTTGCCCGTATCTCCATGAGTGAAAGGTTTGGCGAATCATCAATAAAGAGAGGTGCTGCAGAAATCTCGCCCATGCGTCGAGCCATACGAGACCATTCATCGTCGCTGAGATTTCCTGCGCGAATATTGTTAAGGCCAACTCGAGCTTCTGCCGACAACATACGCATTGTGATTTCTGAACGGCTCATTTCAAGTGAGAAAATTACTGATGTGTTGCCATCTGTAATAGATGCATGTCGCGCAATATCTAAGCCAAGTGTTGATTTACCCACCGCAGGTCTAGCCGCTAGAACAATCATGTTGCCAGGATGTAATCCATTTGTGAGTGAATCTAAATCCTTAAATCCAGTCTTTACACCTTCTGCGCCAACACCTTTAGAGATTGCTTCAATTTCATCTAGTGCTTGTGGCAACAACGTACTGAGTTGCACGTAATCTTCATTCGCCCGACGTTCTGTTACTGAATAGACCTCGGCTTGCGCTTGATCTACCGAATCGTCTACATCGCCTTCTGCTGAATATCCCAGTTGAACAATTTTTGTGCCTGCTTCAACAAGACGACGCATAATTGCGCGTTCGCGAACTATCTTTGCGTAATAGCCAGCATTTGCAGCAGTTGGAACAGATGAAATAAGAGTGTGTAAATATGGTGCACCACCTGCACGCGCAATGTCTCCGCGTTTTGTTAACTCTGCAGAGACTGTTACTGCGTCAGCTGGTTCGCCACGTCCGTATAAATCTAAAATTGTGTCGTAAATAATTTCATGTGCAGGGCGATAGAAATCGCGTTCCCGAAGTACTTCAACTACATCTGCGATTGCATCTTTACTCAGCAACATTCCGCCGAGAACACTTTGCTCAGCAATAAGATCTTGAGGTGGGGTGCGTTCAAATTCTGGTTCGCTGCGACCAGTTCGATTAGGTAGTTCTGCGATGCTCACGCTCACCACCCTCTCAAAAGGCACTGACATTAATAGTCTCTGAGGCAATCACTGCTTCAGATGCGCAAGGTTATGTATATGGGTGAAGAGAGGCGAGAAAAGAGCTCTCCGGGTGTGTGTGAAGGTGTGGGTTAATGTGGATAAGAGGGGTTAATTCTGTGGGGATCACTGTGTATGAATTGTGGGTAACTTCCTTATTTCTCACTCTTCGCGAATGAAAGTGCAGGTCAGGCCAGTTGTAGCGCTCATGCCTGCTGTGGAGAAAGATAATTCTTTAAGTCTCACGATATGAGAAGTCACTACAAACCAAAACGGACCCGCTGTAATCAGCGAGTCCGTTAAGAGTGTGTAGTGCTTAAGCCAGGGCTACAACTTTCACAGTCACACTCGCAGATACGTGATGCGGAAGTGAAACTTTAACGTTGTGCTCGCCGGTCTTTTTAATATGTCCTGCTGTTTTAATTGAATGGCGGTCAATGTCTTGACCAGTTGACGCCTTGATAGCTGCTGCAACATCTTTTTCAGTTACAGAACCAAATAGGCGACCTGCGGTACCAACTTTTACAGAAACTGTAATTGTTGCACCTTCTAATAGAGCCTTTACTTCTTTAGCATGATCGATATCGCGGATTTCGCGAGATGCGCGAGCGCGACGAATTCCTTCAATCTGCTTTTCTCCACCAAGTGACCATGCAATTGCATTTCCGCGAGGTAGTAAGAAGTTGCGTGCAAAACCGTCTTTAACGGTTACGACATCGCCAGCGCGACCCAGACCTGTTACTTCACGAGTAAGGATGAGTTTCATTTTTTATATCCCCTTATCGCGCTGTAGATGTGTAGGGCAAGAGTGCAACTTCGCGGCTGTTCTTGACAGCTGTTGCAACCGAGCGTTGGTGTTGTGTGCATGCACCTGTAACACGGCGAGCGCGAATCTTTCCGCGATCGGAGATGTACTTGCGCAATGTGGCAATATCTTTGTAATCGATATATGTCACCTTGTCGCGACAGAAGCTGCATGGCTTCTTCTTGAACTTCTTATTGAGCGCTGCAGCCTTAGCAGATTTATTCTTCGGCTCTTTCAGCGCTCTGTTATTACGTGCTCCCATTGTGGTGCTCCTTTTCGGGTGCCCTACCTAGGCAGGAATGGATGGTTAGTGGATGGATTTAAAAGGGTGGTTGATCGTCAGCAGTTGAGGTTGCCCAACCGCCTCCGGCTGATGGAGTTGATGCTGCAGCCCATGGATCTTCGTTGACAACATCACCTGACGGTGCTGAAAATCCACCAGATGCTGCTCCGCCTTGGCGTTGGGTACGAGTGACCTTTGCTGTTGCGTAACGCAGTGATGGACCTATTTCATCAACTTCTAACTCGAAGACTGTGCGCTTCTCTCCTTCTTTCGTGTCATAAGAGCGCTGCTTTAAGCGACCTGAAACTATGACGCGAGTTCCTTTAGATAATGATTCTGCAACGCTCTCTGCCGCTTCACGCCAGATTGAACAACGAAGAAAAAGAGTTTCTCCGTCTTTCCATGTGTTCGTTGCTTTATCGTAATTTCGAGGTGTAGATGCAACAGTAAAATTTGCAACTGCATATCCAGAAGGTGTGAAGCGAAGTTCTGGATCATCGGTTAAATTACCGATGAGTGTGATGTTGGTGTCTCCTGCTGCCATCTTATTTTCCTCGTATCTACTTGAATCTAATGCTGGTTAAAGTTGCGTTTCGATTTATTCTGGACGCATTACTTTGGTGCGCAGTACTGCTTCATTTAAATTGAGTTGACGATCCAACTCTTTAATCGCAGCTGGCTCGCAGTGCATATCAACAACTGCGTAGATTCCTTCGGACTTCTTTTGGATCTCAAATGACATGCGGCGCTTGCCCCAAACATCGAGCTTGTCGACGCGACCGCCGGATTCTTTGATGATCTTGAGATATGTCTCAAGGCTTGGTGTAACTGTTCTTTCTTCTAACTCTGGATCAAGTATGACCATTAATTCATAGTGACGCATGCGTTAACCCGACCTCCTCTGGACTAAAGCGGCCACAGTATTTCTGTGACAGGAGAGTTATTGCTCTTGCCTTTTCGATAAACCTCGAAAGATTCACCTGCCAGGCAAGGGGTTAAGGGTAACTCGAGGATGAGCCGAATAGAAAATCGGAGAGTCGCCGGTGTGAATCTTGCGCCTGTGGGGAGCGATTTTTAAGGCTCAAAGCCACAATCACGGCAATGAAATAGGCGCAGGTCGCCACCCGGATAAGGCTGGCAAGTGCGTAACCACCCGCCGGAAGACCAAAATGGCTACCTCCTGATCCCTTAGCTAAATGCTGCCAGATGGCAATGTGATAAATACCTTCACCAATCTGCCAAAGCCAAAATGCAGGAAGTGCTCGCTTATCAGTCATTGCGATGACAGCAAGAGGAACTAACCACAATACATATTGAGGTGAATACACCTTGCCAACACATAAAACCCCTGCCATCAAAATAAAACTTACTTGCGCCAGAGTTGGGGTGTTTGAAATTTCGAACAAATAAATTGCCATGGCAGAAATAATCGCAAGAAAAACAAGTATTGAAATGTAATTTAAATTCTTAACATTAATGCCCAATAGCGAGAGCGCGTACCAAATAGATCCCCATTCAGAATCTCGAGAGATGTTCAACTGATAAAAAGTCCACCATCCTCTCGGTGTGGTCAGGACTACAGGTAAATTAATTAACAACCAAATACCAACGGTGATAGAAAGATACTGAGCTGCTTTACGGATTTCATTTCTGCGCCAAAGGATAAAAATTGCTGGCATCATGAGCAGAACTGGAAAGAATTTGGTAGATATTGAAACTGCCATAACCACGGCACTCATAGAATATTTCTGCCGATCAAAAAAATAGATTGATAGAAGCATTGTTGCAATTCCCCAAAGATCCCAATTTATATAGAGAGAAGCAATTACTGCGGGGGATAACGGGAGAAGATATGCAAACTCTGGCCGTATTTTCCCAACGATAAGAACACTCGCCAATAACAATAAGGCGATAAAAAAGATGTTAATGTCAAAATATGTTCGAGGTGAGTTGTCCCCACTAGGGACCAACCATGCAGTTGTCCACATAACTACACCCATCAGAACTGGGTATTCAACCGAAGTTGATCCACCTTTGTATGCCCACTGATGTTCATCTAAATGACGCGTTGTAAACAAGGCAGGAATATCTGAATAACATGCGTGAATCACTACATCTGGCGAACTCCAGAGGTTACTTCGACAGTGCTCTGATTTTAGAAAAGATAAGGCCGAAGCTAAAAGCGTTAATCCAATAAGTGCATGAACTAATGGGCTCCATCTAAAAGCAGTGCGCATAACACCTGCCTTAAGGAGTCTTAGTTGGTGTTGGAGTTATTGACCCTGACATTGGAGTGGGAGTGGTTATAACAATTGGATCTGTTCCGCCTATGTGAACTGGTTTTGGAAAATACATTTTTGGCTCACCCGCAAGAGTGCCTTTCATGAAAGCTGTCCAAACTTTTGCCGGAAAAGTTCCACCCGTCACCGAAGTGAGTCCACCAATTCCGTTCAGTGTTATTGATGCGTTATCTCTGAAAAATGCAACCGATGCAGCAAGTTGCGGGGTGTATCCGCTAAACCATGCGGAAGCATTTTGCTCACTTGTACCCGTCTTGCCAGCTGCAGGCCTTCCCAATCCTGAAGTGCCATACGTTGCGGTTCCGTTGCGAACAACTTCACCAAGTGCGTACGTCAGATCCGCCATTACGTCCTTAGAAAAAACTTCTTGCCCTTGGGGTTTCGCTTCATACAAAACTCCTTTATTCGGTCCCTGGACTTGGCTAATGAGGTATGGCTTGGCATAAACTCCTTGCGACGCAAATGTTGCATATGCTGCAGCAATATCAATGACGTGCGGGCTGGCAGGGCCAAGTACAACAGATGGAGTTGGCATCAGTTCAACTGACTGTGGAATTCCGGCTCTTCTTGCTACATCTACAACTTTATCTGGACCAACTTTAATTCCTAGTGGAACGTAAATGGTATTTACTGAATGCGCTGTCGCTTTAAGTAAATCAATTTGCCCCCATTGTTCTTCTCCGTAATTGGATACCGGGTAAGGCTTGCCTAAATCATCAAAAACTTGAGGTGAGTTTCCATCCCACATTGATGTCAATGGAATTCCTTGTTCTAACGCGGCAATTAGCGCAAATGGCTTAAAAGTTGACCCTGCCAAAGCAATTGCTTGAGTTGCATCGCTTAGTTGACGAACTAAATAATCTTTTCCTCCATACAAAGCAATAATTTCGCCAGTCCCTGGTCTAATTGCAACAAGTCCAACATGTAGATCTGCAGGTGCCTTTGCTGGAGTTTGTTTGTCGACTGCATCAACAGCAGATCGTTGCGCTTTCTGATCTAGCGTTGTTCTTACAATTAACCCACCAATCATTAGCTGATCATCGCTGAACCCCAATGCATTGAGGTCTTTTTGTGCCAAAGCAATAATGTGACCTTTTGGACCAGAAAGAGATCCAGATGTTACGCGATCACGAACTAATGGAAATTTAATTGAGGCTGCTTCTTTTTTAGTTATCCAATTCGCATTTGCCATGCCATCGATTACGTAATGGAAGCGTGCATTTAATCTATCTGCATTTTCTTTTGAATACGATGGATCGTAATAACCAGGTGAGCGAAGAATACTTGCTAGAACTGCTGATTGTGCGATGCTCAAGTGATCTACAGAGCGATTAAAATATTGTTGTGCGGCGGTTTCTACCCCGTAAGAACCTCTACCAAAATAGATAGTGTTGAGATAATTTTCAAATATCTGATCTTTTGAAAGTTGGTTTTCAAGTTTTATGGCAATCACGAGTTCTTTGATTTTGCGCTGGATACTTCTTTGTGGGGTGAGAAAAGCCGTTTTTGCGTATTGCTGTGTAATTGTCGAACCACCTTGCAGCGCCCCGCCACGTAAATTATTTACAACTGCACGTAAAATACCGGTCACGCTAAAAGCTCGGTTGGTATAAAAACTTCGGTCTTCGGCAGCAAGTACTGCGTGGCGCACATTGAGTGGAATTTTTGCAAGTGGAACTATTGTTCGATTTTGCGCACCTATTCGCCCAATTTCCGCGCCATTAGAGTATTGAATGATTGTTGCTTGACTATTTACATAGTCATTTGGGTTTGGGATGCTCACTGTGAAATATGCGAAAGCAAAAGCGATTGCTCCCAAAATAAAGGCGATACCGCTACCAAAAATGGCTGTTCGGAATAAAACCTTGCGGACCATGTCTGAAGGTTACCTCTTAACCCAATCATCATCTTCAAGGGTTCGCTGCTTCCTGGGAGGTTTTCGGAATTGCCCGTCCCCTAGCACAAAAGATGCGCACAAATGGTTCCAGGAGCAATCTCTGCAGACCTCGACAACGTAGACACGAAATTCACCAAATTCTTTTTCCATTTCGGATAACTCTTCAAGTGATTTGATTCGACCTGAAAATTGCCCAAGTTGATCCCCGTATGTATATCTGAGTTCAACGAGACCTTTCTTCTTGCAAACCGGACATGATCGTTCAACTCTCACGCCGTGAAATTTTGCAGCTAAAAGTAAATAAGGGTCAGCGTCGCAAGCATTTACGATTCCTCGAAAAAGTGCGCTCAACGTCGCTCTCTTGTCGAGGGTGTAATCGACGTAGGCGCGCTGAGAATTCACGAAGATAAGAATAACGAGCCCTATTCGAATAAAGAAACTATTCTAGGTATATGCAAAGTCTGAATTTCCTGGGACTTTTACGGCACCCGAGACTTTCTCGGTTATTTGCTGCGCGGTGGATAGGGCAGGCCACAGATGGAATTTTCCAAAGCGCTTTGGCTTCATTCGTTCTTTTCTCTCCTGAAAGACAAACAAATGCCTTAAATGCTGCCTTAGCTTTCACTGTGGTTTTATTGCCGTATTCCATCGTTGGTCCTTTTATTGGAACCGTGCTTGACCGAGTTTCCAGACAGAGAGCAATCTTTTTCTCGAATTTTATTCGCGGTTTGGATTTACTGTTAATTTCTTTCTTAATATTTCAAGGTAAAACTGGAGTTGAACTCACCATCGCAGTTCTCTTCGCTTTTGGAATAAATAGATTGATTCTTGCTGGGCTCTCAGCAGGGTTACCGCTGTTGACAGATCAACCTTCTTTAATTTCCGCCAATGCGATGGCTGTTACGGGCGGTTCGATCCTTGTTGTGCTTGGAGGTGGTTTGGGATTTGGTATTCGTAAAGTTTTTGAATCTGTAAGTAATGCGAACCATTCTGATGCTGCGATAATTCTTGTAGCTTCTGTGGGTTACTTCCTTGCCTCCATTTTTACGTTGCGACTAAATAAGTATGAAATTGGTCCTTTAGAGCACGAGAAAAAAGCTCCGAGTTTGACTCAAGGATTTACTGAGATGCGCGAGGGTTTTTCATTTCTCAATCGCCACACTGATGCATTGCGGGGAATTTTTGCTACCGCGGTACAGCGGGGGGCGTTGACTGCTCTCTTGCTTCTTGCTCTTTTGCTAGAAAGAAATACTTTTCATTCTCCAAATAATCCAGATGCTGGGCTTTCTGGTTTAGCGCTAGCGCTTTCTATTGCAGGAATCGGGATTACTTGTGGCGCGTTAATTGCCCCTTTTGGGGTGGCTCGATTAGGTCGCCATCGTTGGATTAGATTGATGATTCTTTTAAATACTCTCCCACCAATCATTTTAGTTTTCGTGCAGCAGCCAATTCCTCTTTATATTGTGGCTTTTCTTGGAAGTTTTTTTGGCCAAAGTCTTAAAGTTACAAATGATGCTCTTGTTCAATCCAAGATTGATGACTATTTTCGAGGTCGAGTTTTCGCTGTTTATGATGTTGTGGTGAACGGAGCAATTGTTAGTGGGGCGCTAATTGCTGCATTGATCTTGCCAGCGTCTGGAATATCGGTATTGCTTCCACTTATGGTCAGCGCGTTCAGTTTACTTATTGGAGTGCGGGTATTAAGGAAATCAAAATTTAACTTTGTTTCCTAGCTGCCCACCATTTCATTAATTCGATTTCTGCTTGTTCTGCGCCCAATGGCCCCTTTTCAAGACGTAGTTCTAATAAAAAGTCCATGGCGTCTCCAACCTCACGAGAAGGTTTAAGTTTCAATAAACTCATCACCTCTTGGCCGTCTAAATCAGGTCGAATTTTAGAAAGCTCTTCTTCTTCCATCAGCACTGCAATCCGCTCTTCTAAGGATTGATAAGTGCTAGCCAATGATTCTGCTTTTCTTTTGTTTCGCGTTGTGCAGTCGGCGCGTGTCAGAACGTGAAGATGTGTAAGTAAATCCCCAGAATCCCTTACGTAGCGGCGTACGGCAGAATCGGTCCATTCACCATCTCCGTAACCGTGAAACCTTAAATGTAGCGCTACAAGAGTTGCGACATCCTGGATTGTATTTCCATCAAATCGCAAGGCTTTAAGCCTCTCTTTTGTTAAACGAGCACCAACTACTTCGTGATGATGGAAAGAGACGCCTCCACCAGCAATAAGCGCTCTTGTTTTTGGTTTCCCCACGTCGTGCATGAGAGCAGCTAAACGTATAACTAAATTGGGTCCTCCTAAGCGATTTTCTAACGCAATCGCCTGCTCTAGAACTGTGAGTGTATGTTCGTAAACATCTTTGTGATGATGGTGTTCGTCGATTTCGAGTTGTAGTTTTGGAATTTCTGGAAGAATTAACTCAGCAACACCAGTTTCAACTAAAACTGTAATTCCAGCCCGTGGGTTTGGTGACATCACAATTTTTGTTAATTCATCACGTACTCGCTCAGCGGAGATGATTGCGATGCGGGAACTCATTTTTTTCATCGCTAACAGCACATCTTCTGCAATAGAGAAATCGAGTTGGCTTGCAAAGCGTGCTGCACGCATAATTCTTAACGGGTCATCAGAAAATGAATTCTCTGGAGTTGTAGGTGTTCGGATTAACTTCTTTGCTAAATCTTCTAAGCCGTTATGTGGGTCAATAAATAGAGGTGCGCCTTGAGTTAACTCAAGCGCCATTGCGTTTATTGTGAAATCTCTTCTAGATAAATCTGCTTCAATTGAATCACCAAAAGCAACTTCTGGTTTGCGACTTTCCTCGTCGTAACGGTCTGATCTGTATGTTGTGACTTCAACTGTCGTATCACCGCGTTTTCCAGCAACCGTTCCAAAAACAATTCCTGTTTCCCAAACGCTTTCGGCCCATGACTTCAGAATTTTCTTTGATTCATTTGGAAGAGCGTTAGTTGTAAAATCTAAATCGTTTCCTAAGCGTCCTAAAATTGCATCGCGAACAGGACCGCCCACAAGAGCTAATCGAAATCCCTCTTTTTTAAACGCGTCAGCGAGTGAACTAGCCATCGGCGCCTTTTCAATCAGCGACCGTATGGCTAACTCGCCCGCGGCTCCTAATGCACTCGTCACAAAGGCAAGGTTAGGGCAGTACCCTTACTTCATGAACCCGGCACCTGGTGCGGGCAGCGAAGGAACCAAGAAAAAGAAGCGGCGCAGACGCCCCGCGAATCGCGCCCTACAACCACAAGATCCAAACGCACCGCAAAAACCCGTGCAAAAAAAACCGGTTAAACCTTCTAGGCCTTACGCCAAACGGGTAGATGAAGTGAGCGCTGGCGGACTTGTTATCGACGTCAGCGGAACTCGCGGACTATTGATTGGTCGAATTGATCTTAAAGATGCCACAAAAGAACGTTTGCTCTGGTCGTTACCTAAAGGTCACATCGAAGAAGGTGAGACTCCAGAGCAAGCTGCATTGCGAGAAGTCCAGGAAGAAACTGGAATTGAAAGTGAAATATCTAAATCATTAGGGTCTATCGATTTCTGGTTTATGGCAGGCGGGAAACGAATTCATAAAACAGTTCATCATTTTCTGTTCCGTGAGACAGGTGGAGTTTTAGCGCCGCAAGTAAGTGAAGTTGATGAAGTTGCTTGGTTTCCGTTAGAGCAAATAATTGATCAACTTGCATATCCTGATGAAAAGAAACTTATTGCACGTAGTGGTGATTTAAAGGAATGAAGAATATTAAAAGATTATTACTTTTTGGGATTGTTATGTTTTTGTCCGCAGGTACAATTTTATCTCCACAAATTTCTCAAGCGGCTTCAAGAAATTTCATTTCAATACTTGATTTGCCACACAGAAGTATCAATGGTGATTTTATTGACAACGAACTTTCCACATCTTTGCTTCCTACAGGCAAACTTGGTTCGCTTGTTTTTTCCCCTCCCAGTCAACCGCGAGTGTGGTTAATTGACGCAGCTTTATTGGATGATGTTCTAGCAATGCCAATAGATGATGTTGCCGCAAAAAATTGGCTTTCTGAACTTAAGCTAAGGACTTCATCAGACCCTGTATACGCCCTTGCATATGGGCATCCAAGTTTGTCCCTCGCAAATAGATTGGCTCCGACAGAACTTTCTTTTTACTTCTCCGCGGCACAAGATCGGCTTCAAGCATTTCTTGGTAAGAATGTTTCTATCAACAAAAATTATTCAGGGTCAAATACAGTAGAAACAATCCAAGCTGACCGAGTAAATGCCTATACCAAGAATAGGCGGGCGTTGTCTTTACTTTCCAGTGTTGTCCCGGCATCTGAGCTTTATGGTCACCGTTTGCGGTTGGCCACTTTGCTTGCCCCTGGCTACCCTAAAGAAAGCGCAATACCTCTTGCGTTAAGTGCGACAGACGCAATCTCAAAACAAAATCACAAACTGCGGGTGGTTGTTGGAAAGTATCGGCTTACATCTGAAAAGGAACAACTCCCCATCACGTTAATAAATGATTTTAAAACTTCTATCTTGGTTGATCTTCAAATTACCCCTTTAAACTCAAGAGTGCGCATACATGGCGTTAAAAAGATTATTCTGGAACCGAACTCCAAAAAACAATTAAGTATCCCTATAACTGCAATTGCTGCAGGTTCCACAGCTCTATTTGCCCAGTTCACGAATTCGAAAGGTGTGGGTGTTGGGGAATCAGCAATACTCACGTTAAATGTTTCTGTAATAAGTCCCGCAGTCGCATGGTTTACATCTGGCGCTGCAATATTGTTGTTCTTAGGAGCCCTTATTCAAAGCGTGCGGCGCATTAGGAGATCAAGAAAATGAAGCCGGCAGAATTATTTCACGCGTCAAGCGTTATGGCGCTTGGAACTATTCTTTCCCGAATCACGGGTTTTATTAGAAGTATTCTTGCCGTAGCAGTTTTAGGTACTGCCTTGTTGGCTGATACTTATAACGTTGCAAATACACTTCCCTATATTTTATATAACTTACTTGTGGGTGGTGCTCTAACTGCAATATTTGTTCCTCAATTGATTCGGTCTTTTGGAGACAAAGATGGAGGTCATGCCTTCGCTTCACGACTAGTTACAACAATTAGCGCAATATTACTTTTGCTCGTGGCGATCGGAGTTATTTTTGCCCCCACTCTGGTCCGTATATACGCACCTGAATTTTCTAACAACGGTTTTGAAGCTGAATTTCGATTGGCCGTGGCGTTCACTCGATATTGCTTACCTCAAATATTCTTTTTGGGTTTATTCACAATGTTGGGCCAAGTCGCTAATTCACGGGGTTCATTTGCTCCATTGATGTGGGCGCCAATCGCTAACAATCTCGTTGTTATTGTGATTTTCACCCTGGTTCTTATTACTTCACCGAATTTAGCCTTAGGAAATATTTCTTCGACTCAAACTCAAATTCTTGGGTGGGGGACAACTTTGGGTGTGGTTATTCAAGCCCTCATTTTAATTCCTGTTGTAAAAAGAACAGGAATTGTTTTGCGCCCAAAGCTTGGTTGGCAAGGACTTGGTAAATCATTTTCATTGGCTGGGTGGACTCTAATTTATGTACTCATATCTCAGTTGGGATATTTAGTTACAGTCAATGTCTCTACAAGCGCGGCCGTAAGGAGCTCCCAAGAAGGCTTAGCTACCGGTGTTGGATATACGCCATTTAGCAACGCTTACCTCATAATGATGTTGCCGTATTCCATTATTACGATTTCGCTTATTACGGCGCTCCTACCTCATCTTTCTAAACTCGCGATTGAAAAGAAACCCCAAGAAGTTCGAGATCAACTTATTCGTGCCATCAAGATGGTTGGAGTAATAACAATTCCAAGCAGTGTTGCATTCTTCTTTTTTGGTCCGATTATTACAAAAGTTCTTTTTGTTGGAATTGACTATAAAGATTCAACTTATATTGGGTATGTACTTTCAGCACTTGGAATTGGTTTGGTCACTTTTAGTATTAACCTCATCCTTATTCGAGGATTTAATGCTTTTGAAGACACAAGAACGCAAGTTGTCTCAATTCTTCTTATAAATTTAATCTCTGTCGGACTCTCGTATCTATTTCTTAATTCCTTTCCAAGCGAATGGATCACAGTAGGTTTAGGGTTTGCATTTTCAGTAAGTTATATCCTTGGCCTTTTTGTGACTTTAGCTCTACTCGGTAGGCATACCGGTAAAATTTCCATACGTGATTTTTTTGGGCAACACTTTAAACTTTATGTAGCATCTCTTTTTGCAATGGCACCACTTTTCCTTATTTCTCAATATTTTGGATGGGCAGAAAGTGACTCTTCTTCCCTGGCCCGTGCTGCTGAGCTTGCGCTAGTCCTCATCTTTACTCCTATTCTCTATTTCTTTATTGCTCGGAAAATGAAAGTAGATGAGATTTCAATAACAGTTGATTTAGTAAAGATTCAATTTGCGCGTGCCACAAAGTCACGGCGCAAGCGGGTAATAGGTGAAGGGAATAACCAGACCTAAGATTGGGTTATGGTAAATATATGAGCATGAATAGTGAAGTGCACCAGGTAGCGATTGTTGGTTCTGGTCCAGCAGGTTATACAGCGGCGATTTATGCTGCTCGTGCACAACTTCAACCTATTTTGTATGAAGGTTCAGTGACAGCTGGTGGCGCACTCATGAACACAACTGAAGTTGAGAATTTTCCCGGTTTTACAGATGGTGTTATGGGTCCTGACCTTATGGATTCAATGCGCAAGCAAGCCCTGCGTTTCGGGACGAAAATCATCACCGATGACATAGTAGAAATGAATTTAGCAAACGACGTAAAAGTTTTAAAAGATGGATCAGGAAATACAATAAACGCTAGTTCCGTCATTCTTGCCATGGGGTCCGCTTACAAAGAGATTGGTTTAGAAAACGAAAAGAGATTGTCTGGGCGCGGAGTTTCCTGGTGCGCAACATGTGATGGATTTTTCTTTCGCGATCAAGTTATTGCAGTTGTAGGTGGCGGGGATTCAGCAATTGAAGAAGCTAATTTCCTCACTCGTTTTGCGAGTAAAGTAATTTTGATTCATCGTCGAGACTCACTTCGCGCATCTAAAATTATGGCTGAACGAGCTCATGCAAATCCAAAGATTGAATTTCTTTGGAATCATGAAGTGGTTGATGTGTTAGGGGACGATAAAGTTTCTGGTTTGAAAGTAAGAAATACTGTTTCGGGAGTTGAATCGACTCAAGATGTAACTGGCTTATTTGTCGCCATCGGCCATTTGCCAAGAAGTGAGTTAGTTGTGGGGCAAGTGGGTATCGATGCCGAAGGTTATGTCGAAGTTATAGGTCGCACCACTGCTACAACTGCCAAAGGGGTCTTTGCATGTGGGGACCTCGTGGATCACACCTATCGCCAAGCAATTACCGCCGCGGGCTCCGGTTGCCAAGCTGCCTTAGATACTGAACGATTCCTTGCACACCGCTAAACTCGGAATAGATTAAATCGCTAAAAGTACAACAATGCAGAATATTCACAGAAAGTTACATACTCAAGGGAGCGCACAATGGGATCAACACAAGCAGTTACGACATCTACTTTTGATGAGATGGTTCTTAAAAGTACGACTCCTGTATTAGTAGATTTTTGGGCTGAATGGTGTGGGCCGTGTCGCGCAGTTGGTCCGATCCTTGAAGAAATTGCACAAGAGCACGGCGATAAAATTAAAATTGTAAAACTCAACACCGATGAAGAGTCGGCCATAGCCGTTAAATATGGAATCACTTCAATTCCGACTCTCAATGTTTTTGTAAATGGCCAGGTAGTAAAAACCATTATCGGCGCTAAACCAAAACCTGCCTTGCTTAAAGATTTGGAATCCTTCATCTAATTAGATGATTTAGGTGGCGCGATGGAAGACCTCTCGATAGGAAAAGGTGATGGGTCTGATGTCGCGACGCAGGTTATTGGAATCCTTAATCGAATCGGCTTGCTCAATTCTCAGAAACTCATTTACGACGACGAAGTCGAGAATTCAGTTAAGGCTTTCCAGCAATTACGAGGGCTTTCAATCACGGGGGTTGTTAACGCGATAACTCTTCGCTCTTTAGAAGAGGCTCGATGGAAACTTGGAGATAGATCTCTATATGTAAAAGAGCAGCCATTGATGCGGGGTGATGACATTGCAACGCTGCAATCACGCCTAACTGAAATGGGTTTTGATTGTGGTCGTGTGGATGGAGTCTTTGGTCATAGAACAGAATCTGCAGTTAAAGAATTTCAAAAATCTGTGGGTGCAACAATAGATGGTAAATGTGGGCCAACAACGATAACTGCATTATTCCGTCTAACTAAAACTATTTCTGGTGGAACTCCATCTACTTTGCGAGAAAGTGCAGTACAGAAAAATCGCGGGCCTTCGTTGGCGAATAAAATAATTGTTCTTGATCCAAGTTGTGGTGGTGAAAATAAAGGTATAAGCGCCCATGGCGTTGATGAGTCTGAAATTGTTTATGACATAGCGCAAAGACTTGAAGGAAGGTTACTTGCGCTCGGCGTGAGTGTTTTTTTAACTAGAGGAAGTAATAACTGCCCAACGGAATTTGAGAGAATAGCTTTCTCTAATGAAACTAAAGCAGATTTAATGGTCTCGTTCCATGTTGACTCTTACCCTAATCAAAAAGCTGAAGGTGTTTCAACATATTTTTATGGAAGCCAAACACATGGTATTCACTCGGTAGTGGGAGATAGATTCGCTTCACTCGTCCAAAGAGAAATTTGCGCAAGAACAGATTTACTCAACTGTAGAACACACGCCAAAACTTGGGACTTACTTCGGCTTACCACTGCCCCAACTGTTCGAGTTGAACTTGGATACCTGACCAATAGCCACGATGCCGACCGTTTAGGACGTGGAGATTTTCGAGATGCAATCGCCGAATCCCTTGTTATTGCAATCCAACGCCTTTACTTAGCCTCAGAAGATGATGCGAAAACAGGCACTTTAAAAATTGAGGATCTTCGAAAAGCCGGGTTGCGGAAATAGGTTTACCTATGAGCCCTTCGATATGGCAGACTTGAAGAATGTCTGACCTGACCCCTCGTTTGCATACAGGCGCTCCTTTAAAGTTGGAGGAGCGTTTTGCTTCTCGTGCTGCAGGAATGCAAGCTAGTGAAATCAGATCGCTTTTTGCTGTTGCCTCGCGTCCTGAAATTGTTTCACTTGCTGGTGGAATGCCAAATCTTTCTGCACTTCCAATGGATGTTATGGCTTCCCTTGTACAAGATCTTATTTCACGAAATGGTGCAGAAGCGCTGCAATATGGCAATGGTCAAGGTTTACCTAAGTTGCGCGAACAAATTTGTGAAGTTATGGCACTGGAAGGTATTCATGCAAACGCAGATGACATTGTTGTAACAACTGGTTCCCAGCAAGCATTAGATCTTATTTCGCGAATTTTTATTGATCCAGGTGATGTTGTTTTAGTGGAAGCTCCTTCTTATGTTGGAGCGTTGGGTACTTTTAAGCAATATGAGGCACAAGTTGTACATGTTGAACTTGATAATCAAGGTTTAGTTCCAGAAGCGCTTCGCCAAGCTATTAAGTCTGTTAGGTCTAGCGGAAGAAAAATTAAATTTCTATATTTAATCCCTAACTACCAAAATCCCTCTGGTGTTCTTTTGTCTGCAGATAGGCGAACTGAAATACTTGAAATTTGCCGCAACGAAAGCATTTTTGTTGTTGAAGACAATCCTTACGGTTTATTGGGTTTTGATGCGCCATCTCCCAATGCAATGCGAGCTGAAGACAGTGAAAATGTAATTTATTTGGGCTCCTTCTCTAAAACGATTGCTCCAGGGCTCCGTGTTGGCTGGGCACTAGTACCGGCTTCTTTAAAAGAAAAACTTGTTATTGCGAGTGAATCTTCGATTCTGTGCCCTTCTAATTTCACTCAAATGACAATTTCTAATTATTTGGCAGATCAACCTTGGCGGGACCAAATTGCAACTTTTTGTGGTTTATATAAGGTGCGCCGCGATGCAATGCTTGAGTCACTTGAAACACACTTCCCGGCCTCTGCCACGTGGACTAAGCCTGGTGGTGGATTTTATGTTTGGGTAAATCTTCCCGCTGAAATTGATACTAAAGCCATGATGCCTAAGGCGATCGTTGCCAAAGTTGCCTATGTACCTGGAACCGCATTTTATGCGGATGGTTTTGGTACTTGGGCTATGCGTTTGTCATATTGCCACCCAACACCTGAGCGCATTCGTGAAGGAATTAAGGCGCTTGGTGGGGTTGTTAAATCTGAAATTGACCGCAGAAATGGAAATTTTGAATTAAAAGGCTAATTCTTCTTTTTAATCGCGTGAAGAATTCGATCTAAATCTGCATCGCCTGAGAATTCAATAACAATTTTTCCTTTTGCTTTGCCGTTCTGAATGCTCACGCGAGTGTCAAAATAATCCGATAACTCTTCTGCTGCTTGGTGAAATTTTGGGGAAATAACTTTCGACGCGAAATTCTTCTTTTTGGCCGGTGTTATTCCTGTCGCGATAATCTCTTCGATTGCGCGAACACTCAGCCCCTCCGCAACAATTTTTGAGGCTAAGCGCTCTATCTCTGCTTCGTCAGTTAAACCCAGCAACGCGCGCGCATGTCCCGCTGAAAGAACTCCAGCTGCCACTTTTCTTTGAACGGTTGCAGGTAAATTCAGTAAGCGCATTGTGTTTGAAATATGTGGGCGAGATTTTCCTAAGCGGGTGGCAAGTACCTCGTGAGTGCATCCAAAATCGTTCAGTAATTGTGTGTAAGCGGCACCCTCTTCAAGCGCGTTGAGTTGGCTTCGGTGAATATTTTCAATTAACGCATCTCTCAATAAATCGTTATCTGCGGTCGCGCGAATAATTACTGGAATGGTTTTTAGGCCAGCAGCCTTTGCCGCCCTAAAACGTCTTTCTCCCATAATTAATTCATATTTGCCAGGAGAAGTTTCTCTAACAACAGGTGGTTGAAGTAGGCCGACTTCTTTAATCGATTGGGTTAGTTCATTAAGAGCATCTTCATCAAAAACGGTTCTTGGTTGTCGTGGGTTGGGAGAAATTGCATGGATAGAAATTTCGTTTTGTTGTCCGACCTCAACACCAGAAACGGAAAGTGATGTGGGAATAAGTGCATCAAGATTTGTACCTAAACCTCCGCGTTTAATACTCACGCAATATCTTCCTTCTTGTAATTAATACTGACAACATTTGAATCAAATGGGTTACCGCGTTCAGCAATTTCTCGCGCTACTTGCATATAAGCCAACGCCCCTGGTGATAATGGATCGTATGTCATTACAGTTTGGTTATATGAAGGCGCTTCTGAAATACGAACAGCACGAGGAATAGGAATGTCTATTAACTCAGTAGGAAAATGTGTTCTCACACTTGCTGCTACATCATTTGCTAAACGAGTTCTGCCATCAAACATTGTTAAAATTATTGTTGATAGTTTCAATTCTGAATTTAATCTTTGTTTCACAACTGAATATGTCTCAAGTAATTGAGTTAAACCTTCGAGAGCGTAATATTCACATTGAATTGGAATGAGTAATTCTTTTGTAGCAGTTAAAGCATTTACAGTAAGTAAACCTAAACTTGGTGGGCAGTCAATAAAAATATAGTCATATGGAATTCCGGCTTTTTCTCTTGCTGTTATTAATTCATTAATTGCTTCTTTGAGTCGCAATTCGCGCGCAACCATTGACACTAAATTAATTTCTGCTTGTGCTAACGCAGTGTTCGATGAAATACATTCCAAATGAGGAAAGCCAACTACTTTTTGTACAACATCTTCAATGGCTGCATTACCCATAAGCACTTCAAAAATGCCTTCATTGTTTTGGTGTTCTACGCCGAGGGCTGTACTGGCGTTTCCTTGAGGATCTAGGTCAATAATTAAAGTGCGCAGCCCGCCCATCGCTAAAGCGGCGCCAATATTGACAGTGCTAGTGGTTTTACCTACCCCGCCTTTTTGGTTTGCCACCGTAAAAATTCGTACATGAGCAGGTTTAGCCATGGGCTCTTTGAGTCGGCGAACACCAATGACGCTCTTCGTTTCGTTCGTGGTTTCACGTGAATCCATCATGAGGGCAAGTTAAGCACGCTTAGCCACCCTAATGACACGGCCAAGCGGTAGATGCTCCAAAGAAATCTCGTGAAGTTCGGCTCCGGGTACTTTTTTAGCTTCCTCGGCTGCACTCTCCCCTTTTATTGCCAACAAAACTCCCCCTTTATTGATGAGGTGGCGGGTCATGGTGACAAGTTTTACTAAGGGGGCGACGGCGCGAGCGGTAATAATTGACGTTTTCACAGAGTAATCCTGCGCCTGTCCGTGGAAAACTGTGATCCCAAGGCCTTCAACGGCCTCAACAAGGAAGTCATACCTTCTCTGAAGGGGTTCGACGAGTGTTATCTGTAAATCTGGTCTGGCTAGAGCTATAGGAATGCCAGGTAGGCCAGCTCCCGATCCAATATCTACCACTGTTGCCCCTTGGGGTATGAGTGAAATAACGGGCAGGGAGTTAAAAATGTGGCGCTCCCAGATAATTTCGCCCTCTTTGGGACCAATAAGCCCTCTCTCAATTCCCGCAGTAGTAAGGAATTGGGCGTAGCGCTCAATCTCCTTCTCTTTTTCAGGAAAAAAGGAGTGGATTAAGGTTTCACGTGAAACCGACACAGAAAAGAACTCCCTTTAAGGGGTTTTAAGCCGGAAAGATGATGACGCAGCGATCTGGGTCTTCACCTTCGGATTCGCTAGTAAGGCCCAGGGTTTGAATAGTGTCGTGAATAATTTTCCGTTCAAAGGCGTTCATGGGGGCTAGTTTAAGGGAGTTCTTGGATGAAGTGACCTCTTGGGCTGAGTCCTCTGCAAGTTTCCGTAGTTCACTCTTTCGACCAGCACGGTAACCGTCAATATCTAGCATTAATCGGCTGCGGTCTCCGGTAGCTGTTTGAACAGCTAGGCGTGTGAGTTCTTGTAGGGCATCAAGTACTTCCCCGTCAGAACCCACAAGGTGGCGTAGTTTTCCGCCAACAATTGCTAAGGCAGCTCGATCGTTTTCAACATCAATATCAATATCGCCATCCAGGTCGGTGATATCCAACAAGCCTTCAAGATAATCGGCGGCTATATCGCCTTCCTCTTCTAGTTTGGCAATCAGGCTCACGGGTGCCTTTTCTGCCTCATCTACAACTTCAGTAACGCTCTCTGTTTTGCTCATCATGAACTCCTTTATACCCTTATGTCGGGTTTGGGTGAATTAGACCTATTTGTCTGTTTTACTTCTTCTTCCGGTTCTTTTTCCGGTTGGGTTGTTGGCGTTGGCCTTTAACTTCCGTGCTGTCATCAGATTGAGTTGTTTCATCAACTTTGGTCTCCCCTGTTTGGAGTGGGGTGATCTTTTTATCTTTCTTCGCTTGTAGCTCTAAATATGCAGGAGATCCTGGTGTTGGATTTCTTTTAATAACATAAAACTGTTGTCCCCATGTCCAAAGGTTTGTTGTTGACCAATAAATTAAAACTCCGATAGGAAAATTTACTCCTGAAACTGCAAATATTAATGGGAATGCGTACAACATAATTTTTTGCTGTTGCAACATCATATTGTTTGAGGAATCCATCTTTGGCATACCTTTACGCATCAATTGTCGCTGCGTTGTAAAGGTAGTGATCGACATAAATGCAATCAAGATAATAGTTACTATCTTTACGGTTATGTTTGAAGTTCCTAAAAATGTTGCTGAGATTGGGGCACCGAAAATAGTTGCCTGGGCGGCGCTTACAACATCGGCCTCTGTTAGTACACCGTGTGCAACTGGTGGGTTTTTTCCGATTCCATTAAGAACAGTAAACAAGCCAAAAAATATCGGTGCTTGCGCCAAAATCGGAAAACAAGAAGCTAGTGGGTTAGTTTTATGTTCTTTGTAAAGCTTCATCATTTCTTCTGATTGTTTTTGGCGATCATCTTTATGTTTTGTTTGAATTGCTTTCATGTGTGGCTGTAATGCCGTCAACGCCCGTTGGCTTTTGATTTGCTTAACAAAAAGTGGAATTAAGGCGATTCTAATTAAAATAACTAAGCCGATAATAGAAAGACTCCAAGAAACTCCACTATTTGCTGAAAAAATAGGAGATAGCAGTTTGTGGATCGAAACAATGACCCATGAAACGCCTATATATATGGGGTTTAGGATGGTATTCATTAAGCCATTACCTCGCTTGTTTTGTTGGATAAATTTGTAGATTTCTCTGGTACGTAATCAACCCCACCGTTAGACCAAGGGTTGCAACGCACCAGTCTCCATAAAGACATCGCAATTCCTTTTAGACCGTAAGTGGAAATAGCTTTTACTGCGTAATTAGAACATGACGGGTAATACTTACACCGAGGAGGAAATGCCGGTGAAATCCAGGTCTGGTAAAAGCGCAAAACAGTAATCAGAAGTGATTTCACTTTTTTGCCAAATTCTTAACAATCAGTTTTCCAAGTGTTTTTGTTAACTCGTCTCGGATTTCAGATGTGGTTGCAGTTGGAAGCGCCCGGACCACCAACAGTGCACCTTCAGGAAGTTGAGAAAGGTGATCTCGCAGTGCGTGCCGAATGAGTCGTGCGATTTTATGGCGGACAACGGAGCCGCCTACGCTTTTAGAAACAATCAGTCCACATCGCGCTGGTTCTAACGTTTGTGATTGGTAGAGATAAACAACTAAAGATGAACCTGCATAGCGCAGACCGCTTTTGGTGGCGCGTGCGAATTCTTCAGGTGAAGTTAAACGTGCGTTACGAGGTAACACGAGAGTTAACTACGCAGAAATTCGGAGGCGACCTTTTGCACGACGAGCGGAAAGTACAGCTCGGCCTGCACGGCTAGCCATGCGAGCACGAAAACCGTGCTTCTTTGCGCGCCGACGGACGTTCGGTTGAAAGGTGCGCTTAGTCATGAGAACTCCTAGAAAATGCGTTGAAAGATCGAATGAGACAAATGAGAAGGTAACGGTAGAGGGTTGGGGATAAAGGGGTCAAACTGGGCTTAACCCACAGGCTCAAAAGGTCCGCGCGAACCCTTGTTGGAATTGGTGTGGATAACTACTTGCTTTTTGGCTCAAACCGCTCTACTTTGCGCTTCCTCCACAGGGGCTAAGGGCTCAAGTAGGGGTTTAGACCACAGCCTGTGGATAACCCTGTGGACAAGCGTATTTTAGAAAGAGGTTTTTGTGACCATAGTAGAAGCCGACTTAGCTCAATTATGGTCGCGGGTAATTTCTGATGTTGAGATTGATACCCCACAACATCGCGCTTTTTTGTCTCTAACAAAACCTTTGGGTTTATTGAAAGGCAATGGCGCAACAAATTTTCTTGTGGCTGCTCCAAATGCTTTTGCTAAAGATGTTTTAGAAACTCGTCTTCGTGGTGTTGTGAGTGATGTTCTTTCTCGAGAATTAGGCGAGAAAACAAATATCGCCGTCACGATTGATGAGAATTTAGAAATTGTTGAAACACCGTTACCTGAAGTGGAAATAGATTTTGTCCCTCCCCGTTTGATCAGTGGCCGGGTGGAAAGTACAACAAGTAAAAGTTCTGAGGTTTCACAACTTAATCCTCGTTACATTTTTGAAACTTTTGTTATTGGTGCCTCTAATCGGTTTGCTCACGCCGCAGCGGTTGCTGTTGCTGAAGCGCCCGCAAAAGCTTACAACCCTTTGTTTATTTACGGTGAGTCAGGGCTAGGAAAAACCCACCTATTACACGCTATTGGGGCTTATGCAAAAGAGCTTTATGGGGGTGTGCGTGTTCGTTATGTTTCCAGTGAAGAATTTACAAATGACTTTATTAACTCTATTCGCGACGATAAAGCTTCTGTTTTTCAAAGGCGATACAGAGATCTCGATGTTTTATTGGTCGATGACATCCAGTTTTTAGAAAATAAAGAAAGAACTCAAGAAGAGTTTTTTCATACTTTTAACACTTTGTATAACGCCAATAAACAAATTGTTATCTCAAGTGATCGTCCACCTAAACAATTAACAACTTTGGAAGATCGTTTACGGAGTCGTTTTGAGTGGGGTTTAATTACTGATATCCAACCCCCGGAACTTGAAACCCGCATTGCTATTTTGCGTAAGAAAGCTGCTCAAGATAAATTGAATGCACCTGATGATGTGTTGGAATATATTGCGAGTAAAATTTCGACAAATATTCGCGAGTTAGAAGGTGCTCTAATTCGGGTAACAGCGTTTGCTAGTTTGAATCGCCAAGGGGTTGATTTAAGTTTGGCGGAAATCGTGCTTAAAGATTTAATCCCAAATGAATCTAACCCTCAAATAACAGGTGCAACGATCATGGCTCAAACAGCAGCGTATTTCAGCCTTACTTTGGATGATCTATGTGGCACCTCTAGGTCGCGAGTTTTAGTGAATGCACGCCAAATCGCCATGTATTTATGTAGAGAGCTCACTGAGTTGTCTTTGCCAAAAATCGGACAAATGTTTGGCGGCCGAGACCACACAACCGTGATGCATGCTGATAGAAAAATACGACAATTAATGGCCGAACGACGGTCGATCTATAATCAAGTGACAGAGTTGACCAATAGAATTAAACAACAGGCGAAAAGCGGCTAATTGTCCGTTTTGAGGTTTTTACCCCCAGGGTGGGGGAAAGTTGTGGATAACTGTGGATAAGAAGGGGGTTTGTGTGGGTAAAAAGGTTTCCGTAGCACTGATCCCTTCTTTTTCCTATAGAGGGTTTGGTGTGAGAACCAAACTTATCCACAGTAATCCATCTCTTATCAACATAAAGAAAAAACTAAATACAGCTTGTGACCTGCGTTTTCTTTCTTTTCCCACATAAAAACGTCCTGGTTACTACTACTACTTATATCTATAACTTCTACCTTGGTGGAGAACCACCAAAACCGTTAAAAGACTTGAAAAGTTTTATACCTTCAAGGAGAGTTAACGAATTGACCCAAAGGGGGCGTTTGTGAAATTTACCGTTGATCAACACGCTTTAGCTGACGCCGTAAGTTGGGTTTCAAAAAGCCTACCTTCACGCCCCATTAACCCAGCACTGCACGGGATTGTTATCGAAGTTGAAAAAAACAAAGTTCACCTATCAGCTTCAAACCAAGAAAAATCCAGCAAAGCAGATTTCTCAGCTGACGTAACCGAAACAGGAAAAGTTTTAGTCTCTGGACACCTACTCAACGAAATTTCACGGTCATTGCCCAACAAACCTGTGACTGTGCAACTAGACGGCGCCCGAGTATTAGTGACAGCCGGAAGCGCGAAATTTACTTTACCAACAACCGACGCCGAAACTTACCCAACACTTCCAGAAATTCCAGAAATCACTGGAGTAATTGCTTCTGATGTTTTCGCAAAAGCAGTATTACAAGTAGCCACAGCAGCCAGCAAAGATGAATCATTACAAAAATACACTGGGGTTTTTGTCCAAATTAAAAACGACACCATCACTCTCACCGCAACAGACAAATACCGTTTAGCGATCTGCGAGATTCAATGGGAAGCCACACACCCAAACACAGAACTCACAGCGTTATTAAGGGCTCGAACATTAGAAGATGCTGCCAAATCTTTAACAACATCAAAAACTGTTTCAATTTACCTGACACCAAACACAGCAAAAGAACATCTAGCTGGTTTTGTTATCGACGGTAAATCACTCACTTCTAGAATGTTGAACGACTCATATCCTGAATACTCAAAAGTTATACCTACAGAATTCACATCAACGGCCATTATTGAAGTAGCTCCACTTTTAGACTCAGTACGACGGGTAGCTTTAGTAACAGATAAAACCATTCCATTGCGACTAGCTTTTTCCCCTAACAGACTAGAACTCGAAGCGGGATCTGCCGACGGAAAGGGCATTGGTGAAGAAGGTTTAAATATTGTCCTTCAAGGTGAACCAATAACAATTGCTTTCAATCCAGAATTCCTTATGGAAGGACTACACGCCGTAGGTACGGCTTTTGTAAAAATATCTTTCACTACAGCAACTAAAGCGGCGGTTTTAACAGGAATACCTACAGCAGACGGAAAAGAAATCGACAACTATAAATATATTTTAATGCCGACACTTCTACCCCGTAAATGAATGCACTTAAATCGGCTAACCCTTAATAATTTTAGGTCGTATGAAAATTTAGATCTTTCTTTTAACCCTGGCACAACAACATTTATCGGCGACAACGGTTCCGGCAAAACAAATATCGCAGAAGCAATCATCTATTTATCTCAACTTTCTTCACACCGAGTTTCTACAAACCAACCACTCATCCATTTAGGCTCTGAACAAGCAATAATAAAAGCTGTTATAAAAAAAGAAAACAGAGTTTTAGAAATTGATTTAGAAATAAACGCCAAAAAAAATAACCGCGCCCAAATCAACGGAAACCCTACGCGCAGCCAAAGAGAAATACTTGGAGCTTGCCAAACCATTTATTTTTCCCCAGAAGATTTAGACCTTGTGCGTGGAGACCCATCCCAGAGACGCTCATTCATGGATCAATTATTAGTAACACGTAACCCTAGGTTGGCTGGTGTTCTCACCGATTACGACCGAGTAGTTAAACAAAGAAATGCATTACTTAAAACTAGAGCCGCTCAAAGCGCACTAACACCCTGGAATGAACAGCTTGCGCTTATTGGTGCAAATTTAACTGCTAAAAGAATTGATCTTTGCGAGGAGTTAAACCCCTTTGTTCATCAAAACTATAAAACATTAAATGAAACAAAACCCGCTTCTATTAATTACAAATCCACCATTGATAGTCTGACAACAAATGTTGAAAAAAACATTGAAATCTACAATGAAAATATTCAACAACTCCAATATCAAGAAATTGAGAGAGGAGTAACTTTAGTTGGGCCCCACAGAGATGATTTACATTTACAAATCGGTGATTTTCCAGCGAAAGGTTACGCAAGCCACGGTGAATCATGGTCAATGGCTTTATCTCTCAAACTTGGTGCATTCTCTTTATTGCGAGAAGAAGGTTCGGAACCTATTTTAATCCTCGATGATGTTTTTGCTGAACTCGATGCGACAAGGCGCACCCACTTAATGAACGCAACACAAGTTGCTGAACAAACTATTATTACGGCAGCTGTTGAAGAGGATTTACCTGACGGGTTACCAACAGATCGAAGATACATAGAACCAGGTAAAGTTTTAGAAAGAAAAAACAAATGACTAAAAAAGATTTTGCGCTAGAGGTCTTCCGATCTTTCCAAACAGGGAAGAGAACGAGAAAAAAAACTACTAAAGAACAACTTTCAAAACCCGGGGACCCACAACTACTTTCAGAGCTTTTCTCGCACATTATTAAAGACCGAGAATGGGAAAACCCACTTGCTGAAGGAAATCTATTTTCCTCTTGGGAAAAAGTGGTGGGCGCAGATATTTCTCAACACGCCTCACCTGTTTCACTTGTCGATGGAGTTTTAACGTTACAAACTTCTTCAACAGCGTGGGCCACACAACTCAAACTTGTAGCTCCAGCGATTTTAGAAACAGTGCAACGAAGCGCGCCAGGAGTACTTGTTGAATCATTAGTTTTTATAGGCCCTCAAGGTCCAAGCTGGAAAAAAGGTCTCCGCTCTATCCGCGGAGCAAAAGGCCCGCGCGATACCTACGGTTAACGCGTAAAAGGGGTGATACCTAATAGGAACCCTCACCCAGGCTGAGTTCGCGCCCCTAAACCCACCCCTAAGGCTTATCTGCGCTACACAGATCTGAATTTAACGCTAGGATAAAAGGGTTAATTGAGGGATAACTACCCCCAGGGGCTTATAGAAGCCTTCCTCGAAGTTCCTAAGGAGTCATGTGCCGGTAAAAACAGGCAATTACGACGCCAGCGCAATCACCGTACTTGAGGGACTTGAAGCTGTTCGCAAACGCCCCGGAATGTATATCGGGTCAACCGGTGAACGCGGATTACACCACCTCGTTTATGAAGTTGTAGATAACTCTGTAGATGAAGCGTTAGCTGGTTATTGCACAGAAATTAATGTCACTTTAATGCCAGATGGATCTGTGCAAGTAATTGATAACGGTCGCGGAATTCCAGTAGACATCCACCCCATCGAAAAAAAACCAGCACTTGAAGTTGTTATGACAGTTTTGCACGCAGGCGGAAAATTCGGAGATAGCGGCTATTCAGTTTCAGGCGGGTTGCATGGTGTTGGTATTTCTGTGGTTAACGCCTTGAGTTCAAACCTCTCAGTACTTGTTCAACGAGATGGGTTCAATTGGTCACAAAGTTACAAACTTGGAGTTCCTACAGCACCAGTTGCTAAAGGTGAAGCATCAACACAAAACGGAACATGTACTCAGTTTTGGCCGTCGGTTGAAATATTTGAAACAACCGATTTTTCTTTTGAAATCCTTTCTGCTCGTTTCAGAGAAATGGCTTTTCTTAACCGCGGTTTAATTATTTCTTTAACTGACAACAGAGCTGGGCGTGTAGATGAAAAAGGCGAGCAATTGCACGTTCGCTATCAATACAACGGAGGAATTTCAGATTTTGTTAAACACTTGAATTTAACTCGCGGCGAAACACACAAAACTATTATTTATTTTGAAACAGAAGAAAAAAAGAACCGAATGTCTTTAGAAATCGCAATGCAATGGAACACAGGTTTTTCAGAATCTGTTTTTACTTTCGCAAACACAATCAACACACAAGAGGGCGGAACACATGAAGAAGGTTTTAGAACCGCTCTCACGTCAATCGTAAATAAATTTGGTGAAGAGTGGGGATACATCCGAAAGAAAGAAGATCGTCTTACTGGAGATGATATACGAGAGGGATTAACTGCAATTGTTTCTATTAAATTAGGCGAACCTCAATTTGAAGGTCAAACTAAAACAAAATTAGGAAACACTGAAGCTAAATCATTCACCCAAAAAGCTATTAATGATCATTTAACAACGTGGTTTGAAAAGAATCCAAGTGAAGGAAAAGACATTGTTCGAAAAAGTATCGACGCTGCTTCAGCTCGAGTAGCAGCTCGAAAAGCTCGCGATTTATCACGCAACCGAAAAGGTTTATTAGAAGGTCGCGGGATGCCAGGAAAGTTAGCGGATTGCCAATGGACAGATCCTGAAAAATGCGAACTGTATATCGTAGAAGGTGACTCGGCTGGTGGTTCTACTAAAGGTGGACGTGACTCGCGTTATCAAGCAGTGCTTCCCATTAGAGGAAAAATTCTCAACGTTGAAAAAGCGCGCATTGATAGAGTTTTACAAAACAATGAAGTGCAAGCACTTATTACTGCGCTAGGTACTGGCGTGCACGAGGATTTTGATATCGCCAAACTTAGGTACCACAAAATTATTTTAATGGCGGATGCTGACGTCGACGGTCAACATATTCGAACTCTTTTACTCACTTTACTTTTTAGATTTATGCGTCCATTAATTGAACAGGGTTTTGTGTATATCGCACAACCACCGTTGTATAAATTAAAATGGGGCGGCAAAGAACCGATCCAATATGCATTCTCAGATAGAGAACGCGATGGCTTTATTAAGATCGGAATCGACGCAGGCAAACGATTGCCCAAAGAAGACGGTATTCAACGATTTAAAGGTTTGGGTGAGATGCCAGCAAAAGAATTATGGGACACCACAATGGACCCACAACACCGAGTACTCATTAAAGTCAGCCTTGATGACGCAGCTGCAGCGGATGATCTATTTGCAGTCCTTATGGGTGAAGACGTAGAACAACGTAGACAATTTATTCAACGCAACGCAAAAGATGTCCGATTCTTAGATATTTAACCCACTAAAACAAAGGTAAACAATGGACGAGCTCAGTAAAGATTTTGATCGAGTAGAAGTGGTTGATCTCCAAGTGGAGATGGCACGCTCTTATCTTGATTATGCAATGAGCGTTATTGTCGGCCGCGCGCTTCCAGATGTTCGAGATGGTTTAAAACCAGTACACCGCCGTGTTCTTTATGCAATGTATGACGGTGGGTATCGGCCAGATAAGGGTTATTACAAATCATCTCGCATTGTTGGAGATGTTATGGGTAACTATCACCCACATGGAGATGGTGCTATCTATGACACTGTTGTTCGTTTGGCACAAACATGGTCACTTCGTTATCCATTAGTTGACGGAAACGGCAACTTCGGCTCACCTGGTAATGATCCAGCCGCAGCCATGCGTTATACCGAAGCTCGTCTTTCACCTATCGCGATGGAAATGATGCGAGATATTGATGAAGACACAGTTAATTTTTCTCCTAACTACGACGGCCGTTCAGAAGAACCTGATGTATTGCCAAGCCGCTTCCCTAACTTACTTGTAAATGGAAGCGCTGGAATTGCAGTTGGAATGGCAACCAATATTCCCCCACATAATTTGAGAGAAATATCAGAAGGGGTTATCTGGGCTCTAGAACACCCGGAAGCAAAATCTGACGAACTCCTTACTCAATTATTGAAAGTTGTTAAAGGGCCAGACTTTCCAACTAAAGCACTCATAGTTGGTCGCACTGGCATTGAAAGTGCATATCGCACAGGCCGTGGATCTATAACAATGCGCGCAGTTGTTTTAATTGAAGAAATAAACAAACGCACATGTTTGGTTGTTACTGAATTACCGTACCAAGTGAACCCTGACAATTTAGCTCTAAAAATTGCAGAGCTTGTTAAAGAAGGAAAAATAAAAGGCATTGCAGATGTTCGTGACGAAGGTAATGAACGTTTAGGCCAACGCCTCGTTATTGTTCTTCGAAACGACGCGATTCCTAAAGTTGTTCTTAATAATTTATACAAACAAACACAACTACAAGACACATTCGGAGCCAACATGTTGGCGTTGGTTGATGGTGTTCCAAGAACACTTCGTCTAGATGAATTTGTGCGGTATTACATCGAGCACCAAGTTGAAGTAATTATCCGTAGAACCAAATACCGCCTTTCTGAAAAAGAAAAACGAGCACACATCCTCAAAGGCTATTTGAAAGCTTTAGATGCACTTGATGCAGTCATCGCTTTAATCCGAGCGAGCACAACCCCAGAAGAAGCTCGAACAGGTTTGATGAAGCTACTTGAAGTTGATGAAATTCAAGCTAACGCAATTTTGGATATGCAACTTCGAAGAATTGCTGCGTTAGAGCGCCAAAAGATTAACGATGAGTACGACGGCCTTATGGCAGATATTGTTGAACTCACCGCGATATTGGCAAGCACTGACAAACAGCGCGAAATAATCAAAACTGAACTCAATGAAGTAGTTACTAAGTATGGCGACGAAAGACGCACTCAAATTGTCGCTAACGAAGGTGATTTTTCAGCCGAGGATCTAATTCCTGATCAAGACGCAGTTGTGACTATTACTCATAGCGGTTACGCCAAGCGAACAAATGCAGATCTTTATCGGTCCCAAAAACGCGGAGGAAAAGGCGTTAAAGGCGCTGCACTAAAACAAGACGACGTAGTTGATCATTTCTTTGTAGCATCAACCCACGATTGGTTATTGTTTTTTACAAATCAAGGACGCATGTATCGGGCGAAAGTTCACGAACTTCCAGATGCTGGTCGTGATGCACGCGGACAACACGTTGCAAACCTTATGGCCTTTAAGACAAACGAAACAATTGCACAAGTTTTATCAATCAAGAATTATGAAGTTGCTCCATATTTAGTAATCTCAACAAAAAGTGGATTAGTTAAGAAAACTCCACTTATCGAATATGACTCACCACGTGCTGGCGGATTAATTGCTATCTCGCTTAAAAATAATGATGAAGTTGTTAGCGCATCATTAGTAGATGGAAGTGATGAACTCTTGTTAGTTTCTAAAAAAGGAATGGCAATGAGATTCACAGCCGATGATGAAACATTGCGCCCCATGGGTCGATCAACAAGTGGTGTAATTGGAATGAAATTTAGGGCCGGGGATGAACTTCTTACAATGGCCAGAATCAACTCACAAGATTCAAACTTATTAGTTTTCACCGCAACCGACGGTGGTTACGGCAAAAAAACTCCTATCGACGAGTATCGCCTTCAAGGCCGCGGTGGAATTGGAATTAAAGCTGCAAAGATTGATGAGGATTCCAGAGGGGTGCTTGTAAGTGCTCTCGTCTTGCGCGATGAAGATGAGGTGCTTGCGATAACTTCTGCTGGTACAGTTATGCGCACTCCAGCAGCTGAAGTACGTCAAACCGGGCGTGATTCAATGGGAGTACGTTTAGTAAATCTCGCTGATGATGTACACGTGGTTTCTGTAACCAAGAGCGCAGAGAACTGAAAATAAGCGTAAGAATTCTGGCAGTTTTGGACCTACCTCTACTTGCCTGTAGCCTTACCGAGGTTTTCGGGCCTGTAGCTCAGCCTGGTTAGAGCGCTTCCCTGATAAGGAAGAGGTCGGAGGTTCAAGTCCTCCCAGGCCCACTCGTTAACCGCCTGTTGATCACTCGTGA
>CAFBPP010000010.1_pt1 | contig 27685 bp, 26 predicted proteins | sample 7269751 | NCBI WGS metagenome assembly CAFBPP01 (sample SAMEA6814148, study PRJEB35770) | freshwater metagenome | biome: Freshwater; feature: Freshwater reservoir; material: water | place: Czech Republic | collected 2017-06-27 | depth 30m m
GCATAGACCAATCCTGCGCCATAACCGATCAGTAGCGCCAATCCGCCATGCAGTTCCGGGTGTTCTGCGAGTAAAGCTGACATTGCTAAGGGTACCGAAGCAGCCGAAGTATTTCCTGAAGTACGAATATCTTGGGCGATAATTACTTTCTCCGGGATTTTCATCTCTTTGGCCATTGTTTCGATTATGCGCACATTTGCTTGATGGGGGATAAAAGCATCGAGTTGATCAGGGGTTACACCTGCTGCCTCTAAGGCACGTAATCCGGCTTTGCTCATAGAAAAAACTGCCCAACGAAATACTGCTTGACCTTGTTGTGAAATATTTGGCCACTTCACACCTTGTGCATCATTTCTAAATTCATTCCATGATGGGTTCATCACAATGGCATCACGTGAATCAGCATCTGATCCCCACACAGTTGGCCCTATTCCTGGATGTTCAGATGGTCCAACAATGACTGCGCCAGCACCATCTGCAAAAATAAATGCGGTAGCACGATCATCTGGATCAGTGAAGTCACTTAATTTTTCAACGCCGACTACAAGAACATGCTTTGAAGTTCCACTGCGTACAAAGTCACTTGCCATGCCAAGGCCATAACAAAAACCAGCGCATGCTGCATTGATATCAAATGCTGCAGCTTTAGGATTTCCAAGTGCGGCTACCAAAGCTGTTGCTGCACTTGGTGCTTGGAATGGATACGTAATTGTTGCAACAATCACTGTGTCAATATCTGCCATAGTTAAATGTGCGCGATCAAGTGCTTGCTGGCTAGCTTTCGTAGCCATATCAATAACGCTCTCATCGGGAGCTGCAAACCGACGGGATTCAATGCCCGTACGTTGCTGAATCCATTCATCGGTTGAATCAATGCGGTCAACAATTTCTGAGTTCGGAACAACGCGAGATGGTTGATAACCGCCAACGCTGAGAATTTGGCTATCTGTTCCTTTGCGCACCTTAATCATGATGAGACAACTTTCTCACTATGTCGCTTGATTAAGTCCAAAGCGGAGTCAATGTCATCAGGAGTTTTGAGTGCCACAGTTTCAACTCCAGGCAGTGCCCGCTTAATCAAACCAACGAGTGTTCCAGCAGGTGGTAATTCGAGTACGGCTGTTACACCGAGAGACTTCATCGTCTCCATACATAAATCCCATCGGACTGGGCTAGCAATTTGATTGACAATGCGATCGAGAACTTCGCCTCCAGTTGTGACAACTTGACCATCTTTATTAGAAAGAGTTTTCACTCGGGGATTAGTCGTAGCAATAGTTTGAGCAAATTCTTGTAAGTGAGAAAGCGCTGGCTGCATGAAATGTGTGTGGAACGCACCCGCTACTTGAAGTGCGCGCACTCGGGCGCCCGTAGGTGGGGCATCGTTGAGTTGAGCCAGGGCAATTAAGTCTCCTGCAGCAACAATTTGGCCAGCCCCATTGTCGTTGGCAGGGATAAGACCTAAATCAGCAATTGTCGAAAGCACTTCTGCGCGATCGCCCCCGAGGACTGCCGACATTCCGGTTTCACTTTGTGCGGCTGCAACGGCCATAACTAAACCGCGTTCGCGCACGAGTGCCATTGCATCGAGGGCAGTCAATGCTCCCGCAATTGCACTGGAAGTTATCTCTCCAACGGAATGTCCTGCAGTGAGTTCATAAGTCACTTTATTTCCAAGTGCTTGCATACCAATGAGGCCAGCAGAAACAATTAATGGTTGTGCATTTGCGGTATTTCGAATTTCATTCGCATCGGCACTCGTTCCTAAATGTAACAAATCCAATTCAATAGCTCCGGAGAAGTCATTGAGGAGCTGTCTGAGTTGTTGATCCTCTAACCAGGGTGTGAGAAAGCCAGGAGTTTGTGAACCTTGGCCTGGAGCCACAATTGCGAGCATTGGAAGATTTTACGGTAGGCGAGGCGATACTTACGAGTATCACTCTGAATTGTCGCTCCGCGCGCTTAATAGTAATGTCAACCTTGTGAAAATCGCCGTGTGTGTGAAACAAGTGCCTGACTCATGGGCCGAAAAAAAGATGGTCAACGGACTCCTTGATAGAGAAGGTGTCGACGCCGTTCTTAATGATTTAGATGAATACGCAGTCGAAGAAGCGTTGCGAATTGTCGAAGCTCACGGCGAAGGCCACACAGTTACAGTTATTTCGATGGGCCCAGAGCGCACAAGTGAAGCAGTACGAAAAGCTCTTTCAATGGGAGCAGATGATGCAATTGTTATCACGGATGCTGGATTGGTTGGAGCAGACGCGTTGATGACATCAAAAGTTTTAGCAAGTGTTATTTCAAGTGGCGGATTTGATGTAGTGCTGTGCGGAACCGAATCTACAGATGCGCGTATGAGCGTTGTTCCTGCAATGTTGTCCCAAAGACTTGGCTGGGCTCAATTAACTTTTGCAGGATCCGTTGTTGTAGATCCCGCAGCAAGCGAAGTCACAATCACTCGCGTAACAGAAGATGGCGTAGATACTATGAAAGCCAAGTTTCCTGTTGTCATTAGCGTCATAGAAAAAATTAATGAGCCACGCTATCCATCCTTTAAAGGCATTATGGCTGCAAAGAAAAAAACTATGGACATTCGCTCATTGGCAACAGCTGGAGTTACGAGCGAAAGTGCCTGGAGTACAGTCACTGATTCATCCCTGCGGCCAGCAAGAAGCGCAGGAGTAAAAGTAATTGACGAAGGTAAAGGCGGCGAAGCGCTCGTCAGCTACCTCGCAGAGAAGAAATTAATATGAGTACCGTTTACATAGTTGCACAATTCGTAGGGGATAGCGTTTCCAAGACCACTCTTGAGCTGGCAACCTGTGGTGCACGAATTGGATCTGTTACGGCAATCGTTTTTGCAAGCCCCGGTAAAGGTTCTGCTTTAGCTAGTGCAATTACTCAAAGCCCTATCTCCAACGTTGTTGTTGTAGAAAGTGATGACTTTGCAAAGCATTCAGTCCCCGCCTTTAGTGATGCGCTTTCACAGTTAGTTTTGGCAAATAAGCCAGCAGCTGTGCTTATTACATCGAGCGCATTTGGAAAAGAATTGGCAGGCAGAGTTGCGGTAGCAACCGATTCTGGAATTATTACCGATGCTGTCGATGTTGCATCAGATTTGAGCTGCACGCAATTGGTATTTGGTGGCTCTACAACAGTTCATTCACGCATCAACCATGGAACGCCAATTATTACTATTCGACCAAATGCCATTACAGCCGACCTTTCTCCATGTGCTCCTGTAACTACTGCTGCAACATTTACATTAAGCGCTGGTGCAAAAAGCGCTGAAGTAATTTCAACCGCACCGTTTGTTAAGGGTGGACGTCCAGAATTAGCGCAAGCAAGTGTTGTGGTTTCAGGTGGACGTGGGACTGATGGAAATTTCAAACCTGTTGAAGAGTTTGCAGATTTATTAGGAGGAGCCGTAGGTGCATCGCGTGCAGCAACGGACGCCGGTTGGTATCCACATTCATTACAAGTGGGACAGACAGGACAGACCGTAAGTCCTGATCTATATGTTGCGTGTGGAATATCCGGTGCGATTCAGCACCGTGCTGGCATGCAAACCAGTAAGACGATTGTCGTCATCAATAAGGACGCCGAAGCGCCTATCTTTGAATTAGCCGATTTCGGCGTGGTGGGAGATCTCTTTGCGGTGCTACCTCAAGCTACGGAGGGCGTGCGCGCTCGCAAGTCCTAGACTGAGCGCATGTCCATCTACTTAGACCATGCGTCTACGACGCCTATGGTTTCGGGTGCAATTGAGGCAATGCGTACTCAATTAGAAAAACTTGGCAATCCTTCTAGCTTGCATACACAAGGGCGAGAAGTACGAAAAGAGTTAGAACTAGCACGTGAGCAATTAGCAAAAGTTATTGGATGCCATGCCAGTGAAATTATCTTTACTGGCTCAGGCACTGAAGCAAATAACACTGCCATCAAGGGTCTTTATTGGAAAAACAGAGCACTAGGGCGAAATCTTGTTGTTATCTCGGCTATCGAACATCATGCAATTTTAGACCCAGCACATTGGCTACATGATCATGATGGTGCAGAAGTAGTTTCTATAGGGGTTACCAAGTCTGGCGTAGTGGATCTAGATGCACTCAAAGTTCTTATAGATAATAGAGGCGATGAGATCGCAGTTATATCTGTGATGCATTCAAATAATGAAACAGGCGTTATTCAACCGATTGCACAAATTGTGGCCATGGCAAATGTTGCATCAATCCCGGTACACAGCGATTGTGTTCAAAGTTTTTGCAAAGTCCCACTTTCTTTTGCAGAGCTTGGTTTAACTGCCATGACGCTTAGTGCACATAAAATTGGTGGCCCACTGGGTATTGGAATATTAGTTTTAAAACGTGGCATTGATATTCCAGCGATCTTGCACGGTGGCGGTCAAGAACGTGATATTCGTAGCGGAACTCTGAATGCGCCCTCAATCGTGGGATTTGCAGTTGCCGCAACGTCTTCAATTCCTGTAGCTGAAATTGCGGAACTTCGAGAAGAATTCACATCAGGTGTCCTCGCAGAAATTCCAGATGCATTTCTCAATGGCGACTCTGCGCAAGAGCACCTGCCAGGAATTGTGAATATCACTTTTCCCGGTACTGAGAGCGACACCTTATTACTGCTGTTAGATAGCAAAGGAATATCTGCATCAACGGGATCAGCCTGTACCGCTGGTGTGCAAAGACCAAGTCATGTTCTTCTTGCTATGGGCCATAACGATAAAAGTGCCCGCTCTTCATTGCGATTTTCACTTGGCGCGACAACAACGCGTGACGAAATTAAGAAAGTAATTGAACTTTTGCCCTCAGTTATTGAACAAGCACGAACGGCGAATTTACGATGAAACTCATTGCTGCAATGAGCGGTGGCGTTGATTCTGCAGTAGCGGCAGCGCGAGCAGCTGAAGCTGGCCATGAAGTGACGGGTGTGCATCTAGCACTGGCTGCAAACCCACAAAAGTATCGCTCAGGTGCTCGTGGTTGTTGCACAATTGAAGATTCGCATGATGCGCGGCGTGCCGCCGACGTTGTCGGTATCCCTTTCTATATTTGGGATATGGCCGAAGAGTTTCATCAGGGAGTTGTTGAGAATTTCCTTTCAGAATATGCCTCAGGCCGTACACCAAACCCATGCTTGAGATGTAATGAAAAGATCAAGTTTGCCGCAGTTCTCGATCGTGCTCGAGCAATGGGATTTGATGGTGTTGTTACAGGCCATTACGCAATTACCCGAGAAGGCAGTACTGGCAAAACTTTGCACCGTGCAATCGATAATTCAAAAGATCAGTCCTATGTTCTAGCCGTTCTCACGATTGAACAAATTGCTGGTGCAATATTTCCATTAGGTGATACTGAGAAAGTTGATATCCGCAAAGAGGCTGCAGAGCGCGGGCTATATGTTGCCAATAAACCTGACAGTCACGACATTTGCTTTGTCCCTTCAGGAAATAATGCAAGTTGGTTACATGATCGCCTTGGCAGTGAAGTGGGCCCAATTGTGGATCAAAGTGGAACAAAGATTGGCGAGCACAAAGGTGCATATACCTACACAATCGGACAACGAAAAGGATTAGGTCTTTCGGTTCCTACTGAAGATGGTTCTCCACGATTTGTACTGAAAATTGAACCCAAGACAAATACTGTTGTTGTTGGCTCTCGCGAAGAATTAGCAATCACGAAAATGTTTGGGGAGAAACCCGTGTGGTGTGGTCCTGAAGTGACAGATAAACCAACTCAAGGTTTTGTTCAAATTCGAGCTCATGGCCAAGCGCTCCCATGTGAGTATTTTTATGACGGCAATCAATTGGTAGCAACTTTAGAAAAACCACTGCTCGGTTTAGCGACCGGGCAAGCAATGGTTATTTATGATGGTGATCGAGTCGTTGGGTCCGCAACCGTAAGTGAAACGCTTGCATGAGTAGCAACCCTCGTGATCGGATAGCTGAACTCACTGCAAAGGTTCGCGATCATCAATTTCTTTATTACGTTCTAGATAAGCCCACAATTACTGATTCGCAATTTGATGAGTTATTGCGCGAACTTACTGCGCTTGAAAAAGAACACCCAGAGTTGCGCCTAGCCGATTCTCCAACGCAATCTGTGGGCGGTGGATTTGCGACCACTTTTGAGCAACACGATCATCTCGAAAAGATGATGAGTTTGGATAACGTCTTCGATAGCGGCGAGTTGGAATTATGGTTTGATCGCGTAGAAAAAGAAGTTACTGGCGCAGAGTGGCTTTGCGAACTCAAGGTAGATGGCTTAGCAATCAATCTGCGTTACGAAGCAGGAATCTTGACTAGAGCTCTGACTCGAGGAAATGGTGTCACAGGGGAGGATGTCACTCTCAACGTAAAGACCATTAAGAATCTGCCGCACACCTTAACTGGAAAAAATTTTCCGAGCCTCATCGAAGTTCGGGGTGAGGTTTTCTTTCCCCTTGCTGCATTTAATGAACTCAATGATTCGCTGGAAGAAGCGGGAAAAGCACTATTTGCTAATCCACGAAATGCTGCTGCAGGTTCTCTTCGTCAAAAAGATCCACGTGTAACGGCTTCTCGCCCACTGAGCGTTGTGGTGCATGGTGTTGGAGCAGTTCAAGGGGCAACTTTTGCAACGCAGAGTCTGGCTTATGAAGCCCTACAAAATTGGGGTTTACCTACTAGCTCTAGATTCAAAGTGCTGAATTCTCGTAAAGAAGTTGTCGCATTCATCGCCAACTACGACAAGCATCGTCATGATGTAGAACACGAAATTGATGGTGTCGTAATCAAAGTTAATCAAACGCCATTACAAGAGAAATTGGGCACTACTTCGCGTGCTCCAAAGTGGGCAATTGCATTTAAATACCCCCCAGAAGAAGTAACAACAAAGCTTTTGGATATTAAAGTCAGTGTTGGACGAACAGGGCGAGTAACGCCATTTGCGTTTATGGAGAGCGTAAAAGTTGCTGGTTCGGTAGTTACTAATGCGACATTGCACAACGCTCAAGAGATTGTCCGAAAAGGAATTCTTATTGGTGACGTTGTCGTCATTCGCAAAGCTGGTGATGTTATTCCAGAAGTGCTCAGTGCTGTTGTCGAGAAACGCACGGGCAGTGAACGGGCATTTGTTATGCCAACCAATTGCCCAGAATGTGGATCGACACTTCGGGCGATTACAGAAGGCGATATCGATATCCGCTGTCCGAATACACAAAAGTGCCCAGCACAATTGCGCGAAAGAATTTTCTACATTGGCTCTCGTTCTGCTTTAGATATTGACGTTCTTGGATATGAAGCGGCTCAAGCGCTTTTGAGTGATGGCATCATTGTTGATGAGTCTGATCTCTTTGCATTGACTGCAGAGGAATTGAACAAGTCGGAATTTTTCACAAAGAAAGATGGCAGCGAAGGCAAAAACGTTGAGAAGTTACTTAACGCCCTCGAGCAAGCAAAGACGCGGCCCTTATGGCGCACACTTGTTGCTCTTTCGATTCGACATGTTGGGCCAACAGCAGCACAAACATTGGCCTCTACTTTTGGATCTATTGAAGCCATATCTGGTGCAGATGTTGAAGAATTATCAGCAGTTGACGGGATCGGCCAAACGATTGCTGAATCCATCATCGAGTGGTTTGGTGAAGATTGGCATAAAGCCATCATCACTAAGTGGGCAAAAGCTGGTGTCACAATGGTTCATAACGAAAGCAAGAGCGCACCACAAACTTTGGCTGAGATGACATTTGTTGTTACTGGATCACTGGCAAATTACAAGCGAGATGAAATCAGTGAAATCATCGCAGCCCACGGCGGTAAAGTTTCTAGTTCAGTTTCTAAGAACACTCGCTACTTGTTAGCGGGCGCAGATCCAGGTTCTAAATTGGCAAAAGCCCAAGAATTAGGCGTTGAGGTTCTCGATGAAGCACAATTCACAAAACTACTGGGAGGCAAGTGATGAGTGCGATTCGCATAGGACTTTATGGGGGAACATTTGATCCCATTCATAAAGGACATATGCATGTCATCACCGCGCTTTTTGCCCGCGACCTTGTAGACGAACTTGTTTTAATTCCTGCAGGTCAACCATGGATGCGCAGCGATGCACCCACTGCTTCTTCTCATGATCGATTGGAAATGACAAAACTTGCAGTAAGTGAATTGCCAGTAGAAATTGCCGCTCACGTAAGTATTAGCGACTTAGAAATCAAACGATCTGGTCCTAGCTACACAATTGATACCGTGAAGGAAATACAAGCACTTCGTCCAGATGCGCATCTCATTTTGATTCTTGGCTCAGATGCTTTTGCTGCCATCGATAAGTGGCACGAAAGTGCTCAATTACGATCACTCGTAGAAATCTTGGTTATTGCACGTGATGGAGAAGGTTTGGACATTAACGCTTTACCAATCTCTGCCACTACTATTCGAACTCTCACGCAAACACATCTGGAGGATTCCCCCTCAAGCGTTGCGCGGTATATCAAGGAGAAAAACCTTTATGGTCGCCAGTAAAGAAGTAATTGCCAGTACAAAAATTGCTGGCCTTGCAGCGCTAGATAAATTAGCCACAGAGGTAATCGCTATAGACCTTTCTGAACAACTTGTACTTTCTGAAGTGTTTCTTATTGTGACCGGAGCAAACTCACCACAAGTAGGCGCCATTGCAGACGAAGTAGAGCGCAAAATGACTGAAGCTGGTCAAAAGCCACTGCGTCGTGAAAATGGACCCGAATGGATCTTGATTGATTACAGTGATTTAGTTGTTCATATTCAAAGTGCAGAACTCCGAAGGTATTACATGCTGGATCGACTTTGGAATGATTGCCCGGTGATTAAGCTCGATTTGGAAGTGGATGAGAAGTCACATGCCTAAATCACATCGCATTGTTTTATGGCGCCACGGACAGACAGACTGGAATATCAATAACCGCTTTCAAGGTCACTCAGATATTCCTCTTAATGAAGTTGGTGTGTACCAAGCCCAACGCGCAGCTCAACTATTGGCGGGAATGAAACCGACTGGAATCATTTCAAGTGATTTACAACGTGCAAGTGCAACTGCTCAAGCGCTTTCTGATTTAGTTCGACTTCCTGTTGAGATTGATAAAGATCTGCGCGAAACCAATGGCGGACATTGGGAAGGCAAAACAGGTGAAGAAAATCGTGAAAGTGATTTCGCTAATTTTGTCCGTTGGATAGATGGTGATGATTCACCTGCCGGAACAATAGGTGAGCGTCGCACTGAAGTAGCCGATCGCGCAGTGAACGCAATCAATAGAGCTTTAGCAAAAGGTGGCGAAGGACAACTGTTAATTGTCACAACTCACGGTGGCACATCACGTTGCGTTCTTGGAAAGCTTCTTGAGTTACCGCAGTCACATTGGGGAGTGTTGGGCGGACTTTCGAATGCGGCATGGTCAATACTTCAACACAATCCGCGGGGTTGGAATTTAGTAGAACATAATGCTGGCTCCATTCCAGAGCCTATTTACGGAGAAGAAAGTGGTGCAGAGCCGAACCTGCGATAAGGTCGGAGTTCTTAAGTTCGGGGCTGTGGCGCAGCTGGTAGCGCACCTGCATGGCATGCAGGGGGTCAGGGGTTCAAGTCCCCTCAGCTCCACGTAGAAAATATTTATCAATATTACAAAGGACGTGCATCGAAATGACAATGATTCCTCGTGGATGGAACGAATCCAATATTGGAAACCTTGCAGGGAAAAGATTTCTTATTACGGGTGCAACAAGTGGAATCGGCAAAGAAGCTGCGCGTCAATTAGTACGTGCAGGTTCCGACGTCACGATCACTGCCCGCTCGGCAGAAAAAGGCGAAGCCACTGTGGCCGATCTTGGGCAAGGTCGTTTGTCATATGGAATTTTAGATTTAGCAGACTTAGAGTCCATTAAAAAATTTGCCAGTTCTATCACACATGATTTTGATGTACTTATTCTTAATGCTGGAGTCATGGCAACTCCCTTAATGAAAACAAAAGATGGTTTTGAATTACAAATGGGCACAAATCACTTAGGGCACTTTGCGTTAGCAGGTTTATTACGGAAGCAAATCAGGGATCGAGTTATCTCAGTTTCCAGTCAAGCGCATAGGTTTGGAAATTTTGGTGATAACAGCGTTGGTGCAATTCGCGCCCGTGCTTTGGCTCAAGGCCAATACAAGCCATGGGCTGCATATGGTGCAAGCAAGTTAGCTAATCTTCTTTTCATTCACGAACTTCATCGTAGAAGCCAATCCAACAATTGGAATTTAACTTCCGTAGCAGTGCACCCTGGTTGGTCGGCAACACATCTTCAAAGTGTCGGCCCTGAAATGCGAGGTGCACATTTTGAAGAGCGAGTCACGTCTGGGATGAACTCACTTTTTGCTCAGAGTGCAGCACGCGGTGCACTCCCAACTCTTTGTGGGGCCACATTGCCTGGATTAGCTAGTTCGTCCTACATCGGACCAGATGGACTCTTTGAAATGCGCGGATATCCAAAAATGACCCGCGGGATAGCAAGTTCTTACGACCAAACTCTTGCTAGCAATCTGTGGAGCGTCAGTGAAGAACTCACTGGCGTTCGATGGCTGTAACCTTGGCATATGTCTGCTGATAACACTCGCGATTTTGTACATGAGGGCTATGACGTCGCCTATGTGCAAGAAAAATGGTTACCCGTTTGGGATCAGCTAGCTCCATTTAAATCTGGTCGCCCAGATGACAAGCGACCAAAGAAATATGTTTTAGATATGTTCCCTTACCCATCTGGTGATTTACATATGGGCCATGCAGAGGCTTACGCACTCGGCGATGTGATTGCTCGTTACTGGGTTCAAAAAGGTTTCAATGTTATGCACCCGATCGGATGGGATGCTTTCGGACTCCCTGCAGAAAATGCTGCAATCAAGAGAAATATTGATCCCGCTATTTGGACGTACGAGAACATTGCTGTGCAAAAAGCATCGATGCGTCGTTACGCATGTTCATTCGATTGGGATCGAACATTTAACACTTGTGACCCGGAGTACTACCGCTGGAACCAGTGGTTGTTCTTACAATTGTTCGAACTTGGGCTTGCTTACCGCAAAGCCTCAAAAGTTAATTGGTGCCCATCGTGCCAGACAGTTTTGGCAAATGAGCAAGTAGTTGCTGGTCTTTGTGAGAGATGCGATACCGCAGTTACTAAGAAGAAATTAACGCAGTGGTATTTCAAAATTACTGATTACGCTGACCGTTTGCTTGACGACATGTCACAACTAGAAGGTCAATGGCCTGAAAAAGTTTTGACAATGCAACGCAACTGGATTGGTCGCTCTACAGGAGCGAACGTAGATTTCCAGATCGAAGGACGCGCAGAGCCTGTAACTATTTACACAACTCGTCCCGACACCTTGTATGGTGCAACATTTTTTGTTCTTGCAGCCGATAGTGATTTAGCTGCAGAGCTAGCAAAGGGCACCGGAGTTGAAAAAGAATTTAACGCATACCTAGAAAAGATAAAAGCAGATAGCGATATAGATCGTCTAGCTACTGATCGTCCAAAGAGCGGTGTCTTTCTCGAAAGATATGCAATCAACCCCGTAAACGGTGAAAAGTTACCAATTTGGGCGAGTGATTATGTACTTGCTGATTATGGAACTGGCGCAATCATGGCTGTGCCAGCGCACGATCAACGCGATTTAGATTTTGCTCGAGCAATGAAGTTACCGGTTCGAGTTGTCGTTGAAACAGGCGAAGAAGATCCTTCAGTGACCGGTGTTGCAACTGCTGGTGATGGTGCCCTCGTGAATTCTGGTCCACTTAATGGCAAACCTAAAGATGAAGCGATTGCATTCATTAATGCGCAATTAGAGCGCGATGGGCTTGGAAAATCAGCGCGGAATTACAGATTACGCGATTGGTTAATCTCACGTCAGCGCTATTGGGGCACACCCATTCCGATTATTCATTGCCCAAAATGTGGAGATGTTGCCGCGCCACTTGATTCATTGCCAGTCAAACTTCCCAATGCAGAAGGTCTTGATCTCAAGCCCAAAGGAACATCGCCACTTGGCGCTGCAACTGACTGGGTAAATGTTCCTTGTCCGAAATGTGGTGGACCAGCGGAGCGCGATACAGACACGATGGATACATTTGTTGATTCATCTTGGTATTTCTTGCGCTATCCGAGCAACACCGATCACACGCAAGCATTTAGTCGCGAAAGTGTTGATACCTGGCTACCCGTAGACCAATACGTTGGGGGAGTAACGCACGCAATCTTGCACCTTCTTTACTCTCGCTTCTTCACAAAAGTTTTGCATGACATGGGAATGCTTTCATTTAACGAACCGTTTACCCGCCTGCTTAATCAGGGAATGGTTGTCATGGAAGGTTCTGCCATGAGCAAGAGCCGTGGCAACTTAGTCAAACTTTCAGATGAGTTAGCAAATCATGGCGTTGACGCGATTCGTTTATCTATGGTTTTCTCTGGACCTCCAGAAGATGATGTCGATTGGTCAGATGTTTCGCCTGCTGGCTCTGTTAAATTCCTTAACCGCGCATGGCGTTTATCAGGTGACATCACGAGCGCACCAGGAGTTGATTTCTCAAAGGGTGATGTTGCTTTACGTAAAGCAACGCATAAAGCGGTACACGATGCCGGATTTGCTGTTGAGTCATTTAGATTTAACGTCGCCGTTGCTCGCATCATGGAATTAGTGAATTCTGCGCGCAAAGCAATTGATTCTGGATGTGGTCCAGCAGATCCTGCAGCGCGCGAAGCAGTAGAAGCAATTGCGATCATGCTCTCTCTGGTTGCTCCTTATACATCTGAAGAAATGTGGGAGCGCCTTGGGCACAAACCTGCGATTGCACTTGCCGGGTGGCCAAGTGTTGATGAAACCTTACTTGTTGCAGATTCAGTGGTTGCCGTTATCCAAATTAACGGCAAAATCAAAGAGCGTCTTGAAGTTTCGCCAACTATTTCAGATGCTGAACTAGAGGCTCAAGCGTTGGCGCATCCAACAATTACCAAGGAATTGGCTGGGGCAACGATTAATAAAATCATCACAAGAGCGCCAAAACTGGTCAACATCGTCATCTGAAATTCCTTGAACTCTCAATTGATTACTTAGAGTAACGTGCTCCACTTTTGATACGGAATTAATTAACAGAGTTGCATTACCCACAGTAATTTTCGGTAGGGATTTGTCATTCTCCATTTCGCTGAACACTCTCGAAATGGAATCTTTCCCTTCGATGCAGACGAAGAAACTTTTGCGAATTCTGATGCGCGCACCCCTGAACTATAGAATTCTCAGACAAAAGGGCTCGCATAGAGTCTTAATATCGAATGCGTATCCGCGGATACAGATTGGTTATCATGAGAACCATGAAGTTTCAGGTTCCTATGTTAGGGATCTACTTCTTAATGATGTTGGCTTAACCATGGAAATGGCGAGAGAGGTATTGAGATGAAGGTGAGAGTTCACATTGACTGTGAATCTGGTAGTTGGCGCGCGGTTTCACCCGATGTAAAAGGTATGAATCTTTTTGCATCGTCAAGGAAGGATTTAGAAAATTTGATTGAAACAGGAGTGCCTTTTTACCTTGAAAGAGAGGACGTAGAGGTAATTCTTATCGATCGAACTCAAAGCAAGGTTTGAAATAAAATATCAACAGTTTTTATTTATATACAGCCAATTGAGCATAAAATATTTGGGTAATTTGGGTGCCATTTACTTAAGGTATGAATCAACTTCTTGAGGGTTATAAGGAACAAGTACAAGACTGGATATCTGATTTACATTTTTCACAAATACAAAAACGATCATTGCTGGTGGTGGTTGCAATTGTGTGCGTTCTATCGGCCGGGATTGTATTTCGTGGGCATTCGCAACCCATTGCAATGGCCGAACCACTTATCATCGCCCCACCAAACATCACAGTAGATGTTGCAGGCGGGGTTAATCTTCCGGGGGTGTATTCACTTCCAGCTAACTCGCGAGTGATAGACGCGCTCACAATGGCAGGCAATGCTAAACCCGGCATGGATGTGAGCGATCTCAATTTAGCTCGCATCATCAAAGATGGTGAACAAATATATGTTGACCCCAATCTTCCAACAGCCATATCAAGAAGTATTGCTACAACAGCGGTAAGGAAACTTATAGGTCCGCTGAATATCAATAGGGCGACTCTTGCGCAGTTTGATTTATTGCCAGGTATTGGCCCAGTTATTGCTGCTCGCATCATGACGTATCGCAAAGTAAATGGACCTTTTAGTGTGATTGAAGATCTACAGAAAGTTTCTGGGATTGGAAGTGCGAAATTCGCACAACTCAAGAGCAAAGTCCGCGTGTAAAAGATTATCGAGCGCTAACTCTTGGAAGTGCTATTTGGTTAGGGGCTTTATCGCAAAGCTGGGTATCTCCTTGGCGAACGTCCTTAATGGTCCTTATTGTCGCCCTCATAGCTTTGGGCAAAGGCAAAAGCGTAATTCTTGTTCTTGCTTGCGCGATGTTGCTTGGTTCTGGCGTCATGTCATTGCGACAAATGAGTTTAGAGAAATCTGCTCTCCAACATTTCATTGGCTTAACTGCGACCATAAAAGTGCAAGTAGCTACGGATCCAACTCTGACAAAGGCAAAAGTTTTCGGATCCACGTTAGCGCCAGCTAGCTATAGCTTCTTAGGAACTGCCTTGAGCGTTGAAGGTTCGAGTGGAAAATTCACTCTGCGGATTCCGATAAGAGTAATAACCACATCAAAAGAAGTAGGTACTTTCTTACCTGGCCAAAAATTCATTGCACGAGGGACACTTTCTAAAAGTAAAGAGGTACGTGTTGGTGCGCTCTTTGTTATTCATGGCAACATCACATTGATTACTAAGCCTTCAAGTTGGGCTAAGGGTCTTGGGGTAATACGAGCCAATCTTCGCAAGTTAAGTCCGGCTGGAGATGGCGGTGCACTCATACCTGGAATGGTGTTGGGTGATACGTCACTTCAAAGTGCGCAATTTCGAGAAGAGATGCGCCGATGTGGATTGACACATTTAACTGCAGTGAGTGGCGCTAATTTTGCGATCATCTCGTTATTCGTGCTGTGGTGCATGCAGTGGTTCTTTCGGAAAATTCGAATAAGGATTATTTTTACAGGAATTGCGCTTGCGGGATTTATTGCACTGGTAAGACCTTCACCATCCGTTTTGCGTGCAGCTGCAATGGCAAGTGTTGTGTTATTTGCACGCGCCGTAGGAAAACGAAGCGATGCGCTGCCGGCACTCGGTTTTGCAATTGGAGTTGTTGTTGTCGGAGATCCTTGGCAAGCGCGTGACCCAGGATTTGCCCTCTCTGTATTAGCAACAGGAGGGCTTTTGATTCTGGCTCCACGAATTGTGGAGTGGCTTGGCAAGTTCATGCCATTGCGCATTGCTGGAGCGCTGAGCCCACCAATTTCTGCCGTGGTTTTATGTGCACCGATTTTGGTGGCTTTATCTGGATATATCGGACCCATGACAGTGATTGCAAATGTTTTAGCAGCACCAGTCGTTGCACCAATCACAGTGTTTGGCTTTATTGCCGCAATCATCTCTCCAATTGCACCGGGATTGAGTTCGTTCATTCTTTATTGTGTTCGATACCCAGCTTCATGGATCGCTTATGTCGCAAAGTGGGCATCTCGTTATCCCGTACTTCACATTACGACCGGCCTGGTTGGTTTTTCGGTAGTTCTTGTTTCTCTCATCGCATTTTTCGCCCTAGTTAAAAAGCGTAAGAAATTAATTTTTGCAGTTCTCCTACTTTCACTCTCATTGACGTGGTTAGCCAGATGGCCAGGCAGTGATTGGCAAGTTGCCAATTGCGATGTAGGGCAAGGAGATTCATTCGTTATTAATGTGGGAGGTCATGGCGCAATCGTGATTGATGCCGGTCCTGATCCATCCTTGATTGATCGATGTTTGGGTCAACTGGGAGTGAAATACATTCCACTCCTTGTTTTAACTCATTTCCACGCAGATCATGTCGAAGGAGTTTCTGGAGTTTTTCATGGACGACGCGTTGGACAAGTGTGGGTAACTAACAATGCAGAACCAATATTTGAAAGTGCACGGGTTTATGGGCTTCTTCAAGGGTTGCGGATTGTGATCGCAGAACGTGGCCTATCAACCACAATTCATAGCAATCGAGGTCAAATTTCCCTTAAGGTTTTGTGGCCAGATAACTCTGCGCATGCCTTTGATGTTTTGCCAGGGGATGGTTCAGCAATAAATAATTCAAGTCTTGCACTTTTAATTAATGCACCAGATTATTCACTATTCGTAGCAGGTGATCTCGAGCCTGCGGGACAAGCAGAAATTTTAGACTCAGTAGGGAAAGTCGATATCTATAAAGTCAGTCATCATGGTTCCCTTTATCAAGACCCCGCATTTACCGAGAGACTCTCGCCGACCTTATCCATTATTAGCGTTGGGGCCGGAAACAGCTATGGTCACCCAGCTCCACAAACACTTGCCTTGCTGGCTAGACTTCGAAGCATAATTTATCGGACAGATTCGAGTGGATCCATTGCAGTAAAGGCAAGGTCACATCACTTTAATGTTCGAACAAGTGCTGGCGCATGGTGGCAGAAAGTGAGGTTGGGATGAGCAACTATCTGCTCTTGGGATCCGAATCAGCCCTTGCCGACCGTGCACTCTCAAAACTTCTCACTGCTTTGCGTGCAGACGACTATGAAATTGCAACTTTGTACTGCGAAGAGGCCGAAGTTGGAGATGTAGCAGAGGCGCTTGCTCCATCTTTATTTTCAGAAAAGCGCGCGCTAGTGATGCGCGATTTACAAGAATTGGTCAGCGATGTCCAGGAAGAAGTTATTCGATTCCTCGATGATCCTGATCTAACAATGATTATTGTTTTTGTGCACAAAGGTGGCGTAAAAGGTAAAGCTTTGTTAGATCGAATTAAGAAAGAAAAACCTGAAATTTTGCTGTGCGAGCCACTCAAGAAGGAAAGCGAGAAACAAGAATTTGTCCGACATTTATTTTTGGATTTAGGGCGCAAAGCAACACCTGGAGCAGTGAGCGCACTTGTTAATGCAACAGGTTCAGATTTACGCGAGCTCACTTCTGCCTGTAGTCAGATCGCATCTGATACGACCGGCGTCATTGATGAGGCGATGATTGATAAATATCATCAAGGTCGAATTGAAACCACAGGTTTTGACGTTGCAGATGCAACACTTGATGGTGATGTAGCAAAGGCGCTCTTAACTCTTCGAAATGCAATTGCAACAGGTACTGATCCCGTTATGGTGACAAGCGCAATTGCTTCAGCTTTGCGAGGTCTTGCAAAAGTTTCTGGTGCAAATCGGGGTTCTAAATCTTTTGAACTTGCTGGCGAATTAGGTATGGCGCCTTGGCAAATTGATAAAGCGCGTCGACAACTCACTGGGTGGACACCTCGTGCTCTTGCCAGTGCTGTGGCCTCAATTGCTCAGGCAGATGCAGATGTAAAAGGGGCATCGGTGGATCCCATTTATGCCCTCGAGCGGGCTGTCTCCACCATTGCTCGTGCACGCTCGTAATTTGAGCATTGAGCGCTCTCGCTGGTAGCCTTCCTCTCCTTGGACCAACTGGGCCAGCTAATCAGCAATAGATGAGGACAATCGCACGTGGCAAATATCAAGTCGCAGATCAAGCGGATTAAGACCAATGACAAAGCACGCTTACGCAATAAGTCAGTGCGCTCGTCAATCAAGACCGCTGTTCGTAGATTCCGCGATGCTGTCACTGCTGGCGATAGCGCAGTCATTACTTCTGAACTTCGTACAGCCTCACAGGCTCTCGATATTGCAGTGGCAAAAGGCGTAATTCACAAGAACACTGCAGCCAACAAAAAATCATCAATGGCTAAATCGGCTACCAAAGCCGGCGTTCGTTAATTTTCGCAACTATCTAGAGCGAGGCTAAGTAATGCCCGCAATTTCTCTGGCCAAAGCACCACAACCTTCTGCAACTGACCCCGCGCAGATTCGTAATTTCTGCATCATTGCTCATATTGATCACGGCAAATCTACTTTGGCAGATCGTATGCTCGGCATAACAGAAGTTGTAGATCCTCGACACATGCGAGAGCAATATCTCGATCGTATGGATATCGAACGCGAACGCGGCATCACTATTAAGTCGCAGGCAGTGCGCTTACCTTGGCGATCAGGAATTGATGGCAAGGAATACATTCTTAACATGATTGATACTCCGGGTCACGTGGACTTTACATATGAAGTATCGCGCTCGCTTGCAGCATCGGAGGGAGCAATTTTGCTCGTGGATTGCGCGCAAGGTATCGAAGCCCAAACGCTAGCTAACCTGTATTTAGCAATGGAGAACAACCTCAAGATCATTCCTGTCCTTAATAAAATTGATTTGCCTGCAGCGCAACCAGAGAAGTTTGCTGCCGAGTTAGCAAAACTCATCGGATGCGAGCCAAGTGACTGCTTACGAGTTTCAGGTAAAACCGGTGAAGGAGTCGCAGAACTTTTGGATCAAATTGTTGCTCAGATTCCTGCACCACAAGGTGATGCAAATGCACCAGCTCGAGCGCTGATTTTTGATTCTGTATATGACGTCTATCGAGGCGTGGTTACTTATGTTCGCGTAATCGACGGTCATCTTTCTGCTCGCGATCAAATTCAAATGTACTCAACAGGCGTCCGTCACGAAATGCTCGAAGTCGGAGTTATTTCTCCAGAACCAGTCCCAGGCAAAGGTCTAGGAGTCGGTGAAGTTGGGTATCTCATTACTGGCGTTAAAGATGTGCGCCAATCTCGAGTTGGTGACACTGTTACCAATTACAACAATCCAACTAAGCACCCACTTGCGGGATATAAAGATCCAAAACCTATGGTTTTCTCAGGGCTTTATCCGCTAGACGGAGCGGACTATCCCTTATTGCGAGAAGCTCTGGATAAATTACAACTCAACGATGCGGCTCTGGTTTACGAACCAGAATCATCAGCGGCTCTTGGTTTTGGTTTCCGATGCGGATTCTTAGGTTTGTTACACATGGAAATTGTTCGTGAACGATTAGAGCGTGAATCAAATTTGAGTCTGATTTCGACTGCACCAAACGTTGTTTATAACGTCGTGCTCGATGATGGCAAATCAGTCATCGTGACAAATCCCAGCGAATTTCCTGAAGGAAAAATTCTCAGCGTTGAAGAACCCATTGTTCGTTCAACAATCTTGGCGCCAAGTGAGTTCATTGGTGTCATTATGGAGCTCTGCCAACAACGCCGTGGAGTTTTGCTTGGAATGGATTACTTATCCGAGGATCGCGTAGAGATCCGCTACACGCTCCCGTTGGCTGAAATTGTTTTCGACTTCTTCGATAAATTGAAATCAAGCACACGTGGTTACGCTTCATTAGATTACGAAGCAATAGGCGACGCCGAGGGTGATTTGGTTAAAGTAGATATCTTGTTGCAAGGTGAAGCCGTTGATGCATTTAGCGCCATCGTCCATCGTGAAAAAGCTTATGCATACGGATTGATGATGACGGGCAAATTACGCGAACTTATTCCGCGTCAACAGTTTGAAGTCCCTATTCAGGCAGCTATTGGATCTCGCATCATCGCTCGCGAAAACATTCGTGCGATCCGTAAGGACGTACTTGCAAAGTGTTACGGCGGAGATATTTCTCGTAAGCGCAAATTGCTGGAAAAGCAAAAAGAAGGAAAGAAGCGCATGAAAATGGTGGGCCGCGTTGAAGTTCCTCAAGAAGCGTTCATTGCAGCCTTGGCAACAGATGCCGACATTGAAAAGGCGAAAGCCGCTCGGAAGTAAGTACCGTGGCAGAACTTTCGTTCTACGTTCATATTCCTTATTGCGTTAAGCGCTGTGGCTACTGTGATTTCAACACGTACACCCCAAGTGAATTAAAGGACGGGGCATCATTAGAAGCCGTCTCTGGTGATTACATCGATGCTGTTTTACAAGAGCTCAACATTGCTCACAAAGAAGCCCCTGGAAGTGTTTCCACGATTTTTTTCGGTGGCGGAACACCGAGTTTGCTTCCCGCTAAGGACTTAGGACGTGTTATCTCTGCAATTGGGCAGCAGTGGTCGTTGGCGGAAAATTGCGAGATCACCCTTGAAGCAAATCCTGATTCAGTAGACGAGCAAAAATTGCAGGGTTTTAAAGATGCGGGATTTAATCGAATTTCATTTGGAATGCAATCTGCCGTTCCACATGTCCTAGCAACTCTGGATCGCACGCATAATCCTGCAAATGTTGAACGGGCGGTTAGAGCTGCAAGAAGTGTTGGATTCGAGAGCATCAGCGTGGATCTCATTTATGGAACGCCAGGTGAAAGTCTTGAAGATTTACGTACATCAGTTGAAACTGCACTCTCGTTAGAAATTGATCACATGAGCGCATATGCGCTTATTGTAGAAAGTGGCACAAAGCTGGCAGGACAAATTAAACGCGGCGATATTTCTATGCCAGATGATGATCTGATGGCTGACATGTATTTGCTTGTTGATGCACTTGCAGAAAAGGCAGGGCTGTCTTGGTATGAGTTGAGTAATTGGTCAAAGCCTGGCCATCAATCACAACACAATATTGCTTACTGGAAAAATGCTAATTGGTGGGGACTCGGGCCAGGAGCGCATTCACATCTTGATGGAGTTCGTTGGTCAAATGTGAAACATCCGACTGCGTATAAAACTGCACTCTTTGAAAACAGGTCTCCTATTCATGATCGTGAAGTTTTAACTTTGTCTCAAATTGCAGATGAAGGGATTATGTTGCCAATCCGAATGCGTGAAGGTATTTCGCTTAAAAATCTGAGCAACGTTCAGCAAAGTAAAGCCGAACCGTATACACGCACCGGTCACATTGATCCGGAAATGTGGGGGCAGGGAACCTTGCAACTGACCCCTCAGGGGCGCCTTATTGCGGACCGAATCGTGCGCGAATTAGTTGTGTAGTAGCGTGTCGTCCTATGCATACAACACATATCGTTCTTGTCATCCTATTGGCCCTTATTTTCCTTATTTCTGGTCTATCTAAATTAAGTGGCAATCCGAAAGGACTTTCGGGAACTCGCGACGTCAATGTTCCCGATGGCATTGCCCGTGTAATCGGTGCATTCGAAGCGCTTGCTGCTTTGGGATTAGTAATCGGGCTACAAGCTAATTTTATTCAATGGGGATCATTAATCTTCTTATGGATGACAATGGGCGGTGCAATTTATACGCACTTCCGTGCAAATAAAGCTAAGACCGGCGTCCCTGCATTTATTCTTCTTACTCTTGTCTCAATAGCACTGGTCACTATCTAGAAAACTTATGTCATCACGTCGTCTAGAAATTCTTCGCGCCATCGTCGATGAGTACGTCACGACTCAAGAACCAGTTGGTTCTAAATCCATTGCAGATCGTCATGGGTTAGGAATTTCTCCTGCAACAATTCGTAATGAAATGGCAGTACTCGAAGAAGAAGGCCTCATTACCCACCCACATACAAGTGCAGGTAGAATTCCAACTGATTTGGGATATCGAGTTTTTGTAGACAAATTGGCAACAGTTAAGCCACTTTCGGCACCGGAGCGACGTGCTATCGAAACTTTTCTAGAAGGCGCCCTTGATCTTGATGACGTGGTGATGCGCACTGTTCGTCTACTTGCCGATGTCACTAAACAAGTGGCCGTAGTTCAATATCCTTCAATTGTTAAGTCTCGTGTTCGCCACGTAGAACTTGTTGCCTTAAATACGTCACGCGTCATGATAGTGCTCATCACCGATGCAGGGCGGATTGAGCAGAGAGTTATTGAATTTTCGCACGATGTGCCAGAGAACTTCTTAGCTAATCTGCGAACTCAACTAAATCAAGCAGCAGTTGGACAAAGATTGCCAGATGTTGCAGCACGGCTTTTGCCACTTCTTGATGTGTATAGCAGCGCCGACCGTAGAGATGTTGCGACGATTATTTCTACGCTCACGGAAATGTCTATGGAAAAGCCTGAAGAGAAAGTTGTGCTTGCAGGAACAGCTAACTTAGCTCGTTTCCGTGAAGACTTTACTGCACAGATTCATCCCATTCTTGAAGCACTTGAAGAGCAAGTTGTTTTACTTCGCTTATTGGGTGACGTCACTGACACAGTTCAAGTGCGCATTGGGCATGAGCAAAATGAAAAGAATTTGCGTGAGACTAGTTTAGTTACCGTTGGATACGGGACAGAGTTGAATCCATTAGGCGCTCTTGGAGTTATAGGACCAACGCGCATGGATTACGCAGGCTCGATTGCTGCAGTCTCTGCAGTAGCGCGATATGTAGGCCACTACATGAGTGAGAGTAAATAGTGCCTGATCTTTACGAACTCTTGGGCGTAGATCGTGGCGCGAACCAAGATGACATTAAACGTGCTTATCGCAAACTTGCACGCGAACTTCATCCAGATGTTAACCCGGACCCAGAAGTTCAGGATCGATTTAAAGAGATAACAGCTGCATATGAAGTATTGAGCGACCCACAGAAGCGACAAAACTATGACATGGGTGGCAACGCAAACTTCGGTGGCGCAGGTTTTGGCTTTGGCGACATCATGGATGCATTCTTTGGCGGGGGAGGAAGTCGCGGGCCTCGACCACGTATGCGCGCTGGACAAGATGCGCTGATTCGCATTGAAGTGAGCTTGCACGAAGCTTGTTTTGGCACAGAGCGAGAAATAAGTGTCGAAAGTGCTGTGCGGTGTAACAAGTGTGAAGGTTCTGGTTGTCTTGATGGAAGCGCACCTCAACGATGTGAAATTTGCAAAGGCCGAGGCGAAACTCAACAAGTAACGAGATCATTTTTAGGGCAAGTGATGACGAGTCGCCCATGTGCTAATTGCCAAGGTTATGGATCGGTGATTTCAAATCCATGTCGCGAATGTGCTGGTGATGGCCGCGTGCGGGCTAAACAAAATATTCCAGTCAAAATTCCTGCCGGAGTTGAGACAGGTAACAGAATTCAATTATCTGGACGCGGAGAAGTAGGTCCCGGTGGCGGACCAGCTGGCGATCTTTACGTAGAAATAATTCAAAAAGATCACGAGTTTTTAGTGCGTGATGGAAATACATTGCACCTGGCTTTGGGAATTACGATGTCATCAGCGGCTCTTGGAACAACATTGACTGTCGAAACGCTAGATGGACCAATTTCAGTAGAAGTTAAACCAGGAACTCAAAGTGGGGCAACAATTCCCGTAAAAAATAAGGGCGTTACGCATCTTCGAGGCGGCGGACGTGGTGATCTCGTAGTCCATGTTGAAGTGCACACACCTACAAAACTTAACAAGGAGCAAGAAGAGCTCATGAAGAAGTTTGCTTCCTTGCGCGGGGAAAAAGATGGCGATTCACAAGTACGCGAAGGTGGCTTATTTTCTAAATTCCGCGATGCATTTGGACGTTGATGCTCCCACTATTTATCGTCGATGATTTGCCAACTTCAGTTGGTTCTCATTACACACTCGCAGGAGATGACGGACATCACGGGGCTCGAGTTTTGAGAATTCAAGCAGGTGAACAACTTCTCCTGACTGATGGTCAGGGCTCTTGGTCTAGAACTCAAGTACTAGAAGTTGGCAAGAAGACTCTTGAGCTCTCTGTTGTGGAAACCGGTTTTGAGGAAGCGCTCTCAACAACAATCACTGTTGTGCAAGCACTTCCAAAATCTGATCGAGCTAAAGAAGCCATCGAATTAATGACGCAAGCTGGAGCGGATCAGATAGTTTTATGGAACGCAGAACGTTCCATTGGGAAAGCTGAAAAGGGCGTAGATAAGTTACGAGTCGTGGCACACGAGGCCAGCAAGCAGTCGAGGCGTTTTAGAATTCCGCGTATTGATGGCGTTTCTAGTACTGCTGAAGTAGTAGCACTAGTCAAAGCTGCAGATTTAGCAATTGTGTTGCACGAAGAATCAACTGTGAAATTATCAACGCTATTTCCTACCCAGCACAATATTTCTTCTGCAGTCATTGTGGTTGGCCCTGAAGGGGGATTGACGGACACCGAAATCGCTTTATTCACGCAAGCTGGTGCGCATATATGTCTCCTGGGAAGACCAATTTTACGTTCGGCGCATGCAGGAATTGCCGCTATTTCTGCGCTCAATACCGGGTTAAAGATATGGTGACGTTATGGCGTTAGACCCTCATTGTTTATTCTGTAAAATTGTTGATGGCGTCATTCCTGCTGACATCGTATTTAGAAATGAGAATGCCGTAGCTTTTCGTGATATCGCACCTCAAGCACCTACACATGTTTTAATTATTCCCACCGTTCATGTGGAAAATATTGCCGGGCTGGCAAAAATGTCTTCTGTCATCACCGCCTCGCTTTTTAGTGCGGCGCAAGAAATCGCCAGCAGTGAAGGCCTCGATGGTTACCGAACCGTTTTCAACACAGGCGCTTCGGCAGGACAGAGCGTTTTTCACGCACACATGCATCTTCTTGGCGGACGCCCTCTAACCTGGCCTCCCGGTTAAAGGGAAAACCCATACACTTATGGCAATGGAAAGAACTCTTTTCGTAGTACCGAGCGCCATACCCATGGTCACGCTATTGGGTCCTGCTGATTCAAACTTACGTGCGATTGAAAGTTCATTTCCCACTCTTGCCATTACAGTCCGCGGGAACGAAATTTCCTTTACGGGCGATCTTGAAGAAGCTGCCAAATTAGAAGCGTTGATAAATGAGCTCTTGGTAGTCATTCGTTCAGGACAGGCGTTGTCCGTTGATTCTGTTACCCGATCAATTTCGATGCTCCGTCATGTGCCTCAAGATCACCCAGCAGAAGTACTTTCGCTCAATATCGTAAGCAATCGTGGAAGAACTATTCGTCCAAAAACTGCAAATCAAAAGCATTACGTCGATGCAATTGAAAATAACACCATTACTTTTGGTATTGGCCCCGCAGGTACAGGTAAAACCTACTTGGCGATGGCTAAAGCAGTTGCGGCACTTCAATCAAAACAAGTTCATAGAATTATTTTGACACGGCCAGCTGTTGAAGCTGGAGAACATTTGGGATTCTTGCCGGGCACGCTTTCAGAGAAAATTGATCCCTATTTGCGCCCGCTTTTTGATGCTTTGCACGACATGATTGATCAAGAATCAATCCCTCGCCTGATGCAGTCGGGCGTTATAGAAGTAGCCCCACTTGCTTACATGCGTGGACGCACGCTTAATGATGCGTTCATCATCTTGGATGAGGCGCAGAACACCACACCAGAGCAGATGAAAATGTTTCTTACCCGTCTTGGTTTTGGTTCCCGAATGGTTGTTACAGGCGATGTAACACAAATTGATTTACCTTCAGGCTCAAGGTCGGGCTTGAATATCATCAGAGACATTTTGCTCGACATTGATGACATTGCTTTTATTGATTTGAACGCCGAAGATGTTGTGCGCCATAGCTTGGTAGGAGAAATCGTTTCGGCTTATGGCAAGTTTGATGATGAGCGTTTAAGCAAAGCACAGGATCAACGGGCGCCTCGCCAGTTGCGCCCTGGTAATTAATTTATGGCTATAGAAATCATCAACAACACCCAGCAGGATTACAGCAACTTGAAGCTGGATTCATTGCTGGCTTTTGGAATGCAACAAATGGATCTCAATGCGGATTGCGATCTCAATTTAATGTTAGTCGACGAAGATGAAATGACCGAGCTACATATTAAATGGATGGATGAGCCAGGGCCTACAGATGTGCTCTCATTTCCTATGGACGAAATTGAACCAGGTTATAAGGAAGTTGCGGTTTTAGGTGACATCGTTTTATGTCCTTCAGTTGCACTTGCTCAAGCACAGAAAGCTGGCCATTCATTTGAACATGAAGCAGCAATTTTGAGCATGCATGGCTTGTTACATATTCTGGGATTTGATCATGCAGAACCCGAAGAAGAGAAGGAAATGTTTTCACTTCAAGAATCACTCGTAGCGGGGTGGAACAAATAATGGGTTTCTTGATTTTTTACATTGTGATTTTGTTGGCATTTGCCGGTTTCTTAGCAGGGAGCGAATCAGCACTGAGTGCAATTTCTCGCGTATTAGTGGAAACTCTTGAAGAGAAACCGGGCGGTGCCATTCTTCGAAAAGTGAGTCAAGATCCAGCCCGTTATCTCAACGTGGTTCTGCTTGTGCGGAAAGCAAGCGAATTAACGGCAACTGTTTTATTGGCGATCATTATTTTCGACAAATTTGATGGAGCGGTTGCCTTATTACTCACTGTTGGAATCATGGTTGTGCTTTCCTACGTCATCATCGGCGTGGGTCCTAGAACGCTTGGAAAACAACATCCACACACATGGGCAAGAAGTGGCGCTGTCACAGCATATTTCTTAGCCAAAATCCTTGGACCGATCACTGCACTGCTTATTGCAATTGGCAATGCCATAACACCAGGAAAAGGATTTCGTCACGGTCCTTTTGCAAATGAGGCAGAACTTCGAGATTTGATGGATCAAGCACATGAGCGGGGTCTCGTTGAATCAGACGAGCACGAAATGATTCACTCTGTATTTGAATTAGGAGACACGCTTGTTCGCGAGCTTATGGTTCCACGAACAGAGATGGTCTGGATAGAGAAAGACAAGTCTCTTCGCCAAGCGCTCTCACTTGCACTCCGTTCTGGCTTTTCACGGATTCCTGTTGTTGGCGAAGATATCGATAACATCATTGGTTTGGCATATGTAAAGGACTTAGCAAAGCGCACGTTAGATCACCATGAGGCAGAACAAAGTGAACGTGTCGAGCAACATATGCGTACTGCCACATTTGTTCCCGAAATTAAAATGGCAGCTGAGTTATTGAAAGAAATGCAACGCGATCAAATCCACTTGGCAATCGTTGTGGACGAGTATGGCGGCACCGCTGGAATCATCACAATTGAAGATATCCTCGAAGAAATTGTCGGTGAAATTGAAGATGAATTTGATGATGGAGAAGAGAATTTCTCTTGGCTGTCAGAAGATAAGGCACGAGCGCTTGCGAGTTTGCACGTTGAAGATCTTGCAGAAGAGTTAGAAATAACAGTTGATGAAAGTGATTATCATGATGTTGACACCATTGGCGGAATGATGGCTAAGAAGTTAGGCCGCGTGCCAATTGCTGGAAGCACAATCAGTTTGCAAGGTTGGAGTATTACCGCAGAACGACCAATTGGTCGGCGCCGTCGAATTAGCAGCGTTCTTGTCGTGCGCGAAAGTGCAACGCAAGATCATGATTTAACAGCTCTATAAATCACGATACCCTAGGGTCATGCGCATTGTTCGATTCTCTCCGACTGCTGCTGACCCATCCTTGGAATTAGGCAAAGATCCACTATTTGGCCTGATCAATGAAGACGGTGTTATCGCGGTACTTACAGGAGATCCTTTATATGCGGGAATCACTCCAAATGGAAAAGCAGTGCCAGTATCGCAAGTGAAATTGTTGGCTCCAGTTTTGCCTCGTAGCAAAGTCGTTTGTATCGGTAAGAATTATGCAGACCATGCAAAAGAGATGGGCGGAGACGTCCCTGCACAACCAGTTATTTTCTTGAAGCCAAATACTTCTGTTATTGGACCCGGTGACACCATTGTGTGGCCGGGCATGAGTGAGCGCGTTGATCATGAAGCAGAGTTAGCAATTGTTATTGGTCGTATTTGTAAAGATGTTCCTAAGGAGCGCTA
>CAFBPP010000013.1_pt1 | contig 19727 bp, 18 predicted proteins | sample 7269751 | NCBI WGS metagenome assembly CAFBPP01 (sample SAMEA6814148, study PRJEB35770) | freshwater metagenome | biome: Freshwater; feature: Freshwater reservoir; material: water | place: Czech Republic | collected 2017-06-27 | depth 30m m
AGTTCGCCAAAAAGAATCTTCTCTGAAAGAGCATCTTCAATCTCGCGTTGAATTGTGCGACGAAGAGGACGAGCGCCCATGAGTGGGTCGTAACCGCGAGCTGCCAACAACTCTTTCGCGCCAGATGTAAGTTCAATTCCCATATCTTTCGCCTTGAGGCGATCATCAAGATTCGCAATCATCAAATCAACGATCTGAATAATTTCAAGCTTAGTTAATTGATGGAAAACAATGATGTCATCGATACGGTTGAGGAACTCTGGACGGAAATGCGTCTTGAGTTCATCTCCGACTTTTGACTTCATGCGCTCGTAGTTTGTTAATTCATCGTCAGAGTTAGCAAATCCAAGGCCAGCGCCCTTTGAAATATCGCGAGTACCCAAGTTGGTTGTCATGATGATGACAGTGTTCTTGAAATCGACAACGCGACCTTGTGCGTCAGTCAAACGACCATCTTCCAAAACCTGTAATAAGGAGTTAAAGATATCTGGGTGGGCTTTTTCAATTTCATCAAAAAGCACAACAGAGAAAGGCTTACGACGAACTTTTTCAGTCAACTGTCCACCTTCGTCATAACCAACGAATCCTGGAGGTGCACCGAATAGACGTGATGCAGTGTGGCGCTCAGAATATTCAGACATATCAAGTTGAATAAGTGAATCAGCGCTTCCAAACAAGAAGGCAGCAAGTGTGCGCGATAACTCGGTTTTTCCAACGCCAGATGGCCCTGCGAAAATAAATGAGCCGCCAGGGCGCTTTGGATCTTTAAGCCCTGCACGTGTGCGTCGAATTGCTTGTGAAAGTGCCTTGATTGCTTGATCTTGTCCGATGACACGACGGTGGAGTTCATCTTCCATACGGAGCAAGCGAGCAGTTTCTTCTTCCGTTAATTTGAAGACTGGAATTCCTGTAGCAATAGACAGCACCTCGGCGATGAGTTCTTCATCAACTTCGGTGACCATGTCGAGGTCGCCAGCTTTCCATGTCTTTTCGCGCTCAGCTTTTTCAGCAATGAGATTCTTTTCTGTATCTCGAAGGGACGCGGCCAATTCGAAATCTTGACCATCGATAGCCGATTCTTTTTCTTTACGAACTGCAGCAATTTTGTCATCAAATTCGCGAAGCTCGGGAGGCGCAGTCATACGACGAATACGCAAACGAGATCCCGCTTCATCAATTAAATCAATTGCCTTATCTGGCAAGAAACGATCAGAAACATAGCGATCTGCAAGTGTCGCTGCTGATACGAGTGCAGCATCCGAGATTGAAACACGGTGGTGTGTTTCGTAACGATCGCGAAGTCCTTTAAGAATTTCAATGGTGTGCGCAAGTGATGGCTCGGCAACTTGGATTGGTTGGAAGCGTCGCTCGAGTGCAGCATCTTTTTCAAGGTGCTTGCGATATTCGTCGAGCGTAGTTGCACCAATAGTTTGGAGTTCACCACGAGCCAACATCGGTTTCAAAATACTTGCAGCATCAATCGCGCCTTCAGCTGCTCCAGCACCAACTAGTGTGTGGATTTCATCAATAAACAAAATAATGTCGCCGCGAGTGCGAATCTCTTTGAGAACCTTCTTCAATCGCTCTTCAAAATCTCCGCGGTAACGGCTACCCGCCACAAGGGCACCAAGGTCAAGTGAGTACAACTGCTTATCTTTAAGGGTTTCAGGGACGTCGCCTTTAACAATTGCTTGGGCTAAACCTTCAACAACGGCAGTCTTACCGACACCTGGCTCGCCAATAAGTACTGGGTTGTTCTTTGTGCGACGAGAAAGAATCTGCATGACGCGTTCGATTTCTTTTTCGCGGCCAATAACTGGATCAAGTTTTCCTTCTCGAGCAGCTTGTGTGAGGTTTCGACCAAATTGATCGAGAACCAACGATGTAGATGGAGTTCCTTCTGCAGGACCGCCAGTTGCCACTGCTTCTTTTCCTTGATATCCCGAAAGAAGTTGAATAACTTGTTGGCGCACACGAGCAAGATCTGCACCTAACTTAATCAAAACTTGCGCTGCAACGCCTTCGCCTTCGCGAATGAGTCCAAGCAAAATATGTTCTGTACCAATGTAGTTATGTCCAAGTTGTAGGGCTTCACGAAGTGAGAGCTCAAGAACTTTCTTTGCACGTGGAGTAAAAGGAATATGACCACTTGGTGCTTGCTGACCTTGCCCAATGATTTCTTCGACTTGCGAGCGCACAGCTTCTAGAGAAATAGTCATGGATTCAAGGGCCTTGGCAGCAACGCCTTCGCCTTCGTGAATTAATCCAAGGAGAATATGTTCCGTGCCAATGTAATTGTGATTGAGCATGCGAGCTTCTTCTTGGGCCAGCACAACAACGCGTCTGGCTCGATCTGTAAAGCGCTCAAACATGAATCACTCCTTCTTGGGACTGTCGGATAAGCCTAATGCCAGGTAGGGCAAGGGTGCGAGGCGTACTTTGCGAAGTATTGGCTCTAGAAGTTACAACACCAGATATGGGCCGTTTATGCCCGAAAAGGGCGATATCTGGGAGGTGAATTAGAGGTATTTCAGCATCCTCGTATTGCCCAAGGTGTTGGGTTTGACGCTCTCTAGTTCGAGAAATTCAGCAATTCCGGCGTCATAAGAATGGAGAAGTTGGGCAAATACCTCAGGATCTACCGGTGTCCCTTGAATCTCTTCAAACCCATGCTTTCCAAAGAATTCCGTTTCAAATGTTAAGCAAAAAATTCTCTTCACACCTATTTCACGGGCACGTTGAATAACCGCTTCCATGATTTTATGGCCAACGCCTTGACGACGAAAATTTTCGGCAACAGCAACTGTGCGAACTTCCGCTAAATCTTCCCAAAGAACGTGAATGGCTCCGCAGCCAACAATTTCTCCGTTCTCAACTGCAACGGTAAATTCTTGAACGCTTTCATACAAGGTCACAGTTTCTTTTGAGAGCAAACGCCTTTGAGGTGCGTATGTGTCAATTAGTTTACGGATGCCTTTTACATCAGTTGATCGAGCTGGGCGAATTTCAAGCATCGCTATTCGATCTCTGGTTTAACGAGAGGGAAAAGAATTGTCTCGCGGATACCAAGTCCGGTAAGAGCCATAAGCAATCGATCGACTCCCATTCCAAGTCCACCCATCGGTGGCATTCCAAATTCCATAGCACGCAAGAAATCCTCATCTACTTGCATGGCTTCGAAATCACCTTTAGCACCAAGGCGCGCTTGTTCAATTAAACGATCACGTTGAATCACAGGGTCAATGAGTTCTGAATACCCAGTTGCTAATTCAAAACCATCAACATAGAGATCCCACTTTTCTACAACGCCTGGAAGTTCGCGATGCGCACGAACTAATGGTGCGTTGTCGACGGGAAAACCCATAACAAATGTTGGTTCATTAAGTTTGTCCGCAGATACGTGCTCGAAAATCTCTTCTGCTAATTTTCCTGTAACCCAATTAGGATCAAGTTTCATGCCCAATTTAGTAGCTATTTTCACTAACTCCTCACGAGGAGTCAGAGCGGTTACTGCCTCTCCGACGCCATCAGAGATCGCATCGTAAAGTGAGATTTCTTTCCAAGTGCCGCCAAGATTGGATTCGCGACCATCGTGGTGTTTTGCGATGTGGGATCCAAAAATTGCCATTGATGCATCTTGAACAAGTGCTCGCGCCAATTCAGCCTTTGTGCGCCAATCGCCGTAAGCCTCATAACTTTCAATCATCGCAAATTCGGGTGAGTGACTTGAATCGGCACCTTCATTGCGAAAATTGCGATTAATTTCAAAAACTCTTTCGATTCCGCCGACAGCACACCGTTTGAGGAAAAGTTCTGGCGCAATGCGCAGGAATAATTCCATGTCATATGCATTGCTATGAGTCTTAAAAGGACGTGCTGCTGCTCCACCATGTTGAACTTGCAACATCGGAGTTTCAACTTCTATGTACTCACGATTGTGAAAAGTTTCGCGGAGTGACCGCAAAACTGCAGGACGCATTCGTGCATTGGTGCGCGCTTCTGGTCGAACAATTAAATCTACGTAGCGCATTCGCACGCGAGTTTCCTCAGACATTGGCTTGTGATCATTTGGCAATGGCCTCAAAGATTTTGCAGCCAAAGTCCATGTGTTCGCCAAAATAGATAGCTCGCCACGTTTGGAGGTAATAATTTCTCCAGTGACGCTAACAATGTCACCTAGGTCGATATCGCTCTTCCACGAATTCAACGAATCTTCGCCCACTTTATCGAGTGAGAACATTGCTTGAAGTTCCGTTCCGTCACCTTCACGCAACGTTGCAAAACAAAGTTTTCCTGTGTCCCGCTTAAAAATTATGCGTCCCGTAAGGGATTCGATATCGCCTGTTGCTACATCAATTTCTAAGTTTGCATATTTTGAACGAACATCAGACAGGGAAAGTGTTCGAGGAACGCTTACGGGATATGGCTCAATTCCGCGCTCAATAAGTCCAGAACGCTTTTCCCGACGAATCCGTAACTGCTCCGGAAGATCGTCTTCGCTCTCAATAATTGGGGTGTCGGCCATAATGTGTGGAGTCTACCTAGTTAAGCATTTCTCTCGTGAATTAAACGCAGTCCGATCAAGGTCAGATCTGGCTCGTGATGTTCGATGCTCCGTGAGATACCAAGAACTAATGGTGCAAGGCCTCCGGTCGCTATCACAGTTGGCTTTTCCTTATAAGACTCAAGTAGCTCAGTTGAGATTCGCTCAACCAATCCATCCACTTGCCCAGCAAATCCGTATATGGTGCCCGACTGCAAAGCCTCTACGGTGTTCTTTCCAATTACCGATCGCGGAACAACTAACTCGACTTTTCGAAGCTGTGCAGCTCTTGCTGCAAGTGCATCTACAGAAATTTCGATTCCGGGAGCAAGTGCACCACCAAGGAATTCACCCTTGGGTGAAACTACATCCAAATTAGTTGATGTTCCGAAATCAACAACAATTGCTGGTCCAACTGGATAAAGAGTATGAGCTGCCAATGTATTTACAATTCGATCTGCCCCAATTTCTTTTGGATTATCGACCAATAAAGGAACACCTGTTTTAATACCTGGTTCGACGATTGTCGTTTGAATATTTGGGAAATAGTTGGCAATCATTGTCCGAAGTTCGCGCAAAGTTGCAGGGACCGTAGAGCACACAGCTAAACCGCTCAGCTTGTAATTGGCAACAAGTGTGCCGAATTGCAACCAAAGCTCATCAGCAGTATTTCTTGGATCAGTTTTCACTCGCCACGATTTCTTGAGATCCACTCCCTCGAATACTCCGAGAACAGTGTTCGTATTTCCAACATCAATAGTTAATAACATTTAGATCTCCGCCTTTAGGTCGAGTCCGATATCCAAAACTGGTGCTGAATGAGTAAGTGCACCTACTGCTAAATATGCGACTCCAGTAGCTGCATATTCCTTTGCATTTTCTAGTGAAAGTCCACCAGAAGCCTCTAGCGCAATTGCTCCTTTGGTAATAGCAACTGCTTCTTTACATTCTGCAACGCTCATGTTGTCGAGCAAGATTAGATTTGGTTTCAGAGGCAATACTTCTTTGAGTTGATCCAGCGTATCTACCTCAACTTCGACCTCAATTTCAGAGTCAAAACTGCGTAATCTCTCAAAAGCTTCCGTGACTCCCCCCGCAGATTCAATATGGTTATCTTTAATGAGCGCCGATGCGTTGAGTGAAAGTCGGTGATTTGTACCCCCACCCATTCTGACTGCAAACTTTTCTAACGCTCGCATGCCAGGTGTTGTTTTGCGTGTATCGCGAATTTGCGTTTTGTATTTTGCAACTTCGGCAACCCATAGTTGGGTTAAAGTCGCAATTCCACTCAAGTGGCCAAGGAAATTTAAGGCTGTGCGCTCTGCTAACAACATTTCTCGTGTGTTGCCACGCGCAGTGAGCAAAAGAGCGCCCGCTTCAACACGGAGACCATCTTCGACACTTACGTTTACGTCGCTGATGCCAACTATTTCTAAAGTTGCTTGAGCAATAACAACACCAGCAATCACTCCAGATTTGCGAGCAGAAAATTGTGCAATTGATTTCTGATTAACATCAACCGTTGCAATAGTCGTCACATCTTGTCCGCCATCTAAATCTTCATTTATCGCTCTTCTAATAATTTCAACCACGAGTGTTGGATCAAGTCCAAGAGAGGTCAGTGATGCTCGAGTTTTAGGATTCAATTCAGAGAAATTCATTTATTGATTACCTCCTGAAACTTCGTGCTCCATTTACCCTGACTATCCAAGTGTTGCAGAATTCTCTTGAGCCAAGTCTTGTTTTGATCAGGGAAGTCTTCACGCCAATGCGATCCACGGGTTTCTTCACGTGTGAGTGCAGACCTGACAATCACTTGCGCAAGTTGGTACAAGTTTGTGGTCTCCCACGCTTCTACACAGGGAAGCAAACTTGACTGGGTTCCTACTTTTTCTAAAACTCCCTCAGTATCCAACAGAGATTTCTTTGAACGCAAAACGCCTGCGCCTCGGCTCATGCTTTCTTGTAAAACTTTCCGTGAATCTGGATCTAGCAAAATAGTGGGCTCTTGGATAATAACTGCTTCTGAAAAACCCGCTGCAGTTTGATGGATATCACTTGCGATGCGCGCACTAAACACAAGTCCTTCGAGAAGTGAATTAGAGGCCAATCGATTTGCGCCATGTACACCAGAACAAGCAGTTTCACCACATGCATATAGACCAGCAACAGTTGTGCGCCCGTTGAGATCTACTCGCACGCCACCTGATGCGTAATGCGATGCTGGTGCAACAGGAATTAATTGTGTAAGTGGATCAATTCCGTGCGCGAGACATGATGCATAAATTGTAGGAAATCTTTCAGTAAATCCCTCTATGTGTCGAACGTCCAGCCAGACATGATGCGCTCCTGTTTTATTCATGTGACGCATACTTGCAATCGAAACAACGTCGCGTGGAGCTAATTCAGCCAAGGGATGCAGGCCGACCATAAAGCGAACGCCATCATCATCGACTAAGTACGCGCCCTCACCACGCACAGCTTCGCTAATGAGTGGTTGTTGTCCTTGCGAACCATCACCTAACCACAAAACAGTTGGATGGAATTGAATGAATTCAACATCAGCTACATCGGCACCGGCACGAAGTGCTAAAGCAACTCCATCACCTGTTGACACCGAGGGATTTGTTGATTGAGCGAATACTTGTCCGAGTCCACCTGTTGCGAGTACTACTGCCCTTGCCAACGCTTGACCCACTCCATCTCGCGTACCTGCACCAATCACATGCAGAGTTACTCCGCAAACTGCGCCATCTTTATTCTTTAGCGCATCTAAAACAAGCGCATGTTCAACAACTTCGATTCCGGCATCATCTTGAACGGCAGCTAATAGCGCGCGCGAAACTTCAGCACCAGTTGCATCCCCACCAGCGTGCAAAATTCTGTTTCGGTGGTGTCCACCTTCGCGTGTAAGCGCAATTTCTCCTGATGCTTCTTTATCAAAAACAGCACCTCGTGCAATAAGTTTGCGCACTGCTTCGGGACCTTCAGAAACTAAAACTTCAACAGCTCTCTGATCGCAAAGTCCTGCACCAGCATCAAGTGTGTCCTTCTCATGTTGACCGGGTGAATCTCCTGGGCCAAGTGCTGCAGCTATACCGCCCTGTGCCCATTTTGTTGATCCTGCATCAACGCGCGCTTTAGTAACAAGCAGGACAGAGAGTCCAAAAGTTCTAATTTGCAAAGCAGTTGTAAGTCCTGCAACTCCGGAGCCAACAACAATCACGTCAGCTCGCGCTGTCCATCCCGGATTCGGGGCAAGGAGTTTCATCGAACACGCGCTTTCATTGGCATATTGTCGATCAAACGGACCCCATTTACCCAACCGGCAACTAACGCACGCTTGGAAAAGCTCTCTTCACCTGCAAATTCAAATGATTTCTCATCAACAACGCAGGCATAGTCAAGCAGGAATTCAGGTTTAGAAGAAAGAGTTTCAATCAAAGTCTCTTGTATTTCGCTTAATGATTCCATCTCGTTTGCCGCAGTGAGTGCTTGAAAAATCACTAAGGCGTTATCTCGGTCATGTGCTGAAAGTCGAACATTTCTGGAGGAAATTGCAAGCCCATCTGCATCACGAATAGTTTTTCCGGCAACTATTGAAATTGGAATCTGTAACTTCCGAACCATTTCTTTAATGAGAAATAGTTGCTGAAAATCTTTTTCACCAAAAATTGCAGACTTGGGTTGAACCAAATCAAAAAGTCGTTTAACTACCGTGAGCACACCTTGGAAATGTGCTGGGCGTGAAGCTCCTTCTAAAATATTTCCAATAGGACCTGGCTCTACCATCATGACTTCTCCAGGATAAACATCCTTAAAATCTGGCATCCAGAGAATTGTCGCTCCAGCGTTTTTTGCGACCTCTGCATCTTTTTCGGGTGTCCGAGGGTATTTTTCTAAGTCTGATTGATTTTCAAATTGCAAAGGATTCACAAAGATACTTACAACAACTTGATCGCTCAGTTGTCGTGCTTGTTGGATTAAACTTGCGTGGCCTTCATGTAGCGCACCCATAGTCGGGACAAAAACCAAATTGCTCGCGCGAAAGTCCTGCGCATTACTTGTTATAAGCATTTGCTCCAGTCCTTTCAGGGTACCGGGCTAAGGGTCAAAGTTTACTTCGCGGGCGGCAGTTGATGCAAAATTTCACGAACCGGTCCGTGGGTAAGCACATGCGCTTCTGAATCTATTTCTAACCATGGTTCTAGTACGAATCGGCGCTCATGTGCGCGAGGGTGCGGAAGTGTGAGTTCTTCAGCTTCGCTCAATATTGACCCATAGCTAATTAGGTCCAGGTCAATAATTCGTGGGCCCCATTTTTCTGTACGAACTCTTCCCATACTTTTTTCTATACCTTGTAGAAGATGAAGCAAATCAAGAGCAGGCAATTCACTGTCAATGATTGCAACGGCATTGAGGTAATCGGGTTGTGCAGGCCCACCTACTGGTTTTGTTATGTGAAACGACGACACTGAAATCACATCTGTTGCCTCACGCAAAAGCGCAATGGCCAATTCGAGCGCAGATTTTGGATCATCTAAATTTGCACCAAGAGCGATTACTGCTTTCAACGAGTTCGCTCAACCGTCACAGCAATATCAAGCACTTGTGCGTCTACTGGTGCGCCAGGTTTATGAACTGTCACCAAAACTTTCTTGACTGACTTGAAAGCTTTCAAAAGTTCTTCACCAATGTCTCCCGCTAACTTCTCGATTAGCGCACTAGGAGGGCCTGCAATTGCTTCAATAATGATGTCGCACACTCGTCCATAATCAACTGTGTCTTTCAAAGCATCTGACTTTGACGCTTTGGATAAATTCAATTCAAGTACAACATCTACAAAAAAATCTTGCCCGTTGATACGTTCGTGGTCATAAACACCATGAAAACCAAAAGCGTGTATCCCAGTTATCGTGATGCGATCGCTCATGATAATTCTCCAGCTACTGCAATGGCATCTCTATGTGGTTTCACGCTATGGACTCTAACGCCCCAAACGCCTGCATTCGCGCAATGTGTTGTGAGGGCAATGCTTGCATATTCTCGATCGTCTGGATTTTGAGAGCCCGTTAGTGCGCCTAAGAATCTTTTTCGAGACCCACCAACCAAAACAGGAAACCCCAAATCATTAAACTTTTCAAGGTTCCGCAATATCGTCCAATTGTGTTCACTCTCTTTTGCAAACCCCAGCCCTGGATCAATAATCAAGTTCTGGCGTGAAATTCCTGCGCTAATTGCCATCTGAATGCGTTCCTTGATTTCACTCAATACCTCAGCCAGCACGTCCGCGTATATGGCTTGCGATTGCATATTAATTGAATCTCCACGAGTATGCATTGCTATGTAAGGAACATTCAATTGTGCAACGGTTGTAAGCATCAGAGGGTCCGCCACGCCTGCACTCACATCGTTAACAATTTTTGCCCCGGCAGATATTGCTAATTTTGCGGTATCCGCACGTTTAGTATCAACACTGATAACTGCGCCAGCTTTTGCAAGTGAACTGATAACACCAATGATTCGCTCTTGCTCTACATCGGCAGATACGCGTTCTGCACCAGGCCTTGTGGATTCTCCACCAATATCAATGATGTCTACGCCTTCACTCATCATTTCTAAACCTCGAGCAATAGCGCTTTCGTGAGAACTAAAGCGGCCACCATCTGCGAATGAGTCAGGAGTGACATTGAGAATTCCCATAACAAGCGTTCTGTTCTGTGCAAGATTCAAATCGGAAAGTGCCACAGCAATTACCTCGTAGTTATGAGACTTATTGCTTCGGCGCGAGTTGCAGGATCTCTTAACTTTCCTCGCACAGCGCTTGTAATTGTTCGGGCCTCAGTCTTACGAACTCCACGCATCGACATACAAAGGTGCTCGCATTCGATGATGACAATTACACCTGCGGGTTGGAGTATCTCAACTAACGCATCTGCAATCTGTGACGTCATTCTTTCTTGAACTTGTGGACGACGAGCAAACATATCTACAAGGCGAGCAATTTTAGATAGCCCTGTTATTCGTCCAGAGGGAATATAACCAACATGAGCAACTCCGTGGAATGGTGTTAAGTGATGCTCGCAATGGGAAAAAACATCAATATCTTTAATTATTACTAGTTCTTCGTGGCCAATATCAAATGAAGTCGTTAATACATCTTCAGGTGATTGCCATAGTCCAGCAAAGTTTTCTGCCAGCGCCCGTGCAACTCGTGCAGGAGTTTCGCGCAAACCATCTCGATCTGGATCTTCACCTAGCGCAAGTAATAATTCCGTAACTGCTTTTTCTGCCCGTGCTTGGTCAAAAGGTTTTTTGGCGCGACCATCTTGTGGACCCATTGAAATTGGACTGATATCACTCACTCGTTTTTTTCGCCCTACGAACTTTTTTCTCTGGCTCTTCTTCCGCCACAACTATTGCTGGCGTAGTTGGTACTGGAGGTAGCACCGATGGCTTACGAAGTGGTGATCCAGTCCATGCTGGACGGGCTGGATATGGTTTTACTTTCTTAAAGATTTTCGCGATTTCTTCCTTGTTTAGTGTTTCTTTTTCAAGAAGTTGAATCACCATTTCATCAAGAACAGTTCGATTGTTTTCTAAAATATTGAAAGCTTCCTGATGGGCATTTTCAATTAATGATCTAATTTCAGTATCGACAATGGCTGCAATACTTTCGGAGAAATCGCGGGTGTGACCATAGTCGCGACCCATAAATGGTTCACTGGCATCACTTCCAAGTTTGATGGCTCCGATGGCTTCAGTCATTCCGTATTGAGTGACCATTGCCCGAGCAAGTGCAGTTGCCTTTTCAATGTCATTGCTGGCGCCAGTTGATGGATCGTGGAAAATCAACTCTTCAGCTGCGCGACCACCGAGAGCATACGAAAGTTGATCCAACAATTGATTTCGTGTTGTTGAGTACTTATCTTCGTCAGGCAAAACCATTGTGTAACCAAGTGCGCGACCGCGAGGCATGATCGTGATTTTGTGAACAGGATCAGTGTGTGGCAGTGCATGGGCAACAAGTGCATGTCCAGCTTCGTGATACGCAGTGACACGACGTTCTTCTTCACTCATCAGTCTGCTCTTGCGTTGAGGTCCAGCCATAACTCGATCAATTGCTTCGTCCATAGAAGTATTCGTAATTACTTTTTTGTTCTCGCGAGCAGTGAGTAAAGCGGCTTCGTTAAGAACATTTGCAAGATCTGCTCCAGTAAATCCAGGAGTTCTGCGAGCATAATTAATTAGTTCAACGTTCTTATCTAGCGGCTTGCCTTTTGCATGAACTTTCAAAATTTCTTCGCGACCTTTTAAGTCAGGTCGCTCAACAGGTATCTGTCGATCAAATCGGCCAGGACGCAAAAGTGCTGGATCCAATACATCTGGCCTGTTAGTAGCTGCAATAAGAATGACAGAACCGTTGGTTTCGAAACCATCCATCTCAACAAGTAGTTGATTTAACGTTTGTTCGCGCTCATCATGTCCGCCACCCATACCCGCACCACGTTGACGTCCGACGGCATCTATTTCATCGACAAATACTATGGATGGGGCATTTTCTTTCGCTTGGTTGAAAAGGTCGCGAACGCGAGAAGCGCCAACACCGACAAACATTTCTACGAAATCTGATCCAGAAATTGAATAGAAAGGAACATTTGCTTCACCAGCTACGGCACGCGCAAGCAAAGTCTTTCCTGTTCCGGGAGGGCCATACAACAAAATACCTTTAGGAATCTTTGCGCCGAGTGCAACATATTTTGGTGGGTTGGCAAGAAAATCTTTAATTTCCATCAACTCTGCAACTGCTTCTTGGGCACCTGCAACATCTGCAAAAGTTGTCTTTGGTACATCGTCAGTCTGCAATTTTGCTCGAGAGCGTCCAAAACTAAATGCTCGTGAGCCTCCTTGTGCCTGACTCATCATGAAGAAGAAAAGGAATCCAATCAGCAGGATTGGAGCAAACGAGAAGAAAAATGAAATTAAGAGGGATTGTGAAGCAACTTTCACAGACCATGATTTTGGTGGTGGGTTGCTTGTAAGAGCATCAATCAGAGTTGGCTCTTGCCCTGTTATGTATGAAGCTTCAACTTTTGTTGCACCTTTAATGGCAGATCCAGATTTCAAGATAGCTTGTATTTTTTGACTCTTATCAATCAGCAATACAGAGTCGACTTGGCTCTTCGAAATTGCATCCAATATTTCAGAAGTTTTTACTTGCGTGTATCTATTTCCTGCGCTGGAAATCTGCCCAAAAAGGGAAACTCCAATAATTGCCACAATGATCCAAAAAAGTGGACCGCGAAGTAACCGTTGAGCGCGCGTTTTTGGCGCCTTACTCGGCTTCTTTTCTGGTTTCTTTTTCTTCTTAGGCATTTCCATTATTTTATATTTCGTTTCTCTTAGGAATACTTATGTTTGGCGAGTACGCCAATAAAGGGAAGGTTTCTATAAATTTCATTAAAATCAAGCCCATAGCCAACAACGAAGTCCGAAGGGATTTCAAATCCCACATACTTCACCGGAACTTCAACTTTTGCAGCATCTGGTTTCCTTAAGATTGCAAGAATCTCAACACTCTTGGCTCCTCGAGATTCAAGGTTGGCTTTAAGCCAAGAAAGTGTTAATCCAGAATCAACAATGTCTTCAACAATAAGTACTTCGCGACCAGTGATGTCTCGATCTAAATCTTTGAGGATTCTTACAACGCCACTTGATTTAGTCCCAGATCCATATGATGAAACTGCCATCCAATCCATTTCAACATGACGTTGTAGTGCGCGTGCTAAGTCGGCCATTGCCATAACTGCACCTTTAAGAACTCCAACAAGCAAAAGATCGCGATCGCGATAATCTTCATCAACGCGTTGTGCTAATTCTTTTACTTTCGCTTTGAGTTGTTCTTCAGTTGCGACCACTCTTTCAATATCGTTGCCAACGGCTGATAGATCCACGGTGCCTCGCGCTTCCTATTGATTGGACTGTAAGAGCGAAAGTCTGCCCGAAATTCGTCGAACCTTCACACCACCTGGCAAGCTCACCTCACCTTGCCCGCTCCACGAGGTGACCAAAGCCTCAAGAACGCTCACTTGTTCGGCTGTGAGAGAGCCCAAAGGGGCGCCAGCCGCATATACAGCCAATCTAAGGATGCGACTGCGAACAGCCCTAGGAAGTTGGGCAATTGCATCCACATCGAGTGATGCTGGGTCAAGGGTCGCAAATACTTTATCTGCCCACTCATCGAGTGCATCTGCATCATCTCGCAATAGCCCGGCACTCCGAGCAAGTGATGCGCTAATGCCCGGGCCGATCGTCTCTTCTAATACTGGAAGTGCTTGCAACCGAACACGAACCCGTTTGAATTGTGGATCAACATTATGTGGATCACTCCACGGTTCTAATTTTTCTTCGTCGCATGCATGAAGTGTTTGCTCGCGCGTAATGGCTAACAGAGGGCGGACATACATTCCGTTCTGCGTAGCCATTCCAGATAGTGATCGCGTTCCTGAACCGCGAGCTAAACCTAAAAGAACACTTTCTGCTTGGTCATCTCTTGTGTGACCTAAGAAAATTTTTGCTGCTCCATATTTTGCTGCAGCTAAATCAAGGGCTTCATACCTTGCTCGACGAGCAGAGGCTTCAACTCCATCAGTGATGTCAACGTTTACTTTTACGATCTCAGAGTCAGAGATGCCCATATTCTTAAACTGCGCGATAACTTTATTTGCTTGAATCCCTGATTGCTCTTGCAATTGGTGATCTACTGTCACTCCAATAATTTGTAGGGCTAATTTGCTCCCTTCTTTCGCAACAGCAAAACTTAGAGCAAGGGAATCTGCTCCTCCAGAAGATGCCACAATAATTTTGTCACCTGCAGAACATTTTTCTAGTTCCACTCGAACGGCGCTACGAATGGCCACCATTGCGTTACCGGTGGAATTCGACATAGGTGAAGACTAGACCCGACCGCCAAATGGCATAAGCCCATTAATGCTGTACATATTGGAGAAAATCAACCCTTTGCTTTTGGAATTTGCCTCCCACATCATGCCATTTCCCGCATAAATTGTGATGTGATGGATAGAGCTAATAGTTCCGTTGAATGAATAAAAGAGTAGGTCGCCAGGTACCAGTTCATTTAACGTCACATGTTTTGTGGACACTGAATATAGGGCGGCATTTAGTCGTCCCCATTCGGGATATCCAAGGCCGGCAGAAACATAAGCTGAGTAGACAAGTCCCGAACAATCAAAAGAATTTGGACCTTGAGCTCCCCACACATATGGCTTACGCGCTAGAACTTGCTTCTTTGCATAGGCAACAGCTTTCAATCGTTGAGCTTCTGTCGAGCGAATTGTTGAACGACCTTTAAAGCCCTTATCAGGCCATACTTTTTTCTGTCCAGGTGTTTGTGCGGCCTGGTTCGCATTTGCCTCTTCTAATAATGCAAGTTGTCTTTGTTGTTCTAAAGTCGTGCGTACTTTTTTAGCGCTTAAAAGTTCTTTCATCAGTTGATCTTGAACTCTTTGCAACTTATTAACTTCTACTTGTTGGGCTGCTTTTGCGGTGTCTGCAATCTTCTTTGCTGCTGCAACCTTTTCTGTTGCAACCACTTGTGCAGCTTTAGCATCATCTGCTTCTTTCTTAGCCGCACGAGCTACAACCTCTGCTGCCTTGAAGCGGTCAAGGGCTGTCGAGTTGTGGGCTCCAATAGTGCTCAGAGTTGAAAGTTGATCCATCAAATCTTGTGGCCCATTTGAACTCAGTAACGGTTCTAAATCACCTAGTCCACCACCAAGAATGTAAGCATTTGCGGCAAGTTTTCCAATAACACGGTGTGCTTCATCCACGGCTGCTGCAGTTTCTCTGGCATGAACTGCAGCTGCATCTGCAACTTTAGTTGCTAGCGCCAATTCATTCTGAGCTTGAACATATTTTGCTCGCGCTGCGTCAGCAATTGCTGTCAATCCTCGAAGTGTTTGATTTGCCTTATTGAGTTTGGCTGCGGCAGCGTCTGCAGCTTTTTTCTTTGCTGTCTCTGCTTTTTTAGCCGCTTCAATTTGGGCAAGCGTAGGTTTTGGAGTTTTAGCATAGGCAGGGGTAGACGCACACAAAAGCCCAGCAATTAAGGCTACTGAAAGTGCACGTGATGTTTTCAAAATTTTACTCCCCTCAAAGAGTTAATAATAAACGCTTGAGGGATTAAACAACGCTTTATGAGCTAAGTGTCTTAATTTGCCACATCACGTCGACGAAACAGGACCGCAACCGCTATCGATCCAATTGTTAAATAAATTGCGACTAGTCCAATTGCATGTAAATAGGAGGAATTAATATCACCGCCGGAAGCGATAGTTGTCATTGCCTGCCCCGGCATCCATTTACCTGAATTTTTAACGGTCGCTGAAATAATATTTTCAACAATGAGTAACCAGGCAACTCCCAGAGAAATCGCAGGTATTGGAGATCTGAAGAGGATTCCGAGAATCATTCCAACTGTTCCGTAAGCAACTACAGAGATAAATACATTGATAAACGTCTGAATAAGCGACCATCGTGCATCTGAGGTCGTCCAAGCTGCAGTATTAATATTTGCCTTACCTGATAGCGCGAATGCAAGGCTTATTGCAACAATCGCCGAAACAACAACGGTTATCAAGGCAAATGATTTCATTGCCACAAATTTTCCGAAGAGTAAGGTTAATCTGCGAGGCTGGCGAACTAATAAATTACGTAATGTTCCATATGTATATTCCTGCGCAGTTTGGGATGCAAAGACGCAGAGTGCGACAAGCCCTAAAAGGCCAGCTGCAGAACTGAATCCAATGGAAACACCGTGTGCCAATTCAAGTGTCTGCCTAGAAATCATTCGTCCTTCTCGTGCATTTCCGCGCGGAGAATCTAATAAGAGAAATAAAAGCGAAGTCACCAAAGCGGTGACCGCCATGACTGCTCCCATGGTGCCGAAGAACAACGTTGGACGGCGAAGTTTGCGCCATTCTGCGAAGAAGACGTTTATCACTGATCGTCTCCTGTCATTTCAAAAAATGTTTCTTCGAGTGAAGGTAATACTGGGGAAAGTTGAGAAAGAGTTATCCCCGATTCAAATGCCAATGTGTTTAAAGCGGGTGCCCAATCTGCTGGTGCCAAAATGTGAGCAGCGCCCTCAATGATTGAACCTTCATGCCCTGCGCTTTTTGCAATTTCTAATAACTTCACCATGTCGTTGGAATTACTGCACTTGGCGATAATTATCGGTTGTTGACGCAAAAGAAGGTCTTTAGTTTTTCCCGCAAATATGACTTTCCCTTGTCGCAACATCACCAAGGAATCGCTAATCATTTCAATTTCTGAAAGTAAATGTGAAGAGACAAAAACAGTTGTTCCTTCACTTGCAAGCGAGCGCAGTAACTCACGAATTTCTTGAATTCCTGCAGGGTCAAGTCCATTTGTTGGTTCATCCAGCATCAACAACTGTGGATTAGGTAATAGTGCTGCGGCAATACCAAGTCGTTGTTTCATTCCAAGTGAATACGTTTTGTATTTAGAATTTGCGCGATCGCCAAGCCCTACTCGATCAAGAAGTCCTTGAACTTGATCTTTGGCATAACCGCCGAGCGTTGCAAGCAATCGTAAATTTTCAGCACCACTAAGAGCTGGATAAAATGCTGGGCCCTCAATCATCGCCCCTACGCGGTTGAGATACTTTTCAGGATGGTTAATATTTTCACCCAAAATTGTTCCGGTACCACCCGTTGGCGTGATAAGACCCAGAAGCATCCTCATAGTTGTGGTCTTGCCCGAACCATTAGGCCCAACAAAGCCACACACGGTTCCTAGGGGTACTTCAAAATTTGCATGCGATACAGCAGTCCGATCCCCGTATTTCTTGCTCAAATCTTTGACGCTGATGGCAATTGTGGTCACGACTGTCACCTTACACTTTGTACATGAGTAAACGCCCCTGGGGATATCAACCCTTACCTGAGCGCCCAGATCCATCTTGGGAACTTCATCAGGAAACGCAATCAGTTCGCGCTGGCTTAGCTCGTTCAGGTTTTGGCGAAACTTCAGAAGCTTTATATCTCAATAGTGGTTTCACTTATGGAAGTGCAGAACAAGCAGTTGCTTCCTTTGCAGACGAAGTAGATCACTATGTTTATGGACGCTTTGCAAACCCAACAATTTCGATGTTTGAAGAACGCCTTGCTGCAATTGAAGGTGCCGAATTTTGTGTCGGCACAGGTTCTGGAATGTCAGCCATGTTTGCATCAATTGCTTGCATGGTGAAGTCGGGAGATCGCGTTGTTGCTTCCGCTTCTATGTTTAGTTCTTGTTATGTAATCCTCATGGAGATTTTGCCTAAGTGGGGCGTTAACGTTGAACTAGTTGAATCAAATGACCAAAAGGGTTGGGCGAAAGCACTTTCGAAACCAACAAAAGTTGTTTTCATTGAAACTCCAAGCAATCCAATGCTCGATATTGTTGATATCAAAATGGTGAGCGATCTGGCACACAACGTTGGTGCCACGGTCGTTGTCGACAACGTGATGGCATCACCTGTCCTACAAAAACCGCTCGAACTAGGAGCGGACGTTGTTATGTATTCGGCTACCAAACATATCGATGGCCAAGGACGGGTATTAGCTGGTGCAATCTTGGGTAAGAAGTCTTATCTTGAAGAGCACTTAAGCCAATTTATCCGACACACCGGCCCATCGCTTAGTCCATTCAATGCTTGGGTCCTAGTTAAATCACTTGAAACAATCGGAATGCGCGTTGAGCGCATGAGTCAAAGTGCGCAGAAAATTGCTGAGTTCTTAGAATCTCGACCTGAAATTAAGAGCGTGCGTTACCCAGGGCTTAAATCTCATCCAGGTTTTGCAATTGCTCAAAAACAAATGAGTGGAGGCGGTTCAACAATCGGAATTGAATTTAACGGCGACCAAAGCGCCGTATTTAAGTTTATGAATGCCCTTCGTGTTATAGATATTTCAAATAACTTAGGCGACAGTAAGTCACTTATTACTCATCCAGCATCGAGCACCCATAGACGTTTGGGTCCAGAAGTTCTAGGAGAAATGGGAATTACTGAATCAGTGCTGCGCTTATCGGTTGGACTGGAGCATTCATCTGACTTGCTGAAGGATTTAGAACAAGCTTTCTAAACAGTGAGTTGGGCGATTACTAGAATCACGGAAAATAGACTCAAGTAACTTATAGACCACTGAAAGATCTTTCCTGCTACTTTCGCATATTCCGTGGAATCTTCTCTTAACGCCATCATTTGCTTTGCAAATATCAGTCCCAAAACAATTGTTAGGCCTAAAGACCACATTGGTAACTTCGCACTCTGGATGAGAACTATCGAAGAAATTATCATGGCAATTGTGTGAAACCACATCTGGCGATGAACATCCGCTTTCGTTGCAACTACAGGCAACATGGGGACTCCGGCATTTGCATAATCATCTTTATATTTGATTGCAAGTGCCCAGAAATGAGGGGGCGTCCAGAAAAATATAACCAAAAAGAAAGCAATGGAAGCAACTGAAAGTGAATTAGTAACAGCTGCCCATCCAATTAATACGGGCATGCAACCCGCTGCACCACCCCAAACAATATTTTGTGCAGTTCTACGTTTGAGCGCCATCGTGTAAACCAATACATAAAAAGCAATTGCAATAAGTGCGAGAAGTGTGGCAAGGGGTGTTGTAAAGAACCAAAAAATAGCTAATGAAATAAAGCCAATTACTGTGGCGAAAACAATTGCTTGAGTTGTGTTTAATACACCAGTGACGAGTGGACGTTTAGATGTCCGGGTCATTAATTTATCCAAATCACTTTCAATCACCATGTTGTAAGCATTCGCTGAGCCGGCAGCTAAAGTTCCGCCAATAATTGTTGCAACAGTTAGACCAAGCGGCGGAAGACCTTTGTTTGCTAACACCATTGCAGGAAGAGTAGAAACTAGGAGTAATTCAATGACTCGCAATTTCATTAAATCGATATAGCCTTGCATCACAACGCCTCGGCCAGTAGATATGCTCACTAGGCAAGATTACTCAGCAAGCCTGTGTTGTGTTCACAGGGTGTTCCCAGACTCAAGCGTTAATTTCCTCCTCAACGAGAGGAATACGCAATGACACCTATGAAGAAACCTGACTGGTTCCAAATGGCCGAG
>CAFBPP010000014.1_pt1 | contig 18970 bp, 19 predicted proteins | sample 7269751 | NCBI WGS metagenome assembly CAFBPP01 (sample SAMEA6814148, study PRJEB35770) | freshwater metagenome | biome: Freshwater; feature: Freshwater reservoir; material: water | place: Czech Republic | collected 2017-06-27 | depth 30m m
TGTGCAATTTTGCAAGAGTATGGCGTTGATGTTCGAGTCCTTGATTATTACGAGCACGCACTTGCCTCTGGCGGTGATGCCAACGCAGCTGCATATTTGGAATGCGCAATTGATGGCGATGTTTATTGGGGTGTTGGAATTGATCCCAACACCACAACGGCCTCACTTAAAGCCATCGTGTCGGCCATTAACCGCGCTATTCGCTAACTCTGCCATTACGGTAGTCGCATGAGTCTTTATCGCGATCAAGGTGTTGTGTTACGGACTCAAAAACTTGGTGAAGCAGATCGCATCGTTACTTTACTGACGAGAGATCACGGACGCGTTCGAGGCGTTGCAAAAGGGGTTCGACGTACTAAATCAAAATTCGGTGCGCGCCTCGAACCAGGAAGCCACGTCGATATCCAACTTTACGTTGGCAAAACTTTCGACACCGTAACTCAAGTTGAGGCGATCATGAATTACGGGGAAGCGGTTTCACATGACTATCAACGGTGGACTGTTGCTACGGCAATCCTGGAAGCAGCCGAACGCTTTACATCTCAAGAGCATGAACCCGCAGTAAAAGAATTTCAGTTAGTAGTAGGTGGCCTTAAAGCACTTGCCGAGCAACGTTATGACTCATCACTTATTCTCGATGCTTTTCTCTTGCGATCACTTGAAATTGGCGGTTATGCCCCTTCAATGACTGATTGCTCGCGTTGTGAAAAACCGGGTCCTCATCGCTATTTCTCGTTGGTTGGAGGAGGTTCTGTCTGTATTGATTGCCGACCATCTGCTTGTGCAACACCTGCGCCTGAAACGCTAGAACTTATGCAGGCCCTCATCACTATGGATTGGGAAGTTGCCAGTGCCAGTGAGCGCAAACATCAGCGCGAAGCAAACGGGCTTATTGCAGCGTATCTTCAGTGGCATTTAGAGCGCGGACTTCGTAGTCTTCCTCATGTGGAGCGCACATGACTAAAAAACCTAACCCTCACCGCGCAGGTATCACTCCACCAAAGTTAGCGAAAGAATCAATTCCCAACCACGTCGCAATCGTTATGGACGGAAATGGTCGTTGGGCAAAAGAACGTGGCTTGCCTCGAACAGCAGGTCATGAAGCGGGGGAAGCTGCTCTCTTTGATGTGATTGAAGGTGCAATTGAAATAGGCGTTAAAGAGATTAGCGCTTATGCATTTTCTACAGAAAATTGGCGACGCTCACCTGAGGAAGTGAAATTCCTTATGGGATTCAATCGTGACGTTATAAGAAGGCGCAGAGATGAGATGAACGATTTAGGTGTGAAAGTACGTTGGGTTGGTCGGCCAAAAAGATTATGGGCTAGTGTCATTAATGAACTGGAAGAAGCCGAAGATCTGACCGCAAAAAATAAAGTTTTAACACTTAACATGTGCGTCAACTATGGAGGTCGAGCCGAGATTGTTGATGCCGCAAGTGCGCTAGCTCTAGATGTTAAACGTGGAAAAGTAAAGGCAGATGCAATAACAGAAAAATTGTTTGCAAAGTATTTAGATGAACCAACAATGAACGATGTCGATCTGTTCTTGCGCTCTTCGGGAGAGATGAGAACAAGCAATTTCTTGCCGTGGCAATCTGTTTACGCAGAGATGGTCTTTATGGATGTTTTGTGGCCCGATGTAGACCGTCGCGTTTTATGGCGAGCGATTGAAGAGTATGCAAAGCGGGATCGACGGTTCGGTAAGGCTTAACACCGAGCGCAAGTACCAAATATTTCAGCAGTATGTCCGGCATCGCGAAAACCATGGTCTGAAGCAATGTTTTTTGCCCATTTTTCGATTGCCCCACCTTCAATTTCAACTGTCACACCACAACTTTTACAGACAAGGTGATGATGGTGAGATTCTCCGCATAGGCGATACAAAGCTTCGCCGTCATCTTTTCGCAGCACATCAATAACTTTGTCTTCAAGCATTGCTTGAAGTGAACGATAAACAGTGGTTAAACCGATGCGATCGCCTTGACGCTGCATGAGGTTGTAAACCTGTTTTGCACTTGCAAAGCCACCAGCGCGCTCAAGGGTCTTGCGCACCCTGGGTATCGACTTACTCAATTTAGATATTCCCTACAACTAACCACATGATTGCAACTCCAGCAACAGTTGCCAACATGGTAAGTCGAGATGGATGACGAGAGTGTGCTTCAGGAAGAATATGTGAAGTCGCCAAGTAAATAACAAAACCAGAAAAAATCGCCAGATAGATTGCCATCACAGGATTACTGATGACAACATATGTTCCAAGTGCGGCACCACTGATTCGCATCACTGCATCTACGCCAAGGAGTGAAACTGCTCGCTTAGTCCAATGCCCACCTTTGATAAGAAACGAAACCGTGTTCAGTCCATCGCTAAAAGCATGTGCCAATATTGCAATGAACACTGCAAAGCCAAGGCGATTGCTAATTTGAAAAGCTAAGCCCAGAGCGACTCCATCAAGAAATACATGGCCAGCCATTGCGACTGCACCTACAGTGCCTGCGATATTTGCACTGTGATCGTGTTCGTGACCGTAATCTGATTCGGCAGGTTCGTGTGAACCAAATATCTGTTCAGCAAAGTGCAGACCTAAGAACCCGACAACAAATGCGATTGAAACAGCTGGCACTCCACCAAAGGAGTCTTTATTAAGCGCAAAGACTTCTGGCAGTAAATCAAAGGCAACAAGTCCTAATAAGAATCCTGCTGAAAGGCCAAGTGTGAGATGCAGTCGATCTTTTGAACGTATAGCCAGATAGCCACCGGCTCCTGTTGATATGGCTGTTATTGCGGCCAAGGCAATGGCGATATTCACCTCTGGAGGCTAACAGAAATGAAAATGATTTTCATTTTCCCGTGGGCTAGGCTCAGCCCATGCTCGCAATCGCCCGCTTTAGAGTTCCCCTTGGTAACGCCGATCAATTTAAGGTCGATATTGCTGCGGCCCATCAAGCGCTAGCTACATGCAATGGCTATATAGATGGTGCGATTGGGCAAAATCTTGATGACCGTGGGCTTTGGGTTTTAACAACGACCTGGCTCAATGTGGGTTCATATCGCAGGGCTTTAAGTTCTACGGTTGTGAAAATGCAGGCTGTACCCCTGCTTGCTCAAGCAATCGATGAACCAGGTGCATTCGAAATTCTTACAAGCGAGTAAACTTTGCACTGGTTGCAACGAACGTTGTGAACCGCCGACAGCCAGCCGGAGCGATTTCGCAATCTGGCCGATAGATAGGCCGGATGGAGATTGCAATGGCGATAGATCGTTTAGAAAATATTGTTAGCTTAGCTAAGCGCCGAGGTTTTGTTTATCCATCCAGTGATATTTACGGAGGCCTTCGCGCTTCTTGGGATTACGGCCCACTTGGAGTTGAATTAAAAAATAACGTTAAACGCCAATGGTGGAAGTCCATGGTTTCTGGCCGCGAAGATATTGTCGGAATTGATTCATGTGTAATTTTGGCTCGCGAAGTATGGGAAGCATCAGGACACGTTGCAACATTTTCTGATCCGCTTACTGAATGTACTTCTTGCCACAAGCGCTATCGCGCAGATCATCTTGAAGAAGCTTTCGAGGCAAAAAATAAGCGAAAGCCAGAATCACTTGCAGAGGTCAATTGCCCTGCATGTGGCAATAAGGGCCAGTTCACAACACCAAAACAATTTTCAGGTTTATTAAAAACTTACCTAGGGCCAGTTGAAGATGAGTCTGGTCTTGCTTATTTGCGCCCAGAAACCGCCCAAGGAATCTTTATTAACTTCGATAACGTAGCAACAACGTCTCGCAAGAAGCCACCTTTTGGTATTGGCCAAATTGGTAAATCTTTCCGCAACGAAATTACGCCTGGAAACTTTATTTTCCGTACTCGCGAATTCGAGCAAATGGAAATGGAATTTTTCGTAGTCCCAGGAACTGATGAAGATTGGCACCAATATTGGATCGATACCCGCCTTGCTTGGTATAAAGATTTGGGAATCAATCCAGATCGTTTGCGCATTTACGATCATCCAAAAGAAAAACTCTCTCATTATTCAAAGCGCACCGCAGATATTGAATATAAATTCGAATTTGCAGGTACCGAGTGGGGCGAGCTAGAAGGAATTGCTAACCGCACCGATTTCGATTTGAAAGCGCATTCACAAGCATCTGGCAAAGATCTTTCGTGGTTTGATCAAGAAAAGAATGAGCGTTGGACGCCATACGTCATCGAACCTGCAGCAGGAGTTGATCGTTGCACACTCACCTTCTTAATGGATGCCTTTATCGAAGATGAGGCACCTAATGCAAAGGGTGAAATGGAAAAGCGTGCAGTGCTCAAAATTGATCACCGTTTAGCACCAGTCAAAGTTGCAGTGCTTCCGTTGTCGCGAAATGCCGACCTATCTCCTAAAGCACGAGACTTGGCTGTGCAACTTCGTAAGAATTGGAATATTGATTTTGATGATGCAGGAGCAATTGGTCGTCGTTACCGTCGTCAAGACGAAATCGGAACCCCGTATTGCATCACTATTGATTTCGATACTCTCGAAGACCAAGCCGTAACCATTCGCGATCGCGACACAATGGGGCAAGAGCGCATCGCATTAGATCAGGTTGAGGCATGGTTAGCGCCTCGCCTTCTGGGATCATAAAAACGCTCACTTTGCCACTGGCAAGTGGCGACCACATCATTGACCCGCCAGTTGTTTTAGCACCAATGGCAGGAATAACGAACGCACCTTTTCGAACGCTCTGTCGTGAACAAGGAGCCGGTTTATTTGTTTCAGAGATGGTGACTGCTCGAGCACTCATTGAAAGACGAACCGAAACACTGCGCATGATTGTTCCGGGTAAAGGTGAATGGCCAAGATCTGTTCAGTTATATAGCGTGGATGCTGCTGCCATGAAATCAGCAGTAACGATGTTAGGCAAAGAAAATCTTGCTGATCATATTGACATGAATTTTGGTTGCCCTGTACCAAAAGTTACGAGAAAAGGTGGTGGCGCAGCACTTCCTTACAAGCGTCGACTCTTTACTTCAATTGTGCAAGCAGCTGTCGAAGCCGCTAAGCCATTTGGGATCCCTGTCACTGTGAAAATGCGCATTGGTATTGATAGCGATCACGAAACATATTTAGAAGCAGCAATGTCTGCAGCCAATTTGGGCGTCAGTTGGGTTGCGTTACATGCGCGCACTGCACAGCAAATGTATGAAGGAAAATCTGACTGGGGTGCGATAACTCGCTTAGTAGAGCATTTAAAACCAACGGGTGTACCTGTTTTGGGTAACGGGGATATTTGGAGCGGAGATGATGGCCTACGCATGGCGCAAGAGACAGGATGCGCTGGTGTAGTTGTAGGACGTGGGTGTCTAGGTCGCCCGTGGTTATTTACCGATCTTGTAGCTTCCTTTAAAGGAGAAACCAACAGGCATTTACCAACACTTTTTGAAGTTCGCGAAATTATGTACCGCCATGGTGAATTAATGGTTGAGTATTTTGAATCTGAAGATCGTGGATGCAGAGACCTTCGCAAACACATGGCTTGGTATCTCAAAGGATTTAGAGTGAGTAGCGCACTTCGTCGCCAATTTGGTTTGGTTTCATCGCTAAAAGAGTTCCGCGCATTATTGGATCAACTTGAAGAGCAGCCTTATCCCGTTGCCGTGGGAGATGCGCCGCGTGGGCGAACTAGTCATGGTAGACCAGTAACTTTGCCTGATGGTTGGTTAAGGGATCCTGATGAAATGGCTGCAATCGAACTCGAAGATGCATTTTCTGGGGGCTGAGAATGTTTCTTTTTAAGATTATTAGAAAAATAGTGGGAGCAATTGTCTTGCTCATCATTGTCATCCCTATTTTTGCAATAGGAAAAACATGGACATCGGCACACAACACCACCATTACTACAGCGGATGCAATCGTTGTTCTAGGAGCAGCGCAATTCGATGGAAGACCTAGTGATGCACTCAAAGCCAGAGTTATTGAAGCGAAAAGAATTTACGACTTAGGGCTAGCAAAAATGATTATTACAGTCGGTGGTGGCGCACCTGGAGATCGTACGACTGAGGCAGCAACGAGCAAATACTGGTTGAGCACCCATGGTGTTAAATCTAAAAATATTGTTTCGATTGGAAAAGGTCGAGATACTTTGGTGAGTACTCAAAGTTATGTCGAAGAAATGAAAAGAAGGAAATTAGTGAGCGTCCTCATTGTCACTGATCCTTACCATTGCTTACGGGCAATGACGATGGCTAACGATTTGGGGGCAAAAAGTTATTGCTCTCCGGTCAGGACAGGTCCGAATTCTTTAGATCATTCTCATTTGCGTTACCTATTGCGTGAAAGCGGGGCGTATCTTGCCTACATCACGCTAGGGCGACGTGGAATTCATGTCAGCGATCACCTCAACCAGTAATAGAGTTAGAGATATGAGCACGAATTACACGGCGAGCGACCTTGAGCGGTTCGATTTTGAGCCAGCAAAGCGACCTGGTCGTACTGAATTTATGCGCGATCGCGCGCGCGTAATTCATTCAGCTTCACTTCGTCGCCTTGGTGCAAAAACACAAGTTGCAGTGCCTTGGGAAAACGATTTTCAACGTACGCGGCTTGCTCACTCTTTAGAAGTAGCTCAAATTGGTCGTGAACTTGGTGACTCGCTTGGAGCAGATCCTGATTTATTAGATACCGCCTGCCTTGCGCATGATTTGGGACATCCGCCATTTGGTCACAACGGAGAAGATGCACTCGCTGAAATTGCACAGAGTTGCGGTGGTTTTGAAGGTAACGCCCAGAGTTTCAGATTACTGACGCGGCTTGAAGCTAAAAGTGTTGATGCCAATGGAAAATCAATGGGACTCAATTTAACTCGTGCATCACTTGACGCTGTTACTAAATATCCATGGGGCAGCGAAAAAAATAGTAAGAAGTTTGGATTTTATGAGGATGACCGAGAAGTTTTTGAATGGATGCGCCAAGGTGCACCTGATGGAAGACGTTGTATAGAGGCCCAAATTATGGACTGGTCAGATGATGTTTCTTACTCTGTGCATGATTTAGAAGATGCGCTAGTAGCAGGACAAGTTGATGTGGCTAGATTTTCGAAGGACTTACCCGAATTGCATCACGTGATGGTGAGTGATTATGGAATGGATATCACCGAAGAAGAAAGTGCTCAGGCTCTTGCCCGCTTACAGAAACTTTCATGTTGGCCAACTAAATACGATGGCACACATGCCTCTCTTGCTCGCCTGAAGGATCTCACAAGTCAATTAATTGGCCGCTTTGTTTTATCTGCAGAGTTAGAGACTCGTAAAATTCACGGTGCTAAAGCACTAGTCCGATACGGTGCAAATCTTGAAGTGCCAAGAGATTCACGATTAGAAGTTGGTTTTCTCAAAGGCGTTGCAGGCCACTATTTAATCAACGCCCCAATTGCGCAAGAGAGGTATCAAAAGCAGCGGGTAGTTATTTCAGAGCTGGTTGAGATGGTTCTAGCGAGTGCACCGAAGAATTTAGATTCAATTCTGCTCAAGGATTGGGAGCGAGCCACGACGCAAGCACAGAAATTGCGTGTGGTCATCGATCAAGTTGCTAGCCTGACCGACCCGGGTGCTTACGCTCTTCATGCGCGTCTGAGCTCCTAGATAGACTTCGTGCCATGAGTGGTCGTATTAAGAATGATGATGTTGCCTACATCCGCGACCGCGCTCCCATCGATGAAGTTGTTGGTGATTATGTACAACTAAAAAACGCCGGTGGAGGCGCAAAAAAAGGTTTATGTCCATTCCATGATGAGAAATCTCCTTCTTTTCACGTCACGCCAAGCAAAGGCTATTTTCATTGCTTCGGATGCCAAACAGGTGGCGATGTCATTGCCTTCGTGATGAAAATTGATCACTTATCTTTTACTGAAACTATCGAAAAGTTGGCAGACCGTATTGGTTACACGCTGCATTACGAAGAAGGTAGTGGCGGAACTGCCGCACCTGCTGGACAACGTTCAAGACTTATCGCAGCCAACTTAGCTGCCTCCGCGTTTTATCAAGCCCAACTCAATGAATCTACTGGCGCGCAATTTGGTCGAGATCTACTTTCTAAACGTGGTTTCGATAAAGATGCATGTGCGACATTTGGAGTTGGGTTTGCACCAGATGAATGGGACGCGCTCACTAAACATTTACGTGGGCAAGGTTTTACGTTTGAGGAACTTGAGACGGCTGGGCTATCTAAAATGGGTCAACGCGGGCCTATTGATCGCTTTCGAAATCGTTTAACGTGGCCGATTCGTGATGTAAGAGGCGACGTTGTTGGTTTTGGCGCACGTAAATTAGCAAGTGATGACGTCGACACCGGACCCAAGTATCTCAACACTCCTGAAACTCCAATTTATAAAAAGAGTCAAGTGCTTTATGGCCTAGATTTAGCAAAGAAAGAAATCGCTAAAAAACGCCAAGCAGTTATTGTTGAAGGATATACAGATGTCATGGCTGCTCACTTAGCAGGAATTCCTACTGCAGTAGCGACATGTGGAACTGCTTTCGGAAGTGATCACATTCGCATCTTGAGGAATTTATTGATGGATGACGATGCGTTTCGTGGCGAAGTGATATTTACATTTGATGGCGATGCAGCAGGTCAAAAGGCTGCCCTGCGCGCATTTAGTGATGACCAAAAATTTGTTACACAAACTTTTGTTGCTGTAGAGCCGGATGGTCTAGATCCCTGCGATCTGCGCCAACAAAAAGGTGACTTAGCTTTGCGCGATCTCATTGCTCGGCGTGTGCCTTTGTTTGAGTTTGCAATTAAGAGTGAATTAGCGCTTCATAATTTGGATACTGCTGAAGGGCGAGTAAATGCGCTCAATTCTGCAGCACCGCTTGTGGCTCAGATTCGAGATAAATCTCTCCGCCCTGAATACACCAAACTTTTAGCTGGATGGCTAGGTGTTGAAGTTGAAACAGTTTCTGCAGTTGTTGCAAAAGGTGCACGCACACAAGCGCCAACTCCGGCTGCAACTGTTGTTGAAGATTCACAATGGCGCCCTAGTCCCAACGAGCCAAGACTTGCACTCGAACGGGAAGTTTTGAAGGCACGGTTGCAGATGCCAGATTTAGCGCGCGGTTGGAACGAAATCGAAGCAGATGCATTTACGCACCCGGCTTATCGCCAATTGCGAACGATTGTAGATAGCCACACTGATGCAAAAGTTCGTATGGATGATATTGAAGACGAACATATGAAAGCTCTTATTGCGGAGTTATTCGTTGAGCCGATTCGCACAGACGGCGAAATTACACAACGCTATGTCGAAAGCATCATTGCAAGACTTCGCGAAGTGACTGTAAAACGCGCGATCGAAGAATTGAAATCAACACTTCAACGCCTCAATCCCGTGACAAATGAAGCCGAGCACACTGCCTTATTTACAGAGCTCGTGGCACTGGAAACCTCACGTAGAACTCTCCATGACTTAGCGCTGGGGGAGTTATAACCCTGTAAAAGGGCTTAATTAGAAGAGCGAGAATTCATACGATAGAGTTTGCGCCTGCACCACTAATCCCTGATAGCTCAATTGGCAGAGCAGCCGGCTGTTAACCGGCAGGTTCTTGGTTCGAGTCCAAGTCAGGGAGCAATTCTCAGGTAATACATTTAGAATTTAGCCATGATTTCTCATCGCACAAAAGCCGTAACTGCATCTTGGCGCAACCAGCATATTTCAGTGCGAGTTATTCGCCTGTGGCTCGGAATCACATGGGTTTACGGTGGTTGGTATAAAGCTGTAGATCCTGGTTTTCTCTCAAAGACAGGAACAACGTCTTTTGCCCGCGAATTAGTGGGATTTCAAACATCATCTCCACTGGGGTTTGTGTTCAAGCACATGCTCGAGCATTCAACTTTTTTCGGAATTGGCGTCATATTAATTGAATTTGCGTTGGGTTTTGCTACGCTCTTTTGGGTAGCACCAACTTTGGCTGCATTTGCGGGTTTCTCTATGTCACTAGGTTTGTGGCTCACTGCGACGTGGCATGTAAAACCATATTTCCTAGGTAGTGACACCGTTTATGCGGTTATGTGGCTTTCGTACTTTCTGGTTTTAATTGGCAATCGCCGCAGAGTAGATATTTCACTTGATCGCAGAAGTGCAATGCGGGTGGGATCACTTGCAGGTGTGACCGTTCTTGCCGCAATTCTCGCACGAGTTTTTCAAAAGAGAAGTACTGGTTCTGCACTAAGCACTAATGCCTCGAGTACATCTGCTTCTGCACCGAGCGGAGCAATTGTTAAAGTTGCCGATTTGCCCATTGGAAAGAATTTCGAATTCGCTTTGGGCACTGGCGAACCAGTGATGTTATTCAGAACAAAAAATGGCGTATTTGCTTACTCTGAAGTTTGCACGCATCAAGGATGCACCGTTCAATATTCGGCCCCAGATAAGACACTAATGTGTCCGTGTCATGGTGCGACATATGATCCATTCAACGGCGCCAAAGTACTGAGCGGCCCTGCAACTACCCCACTTGCAAGCATCAAAGTAGCGATCTCGGGAGATTGGGTTGTTCTCGCCTAATTATTATTGGAATCAGAGGGTTTTCTAATAAATTTCTCAGAAAAGTACAGCACGATCTGACTAGTTTGAATCAAAGAAAGGTTCCTCATCAATGAAGTCATCTCTTGCAACTATAAAAAGCTCATTCATGCGTTCTACTTCACTCAAAATTGGTATGGGTTTTCTAGTAGGCGCATTTGTCGCAGGTGGAGTAGCAACTGCAGTTTCTCCAGCTCCTGCAACAGTGAAAGCCTGTGCGGACATTCGCACGCAAGCGATGTATTTATCAACAGATGGAACGTGCCCAAAATCCCGAACTTTGGTTGATCTTGGTGCTGGATCTATGAATGTAAAGTCAATTGCCGCATCAGTTACACCGAGTGTTGTTTCAGTCTTGGTTTCGGGTGCAACCGGGAGTGGTACGGGATCGGGATCTATCATTCGCTCAAGTTCAACTTCTAGTTATATTTTGACAAATAATCACGTTGTTGAGTTAGCCGCAAGTGGCGGCACCGTAAAAATTGAACTCAGCAATGGCGACACCATTGATGCAAAACTCGTCGGCCGAGATACAAATTACGACTTGGCTGTTGTTCAGGTACAAAAGGGGAATCTTCCAGTAATTACTTTTGGTGACTCATCTAAGGTGAGTATTGGTGACCCTGTTGTTGCAATTGGATCGCCACTGAGCCTTGCAAGTACTGTCACGAGCGGAATTGTTTCTGCTCTCAACAGACCAGTTTCGACAGGAAACGTGGGCTCTGAGTCATATATCGATGCAATTCAAACCGATGCTGCAATCAACCCTGGAAACTCAGGAGGCGCTCTACTTGATTCTTCTGGACGAATTATTGGCGTTAACTCTGCAATTGCAACTCTGACATCTGGTGGAGCTGCTGGAAGTATTGGTTTGGGATTTTCAATACCAATTAATCAAGCAAAACGAATCTCTGATGAAATTATTGCAACTGGTAAATCAACTCGACCAGTCCTTGGCGTAATCTTTGATACAACATTTAAAGGCGATGGTGCGAAAATCTCACAACTTTCACCAGGTGAAGCGGCCGAAAAGAACGGTATCCCTGTTGGAGCGATTATCAAATCTGTCGATGGGGTAAGAATTACTGATCAAGTTTCTGCAATCGTTCGAATCCGTTCTTACGCACCAGGAGCTGTAGTTTCAGTTGTTGTTGAACTACCAACTGGAACATCAAAGACATTCAAACTTACTTTGGGATCAGCTCCGTCGTCCTGATACTAAGTAATTTTCAGGCAATCTCAAACGATTTTGCAGTATCAGCAACCATCGAAGATATATCCCGACGTGGAACCCAAGCGAGCACTTCTTTGGCTCGCGAGATATCAGCAATTAAAGAGACGGGGTCTCCTGGCCTCCGGGTTGTATCGACATGTGGGATCGGACGACCTAGATAGCTGGATGCTGAATTAAGAACTTCACGCACTGAATAACCACGTCCGCTGCCCAAATTAATAATCGTATGTTTTCCCTTTTCCAGCACTTTCAGCGCTGTTATATGTGCCTCTACCAAATCAACAACGTGGACATAATCGCGAATCGCTGTGCCGTCGGGAGTTGGCCAATCTGTACCGAATATTTTTACTGGGCTCGAATCTGTACTCTTTAAAAGGTTTGGAATTAAATGAGTCTCTGGATTGTGTCTTTCGGAGATCCATCCGCGTGAACTTTCAAGCGCTCCGGCTACGTTGAAGTATCGAAGACTAATTGCGCTTAGATCAAAATTACTTGATTGTTGCGCGATCATTTCGTCGATGGCTAATTTTGTCACTCCATATGGATTAGTTGGTTTTGCTTGTGCCAATTCAGATATCGGCATTTCGGTTGGTGCTCCGTATGTTGCGGCAGAGGATGAGAAAACTAACTGAGTGATGGATTGTTTCTGCATTTCATCCAAGAGTGCTCGCGTTCCAAGCACATTAACGTTCCAATATAAATCGGGCTTTTCCACAGATTCACCCACGAGTGATTTGCCACCGAAATGGATTACTGCCTCGCAATTGCGCAAAGCTCGACTCAAGGATGAACTGTCGAGCAAAGACCCTTCAATAAAACTTGCAGAGGGGTGTACGGCGTCTAGGTGTCCGGTGCTTAAATCATCCAAGATCGAGACAGCGAAACCTTGTGAGATAAGTACATCAACTGCGGTTGCACCGATGTACCCAGCGCCACCGGTGACGAGAATCCTCATTACTTTCCTAAAACTACGCTTCGGAGTTGGTCTGCGGATTGCTCTGGGCGCATGTCCATAATGAAAGCACCCATTGAAGATTCTGAACCTGCCAAATATTTCAATTTCCCAGGCGCACGTCTGACGCTCGTAATCTCCCAATGCAATCTCATGATGTCGCGATCATGTCGCACAGGTGCTTGATGCCAGCCTGCGATGTATGCCATAGAAATATTAAATACACCCTCTAAGCGATTGAGTACTTCGAGAGCTATAGATGGGAACGCATCGCAAGCTTCTTCGCTAAGAGCTGCTAAATCTGGCACAGGATTTTTCGGTGCCACATGTATTTCGAATGGGTATCGCGCTGCGTAAGGAACAAAGGCAACCCAGTGTGCATTTTGGGCAACAATGCGAATCTCATCTTTTATTTCTCGCGCTACAAGGTCATCGAATAAGACTCGCCCAGTTGCTTTTTTATGAGCTTGCGCCGCGGCCAGCATTTTTTCAGCACGGGCCGGCAAAAATGAATAAGCATAAATTTGTCCATGCGGATGGCTAAGAGTTACGCCAACTTCTTCGCCTCGATTTTCAAATGGAAAAATTATCTCAATGAAATCTAACTGCGAAATCTCTGCGGTCCGATCTCGCCAGGCTTCAAGGACTGTGCGTACTTGCGCAGGGGAGAGATCTCTAAATGATTTTCCATGATCGGATGTGTAGCAAACAACTTCACACACGCCAGCAGCAGGGGCGTTAGGAGTGGCAGGACCTTGTACTTGTGGCAGTGTCCATGAAGGCTCTGGTGGTCGTAGTGATGGAGAGCGATTATCAAATACCGCAACGTTATAAGTGGCTTCAGGAATTTCTGTCAGCAGTTCTCCGACCGTTGGGCACAGCGGACACAATTCTTTAGGTGGCAAAAATGCTCGCGTTTGGCGGTGCGGTGACATAGCTACCCACTCGCTTACTAGAGAATCAAAACGCAACTCACCTATGCCAGGTTGATCTTCTTTAGGGCGCTGATCGAGTGCATTTCTTTGAGCGCCATCGTTGTCGTAGTAGCGGATTGTTCGGCCATCAGACATTGTTTTATCAGTTCGCGTGACTCCCGCTGATAACTTTTTGCTCTGCGACATAGTGTGTCAACTCTACCTTACGAGCTTGAAACTAATTCTTAATCTGATTGGCACACCCGTCTACAGCGGGCTTTGGAGTGAGCGGAGGCTTAGGGGATGTGCTCGGCGATGGAGTGCTCGTTGGTCCTTGCTCAACAGTGAAAACAACTGGCGCATCGCTAATTGCATGTGTCCCAGAAATATCTGTGTATTTAATTCTTCCAGGCCATGTACCTGCAGGAATTCCTTTTACAGTCAAAATCCAACTTCCACTTGATAACCGAACGACTGATTGTTGTGGTGTCAGCAAGAGGTTGGCATCTTTATCTGCAAAATAGCGAACGGTCCCAGTAACTACAGGAGTTCCAGTTGGTCGAGCGACCATGACACTAAAGACAACAGGTTTATTCGTTGTACTTGCAGTTATCGATTCTACGCGAGTCTCACTTAGTTCATTTTTTGGCATCAGGTCCGAAATTTGAGGAACCCACGCCCCTTTTACTAAATTCAAGAACGCACTTGCCGGTCCGCGGAATACATTGAGATCAACTCGAGTTCCTGGCACTCCATATTTTTTAGCAATTCCACACGATGTGTATTGCCAAAAAGTCCAAATAGTTTCACACGTTGAAGAAGTCCAGGAATGCACAAAACATCCGCCGCTTTTCTGCCCAGGTTTAGCAAGTGGATCTGCGGGATTTATTGCATAGTGAGCGACCCATAGTGGGTACTTCAGTAATTCAGCGCTCCTCATCATTGATCCCTCAAGAAACGTTGGATAAGAATAAAGAATCGGTAACCGATTGGTTTTTTCAGCAACTGTTGCCAACCATGTTGTGGCCCATAGCGTGACTGCTGTTCTTGTCGCAGACTTGGCACAAGCGCCACTACTTGAAACCCTCACACAATTATTTTCAATATCTAAGGCGTATGACAGATCTTTTTCTGTGTAACCACCAAGACTTGCTAAGCGCCATAAAGCTTTTTGTGCTTGCGCTTTTGCATCAGCCACGATGACGTTTGTATCGGTGGAATCAGGCAAAATCGCATAATGATAAAAACCCGTATAAAGACCAGCAGACTGTGCAGCGTTATGATCCATGACTAGGTATTTGAGTGCTTGCGCATCTGCAATGTCGCGGGTATCAGATGCTTTTATCATCACAAATCGAAGGCCGCCGGAGTACGCCTTAACAAAATCAATAGGTTGATCATTTGGATGTTGCCAACGACTGACGTCCATCCCATGGATATATCCACCAGGGCCAGTCTGATCGATGATGGTTGCTGTGTCAGCCACACTAATTTCTGGGATTTCTTTGACTGTAATAGTCCGAGGTACTGAATAAATAAACTTTTTATTTACAATTGCACGCGCTCTATAACGAACTGCCGCGTTGAGTGCAGTTGCTGTTCCTTCAATACGCCAGGCTCCGCTTGATGTGGTTTTTGTCGTAAGAATCGTTGATTGCCATTGATTATCGATTTCAACTTGGATAGAAATCTTCACCCCAGATTGCTTGGGTTTAAGAGCGCCGTATAAAGAAATTGTGGGTTGCTCTGAATTAGGGGTTTGTTGAACAGCGAGTGAGAGAGTGCTTGTGACGCCAAGTGCTGGTGAGAGGTTAATAGAGGCAAGGGCTACGCTGATGAGAGTTGAAGATATGAGCAATGTGATGAGGCGAGCTTTCATTGCTTTTCGACCACCTGGATATCAGCACCTAAGACTTCTTTGATTGCGGCTTCGAGTGCTTTGACATGATCACTTCGAATATTTCCATATTCGTGGGCCGATGCAAATTTGCGACTATCTGAGAAATCTAACGTCAAAGTGGAGTTATTGAATTCAGCGAGACGAGCATCAAAAAATACTAACCACGCAATATGGTTTTTTCTTTCAAGCACATAAAGAATTTCAACCCAGCTTTGACGGATTTGATTGATTTCCACAGCGGTGACGATACCTGAATCAGCTCCAATTCTTGGGTTACTGCTAGTGGCGTGGAGCGCCTATCCATTTGAAATATTCTCCCGTTATGAGAACTCTCAGGTTCTGCTTTCTATCTGCTGCTAATCCGAGGTGTTGCGCAATTCGAGCGACAATCTGCTCTACTGATTTCTCGCTAACAAATCTTGTCCGACCGATTTCTGCGTTGCTCATACCTATGGCAACGAGGCGAAGGGTTTCGATTTGAATATCAGTAAATTTATGCAAAATAGATGTGAATGCGTGGGGGTGAATCGAGCCGTGATCATTCATCCAGCTAACGAGTTTCTTTCCCTTAAGTGCTTTTAGGGACTCGGGGATTGCATCGCAAATAACATCGAGATCGCCGACAGATCTTTTCAAGACTATTTGTGTTCCAGTAGGTAAATCTTTTTCTTTAAGGCCGAGCAACCGAAGATCGGGACAAGCGGTAATAAGTACTATTCCAACTTCTGGCGATATTTTGCGCAAGCTTTTCGCTAGTGGAACACCACCTTGAGAATTAAACTGAACATCAATTACAACAACATCTGGAAGTAATTTCTTAAAAATATTTTCAGCAGTTGCATCATCATGCGCTTCACCAACAACATTCACGCCATGTAATCTCATTGACCCAGCAAGGGTGACGAGTTCAAACGCATCGTCATTAATGAGTAATACTCTTGAAGGCATAAGTCACGGTAGCGCAGTAATTGATTCTCTGCCCGCTGATTAACTGAAAATTTAAATACATTTACTGGGGAATTCCCTAGTAGAAAAGCGTTGATAACAAATACTTTTTACTTAATTAACATTTAGGAAACTAATTTAGAAATTATTTTAGGAACTTCACGCGCAATATCAAGTGCCGTGATAGGTCCACCAGCAGATGCAATCTCACCTGCGCGAGAATGAATAAATGCACCAGTTGCAGCAATAGATGCAATTAAATCTTTGTTATCTTCGATCTCACGCCAATGTGTTGCAAGTAAAGCTCCGATAATTCCAGCGAGTACATCACCGGTTCCTGCTGTTGCTAACCAGGTAGGTGATGCCGGAAGTTGAATCTGTTTTCCGCTCGAAGCGACAACACTGACGTTGCCTTTCAAAAGGACAGTAACACCTAATTCTGCACTTGCAATGGCGGCCCACTTCTTTGGATCGCCTTCTATTGCAGTTGCTGTCACACTGATATTTCGCGCTGATAAAAGAGTGGCAAGCTCGGCGTAATGAGGAGTAATGAGTGTTACCCCTTTGGAATATTGAACTAAGCGGAGTGCGCCAGCATCTAAAACTGTTGGCTTCCCTTGACCAAGTGCCCCCATGATTTCCCGTTTTCGCTTCCAAGATAATTTTTGTGAATCAATGCCCGAACCAATTAACCATGCATTAGTTTTACCGTTTGCAATAACAACTTCTGGACGTTGATGTAAGACAAGAAGTTGAGCAAAACGTGGACCGAAATATCGCACCATACCGATACCTGTGCGCATGGCACCTTCGCAATTGAGAACACTTGCCCCGGGATATTGCTTAGAGCCACTGATAATCCCTAAAACTCCACGAGAATACTTATGGTCATCGACAGATGGAACTTGTATATATCGCGCACAATCGCGCAGAGTCCATGTTTTCCAATTTTGAGTTGCCATAGCTTCATTATAGAACTCAGTACCGAGAAGTTTTTCTGAGAACTGGGTCCAATTGAGTGCTAGCGCAGTTAGTATTACCGAGTTGAAAGCGATGAGGGGGAGACTGTGGAACACGTCGTATGGACTCAGTGGGATGACTTACTTGTTCCTGCGTCAATCACAAAACTGTCTCCGAAAAATACTCCGATAGAGACGTCAGATCTTTCGACAATTACTTTCTACGTTCCTCAATATATGGGTGGGCGTCCAACGCTAGAACTGACAAGAAAGATGACCAATCTTAAAATTCTACAAATGCCCAATGCAGGCTATGACGATGCCCTTGAATTTGTTAGACCTGGAATGTCTTTGTGTAATGGTCGCGGAATCCATGATGCTTCAACTGCAGAGTTAGCGGTTGGCATGACAATTGCATCGTTGCGAGAGTTCCCTGATTTCATAACCTCGCAAAGTAAAGGCGCGTGGGCGCATCACGGTGGTCGTTCAATCAATGATCGTAAAATTGGCATTGTTGGGTACGGCGCAATTGGTCAAAGGATTGCCCGTAATCTTTCGGGCTTTGATGTAGAAATTGTTGGCTTTTCGAATTCTGGTACCAATGGTTCAATAAAGATGGTCGATTTTGATAAACATCTTCCAACGCTAGATGTGGTCATTTTGATTATGCCTTTGACCGATCAAAGTCGAGGGTTTTTCAACAAAGAGCGCTTAGCCCTTATCAAAGATGGAGCCCTCCTTGTTAATGTTGCACGAGGACCAATTGTCGATACCGATGCCCTTGTTGCTGAATTAAATTCTGGACGCATTACTGCAGCCCTTGATGTAACAGATCCAGAACCACTTCCTGCGGGTCATCCGCTGTGGAATGCGAAGGGTCTCTTTATTACTCCGCACATCGGTGGAAACTCCAGCGCCTTTGAGCCACGAGCTCGCAAACTCATAGAAAGTCAGTTACAACTTTTAGCTGCGGGCAAACCTTTGGATAATGTCATTATCTGAGGAATCAGGGCCCTAATTAAGGGATTTTTACGCTCAATAACTACAAAAAAGAAAACCATTGACACTAGGGAAAACCGTCAATAACATCACTCCAATCACGCTGAAATCCTTTCCAGATTGGGAAATATTTCTCGGGTGGGGGTGAGCGCTTTTTGGCCCAGGCAAGCAAAGCAACAACTAGCCGAGCGCTTTTTGAGATTCTTGGAGCGTATAAGCATTTTGGCGGAGCGATTGCGCTCAATCATGCTGATTTTACCCTCAGAGCTGGCGAAATCCATGCTCTCCTTGGTGAAAATGGAGCTGGTAAATCAACTCTGCTCAAAGTTTTGGCTGGGGTCCACACTCTCGATGGCGGAACTATCACGCTCGACGGAAAACCTTTCATACAGGGCTCACCTCGCATGGCAATGTCGCAAGGGGTTACCGTCATTTATCAAGAACCCTCACTTTTCCCAGATTTAACTCTTGCCGAAAATGTTTTCATTGGGCGTCAA
>CAFBPP010000016.1_pt1 | contig 18644 bp, 20 predicted proteins | sample 7269751 | NCBI WGS metagenome assembly CAFBPP01 (sample SAMEA6814148, study PRJEB35770) | freshwater metagenome | biome: Freshwater; feature: Freshwater reservoir; material: water | place: Czech Republic | collected 2017-06-27 | depth 30m m
CATAAGTGGGTTGTGAGGGACTCGAACCCCCGACCCGGTGATTAAGAGTCACCTGCTCTACCAACTGAGCTAACAACCCGAGCTCATTCAAAGGGGGAAACCTCGAATGCCTGCAAACCCTATCAGCGCAAAGGCACCTTCGGAAATCGCAGAATGTTACTTTTTTATGCTCTTATAGTGCATCTCCACCGCGTTCTCCGGTGCGAACTCGGACAACTGTGTCTACTGGAGTCACCCATACTTTGCCATCACCAATGGATCCAGTGTTTGCGGTAGTGACAATTAAATCAACAATACTTTCTGCATCAGAATCATTTGCAAGAACTTCAATGCGCACTTTTGGAATGAAATCTACTGTGTATTCAGCACCTCGGTAGATCTCTGTGTGTCCTTTTTGCCGACCAAATCCTCGCGTTTCAGAAACTGTCATACCAGCAATGCCTGCAGCTTGAAGTGCAACCTTTATATCGTCAACTTTTGCAGGTTTAACGATTGCGGTAATGAGTTTCATGCATTTCTCGATTCTGTTGTCATCAATATTAGTAGCGGTTGGAGTTTCCAGTTATGTCATAAGCAGACTCAGCGTGGAATTTCGTATCTAGACCATTGAGTTCATCCTCGCGGAATACTCGGAAGCCAATTGTTTTTGAAATTGCCTGTGCAATGAGCCATGTGGCGCAGAAGGAAAAGAGCGCCACTACAACGATTGCAATCAATTGTTTGCCAAGGAGTGAGGCTCCACCATGCATCAAGAGTCCAAGACCACCTGCATCATTTGCAGTCTTTGTGGCAAGAAATCCGACGCCAAGCATTCCCAAGATTCCGCCAACTCCGTGTAATCCGACAATGTCTAATGAATCGTCATATCCCCATTTGTATTTCCTTGATACTGCGTAGGCCCCGAGTGCTCCTGCGATGAGCCCAATGACAAGGGCACCCAGAGGGTTAACAAAACCGCAAGCAGGTGTGATGGCAACTGCGCCTGCAATTGCACCGGATGCAACACCGAGAGTTGTTGATTTACCGTCGCGACGTTTTTCAAAAATAATCCATGTCATTGATGCAGCAGCTGTTGCTATTTGAGTATTGATCATGGCTGTTGCGGCAAGTGAGCCAGCAGAGAGTGCGCTACCTGCGTTGAATCCAAACCATCCAAACCAGAGCATTCCAGCTCCAAGTAGGACTAATGGCATGTTATGTGGTCGCATTGGGTCGCGACGAAAGCCATCGCGCTTTCCTAATACGAGAGCTAGCGCAAGGGCTGCAGCTCCTGAATTTATTTCAACAACAGTTCCACCTGCAAAATCTAAAGCGCCTAACTTGTCGATGATCCATCCGCCAGTTCCACCTTGTCCTGCAAATGCCCAGTGAGCGACAGGAAGATAAACAAGTGTGATCCAGATGCCAACGAAGAGAACCCAGGAGGCGTACTTTGCGCGATCTGCAATTGTGCCTGAAAGAATTGCAACGGTAATGATCGCGAAGGTGAGTTGAAACATGGAAAAGGCGAGTGTAGGGATTTGGTGTCCTTGTGGCCCAACAACTTTGTTGAGCGTTCCTGCTAAACCAAGATGTTCAAAGCCACCGATCAGACCGTTATGTGATTTTCCAAAGGCAAGGGAATATCCATAGAGAACCCAGATAATTGTTGTTACACCAATTGCAGCAAATGACATCATCATCATATTCAGTGCGCTTTTTACCCGAACCATGCCACCGTAAAACACTGCAAGACCTGGAGTCATAAAAAGAACGAGTGCACCACTTGCTAGCACCCAGGCTGTGTCTCCGCTGTTAATCACTTGGCTCTCCCTAAGTTATGAAAATAGGTTGGTGAATTATCTATGTTTTGGGCCTGTGTAGCGAGCATATGAGGCGTGGATTTCGGCTTGAGCTTCCACGCGCCCAACCCATGTTGCACCTTCAACACTTTTTCCTGGCTCAAGGTCTTTATAGACTTCAAAAAAATGTTTAATTTCAAGGCGATCAAATTCTGGGACATCAGTAATTTCGCGAAGGTGTTCTTTGCGGACATCACCTGCTGGTACACAGAGCAACTTGTCGTCGCCACCTGCTTCATCTGTCATGCGAAACATGCCGATTACGCGACACTTCACAACGCATCCAGGAAATGTTGGCTCATCAAGCATGACTAGCGCATCCAGTGGATCGCCATCTTGTCCCAACGTGTCATCAACAAATCCGTAATCCCATGGATAACGAGTAGAGGTAAAGAGCATGCGATCGAGGCGAATCTTTCCGGTCTCGTGATCTACTTCGTATTTATTGCGACTGCCTGCCGGAATTTCAACGATGACATCAAATGTCATTTCCATTCTCGAAACTCCTTTAAGAAAGAGATAGGTAATTGAGGAAAATAGTGGGGTGAGCGACGGGGCTCGAACCCGCGACATCTCGGACCACAACCGAGTGCTCTACCAGCTGAGCTACGCCCACCATGTGATGCAAAGTCTACCTTCTACTTCTGCCCGCTCGCCTCCGCACCATCCGAAGGGATAAATACGCTCTGGCGGTAGTACGCCAACTCTGTAATTGAATCTTGGATATCGCCAAGGGCGCGGTGGTTGCCAGTTTTTGCGGGAGCGTTGAAATATGCCTTGGGATACCAACGGCGGGCTAATTCTTTTATCGATGAGACATCAATGGTGCGGTAATGCAGGTATTCATTGAGTCGTGGCATATCGCGCGCGATGAAGGATCGGTCAACGCTGACGGAGTTTCCGGCCAGTGGAGATTTACCCGCCGTAGTGGATGACTTTTCTAGATAAGAAATGATGAGGCCTTCTGCTTCAGAGACAGTGATGCCGTGGGGAATTTCGGTGATGAGTCCAGAACTTGTGTGCATGGATTGCACGTACTCATTCATTTGGGCTAGTTGATCCGGGGTGGCCTTGATGACAACGTCGACACCTTCGCCGATGACGTTCAACTCTGAATCGGTGACCAAGACTGCAATCTCAACGAGGACATCTTTTTCCAGGGAGAGCCCCGTCATCTCACAATCAATCCAGATGAGGTGGGGTGCGTCATTTGCCATGGAGGCAACCTTAGGTCTCTGGGGCCTTCTTCTCAAAAGGTCGAAATCTATGAGGGCGAAGGCAGTGATTTCACCTCTCGTTCACCTTCCCGTAACCAAAGTTCCACGCAAATTCTGCGCAGTAAGACCACTATTCCACTGTGTCCCAGACTTTCGTTGAGCCAACTTCGCCCGCTCCGGCAGTTGCCGTACCCAGAGATTTAACAACCAAACCAAGATTTTCTGATCGCGTGTTCCGCGGAGTTGTTACAACCGGTGGCTTATCTTCACTAGCAATCTTAGGGTTAATCACAATCTTTTTAGGTTACCGAGGTTTTGAAGTATTGCGACAAGAAGGTTTCAATTTTATAACTTCTTCAACGTGGGCAATCACTACCGATGATGCAGGCAATGTCGTCGAAAGTCATTTTGGACTTGCGGCGATGCTTGTTGGAACAATTTTATGTTCAATCATTGCGGTGGTAATTGCAGTTCCAATTTCAGTTTTCACCGCTTTATTTCTCAATTTTTACGCACCGGTTTGGCTGAAAAAAATTCTAGTTTCAGTAATAGACATGATGGCAGCTTTTCCTTCAATTCTTTTTGGAATTTGGGGATTTCTCGTTCTCATGCCGAGTGCTGAATATTGGGGTAAGTTGCTGAATCACTACTTAGGATTCATTCCTATTTTTCACGTGCCAGCATCTTATTTTACGCGCTCGCCTTTTATTGCTGGAATTGTTCTTGCAATTATGATTATTCCCATTATTACTTCAGTATCTCGCGAAGTGTTTTCACAAACTCCACTCGATCGCATCCAAGCTGCATACGCACTTGGTGCCACTCGCTGGGGAATGATTCAAGCAGTTGTCATCCCATATGGCCGCGGTGGCGTGGTTGGCGGCGCAATGTTGGGGCTAGGCCGAGCAATGGGTGAGACCGTTGCTGTCTACACGGTTTTAAACATTGTCTACCAAGTAAATTGGCATGTTCTTTTTGGTGCCGGTGGAAACATTGCATCACTGATCATTTTGAAATTTGGTGATGCAAGTCCGTATGAAATTAAGGCACTCATGGCTGCTGGACTCATTCTTTTCCTCTTAACACTGATGGTAAACGCGGGTGCAGATTTAATTGTCAAACGATTTGGCGGAAATAAGCGATGACTACTTCAGTCATTCCAGCACCAACAAGGCCCTGGGTCGCTTCAACTAAAGACCGCCTATTTGATATAGGAATCTTCGCCCTTGCTTTAGTTGTTGATTTACTACTAGTTGCAGTCACGCCAATGAAAGGCAAACTTGCTTACGTTTTTGTCTTCGCGATTGCATATGTCACTCTTTCGGCTTTGCGACAATTTATTGTGCGCGGCAGTGCATCTGCTAAGGATGCTTTTGTCAGCTCACTTGTTGCATTTGGTGCATTTGTAACTTTACTTCCGATACTCAGTATTTTTGTAACGGTAATTGAAAAAGGCTCCAAAGGGATACATTTGGGTCTCTTCACTCACGATATGTCTATGGCGACGCCAACTGATCCGTTATCAAACGGTGGTTTACTCCACGCCATTACCGGCACACTGACTTTGGTAGCGCTTGCTTTAATCATGAGCGTTCCTATTGGAATTTTGACTGCTCTTTATTTAACGGAAATTCAGGGGCGCTTTACTAGGCCAATCAGATTCTTAGTCCAAGCAATGAGCGGAGTTCCATCGATTGTTGCCGGCCTATTTATTCTCTCTGCAGTTCTTTACCCTATCGCAAAAAACTATTCAGGTTTTATGGGTTCGCTGGCTTTAACTATTTTGATGATTCCAACAATTGCAAGAACGTCTGAAGAAGTACTTCGCTTAATTCCTAATGACCTTCGCGAAGCTGGTACAGCACTCGGTGGCACACAATGGCGCACAGTTGCCATGATTGTTTTGCCGGCTGCAAGGAGTGGCCTAGTAACTGCAATGATTCTTGGAGTTGCGCGCATTGCCGGTGAAACCGCCCCAATCCTTTTACTCACTGGTGGTGGAGATAAAGTGAACGGCAACGCATTTAATGGACCTATCGGATCGTTGCCTTATTACATATGGAAATCATTTAATGCAGGGTCACCGGAATCAATCACAAGGGCATGGGCGGGTCTGCTTGTTCTTCTCATTCTGGTTTTAGTGTTTTTCACAATCGCACGATTCTTAGGCAGCAGAAAGGTCGCAAAATGACCGATTCAACGGAAAGCGAGAACGAAAAAATGGATACAACCATTAAGCCTTCTTCATTAGGGGACGTTGCAAGTTCTGTAACGAGGAGAGCGCCAGGCACGATGGCGATGGGACGCGGACTTGAAGCGCGCGGTATTCATGCATGGTTTGGAAAGAATCATGTTCTCTCTGACATCACATTAGATTTTGCTGCAGGCACCGTTACGGCGCTCATTGGGCCATCCGGTTGCGGTAAATCAACGTTTATCAGAACCATGAACCGTATGCATGAATTTATTCCAGGTACAGCGATGGCTGGTGAAGTATTGCTCGATGGGCGAGATGTGTATGCCCAGGGTGTCGATGTAACAAAAATCCGTTTGCAAATCGGTATGGTCTTTCAAAAGCCAAATCCGTTTCCATCTATGACTATTGGGCAGAACGTCCTATCTGGCCTGAAGTTGGCCCAACTAAAAGTTGCAAATAAAGATGACCTCATGGAGGAATGCCTAGAAAGAGCTGGGCTCTGGAATGAAGTTAAGGATCGCCTAAACGCCCACGGTGGGTCATTATCTGGAGGGCAACAACAGCGCTTATGTATCGCGCGAGCACTCGCCGTAAGGCCACAAGTGTTGTTAATGGACGAACCATGCTCAGCTCTTGATCCAGGTTCTACATTGCGTATCGAAGAGACAATTCGCCATCTATCAGATTCCATGACAATTATTATTGTTACTCACAATATGCAACAAGCAGCACGAGTCTCTGATTACACCGCATTTTTCCTCTCGGATAATGGTCCAGGTCAAATGATTGAATGTGCTCCGACAAGTGAGATTTTCTCTCGGCCAAGAGACAAGCGAACAGAGAACTACGTCACCGGCCGATTCGGATAATCAGCACCAACTGTTCACTTAACTGTTGGCTGTTGTTTAGTTTCTACTAGGTAGTGGTTCACTCTCAATCCATAGGTTTGGCGTGTAAGAGCAATTCAAACCTATGAGGGGAAGTACATGAGAATTTCACGAATCGCGAAAGTTGCCACAATGGCGCTCGCGTTAGCAATAGTTGCATCAACTCCTGCATTCGCAACAGATCTATTGGGTTCTGGAGCATCTTTTCCAGCAAACTTAATCGAAGCTTGCAAGGCCGGCTACGCAACATCTGGCTCAAACAATACTTATACATATGCATCTTCAAGTTCAGGAACAGGTCAAGCAAACTCGGATAAATCAACCGGTGACTTCTGGATGACGGATTCCCCTTACACAGCAGCCACACGCCGCACCACACTTGTTCACATCCCATTAGTAGCAGCACCAATTGCAATCTTGCACAATCTCCCAGGCAGCAAGACATTGCAGCTTTCTGCAAGCACAATCGCCGGTATTTTCGGTGGAACAATCACTATGTGGAATGACCCAGCAATTGTTGCTGATAATAACAAAATAACTAAGACTGTTTACTACAAGAAAGACAAAGCTGGAAATCCTGTTAAAGTAAAAGGTGAGCTAGTTGTATTGAAAACTGTTGAAGTAGCTCCTCACTACACGCTACCAAACAAGAAAATTACAGTTGTTTATCGCAATGACTCTTCAGGAACGGTGGATAATTTCACCAAGTATCTTAACAAGAGCGCGCCAACTGTTTGGACAAAGGCAAACAACAAAGTCTTTACAACTTCATTCCCAGGCAATATCAATGATCCAGCCAACATCGGTCGCATCGTTGGTCAAGGTTCATCTACAGGAGTTGCTCAGTTGGCTGGTAAGACCCCTTACTCAGTTACCTTTGCTGAAGTTAGCTACGCGACTGCAAACAAGTTGAAAATTGCTAACGTCATCAATCCTGCAGGAAGCTCTGTTGCACCTGACTCAGTTGGTGTTGGAGCATTCCTTGCAAGTGCAACTCAGGATGTAAACGGGTTCCTTACCTATGATTATGCAACCAAAGAAGCTGGTGCATACCCACTAGGAATTGTTTCTTACATGCTTGCAGATACTGCTTATCCAGATAAGGCAAGAGCAGCAGCTGTAAAAGATGTAGCAACATACTTGCTCAGCTCAAAATGTTCTGGTGACAAAGGAGCTGCACTTGGCTTCAGTGTTATCGACGGAGCACTTAAGGCTAAGTCTGTGGCGCTCATCGCAAAGATTGGCTAAGTTAATAAAGTTCTGAAAGGCCTCTCCAAGGCTAGAGAAGCGGTCGGCGAATGCCGGCCGCTTCTTTTTGTATTTATTTACTCAAGATCCAAAAGATTAGGTAAATGAAAACTATGTGCGCCTGGCAGGAATCGAACCTGCGACAACCGGCTTAGAAGGCAGGTGCTCTATCCAACTGAGCTACAGGCGCTGGATTGGCTTTGTCGATGCGTAGTCTACCCATCCGAGACGATAAGGTTTCCTCTTATGGCTGAGTTTATTTACACAATGAAGAAGACGCGCAAGGCGCATGGCGAGAAAGTAATTCTCGATGATGTGACTCTCGCGTTTTATCCAGGCGCAAAAATTGGCGTGGTCGGCCCAAACGGCGCTGGTAAATCTACTGTCTTGCAGATTATGGCTGGATTACAGCAGCCGTCAAATGGAGAAGCGTTTCTTTCACCCGGTTATACAGTTGGAATTTTGTTGCAGGAACCACCTTTGAATGAAGCCAAGAATGTTTTAGAAAACGTACAAGAGGGCGTTGCAGAAACGATGGCATTAATGGCGCGCTTTAATGCTGTGAGCGAGGAAATGTCTAGCCCTGATGCTGACTATGACAAGTTGCTTGCAGAGATGGGTAACTTGCAAGAGCAACTCGATCATAGAAATGCGTGGGATTTAGATTCACAGCTTGAGCAAGCAATGGACGCACTTCGTTGCCCGCCACCAGATGCAGATGTGACAGTACTTTCAGGAGGAGAGCGCAGACGCGTTGCCCTTTGTAAATTACTTTTGCAACAACCAGATTTGCTTTTGCTCGATGAACCTACAAACCATTTAGATGCAGAGTCCGTCCAATGGCTGGAACAACATTTAAGTAAGTACCCAGGCACAGTTGTAGCAATCACTCACGATAGGTACTTCTTGGATAACGTTGCAGACTGGATTCTCGAACTCGATCGCGGGCGTGCGTATCCTTACGAAGGAAATTATTCGACATATCTAGAGACAAAGTCGACCCGTTTAAAAATTGAAGGCCAAAAGGATGCAAAGCGTGTCAAGCGCCTTACTGAAGAACTCGAGTGGGTTCGTCAGAATTCTAAAGGCCGTCAAGTGAAATCAAAGGCACGCCTTGCTCGCTATGAAGAAATGGCGGCAGAAGCCGACAAGATGCGTAAGTTGGATTTTGAAGAAATTCAAATTCCACCGGGACCTCGTCTTGGAAATATTGTTGTTGAAGTTGAAAACTTATCAAAAGCTTTCGGTGATCGAGTATTGGTAGATGATTTGTCATTTACTCTCCCACGTAACGGCATTGTTGGTGTTATCGGGCCAAACGGTGCGGGTAAGACGACTTTGTTTAAAATGATTATGGGCGTTGAGCAACCTGATTCCGGTTCTATCAAAGTCGGCGAGACAGTAAAGATTGCCTACGTTGATCAGTCACGTGCTGGCATTGATCCCAAGAAAACACTATGGGAAGTTGTTTCCGATGGATTAGATTTTATGAAAGTGGGACAAGTAGAAATGCCAAGCCGTGCATATGTTTCTGCTTTTGGTTTTAAAGGTCCTGATCAGCAGAAAATGGCTGGCGTTCTTTCAGGTGGAGAGCGAAATCGTTTAAACCTCGCCTTAACTCTCAAAATGGGTGGAAACTTATTACTCCTTGATGAGCCAACGAACGATTTAGATGTTGAAACATTGGGCTCGCTCGAGAACGCACTCCTTGAGTTTCCAGGTTGCGCGGTAGTTATTTCCCACGATCGTTGGTTCCTCGATCGTGTAGCAACACATATTTTGGCGTACGAGGGGGAATCAAAGTGGTTCTGGTTTGAAGGTAACTACGAATCTTATGAAAAGAATAAGATTGAAAGACTGGGAGTGGATGCTGCAAGGCCTCACCGAGTTACATATAGAAAGTTGACCCGCTAATGAGACATCACAATTCGGTTCACGTTCGCTGGGCAGACCTTGATGCATTTGGGCATGTAAATAACGCCGCATACTTAACTTTCGCTCAAGAGGCACGCGCTGATATGACGTGGTATTCACGCCAGACACGTGGGTTAACGCCGCTCTTTAAAGATATGGTTGTTGCGCGTGCTGAATTAGATTTTGTAGAAGCGGTTTACGAAGGTGGCATCGAGTTAGATGTATCAATTTGGGTCATGCGTATTGGTAATGCATCCTTTGAATTGGGTTACGAGATGTCCCGCAATGGAGTGCTTCATGCCCGGGTTAAGACGGTGCAAGTGGCTGTCTCCATGGAAACTTTTAAATCCCGTCCATTAACGCCTATTGAGCGCGAGTTCTTAAGCGAGTATTTTGAAGAAACTCCTGCAAATACATAATGAATCAAAAACCGCCAAGCCTTGAAAGAAGAATTCATCCGGGCTGGATTGCGGCTTCGGTTACCTTCTTAACACTTGTTGCAACGGCAGGTTTTCGTGCAGCTCCCTCCGTATTAATTGTTCCCTTAGAAGAAGCATTTGGCTGGGGTAGGGATCAAATCTCACTTGCAGTGTCAGTCAATGTTTTGCTCTTCGGATTAACCGCCCCATTTGCAGCAGCTTTAATGGAAAAATTTGGAATCCGTAAAGTCGTCATGACTGCGCTAGCAGTTGTTGGTCTGGGAGCGGCTTCAACAGTATTTATGTCATCACCTTGGCATTTAGTTCTGCTGTGGGGAGTAGTTGTTGGTATCGGTACAGGGTCGATGGCACTTGTCTTCGCAGCTACAATTGCTAATCGTTGGTTTGTTGAAAAACGTGGAATTGTTATCGGTCTTCTTACAGCCGCAACTGCAACAGGGCAGCTAATTTTTCTACCTGGCTTATCGATGTTGGCAATGGATCACGGCTGGAAAAGCGTCTCGCTTACTGTTGCTGCTGGTGCTTTTGTTATGGTGCCGATCATTTGGCTCTTCCTAAAAGAAAAGCCATCAGATCTTGGCTTGCTACCTTATGGAGCGCCAGCAAATTGGCAACCACCAGCAAAGAGTGGAATGACCGCCGGCAAGTTAGCTATTACAACTCTTAAAGAAGCTAGCAAAGTAAAGGATTTTTGGTATTTAACGGGTTCATTCTTTGTTTGCGGATTGTCGACGAGCGGTCTTATTGGTACTCACTTTATTCCGGCAGCACACGACCACGGCATGATGGAAGTGGCAGCATCTAGTTTGTTAGCTCTTGTCGGTGTTTTTGATGTGGTCGGAACAATTTTTTCAGGTTGGCTTACAGATAGATATGACCCAAGAAAATTGCTTTTCTTTTATTATTTCTTTCGGGGAGTTTCACTATTCCTCTTGCCTTCGATTCTCTTTGCTTCGGTACATCCATCAACGTTGGTATTCGTAATTTTCTACGGACTTGACTGGGTTGCAACGGTTCCGCCAACAATCATGCTGTGCAGAACCGTACTTGGAGCAGATAGGGCCACCGTTGTTTATGGTTGGGTTTTTGCAGCGCATCAAGTTGGAGGATCTATCGCAGCTATTGGAGCAGCAGTAGCCAGAGTTAAATTAGGAAATTATGCGGCAGCTTTCTACGTCAGTGGCCTAATGTGCATTATTACTTCTTATTTTGTACTTCGCATTGCGCGGGGAATAAAGACCGCAGATTTGAAACGATGAAGAATGGCTGAAATCGAGACGTTCTACGAACGCGTTGGCGGATCTCCATTCTTTGCAGATTTAGTTTCGCAGTTTTATGCCCGGGTGAGCATTGATCTAATTTTGGCTCCGATGTATCCAGATAAAGATTTCAAACAGGCGGCGCAAAGATTACAAATGTTTCTTGAGCAATATTGGGGTGGACCCGGTACGTATTCCGAAACTCGGGGTCATCCACGTCTGCGTATGCGCCATGGCAGTTTTCATATTGATTCATCTGCGCGCGATGCATGGTTGTCATGCATGCGAGGCGCTGTTGATGGCGTAGATATCTCACAAGAGCTTAAAGACGAATTGTGGAAGTACCTGTATTCAGCAGCGATTCACTTAGTGAATCAGCCTGATTGAGAGTGATTACCAACTTTTAATATCTCACCATTTCGCAGATACCAAAGTGTGCCTGCTGAGTCACGAATGGTTGTAATTCTTAGCCCAACTTTTTCCACAGTTCCGGATATATCAAGAACTTCTACTTTATCTCCGACGCCATATTGATCTTCTACCAGCATAAATAAGCCAGATAAAACATCGCGGACAATAGTTTGTGCTCCAAGACCCAGTGCAACACCAATTACTCCAGCGGACGCGATAAGTGGGCCAAGATTTAATCCAAACTCTCCAAGAATCATTCCTAAAGTAATGACCCAAATGACGGCGTTGAGAGTGCTTGTTAAAACTGTTCCAGTTGTTTTTGCACGCTCTTTTTGACGCGCAGCCATGTTGCCCGGTCCTGGAATGAGGTCTGCGCTGGCTAAACGATTCATAGTTTTCGAAATTGCTCGAGAGCCAAGTCGCTGCGCAATTGAGGCAATGATAAGTATCGTGATGATGTGAAGAGGTGGACCGCTAAACCAGTCCCAAATTTTGGTGCTTCGCTCCGAAAGGCTAGATGTCTGGAGCAAGGCCAAAGAGTGAATTCGTGCGTACATAATGAGCCGACTCTAACTTAATCACCTGTAAATCCGCCCACGCGGGCCCAATTTCGGGCAAGATGTGCCAATCGGTGCGAGCCACGCACCTGATCGGAGCAGGTATGTCAGGCACTCTTGTCCTTAACGCGACGTATGAGCCGTTGGGTGTTGTTTCAGAGCGCCGCGCACTAATTCTTGTTCTTAATTCTCGGGCAACAATGATTGAAGATTCTGGCGTTGTTTTACATTTTACAGGCGGAGAAATTTCACTTCCTTCAGTAATAAAACTCAATCGATATGTTCGAGTTCCATATCGTCACGCTGTTCCACTTTCCCGCAGAGCACTTTTTGCTCGCGATGGCGGACGATGCGTGTATTGCGCAGCACCTGCAACATCTATTGATCACGTAGTTCCTCGCAGTCGAGGCGGCGGGCATACATGGGAGAACGTTGTTTCTGCCTGTCATAAGTGCAATCACTTGAAAGCTGACAAACCTCTTAAAGATTTAGGGTGGAGATTGCGTTCGATTCCGCGCGAACCTGTTGGTGCCGCGTGGAGAGTTCTTGGAACCGGTCGTGCAGACGTACGATGGGTGCCTTACTTAGAGCCCTTTGGAGTCAGTTCAGCAACTGCTTAACGTGCATCGCACGCTTGCGCATTGAGTGCGCGAGCCATTGCATCTCTGTTCTCGGCCATCACTCGGCGCAAACCTGAAGGAGCATCTGCACCTTCTCCGGTCAACCACTTTTGCGTTAACTCAAGAGTCTCCTGCGTAGCGATGTAACTTGGATAAAGTCCAGCAGCAACATTTTTTGCGATTTCATGTGAGTGCGAATCCCAAAATTCACGGACTACTGCGAAATACCGAGCGACAAATGGCGTTAGTAAATCTCTTTGTAGTGGACGCTGCATTCCTTGAATCGTGGAAAGTTGAATGTGGTTACTGAGGTCTTCGTTGATAACAGAGTCAAATGCCTTTGACTTTACCTGCGCATCAGGCAAAGCGGCTCTAGCAAATGCTGCATATCTCTGACCATTAGCGGTGTTATCAATGACAAGTTCTGCATCAATATCAGAGTTGGTCGCTAAACCGCGTTCAACAAGAGTATTAAGAATGTGCCATCGCAAATCTGCATCGATTGTCAGACCTTTAACATTGCCACTGAGAGCGCCACGAACGTGATCGGTCTGTTCCTTCGTTACTGCACGACTTGCAAATGCCCTGGCATATTGCAACTGCAGATCACTACCTGGTTCTGAAGAATTAAAGAGCGCTTCAACGCCATCTGCAACAAATTTGCGCAACGGCGTGCGATTAGCTTCAGTTGCGAAAAGCTCTACAGCTGTTTCTAATTGCATCAGCGTCATCGAAACAATTGCTACATCTGATTCTCCTGCTAAAGCTTTAATGACCATCGGTACGTAATCACGGGCTGGTAGCTCGCCATCTCGCAACATATCCCACGTCGCAGACCAGCAAAGGGCTCTGCTGAGTGGATCTTGAATATCTCCGAGATGGTTTTTAAGAGTTGCAATAGAACGTTCATCAAAGCGAATTTTTCCGTAAGAAAGATCATGATCATTGAGAAGCACGAGATCTGCAATCTTCTCTCCGACCAAACCACTAATTGCGGTGCGTGCGCCGGCAACATCTGCTTCGACGCTCTTGCGACGTACTAGTGCGCCATCTTTGAGGTCATAAAGTCCCACTGCCATACGGTGAGGTCGAAGTTCCTTTGAACCTGCAGGCATGAGTGGAGCTTCTTGAAGAACTGAAATTGATGAATACGTATCACCTGAAGTTTCAATGTCTGCACGAAGCGTATTTACACCTGCTGTTTGCAACCATGTCGAAACCCAAGGTTTTAGGTCGCGACCACTTGTTGCTTCTAATTCAACAAGGAGGTCATTGAGTGTTGTATTTCCCCAGGCATGCTTGGCAAAGTATTGACGCAAGCCCTTAATGAATTGCTCTTTACCAACGTGGGAGACAAGTTGCTGCAAGACGGATGCACCCTTGGCGTAAGTAATGCCGTCGAAGTTATTTTTAACTGCTTCAAGGTCGTGCATATCGACAACGATTGGGTGAGTGGAAGAGAGTTGATCTTGGCGATAAGCCCAGTTCTTACGCTCTGCGTTAAAGACGGTCCATGAATTTGTAAACCGCGTTGCTTGAGCAAGCGTGAAGTAAGAAGCCCACTCTGCAAAAGATTCATTGAGCCATAGGTCATCCCACCATGACATTGTTACCAGGTCACCAAACCACATGTGTGCCATTTCGTGAAGAATCACATTGGCACGCCAGTTGTAATTCTTATCCGTGACCTTGCTTCTAAACACGAAGTAATCTTCAGCAAAAGTCACGCATCCTGCGTTTTCCATGGCACCGGCATTGAATTCAGCAACTGCTAGCTGATCGTACTTATCAAAGGGATAAGCCAATCCAAACTCTTTTTCGTAGAAAGCAAAACCTTGCTTTGTGATTTTAAATATCTCATCTGCATCGAGGCTGGGTGCTAGCGATTTGCGGCAATACAGTGAAAGAGGAACTTTCTTTTCTCCAACGTATGTGTCATCGACTCGGTGATAAGGACCAGCCACTAACGCTGTTAGATAAGTTGGCAGTAGTGGTGTTGTTGTGAAAACCCATTGCTTGGTAATGCCCGTTTCCGTGACTGACGCAATTGGATTATTTGAAATTACTTGCCAATGAGCTGGAGCCTTTGCAGATATAGCAAAAGTAGCCTTGAGGTCTGGCTGGTCAAAGCAAGCAAAGGTTTTACGCGCATCTGCAACTTCGTGTTGTGAGTAAAGATAAACTTCACTGTCTGCCGGATCTACGAATCTGTGTAGACCTTCACCGGACTTTGAGTACATTGCTTCAACTACAACCTTGAGTTCGTTCTTGGCTTCGATAGCTGGCAAGAAAACACTTTCGCCATCGTAGGAAGTAGTGTCGAGTGCTTTGCCATTGAAAGTTGCCTCAATAATCCTTTTGCCGACAACATCAATGAATGTTGAAACGCCTGGTGTTATTGCTTCGAAAAGGATTTTTGTGGAAGAAGTAAATGTTTCAGTCCCACTGGTGAGGTCTAAGTCAATCTCATAGCTACTGACTTTGATCTGGCGCGAACGCTCATTTGCCTCTGACCGAGTGAGATTTACTCCTGGCACTTTTTACCCCTTTTGGTGGATTGTTGATGTTCTATCCAATCATGAAATGCTGTCTACGTGGAAAGCCCAACTATCAAGAGCTTCAAATTGCGTGGAACTCGGATTACCGATGCCCAAATTGACGCGCGCCAAAGGTTGTGGAGCCAATTCGGAGTTACTTATAACTCTCAACTAATCGACCTCAAGAGCGCCTTTCCTAATGTGGAAAAAGTTGTGATGGAAATTGGCTTTGGAATGGGTGAAGCCACAGTTGAGATCGCTCGCAATTTCCCCACGACTGGGTTCTTGGCAAATGATGTTCATCAGCCAGGCATAGGAAAATTACTTTCGTTGATCGAGGAAAATTCACTGGGCAATGTACGGGTTATGGATGAAGATGCACACTTAATTTTGTCCACGATGATTGGGGATCACTCTCTAGATGGCATCAATCTTTTCTTTCCTGATCCGTGGCCCAAGACAAGACACCATAAACGCAGAATCATTAATCAGGAATTTATCGCCCTTGCAGCTTCGAAGTTAAAGTCAGGTGCCATATTCAATATTGCTACTGACTGGGAACCGTATGCACACTGGATGGTTGAGGCATTTGCAACTTCACCAGAATTTCATGGAGGAATTGTTCCTCGGCCACAATGGCGACCGCTTACAAGATTTGAAGGCCAAGGTTTACGCAAAAATCACAAAGTAAATGACTTGAGTTACTTGAGGAAATAGTTTTACTTTCCACCTTCGAAAGCACTGATTTTATTGATACGACGAATATGTCGCTCATCTTGTGAAAATGGCGTAGTGATAAACGCATCAAGAATTTGAATACAGACTTCTTGAGTGTGCATGCGCCCACCAAGCGCAATCACGTTTGCATTGTTATGTTCTTTAGCTAATTTCGCAGTTTCAACAGACCAGCAGAGAGCAGCCCGAATTCCTTTTACTTTATTGGCTGCCATTTGTTCGCCGTTTCCGGAACCACCTAGAACAATTCCGAGCGAAGAACTATCTTTTGCAGTCGCTTGCGCTGCAGGTATACAAAAATCTGGGTAATCATCTAGGGCGTCATATTCGTGCGGTCCATGGTCTGTTACTTCATGTCCTTGGGATTTTAAGTGTGCGACAAGTGTTGCTTTGAGTTCTAGGCCGGCATGGTCACTTCCAATATGAATGCGCATACCTAAAGTCTCTCACGCGTTGATTGTTTAACAACGCAAAAACCCGCCACCATAACGGTGACGGGCCCTTGAGGTTTTGTATTAAGTAGTTGGAATGGCCGGCGCTAGGCCACCTGCCATTGGACCATGATCTGAATCCATGTCACCCATTCGGCCACCCATGTGTCCACCCATTCGGCCACCCATGTGTCCACCCATTCGGCCACCCATGAGGGGACCTTTGTGATTGACCGCAGCAGTGACTGTGTCAGTGAGTTTGGATTTAGCAGTTGTTGCTTGAGCCGCAGTAAGTTTTCCAGCTGCAACAGCTGCATCAATTCGTGTTGTTTCATCTGCAACGAGTGCTGTGATCAGCGCAGCAGTTTTTGCACCAGCAATTGTTGCCAACGAATCTCCCGCACGTAGACGAGTTTCTAGTGTTGCTACATCTATACCAATCGTTGTAGCAATCAAAGTTTGACGTGCAGATTGCTTGGCATTCATTGGAGGCTTCGCTGCGTTATGTGCAGCAGTGACTGCCGCAGTAATTGCATCTGCTTGCGCTTGTGTGATCGTCCCTTTGGTGACAAGTCCTGCAAGGATTCCTGTTATTACTTTCTCAGGTCCTGCTATTCCACGTCCCGGCATATTGGGTCCTGCCGCTTTTGTTGAGATTCGCGTTACAGCAACTTTAGATTTTGAGTTTGCTGCAGTTGCAATTCCAACGCTACCAAGGGAAAGAGCAACGGTGGTTATAGCAACCGTAATGATTTTCGTATTCGAAGCCATTGTGATGCCTACCTTTCATCTCCGAGGAGATTTTATCAATCAGCAATTGCTGTTGACTAGTTGTAGAGAACTCCTCAATGCTCAGGAATTTACCCATTGAACCTTAAAAATGGGTCAGAGTTTTGAACCTGGGAGTAAAGGTGAGCGCATTTACAGGGTAAACCTCGGGGAGTGAGCCCCCAAAATCTGGGGTTTCCTTATTGAACCCTGAGTTTCGCCCTACGACACTGATTTTGCGGAGACTAAGCCACTTGGAGTCTTCATGAAAAGTTGGAAAATTCAATCAAAAATCTTTATCGCAATTCTCGCAATTGTTTCTAATATTGCCTTTGCACATCCTTCATATTCCGCAAATAAAAGTGTCAAGCCACAAGCTGCTGGGCGCACAGCCACATCATTGAGTAACACCATTTTGAACGGTGTTCTTGCACCTAAATCAACACAAGGAATAGATGGTGATTTCTTTATAGATACAAAAGCCCTCAATATTTATGGACCAAAGACAAATGGACGTTGGCCCACTGCAATTAGTTTACGTGGCACACAAGGTGTTGCTGGAACGACCGGTACTAGCGGATCCAATGGAACAGATGGTCGTAACGCGCAATCAGCTTCAGCCGTTGTTGGCGCACAAGGCGCACAAGGCGCAACGGGCGCTGCCGGAATTAAAGGTGAAGCGGGTGTTGCAGGAGCAAGTGGAGGTGCAGGTATTGCAGGCACAGCTGGTGTTGCTGGTGCGCAAGGAGTAGCTGGTGTAGCTGGAGCTGCAGGTGTTGCAGGTTCACAAGGAGTTGCGGGAGCAACTGGAAATACTGGAGCACAAGGAAATATTGGTAATACTGGAAACACTGGCGCACAAGGTTTAAAGGGCGAAACAGGAACAGCAGGTGTTACAGGTAGTAAAGGCGAAACAGGAACTGTCGGAGCTGCTGGTCCTTCGAGTGCGCTTTTCGGTGTGATCACATTCGCTGAACATATAAGTGGCGGAGGATTTCCCTCCCAAAGTTCAAACGTATTTGGTTTATTTGAAGCAGAAAAGGATTACGCAGTTCGATTTCATATTTTCGTTGTTGACCCAACCCAGTTAATGGACTTCTCGCTTTCAGTTGAATTCACCGCAACTGGCGCAACGCCAACAATGAAAAAGATGTATTCAATATCCAAGGCGCTAGTTTGGAACGGAGCGGATGAGTTACAAGGAGTTAGTATTATTGGCGAAGTTTCAATTGAAGGGTCAACTGCGCACTCCGGATATAACTTAATCGCCACCGTAACAACCGGGACAAGCGTCGGGACGCATCCACTCACATTGACTGGCAATTTTCAGAAAGTAGAAATTGGAACCGTCACGCAAACTTCGTAAAACTATGGAGCGGGTGACCGGGATCGAACCGGCATGGCCAGCTTGGAAGGCTGGGGCTCTACCATTGAGCTACACCCGCGAGGTTGTTACTGGGCCGAGTGGGCCTGGTAACAAGGGCTAACGGTATCGGGTCGGTACGAGAAGGGGAATTTCTCCTCTAGACTTCCAACTTACGCCGCGGGGCGTAGCGTAGTGGCTAGCGCGCCTGCTTTGGGA
>CAFBPP010000021.1_pt1 | contig 15734 bp, 17 predicted proteins | sample 7269751 | NCBI WGS metagenome assembly CAFBPP01 (sample SAMEA6814148, study PRJEB35770) | freshwater metagenome | biome: Freshwater; feature: Freshwater reservoir; material: water | place: Czech Republic | collected 2017-06-27 | depth 30m m
CGCGACGTGCGTAGTTAAGCAAAATTGCAACATCTTCAGGGGAGCCAGACTTAACAGGACGAACTTCTTGAGCTCCAGTATCTGCTTGTGGCTTTGCAGTGAATGCGCCGAAGAGAGTTTTAAATAGTGAACGGCCCATTGCTTCGGCCATTAATCGAGTGAGGATTGTTCCACTTGCGCCAACCAATGTGCCGGCAACGATGAGCAAAGTTGTTTGCAATACATAACCACTTGCAGCAACTGTGAGGCCAGTAAATGCATTCAAGAGTGAAATAACAATCGGTACATCTGCGCCACCTACTGGTAGCACGAACAAGATTCCAAATAGTAAGGAAAGCCCGCCAAGTACAGCCAGTGAAGTATTTCCACCTGAATTGATTACCCAACCGGCAGCAGCGAAAACTCCTACGACGTTTGCAGCAATTACGAGGCGGCCACCAGGAAAGACCACTGGCCGAGTAGTCATTAATTCTTGAAGTTTGGCAAATGTTATGCAGGAACCAGAGAATGAAACGCTTCCAACAATCACAGTAAAGATGGTTGCAATTACTTCTGCTGTAGTGGCATCTGATCCAAGTTTTAAGTATTCGACAATCGCTACGAGTGCAGCTGCTCCACCACCGACACCATTAAATAGTGCAACGAGTTGTGGCATTGCAGTCATTTGAACTCTGCGAGCTGCAGGAACACCAACAATTAAACCAAGCCCAATTGCGGCGAGGATCAAAGGCAAATGGTTAAGTGGCAGTGGGTGATAGTTGCCGTCTTCTTTATTTCCTGTAAAGAAGAAAACGAGCAAAGTGGCAACTGTTGCACCGATTGCGCCAATAATATTTCCACGACGTGCTGTCTTTGGATGTGAGAGTCCTTTGAGCGCCAGAATGAAACAAACTGCGGCAGCTAAGCCTATGAGGTCGTAAAGATTACGGTTCATTTCTTTTTACCTTTGAACATTTCGAGCATTCTGTCGGTAACTACGAACCCACCCACCATATTGATCGTTGCTAACACGATTGCAACAAGGGCTAAAACCAGCTCTAGATTATTTGAAGAGTGATCAGCAACAACGATTGCACCCACCAAGATGACGCCGTGAATTGCGTTTGCACCACTCATTAAAGGGGTATGAAGTGTGGAGCTAACTTTAGAAACAACTTCAAAACCAACAAAGACTGCAAGAGTAAAGATTGCAAGAAGAGCCATGCCGTTACTCATCATTTTTTGATGACCTCTTTCTTAAGCTCGCCATTATGTGTAACGACAGATCCAGAGATAATTTCATCTTCAAAATCAGGCGTCACGACACCTTCTTTGGTCATGAGAGCCAAAATATTTACTACGTTGCGTGAATACAACATTGATGCGTGGAACGGAAGTTGGCTAGGGACGTCTTTTCCGCCCCAAATCTTCACTCCGCCTGCAGTTATGACGATCTCGCCAGCAACAGATCCTTCAACGTTTCCGCCGGTCTCAGCCGCTAAGTCAACAATTACTGCACCAGGTGCCATTGAATCGACCATAGCTTTAGTGACAAGTCTTGGTGCAGTACGACCTGGCACCGCTGCCGTAGTAATTAGCACATGTGACTTTGCAATATAGGGTGTCAAAAGTTCGCGCTGCTTAGCTGCACGTTCTTCTGTCATCTCGCGTGCATAACCGCCAGCACCTTCGAGTGACTCAAGTTCTAGATTAATAAATGTTGCACCCATTGATTTAACTTCATCTGCAGACGATGGGCGGACGTCGTATGCAGAAACAACTGCTCCAAGTCGGCGAGCAGTTGCAATTGCTTGCAATCCGGCAACACCTGCACCGAGCACAACTACTTGTGCTGGAGTAACCGTTCCGGCAGCTGTCATTAAAAGTGGGAAGAAACGTGGAGAAAGTTCTGCGCCTACAAGTACTGCTCTGTATCCAGCACAAAGTGCTTGAGAAGTGAGCGCATCCATTGATTGAGCTCTAGAGATTCGTGGAACTAGCTCCAGTGAGAAAGCAGTTACTCCTGCTTTTTGCGCTGCTTCTATCGAATCTTGTGAAGTAGTTAACGACAAGAAAGAAATTGTGATTGCGCCCTTTTTTAACGTCGCCATCTGTGCGGGAGTGAGTGGTTGAACTGAAAGAACAATATCTGCTTCTTTAAGTACGTCACCGGAAACAACACGGGCGCCAGCGCTTTCATATTCTGCGTCGGAGGCTTGAGCATGTAAACCTGCACCTGATTGAATTGTTACATCCAATCCAAGACGCACTAACTTATTGATGATGTCGGGAACGAGAGCTACACGCTTCTCGCCACTTTTAGTTTCTGTAGGAACTGCTACGCGCATGGGGCAACCGTAGTGGAATATTTAAAATTTGGTACTATTTGCACAGGAATTAGAGGGTTAGCGCCCTTTAATTTCTCCTCGTACAAGATGATACAGAAGAGATTGAATAGTTGTCCGACGATGTAGTGCTTCGCGCCACACAACTGAAGATGGACCATCAATAACATCTGCACTCACTTCTTCTCCTCTGTGAGCTGGCAGGCAGTGCATAAAGATTGAATCCTTAACTGTAAGTTTCATCAATTCGGAAGTAACAGCAAATGGTTTTAAAATTTTCATTTTCTCTAAGCGATCAGATTCTGGATCCCCCATGGACATCCACACATCTGTGTAGAGAACGCTGGCATCTTTTGCCGCAGAGATTGGATCGTTAGTAATTTCAATTGTCGCGCCTGTTGATTTCGCAATATCTTGCGCTTGTGCGACGATTTTTGGATCTGGTGCCCATTTTCCAGCTGGAGTAGCGGCAACTACATGCGCACCCATGATTGCACCCATGGTTAACCAAGCATGGGACATGTTATTTCCATCTCCCAGATAGACAAATTTTCTACCGGATGTATCTTTCCCAAACTTCTCTTGAATAGTTATCCAGTCAGCAAGTAATTGAGTTGGATGGTCGTCGTCTGTAAGTGCATTGATGACAGGAACAGATGCAGCTCGACCTAATTCATTCACATCAGACTGCGCAAAAGTTCTTACGATTAATGCGCTTGCATAGCCGCTAATAATGCGAGCGGTATCTTCGATAGTTTCACCGCGCCCCAATTGCAAATCATCACCACGAAGAAAAATTGGAGTTCCACCAAGATGCGCAACCGCAGTTTCTGAAGCAAGGCGAGTTCTAGTCGACGGCTTTGTCATGTAAATCGCAACAGTTCGATTTGCTAGAGCGGTGCTTGCCTTTAGTGGGTCCTTAGCAAAATCACTTGCGGTGGCAAGCAGGAGATCGACGTCGGCACGCGACAAGTCAGCGGTGCGAAGTAGGTCCTTCATCTGCATATCTTACCCAGGCAAGTATTGTTTAAGGCATGGGAATTTTTAGCCGGGAGCCAGAGCAAGACGCAGATCTGCTCACACGCCCTGTTCCGCAGGTCGATGATGGCGACCATGATCGTTTCTCGCATTACGTCAAAAAGGAGAAGATTCTCAAATCTGCTTTGAGTGGAAAATCCGTACGTGCGTTATGTGGAAAGAAGTGGGTACCTACACGAGACCCTGAAAAATTCCCCATCTGCCCAATCTGTAAAGAAATACATGCGGGTTTGCGCCCACCCCCTGATGACAAATAGCACGACTTTACGTAAATGCTTAAGTGTTGCGTGCGCCCTTTTCGTAACGCTGACATCACTATTTTGTTTTTCTCCGCAAGCAACTGCAGACCCTGCACCACGCAAAATTCTTTCAGGATGGATTCCCTATTGGAATATGAAAGCTGCAATACCAGCAATAGTCGCAAATGGTGATTTGATAAAAGAGGTTATGCCTTTTTGGTATAGCTTAAAAAGTACAACGAAAATTGCAGATGATTATGCAACTGGAAATCCAAGTGTTCCGATGGCAATTCCTCTGGCTACTATGCGAGATTCAGGATTCACAATTATTCCTACCATTACTGATGAAACGCTAAACCCGGATGGCACTAAGCAACTTGCATTAGCAAAACTTCTCGCAGACCCTGTAACCCGAGGTCTAATTGTGAAGTTGTTATCTGATCTCGCTTTTTCGAAAAACGCAAGCGGTATTGATAATTTTGATGGAATAGATTTGGACTTTGAAACTTTTGCTTTCGTAGATCCATCTTCAAGTTGGCCCAGCACTCGAGTCAATTGGGTTTCATTTATTAAAGAATTAAGTTCTACCTTGCACGCTGGGGGTAAGTTGCTCTCCTTAACCACCCCTTATCTTTTAGATCCAGCCACTGGGAAAAAAGGTTATTACGTGTATGACTGGGCCTCAACAGGGCCAATGATTGATCGACTTCGAATAATGACTTATGACTACTCCACAACAACACCAGGGCCTATAGGTCCAATTGATTGGGTGGAACGGACTGTTTCTTATGCAGTATCTGTTGTTCCTGCATCCAAAGTGTATGTAGGGGTAGCGGGTTACGGTAAAGATTGGATAACTAAAGTTGATGGAACGTGTCCAGCGCAGTATGCAAGCGCAATTAAAGTAAGTGCAAAACCAGCTGCAGTGATTATGAAAGATGCACCTGGACTTGCCAGTAAAAACGGAGTGACGCCAACGTATAGTGAAGTGAATGCTGAATCGACTTTCACATACCAAAAGCAATATAGCGCTCAAAGTGATGCGGGAGTTGTAACCACTTGCACTGCTTCACATACCGTTTGGTACCAAGATGCTAAAAGTTACTCGGCTCGTGCGCAACTAGTTGCGAAATACCATTTAGCAGGATTGGCCGCGTGGACTTTGGGTTGGGAAGATTTAACTGCAAGTGAAGCAGTTCGCACGGTTGCCAAAGCAATTGCGCCTGATCAAGTAGTTAGTACCCTCACATTTGATTCGAGTGAAATTTCTTATGGCAACCCAGTAAATCTGAAGGGCGTGTTTCAACTTCAAGATAAGCAACCAATTTCTGGTCTCCCAGTGCACGTAGAGATTCGTGGCACTAAAGATTCGCAGTGGAGGGAAATTCTGCAGTCAACTACGGGTCCTGATGGAGCAGTTTCCACTCCCTTAATTTTGGGAAATTCATCTGTGGTTCGACTGCGTTCGGATTCCTCTTGGGAGAGGCTGAGTTCTCAAAGTTCCGAAATGCAGGTCAATATTGCAGGAAAACTTTCCCTTAACGCTCCAACTTCCAGTCCAATCGGAGTTCCAATGTTCATCAAAGGAAGTATTCAACCAAAAAGAAGTGGGGTTGAAATTTCGATTGAGAAATTTTCTCTAGGTGCATGGAAATCGGTCACTGGTAAAACCCAAACCGATGGTTCAGGTAATTTTTCACTTTCAGTCACGGAAACCACTCGCTCTCTAGCTCGTTACCGAGTAATAATGGGCAACGATAATAAAGCGAACGGAATAATGAGCAGCATCTTTACAGTAGTGATGTATTAGGTTTACTGAGAGCGGGAAGGATGAAATGGTGAAGACCGAAGAGAAAGTTGAGGAATTAACAAACCCCAATTTCTTTATCGATCGCCCATGGATCACCATTGTTTGGGACGACCCAGTAAATTTGATGACGTATGTGACGTATGTATTGATGTCACTATTTGGTTATTCGAAAGAACGTGCTCATGAATTGATGTTGCAAATTCACAATGAAGGAAAAGCAGTTGTATCAAGTGGGCGACGAGAAGAGATGGAGCGCGACGTGCAAAGGCTCCATGAAAAAGGTTTGTGGGCAACGCTTCAGAGAGATGATCAATAAGTGACGACGTCTACAGCTTTTAATCGCCATGGGGAAAATTCATTCGTGGCAACATTTGCAGAAACTGAAAAAGAGGTATTAATTAATTTAACGGAGCAGTTAATAGAAATTCTTGCTGAAAGAGTTGATGACGCATATAGAGATCCACTGGCGGCTATGGTTGGAATAACTGGACATGATTCACCGCCTGATGATGAGGTGCTTTTACGATTACTTCCAAATGCTTACGCAGATCCCATAGAGTCCGCAGAGTTTCGCAGATATACAGAATCGGGATTGCGTGAGAAAAAACGAGTGCACGCTATGTCGGTGCGCACTCATTTACTTAATGAGACAAGCGAACAAATCTCTCTTGATGCCGATAGTGCGCAAGCCTGGCTTGGTGCGCTCAATGACATTCGACTTGCGCTTGGAGTGCGGTTGAGAGTTGAAGAAAATTCCCATGAGCAATTGGAATTATTGGCTCCAGATGATCCGATGCGCGGGGTTTATGCGGTGTACACCTGGCTTGGTTGGTTGCAGGAAAGTTTAATTTTATCCTTGATGGATGATGAGCAGGACTAATCAATCGTCACGGTAGGCTTGCAGAGTGAGTGAAGCCCCAATTGGAATATTTGATTCAGGAGTAGGCGGTCTTACCGTTGCTCGAGCAATCTTGGATCAACTTCCGAATGAATCCACTCTTTATATTGGTGACACAGCCCGGGGGCCATATGGCCCAAAATCCCTTGCTGACGTTCGCACATTTTCTCTTGAAACATTAGATTTCTTAGTAAACCAAGGCGTAAAAGCAATTGTTATCGCATGCAATACAGCAAGTGCTGCAATGTTAAGAGATGCTCGCGAGCGATATTCTATTCCGGTTCTAGAAGTCATCGCTCCAGCTGTTCGTCGAGCTGTTGCTGCGACAAGAACTGGCCGTATCGGAGTAATTGGAACTCGAGCAACAATAGATTCAAAAGCGTATCTAGATGCTTTTGCCGCTGCGACGCAATTAGAAATTACATCAGTTGCGTGCCCTAAATTTGTTGAGTACGTCGAACGTGGTGAAACTTCAGGCGCTGAAATTACACAAATTGCTCGTGACTATTTAGCCCCAGTTATTGAGGCAGATGTAGATACATTGGTATTGGGTTGCACGCACTATCCACTTTTAACTGGCGTAATTTCCTACGTCGTTGGCAATAACGTTTCATTAGTGTCTAGCGCAGAGGAAACTGCAAAAGATCTTTATAGAGTTCTGGTCGAGAATTCACTGCTTCGAGATAATAAATCTGGACCTGCCACTCACAGATTTCTAGCAACCGGAGATGCAAAATCTTTTGAAACTCTTGCACGTAGATTTCTTGGCCCAGAAGTTGGCCGAGTAGAACACCAAGATTTGACCTAGGAGAGGGAAAAATGAGTCGTATTGACGGACGTGGAAACGCTGATTTGCGAGATATTAAATTCACTCGCAATTGGTTAGACAATGCAGAAGGTTCTGTGCTCGTTGAGTTCGGTGCAACGCGTGTTTTATGTGTTGCCTCTTTTACACCTGGTGTACCTCGTTGGTTAAAAGACACAGGAAAAGGTTGGGTCACATCAGAGTATGCGATGTTGCCACGTGCAACTCACACTCGTTCAGATCGTGAAAGCGTTAAAGGAAAGCTTGGGGGAAGGACTCAAGAAATCTCAAGACTTGTGGGTCGCTCTTTAAGATCCATAGTGAACATGAAAGAACTTGGCGAAAACACGATTGTGATTGATTGCGATGTTTTGCAAGCTGATGGTGGAACTCGCACCGCTGCAATTACCGGTGCTTATGTTGCATTAGCCGATGCAATTTCTTGGGCCAAAGAAAAAGGTCACATTAACGCCAAATCTCAGCCACTTGCTGATTCAGTTTCAGCAATCAGTGTCGGAATCATTGATGGAATTCCTATGTTGGACCTATGTTACGAAGAAGATGTACGAGCAGATACAGATATGAATGTTGTGTGTAGCGGCAATGGAAAGTTTATTGAAGTGCAAGGAACCGCAGAAGGTCAACCATTTGACCGAGCGCTCCTTGACTCACTTTTAGATTTAGCAGTTTCTGGTTGCGCAGAACTGACTAAGTTGCAACGTCAAGTTCTTGGATTATAAATATATTAATGACGTCACATCCTTTAGTTTTAGCAACTCGAAATGCAGGCAAGATTGAAGAGTTTCGCAGAATTCTTGAAGAGATAGCCCCTGGCCAAGTTGAACTCATTGGGCTTGAGAGCTTTCCGCATTTAGGAGATGTTGAAGAAACTGGTAATAGTTTTGAAGAGAATTCTTTGCTTAAAGCAAGAACTATTTGCCAGGCGACAGGGATATCTGCGATAGCTGACGACAGCGGTTTATGTGTTGATTTCCTTGGCGGTGATCCTGGAATTTATTCGGCTCGTTGGTCTGGAGTGCATGGTGATGACAAAGCAAATCTAGAAAAAGTTCTCGCACAATTAGCTCAAATCCCGCGCGAAAAACGAGGTGCCCATTTCACATGTGTAACTTCTTTTGTTACTCCGACAGGCAACGAAGTAACTCAAGAGGGGATACTTAAGGGCTATATCTTGACCGAGCCAATTGGTTCCTTCGGTTTTGGATACGACCCAATTTTTGCACCTCTAGGAAATAAGCTTTCCCTCGCACAAATGAGCGCAGAAGCCAAAGATGCAATTAGCCACCGGGGGCAATCTCTACGGGCCATTGCGCCTCGCGTCACGCAAATGCTTGCCGCGCTGGGGTAACCTTCTCCTATAAGTATCGTTTTTACGTAGATTACTTACTCAACCCAAGGAGTTACTGTGGCTGTAAAGAAAGCAACCGCCAAGAAATCAGCGGCCAAGAAAAAACCAGCAAAGCGATCAGTCGCCAAAAAATCACCTGCAAGAAAATCTGCAGTGAAGAAATCTGCTGTCAAGAAAACTACCGCTAAGAAGTCAGCGAAGAAAAAATCTGTCGCTAAGAAGTCCGCTGCCAAGAAATCTACGGCAAAAAAATCTTCCGCTAGAGGTGTTAAATTTGTTGTGCCACCAGTTCCGGTTGGCTCCGTTTCTCGATCTTCACGCATTGATGTTGGAACTACTCCAACACCTAAGTCTCCACAAGCTCCTAAAATCACTCCACCTAAAAAAGATGCATCGTCAAACCGTGTTGTTATTGCGGTTGCAATTGGAGTTGCACTTTTGCTGCTTATTGTTTGGGGAAAATCAAGTGGAAGCGATGATCAAGCAGCAACTCCTGCGCCTTCGATGCCTTCAGTGGAATCAACATCAGCAACTCCTGAGCCAATGGAATCAGCTTCAGAATCAACTGGCGCAGCAGTCACCACAACTGAAGCACCTGGTGGAGTAGTTGCGCATTTTTACAAAGCCACAGGAAAAACAACTATTTTCTGGAAAGCACCAATGGCAGTTGATGGATTAACTGGCTACAGCGTAGAAGCTTCAGCTAATGGTGGAGAATGGAAAATGCTTTCCACAGTTGCTGCAGATCAACTTTCATTAGATATTACAAAGGGTGAAAGCGCATCAGCAGACTGGACATCATTTAGAGTTTCAAGTGTTTACTCAGATTCACAAGTTGCATCTGCTAAACCATTTGGACTAGCTGGTCTATATTCATAAATAGTTTCGTTAAATAACCCTCGCACAATGTGCGGGGGTTATTTTATTTCAGGCGCTTGAATTAATGAAAGTATTGCGCTGACGTAAGCTTTGATTCCTTCTGGAACCAGATGCACCCCATCGGGAGCAAAATATTCAGGGTGGCCATCAGAGATTTTCCGCCAATCAACCACTGAAGCTTGAGGATATTTTTCTGCATATTTGGCGATGAGAGCATCATTCTCATCTCGCCAACCCCTAGGAACTGCAGTATTCACAACAATAATCTGTGGTTGGTTCTTGATGAGGTCAAAGATTTTAATAACTTCAGGCTCTGTTAAACGGTTGTTATTTCCAAGGTTCAGAATGATAGGGGAATTTGGCACTTTCGAAATGTCATGTTCAATTGCGGTGATGAGTTCTTGTGCTTGTCGGCCAACGCGTGCATTGATCAAATCAATGGGTTGAGTTTGGGCAAGTTCATAGCGAATACCAAGAATCACTGAATCACCCGTAACCCACAGCCCAGGGATATTTAAAGAATTTGTCACTGTTGGTGTTTCAGGTTGATTTAAACTTGCCTCAAGAGTCTTTTGAATTCGGTCGCTTTTAGCTATGGCATTCACACTAATAAGCGATGAAGCAACAACAACAATGATGATTGAAATAATCACACTCAGTTGCTGGCGCAAGCGCACTTTGCTGGTGCGGTACTTCATTCCTCTAAACCACGATTCGATCACATCATTGCGGAAAGGAAGCTCGATCCATCTGAGTGAAATATCGGCTAGAGCAAAAACAATCAATATTCGGAGTGCATAAAGCGCCCATGGTTGCCCCGTTAGATCAACAGTTGGGCGGGTTACTTGGAAAATTATCCAATGCCAAAGATAAATTGCGTAAGAACGCTTTCCAATCCATAAAAATATTGGGTTAGTCAAAACTGGTGCAAATCGAGATGCAGGGTGAACAACTGACATGATGATTGCGCAACCAAAAATTCCGGCAAGTGGGAAAGCTAATCTGTAGAGACTGGGATTGCTTTCATTGATGAAAAGAAAACAAGCGATCAAACCTAAGAATCCAAAGACACCGATGCCATCTATGAAATCCTGAGCTCTTTGGACAATATTTGTTGTGAGGTTTTGAGGAACCCAACTGACAGCGAGTGCAGCACCAAGAAATAAACCAATGCTGTGTGTATCAGTTCCGAAATACACGTGACTGACGCTTTGCGCGTTTGCATCATCCAATCGGAACGAAAGCAGTAAAAGTGCAGCCCCAGAGAATGTGGCGATACCGAGCGCCGCAGCGGGGATTACCTTTTTTCCAAATTGTTTCAGAACAAATAAAAGAATTAATGGCCAAACGAGATAGAACTGACTTTCAACAGCAAGGGACCACGTGTGCTGAAGTAGCGGGGGTCTGCCGATAGATGCAAAATAATCTTGGTGGCGATAAACCAAAGCCCAGTTCATGCTTCCGGTTAATACATAAGGTAAGTCAGAGAGGAATCGTCTAATTGCCTCTGGAGCCCAGACTCCAACAAATAGCGCTGTTGAGAAAATCATGAAGATCAGCGCTGGCAGTAATCTGCGAACTCTTCCTGCGTAGAAACCGCGAAGGTCAAGGCCACCACTTCGCTGAATTGAATCCAGAAGTAAACGAGTTATGACGTATCCAGAAATTACAAAGAATAGATCTACGCCAAGAAATCCACCGGGTATCCAAGAGACACCAAGGTGATAAAGCATGACCGCAATGACAGCAACTGCACGCAGTCCATCAATCGCGGATATGTGGCGAATACCGCGTTTATCATCCATAAAAACTATTTCCGTTTAGGAGATGACTTCTTTGCAGCCTTCTTTGAAGCCTTTTTTGCAGGTTTACGTTTTGGAGCATTGAGTGCAGGCTTAGATCTTTCGCTGGCGACGTTGATTGGGCCACGGTTTAATAAAGTTCCATCTTCGTTGAGATTCTGTTGAACGGCTTTTTGTAAATCATGAAGACGCACAAATGCACTCTCTAATCGAGATCTAGACTGCTGTATCGCGCCTTCTGCTGCATCTAGAGATTGAGTTTGTATTTTATAGAGGCGTTCGGCTTCAGAAATCACACCAGAAAGCCACTCACGGTATTCAATAACTTCACGAGCTGCATCGGTAATAATTCGCTCGCCTTCTCGGCGAGCTGCAGCGGCAAGTGAGGCAGCTTCTCTCCTTTTACTTTCAAATGCAGAAACTGCTTCTAATTCCGCTTTTTCAATCAAGTCCTGTGCATCTGACTCTGCGGCTTGAATATATTTGCGACCACGTGTTTCAGCAGTGGCAAGGAGTGCTTTAGCTTTCTGATCAGCACTTTCAATGGCATCTTTTGCACGTCGTGCAGTTTCGTTGATGAGACGGTCTGAAGTTGCTTGCGCTTTAGCTTCACGAAGCTGCGCAGACTTAATCATCGTCATGGCAGTTTCCGTGGCAAGAATTTCGAACTCTTCTTTAGATAAAGTTTTTATGTCGCGTCGAGAATTGAGGTCAGCTAATTTGGATTCAAGTTCTCTAATTCGGTCGACAGATCCGGGCACATCAACTGCTTCACCTTTAAAACCAATCCAATTGAGGAAAGAGTTTTTTTCGCCCATAGCTAATTGCCTCACTATCTGTAGGGGCTCAGGTTAGAGCACAATTGCGTCTCACCAAAAGACCGCGACTCTCACCCCAAGTCCTCACACGCATAACTTTCAGGACGATTTAGGTGGTCGGAATTATCGTCAGCGTAAAGACGAGCGTAATAAACGCCAAGAGCGCTAATGGGATTGCACTGGCCCAAAAATGGGCTCCCATTTGAAAATATGCCACGCCGAGTGCGATTAAGTTCGCGAGCACCGAGGGCGCCCTTCCATAGTTTTTCGCTGATCTAAAACCTTTGCCCGCAATGAGCAATCCGGCCCCACCCAAAAATGCAAAAACAATCACGCCAAGAAGCGCCGAGATCGATTCAATGTGAGAAGTCAATCCTTTGATCAACAGAAAAATTCCTAGGGCTATCACAATCAAACCTTCAAGAGTCAGAAGGGCTGCCACGATAGCGCGACGCCTTTCCATGCTAGGAAAATGAATTTTCATAGCAAAACAATATCAACGAATTCTTAAGAATTTCAATGTTCAGAAAAGTTTTTGCTACAGAACGATTGTGAGCGCACTCATTATGATGAAAGTAAGTGGAAGGGTTTGAATCATTCCTTGTAGCGTTGCAACTGTTGCACCTGGACCGAATCTTCTTTGATTGAAAGCACCCAAGACTGAGGTGATGACCGGATATGTCGAAAGTGCACCAGCAACGCGTGGCCCCAGCAAACTTGCAAAGCCAGTTAAGAAAAGAATCAGAAGCACTGTAACAACGAGTCGAGTGGGCAGTTCCCAACGAGGTGCCGAATTTGTTCGAGGTGGATTCGCAAACTTCGGCCAAAACTTAGTCGCTAGTAACCATGTTGCAATAAGGATTGGCAGCAAAATTTGTAAAGGAATATTAAAACTCGTTAATAGCGCACCGGATGAAATACAAGCGAGCGTCCCAATAGAAAGTGCCTGAGCCCAATTCATTCGAAGAGCGCAGAACGAGTACACCCATGCAAATATGACAAGTGAAACTTGGCCAACCAAAACACCGTGAGCCGCTTTTCCCGCAAAGCTTGCACCTTCTTGAATATAGATAATGTAAACAAAAGGGCCAGTGGTCAGCGGCAATCCGATGAGTCTGCCGCCGATTCCGTCACCCCATCTTTTTTGTATGAAGCTCACCAGGGCGACGAAGAGTGGTGCTAGAAAAAGCTTTAACAGCAGAAGTGAATTCATTACTTGGAGTTAATTATCTTTCGAGCCGAAGTGATTTCTTCAATAAAATCGTGATCAATCTCCACGCCAATGCCAGGACCATGAGGAACTCTCAATTGACCTTCTTCCATAACAAAGGGGGTTGTAATGTCACGCTTAAAAAATCGCGATGAAGCACTTGTGTCACCAGGCAATGTAAAACCAGGCAGTGATGCAAGTGCAACATTTGCAGCTCTACCGATTCCTGTTTCAAGCATCCCACCACACCACACCGGGATGTTTTGTTCGACGCATAAATCGTGAATCTTCAACGATTCAAGGTAACCGCCAACTCTTCCGGGTTTGATATTAATAACCGTTGTAGCTTTAAGCGCAAGAGCATCACGAGCAGATTCATACGAAGTAATAGATTCATCAAGGCAAATCGGTGTATCAACTTTTGCAGATAGGAGTGCATGCCCAACGATGTCGTGTTCATCAAGTGGTTGCTCAATGAGCAATAAGTTATATACATCCAACTTTTTCAGTAAGTCAGTATCGCTACGTGAATAGGCTTGATTAGCATCTACTTGGAGCGGAATGGTGGGCCACATTCCGCGAATCACACTAACTGGTTCTATATCCCATCCTGGCTCGATCTTTAACTTGATTCGCTTATAACCCTGGTTGACGTAATCAGAAACTTCTTCAACCAACGATTCAATTGATGGCGCAATACCAACCGAAACTCCGCAGTCAATTAAATTTCGTGATGAGCCCAAATATGATCCAAAAGAAATGCCTTCCAACTTTAATTGGGCATCGAGAACAGCGCTTTCAAGCGCTGCTTTCGCCATCTGATGTCCCAGGAATGGGCGAAGGGTGCTGGCAACATCTTCTGCGCGGATATCACCGTACGCAAATAGATTAGGAATTAGAAATCTTTCCATTACATCTTGGCACCCTGCAGTAAATTCTGGGGAGTACAGAGGCTCTGACATTGCAACACATTCAGCCCAACCTTCAACCCCATCGTGCGTAGTAATTTTGATTAAGAGAAGTTCGCGATCATTTTGTGTTCCGAAAGATGTACGGAATGGACGCACTAGAGGCAAAGCGATTGTGCGAATTTCCACGCTTTTAATGTTCACGATTTAACCTTTCCCGGGAGCGCTCAGTATGTAAGCACCATCAATTGTAAAACCTGAAATATTCCAGCCACTGCTCAATCGGGGATGCAACTGATTACGTAGTGCCATGCGCCATTTGAGAGAAAGGACAGGATCCTTGGAACGTATTTCAATGATGTCTTCGGGTAGGTAACATAAAACTTTGTGCACGTTTTTTTCTGAATGAGCGTTTTCTTTAGGATTTCCACCAACATTTTCTAGTGCTACTGGAATCCCTTCACTATTTGTCTCTGCAACGTGCGTACCCTTCAGAGCCCAACGAGCCATACACCTGTCTGTTGGGTCTCCAGCGTTGAGGGCATCCGGCAAATCCCCGTAAAAATCTGGAAAATAATCGTGGACCTGCACACCAAGTTTGGTGATATTCAATTTTGCGTTGCGGCGAACTAAGGGATCGAACGTCCAGGTTATTTCGTCATAGCCACGATCTAACGCCCAAGTCTTTTGATGATATTTAAGCGCAGTGCCAATATTTTGATTGCGAAAACCCTCTTTGATTCCAGCCATATGTGAGTGCAAGTGCAGGTGTCCGTCTTCATCAACAGAGGGGAAAGCAAATGCTGCTCCCACTACTTGTCCGTCAATAAACGCGCCTGCTACATATGTTCCGTTATGCACCATGGCTTGTAATAAGTTGGCGGTGATTTGAGTTCCCTCATCACTTGGCCACACATCATCGAAAATCTCACGGGCAAAGTTTTGCTCTTTTACACCGACAAGCGTTCGAATCTTAAGGTTATTCATCTGCATTTTTGCGAGATCGCTTTTGTGCTTTCTTTACCTTTTTGATAAAACGTCTGATTCTTTTACCTTCAACAAGAAACATTATATAGGGATTCAAAGAGGTAGAAAAAGGCATGTACAAACTATTACCATCGTTAGTTTTAATAACGAGTGCATTTTTGACAATAAATGGTTTAAGAATAAGCGCTATAAGAATAAAGGAAAGGGCAATCAAAGTTGGTTGAAGAAGTGCCTGCGAATGAATTACGTGAGAGAAGTACTTTTGAGTATGAAGTTGTTCATACATTTGATCACGCGAAATGAGCTGTGGCCCGTTGAATTGTTTTTGAACATATTGCGGAATCTCAATTAATCCAAGGAGGAGCAGTGGCTGAGAAATAAAATAAAAGTAGAGAATCCCCGGAACTAACCCGAGTATAACTATAGGAATTTTTATGAAGAGAGGGCGGGGATCCTTTGCCTTAATCGATTTGATATCACCGACTGCAATTTTACCCGTTGGGATTTCAACAACTCCATCGATCAGTTGTGCTTGAATTTTAACTCTTGGCCAGTATCCAAGTTTTAGATTGAGTACTTCACCATCCACAACATCACCATCTTGACCGTAATAATATTTACCTTGGGGAGTTTTGCCTTGTAGTGCA
>CAFBPP010000032.1_pt1 | contig 9239 bp, 6 predicted proteins | sample 7269751 | NCBI WGS metagenome assembly CAFBPP01 (sample SAMEA6814148, study PRJEB35770) | freshwater metagenome | biome: Freshwater; feature: Freshwater reservoir; material: water | place: Czech Republic | collected 2017-06-27 | depth 30m m
TCAACTGTGGCGTTTACATCAGGGAAGGTGGCGTTGAATTCCTGAATCGCTTGTAAAGCTTGTCGCCGCATCTCTTTGCGATCCAAAATTCCGAAAAGGCGCGACAGGCCTGTCCGTTTAACTTCTTTGCCTAAGAATAGGTTTTCCGAAATGTTGAAGGTATCAACAAGTGCTAACTGCTGGTAGACCGTTTCAATTCCAGCATCTCGCGCTTGACCGGGAGTATGAAAATTAACCTTTTCCCCATCTAAATAGATGCTCCCACTAGATGGGAAAACACTGCCTGCAACGCATTTCACAAGCGTCGATTTTCCAGCGCCATTATCGCCCACTAGCGCCACAACCTCGCCTTTTAATATTTCAAATGACACGTTAGAAAGTGCGACGACCGACCCGTAATTCTTGTTGAGATTTTCTACTTTTAGCGTCACATTTTTGGCGCTCATTTAAATCCCCATTCTTACTGTTTTGTCACGTTTACGAGATAGCTGATCGAATATCACAGCAAGCATGAGCAAGCTTCCGCGCGCAACTTCTTGCCAGAAAGATTGAACCCCACGAAGTACTAGCGCGTTATCAACTACAGCCAAAATCAGCACCGCTAAACAAGTTCCCAAAACATTTCCGCGGCCACCGCCAAGTCCGACTCCACCGAGAATTACGGCGGTCAAGGCAAGAAATTCTAAATTTTGCCCACTTGTTGGACTAGCTATTCCTGTCATAGAAACCGTCATTGTTGTGGCAATAAAAACTGCAAGCCCCATAAGTGCAAATGCCTTGGCTACTTGAACTTCGAGTTTTATTCCTGACAATCGGGCAGATTCCGGATTTGCTCCAATGGCATACATATTGCTTCCATACTTTGTTGCCCTCATAATAAAATAGAAAATGAGTAACATGACCATGAAAATAACAACGGGAACCGGCACCTTGAGCAATCCGAAAGCGTTTATTCGATGTTCTCCGATGTAGTCCCAGCCGTTGATAGTTACCGATCTACCATCAAGTACTACCTTTGCTAAGCCACGGAAGGCAATTAAGCCTGCAAGGGTGACGATGATTGATTCCACTCTTAAATACACGATTGCCGCCACATTAAGTGCTGAGACGAACAGCGCTGCCGCAAGGCCAGATACCAATCCAATAATTAATGATTGCTTTTCACTCATGACGACAAAAACAGCAGCAGAAAGCGCAACCGCAGAACCTACGGAGATATCAATTTGTCTTGCAACTAAGAGCAAAGTCATGGGGCAAGCAATAACTCCAACCACGGAAGCATTTACGATGATATTGGTGAGATTTGAAACTCCAAAAAAGTACGGAGTTGTCAAAGAAAACATGACTACCAGTGCGATTAATACAAGAAGTCGAGCTTGAATGCCCGTAACTCGGAAGTTTTTCAATTTAGATCCCCTAAAGCTAGTTTTGTCTACCTCAGTAACACAGGTAAAGAGAGGATGTCTGCACTAATTGAAATAGAGCAGACATCCCCCCTTACCTTGCAAGCAGGGTTACTTCTTAATTGGGTAAATCCTGTCAATATTTCCCAAGTCCACAACTTCGTGAACTGTGAGTATCTCCTTGGCAACTTTCTTGCCTTGCGCCAGTTTGATAGCTGCAGGAATTACTAACACGCCATATCTTTCAGGGAAATAGCCCACGCTGCCGATCCATCGTGCGTCGGACCGAATGTATGAGTGTCCAACTTCTTCAGCGCCTTGAGGAAGGATTGCTTTTAGGTCTGTTCCTCTGCCCGCTGTATCGAATGCCTTGGTAAATGCAATTGCATCTCCATCGCTGAATGGACTTGAACCAAGAACGGCATGTGCGCCCGGATTCGCAGTTAGGTTGTCAGTGACTTGACGTCGAATATTCTCGACTGGATCGCTTCCACCATTTGTTTTGTCAATAATTTTGTACTTGCTGTCAGGGATAGCTCCGCAGATTTTTTCAAAACCTGTGCGAGTTCCGCCTGCACGCTTCTTATTGATGTCAACGAGAGTTGGAAGTTCTACAGCAAAGAATAGGTCATAAACGCAATTCAAATTCTTCTTTGTCCATTTACCTAAATAATCTCCCGCAGTTAAACCAGCCTGCAAGTTATTAGCGCCAACGAAAACCTTGGCACATGGATCGTTAGGAGTATCAATTGTTACTGTTGGTAAATTGTTGTAATTTGAACAGACTTTTTTGGATGCAGTTGGATCGAACTGCCAATTGATCATTGCCTTTGGATGCGCAGCGTAAACAGTCTTTGCGCACTCAAGTGCTTTGTCTGTCAAGAAATTCGTATCGCACTCAACCAATTTGACGCCTTGTTTCTTGGCTTCAACGCGAAGCGCAAGAGTAACTTGGTGAACATACGGGCTAGCTTCGCCTCCGGATATGTAACCGATGACTAATTGTGGTTTTGCTGCCTGCTTTAATGGAGTTGCAGTAGCTTGAGGTGTGGCGATTAGCACCAGACTCAAAGCTGCGACAACTGATAAAAATTTTTTCATTATTTCTCCCTTTCATATCGAGTTTTATTCCAAAGCGCCCTCTGGAAGACCCTACCCAGATGTCGGAAACCTTGGGGATTCCCTACTTGTGAAGCATGTCACTCGGGGTGCCCTAATGGAAGGCATTGTCAAATATTCCTTATTACTTGTTAGCCTCTTAAAAGGTTGAATGTCCCTAAGAATTGCATTCAAAATTCGAATACTTCAATAATGACTGGAAAATTTTCAATTCTGCACTGGAAATCAGCCTGTTCCAGTTAATTTCAAAGGAATTGAACACCACTGCCTCAGATTTCCTGTCGATCCCAGATTGGTCAAAGTATCAATGCACCCTCAAAGGGTCATTAATAATAAAACCACTTAGAAGCGATCGAGCTCCATAACCTTGGTCCATGCAGCAACGAAGTCGTTTACGAATTTACTCTTTGCGTCATCGCTGGCATAAACCTCAGATAGTGCGCGCAGAATTGAGTTTGACCCAAAGACTAAGTCAGCGCGCGTACCGGTCCATGTAACTTTTCCACTCTTAGTATCGTGTGCACTAAATAGTTCGTTGCCGGACTTTGGCGCCCATGTGGTTTCCATTGACAACAAATTAACGAAAAAGTCGTTAGTTAGCTGACCTTTTTTCTTTGTAAATACACCGTTACTCGAGCCGTCTGCATTAGCGCCAAGTACACGCAAGCCGCCAACCAGAACAGTCATCTCTGGTGCAGTCAAAGTCAACAGTGCTGCGCGATCTACTAAGTGATATTCGGCCTTAATTGGATCTGCGCTCTTAGCAAAGTTGCGAAATCCATCAGCGATAGGTTCAAGAACAGCAAATGATGCAACATCGGTCTGTTCTTGAGTTGCATCGGTGCGGCCTGATTTAAATGGCACGGTAACTTTATGTCCAGCCTTTTTGGCAGCGGCTTCAATTGCAGCGTTTCCCCCGAGAACAATGAGATCGGCCAATGAAATTGGTGATTTCTTATTCTTGGAATTGAAATCTTTCTGGATCTTCTCTAACTTCTGTAGAACTTTGGCAAGTTCTTTAGGGTTATTGGCTTCCCAACTGCGTTGTGGTTCAAGACGAATACGTGCACCGTTTGCGCCACCGCGCTTATCTGTTCCTCTAAATGTAGAAGCAGATGCCCACGCAGTTGTCACTAGTTGTGAAGTAGATAAACCAGAGCTCAAGAGCACTTTCTTTAAATCTGAAATCTTTTTGGCAGGTAGCTTTGATTTGCTTGCCTTAGGCAGTGGATCTTGCCAAATCAATTGCTCCTTTGGAACAAGGGGTCCAAGGTAGCGAGAGATTGGTCCCATATCGCGGTGGGTTAATTTAAACCACGCGCGTGCAAATGCATCAGCGAATTGATCTGGGTTTTCTAAGAAGCGACGAGAAATCTTTTCATATGCCGGATCAGTACGAAGTGCAAGATCGGTTGTGAACATCACCGGCGCATGCGCCTTACCTGCAGTATGAGCATCAGGTACTGCATTGGCTGCTGATTTATCTGATGGAATCCATTGCGTTGCACCTGCTGGGCTCTTTGTTTGTACCCATTCATATTTAAAGAGAGTTTTAAAGTAGGTGTTATCCCACTTAGTTGGGGTTGGAGTCCATGCACCTTCCAGGCCACTAGAAATAGTTTCCGCACCATTGCCTTTACCAAACGAATTTTTCCAGCCAAGGCCCATCTCTTCAATGGGAGCACCTTCAGGTTCTGCGCCAACATACTTTCCAGGATCAGCAGCGCCGTGTGCTTTGCCGAATGTATGACCGCCAGCAATAAGAGCAACAGTTTCTTCATCATTCATTGCCATGCGCGCAAATGTTTCGCGAATATCGCGCGCAGATCCCAAAATATCTGGCTTACCATTTGGTCCTTCTGGGTTTACGTAAATCAAACCCATTTGCACTGCAGCAAGTGGGTTTTCTAAATCACGATCTCCGCTGTAACGCTCATCAGCTAACCACTGTGCTTCTTTGCCCCAATATGTCTCATCAGGTTCCCACACATCTTCTCGACCTCCACCAAAACCGAATGTCTTAAGTCCCATTGATTCAATTGCGACGTTTCCGGTCAAAATCATGAGATCTGCCCAAGAAATCTTCTTGCCGTATTTGCGTTTAATCGGCCAAAGCAATCGACGGGCTTTATCTAAATTAACGTTATCTGGCCAACTATTAAGAGGTGCAAATCGCTGCATTCCTGCGCCACCACCACCACGACCATCACTGGTGCGATACGTACCTGCACTGTGCCACGCCATGCGAATAAAGAATGGACCGTAGTGTCCGTAATCTGCTGGCCACCATTCTTGCGAATCGGTCATTAACTTTTCGAGATCGCGCTTCAGCGATTTAAGGTCTAGCGATTTAAATTCTTTTGCGTAGTTAAATTTCTTATCCATGGGATCGGCAAGCGGTGAGTTGTGTTGCAAGATTTTTAGATCAAGTTGATCTGGCCACCAGTCGCGATTGTATTTTCCTTCATCAGCAAGCTTGGCTCCGGTGTATGGGCACTTTGCGCTTTCTTCCATGAGGTCCTCCTTAGTGCGAATACTGTGGCAAGACTATCCAAATCAGCGCAATTCGCCACTTTAGATAATCTCAAAATGTAAGAATTCACTTGCTGTTCAAGGGAGTCCTAGTCTTTCCAGTTCTTTGTCAACGAGCGCTCATGAACATAAACCCTTGATGTCTCTTGGCCACGGCAGTAGCATCTCACTACTTATCAGCCAATTTCCAAAAATGAACAAGGACCTATTATGCCAAATGCAGCTACGGGAAATGAATTTGATTACGTCGTAATTGGTGCAGGGTCTGCGGGATGCGCACTCGTTAGGAATCTGTCAGATCGAACTGGTTCCAAAATCTTGCTTCTTGAAGCAGGTGGATCAGATGAGCGAATAGAAATTCAGGATCCCACAAAATATTTTGGTTTATGGGGAAGTGACATTGACTGGAAATACGAGACAGTTCCCCAAGAATTTGCGAACAATAGAGCTCTGCGTTGGCCAAGAGGGCGCGTTTTGGGAGGAACTAGCAGTATTAATGGAATGGTCTATCTCCGAGGAGACCGTCTTGACTATGACACTTGGGGTTATCTAGGAAATTATGGTTGGGGATTTGACGAAGTTTTTCGAACATTTACTTCTATGGAAGGAACGAGTAACGGATCATCCTCAGGTCCACTCATGCCAGCAGTTGTAGTTGACCAAAGTCCGCTGTCTCAAATATTTATTGATGCCTGCGGTGAATTGGGTATAAATTATAATGACAACTTTAACAGTGGGAAGCTTTCAGGTGCCGGATGGAATGAATCTACAATTTACCAAGGCAAACGACAGAGTTCCTATCGAGCCTTTTTGCACCCAATTATTGACAGGCCGACAATTACCATTGAAACAAATGCGATAGTACAGAAATTAATCCTCAATAGCTCTCATCGAATTGAAGGCATTACATATATAAAAGATGGCAAAGAGCACAAGGTTTCTATCGCTCGTGAGTTAATTCTCTCAGCTGGCGCAGTTGACAGCCCAAGGTTGCTCTTGTTATCGGGGATTGGGGCACCAGAGGAACTTCGCTCCATTGGAATTAAGCCTGTGGTTGAACTTCCAGAAGTTGGCCGCAATTTAGTCGACCACATGTTGATAGGTGTTGCATTTGGATCTGCTTCAAAGATCGATGGACGAAATCCATTTGTTACTGAAAGTTGTGCATTTGTAGGTTCAAACCCAGGAGTAGTTGGCTCTAATGTACAAATTTCGTTCGTGAATGAAAAGAATTTCGTCGAAGGGTACGAAGTTCCTGAACACTGCTTTACAGTAATTCCAGGAATTGTAAGACCACAGAGTCGAGGTTGGATCAAATTACGTTCCTCGGATCCGACAGTGTCACCACTTATTGACCCACGTTATTTAAGTGAAACAGCAGACTTAGATGACTTTGTCAGCGGAATTCAAATCTCACGTGAGATAGCAAAAACTAAAGCCCTTTCCCCTTGGACTACAGGTGAAGTCGCTCCCGGACCTGGTTGTTCAAGTGATAAGCAAATTCGTGATTACGTCAGATCTGTTGCAACAACATGGTTTCACCCAGTAGGCACGTGCAGAATGGGAATTGATTCTGGAGCAGTTGTTGACCCAGAACTTCGAGTTCAGGGAATTGCCAACCTTCGCATCGCAGATGCGTCGATTATGCCGACTGTTGTATCGTGCAATACCAATGCCGCTAGCACGATGATCGGGTGGAAAGCTGGCGAACTAATTGCTAACAGTAAAAAATAATTAGTTTTCGAGATGCCAGATTTCGTTAAGTTCTTGCGAAATAACTAATCCATCAGCGTCGTATTCCATCATCGGGCTCATGATTTCTTCTCCCCAACGCTTATGTATTTCAGACTCCCAAAGACGCTTCCAAGAATCTGGGTCACGTATTTCAGAATAAAGAAAAATTAGTGGTGCTGCTTCGTAGAGCGAAACTTCAGCAATGCCCTCTTCCTTGATTTTCTGAAGAAGCTCAGGCCAAATGTTTTGGTGCCAATGGACATATTCCTTAAGCGCTCCATCACGTAGAGAGAGTACATAAGCCTTACGAACAACTACATTCTTTGACATCGTGAACCCCATTCAGTATTAAATACTAGTTTTGAAAGGGAAGCGACCCTGCAGAGCAGAATCGCTTCCCTTAAGCAACAAAATACTTCTATTTGACCTTAGTCAAATATTAGAACTTGAAGCTATCAACGTTTTCAGGTGTGAAGATGATTCCAGGACCGAGAATGATCTCGGGACCGTTATCACCGATGAAAGCCTTGCGACTTCCAAGAGTGCCACCTGCAAAGGATGAACCAGCCTTAACAGGAGTCTTCACGAGCTTTGATGCAATATCTGCAACTGCATAGACAGACATGTATCCAATATCTGGAACATTCCAAAGTGCAGCTTGTGCTGTTCCGTCCTTGATGTACTTAGCCATTGAAGTAGGAAGTCCAAGGCCAGTAACAATTACTTTGCCCTTTAGTTCTTCGTGAGCAACAACGTACTGTGCTGCAGAAATGATTCCTACTGAAGTTGGTGCAACAATTACCTTGATTGTTGGGTTACTTTGCAATAATCCCTGAGTCTCAGTAGTTGATTTTTCTGGATCATCATTGCCGTAGACAGTTGCTACAACATTGATTCCTGAGTACTTAGCATTAGCCTTGATTTGCTTAGCCATTGATGCGATCCAAGCATTCTGGTTAGTTGCATCTGGAGTACTACTCAAGATTCCAACATCACCCTTCTTGCCGGCTCCCAAAATGCTTACTACGCTGTCAAGCATTGCAGTTGCAACGCCATCATACGAAGCCTGGTTAACGAAGATGTTACGTCCTGCATTAGCAACATCTGAGTCCCATGAAGTTACGGCAACGCCGCGCTTCATTGCGTTCTTCAACGCAGGCACTAGTGCATCTTTGTCGTTGGCAGAAATCATGATTCCGTTGTAGCCCTGTTGAACAACAGCGTTAATCAACTTAATTTGAGCTGCAGCAGTTCCCTCGTTTGGACCGAAGTACTTAACAGTGCACTTGATTTCCTTGCATGCCTTAGTAGCACCGCTCATTGCGAAATCAAAGTACGGGATATTGCCGATCTTTGAGATCATGGCAATTTTTAGTCCTGCCTTGTATGTTGGCGCAGCGCTAGCTCCACTTGATAGTGGAATTGCAACTAAAGTTGCAATAGCGAGAACTGCGACCGAACTTTTGGCGCTTATCTTCATATAGAAGTATTCCTCTCCTGATAATTACTCCAATTTTTGGAATAACTTTGGAACAACGCTGGGGGCAGCGCTTCGATTGGTTCCCCTAGATAGAGATAGATAGGGAACCGATCTAGTCCGGCCGCTACCAAACGGCCGGAATTTCGTAGTTATTTTGCATTCTTTTCGTTTTCCCGTATTCGATCTATACGGAAGCGATTGATTCGTCCAAGTAAAAGCGGGATCATGACCGAGCCAATAAGCAGAGTACCGGTCGTGATTGTGAAAATGTTGGGTGAAACTGCCTGTAAATTGAAGAGTGCTTCCAAGCTTCCAAAAAGGACTGCGGCTGCTGCGACGCCCCAAATCGTTCCCACTCCTCCAAAAATACTGACCCCACCAAGCAAGGCCGTTGCGATAACTGAAAGTTCTAATCCCATCGCATTGTCATATTGAGCGGTCGAAATGCGAAGTACGTAAATGACTCCAGCAATTCCAGACATCGCACCAGTTAAAATGAACAAAATGATTTTATGATTCAAAACTGAGATTGCTGCAAATCGCGCAGCTTCTACGCTTTGCCCAATCGCAAAAGTTCGTCTTCCAAATATTGATAAATGAGTGAGAATTCCGAAAAGTATTATGAAGAAAATTATTAAAGGATAAGTCTGCGGTAGAAATGTTTTACCAATAGTAGAATATCCAAAGTTTGTCCATGACTCAGGAAAATCTGTGACTGATTTATTTCCCATTGCTGCAGTAGCAAATCCGCGAAAAAGCGCCAAGGTGGCGATAGTTACCGCCAAGGACCCAAGTCCCACTCGCGCAACCAAAATTCCATTTACTGCCCCACACAAAACTCCAACGATTACGCCCAGGAAAGCCGCAAGCCAAATGTTTAGGCCACGTTCGTACAAGAGTCCAAAAGTCACACCGCTTAACCCAACTATAGATGCAACCGATAGATCAATTTCTCCTGCGATGATCAATAA
>CAFBPP010000039.1_pt1 | contig 6598 bp, 7 predicted proteins | sample 7269751 | NCBI WGS metagenome assembly CAFBPP01 (sample SAMEA6814148, study PRJEB35770) | freshwater metagenome | biome: Freshwater; feature: Freshwater reservoir; material: water | place: Czech Republic | collected 2017-06-27 | depth 30m m
GCATCGGTGGATACGTGAGGAACGCCAGCGACTGGAATTAGCAGAACTGCAAAGGGGCGCTGCGGCATTCTTGCCTGTGCAATTACCGCAAGTTCCAGTGACGCAGTCAAGTCCGTTGCCACGTGTTGTGCCGACCCTCGACCCAAGCGATGTTGGGCAAGGCATCCGCGTTGAGATTCAACGCGCAGGCGGCAAAGTGACTGTGACATGGCCGATACAGTCTGCCAGCGAATGTGGCACTTGGTTGCGGGAATGGCTGCGATGATCCCGTATGGTCAAAAAATCAAAACGGCTTGCCCGCGCGGTGTGTTGGATGAGCCTGTGACGGCCTAGGGCAGGGTGCTGATCGTGCTCACCGGGCGCTGCGGTTGTCTACGCTGGGCTGAGCAGCTTGGCTTTTGGTTGGCGGCGGTGGCTGTTAACGCGGTGGCTTTGATCTGGAAATTGGTTTGGATTGATATTTTGACCATACGGGGGCGCCGGCGGCTCGACGCGGCTGATGCGGCAAATCCCGCAAGTGGCGGCAATGTGGCTTGCCCTGACCGGCGAGCCGTTCGATGCCGAGGCGGCGTTGCGCTACAACCTGGTGAACGAGGTCGTCGCGCCCGACCAGTTGATGAGCCGGGCGCGCGAAATGGCGGCGTTGATCGCACGTCACCCGCCACTGGCAGTGCGCACGGAGATGGAGGCCAGTTATCGCGGGCAAGACCTTTCCCGAGAACAGGCGCTGTCTTACGTCAGCAACCTTTATAGGCTGCAGCGCGTGGCGTTCGACACTCGCCCCCCGTTGTCGAAGCCGGCCGCCAGGAGCTCTGATGTTGTCTAACTCCACCGCGGCTCCAGTCGTCACGGCCTGGCTTGACCCAGCGAGCCCCGATCCCGGTGTGCAGGAGATGCTGCGCATACGCGCGGCGATCGAGTCCGAGACCGGCCTACCGGCCACACTCGGCGAACTGGTAGGCGAGCGCGCCCGCGCCCAACCCGACGCACTGCTTGGCAACTGGTTCGAAGACGGCGTCACGCTCACCTACCGGGCGCTCGATGAAGCGGCCGACCGCCTGGCGAGCAGCCTGCTGGCGATCGGCGTGCGCAAGGGCACCCATGTCGGCGTGATGCTGCCCAATGTGGCCGCGTTCCCGATCAGCTGGGTGGCGCTGGGCCGCATCGGCGCCGTGATGGTGCCTGTGAACACGGCCTATACCGGCCAGGAGATGCACTTCGTCCTTTCTGATGCCGATGCGCAGTTTCTGATCATCGACAACACGTTCCTTGCCGGGCTGGCTGCGATGCCGGAACGCCCGCCGATGCTGGTGGACGCGCACATTGCCGTGCACGGCGGCGGCGTGCCGACGGGCATGCTTGACTGGGGCGCACTGGTGAGCCAAGGCTCCTGTCCCTTCGAGGCGCCTGCCCCGGTGGGAGCTGGCGACCTTCTGAACCTCCAGTACACCTCTGGGACCACTGGCTTCCCCAAGGGCTGCATGCTGAGCCACGACTATTGGTTGCTCATCAGCCGTGGCGCGGCCCGGATGCGCGGTTCGGGCGGTGACGTGAAGAACGTGCTGATCTGGGCTCCTTTCTTCTACATGGATCCGCAGTGGCAGTTCCTGATGACGGTCTGGCTCGGCGGCACGGTCTTCGTCGCCCGGCGCATGAGCCTCACAAACTTCCATGAGTGGCTGCGCCGCCACCACATCCACATGTGCATCTACCCTGAGCCAGCGCTCAAGCAGCCATCGACACCCGAACTGGATGCGCAGCTGTCGCTGAAGTACATATCCATTTACGGCTGGGGTGCGCAAGCGCGCCAGGACGTGGAGCAGCGCTTCAACGTCGTCGCGCGCGAAGGCTACGGCATGACCGAAATCGGCGGCGGCTGCATCGTGCCGGCAGCGGCCACGCACATGGCCCACGTGCGCAGTTGTGGGCTGCCAGCGGCGTTCCGTGAGTTCCGCATCGTCACCCCAGAGGGCCGCGAAGTCCCTGAGGGCGAAGTCGGTGAACTCTGGGTGGCCGGCCGTGCCATTCTGTGGGGCTACTACAAGCGCCCCGAGGCGAACGCTGAGAGCTTCCGCGGCCGATGGTTCCGTACCGGCGACCTGTTCCGGCGGGACGCGAACGGCTATTGCTTCATCGTCGGCCGCATCAAGGACATGATCAAGCGCTCAGGCGAGAACATCGCCGCCATCGAGGTGGAGGCCGCGCTGCGCGCTATGCCCGAGATCGAGGAGGCCGCTGTGGTCGCTGTTCCCGACCCGCTGCGACGCGAGGAGGTCAAAGCCTACCTGAAGCTGCGCGAAGGGTTGAGCCGCGACGATGTGCCGCCGGAGAGGGTCTTCGCCCATTGCGAAGGCTGCCTCGCGGCGTTCAAAGTGCCCCGCTACCTGGCCTATATGGAGACCGACTTTCCGCGTACGCCCACGCGCAAGATCGTCAAGCGCAGCCTGATCGAATGCGTCGCCGATCTAAGGGTGGGCGCATTCGACCGCGTCGACGGAGTTTGGCGGTAGTCGGCCCGTCAGTAAGATTCGTAAATTCGGCCACATTGACCAACGGCCGTTAAAGAGACCCCATAGGAACAAACATTTGGCTTGGATCGGACAAATCGTTGGGTCTCATCGGCAATTTTTCGGCGCGCTAAGCCTCAAAATACCGATTTGCCATTTCGAACAATAAAAAATCATCAATGACGGATTGTCCAGTGCTCGGCCTGGCAGTAACGCACCCAAAATTGGAGGCATTCTCAGCACGGTCCAACTTCGACACGATTCGGCTCCAGTCAGGATCGAGTTCCAGGGTGACATCGAAACGCAAGCAATCGATTCCAAATAAAGCGGACCGTCAGCTAAGGCAAATAATGAGTAATGAATCTGAAACCATTTGTGCATGGGCGGCACTGCTGCCTCCGCGGCAACCGTCGCGCCCGTTGTCCGGGCCTAAAGATTGCGCAGTGGCTGTTGTCGGCGCCGGACTGGTTGGATTGGCGGCGGCGCGTCGACTTACAGAACTCTGCCCCGGGGACCGTATCGTGGTTTTGGATGCTGGTTCAGTTGGTGAGGGCGCTGCTGGCCGTAATTCTGGCTATACGATCGACGCACCTTTGCCCCACTCAATGACCGCCAAGACCACGCTCGGCGATGCTGCGGCTACACAGCTGACCCTTGCGCGCGGTGCCCATGCTTGGCTTGACCGAATTGTGAGAGAAAAAGGCATCAAATGCGGCTGGCGTCGGACTGGTCGATTCTATGCAGCAGCTACCGACAACGGATTGCGCGCGCTTGATGGGCTTGTTCGGCAACTGGAGTCCTATGGCGAGTTAACGACTCGCCTTTCCCAGGGCGAATTGCAGGAACAATTGGGTACTGCCTATTACCTTAGCGCAGTCTTTAATCCTAGCTGCACTCTGGTACAGCCAATGGCCCTCATCCGTGGCCTTGCCGATACTTTGCCGGACGGTGTGGAACTGTTTGAGAACAGTCGGGTTGTTGACTGGACATCGCGCAATGGCCGGCATGAGTTGCACACAGCAGACGGTATCGTGATTGCGCGCCGAGTCATCTGGGCGACTCATACCGACATAGGAGATTTCAGTAGGCTTGGGGGCCGTTACATGACTCTCTTTACATATGCGGGCGTCACGCCAGAGCTTAGTGACGAAGAACTTGGCAGCGGTGCACTCGATGAGTGGGGGGTTCTTCCTGCCCTGCGAGCTGGCAGCACGGTGCGTCGGATTCCCGGTGGACGCATACTGATACGTAGTTTGTCGTCGTATGGTCGCGTCCTAAGCGGGCTGGAGATTAGGCAGGGCCTGCAACCTTTACTTGCCGCAAGATTTCCGCAGGCTGGGGTCAGGCCGCTGCAGTATGTTTGGGGCGGGTCCGTGTCAATCACACGACATGCCGACCCCTATTTGGGCGAGATTCGCCCGGGTGCCTATGCGTTCACTGGTTGCAATGGCTCTGGAATTATCAAGGGCAGCGCATATGGACGGCTTCTGGCGGAACTGGCCAGTGACCACCGTAGCGAAGAACTAGAAATCGCGTTGCGCGAGCCTATGGCCGGCTGGATTCCACCAGAGCCTCTGCGTCGAATGGCAGTGAGCTACACGCTATCGCGAAGCGCACGTGTTGCGGGATGCGAGGTGTAAGCCCCCGGCCTGCTGGCCGAACGCTGGCGATTCTTCTTCCAGGCACCCGCAAAACCTGTATCACCAAAACGTATCCAGAAGCTTCGGCAAGCTTTTGGGCTGGCCTGGATCCCCGCTTGCGCGAGGATGACGGGAAGCTGCGTCATCCCCGACCCAACTGCGTCATTCCCGGCTACGACCGGGAATCCATGTATCAAATTGGCCTCGAGCCCCCGTCCTTATTGGGGTTCTAGCTATTTATTTAGTAGCAATTGCCCGTGATGGTAAACGCCAACCAGCCCGATCACCAGCAGGCGGTCCGCTCCTGCCGGTCCGGCGTCTGGCGCAAGCGGCAGCAGCTCGGCGCGGCGGCCGACCAGTTGCAGCAGGTGGCGTTGGCCTGCCAGGTCGGTGAGCCAGCCTTTGGCGCGGACCACGCCGGCATCCGGCGCGGTCAGGGCAGCCAGCAGTTGCTGCGGGCTGGCCGGGTTGGTAATGTCAATCAGGCCGATGCCATGCTGTTCGCCGTCGGTGTAGGCCAAAAGGCGGCCGTCTTCACTGGCCGCGATGATTTCAGCAATCGACTTTTTGCTGACCGTGCGGCCTGCGGGTACGTTGCGAAATGCTTCAAAGGTGGCAATTCGGTTGAAATTCTCGGTCTGCCCTTGTGCATGCACGAGCAAAAAGGCTTGCGCACAAGCGATGGCCAGTGCAGCCGGAATAAAAGTTTTAACCCGATTCATAAGATTTACTTTTCGGTTTTTATCGCCAATTGACCATATTGGTTTAACCTTCAAAGGTAGCAAGCAAATATTTCATTTCCGTGACTTGGTTGCGGGACAGAGTGGGGCGGTTGAATCTTGTAGACTGGGCGTTGATCTGGGATTTGGCGCAGATAGATATTTCGACCATACGGGTACTGAAATGAGACATTTTTTGATAGTTGGCTGCATGCTGGCTTTGCTGACTGCCTGCGGGTCTTCGGTGGAGGACAAAAATGCCAAGGGCGTGCCCAAAGGCTCTGCGCTGACTGCGCTCAAAGAAACCCTGACCATCCCGCCCTCGGTGATGACCGCAGCGCCATCGTCTGGCACAGGTGTGGGTGCTGGATCTGGTGCCGCTGCAGTCGCAGGCAGCAGTATGGCTGCTGCAGGCACAGGAGCCGGCTCAGCAGCTGATGTCGCCAACCGAAGCGCTGCGGCTGCCCGCGCCGCTGCTGCCGCCGCAACTGCCCGTTCAGGGCCAATTGCCGACCCCAGAACCAGCCCCAAAGTCATTTATTTTGACTACAACAGCAGCGAGATCAAGCCTGAAGGGGTGGAACTGATCGACGCCCACGCGCGCTTTTTGATCGCCAATAAAACCCACCAAGTTTTCCTGGAAGGACACACGGACGAGCGTGGCGGTCGAGAGTTCAATCTGGCTTTAGGGCAAAAACGAGCAGAGGCCGTGCGCACCAGAATGCGCCTGCAGGGTGTGACAGATATCCAGATGGAGGCGATGAGCTTCGGCAAAGAAAAGCCTGCTTCTGCTGGTAACGACGATGCCGCACATGCGAAAAATCGCCGTACGGAAATTAACTACGTCCGTTGATGGCCGAGCCTATGCGAGCGATCTTGCTGCGTCAGTCCTGTTGGGCAGCTGGGCAGTGCGGTGCTCAGCGGCCTGTGATGTGTGGGGCGGGATTGCATGTGCGGCGGCTGTGTTGGTGACAGCCAATTCAGCCTGACAAAAAGGCTGCGTTTCAAAAAACCTATCAATCATCCAACAGCGTGTAGTTCAATACCATGCCAATGCCGTACTGGGCCTCCGCCAATTGCTTAGCCGCCCAAGCGTTCTCTGCGTAGACAATGGTGTTGGCAGTCTGGTACGCATTGATGCGAACCCAAATCAAGTACCTGTTCATTTCTCAACCCCTGCCCGCAACTTGTTGCGGCGCTGTTGCACGGGTGATATCTGCGTGGATTTCTGTGCTGCTGTTAACTTCAATCCTGCGAGTGCTGTTGTCAGTGCGCTCATTTCGTGGTCCTTTGGTTGTGTAGCAATGAACACACTGTAGTTTCAGATCCAGCACTTGGACAACCGATATCTCGTATGGTCAAAAATCTCAAACGCCTGCCGGCACAGTGGGTGCACCATGGGGCTGAGGGCGGGGTCGTGGCCACTGGGTGCTGCGGCTGCCCACGCTGGGTTGGTTTGGGCTGCGGTTTTTGTTGGCGTAAATTCAGGTTTTGATCGAGCGGCTTGGCTTTTGGTTGGCGGCAGCTGTTAAAGCGGAGGTGTTGATCTGGGAATTGGGTCGGATGGATATTTTGACCATACGGGGTGGCAGGGACACGACCCTGACCTTTGCGCCTCGATCATCCGCGGATGGCTCAAGGCTGAAGGTTTTGATGTCCGCGTCGAGACCAAGACCGAGGTCTTCGGAGATCCAGATCTCAAGACTTACTCTCTCATCGTCCCGATGCACAC
>CAFBPP010000041.1_pt1 | contig 5885 bp, 4 predicted proteins | sample 7269751 | NCBI WGS metagenome assembly CAFBPP01 (sample SAMEA6814148, study PRJEB35770) | freshwater metagenome | biome: Freshwater; feature: Freshwater reservoir; material: water | place: Czech Republic | collected 2017-06-27 | depth 30m m
GGGCGCGGAATGCCATTCTTCACCGATGGCTGCAAAGACAGTTGGGTCGCATGCAATTGCCTGCTGAGAGCCTTGACCAAATTCTAAAGCGCCACTACCCACGGTCACAGTTGCTGCAAATGTTGAAACAAGGAAGGGCACAATGCCAGCAAGTGCTGCCCCGATAAGGATCTTGTTCTTATGCCGGCTCTTGCCACCACCAAAGCCCGAGCTCACGCGCCCGCTCAATGGAGATTGCAAACCTTGTTGCATCAGGACCCCATTTCAAGGACAGCAAAAACCCATTGCGGGTGGCTTGAAATTTTACCTGCGCCTATGCGCTAAAGCCGTGATTGACCGCGCCAAGAACGATGTGGTTTTTTAAGAATTAGCGCCTCAAAACAAGGCTATTTTTAATCAAATTCATGCCTAAACCAAGACCTCGGAAATACACAATCCTAAAATTCGATGGCGAACCCTGCGTGCAGAATGCAGACTCCAATGTGGGCTCAGTCATCGCCACAAAGCTCATCCTGGCATAGAGGCCTCCCATAGCGCTGCGAGTTGCCACCGCTTTCATGCCTCCGTAACTATTGATAATCGCTAAGACTTGATCGGTAGTGCCAGAGATCAATAGTTGCGAGGTCATATCCCCGCTCACTAATTGCTCTCTATTGAAAAACGATTGCGGTGAATTTTTTACATAGATATCGAAATAGAGATTGCTTCCTTCGATACAAGCCAATAAATATCTCGGCCCATCTAAATTGATTGCAGGCAATAATCGAGATGTAGCACGCGGATCCACCGGTAAGACGTTAGGAATATTTACTCTCATGCGCTGATCGGCAAGTGGACCAACTGGCGTTGGTGAAGGAGAGGGTGATTCATCTACGAAAGCTGTTCTTGTCTCCACTGATTCAACAGGCGCACGCGTTGCATCAGGACTGGGCATCGCACTGGGAGAAGGGGAAGCCTGCGTTGTATCTGTCGGAATAGGAACCTCTGAGGGCGTATCTGTCGGAGTATCTGCTGGAATTGGTTCACCACTAACTTCAGGTGCTGGTACCTCAGTACCCGTTGGCGCAGAACTTTCATCTGCAATAACGGGTGCAACAACGGACAATATTACGCCCACTACGGCGAGTGCAAAGAATCGCTTGGCTAAAACTTTCGGTTGGTGCGAAGCCATATACAGGGGAATGCGTCCAAAGACGCCTAATCGTGGTCGGTTAGCCCATCTACCAAATTCCACAGTGCAATCATAACCGTGGTATCTACCGAACACCCCGTTTGAGTGACCTTGGGAAACCCACGTAAACTCGGCTCTCTTTACCTATACCTACATTGGGGAGAAATTTGCCGACTGAGTTTCGCACGCGCGTACTCGTCGCAGAAGATGAGGAATTTACCCTCAATCTTCTTCGAGAGATTCTTACCGATGCCAATTTTGAGGTTGTGGCTGTCCGGTCGGTTTCTGCTGCCATCGAGACCATCGAAACTTTCGACCCACACGCAGTTATTACTGATTTAAATTTTGGAATCAACGCACCCAGCGGTGCCGATTTGCTCATTTTCCTGCATGAAGAACGTCCCTGGATCGGCAAAGTCATTCTCACTTCTCACGCCTCCCCTAACTTGGCGCTACCTCGCGGGACAGAGTTGCCACCGAACGTTATTTACTTAGTGAAATCAGAGCTGCAATCCATTGCATCCTTGGGCACGGCAATTAATGATTCCATTGCAAAAATTAATGAGACCGTCATTAAGCCCGTTCTCGATAACTCCAGAATTGTTGTCAGCGAAACTCAAGGCGAAATCTTGCGCCTCATGGCAGAGGGCTTTACCAATCAAGCAATTGCCACACGCCGCGGCACATCCCTTCGCGCCACTGAAGCTCTTGTGCAACGCACCTTTTCAAGCCTTGGCCTCAAACCCGATGATGAATTTAACCCACGCATCCTTGCCGTTCGCATGTGGCAAGAAGACAAAGTGGTGATCAAGTGAAGCGCTTCTTCGAAAACTTTGTCACCGCTGCAACTGGTCGCTGGGCAGTGTCACTTCCCTCCGTTGCCATCTCTCTACCTTTCGTATCAGTCTTTTCTCTCGAGCGCGAGAACGCACTCAATACTGGTTCCTTCGGAACCCAACTCATGGTTGTCGTTGGCGGCCAGATGGCAGGAACTTTCTTCGTATTTCTTTCGCAGGCCACCGTGCTCTCATCACGCAAAGAGCGCAAACAAAGTCTTAGTCTCTGTCTCTTTGTCTGGTTTAGCAGTGGCATTGTCACCGGGCTGGTTTCAGAGTTTTACGGACACTATTCATTACACACGCAATCCCACATCCTGATGCGCGTTGTTAACTCTTTCTTTGTCTCAGGGATTGCCCTAGCCCTTGTTGCTTATTGGTTTGGAACACTTCAAAAGATTCGCACAGAAAGAAGTGTCTTGCGCTCACTCGAAGATCTTCTTACCGTGGATACTTCCCAACTCAACGAAGCCCAAATTAAGGCTAAAAAGCTTGCTATTTCAAACTTACACAGCACTTTGCTTCCAAAGGTTGTGCAACTGCAAAAACTTACTACCGGCCTGCAAAAATATGGCACTTCAGAATCGCTAGCCATTGCCCTTCATGAGTTAGAGACTCAAGCCGAAGATCTTCACGAGAAGTTAAATTCCAAGTTGACCTTGCTAGAAGACTCGCCTTCCCTTCTTAATGTGAAGAGCCAAGATAGATTTGCGCCCGTGAAGTTGCTCTCCGGATTTTTCCCTCGCCACCTTTCTGTAGGCACCTCCGCCATTGTTCTCATATTGGGAGCGATCATCGGTCAGGGCACAAGAAATGGTTTAAGTGGAGCGTTCATAGGAGTTGCAGGTTCTGTCATCATCGTCGGAATCCTTCACCTTATTCGTAAATTAGGTGCACGTTTTAACGCACTCGAAACTCCGCGCTTTAACGCTCTGGCTTACATAGCCATTTATATCTTCCAATATATTTACTCTGCGACAGTTCAAGCTGGTCTATTCACCTTGCGCGATCCATACCAAGCTTGGTACACGGGACTTAAAACAATTTCCGGTGTCTATATCGCCTCACTTATTTCAACTTTGATGATTGAGCAAAATAAATCTCTTGTATCGATGAGTTCTGAAAGCGCGCTGCGCAGATCCCAAATCGAATCCATGAGTACATCTAATGAAGAAATGGAAAACCTAACAACCTCTACGCGCTTTGGCTCGTTGCAAGGTCAAATTTCTGGCGTGATTATGGCTCTGAATGTACTCACCGAAAATGATGGCGTTCCTTCGTCTAAGAGAGATTTATCCAAATTTATCGCCGATACAAACACACTTCTCGGAGATGCTATTTGGGAAATTGAGCACATCGGTACGAAAGAATATTCGCGTTGATCGCGAAAATATCTTCCCCCTATCAGCGCCTTTCCGCTTACTTTGGACTCAAGTTAGATCCATATACCTCATTAATTCCAGAACGCATTATCTCTTGGAAAGCTTTCTGGGCACTTCTGCCATTATCAATTCTTAGTACTTTACTTTTTATCGCACCATCACTGAACTCCAAAACCCTGTTCCTCACATGGCTGGCAATATCCCTCTTTGGCCACGCATCAATGGCCCCCTTCGTCTTTTACTTCAACGGCAAATTCGATAGAAAAATCCACATTATTTTTGCGCTAGTCGGTGGAGGCGTGAGAGGTGCAATCATTAATTTGACCGCGCCAATCCTGCTCGTTAAAGATCCACTTATTCTGGCGGTCAGAGTTCTTAACTCGGCTATTACTCTTCTCTACGCTTTAACTATCGCCTCGATAATGATTTCCATTTGGTCTAAATTCGAATCCGATTTACGCCAGCTCCTTAGCAATGCTGTTGAAACTCGACGATTGTCATCACAATCTGCCAAAGCTGCAACGGGCAACTTCGCACCAGAAACAAGTGAAAATATCCGCCAAGTCATTACCGATTTAAATGATTACATCGCTTCGGCGCAAGATGGCAGCGGATTGCCATTGACTCTTAAAGAGCAAGCAAACGCCATCGATCGCTTAATTAATAAACATATCCGCCCACATAGCGCCGAACGTTGGCGTCAAGCAGAACTTATCTGGCCAAAAATCCGTCCTTGGGATGTCCTCCGTAAATCACTATCCCAAACAAGGATGCCCGTCATTTCTGTTGTCGTCTTTGCTTTGCCACTCACACTCTTTGGACAATTTGCACGCTCTGGATTTATTAGCGGCGTCGTGTTGCAGGCCGTCTCCATCTCTCTCATCATTCTTGCTATCAAAGGCGTTGAGAGGCTAGTTCGGGACACCAAGAATTTTGTGAGAAATCGAAATCTGCTCTTTATCGTTGCCATGTTCTCCATAAATATGCCCATTGTTTTAGCGGTTAATTACTATCTCAATTCACAAGTCTATGAAAACTTTGCAAATTTGTTCCAAGTCCAAATCTCAACAACCTTAACTTTTATATTTCTTATTTTTATTGGCTCAATCGTGATTACTGTTCAAGAAAACCGTGCAGACACCATTGAGTTACTTGAGGCAATCATTTCTGAGCAGACTCTTAACACCATGATCGAGGGCCAAGTCGCTGCCTCTACGCAATCCGAGTACGCCCAATATCTACACGCCGAAGTGCAGTCGCAATTAATGGCCTGCAAGCTCCTCCTTCTTAAAGCTGCAGAATCAAATTTCACACTGATGTCACCTGAAGTAACACAAAAAGTCCTTGATCGCCTAGAGCTACTCAAGCAGCCATACGAAAAGAAACCAGATCGTATTCCGACTGTGCGACTACAAGAGCTTAAAAAGACGTGGCAAGGCTTGGCGAAAATTGACTTCGATCTGCCCCCTGAACTTTCTAAAGTTTCACGTAGCGGTGAAATCATTGCCCAGCTCATTGAAGAACTCATCGTTAACGCCATTCGCCACGGCAAGGCAAAAAACATCACCGTCAGCGCCAGCATCAGCGATGGTCGCTGTTCCATCTCGGTTCTAGACGATGGCCGTCTTAAATCCACAAAGAAATCAGGACTCGGCAGCACACTCTTTGAAGTTTTCGCCCCTGATTGGAAACTCTCTGCAACATCTCAAGGAACACTTGCAACGCTAACCGCCAAGTATTACTAAGAATGTAAATTCAGCGGTGTGGCTTTCAGCTGACATCCAAAACTAATTTATCCAAAAATCTATGAAACCACTGCACAGTCAAAGTCGGCTCATGCTCTTTAGATATCGCGATATTTTCATACCGATCAAGTAAGTAATTAGTAGCAGTTGTCATCTCGGCCCGAGCCAAGTGATATCCAATGCAAAAATGCTTTCCCAGCCCAAATCCAACATGGTGGGCAACCCCATCTTTGCGCCCTCCCGGACGTTTTTCAAAGCCAAGATTGAGATCTGTTCTATAAAGATCAAAAGTTCTAGGGTTTTTAAAAACGCTCTCGTCATTATTGGCCGACATCATGGCAACTCGCACGATTTCACCCTTAGCGATACGCGTTCCGTACCACTCAACATCTTCATTGAGTTCGCGGTCTTCGTACACCACCACACCGTCTCGGCGCATAAACTCTGATATCGCTGGCTCAATCAGCGATCGGTCTTTCCTGATTGCCTCTAAAACATGCGGATTCTTCAGCAACACATACCAAAAATTTGCAATAGCCCGATCTGAGGTCTCTCCCCCTGCCACCATCAGAAGTGAGATAAAAGATGCAATCTCTGTTCGAGATAACCCTTCTCCTTCCTTGGTTCGGCTCTGAGTAATTTCAGTAATCAAATCATCACTTGGGCTAACAATTCTCTGCGAAATCAAATCATCAATTCTGCCCGCAAACTCTTCATGCTTAGCCTTACCCAACGACTTAGCCGGCTCCAC
>CAFBPP010000060.1_pt1 | contig 4038 bp, 5 predicted proteins | sample 7269751 | NCBI WGS metagenome assembly CAFBPP01 (sample SAMEA6814148, study PRJEB35770) | freshwater metagenome | biome: Freshwater; feature: Freshwater reservoir; material: water | place: Czech Republic | collected 2017-06-27 | depth 30m m
GCGGGCAGTCGCATCGACATCCGGGGGTTCGGCAGCTTTACAGTGACCCAACATGCGCCGCGCTTGGGCCGCAATCCCAAAAACGGCGACAGTGTGCTGATCCCTGCACGGCAAGTCCTGAAGTTCAAGCCCGGCAAAGCGCTTCGTGAATCGGTAGACCAAGGCCTAGCGCAATCGAAGACGAAGCCGCACAAAGTGGTGCCCAAACCCAAGGCTGCGCCACTGAGCGAGAAGCGGGTCTTCCAATGGCGCAGAAACATACCTGGCCTAGACAGAAGGTGACTATAAAAATCACCCGGCGCAGGCTGATCTCATATTAGAGAACGACTCCGTATGGTCAAAAAATTCATCTGGCCCATTTTCAGATCAAAACCGCCCTGTTGACGGTCACCGCCGCCAACCCCACGCCAAGCCACTCAAACCAGCGCAGGCAGCCGCAGTGCATGGTGATGACGACCCAAACGCCCTGGCCTAGCCTCTCACCGCTGGCGCTTGGAGTTTTTTGACCATACGAGGTCAGCATCACTTCCAGCGGATAGTGCAGCCGTTGGAGGGCCTTTTGCAAGGCGCTGTTGGCCAAGTTTTTACGAGAATTAGGCATGAGCTGGATTGTCGTTTATGCTTACTGGGACAGAGCCTGTCGATGTGCTGAAAAGGCTCTCAACCGAGAACCATACCTTCGCTGATCGCTTTTTGGCAGACAAACCATGAACAAACGCCTCTTTTTAAAAAATACTGTATTGTTCACAGCTGCGGCGGGGCTTACTGTCTCGCTGGCTTGGGCGCAAACTTTTCCAGAACGACCAGTACGTGTCGTGGTTCCATTCGCAGCCGGCAATACACTCGATACCGCTCTTCGCCAAGTGGCTGAGGAATTCAAAAAAAGCACCGGTCAGACCATGATCGTAGATAACAAGCCCGGTGGCTCAGGCATCATCGCAGCACAAGCTGTGTTGCAAGCACCTCCCGATGGCTACACGCTATTAATGCCCAATACCAGCATGTTGACCATCAATCCCTTTACCTTTAGCAAGTTGCCCTACGACCCCGAAAAAAGCTTTCGCCACATCACAGGTTTTGTTGGAGCCTCCATGGTCATGGCGATCAACAGCACCGTGCCAGCCAACAATCTTCAGGATTTCGTCGCTTGGGCTAAGACCCAGTCGAATGTGTCTTACGCGTCATTTACCGCTGGAAACTCGTCCCACTTCACTGGCGTGATCCTGAATAAGCTCAGTGGAATGAACATGGTGCACGTGCCTTTCAATGGCACGCCACCTGCAGTCCAGAATCTCGTCGGTGGCCAAGTACATGCTGCATTTTTACCGCTCACCGCAGTCAAGCCTCATGTAGAGTCTGGCAAAGTGAAGGTGTTGGCGGTCACCAGTCCCCATCGTTCGCCATTGCTGCCCAATGTGGCGACCTTCAAAGAGCAAGGATTCCCAGATTTGGAAATCTACATCTGGTCCTCCATTGCAGCGCCTGCAGGCACACCCGATGCAGTGGTGCAAAAACTTAATGCTGAAATCAACAAGGCCATGCTGGTGCCCGAAGTGCGCGAGAGGTGGCGTGCCATGGACTTTGAGGCCTTGACCATGACGCCCCCCGAGCTGCAGCGCTTTATCGCTGCCGATGCAAAGCGCTGGTCGGAGGCCGTGAGGATTTCTGGATTCAAGGCCAGTGAATGAGACGGAAAGACCTGAACTTTACTCTGCGCTTACCGGTGGTGGCCGCTCCAATGTTTTTGGTCTCTGAACCAGAACTGGTTTTGGCCGCTCGCCGCGCAGGCATAGTGGGCGCGTTTCCGACGCCGAATGCCAGACCTGTTGAGGTTTTGGACGAATGGATAGCCTCTGCGCTGCCACCAACTGCACCGCACCAACACCGCCCACGCAATCCCGCCCCACACATCACAGGCCCTTGAGCACCCGACTGCCCAGCAGCCCAACACGCACCGCCCGGCCAGCAGTAAACTGAGTTTTGAACCGTAAAATGCACGGGCCCGGGCACTCCAAGTGCTGGGACACCCAAACAGTTGCAATATGCAACTGTTGTTAAATTGCATCAATTTATTACAAAGTAGTAGCTATTTCACGTAACCCATTGTTTTATATGGGCCGTACAGCGAATAAACCTACCCCGGCCGATTGTGAACACTACAACCCCGTTCTGATGACCCACGCCCAACATCAGCCTCGGGCCCAGGCCAACCGAACAAGTGCCCTGACCTAGACCGTGGTGGGTGGGTTGAGCACTGGGCGCAGGTGTTGCTGATTTTTTGACCATACGAGGTGCCGCGGCACATCACCATGCAGCAGCGCCCCAGTCGTCACCATCTCGGTGTACAGCAGGGTCCGCCGAGTTAACAGACGATGGAAATAGCGGCAATGACGGTCGGTCCAGTCCATCATTGGGGCGACGGAGAGCCGCCCGGGGCTGGGTGTCAGTGGTGCGGTGGTGGTCATCAGAGCCGCTATTTTCGCAGACGGCCAGCCTGCGCACCTCCCACCGATGAACGGGGCCTGGGACCGGCGTTCAGCCTACTTCAAACAGACCCGCCGCCCCCATGCCGCCGCCCACGCACATAGTGACCACCACGTACTTGACGCCACGCCGCTGGCCTTCTATCAAGGCATGGCCGACCAATCGGGCACCGGTCATCCCGTAGGGGTGTCCTATAGAAATGCCACCACCATCGACGTTGTACTTCTCTGGATCAATGCCCAGCGCATCGCGGCAATACAGGGCCTGGCAAGCGAAGGCCTCGTTCAGCTCCCACAACCCAATGTCTTCAACCCGCAACCCGTGTTGCTTGAGCAGCTTGGGCACGGCGTAAATCGGACCAATGCCCATTTCTTCGGGCGCACACCCCGCAACGGCCATGCCACGGTACACGCCCAGAGGTTTGAGTCCACGCCGCTGTGCCAATTGACTGTCCATCAAAACACAGGCGCTGGCGCCGTCTGACAACTGGCTGGCATTACCCGCCGTGATCACGCCGCCTTCCAGAACCGGCTTGAGCGAAGACAGGCCTTCCAGGGCAGTGTCGGGTCGGTTACCCTCATCACGTTCAAGGGTGACCTCGCGGTAACTGATGGCCCCAGTGGCTTTGTCGGCCACGGCCATGGATGTGGTGAAGGCCACAATTTCCTGGTCAAAGCGGCCGTCTCGCTGGGCCTGTGCGGTGCGGTGTTGCGACGCCAGTGCATACAGATCTTGTGCCTCACGACTGATGCCGTATTTTTTGGCCACGAACTCTGCTGTCTGTAGCATGGGCATATAGGCGTTGGGGCTTTTTCTGAGCAGTGCATCATCGAAGTTGCCAGTCATGCTGTCGAAATAAGCTTTTTGTACGGCTGTGATGTTTTCGTGACCACCTGCTACGACCACATCCATGCCATCCACCATGATCTGCTTGGCCGCCGTGGCGATGGCCATCAGGCCAGATGCACACTGGCGGTCCATGGTCTGGCCCGGCACGGTCGCCGGCAGACCAGCAGCCAGCGCCGCATTGCGACCCAGGTTCATGCCCGCCGTGCCAATACCAAGAACGGTACCGAGCACCACGTCTTCGACCTCTGCAGCGTCAATACCTGCGCGGCTGACAGCATGGGCAATCACGTGTCCGGCCAGGCTGGGCGACTTGGTGTCGTTGAGTGAGCCCCTGTAGGCGCGGCCAATGCCCGTGCGCGCGGTGGAGACGATGACGGCTTCTCTCATAATGATTCCTTGGGTAAGAGTGGTTAAGTGCGAATTCAGTGGTCGGTACCGAGGTACGCCGCAATCACGGCTGGGTCGCTCTGCACCTCATGCGGTGTGCCCTCCGCGATCTTGCGACCAAAGTCCAGCACGACGATCTTGTCGGAGATATCCATGATGACCGGAATGTCGTGTTCAACGATCAGGAAAGTGACGCCGAATTCAGCCCGCACGCGCTGGATCAGCACAGTCATGGCGGTCTTCTCCACGGCGCTCATACCCGCCATCGGTTCATCCAGCATCACCAGTCGGGCCTTTTGCATCAGAGCGCGGGCAAAC